>LAZR01000034.1_pt1 | contig 225376 bp, 210 predicted proteins | sample 329461 | NCBI WGS metagenome assembly LAZR01 (sample SAMN03002196, study PRJNA259156) | marine sediment metagenome | biome: sea floor; feature: Hydrothermal impacted sediments; material: marine sediment; isolation source: Loki non-amplified sample from Loki's castle hydrothermal vent sediment ...
TCTGCGTTTGGACATGAACACTCCTTTGGCACATTGTGCCTCTTTTCAAGAGTGTCCGCAGTAACGGGGTAGAACCCATCAAGGTTTGCATTTAATAACGCCATATCCATGCCCTGACCGATAAACACCAGCTCCTGCCGGCAGTCACCGGTTTCTGTTTGCCAGTGCTTCATGATTGCTTGCAGCGTTTGTTCGTCTTGTGGCCAATGCGATTTGTCGACGAAACGCCACCAGCGCCCAGCCTTGCCGTAACGCATCAAACTACCGGCTTGCGACCAACTACCTGCCTCCTGCCATTTGCTGGCCAGCCAGAAAAAGCCTTTTGAGCGCAGCAGCTTGCCGTTGCTCCATTCGCTGCTGATGAAATCGTGAAACCGCTGTGGATGAAAAGGTTTGTGCGCGCGATATACCGTCGAGGCGATACCGTACTCTTCGGTTTCCGGAACATGCTCACCGCGCAGCTCCTGCAGCCAGCCAGGTGCCGTCGCTGCGCGATCAAAGTCAAAGCGGCCGGTATTGAGTATCTCGTTCAGCGGTACCTGGCCCATGACCATGGGGATGATTTTTGCGTGGCGGTTAAGACCGCGCAATATGGCTGCCAGTTCGTCACGGGCGGCCCGGGAGATCAGATCTGCTTTGCTTATCAGTAGCACGTCGGCAAACTCGACCTGTTCGACCAGCAAATCGGTAATTGATCGTTCGTCGTCCTCGCCGAGCGTCTCTCCCCTGCTTTGCAGGCAGTCTGATTGTTGGTAATCGGCAAGAAAACTCAAACCATCGACTACCGTTACCATGGTGTCGAGCCGCGCTACATCGGCTAGTGCGATGTCATTCTCGTCTCTGAAGGTGAAAGTTTCGGCCACGGGCAACGGTTCGGAGATGCCCGTCGACTCAATCAACAGATAATCAAAACGACCTTCTTTCGCCAAGCGCCCTACTTCTTCGAGCAAGTCTTCGCGCAAGGTGCAGCAAATACAGCCATTGCTCATTTCGATCAGCTTTTCTTCTGCGCGATTGAGGCTTACGTCGCGCTGCATTTCGCTGCCGTCGATGTTGATTTCACTCATGTCGTTGACGATAACCGCGACTTTGAGGCCGTCACGGTTTTTGAGTATCTGGTTTAACAGGGTGCTTTTGCCGGCGCCTAGAAAGCCGGAGAGCACGGTTACGGGGAGACGATCAGGCATCAAAGATTAATCCGTCATATTATTGAATCAATAATTATAGTTATAACATAACATTAATCAAGGCAAATCCATGCCCTGTTCCCCTCATGATGCGACATTCAAAAACATGAACATCTTGACCTGGCCGAGGCCGGTGCGTTACTCAGTTACCCTCGACCATAGGTAAACAAGAATAAGGAAAGCTGATGTACAGCGTTGACGACATCACCCTGCAAACCTGGCAAGTCACCGGCCTACAAACGCGTGTTGCGACCCTGGGTAGCGGCCCGGTTGCCTTATTCATTCACGGCTGGCCTGAGTGTTGGTACTGCTGGCGAGAGCAGATGGTGGCTCTGGCTAACGCCGGCTATCAGGCGGTTGCACCGGATATGCCAGGATTCGGTGAAACCGAGGCGCTGCCAGAAATCACTGACTACAACCTGATACGTATTTGCGCTTTTATGCAGGGTCTGGTTGAGCAAGCCAACGCTGGCGCACCGGTTTTGCTGATTGGGCATGATTGGGGCGCCATTAACTGCTGGCAGTTCATCCAACGCCATCCCGAATCGGTATCGCGGTTGATCAATATGAGTGTGCCGCTGCGTCCGGTGGCTGATGTTCCACCGGTTGAGTTTTTGCGTGGTTACTTCGGTGAGAACTTTTTCTACCAGATTTACTTTCAGGATCCGGGCGTAGCTGAAGCAGAATTTGATGCTGACCCAGAGGGCATTTTGCGGGCACTGTACTGCTCCCCTGAAACACCCCGTGACCCTCCCCTGCTGGGTCGCTCAACGAACGAAGGTGGCGGTTGGATTGGTCGCCTGGGCAAGCCAAAAGAGCAACCGGACTGGTTGTCTGATGAAGCACTGGCTTACTTCATCAACGCTTACCGTCACAGCGGTTTTGCAGGCGGCATCAATTACTATCGGAATTTAGATGAGAACTGGCGACTGATGCTGCCTTGGCGCGATAGCCCGATCACCTGTCCGGTCTTGTTTATTGTCGGCAGTGCCGATATGACCGTCCAGGGCGCAAGTGAAGACAAGTTGCGGGAGATGATGGGTGACCGCTTACCCGATGTGCAGATTAAAATGCTGCAGGGCAAGGGGCACTGGATTCAAAGCGAGGCGACTGCCGACGTCAATGCGGCCATGCTGGCGTTTCTACCAGCCTGATTGGCAACCCAGAAAAACAACAACCCCCGCACGCGGCGAGGGTTGTTGTATTGCCAGATACAAAGTCAGAGCAAAGCGAACAAAGATTGCGTAGGCAATACACGAAAGTCGATCGACATCATCAAACTCAGCGCCGTAATAGCTATGATCGAGAAGCCGAACAGCTTGCGCGCCCATACACGGTCATCCACTTCCTGCTTGTAACCCGATAACGCGATCACCAGCCACCAGATGCTGACCAGCAGCGCAATCACCAGATACCCGTAACCAGCAAAACCGGACAGCGAGAGCATCAGTGCTGCGCCGGCGAACGCCACTATGTACCAGACGATATGTTGCTTGGCGACCTTGATGCCTTCTTTTACCGGCAACACCGGTATCCCAGCAGCGCTGTAATCATCAAAGCGGAAGATGGCAATCGCGTAGGAATGCGGCATCTGCCACAGGCAAAAGATCAGTAGGAGCAAGGCGGCGCCGGTATCAAACTGACCGGTGACGGCGCAGTAGCCTACTACCGGTGGCATTGCGCCGGAGAGACTGCCCACCAGCGTGCCGTAGACCGAGGTGCGTTTAAGCCAAAGGCTGTAGAAGCCCACATAGATGATGAAACCGAACGCCGCCAACAGCGTGGCTACGGGGGTGGTAAACCACCACAACAAACCAAAGCCGACTACACCCAGCACAATACCGTGGGTCATGGCTGCCAGCAGAGAAATCTGCCCGGTGACCAGAACCCGCTCGCGGGTGCGCTGCATGTGGCCGTCGATATCGCGATCGATGCAGTTGTTCATCACGCAGCCACTGGCAACCACCAGCGACAAACCAACCACGGTGGCCAGCAACAGGGTCAGATCAATCTGCCCCTGCGCTGCGAGAAAATACCCGCCGGCCACCGCAATCAAGTTGCCGAAGATGATCCCCGGCTTGGTGATCAACAGATAGCGTTTGAGTTTCAATTGAACATCCAGGGCATCATCAGCATATCGGCGTTAACCATAATCCAGATGGCCAAGCCTACCAGCATGATGATGATCAGCACGGTGAACAGGAAGGCCAACAAATTCCACCGGCCTTCCGAGGAGGTGTTCATGTGCAGGAAGCACACCAGGTGCACCACTACCTGTACGACCCCCATAGTCAGCATGGTAACCAGTGCGGTTTGGCGGCTGAAATCACCGCTCATGATCATGCCGAAGGGGATCACGGTGAGAATCACCGAGAGTACAAAGCCAATCGCGTAAGCGCTGTAACTGCCGTGCCCGGCGCCGGCGTCAGTAGATGCGTGACTCATGCGGCAACTCCCATTAGATAGACGATGGTGAACACGCAGATCCAGACGATATCGAGAAAGTGCCAGAACAGGCTGAGGCACATCAGGCGTGTATTGTTCTGCGGCGTCAGGCCGCGGGTCTTGATTTGCGCCATCAATACCAGCATCCACACCAAACCGGCGGTTACGTGCAAACCGTGCATGCCAACCAGGGTAAAGAAGGATGACAGGAAGGCGCTGCGATCAGGGCCAAAACCTTCGACGATCAAATGATGAAACTCATTGATCTCCATGCCGATAAAGCCGGCGCCCAGCAAGAAAGTGGCGGCGAGCCAACCCAATGCCTGACTCTTGGAGCCGCGATGGGCTGCGAGCATGGAGAAGCCATAAGTGCAGCTACTGATCAGCAGTAGAAAGGTTTCGCCCAGCACATAAGGCAACTCAAAGATTTCCTTGCCGCTGGGGCCGCCCGCGGTGTGGTTAACCAGCACCGCGTAAGTGGCGAATACGCAGGCGAAAAGCACGCAATCGGTCATCAGATACAGCCAGAAACCGAATACCGTGTTGCCGCCGCTGTCGTGGTCATGCTCGTGGTCATGGCCTGCGGCGTGATGGGAACTCATTACATCCGTCGACATGGTTTAAACCTGCTCTGCAAATGAGGTGGTGTTCAGCGCCTGACCATGCGCTTCAAAACGCGCGTGATGCTGGTTTTCAATGCGCTCGATTTCATCGGGCTGCACGTAGTAGTCAACGTCCTGGTTGTAACTGCGCACAATGAAGGTGGCGATCATGCCAAGGAAGCTCAGGCCAGCCAGCCACCAGATATGCCACACCATGGCAAACCCGAAGACTGCGCCCAGCAAGCCAATGACCACGCCAGCAGCGGTGTTTTTCGGCATGTGGATTGGGCTATAGCTGGCTGGGCGCTGGTAGGCAGTGCCCTTCTCTTTCATGTCGTAGAACGCATCAATGTTGTGCACAGTAGGCAGCTCCGCGAAGTTGTAGAAAGGCGGTGGTGAACTGGTCGACCATTCCAGCGTACGGCCGCCCCATGGGTCGCCGGTCAAGTCGCGCAGTTGCTCGCGGTTCTTGAAGCTGACGATCAGTTGCGCGATCTGGAACAAAATGCCGCAGAAGATCAGTGCAGCACCGCAGAAGGCAACGATCAGGTAGGGCTGCCACATGGGGTTGTCGTAGTGGTTCAAGCGGCGTGTCATACCCATGAAGCCCAGTACGTAAAGCGGCATAAAGGCGACGAAGAAACCGGTGATCCAGCACCAGAAGGCACCCTTGCCCAGGCGCTCGTCGAGCTTGAAGCCGAAGGCTTTCGGGAACCAGAAAGTGAAGCCGGCCAGATAGCCAAATACCGCGCCGCCAATGATGGTGTTGTGGAAGTGGGCGATCAAAAACAGACTGTTGTGCAGCACGTAGTCCGCGCCCGGCACGGCCAGTAGAACGCCGGTCATGCCGCCAATGGTGAAGGTCACCATGAAACCCAACGTCCAGAGTACCGGCGTGGTGAAGCGCACACGGCCACGGAACATGGTGAACAGCCAGCTGAACAGCTTCACACCGGTGGGCACCGAGATAATCATGGTCGCCACGCCGAAGAAGGCGTTGACGTTGGCACCCGAGCCCATCGTGAAGAAGTGATGCAGCCAGACCACAAAGCCAAGCAAGGTAATAGCACCGCTGGCCCAAACCATGGAGGTGTAACCGAACAGCTTCTTGCCGGAGAAGGTGGAAATCACCTCAGAGAAAATACCGAACGCCGGCAGGATCAGGATGTACACCTCGGGATGACCCCAGGCCCAGAACAGGTTGATGTACATCATGGCGTTGCCGCCAAGCTCATTGGTGAAGAAGTGCATGTCCAGGTAACGATCGAGCGTAAGCAGACCCAGGGTCGCGGTCAGGATCGGGAACGAGGCGACAATCAGGATGTTGGTAAAGGTGCAGGCCCAGGTGAAGATTGGCATCTTCATCAGGGTCATGCCTGGGGTACGCATCTTGAACACGGTGACCAGGAAGTTGACCCCCGTCAGTAGCGTCCCCAGCCCCGATAACTGTAGCGCCCAGATGTAGTAATCGACCCCTACCCCCGGACTGTAACCGAGCTCGGCCAGCGGCGGGTATGCCACCCAACCAGTGCGAGCGAACTCCCCTACTCCGAGCGAAATATTGACCAGAATCGCACCGGCGGCAAACAGCCAGAAGCTCAACGAGTTGAGGAACGGAAAGGCCACGTCGCGTGCGCCAATCTGCAGCGGCACGGCAATGTTCATCAAACCGACCATGAAGGGCATGGCCATGAAGATGATCATGATCACGCCGTGGGCGGTGAAAATCTGGTCGTAGTGCTCCGGTGGCAGGAAGCCCTGCTCAGAACCCTGCGCCATTGCTAGCTGGGCACGCATCATGATCGCGTCGGCAAAGCCGCGCACCAGCATGATCAAAGCGACCAGGATGTACATGACGCCGATTTTCTTGTGGTCAACCGAGGTCAGCCATTCGGACCACAGATAGCCCCACTGACGGTAGTAGGTCAGCGCGGCGACAACAGCGAAACCGAGCAGCGCCACCACGGCAATGGTGACCATGATGATGGGCTCGTGAAACGGCACGGACTCAAGGGTAAGTTTGCCGAACATCTTAGTGAGACTCCTCAATACGGGCGTTCATGTGCATGCCGGGCATACCGGCATCTGCGTGCTCAGCGTGGTTCATCGCGTGATGACCGCCGTGGGCGTACTGCATGAGAATGTGCTGATAAAGCGTTGGGCTGACCGCACCGAAGTAGCGAACCGGGTCAGCTTTGCTTGGCTCGGCGAGTGCTGGATAGTTGCTTGCGTCGAGGGTCTCAGGGTTACTTTTGACCTTGGCAACCCAGTCTTTAAAGCCGTCTTCAGAGGTGGAGATGGCCTGAAACTTCATGTCCGAAAAGCCTTCACCGCTGAGGTTGGCAGAAATTCCGTCGAAGCTGCCCTCATGGTTGGCGATCAAGTGCAGTTTGGTCTGCATGCCGGCCATCGAGTAGATCTGGCTGCCCAGCTGGGGGATGAAAAAGGAGTTCATCGCCGATTGGGAGGTGATCTTAAAGTTCACTGGGGTATCTTTCGGGAAGGCAATCTCGTTGACCGTAGCAATCCCCTGCTCCGGATAGATAAACAGCCACTTCCAGTCCAGCGAAACCACTTGAATTTCGATCGGTTTAACGTCGGAATCCAGCGGGCGGTATGGGTCCAGTTCATGGGTGCTGGTCCAGGTGATAGTGCCGAGAATGGCAACGATCACGCACGGCACCAGCCAGACCACCAACTCGATGCGGTTAGAGTGCGACCAGTTAGGGTGATAGGTCGCTTTGGTGTTGCTGGCACGGTACTTCCAGGCAAATGCCAAGGTCATAACGATGACCGGAACCACCACAATCAGCATCAACAGGGTCGCGGTGATGATCAGCGACTTTTCGTCCATGCCGACCTGACCCTTGGGATCCAGCAGCGCCATCTTGCAACCGCCCAGCAGCAGCAGGGGCAGCCATACCAGGTGTTTCAAATATCCAGAGAACTGCTCTATTTTCATGTTGCGGCCTTGTTGAATGAACTGGCGCCGCGCCGCGAGCCGGACGACGATGCCTTGATTTCTCCCGTTTCGCCGGGTGATTCTTGAATCAATCGAGCTGTAAATGGCAGACGCGCGGGGACACGCGACAGTCGCTACGGCGAAATCGAGTCATACGCTGTTGGAATCGTTTTTAGTCAGCATGGGTAAAACTGTGCGCTGTCCTGGCGGGCACTCGCTGGTGATGATTGCGGCGGTAGCAACATTGCCATGCAGCGAACCAATCGGCCTGCAGCCAAGCACTGACCTTGTGACAAGGGCAGGTATCCGTGTGACTTGAAACTCAAGCACGCTGACTCAGGGCGCAAATATTACAAAATATTTCAGCGCAGACTGCAAACCGAGAATACGTCTAAAGCAGGGGTTTGCGACGCCCAAGCGAGGGATTTTAGGCAGACAACTCGCATAGGTTTGAGTTTGTTAAAGTCAGCGAGAACCCCGGATATGCTGGGTTGCAGGCCGCTTGATACGGGGTCGAAAAACAGCGGTTTCTGCCCGTGCGACTATGCGACCATGTGTCGCGCGAGTCTTTCAGGCATCAGGGCTTCTGATTGATCCATGTCATACTTTTTTGCACTGTTGCGTGCTATGGGCTTGCAGCAGGGGCAGGATGAAATCCAATTACCGGCTATTACCAGGCGCCTAAATCTTCGAGGTTTAACATGACAAAAAGCACTCATCCTCTGTTTGGAACCGCAGATGCTTCCTATCAGGCTGCAGGCGAACTCGAGGGTATTCACCAGCTGGTAGCTGATTTTTACCAGATAATGGACAGCTGGACGGGGGCAGCGAAAATACGCGCCATGCACAAGGCGGATCTTAGTCAGTCTGAAGACAAACTGACCTGCTTCTTGTCCGGTTGGTTGGGTGGGCCGCGCTTGTATCAAGAGCGCTACGGCTCAATCAGCATTCCTGCCTTCCATGCGCAGTGGTCAATTGACGCCGAAGCACGTGATGCCTGGCTGGGTTGCATGCAGCAAGCGATTGATCGGCAGCCCTATAGTGCTGATTTCAAACGCTATTTACTGGCGCAATTGAGCATCCCGGCCAACCGCGTGGTGCAGGCGAGTCAAGCTCGGCAGCAAGCCGCGCAGTAGACGTGTGCCGCCGCCTATTCAGTCTGCTTGCCGATGCTTCCAAACCCGGGTTCAGTACGCGAAAACAAGTATTTTCCTGCCTTTAAGGCCGCCAGCGTAGCCGAAGCAGCCATTCCAACGGGGGTGGCATTGAGAAAGAGATCAGGGTGAGTTTGTCTTCGCCTTATCAGCCATTTGTATACCCGCGTCGCATGCTCCATACCACTGCTACGCGCAGCCATTTTCATGTAACGCTCACCTTGTCGGAATCACGGGTTTATTACTCGAAAAACGCTATTGGGATTACTGCTCTAGCAGGTGTTTTTCTTTGTGTTCAAATAACTTTCTATGGCGAATTCCATCGAACCATAAGCAAATATAGCCAGCCTTCCTGCCTCTGCTGATTAGCCGTCACCCACCAAGCTATGTATGATAGTTACATATGTAAGCGATCAGGCTTCTTGCTGAAAAGCAGAAACAGGAGTTGAGATCACCCCATTAAGCGCTCTCTAGGAGGCTGCACATGAAGAAGGATCCCACTAAAGGCTTTATCGCACTACTCGGCTGGGCACCCAATGCGGTGGAAGCCGCAGCCACCTTTGATCGGCGCTACGTGGTTGTTGCCCCCGAGTGGGCGGAAGAATATTGCAAGACCCATGACATTCCCTATTTACCCTGGAATTTCGAGCGCTTGAATGATCGCTCAGTGGAAATAGCACAAACCCTAAAAGATATGGGGGTAGATGTTGCCATTCCCCTTTTTGAAGAAACCGTAGAATGGGCTGGCGCGATCAACTCTGTATTGCTAGACAATCCCCGCCTGTTTGGCCAGGCCATGTTGATGCGCGATAAGTCGCTGATGAAGCGCCGTGCCCAGCTTGGCGGCATCCGCGTCGGTATCTTTGAAGAAGCGCATGATCGTGAAGATGTCATTCGCTTTCTTAAGCGAGTCAATCAGACGCTGCTCAAGCTCGATGGCGATCCGAATGACCCGATCCACTTCAAGGCTTTCGATAAAGCGGGCTGTTTAGGCCATCGTGTAATCCGCACGCCGGATGATGTGGACGCCATCCCTGATGACGAATTCCCATCGTTGATGGAGTCGCATCTGGACGGCTGGGAATTTGCAGTAGAGGCCTGGATTCACAACGGCAAAATCTCCTTTCTGAATATTTCCGAATACGTACGTTTGGGTTATTCAGTGCACGTGCCCGCCTCTCCTGCGCTTGAAGCCTATCGCCCGCAGATCGTCAAACAGATCGAAAAGCTGATCAAGACCTTCGATATCGAGTTCGGCATGATCCATCCTGAATACTTTGTTACCAGCGACGGGGAAATGTACTTCGGCGAGGTTGCTTACCGGCCACCGGGCTTTAAGGTATTTGAGCTGCTGGAGCGTGTTTACAAGGGCTTTAACGCTTACCACGCGTCAATGCTGGTCTTCGATCCAAAATCGACCGAGGCGGAAGTTAAAGCTTACTTCCCAAGGGAAATAGAAGATGCGACCGGTTTCGCCGGCTGCTTCGGCGTGTATCCCCGTCGCCGGGTAGTCAGCAAGCTTGAGATGCCCGCAGAGACCGAGGATCACCCTTACTTCGAGTCACACGAGCTGACTACCCCGGTAGAAGAGATGGTAACCAAGCGCACGGCATTTGGTACCCACTGGGGGCTCTTGTATTTTGTTGGCGAAGACTCGAAAGTCATGCACGACTTACTCAAACGTCAGGAAGAACTCGACTTCTACGTGTAGCACATCGGGTTCCGGACCCCTATCATGGGTCGCAATAGTTTGGGCAAGGGGAAGTATGTGACAAACAGCGATACCGTGAATCAGGCTGATGACAGCAAGCTCGCCCTGTTGCTGTCCCGGTTTGATGACGCCGTTCAGGCGCTGGATAATGCGCCCGAATTTGCCAAAATCGGCAAGCTCGATCGGGTATTCGATACGGCTCGCCGTGTCTTGATGCACGATGGCGGCTGTGTTGGTTTGGCCGCTCGTGCACAGGCTACGGAGAGTGCCGGTGTGTTTATGGGCTCGGACTGGGATAGCCCGCAAACGCTAATTCCTGCGCTGACCGGTAACACCCTGCGCAGCCCGGATGCTAATACGCTGGTTATTGAGGCACTAAGCCAACTGCGACTATTGGCGGTGTCCCGGCAAGATTACGTGCACCCATTGATGAGCGCCGAGCAGGCGCATCATTTTTTGACTCAAGTGCTAGCCAATAATTTAGTTTTGCTGTTCAGCCCGCCCAACGAAGCTGAACGCGAAAATCAGGGTAAGTTGGTAGCCCTGCCCCGCAATCTCCTTAATCATTTGGCCAATTGTATTGGCTATGAGTACATCATCGATCAATTGATTGATGAGATTTGGCGAATTCAGCAGCAAAGGCCGATTCAGGTCAGCTCTGTGCGCCGCATGATTACCCAGATATCCATTTGCCAGGCTAATCCTGAGATCGATCTTGGCAACAGCGGTCAGGGCGCCGATAGATTGGTCAGCAGCCTATTTGGCCCCACGCATGCGTGTCGTGAAGATCCCGGTATCGAGGTTTATCAGCAGCGCCTTGAGTACATGGACAACACAGCATTGCAGAGTGAGGCCACCGGCTTTGCGCGCGCGATGCACGACACTGGCTTGGTTTCCGCCTACCACACGGTGCTGGTGCGGTATTTGCTCAACGAAGGCGAGCACCTGCTGTCTGAAGCATTAGGGTTGTCCTCGACGGGTCGCGACTGCCTGATGTGTTACCGCGAGCTTGCGCTAAAACTGATAGATATCTGCGTATTTCCGGCGACACCACAGGCTATATACGGTCTGTCGTTGATGCTCGAGCGTGGCATTCTTTACCAACCGCCCGTCGCGCCGGCGATGTGGCGGCAATTGGGCTTACCGCTGAGTAACTACTCACGGGAGAAGTTGGCGATGGCTTTCGGCAACCAAGCCAGCCCCGAAGCATTTCTGCTCGAAGGTGTGCTCTGTATGTTGGGCCTACCATTAGGCGTGGGTCAGGGTAATAACCCGACTTGCCAATCGGCGCGTGCTTTGTCCATATGGGCCTACAATGACCCCGACTACCTGCTGCAGATGGTGACGTGGGCCGCCCGCGATGACGAAATTATCATGCACTTTGAAGGTCAGGCTATTTCTTCACAGGAAAGCCTGTCGGGCGTCGCCACCAGCATACCCATTGACCTGGACCCGGTATCACTGATTGTAGTGCCGCACCTTGACCGTATTTATGCGGAGATGGGTAGACGCTGTATCGGTCGGGAGGGCGATCCTCACCGTTGGGTCAATCCTGAATTTCATGGTTGGTGGGCGGGTCGTGGTTTTCGGCTCAGTGTCGATGTGCCGACCGGTAAACTGGTAGATCTGGATGACTTCCTGCGGCATTTCTACGCTGCTTATCATCCGTATCACAACGGCAATCAGCCGTTGATTCATCCTCAACCTGCCGGCATTGCGGTAACCGATAGCGCCGCCCGTTTTATCGGTTGGCATGCCATCACCATCTTGCGCGTCACTCTCGACCCAAAGGATGTGATGCGGGTTTATTTCTTCAACCCGAATAACGATAGTGGCCAGAATTGGGGCGATGGTGTAACCGTCAGCACAGCAGGTAATGGCGAGCGTTTCGGGGAAGCCTCATTGCCCTTTGAGCAGTTTCTCTCGCGCTTGTATATATTCCATTACGATCCGTTGGAACATGGCGAAATGGCCACCGTGACACGCGGCGAGCTGGATGAAATCATTGGCTATATCCATCGCAGCTGGGGCGCTGATCGCCTGCCCGCAGGTGGCTTACAAGGCGCTAGCGGCCAACCAGACTGATCAGCCTATGGACTGATCAGTCGTGGTGATTTCAAGGTGCTCAACCCAAAGGGCGGCTACCAGTAACCCGTCGAGCACTAGCTCGATGGGAGGCTCAGAGCAACCCACAGCATCTCAGAGGGATTTGTCCCAGAACATCGCGTTACCCATATTGGGGTCCAGTCCGTAAGGCGCAAACCCCAGTGCGCGGTAGGCGGATTGGGCCAGCTTGTTGCCCTCCAGTACCTCCAATGTCAGTTTGCCGCAGCCGCGCTGACGGGCGATATCTGCGACCGCTTCCAGCATCAGACGACTAACGCCCTGCCCGCGCGATTCGCTGGCGACTATCACGTCGTGAATGTTCAGAAGTGGCCGGCAATCAAAAGTAGAAAACCCTTCAAAACAATTAACCAAGCCTATGTATTTGTTATCTTTAGTCGCCATGACTCCGACATAATCCAAACGCTTTTCGAGCGCACCCGGCAAGGCTGCACGTACTTTTTCAGTGAGTGCCTCGCCACCGCCCATCGGGTCCAGCGCGTAGCTGTTAAGCAGCGTGACCAGCGCATCGCGATGATCAGAAAGGCTTAAATCAACCGCCACTATTAGTATGTTTTCATTCATATAACTTACTCCGGGCTGGCCTGTAGTTGTGCTTTCAGTGTGGTTAGCTGTTGATTGCCGGGCGTTAACGCCAAGCCAGCCTCTATTACAGCTAAGGCCTTCTCACGCTGGCCGACTGAATTAAGAGCCACTGCATACACATAACGGTAGTGCTGATTATCCGGCTGCAAATCTACCGCTCGGCCAAGCGGCAAAAGCGCCTGACTCACCTGCTTTTGACGCACCTGCAACAGTCCCAGGCTGAAATGCAGAGAAGCTGCTTGTGGGACTCGCTCTAACGCTTCACTCAGCAGCCGCTCGCCATCCGGGTCGCGCAAGGAGGAGCGGTATAGATCGGCGAGGTTAACGTAGGCAGGTTCGAAGTAAGGATCGAGCAGCAAGGCGCGTTGATAAGCCTCTTCAGCCAGTGCTAACTGGCCGCGGCTTTGATAATAAACCGCAAGGTTGAGCTGTGCTGACGGGTTGTCTGCATTGCTGTGCTGATTTTCCACGTACTCGTCCAGTGCTTTCTGAAAGTCTGCGCGCTTGTCTGCGGGTGCCTGGTCCGGTGGAATATCTAACAGTTGTGCTGCCGCTTGCATACGGACGGTACGAACTGGATCGGTCAAGAGCGGCGCAACCATTTGCCAGCGGGTTACGGGTGCCAACTGGCCCAATCCCTCTAGGGCGCCAAGGCGCATCCGGGGGTCGGGGTCGCGCAACGCGAGCACCAGATCCCCCAGCACTTCAGGCTGTGGCCAGTTTTGCAGCAGGCTGGCCGCTGTTGCGCGGGCAATGACCGGCTGGGTTTCGTTACTCAGCAGTGTCAGCAGCGCATCAGGTGATTGCTGGACTCCATTACGGGCGTCATGCAGGGTTTGCGCGAAGTCCTGATGGCCCTGAGGTACATGACCGTACCACTGCTCAACCTTATCCGCGGCCCACTGCGGACTCTGGTCTTCGTGGCAGCTGTTGCAGGCATTGGGAACGCCCATACTTAGGGTCTGATCTGGCCGAGGAATGCGCAGGCTGTGATCGCGCCGAGGGTCAACGCCCATGTAGGTGGTGGCGGGCATGTGGCAATCCACACACTGCGAGCCAACGTCCGTTTCATGGAAGTGGTGCTTGGGGGTCTGATATTCGTCGGCTACGTGGCATTGCAGACAAACACCATTACCGGGCGCGCGTAGCTCCAGGCTATGCGGGTCGTGGCAATCGCTGCAGGTGACGCCGGCGTCATACATTTTGCTTTGCACAAAGGAGCCGTGCACAAACACCTCATCTTGAATTTGGCCGTCGGCGTGATACAGGCCTTGATCCAGGTTTGCCAGCAAAAAGCTCTCTACCAACTGTTGCGCGGGGGTGTTGTCATCAAACAGCTTGGCGCGGCGGGAATGGCAGGCTGCGCAGGCTTGAATCTCGGTTTCTGTGGTTTTCGCTACACTACGCTCGGGCTGACCGCTTTGCGGGTTGTGTTGCCAGATAGCTTTGCGGCGCTCATCAAAGTTCAGCGTCAAACCTTTGCGGGATAGTTGCTCGGGACTGAGTTGTTCTGGGTCAGCCGTCCATTTCAGATGCAGCGAACCAGGTCCGTGGCAGGACTCACAGGCCACGTCGATATCGTCCCATTGGGTGTCGTAGCTATTGCTGACCGGGTCATAGTTGCGCTGCAGATTGGTGGAGTGACACTCCGCGCAGGTCAGGTTCCAGTTGAAGTTGCGGCCGGTCCAGTGAAAGGCTTTATCCGGCTCATCGCCATTGAACTCCGGGTTGAGCTGAAACCAGCGCTCACCACCCTCCTCCTTTGGCCGTGCATCCCAGGCCACGCTAAACGCTTGATAACGCCCGCCGGGCAATGCCAGCAGATACTGCTGCAACGGATAAACCCCAAAGGTATAGCGCGCGACGTAGTCTTGATACAGGCCTTGATCGTCAGCAGTATTGACCATGAAATCAGCGCCGCGACGGAAAAAGCGCGTAGTTACACCACCGAACTCGAACTTCACGTCGTTGAAGTCGCCCAATACGCTGCTTTCGGTGCTTTCCTGCATGGCCAGATCATGGTGCGAACCAGTAAAACGCTCAGCCTGCTCGGCGTGACAGCCCACGCAGTTTTCCATGCCGACAAAATCGGCTGTGGGTTGCGGCTTGGTAACCGGTTTGGCCGCAGCGGGCGCAGCGACTGGGGAGGCTGGAGCCGCGACGTCGCGAGCGGGTGTTACCGCTTTCGCAGCGTGCTGAGTCCACCACCAACCTGTCACGGCTAGCAGCAGTACACAGATGGCAGCCAGTAGGTAAACAGCATTTTTTCGGTTGCTTTTGGTGCCTTCGGCGTTCTGCGTGATGCTGGATTTCTGCTGCTGGGATTTTTTGTTGTTGTGCTGACTGCTCATCGATAACGGCCTTGTTCTATTTGGGCTAAATCCTAAATCACACTGCTGACGTGCAACTAGCCTGCGCGCCGGATACGGGTTCCCAAAGTATGGCTCTGGCCTGGCTCCAGCACGCGTGTATCGGGCCCTGCATTGGCCGCCTCGACGCACAGCATACTCAGGTAGCCATCAGCCGGAAACTCAGTCAAACGCAAACTCTTCGCCTGCCAAGGGTTCCAGACCACCACAGACTCACTACCTTGACGCTCAACCACCACGGGGCAATCCGCATCGTGCAATTGCAAGTCGCCTGCGTGTCCGTAATAAATACGATCAAGCTCCGCAGCAAACTGCACATCGCCGGTTTGGGTTTTGTGCGTCCAATCATCTAGCGCGTCGATATACGCGGCGTTCGCCAATCCGCCGATACGTGCTTGATGAATATCCCTGACAGGCAGATAGGTATGCAATGCCTGGCTCAGTTTTATTGGCTGTTGACCCAGGTTGGTGGTGGTCAGCTGCACATCAATCGCCACACCCAAACGAAACTCGACGTATACCTGCCAAGGCTCGCCCGGTAGTTGCTCGCTAATGTATTTGGCGGGCAGATCAAAACGTAGATACACACCCTGTTCACTTTCCTCTGCCGCGCTAAGCTGCCAAGGGGCGCGTCGCGCTATGCCATGCGCTGAAGTTGAGCGGTCACCGCCAAACCAAGGCCAGCACAGCGGAATGCCTCCGCGCAGAGACTTACCCGGTAGCTGTGGGTCATCAGGGCTGACCCACAATAACGGCGCTTGACCGGTAGGTGTGCATTGCAGCAGGTGGGCGCCTTCAAAGGCAATTCGGGCGCTAACAATGGGGTGGGAAACGTCAAGAAAACGCTTGCCCTGGGCATTGCTGGTTAAGGCGAAACAGGCGGCCAAACGGCTTGGGTCAAATGTCATGCGGTGTCCATTCCAGAGCATGTGTGATGGAAAAGGCGAAGCCTACAAGGTAGCACGCCCGCGCGGCAATGCGAGCTTCTGTGCGATGATAGCGCCGCTGTTTTAATAACAATCCCATTAACGTCGCCAGGGGAGCTCGGGTATCAATAGTGCCGGTTGAAAGTAAGCAGGAATCTAGCCTGTTGTACATGATCCTTTTATTTCAACCAGTACTCGTGTGCCGCGCTGAGAACATACCGCTATCGCGGTCAAACCCTGGAACCTGATCCGGATAATACCGGCGGAGGAAGCGCGACATGCTGTATTTGAGTATGGCTGCTGTAGTAGCGGCTCTATTGTTGTTTGTGTGGGTCGGCCTTACGGCCCGTCAACCCGATGCCGGACTGGATGATTACATAACCGCGCGCAACAGCCAGGGCGCGCAGGCGCTGGGGCTATCTTTTTTGGCTTCGGGTATGGGTGGCTGGATCCTCTTTGCACCGCCAGAAGTCGGCGCTTTGGTCGGCCCTATCGCGCTTGCGGGTTACGCCGTGGGTGCGGCCCTGCCCTTCATTGTATTTGCCTTTTGTGGTCCGGCGATCCGCCGCGCGCTGCCTGAGGGTCGTAGCATTGGCGAGTTCGCCCAAGCCTGCTTTGGCGGCGGCGTACGCCGCTGGGTAGCGCTGATCTCATTGCTGTACATGAGCTGCTTTCTGATTGCCGAGCTGACCGCCATCGGTGCCATTACCGGCATGCTTTCTGACGTTAACCCTGCTCTGGTGATTGTGGGCGTTGCCATGGCAACCTTGGTTTACACCGTATGGGGCGGGCTGCGCGCCAGCCTGGTGACAGACCGCTGGCAGGCCTGGATGCTGCTGGGTCTGTTGTTAGTGGTCGGTTATGTTGCGCTGCAACGTTTGCCGCACATAGACACCAGCACTCCACTGCCCGGCATACCCACAGGTGCGGCACTGAGCGTCGCACTGACGCTGGTGATCGCAGTCACTGCGGCTAACCTGTTTCATCAAGGTTACTGGCAGCGCGTGTGGGCGGCAGAGGACTCCAGCGCACTCGGCAAAGGTGCATTGCTTGGTGGTTTGACCACGATATTGGTAGTCGCTGTCGTGGGCGGCATGGCCATTCTCACGGTAATGAGCGGTGCGGATATTGGCTCTCCGCCGATTCCGTTCTTCGCCATGCTCAGTGATGCGCCCGCTTGGCTCAGCTTGCTCGCTCTGCTGCTGGCCATGACACTGGTTGCCTCGTCTGTCGATACTCTGCAAAACGCCATAGCGTCTCTGGCCGTGACCGAGAAAAAAGGCCTTTCGCTTAGCGCCGCTCGCTGGTTCACCGTACTACTGATGCTGCCGGTGGTGCTGATTGCGCTGCAGGGGATCTCTGTGCTGCGGCTGTTCCTGATTGCGGATTTGCTGTGCGCTACCGCAGTGGTGCCAGTGCTGTTGGGGCTGTGGTCGCGAATGACTCCCGCAGCGGCCATTGCTGGGGCGTTAGCCGGTTTACTTGGCGCAGTGTTACCGGGCTGGATTGTGAGCGGCAGTCTGGTTCAGGGCTTGTTAATCGCTAGCTTTCCTGGCGGTGTGCCAAGTCTAGGACCATTTGCCGGTGCCTTGTTGGCTTCTGCGTTGGTCAGCGTGCTGGTTGCTCTTCTTGCGCCGCGCAGCCAGCCGTTGCAAACCCAGGCCTGAGCACTGCTAAGCAGCCAAGGCCGCTGCGATTCTGCGTAGCGGCCTTGGCCATAGATTGATTTATATCTTCAGCCCTTTGATGTTGTGTTGTGACAATCACGGCAAAGTACGCGCAAGCGATCTATAGTCACCCAAGCCAAAACAAAAATAGAAGGCTGCGATGACTATGGAACACCATGATGTGATCATCATTGGTGCCGGTTTGTCCGGCATCGGTACTGCTTGCCATCTCGCCCGCGAGTGCCCAGGCCAGAGCTATTTGATACTTGAACGCAGGCAGGCCGTGGGCGGCACTTGGGATCTCTTCCGTTACCCCGGCATTCGCTCTGATTCTGATATGTTCAGCTTCGGCTACGCTTTCCGTCCCTGGAATGCCCTGCAGACACTGGCTGACGGCCCCGCGATTCGTCAGTACATTTCCGATACAGCCAAAGAGCACGGCGTTAGCCCGCATATCCGCTTTGGCCAAGAGACCCAGGACGCCGATTGGGATTCCGCTACGCAGCGCTGGACCGTCACTACTCGCGACAACCAGGGTGAGGAACAGAAGTTCAGCTGCCGCTTTCTGATTAGCTGCACGGGTTACTACGATCACAAACAGGGCCACCTGCCAAACTTCCCCGGCGTTGATTCTTTCAAAGGGCGTTGCATTCATCCGCAACAGTGGCCAGAGGATCTCGACTATCGCGGTAAGCGCGTGGTGGTGATCGGCAGCGGTGCTACGGCCGTTACCCTGGTGCCAGCCATGGCTGAGGACGCTGCGCATATCACCATGTTACAACGCTCTCCCTCTTATATTATGTCGGTGCCTGCGCATGACACGCTGACCTCAGTGCTGAGCCATTTGATGCCCAAAAGCTGGGCCTATCGACTGGCGCGGCGACGCAACATCGCCATTCAACGCTGGATTTATAAAGCCGCCAAGCGTTGGCCGGAGAAGACCCGACGCTTCCTACTCAAGGGCGTTAGCAATAAGCTGAATGACCAGAGCCTGATGCCCCACTTTACGCCACGTTATATGCCCTGGGATCAGCGTCTCTGCGCGGTACCCAATGGAGATTTGTTTACCGCCATCAACAGCGGCAAGGCGTCGGTGGTGACCGACCAGATCGCCGCGTTCACCGAAAACGGTATTCGCCTAGCGTCTGGACAGGAGCTGGAGGCCGATATTGTCATTACCGCTACAGGGCTGCAGTTGCAGGTGCTCGGTGGCACCAAGCTGACGCTGGATGGCGCGCCCTGCAAGATTAACGAGCGAATGACTTACAAAGGCGTGCTGCTCGAAGGCGTACCTAACATGGCGTGGATTTTTGGTTATACCAATGCACCCTGGACGTTAAAGGCAGATATCGCTGCGCGCTATGTGTGCCGCTTACTGAACCACCTGCAAGCAACAGGCCTGGCGGTCGCACAGGCAAACGATCGTGGCGCTAATCGGCAGTCTCACTCAATGATGGGCACATTGGAGTCGGGCTACATTCAGCGCGCGAATGCGGTCCTGCCCCGCCAAGGAGCCGAGCTGCCTTGGCAAGTACTTAACGCCTATGAAGTGGACTCAGCCATGCTGCTAGAGGAGCCCATCGAAGATGAAATCCTAGAACTTGAACCGCATCAACGCGGTAATCCAACGCCTTCGCACGGCTCATCCAAAGCGGTGGCTTGATTACCTGACCTGATTAGGTAGCTCAATCAACCGAAGTCGATAGCGTCGCTGTTGCTTCGGTTTTTGGTTCCACCAACCAGAGTACGAACAAAGCTAATGCTGGCATGCTGCCGCCTAGCAATGCGGCCGTCAGCCAGCCGCCGTGCGCGTAGCCCCACACGCCCACAGCGCTGCCTATCGCACCACCAACGAAGAAAGTAGCCATATATAGCCCATTCAAACGGCTACGCAAATCAGCGCTCAGGCCATAGATCGCGCGCTGCCCCAGCACGACGTTGGCGGAAACGCCAAAATCGAGTAGTACCGCGGCCAGCACCAGTAGCATCAGCGATGTTGTGGAGCCCAAAGGCAGCAGCAAGGTAATGGCAAAGGAGCCAATCGCCAGAAGCATGGCGCATAGGGTTGCCGAGCGCGTCCAGCCAGCGTCAGCCACTCGCCCGGCCAACGGGGCAGAGACCGCGCCCGCCACACCCGCCAGGGCAAAAAGCGCGATACCCGATTGCGACAGATTAAAAGCCGGGCCCGCCAACAGGAGCGGTGTGGTAGTCCAGAACAGACTGAATGCGCCAAACATCATTGCCTGATAAAAAGCCCGGCGCTGCAAAATCGGCGTGTGCAACGCCAGACCACCCATCGATGCCAACAGACTGCCATAGCTTAAGGTCGCGCGTGGTGCACGCGGCGGTAGTAAAACACGGATAGCGACACCCAAAAGCAGCATCACCACCGCAGAGAACACAAAGACCGCATGCCAGTTGTAAAGGTCGGTAATGAAACTGGATACCGGACGCGCCAACATGATGCCGAACATTAAGCCGCTCATCACATTACCAACCACCTGACCGCGGCGTTCTTCGCTAGCCAAATGCGCCGCCAGCGGGACTATGACCTGCACGGCCACGGCACCCACGCCGATCAGCAGCGAAGCAGTCAGAAATAACACCGCGTTATCGGCCAGCGCAGCGCCCAATACCGCGACAATGGAGAGCGCGAGCATGGCCAGAATTAACTTGCGGTTCTCTACCAGATCGGCCAAAGGGACCACCAGCAGCAAGCCAATCACATAGCCGATCTGAGTCAGGGTGACGATCAGGCCGGCTGACTCCGGTGACATGTTCAGCGCTTGGCTGATGGGGCCTGCCAGTGGTTGTGAGTAGTACAGGTTGGCGACGATCAGGCCACAACATAGCGCCAGAAAAAAGGTCATGCGGGCTGAGATGTGATGGTCGGAATGCGGCGACGCAGACATGCTTACTCCAAAACGGCGGTGTGCAGAAGCGGAGTATTAACGCACACTTGTTCGAGAGTAGTCGAAATAATCTGTTGTGGCAGTCGCAAAACACTGTTGCATTTGTAGAGCAACTGCATCATTTACCAGCTGCCGCGCATCTCTTTTTTAGCCGCTCGCTGGACCTGCTCCGGGTAGTCGTCCGACAGATACCAAATGCCTTCCAGTTCTGTCTGGCCGCAAACCGCTACGCAGCAAGAACACCATATCGCTACTGATCCAGGGATGGCGATACCAATAATGATGGCCGCTGATATCAAAGCCCCGAGCCAACTTACCCGCAGAAACATCAATAATCTCAATATTGGTGATCTGATGTTCGTGGATAAAGAATTCCTCCGCACTTTCTGCTAACTCTTCCCCGGTTCGACTACCGCCGCCCATGTAGTGCCGCGCTGCGATCAAGGCGTTGTCATCATCGCTGACGGTGATGACAACCTGTTCGGAGAGATCACTGATGCTGCCTAGCCGGTCAAGAAAGGTTTCCAGTTCTACATCAGCAGCAGCAAAGATCACAGTGCCAATGCGCAAACGGCTTTTTAGCCGGTAGGCGCTTTCATCAGAGTACTTGGTGCGTAATTGATCCAAGGCTTTGGAGGTAACTCGCGCACCGGCGCTGTATGCCAATACGTTGATACGTTGGGCGTCAGTATGCTCCGCAAGTAGCTCCAGCAAGGTCGCTAGCGCATCGCTCGATGCTTGGGCGCGATGTACATCTTCGCGGATCAGGTAACGAAAAATATTTTGATGAGAGGGCCATGCGAAGGCAAGCCCAACATAATCCCGACCGGAAAAGTGATCTATTTCCGCAGTCAGTGCGGTTGAGTTAAGAAAATCCACTTTAGTGCCGTGTACATAGACCAGGATTTCGCGATCCTGGGCTTCGGCTAGCTCAGCATTGATTGCGGCGAAATAGGCTTGCGCCTCATCTGTGAGCGCAGCGGAGGGAGCGGCCATGCCAGCCGGGAACCGCGCTTGTTGAGCTACCGAATGTAGTTTGAGGGGCAGTAACAAGCCGGTCTGGTCGGTAATTGACGCTTCGTAAAGGTCGTTCCACTGGGTATTTTCATCACCGAGTTGCACTACGGCCTGCCCCAGATGCAGACGCTGGGTGATGTCGTTGCCGTAGTTGAGACCTTGTTCAGTTATTTCCGGCTCGCGGTTGGTCGCGTAAAAGATCGACATGCGTGGTATGCGGCGTGCCGGCAGCAAGTGGGCAAAGGGGTCGACGAGGCCGTCGCGGTAGAGCACGGGGGCCGGCATGAGCATCAAGGGTTGGGGTGCTGCGCAAGCGGTCATTATTAACAGCATGCAACAAAGCCAAGCGCGTTTGAGCCAGTCAGCGTTTACCGGACAGTGGGAGGATGATTTTCCGTGAAGATGCATAACCGCCTTGCAGTCGGTTGATCCTTGATACAGACAGCATTCACCCGCTCATCTTTTGGCAGTTTATACCTTATATGCGCAGCAAGATCAGCTAATGCCGTGTTTAGGACATGCTCATATTTAGCGCTGCCATTTTCTGATCATCGCTTAAGCTATTGTCATCCAATGCTGTAGCCAGGCTTGCATAGGCAGTGGTTAGCGCGGATGTCAGGCTGCTCAACTGTTGCTGCACCTGCTTGACCTGCTCCGGGTCGGCGGCGGCGCGTTGCAGCGCGGCAAGTTCTGCCTGCTTCTCTGCAATTTGTGCTTTGAGTTCGCGGATATGCTCGATCAAACTCTTGATGGTGTCGGGAAGGTCACTGTCGGCGACTGCCTGATCCTTATTGCTGCCTGCAGCTCTGGCCTGAGCCTGTTCGGATAGTGTCACCTTAATCCCCTGCCCCAGCTCGCGCACCGATTTGGCTTGTTCTTGCTGTCCCTCAGGCGCGGCGACAGGCGCCGCAGCTGGTGATGTGGACGTTACCAGAGTAGGAGTTGAATCTATGCGCATGCCGACCTCACGTGTGGCTATAGGTCTATATCGGCATCAGTGATCTTATCTTTATAGCGCCCCCCAGCTTTGACGTGCCTACCCAGAAACCCTTATATTGCTGCCCGCTGTGCAAACAGCTTCGTTCTCGGGGCGGGGTGCAATTCCCCACCGGCGGTGATAGGAGTCAGCTCCTCAGCCCGCGAGCGCTCTGACAGAATTTCTCAGTCAGAGGTCAGCAGATCTGGTGTGATTCCAGAGCCGACGGTCATAGTCCGGATAGGAGAGAACGCGTCAGTTGCCTGTGCCGCCGCGTGTAAACGCTCGGCCCTGCCCTGCCCGTTCGCCCTGATTCACCTTTGTCCAGGAAGTAACTGATGAATCAGAGCTCGACGAATTTCACTTTTGATCGCAGCAACCAGCGGGTTGCCTTCATCCATGCCTCATGGCACGCAGAGATCGTACTGCGCTGCCTGGATGGGTTTAAAAGTCAGTGGCAAGAACGCGGCTACGATCCGGAAAATATAGACGTGATCGCGGTTCCCGGCGCCTATGAAATCCCCCTGCAGGCCAAGCTTTTGGCAAAAACGGGCCGCTACGCTGCGGTCGTTTGCAGTGGACTGGTAGTAGATGGCGGAATTTACCGGCATGACTTTGTTGCCAATGCGGTTATTTCAGGTTTGATGCAGGTGCAACTGGAAACCGAAGTTCCGGTTTTGACGGCCGTACTCACGCCCCATAACTTTCATGAGCATGATGAACACCGGCAGTACTACAGCCGTCATTTCGTTCAGAAAGGTGAGGAGTTGGCCGCCGCTGCAGATGGCGCGATTGCGCTCACATTGGCGACCAAGGCCAGCTGAAGGCTGGCTTTTATGCGCTAGCTACCTTCAATGCGAAAGCCCACTTTTAGTACAACCTGATAGTGGGCGACTTTTCCATCTTTTACGTGGCCGCGGGTTTCAACTACTTCAAACCACTCCACATGTTTAACACTCTTGCTGCATTCAGCGACAGCAACCTGAATCGCATCTTCTATGCTGTTGCTGGATGAACCTACCACTTCAACTTTCTTGTATACATGATGGTTTGACATTGCGGTCTCCATTTGTCTGTTGTGTGTCCACACTATGGAAGACAGCTATGCCGCCCAAGGGTTCAGGCTCATTTGCGGATCAAAGCAGCGGCGCATTGCAATATGCTATAGGCTCCTTATAATTAGAAATGCAAATCACTATCATTAATTGAAAGCGACTAATAAAACAGGGAGTTCTCCATGGCTGCGCGTTTTCCTCTGCAGGCGCTTGCGCTGGCAATTTCTACTGCTTTTCTTCTGAGTGCATGTGGCGACGAAGACAAAGCTGCTCAGTCTGCTGCTCCAGAGCCGACTGCCACCGCTCCAGCCGAGGTCGCTGAAACCGCACCCGCTGCGGCATCAAATGACAACGCGGTAGCACCCGAAGCGGTTGTCAGCCACTACGCTGATCTGGCCCACGCCACCTACGAAGATGCACTGACCACCGCCAAAGCGCTGGATGCTGCAACCGACGAACTGATCAAAAATCCTACGGCCGAAACACTGGCTGCAGCAAAGCAAGCCTGGCTGGCCGCTCGCGTGCCTTATCAGCAATCGGAAGTTTTCCGCTTTGGTAACGCCGTGGTAGATGACTGGGAAGGTCAACTCAACGCCTGGCCCCTAGACGAAGGTTTGATCGACTACGTTAAAACTGACGGTTACCAGCATGCGCTGGGCAACGATGGCGCCAACGCCAACATCATTGCCAACACCGAGCTGACCATTGGTAGCGAAACAATGGACCTCACCACGTTAACGCCTGAGCTGTTAGCCAGCCTGAACGAAGTGGGTGGCTCCGAAGCCAACGTTGCAACCGGCTACCACGCTGTTGAGTTCCTGCTCTGGGGCCAGGATATGAATGGCTTTGAAGCAGGCGCCGGCGAGCGCCCTGTGACTGACTACGCTAAAGGCGAAGACTGCACTAACGGTCATTGTGATCGCCGTGCTGACTACCTGGATGCCGTAACCGATTTGCTGGTCAGCGACCTGGAGTGGATGGTGGGTCAATGGACGGCGGACACCGAAGGTAATTATCGAGCTGAGTTTGTTGCCATTGAGCCTCAAGCTGCTTACCAGAAAATGCTCTTCGGCATGGGCTCGCTGTCACTGGGCGAGCTGGCTGGTGAGCGCATGAAGGTGGCCCTAGAAGCCAACTCCTATGAAGACGAGCATGACTGCTTCAGCGACAACACCCACAACTCTCATTATTACAACGCGCAAGGCATCCAGAATGTCTACACCGGTACTTACCAGCGCGCTGATGGTACTGAGATGAGCGGTGCTTCCTTGTCTGATCTGGTCGCTGCAAGCGATGCCGAACTGGACAAGAAGCTGAACTCCGAGCTGGCCTCCACGATGGCGGCGCTGGGCGAAATGAAGAAAACAGCCGAAGCCTCTGAAAATCCTGTTAAGTTCGACATGATGATCGCCCCGGATAATGCCGAAGGCGCCAAGATCATCAACAACGCAATCGCAGCACTGGTTGAGCAAACGGGTTCAATCGAAAAAGTAGCGGCTATTGTAGGGGTTGATTCGCTCCAACCTGACGACGCTGGCCACAACTTCTAAGGCCAACTGTCGTAACAATAAAAGCCGGTGGTGCGGTACCTTCCGCTACCATCGGCTTTTTTGAGTGAGTATGATCAGCAATCGCAGTTACTCCTCTGATAAACGGTAAATACGTTTTATGCCTCGCCCTACTACCCGCTTTAACGGGCTGTTTGCTCCCTTGCTGCTGCTATCCAGCGCTGCCATGGCTGCACAGTCGGAATACCCCATTCAAGACACCCCTATGACCGGTGGTGCCGGCAGTGTGACGCAGCACGATCACAATGCCTTTTCTCTTCCGCAAGGCAATCTCTCGATTACCAAGCGTCTGGATTTCAGCGTTGGCAACAGCTTCTTTCGCAACCCTTGGGTGGTGGCACCGTCCAGCACCGATGCGCGCGATGGCCTTGGGCCGCTGTTTAACACCAACTCTTGCCAGGGCTGTCACATCAAAGATGGCCGAGGTCACGCACCTCCGTCAATTGATGAGCCCTCAGTCTCGCTGTTTTTGCGTTTAGCGGTACCGGCCGATGCTGAACGCGATGCTGAAATACTCAAGCGTCACGGCTTTGTTCCGGCGCCGGTGTACGGCAGCCAGCTGCAAACCTCAGCCATCCCAGGCATGCAGCCGGAGGCCAATATGGTTGTCGAATGGCAGCCGGTTGAGCAGAAGCTGGCTGACGGCACAGTAGTGATGTTACGCCAGCCGATTTACCATATAGAGTCGCCAAACTACGGCCCGCTACCAGATAACCTGTTGATATCCCCCCGGGTTGCTCCGCCGATGATTGGTTTGGGCTTACTGGAGTCTATCGCTGAAACTGACATCCTAAGTCGTGAAGATCCCGACGATAAAGATGGCGATGGTATTTCCGGACGGGCCAACCGCGTTTGGGACAAAACCAGCGAAACCACGGTACTGGGTCGATTCGGCTGGAAAGCGGCTGAGCCTAATATTCTGCAACAGGCGATGGGTGCGTTTGCCGGGGATATGGGGCTCACCTCTAAGCTGAGCCCACAAACTGACTGCACGCCTGAACAGAAGTGCGAGACTTTCCCTAATGGCGGCGAGTTGGAAGTCAGCGACAAAATCGCCAACTTTATCGCTTTTTATTCCGCGAGCCTGGCGGTGCCTACCCGACGTGATATGGATGCCCCTGAAGTAATGCAAGGCGCTGAGTTGTTTAATCAGCTGAACTGCGCCAGTTGCCATACGCCAACCTATACCACCGCCAAGGTTGAGCGTGAAGACCTAAGCGATCAGGTTATCTGGCCCTACACTGATATGTTACTGCACGATATGGGCCCTGGCCTGGCGGACGGCCGCGATGAATTTCTTGCCGATGGTAACGAATGGCGCACGCCACCACTCTGGGGTATGGGCTTGGCGCAAGGTGTGAACCCAACAGCTGGCTTCCTGCATGATGGCCGCGCCCGCACCCTGGAAGAAGCTATTTTGTGGCACGCAGGTGAGGCGCAAGCCTCGATTGATCAGTACCGATTGTTGCCTGCCATCGAGCGTGCAGCGTTACTGCGTTTTCTCAACTCCCTCTGAACGAGAACTATCCATGACACTCCTGCATCGCATTGGCTGTTGCACACTACTGACCCTCGCGTGTGCCAGCGCCGCCCAGGCAGAAACACCCCGTGCCGCGTGGCACGCTCAGATTGGCCACGGTTACAGTCAGCTTGCGGACGCTACCAGCGAGCTGGAAAAGACCGCAGGCAGTTATTGTGAAGCGCCCTCACCTGCCAATCTGCAACAGCTTAAAGAAACTTGGCTAGCCGCATTCAGCGCATGGCAGGCTGTGCGTTTTGTGGGCTTCGGTCCCATCGAAGAAAATACCCGCGCGTGGAAGTTTCAGTTTTGGCCAGATCCAAAGAACCTCACAGCCAGTAAGGTCGATTATTGGCTCAATAGCGATAAGAGCATCACCGCTGAAGCCGTTGGCAAAGACAGTGTTGCGCTTCAGGGTTTCCCCGCGGTTGAATACCTCTTATACGACGAGCGCATCACCGCCACCGATAAAGCGCTACCAGCAGAGCGCAGTTGCGCGCTAATGACCGCTATCAGCAGCAACCTGGATGCTAATGCAGATTCGTTGAATGCTGATTGGGCTGCACTGGAAGAGCGCTACCTCAGCGTTGAGGATTACGACAGCGGTACGCTGCAATCCGCCATGCAGTCTCTTGAGTTGATAGCTGATTGGCGTCTCGCCGGGCCAATTGGTCAGCGCAGCAACAGCAAGCCCAATCCCTACGTGGCCGATGCATGGCGCAGTGGCCAATCACTCAACACCCTGCATGCGTCACTGAAGGGCTTGTCTGATTATTTTGTGCCTGGCTTGAATTTACTACTGGCGGAGACGGACCAAATCGCCTTGGCAGAACAGTTCAGTCAGCAACTGAACAAGACGCTGGCGCACTTTGATCAACTGCCCTCGGACATCGCACCCTTGATGGAAACCGAGGAGGGGCAGAAAAGCCTTAAGGCGTTGCTAGACGACGTTAATGCTACCAAAGCCCTGCTGACCGGCCCCATATCGGGTGCGTTGAGTGTCGTGCGCGGTTTCAATTCCAGCGATGGAGACTAATCCGTTGTTAAGTCGTCGCCAGGTTTTACGCGCGGGCTTTGCCGGTGCCACCTTGCTAGGGCTTGCCGGCTGTTCAGCGCGGCAGCTCAACAGCAGCAGCGCACCTCTGCAGCTGTTGAGTGCGGTCGATGATGATCAAGGCCAGCATTACATCACCGCCGTCAGCCAGAGCGGTGAGCAAGCCTTTATGGTGCCAGTAAGCGAACGTTGCCATGGTGGCTGCCCGCAGCCACACGGCGATCATGTGGTGATCTTTTCACGCCGACCTGGTCGGGAGATGCACGTAATCAATACCCGCAGCGGCAAGCTGGAGCGCAGCATCCAGGCTGGCGAGGGGTTTCATTATTACGGGCACGGTGTCTATAGCCCAGATGCGCGCTATCTGTATGTCACCATGAATGACTACACCACTTCCGAGGGGCTGATTCGGGTCTACGACGCGATGAATGGCTACCGCGCCTTAACCGACTACCCGCTAGACGGTATTGGTCCCCACGAGCTGCGCCTGCACCCTGATGGCGTGACCTTGGTGGTCGCGCTCGGCGGTATTGAAACGCATCCTGATTACGACCGTTTAAAACTCAACACCGCGAGCATGCAGCCGGCGCTGGTATTAATGGATCGGCAAAGCGGCCGTATAACCCAGCGCTTCGAACCTTCGCATCATCAACTGAGCTGTCGCCACTTGGACGTCAGTCCGGAAGGCATCGTTATCGCAGGTTATCAGTACGAAGGGCCCGAATGGGATACGCCGCCGTTGATTGCCAAGCTGGATACGCGGGACATGCAATTCAGTGAACCTGAGTTGCCGCTTGAAGAAGTGATGGGGTTGAAGAACTACACAGCCAGTATTGCCATAAGCCCAACCAGTCCGTTCACCGTTATTACCGCGCCCCGTGGTGGTCGTGCGATTATTATCAATCACCACACAGGCGAATTGGTGCAGCGCGTAGCAGTGCCCGATGTGGCTGGCGCCCTGCCCTTTGGGCAGCACGGCTTTTTGGTATCCTCTGGAACGGGCGGTTTATTTCTATTGGACGCTGCGAGTGACCAACCTCAGCCCCATGGCAGCTACGCGGTACATTGGGACAACCATCTGACCCCAGGTAGGCTACGTCAGGCTTGAACTAACGCTTTGAGCAGGCATTAAAAAAGGCAGCTAATCAGCTGCCTTTTTTATCGCTAGACACCAGACCAGGCCTCAGCGACTAGCGACCATGCGCTCTATGCATTGGCGCGACTCTTCTGGCAAGTTGGTAAAGTGCAAACCGGTCCAGTACTGCTGTCCACTGATGCTTGCCCGATTCCAGAGGCTCTCAGCATCGAACAAAAACTCACTCATGCCGTTGAGCGTCATTGGCAGATTTACTTGCAGGGCAAAAGAGCGGAACAGATCCAGAGGACGCTCGCTCAACAACATCAGCCCCTCTGCATGCAAATCTACCACACGACCCAAATGATCTCCGGTGTCCAAATCGAAAACTTCAAGGCTTGTGCTCACTGAGTGGCGCTCCAGTCGTCTGCGTTCTTTTGATTTTTGTTCATCTACCACGGCAGTCTTCCTCGGCTACCAGACTGAAATGCTCCACTCAGAGTGTGGTTCAATTTCATGCTAGCGAACAGCCATCTTCAGTTTGAATGTGTATAGCAATCGACATTTTTTGAATCTTTTCTCGCAGCGGTTGAAAAACACAAGATGCCATCGATTTTACCGATAGTTGCCTGTTAAGGTTAGGCTTGTTTGGCTCAGAACCACAAGGATCTCCGATGTCATTTAACAAAGTTTTAGCGTTGCTGGTTTTCTGCTGTATGGCGCCCTTGGCAGCTGCCCATGAGTTTGATGCGGGTGAACTGCATATCGATCATCCATGGTCACGCGCGTTGCCCCCGGTGGCTAAAACCGGGGCTGCCTACCTGTCTATTGCTAACCACGGAGAACATGACGACGAGCTGCTCGGCGCAGACACACCTATTGCCGGCAAAGTAGAAATGCATGAGCACCTGCACCAGGGCGGCTTGATGAAAATGCAGCAGGTGCAGACTTTACCCGTTGCCGCAGGTGAAACGCTGGAGTTCCGGCCCGGCGGCTATCATCTGATGCTATTCAACTTGGAGCAGCCGCTGGTGGCCGGAGAGCACTTCCCGCTGACGCTGCATTTTGCCGAGGCAGGTGACATCGAAGTGATGGTGAATATTCAGGCCGATGAAAAGCCTAAATCAACTGGCGACGCACACGCCCATCATTGATCCGGGTCTTTCGGTTCCCGGTCGAGCAAATGAAAACGCGGTAGCTCAAGATGCCAACGGATGGCAGCCAAGCGAATGCTCAGCACGGCCAGCATAGCCACTAAAGCGGCGAGACCCTCGCCCAGCGCGAAATGCTGCAGGGCAATATAGATTAACGCTCCGGCAATGCAGGCTGTGGCGTAAATCTCTTTATGGAAGATCAGCGGTATCTCGTTACAGATGATATCGCGCATTACCCCACCGGCAACGCCAGTCATTACCCCCATGATCACCGCAGCACTGACTGGCACTTGCTGCGCCAGCGCGACTTGGGTACCCAGCACAGTAAAAACGGCCAGACCAAAGGCATCTGCAATCAGTAAACCACGCTCATTGATCGGCCGGGTAAAGCGCACCCAAAGCACCGTGCCGATAGCCGCGAGCGTTGCAACCAGGATGTAGAGGTCGTTGCCAATCCAGCTAACAGGGTGATGATCTAGAATCACATCGCGCAGGGTGCCACCGCCCAAAGAGGTAACGATGGCAATCACCAGTACGCCGAACAGGTCCATTGATTTGCGTCCAGCCATCAGCGCGCCGGTAATGGCGAATACAGCGACGCCGAACAAATCAAACGCGTAGAACCAGTTCATTTGCACACTCAACTAGCAAGCCGCGATCAATCCTCGCGGGTGGGGGTGCGCATGGTAACAAACTCCTCTGCGGCCGTGGGGTGAATGCCCATGGTCGCGTCGAACACAGCTTTAGTCGCGCCAGCTTTTACGGCTACTGCCAGCCCCTGAAGGATTTCACCCGCTTCCGGGCCAATCATATGAATGCCGAGAATACGGTCATCCGCTTTATCAACCACCAATTTCATAAAGCTTTGCTCGCTGCGCCCTGCCAGTGTGTTGCGCATGGCACGGAAGCGGCTTTCATAAACGCGCAGCTTATAACCTTTGGCACGCGCGTCCTCCTCCGTTAAACCCAGAGTGGCTATATTGGGAATGCAGAATACGGCGGTAGGGATGTCGTTGTAGTCGACCGGTACGTACTCATCCGGCTTATACAGCCTGCGTGCCAGCGCCATGCCTTCGGCCAGAGCAACAGGGGTAAGCTGCATAGTGTCAGTGACGTCACCAATAGCAAAAATCGAAGGCTCGGTGGTTTGATAGTGTTCGTCTACCTTCACGAAACCTTTTTTATCCAGCATGACCTTGGTGTTTTCCAGCCCAAGACCATCCAGATGTGGGCGACGGCCGGTTGCATAAAGCACTAGATCAGTTTCGATGCTTTCGCCATTGTTCAAGGTAACCAGCAAGCTGCCGTCGGACTGCTTCTCGACGCGCTCAACATCAGCGTTAAACGTCAGTTCCAAACCTTTGGCACTGAGTGTTTGCGACATGTGCTCACGCACGCCTTGATCAAATCCGCGCAAGAACAGATCGCCACGGTATAGCAGCCGAGACTCGCAACCTAAGCCTTCGAAAATGCAGGCAAACTCAATCGCGATATAACCGCCGCCCACCACTAGCGTGCGCTTGGGCAGCGCTTCAATGAAGAACGCCTCGTTGGAGCTGATCACATGCTCACGACCGGGAAACTCAGGAATGAAGGGCCAGCCGCCAGTAGCAATCACAATTCGCTCGGCGCTATAGGTGGTATCACCGACCACCACATGATGCGCATCCTGCAGTCGCGCACGGCCGTTGATCAGGGTGACGCCAGCGGATGTCAGCAAGTTGTGATAGATGCCGTTCAGACGGGTGATTTCCTGATTTTTGTTTTCCAATAAACGTGACCAGGTGAACTCAGGTGCTGCTATGTCCCACCCAAAGCCTGCGGCGTCGGCGATGTCTTCAGCAAAATGCGCTGCGTAAGCAAATAGCTTTTTCGGCACACAACCTACGTTGACGCAGGTGCCACCCAAGTAGCGGTCTTCGGCAACTGCCACTCGCGCACCAAAACCAGCAGCCATTCGGCTGGCGCGCACGCCACCTGAACCTGCGCCTATGACAAAGAGATCAAAATCGTAGTCAGACATACTGGCCTTTTCGCGTTTGAGTAGGCGCACCAGCATAACGCAAAGCTAGTCAAAGGGCAGCCCGAGTGCGCTTAAACTACCTGGCGCAGCTGCAACGTAACGGGCTGCCTGGTTGGCCGGCCAACGCCCATATAAACAAAGCCTTCACGCTCGACCAACGCCGGCTCGTACTGGTTACGACCATCGAGTAGCAACGGGTTACGCATTAAACTGCGCATGAGGGCAAAGTCGGGTTGACGGAACTGCTTCCACTCGGTCATCAGGACCAGCGCATCGGTCTGCCGCAACGCCTCATATGGATCTTTCAACAGTTGTAACTGCCCTTCGGCAACGGCGTGCGGATAGCACTGCTGGATATTCTCAGCGGCTATTGGATCAAAGGCGCGAATCTGTGCGCCCGCGATCAGCAACGCCTCGATAAGTACCCGGCTGGGCGCATCACGCACATCGTCGGTGCCCGGCTTGAATGACAGCCCCCAAATGGCGATGCTCTGGCCGCTTAAATTGGGGCCAAGCTGGTTTTGAAGGCTACGTAGTGGCCAATTTTTCTGCAGCTGGTTGCGCGCTTCAACTGCCTCAAGTATTGGCATGCGGGCAGCTTGGCTGGCGGCCATGTGCAAAATCGCGCGAATATCCTTGGGAAAGCAAGAGCCGCCATAACCGCAGCCGGCGTAAATGAAGTGGTGGCCGATGCGCTGATCCGCACCTATACCCTTGCGCACTTGCTCTATGTCAACGGCAAACTCGTCGCAGAAAGCAGCCATCTCGTTTATGAAGGAGATCTTGGTCGCAAGAAACGCATTGGCGGCGTACTTGGTCATCTCTGCCGAGCGGCGTGACATGACAATAATGCGGTCGTGATTACGCACAAAAGGCTCGTAGAGCTGATGCATCACGCGTTGAGCTCGATCGTCTTCGGTGCCGATAATAATCCGATCGGGGCGCATAAAGTCATTTAATGCGTCCCCTTCCTTGAGAAACTCCGGGTTACTTACCACCCGATGCCGCCAATGCAGTTTGTGCTGTACACAGTGTTGATCAAGGATGTCCTGAACTCGGCAGGCAGTGCCAACCGGGGCGGTGGATTTGCACACCACTATGCTGGGTTGGGCTAGTTGCTGAGCCAGTTGATTGGCCACTGCAAGGATTTGCGAGACGTCTGCCGAACCATCCTCGGCAGACGGCGTGCCGACGGCAATAAAGACCACGTCCGCGTCGTGCAAGGCAATATCCAGTTGGTTGCTGAAACCAAGACGTTGTCCGGCAATATTGTTTCTCAGCAGTGCTTCAATGCCGGGTTCGAATATGGGTGATCGACCTTGCTGCAACAGCGTTATGCGCTCTACGCTATTGTCTACACAAGTGACCCGGTTACCCATCTCAGCAAAACAGACCGCCGTTACCAACCCCACGTAGCCACAGCCAATGACGCATATCTGCATGATGTGCTCTCCTTTAATGAACACATTCGATTGCGCCAGTCACGCATGACTTAGGGATGACCGAGAGATGAAAGCTTTATGAACACCACATTAAATGCGAATGACTTGCATTTAATGTGGTGTTAGGTATCGTTGACCCACCTAGCGTGCATGAGAAGTCATTCTTGGAAAGCTCAACTGATCAGCGTTTGACCCGTATCGAACGGGTTCTCAGCTACATACATTGCAACCTGGACGACTCACTCACAGTAGAGCGCCTGGCGGCGCAAAGCTGCTGGTCACGCTGGCAGTTTCAACGGGTATTCACGGCGGCTACCGGTTTTACCGTCGCTCAGTACATCCGTCAATTACGCCTCAGCCGCGCTGCTGAGTTATTGGTCAGCACCCCGCAGCGGCAGCTGGATATCGCTCTTAATTGCGGTTTTGATACCGAGATCAGTTTTAGTCGTAGTTTTCGGCAGATGTTTGGCTGCTCACCAGGCACTTATCGACAACGTGGGCGGCGCACTGGAATGCTAGCGTCTATCAATCTTCAGGATGTGCCCCGTCTCCCGTCGGATATGAGCAAGCCGATGTTATCGATTCGGGTGGAGAATCGCCCTGCATTCCAGGTCTGGGGCATCAGTGCCCCGGTCAATGGCTTGTTTTCACCTGCCCCGGACTTTGCCAGCAGCGTGCCACGTGTCTGGAATAGCCTGACTAGCTTGGCGCGCAGCGCGAAGCGAGACCCGGACAGCCTAACGCTGATCGGCGTACTCGATCTGACCTGCGTCGAGAACAATCAGGGCTGTTTTCCCTACTGGGCCTGTCTTGAGGCGAGCACCGGCCACTCACCCACAGGGTTAGCGACTCTGACAGTACCGGCGCAGGAATACGCCGTTATCCCGCATCACGGCTCGCTAGATAATCTGCAAAAGGTGCTGGAATGGTTTATTCGCCATTGGTTGCCCGAGTCAGGTTATTGCGGCGTAAACGGCTTTGATCTGGAGATTTACGATCAGCGTTTCAGTTCAGACAATGCACAAAGCTACATGGAGTATTGGGTGCCCGTGCGTCCGCGTTGAATGCGTTTGGGTTTAATCGGATCGCCTCCCCTCAAATCAGCAGCTGTAACGTTGCGCCATGCCCCAAAATGTTAAGTCACAGCTCTAACAGAACCTATAAAATAGAATCATTAGCATTACCATTGATTCATTATCTGTCCGGAGTCGCGATGAACCTGCAACCTCTCTTTCGCCATACCCTGCTCGCTACGGCGATTTCCAGTGCAGCGTACTTACCCACGCTGCATGCCCAGGAGCAAGATGGAAAACTGCTAGATAGCCTTACGGTCTATGGCAGTACCTACCGCAACACGGCTACTAAAACGCAGTTGAGTCCGGAAGAGACGCCGCAGGGTATTTCTATTGTTGACGAGCAAGCCCTGGAAGCGCGCGACGCGGACACAGTGGCAGAAGCGCTGCGTTATGTGCCGGGGGTGAATACCGAGTTACGTGGCGGTGCGGTCAATCGGATAGACCTGTTTAACATTCGTGGCTTTATCAACTATCAGAATTTTTACGATGGCCTGCAACTGCTCTATAACGACTGGAACCTGCAGCCACAGGTCGATATGCAAGCGGTCCAACAGGTAGAAGTGTTTAAGGGCCCCACCTCAGCGTTATACGGCTCGATGCCACCCGGTGGCATGGTCAATCTAATCAGCAAAAAACCATTACAAGAGTCTTACAACAGCCTTGAGTTGAGTGTCGGCAGCAATAACCTGAAAGAGATCACGCTCGATTCAGCCGGCCAGCTTGGCGACTCGGATCTAAGCTATCGCTTCAATGGTTTGGCCAACAGCAGCGACGGCCAGGCAGAAACCTCTGAAAACGAACGACTAATGCTGGCGCCGTCGGTTGACTGGCAAATCAGCGATGCCACCTTGCTCAACCTGAACGCCTACTACCAGAAAGATCCTGATATGGGGATTTACACCACCCTGCCCGCTCAGGGCCTGTTTCAGGACAACATCAATGGCGACTTGGACGAAGATGCCTACAGCGGCGACGCCAACTGGAACACCTACGAGCGCGAAGTATTAATGCTCGGCTACAAAATTGATCATCAGATCAGTGATAACTGGAATTTCTTGCAAAACTTCCGCTATCAGCACGGCGATGCCTACCAGGAAAACACCTACACTACCGGTCTGGCAGCAGATCAGCGCACCCTCGACCGTCGAGCCTATATCACTGATGAAACCAGTGAAGGCATCACCATCGACAACCAGCTGTCGGGCATTGTCATAACCGGCTCAATTGAGCACAACCTTCTGTTTGGCCTGGATTACCTCAAGTTAGACAGCGATATCGGCTACGAGAATGCGGCTGCGCCCTCAATTGATATCTACAACCCAAACCATTATCAGATCAATGGCAACGCGCTCGACTTTGCTGCATCGGGGTACAGCAGCCAGTTCAACATCGAGAAGGAACAGATCGGCGCTTACTTCCAGGATCAGATACGCATTGGCCAACTGGTTCTGATCGCTGGCGGACGCTATGACACTTACGAGTCTCGTGAGCATGGCGTGCAGTACGGCCTGAATGTCGATGGCAAAGTGGATCAGAGCAACACCTCCTGGCGTGCCGGGGCGCTCTACGAGCTTGATAACGGGCTATCTCCTTTTATCAGCTACGCCGAAAGCTTTGAGCCCGTCAGCGGATTAGACCGCTTGGGCGGCACCTACGAGCCCTCCACTGCTAATCAGTGGGAAACCGGCATCAAATACAGCACACCGGACAAACAGACCACAGGTGCAATTGCGCTTTACCGCATCGACAAGGAAAACGTACTTACCCGCGACCCCAACGGCACCGCTTACGACAAGATTCAAACTGGTGAGGTGCGTTCACAAGGCTTAGAAATCGAGGCCCGCAGTCAGATAACCCGCAACCTGAACCTGATGGCCAGCTATAACTACCAAGATGTGGAGGTCACTAAGGACAACAGCGGATTAGAAGGGAAAACGCCGGTTTGGATTCCTGATCAGACCTTCAATACCTGGGCCAGTTACGACATATTCAACGGTCCGATGGCTGGCGTCACCCTAGGCGGTGGGGTGCGTTACATCGGTGAGGCAGAACTGGATGCACTCAACTCCGACAGAGTTCCGTCAGCTACCTTGGTAGATGTAAGTGTTGGCTACGATCTTGGAAGTCTCGACAGTACCCTGGATGGTGCCAGCGTCAAACTGACAGCCAACAACCTGTTCGATGAACGTTACTACAGCTGTTTTGATGGGCTGAACTGCTGGTTTGGCTCTGAACGCAATGTGCAGGCTAGCCTGCGTTACGACTTCTGATACAGCGACGTTAACAAAGAAAGGGAGGCTTAGGCCTCCTTTTTTTTATTGATTCATTGTCCTGTGTTCCGGTCAGGTCAGGTGCAGCAGTTTGGGTATAAGGTAAAAGACTAACGCCAGCATGCAAGCAGCACCCATCCACAGCAACACAATGCCGGATGTATTATCGCGGCGTGAGAATCCTACGCAGACGAGCAATGCCCCAGCCGAAAATATCACCAGGCTTTCCCAAAACAACGCATGCTCCATATCTTGACTCCTAGGCATCTGCAGGCAGGTAAAAGATTCAAACTCTCCTGAGTATAGAATCAAATATCCATCAACAGTTGGTTGAGCCAAATCAACGCTTAGCGCTGCAAGGGTAACGAATCAGGTTAATCAGAGGAAAGGCAAGACAATATTGCGAAATTACGGAGTAGTGGGGTTTTAAGGCAATTATCAGGAAGGGAGCGACGCTTTGAAACCCGCATGGAAATTGGTGCCCGGAGCCGGGGTCGAACCGGCACGATCTTACGATCGAGGGATTTTAAGTCCCTTGCGTCTACCAATTTCGCCATCCGGGCTAAATATACATATGTAAAGATGGAGGCCGAGGTCGGAATCGAACCGGCGTTCACGGATTTGCAATCCGCTGCATGACCACTCTGCCACCCGGCCTCATAAGGGGGCTATCACGCTGTGGATGACGTCAGCGTAATATAAAAACTGGAGCGGGAAACGAGACTCGAACTCGCGACCCCGACCTTGGCAAGGTCGTGCTCTACCAACTGAGCTATTCCCGCACACATTTACAACAATCGACCCTAAAGTCTCGAGAACTCGCGAGGCTATGCGCCCCACCCCGACCTCGGAAGGCCGTACCCAACCAACTGGGCTATTCTCGCATATACCTACAACAATCGACCCTAAGGTCTCGAGAACCCGCGAGGCTGTGCGCCCCACCCCGACCTCGGAAGGTCGTGCCCAACCAACTGGGCTATTCTCGCATATACCTACAACATTCGACCCTAAGGTCTCGAGAACTCGCGAGGCTATGCGCCTCACCCCGACCTCGGAAGGTCGTGCTCATGCCACTGAGCTATTCCCGCTTTGGAACGGCGCTAATTCTATCTTTCTGCGCGATCCTGTCAAGTCATTGATTCAAAAAAAGTTATTTGTTGCTATTTTGATCAGCGTCGGGGCGCAAATGAGGCCAGGCGGCCTTTAGGTAAACTATCATCGACCAAAGCGTCAGAACGGCAGACATGGCCAGCAGGATGTAACCAAGCACCACCCAATGGGTAATCAACGGTGGATTGGCGAGCAACACCACCAGTGCGACCATCTGCAAGGCGGTTTTGTACTTGCCGAGCTGGGAGACCGCTACGTGAGCACGCGCTCCCATTTCCGCCATCCATTCACGTAGTGCTGAAATTACCAGTTCACGGCCAATGATAATGGCCGCAGGTGCCGTGACCCAGAAATTAGCGTGATGCTGTACTAACAACACCAGCGCTATGACGACCATCAGCTTGTCGGCAACTGGATCCAGAAACGCGCCGAACGGCGTGCTCTGCTGCAGTTTGCGCGCTAGATAGCCGTCCAGCCAATCAGTCACGGCGGCCAGTGTAAAGATCAGTGCGGCGGCAACATAACTCCAGTGATAGGGCATGTAAAACAGCAGGATGAAGATAGGAATGAGCCCGACTCGCGTCAGGGTCAAAATATTCGGGATGTTCATATTTTATGCAACCTCGTCTAAGCGGGCATTCTAATCGCTATGCAGGGCAGCATAAATCTGTTCCGCAAGTTTTTTACTGACGCCCGGCACTTTAGCCATCTCCGCAGCGCTCGCACGCTTCAGTTCTTGCAGCCCACCAAAGTGCTTGAGCAGCTCGCGGCGGCGCTTTGGGCCGACTCCGGCAATACCCTCGAGAGAAGATGTGGTACGTGCCTTGCCGCGCCGCTGCCGATGCCCGGTAATAGCGAATCGGTGTGCCTCATCGCGAATATGCTGGATCAGGTGCAGCGCCGGTGAGTGTCCGGGCAATACCAGTTCATTGTGCGGGTCATTCAGGTAAAGGGTTTCCATGCCGGCTTTGCGGGTCGCACCTTTGGATACGCCCAGTAGCGTCAGATCATGGATGGCCAGCTCCTGCATCACTTCCATCGCCATGCTCATTTGCCCTTTACCGCCGTCGACAAGCAGAATGTCGGGCATCTTGCCCTCGCCATCCTGAATGCGGCTAAAGCGCCGGACAAGCGCCTGACGCATGGCCGCGTAGTCATCGCCTGCTGTTACGCCTTCGATGTTAAAACGTCGGTAGTCGCTCTTCAGAGGGCCTTCAGGGCCAAAAACCACGCAGGACGCGACCGTTGCTTCGCCACTGGAATGGCTGATGTCATAGCACTCTAGCCGAGTCGGCACTTCATCCAGGTTGAGCGCCTGTTGCAGCGCCTCGAAGCGTGCCTGCGTATGTTGGCGATTGGCCAATAAGCTCGCCAGTGATTGTGTGGCGTTGCTCTCGGCCAGCGACAGCCAGCGTTTACGGTTGCCACGCACGTTATGGCTGATGTTCAGGCTGCAGCCGCGCGCTTGGCTCAGTGCCTGGATGATTACCGGAAAATCCTCATGCTCGGCATTGACGATGATTTCCGACGGTACTTCGCGTTCGGCTGTACCCAGATAGTATTGAGGCAAAAACGCGGCCAATACTTCTCCTGATGTTTGCTCGATAGGTACCCGTGGGAAGTGGTTCTTGGTTCCCAGCACCCTGCCCTGGCGCACCATAACGACGTGCACGCAGGCACCGCCAGGGGTGACTTCTGCAGCGATAACGTCGACGTCACCCTGCTCGGTATCCATGCTTTGCTGATCCTGCACGCGGCGCAGTTGTGATATTTGATCGCGCAATTCGGCTGCGCGCTCAAAATTCAGGCTCATCGACGCTTGCTCCATCGCCTCGTTCAACTCGGTGGCTAACGAATTGCTACGTCCTTCGAGGAACATAACTGAGTGGCGCACGTCTTCGGCGTACTCAGCTTGATCTACCAAGCCAACGCAAGGCGCTTTACAGCGTTTGATTTGATACTGCAGGCAAGGTCGCGTGCGATTGTTGTAATAGCTGTCTTCGCACTGGCGCACCATAAAGGTTTTTTGCAGCAGGTTTAGGCTTTCGCGAATCGCACCGGCGCTGGGGTACGGCCCAAAGTAGCGGCCTTTGGCACGTTTTGCGCCACGGTGAAGGCCCAGCCGTGGAAACTCGTCGTTACTGGACAGAAACACGTAGGGGTAGGATTTATCGTCCCGTAGCAGGATGTTATACGGTGGACGGTTACCCTTAATGAGGCTCTGCTCTAGGAGCAGAGCTTCGGTCTCATTGGCAGTGATAGTGGTATCTATCTGACCAATGCGCGCTACTAAAGCGGCCGTCTTGGGGCTAAGTCCGGTAGCGCGAAAATAGCTGGCCAAGCGTTTTTTCAGGTTTTTCGCTTTGCCCACATACAAGAGCTCACCCTGAGCATCGAACATACGATACACGCCGGGTTTGTTGCTGGCAGTTGCAAGAAACGCTTTGGGATCAAAAATAACGTCAGCCATGCTCACTGTTGCGAGGTATCTACCATGCCATTGCGCACAGCCAATAGCGTCAGCTCGACATCACTGGTAACGCCAAGCTTTTCAAATATGCGATAGCGATAGGTATTCACTGTCTTTGGGCTCAGGCAGAGTTTGTCAGAGATACTGTTGACCTTCTCGCAGCCCACAATCATCAAAGCGATCTGTATCTCACGCTCGGATAAGCAATCAAAAGGCGATTCACCGCCCGGATTAAGGTGCTTAAGCACCAACAGCTGGGCAATGTTTGGGCTGATGTAGCGCTGGCCGGAATGCACTTGTTTGATGGCAGCGACCATCTCTTCCAATGCCGCGCCCTTGGTGACATAGCCAGCGGCGCCGGCCTGCATCAAGCGGGAGGGGAAAGGTTCTTCGTTGCAGACAGTGACGGCAATCACTTTGATGTGTTTGTCGTGCTGCACTAGCTTACGGGTAGCTTCGAGCCCACCAATGCCAGGCATACGCACATCCATCAACACCACATCCGGGCGCAACGAACGTGCTTGAGTTACTGCGGCTTCGCCACTGTCGGCTTCGCCAACCACGGTAAAACCGGGCACATCACCCAGCATCCGACTAATACCCATGCGAACCAAGTCATGGTCATCAACTACCAGTACCTTGATCAAGATCCAACCCCTTGCGCAGAAAACCGTACGTTATTATTCCATCGCGTTGTTACACGGTGGCGGCATCCTAGCTCGTTGCCTTTTCTATAATCAGTAAACGTCAGGATCAAAGCTTTGAACAAATGGCTAAAAAAACTGTCCGGACGCATCTGCAGCCGCCACAATAGCAAAACGGCCGAGCAGATGAAATGACTAGTACTTCAGCATTTTACCTACAGACCTGCTCTACAAGACTTAGGTAGCATGGGCGGAGCAATGCCGAAACGGCACACTGAAGAGCAACATCAAGGTTGGCCGATATGACCCGAGAAGACCGGTTCGCGCAGGCGGGTAAAACCGCTGTCATGCAGAATGTTCACGGTACCATCAGTTTTCTGTTGGCTTATCCGCCGTTCAATCTCATGGAACACGCACACTTGGCATGGCTAGTAGAGCATGCACAATTGCGCTTTTATGCCGCAGGTGAGCAGATACTGCATCCGCAGGATGGGCCCGTGCAGCAGTTCTTTGTGGTCAAGCAAGGGCTGATTCGCGGCGAGCGGTTGATTACTGGCCAGCAGGAGCCCGACACTACGTTTGAAATCAGCACTGGTGAATGCTTTCCGCTGGCCGCGCTGATCGGTGAACGCGCCACTCGGACGGTACACTTGGCCGGTGAAGATACCTTTTGTCTGACCATAAACCGCAATGATTTTGTCAGCCTGTTCCGACGCTCGTTACCATTCCGCGATTTTGCCCTGCGCGGCGTCAGCAGCCTGCTGGACCAGGTCAACCAACAGGCGCAGCAGCAAGCCAGCGAGAGTCTGGGCTCGCATTATTCGCTGGATGCGCGCCTGGCTGAATTAACCGATCGCGCCCCAATCACCTGCACATTAGACACACCTATTCGCGCAGCGGTCAAGCTGATGCACGAGGCCAGCGTGGGCAGTATCGTTATTACCGATGGACGACAAGCGCCACTCGGCATATTTACCCTACGTGACCTGCGCGGTTTGATTGCCGATGCCGCTACCGACCTTGAACAACCAATTAGCCAGGTGATGATCGCCAACCCCAGTCACCTGCCCTCCTCAGCCAGTGCTTTTGATGCGGCCATCGCCATGACCCGCCAACACATAGCGCATATCTGCCTAGTCGATCAGGGGCGCCTTACTGGCGTGGTGTCCGAGCGGGATCTGTTCTCTCTGCAGCGGGTAGATCTGGTGCATATGGCCCGCACTCTACGTGAGGCGCCTACGCTAGAAACGCTGGTTGCGCTACGTAGCGAGATTCGCCGCTTGGTTGACAGCATGTTGGCGCATGGCGCCTCTTCCACGCAGGTCACTCGCATCATTACCTTGCTCAATGACCACAGCGTATGCCGCGCCATAGAGCTGTGTATTCAAGAGCAAGGTGATCCGGGCGTGGCCTTCAGCTGGCTGTGCTTTGGCAGCGAAGGTCGGCAGGAGCAGACACTGCATACCGACCAGGATAACGGCATTCTGTTTGTCGCCAGCTCAGCCGAGCAAACCGAGCAAACTCGTCAGCTACTGTTGCCCCTGGCTAAGCGCATCAACCAAGCACTGGCGGCATGCGGCTTCACTCTGTGCAAAGGCAATATCATGGCCGGCAACCCGCAGCTTTGCCTCTCGGCTAGCGAATGGGCTGAGCGTTTTGGCCGGATGATCGAGAGCACTACACCAAAAAACCTTTTGGCCTCCTCTATCTACTTTGATTTTCGGGTGGTCTGGGGCGACGCTGACGCGGCAGAACGCATGTTTCAATCGGTGCTAAAACGCATCAACGGCAACAGCTTGTTTCAGCATCAAATGGCACAGAACGCGCTACTTCATCGGCCACCTATTGGCCGCTTGCGCGAATTTATTTTGGCCCGCAGTGGTACTGAAAAAGACACCTTAGACCTGAAAATTCAAGGCTTGGGGCCCTTTGTAGACGGCGCGCGGCTGCTGGCCTTAGCCAACGGCGTTACCAACAGCAATACTCTGGCGCGTTTGCAGGCGCTGCGCGCAGCTGGCGTTATAGAGCCCCTGGATGCCGACGCCTACGTCGAAGCCTACCAGTTCATTCAACTGGTGCGCATGCAACAGCACCAGGTTCAAGATCGCGAAGGCCAGCCCCTGAGCAACCGCATCGACCCCGACAGCTTGAATCATCTAGACCGCCGCATTTTGCGTGAATCTTTCCGTCAGGCAAAGCGTCTACAAGCTAGCTTGGCGTTGAGATATAACCTGTGAATCCGCTGGGTTGGCTGCCGAAACGACGTGCCGATTTATTGACTGACCAGCAGCGCCAGCGGTGCACGCAGTTACCCCGCGCGCAGCCACTGGACAGCACCGCGCTCAGCGCCACACGCTTGGTGGTTGTGGACCTGGAAACCACCGGTTTGAATGTCCATCGTGACCGCATATTGTCGGTCGGCGCTGTGGTCATTGAAAACAACTGCATTGATCTCGGCAGCCAGTATGAATGCACCTTGTACCGAGAGAACCACCAGGTCAGCGAGTCGATACTCATCCATGGTATTGCCCCGAGCGCAATTGCTCAGGGGGTAGATGCAGCTGATGCCCTACTGGATTTCATGACGTTTTCCGGCGAGTGCGTTTTTATAGCCTGTCACGCTGCCTTCGATCAGCGCATGTTGCTGCGCGGGCTACGTCTAGATTTGGGCTACAAACTACGCCACAAATTCCTGGACGTTGCCGAGCTCGCCCCCATGCTTTGCCCAGAAGCTAACTTGCCTCAGGGCGGCCTGGACGATTGGCAAGCTTACTTTGGGTTGCAGAACAGCCAACGGCATAACGCTGCCGCCGACGCATTGGCCACTGCAGAAATTATGTTGATATTGCTGGCTAAAGCGAAAGCCCAAGGGTTAACCACTCTGGCGGAAGTCAAAAGCCGTCTGGGTCAGTGGCGCAGATTGCGCCATGCACGAGTTGGCAGTTTTTGAATAAAATCGCTATCTACCGCCAAACACCCTTTTAAAATCCGGTTTTACCTTCCATTCTCTCATTTCGCGCTAGTCAAGACTGGCACGAAAAGACAATGGCTGTTAATTTGCGCGCCCTTACCTCATTGCGCCGGAGTATCGGATGATCAAGCACCCTTGGCTCAAGGGCTCTATAGCCCTTGCTATCAGCACCCTCGCCCACCCCGTCCTTGCCAATGGACTTTCCATTAACGAACAAAGCGCCAGCGGCATGGGCACCGGTTTTTCCGGACGTTCCTCTTCCGCTGAAGACGCCAGCACCCTGTTTGGCAATCCTGCAGGTATGTCCAAGCTAGATCGTGCGCAAGTCAGTGGCGGGTTTGCAGTGATCCAGGCCAAGAGCGACATCAGCAACGTAAACACAACTGTTTCCGGCACCAGCGATGGTGACATGGTGCCAGTGGCAGCCGTACCTTTCGGCTATTACGTAACGCCGTTGAATGAAGATTGGCATTTTGGCATCGGCATTTATGCACCCTTCGGGCTTATCAATGATTACGAAGATAACTTCCAGGGCCGCTACCACGGTGTTTACAGCAAGGTGCAAGTGGTTACCTTGCAGCCCACGCTGAGCTACCAGGTGAATGACCGTGTCGCCATCGGTTTTGGCCCAACCATCAACAAGATTGATGGCAAACTCACCAGTGCAGTGCCGAATGCACTTGCTCCTGGCGTTGGCGCAGATACAAATGTGAGGGTCAAAGGTGATGATGTTGGGTACGGTTTCAATGCAGGCGTACTGGTGGACATCACTGATTCATTGGCGTGGGGTTTAACCTACCATTCCAAGGTCGACTACACACTCACGGGTAGTACGCGTGTGACTAACGCACCCACCATCCCTATCCCAGGCGTTCCGAGCCTTAACGGTAACTACGACGCCAGTCTTGAGTTCACCACCCCGGAATCGGTCGACACTTCTTTTACCTATCAGTTAAACGACCTGTGGACCCTGTACGCGGGTGCGACCTGGACACGCTGGAGTCGGCTGCAGGAGATCGTTGTTGAAAACAGCGATGTGCCTGCGTTCTATGCTGCTCAGCTAGGTACCGTAACAGAAGAGATCAAGTGGAAAGACGTCTGGTCTGCCGCTATTGGCGCCGCGTATCAAGTCAGCCCTAACTGGGTGTTGCGCGCCGGTTATACCGTGGACCCTTCACCCACCGATGACGACGACCGCACCGCACGCATCCCTGTATCGGATCGTAAGATCCTATCGTTGGGCGCTGGCTGGGATATCAATGATGACGTCACGCTAGATATGGCTTACTCGTACCTGCGCGAAAGTGAAGGGTCGGTCAACTATGCCGATTACAGCGCTGACTACCGCAACAGCGCCCACGGTGTATCCACACAGCTGACCTACCGCTTTTAAAGCAGTTGTAACCGCAATAAAAAACGCCCCGAACCAGTCGGGGCGTTTTCATTTCTAGCGACTGCGTTGGACCTTAGTGATCTATGGCAGCGCCTGCACCACGGGGTACGCGAATATCTTCAATCATGTGCTGGATGTGCTCCGGCGGTGCTTTGGTGAAGGACGCAACCGTCACAGCAGCAATGAAGTTGAAGACCATGCCCAAGGTACCAATACCTTCTGGCGACACACCTAACCACCAATGTTCAGCCGTGTTCAGCTCAGGGCTGATGAACTTGAAGAACACGATGTAGCTAAAGGTGAAGGTCAGACCCACCAACATTCCGGCAATAGCTCCTTCCTTGTTCATCTTCTTAGAGAAGATACCCATCACGATAACTGGGAAGAAAGACGCTGCCGCCAAGCCGAAGGCAAAAGCGACCACCTGTGCCACAAAGCCCGGTGGGTAGATGCCAAACAAGCCGGCAATCGCCACCGCCACACCTGCAGCCACCCGCGCGGCCAGCAATTCGTTCTTCTCGCTGATGTTGGGTGCCATGTTGCTCTTGAGCAGGTCATGCGATACCGACGTTGAGATCACCAACAGCAGGCCAGCTGCCGTAGACAGCGCCGCAGCCAGACCACCGGCAGCAATCAAAGCGATAACCCAGCCAGGCAAGCCGGCAATTTCCGGGTTTGCCAACACCATGATGTCGCGGTCTACATATAGCTCGGTGGCGGCATCGGTCGGTGCGTTACTGAGCAAGCGTTCACCACTAACACCGCGCTCGCCGGTAAACGTTGGGTTGCCCACGAAAGGCGCACCTGGACCATATTGAATCACGCCATCGTTGTTCTTATCCTGCCAAGCGATCAAGCCTGCGTTCTCCCAGGTCGACAGCCACTCAGGTACCTGCTCGTACTGCGCATCAACTACGGTATTCAGCAAATTGGTGCGTGCAAAAGCGGCAACAGCAGGTGCAGTGGTGTAAAGAATCGCAATGAAGAACAGAGCGTAACCTGCTGATTTACGAGCATCTCTTACGGTTGGCGTGGTGAAAAACCGTACAATTACGTGCGGCAAACCAGCAGTACCCACCATCAGCGCCATGGTGATAAAGAACACATCAATCGTCGATTTGGAGCCGTCCGTATACGCGCCAAAGCCAAGTTCGGCACCTATCCCATCCAGTCGTTCGATGACTGATTGCCCTGTACCTATCACTTCGCTACCAAAGCCGAGCTGCGGGATTGGGTTGCCAGTAATCATGATAGAGATATAAATGGCCGGAACCATGTAAGCGAACATCATTACGCAATACTGCGCTACTTGCGTGTAAGTGATACCTTTCATGCCGCCCAATACCGCGTAGAAGAACACGATCGCCATACCGATGATGACGCCGGTCGCGATGTCCACTTCCAGGTAGCGTGAGAACACGATGCCAACACCGCGCATCTGGCCTGCCACGTAGGTAAAGGAAATAAAGATTACGCAGATAACCGCCACTACACGGGCCGTCTGTGAGTAATAACGCTCACCGACAAAATCTGGCACGGTGAACTTGCCGAACTTGCGCAGATAAGGTGCTAGACACATCGCCAGCAGCACGTAACCACCGGTCCAGCCCATCAGATAGACGCTGCCGTCGTAACCGGCGAAGGCAATAATACCTGCCATAGAGATGAAGGAGGCGGCAGACATCCAGTCAGCGCCCGTGGCCATACCGTTAGCGATGGGGTGTATACCTTTGCTCGCGACATAGTACTCGCTGGTACTGCCCGCGCGAGACCAGATCGCGATCCCTATGTAGAGTGCGAAGGTCGCCCCCACAAAGAGGTAAATCAACGTTTGCGTATCCATTGCAGGACTCCTGTTCTTATTCTTCGTGGAGGTCGTATTTGCGATCGAGCTTATTCATCTTCCAGACGTACACAAAGATGAGTACCACGAAGGCATAGATGGCGCCCTGCTGGGCAAACCAGAATCCCAGCGGGAAGCCGAAGAACTGGATGTTGTTGAGTAGATCGACGAACAGGATGCCGGCACCGAAGGATACTGAGAACCAGATGACCAACAGGATCATCATGAACCGCAGGTTTTCCCGCCAGTAGGCGCGTGCAGCGTCTTCTTTTGACAAGGACATTAGCGTCTCCAATTTTTGTTGTTATTACACACAACAAGGTAGCACCCAGTTGAGTGGTAAGAGACTAAGACTTTGGTAGAGTGCGGCGTAGTGCAGCTTTTTTAGATCGCGGAACATTGATTAAACAACCGATATAAGCCACTGATAGAAATCACTTATTTTGGTATTTATATGGCTGTTCTATGCATTCTTAGACTAAAGCCTCATGTGCAGCGTGAGGCTTGGCGTTCAAGCAAGTATGGCGGAACCCACCTCCACCGCATATGAACAGTCGGCGCGCTGCGGCAAGCCAACTATTCATATGCTTAGCAGAACAAACGATCCCTTACTCCGGCAAGGCGTAAGCAATGATGGCGTCGCCGGCTTTGGTACCGGTTGAACCATGGCCGCCAGCAACCACTACCAAATACTGCCTGCCATCAGCACCCAAATAGGTCGCCGGGGTTGCTTGGCCGCCAGCTGGTAGGCGAGATTTCCAGCGCTCCTCACCGGTGCGCAGATCATAACCGCGCACATAGTAGTCCATGGTTCCACTAAGGAAGGCCACGCCACCGCGTGTGACGATGGGGCCGCCAATGCCCGGAACGCCCATCTTGAACGGCAGCGGAATAGGTGCCAGATCGCGCACTGTGCCATTCACGCGCTGATAGCGGGTCTCGCCGGTGGTGAGATCAACACCTGCCACATAACCCCAGGATGGCTGCTGGCATGGCAGGCCAACGGGCGACATAAAGGGCGCCATGCTGGTCGCGTAGGGCGCACCGAAGTTTTCGTTAATGATCGGCTCGCCATCTTTAGTGACGAAGCGGCCAGTATCGTTGCCCCGCGGTATCAGTTTGGAAGTGAACGCCAGGTAGACCGGCATAGCAAACATGATCTGACGGTCAGGATCGATCGCTACCGAGCCCCAGTTGAAGACGCCAAAGTTGCCGGGATACACCAGGGTGCCCTGCTCCGATGGTGCCGTGAAACGACCTTCATAATGCAACTGCTGGAACTGGATGCGGCAAGCCAGTTGGTCTAGCAGGGTCGCACCCCACATATCCTTGCCAGTGAGGGTTGGCGGGTTGAAGGAAATAGCCGAGACCGGTTGCGTAGGCGCGGTAAAGTCACCCTTGGCTGCGCCCTGCGGTACTGGCTCCTCGGTAACCGGCAGTACGGGCTCACCGGTTACCCGGTTCAATACGTAGATCTCGCCCTGTTTGGTGGCTGCGACCAAAGCTTTGATACGTTGGCCTTGAATAGTCAGATCTACCAGGCTCGGCTGAGCTGGCACGTCGTAGTCCCAGAGGTCGTGATGCACGGTCTGAAATACCCAAGCCACTTTGCCGGTGCTGGCGTGGAGCGCCAGTATGGATGATGAGTACTTCTCCACGGCTTCACTGCGGTTGCCACCAAACTGGTCTGGAGACTGATTGCCCATCGGCAGATAGATAATATCCAGCTCGGGATCGTAACTGGATACGCTCCAGGAGTTGGGTGCGTTCTCTGAGTAGGTCTCGTCTTCGGCTATGGGCGCTGTGTTATCCGGTTTCTTGCTGTCGAAATTCCACACCAGATCACCGGTGAAAATGTCGAAAGCGCGGATCACCCCAGAAGGTGAAGTAGTAGAGGCGTTGTCGTTGACTGCCCCGCCCACGATGATCACCTTATCGGTCACCACCGGCGGCGAAGTCGAGTAATAAGAGCCCGGCGTTACGTTGGGCATATTGGCCCACAGGTTGATGGTGCCATCATCTCCACCAAAACCAGGACAGATGCTGCCATCAATGGCGCTGATCGCGATCAAACGCCCATCCGACGTAGGCACAAACAAGCGTTGACGACAGTTGCCCGCTGCACCCGCGTAGCCTGCGTCACGTTTTACCTTCGGGTTTGGATCGCCAGACATCGCCTGCCCTGCAGCCACATTCTGAGCTACACCCGCCGCTTTAGACGTCACTTCAGCTACGCTCATCTGCAATCGCTCAGCATTGTCTACGCTGGCGTTATTAGTCGTAGCGCCCTGATCTGCATCTGGTCCAGCATCATGGTAAGACACACCTCGGCAGGTCATATGCTGGGTGGTTACGGTGGGGGGTTGTTTGAGTTCTGGATCAAAGCGCCATAACTCTTCACCGGTGGTTGGGTCCAGCGTGATAACGGTGCCGAAAGGTGTGCAGATGTACATGCGGTCATCCACCACCAGCGGTGTCACTTCATAGGTGGTCTCACCTGGATCACTACCATCGCGAACTTGGCCGGTGTTGTAGCGCCAGGCTTCTTGCAGGTCATTCAGATTATTGGGGGTGATCTGATCCAGTGGCGAGAAACGCTGGCCTGCGGCTGTGCGGCCATAAGCGTGCCACTCGCCATCTGGCACTGCGTCCGCACCTACCTGGGTGCTAATGGCCGAAGCCATGCGCTCCTCGCTAAATGCACCCATGATTCCTTGCTGTTGGGTCAAGGCATAACCCGCTACGCCAGCGGCCACCAGCAAAGACAGCCCCAGCATGCCGGTATAGGCAATCTGGCTGGTTTTGTAACGCATACTGCGCCGCACTGACGGTATCAGCAGCAACAGCCCTAGTCCGACCAGTAGTCCGCCACGGGGAGCGAGCGCCCACCAATCGAAGCCGACTTCCCATACGGACCAGGCGAGTGTTGCCAAAAGCGCTACAGCGTAGACCATCAATCCCACCGCACGACCGGCCAGCAACAGGCCGCCAGCAGCAACCAGCACCAAGCCGAGCAGTAGATAAAACCAACTGCCCCCTAAAAGACCGAGCCAAGCGCCACCTGCAATACAAACAAGGGCACAGAGCAGTACCAGCAAGGCAAGTAGGGTACGCAACATAGTTCCTCCAATATTTCCGAATGTTTCAATGCCGCCAGTGTAGCTGATGAGCTAAGCTCTGGCTTTACATTGACTATTCCAGAGGCTCGCCATGCTCCGTTTAATGCCCTTTTCTGTACTTTTCGCTGCGTTATTCACCGCTCTGCTTTCTACCTCGGCAAGTGCATTTTCGCTTTCCGACTTGAGTCAGCAGGATGCCAGTGCAGGCTTGAAAGACGCGCTGACCCAAGGCGCCGAAATGGCCGTAAAAGAGCTAAGTGCTCCGGGCGGTTTCAGCGATAACCGGGATGTGCGTATTGAGTTGCCCGGCAACCTTGGCAAGGCGTCGCGCACCTTGAAGATGATGGGCATGGGCGGTCAGATTACCCAGCTCGAGGACAGCATGAACAAAGCGGCAGAAGCCGCAGTACCGCAAGCGCAGACGCTGCTGGTAGATGCCATCAGCAAGATGAGTGTGCAGGATGCAAAGTCTGTTTTGACCGGCCCAAGCGATTCAGCCACCCGCTATCTTGAAAGCAGCAGCCGCGACCAGATTCGCGCTCTATTCCTACCGGTGGTTAAAAACGCCACGGACCAGGTTGGACTGGCCCAGCAATACAACACGTTCGCCTCGCAGGCCTCAAGCTTCGGTGTGGTTGATAGCGACGCCGCCAACATTGAGAGTTATGTAACCGAGCGCACCCTTGATGGTCTGTTTGAGATGATCGCTGAGCAGGAAGCGGATATTCGTAGCAACCCAACTGAGGCGGCTACCAACCTGGCTAAAAAGGTATTCGGCAGTCTCTAATAGCGAGATAAGCAAATATCTACCGCATCGACAGCGCCGCATTATCAAGTGCGGCGCTTTGCTATTTACCCTCGCAACAAATCTGCCAGTGCCGAGGTGACCCGACGAGTCATCTCATAAGTAAAGTCGTTAGACGCGACCGGGTGCGACCCCAACCTGACCAAACTTAGCTCCGCGGCTGAATTTACATGCACTAACTGGCCGTGCACACCCATGGCTTCAAACACCTCATCGGGGTTATGCGAGACCCACCATTGGTTGTGGTAGGAGTAGCCATCCATACCTTTACGACCAAAACGTGCAAACGCGTCACGGTCGCCACCGCGCTGTATTTCGGTAATCAGTTCTGCCGGCACGACTTGCTGGCCATTGTAATGCCCACCAAGCCGTAACATTTCCGCAAAGCGGCCAAGGTCTCGCAAGCTCGCGTTCAGGCCGGCTCCTGCCCACTCGGTGCCTTTGGCATCCAGCAAAATATAGGCGTCTTGCTCGGCACCCAGTTTGCTCCAGATGCGCTCGTTGATTTGCTGGGCCAGCTCTTTACCGCTCACGCGGCGGATGATCCAGCCCAGCACCTCGGTATGCACAGTGCGATAAGCAAAATGCTCACCATGCCCACGAGCCGCGCCAACGGATGGCAAGTAATCATAAAGACTGGTTGGCCCCGTCCATTGTGAGGACTGAGTAATGCCCGCCGATAAACCGTAGTGAATGACATCAGAAGTGCCATCGGCGTACACCTCTGAATACTTCACATCCGCGGTCATATCCAATACCTGTTGCACTGTCGCACCGGCCCAGCCCGATTCAGCCAGTTCGGGAATATGCTCGGTTACCTGTGAATTAAGGTCCAGCAGGCCTTCCAGGCTCAACATATTGGCAATTAGGCCGGTGAAAGATTTGGTGACCGACCAGAGCATGTGGGGGCTCTGCGCATCTGCCATGTTTGGGTAGGATTCGTAGACCACCTTGCCCTGATGGATGATCAGCATGGCGTCGGCGTAAGAACGGTCAAGGAATTCGGCAAAGCTGATATTTTCACCGTCCAGCATCTCGATAGACAGCGCATCAATTTTCGCTGAAATATCTGCGCTCGCGGGTAATGCCGTTACCGGGCCATGCCCTCGTCCAATCTGACGAGAAGGTATTAGCTCGCGCATATGCTGGAATGCCCACCGTACCTTGGGGTACTCGACTAGATAATCCGAGCGGTTGATCTGTTTATCAGCTGGCGCAGGAAAACCCTGCATATAACGCAGTTCAGCCAGTGGAATGCTGGCTGAACTTGGAAAGCTGGGAGCACCTTTCTCTTCCGACGCAAAAAGAACGCGCGAGTGGCGCGCTGCGAAACCGACTGCGTTGAACATAGCTAGCCAATCCTGTTTTGTTGTTGTGTGAGTAAGCTTTCCTTGAAGCTAATCAGCACTCAACCGCAATGCAAGTGATCGGCAGCTGCCACGCCAACAAGATTAGGTGCCCATAAGCGAAATGAATGCCTGCGCGGTCAGTCGTCTTCCTTTACCTTTTTAGCAATTTCACCCGCGTCCACTTCTTTAAGGTTCTCGCTATTCACTTCACCTTCCCACTTGGTATGCGGCACATCCTCTTCGGGTGTGGGCTTGTGGGGCAGGTCGTTTTCACCGGGATGCTTTTGATCAGTTGTCATGGTTATCTCCTGGTGGGCCAAAATGGAGTGGCCCTGTAGTTGTGATAATACAATAGCCAAGAGGTTCGATTTAATGCGGCGATTCAACGCCGCTCCCTGACGAAAAACCTTGAACTACTACCCAGCCTCCGGGCTCTACAGTTATGCACGCCCAGACCTTGCACACCCAATGCCTTCAGGAGAATGTGATGAACACCAAACTCAAACTACTAAGTTCAGCGCTATTTTCAGTCGCCCTCGCTAGCAGCCTGTCGGCTGTCGCGACCGAATATGACAACGCCCCAACAATGGATCGTAATACCAGCAATGCCACGTCCAGCTCACAAAATTCGGCTGAAAGCCGCACCAATGTGATAGAGCATGATGCGGGTGATGCTATGGATGACGCTCGCCAAAAACGGTTGGACAACATCCAGACCGATGATCGTGACCAGAGTAACCGGAGTACACACCCAGCGGGCACGGGCACTATCAATAACGGCGCTGGCGGAGCTACGGGTACGAGTAATGGCACCAGACCTGGCACCGACATGGGTAATGGAGCCGGAACTAACTCAGGCACCGGCACTGGAATGGGAACACGGCCCGGTCCGGCCGGTGGCGGCGCGACAGGAACCTCCGGAGCTACCGCGCCTTAGTAACGACTGTCTCGAGCGCTGCTCTAGAGTGGCGCTTGAGATAATTATCTCGGCAAACTCAAGGTTCTATCCGAACGATAGCAATGGCGTAGGACACCTGCTGATGCCGAACAGAGGATAAGATTATGAAAAAGTTACCTATTGCCTGTGCGACAGCTGCCGCAATGCTATTGAGTTGCACGGCTTTAACTGCATACGCCACCAGTGACGAGCAGCCTCACGCGCTCAGTGATGGCAATCAACAGATGCAGCAAGAAGCTGACTCGAATGACTCCGAAGGCATGGACGCTGAAAACTCGGACTATCTGCAAGGTGAGGATCTGGAGACATTTTTTGAGAAAGCCACGGCTAACAACATAGCTGCCATAGAAGGTGCCAAGGTTGCCTTGAAAGAGGGCTCGCCCGACATTCGGGTATTTGCGCAGACAGTGTTGGATGATCACACGGCCTTGAATGAACAGCTCACCGCCCTCGCAAAACGCTTGGACATTGAAGTATCCACCGATGCCAGCCTGGTTAATCAAGGCAAACAGTGGATATTAGAGCGGCGCGATGGCGAGTCCTTTGATGCGGCTTATCTCAACAGCCAGATAACCGAGCACCAGCGAAGCATAGAGCTATTCAAAAGCGCGCAGCAAAGCCGTGATCAGGAAGTCAGCGCTTTGGCGGAAAAAGCGTTATCCGGATTGGAAGCGCATCTGGACATGGCGAAAAAACTCTCCCGTGAGCGCGCCGATGCAGAATAAGCCTCAGTTGTACGTGAATATGACCCGGCATCGCGCCGGGTTTTTTATGCTTTAAGCCGCTCGCCTTCAGCTTTAACCCCAGGCGATACGCTTTGCTGTTGTTGTGCACAGCGCTCGCCTCCGGGGTTGCAACGTGACGATGCCGGAATGTCGCCTAACCTATCTGTGTAGAGAGTTTGTGCACCGCAGCGATCTCCCCGCTCCAGATCATCTCGTAATGTGCTGTCTGCATCACCGAGGTTACCTGCCGTGGCGTAAACAAACCCCAGCAAATACCTTCAGGTTGGCGCACAGAATGAAAGCGTATTGCAGCAGCAGTCGCCTTTATAGCGCCCTGCCCCAGCAGCCGCGACGCACTGTAATCGGTGGGCGAATAGATGGCGTCATGACGCGGCACGGCCAAGGCATCCAGCGTACCGGTCTCATCAAAGCGCGTGGTGAGCCCGCGAAACACAAAGCGCTCATAGCGCAGGTCCGGCACGCGCGACCAGTAGGTCTGCTGGTGATGCCGCACTTCGGCCAAGGCTGTTTCCATGCTGTCGGCCAGGTATAAAACCCCAAATGAGCCATCGCTGAAACGCGAGCCATCGGGGTTTACGTGGGTAAAGGGCGCCGCCGCGTAAGAACAACCGGGAATGCCGAAGGGAATATCCGCGCGCGGGATCAGCTCCAACCGCCCGGCCTGATTGGCAAGCCGAGGATTAGTGAGTGCCTGCAGCGCATAAAGTGACTCAAACTCGTCCGCGCTGGCCACGTCATCAAAGATCGCAATCGGCGGAAACTTGGAGTTCACCAAGCGGTAAGCGCGTATATCCGCTGCGGGCAGTGCCTTGAGGCTACCCGCCGTTACCACTGGCTGCCACGCAGCACATCAAGGCGCCGGAAGGTTTCATACACCGCGACTATATCGCCGCTGCCCATCACCTCAAGCGGCGACCGGCCAAGAAAGAAGGCGTTCTCGTTAGGCATGCGCATAAAACCGTAGATGTTTTCCGGATTATCAAACACCGTGCGCAACGCGCCGTGCATGTTCAGCACGAAGCTAACGCGGGTAAGCTGATCGCGATCCAGATTAATCGCCGCCAGGCCATCCGTACGCTTTGCGCGAGCATAGGTACTGTGCGAGACCCGCAGTATTGCCTCCCCCTGCTCCCCGGTGGCACCCCACTTATCGAGGATGGCAACGGCAGCGCGCAGGCCGGTGGCAGCGGTGGTTTTTTCGGGGGCGGTAGCGGTCAGCTTCAGCATGTTTACATCCACATTAAGCGTGTACCTACAAATACTAGACCTGTAAATAGGTATTTGCAAATACATGCTTGTTACCAAGTGACGGTCTACGCCTGAATACCTAGCCCATGCTGCTAGGCCGTCATAAGTGGCTTGCTCAAGGCCAGCTAATGACTGAATGGCGGCCTAGTTCACTGCCGCCGCCAAACGCTCGCTAACCAGGGCTGCTGCTCGCGCGGCAACCCCGCTGGCCGGTAAAAGTGCTCCAACTCGCTAAAACCCGCAGCCTGCATTAGCGCCTGCCAGGTTTCCAAGCGGTAATAGGCCGCGTAACGGTCGCCGGTCCAGCCTTCTTGATCGTCACCCCGTGGATTGGAGCTGAACAACACGCCGCCTGGCTTGAGGCTCTGATGTAACTGCCGCAGCGCAGCAGGCAGTTTGCGGCTCGGGATATGAAAGAGCGCGGCATTGGCAAAAATGCCATCAAAGCGCTGCTTGGGCAGATCCAGCGCCAAAAAGTCTTGTAGCCACACTTCGCATCCGCTGTCTTCGCGCGCCATGGCCACAAAGCGCTCGCACCCATCCAGCCCGGTCGCGTGATAACCAAGGGCGGTAAAACGCTGCAGGTCACGCCCCGGCCCGCAACCCACATCCAGAATCTGCAAGGGTGCTGGCGCCTGAATATGCCGCAGCAGCGCATCCATGTTCTGGCTCACATCGTGATCGCGCGTCCCTTCCCGAAAACTCTCTGCGTTGTGCTGATAATGCTGCAGGGTAAGTTGGGCCAGCCGCGCCAGCTCATCCCGCCCGCCCGACACTCGCGCTGCTTGAGCTAACTCCAGCGTTCCTTCATCTTGCTCACCGGAAAAAAACACCTTGAGCACCTCCGTAAAAACCGGATTTTGCGGCACGGCCAGCGCGAACAAAGTCATGCTGGAGCGAAGCTTTATATCATCAGGCGAACCTAGAATCTGCGCCGCTGTGCGCTCCCGCCAGCCAAGCAAGGCCTGGGCGCAAGCCTCCAGCCTTGGGCCGAGCACCGGATGCGCGGCATAAGCGCTCGCTTCATCAAGATCGCTTATGGCGTAGCGCTGCGCAGTATCACTGCGCCCCAGCCCCGCCAACTGCGGGAATACAAACCACATCCAATGGGTTTGTTTGCGGCCAGCCTTCAGCTCGTCCAGCGCGTGATTGTAAGTGTCAGTTTGGGCATCGAGAAAGCGTTGCAGTTTGTATTGGTCGGGCATGAGCTACAGGTCTCCAGTTGGCTTGGGGCGGCGGTCGGCAACGGGCGCGTGCTCTGCCATCAGCTCGGCAACCCAATCAATAAAAACCCGCAGCTTCAGGCTGATATGCCGGTTTGGCGGGTAGGCCACGTAGAGCGGCATGGGCTCCAGCGTCCAATTTTTAAATAGCGGCACCAGCTTGCCCTCCGCCTCGTGTGTACGAGACATATATTTGGGCAACCAGAGCACACCGAGACCGGCAAGACCCGCTGCAAGGAAGGCAACACCGTCGTCCACAGACAGCATATGCTGGCCCTTGATGTGCAGCTGCTCGGTGTTGTTGCGCATGGCATAGGGCAGCGCCCGGCCAGTGCGAGCCCATAAAAAACCAACGGTACGATGATGCGTGCCTTCGAGCTCTTGCGGGTGCAACGGGGTGCCAAATTGCTCTAAGTAACTGGGCGCGGCAAACACACCCAGTTCAAGATCACCTACCCTGCGAGCCATCAACGACAGATCCGTTAGCTCGCCACCACGCACCACGCAATCTACGTTTTCATCGATCATATCCACCACCCGATCACTCACGCCCATATCAATCTGGATATCAGGGTAACGCTGGTAGAAGGAAGGCAGAGCAGGTACCAGAATCATACTCGCCAGCGGACTGGGCACGTCGACGCGCAGCCGTCCTCTGGGCAACGCCGAAGCACCGGAGATGCTGGTTTCAGCGTCTTCCATCTCAGCCAGCAGCTTTATCACTCGCTCGTAGTAAACCGCGCCATCGGCAGTCACGTTAACCTTGCGAGTTGTACGGTTCAGCAACTTGACCCGTAGCCGCGCTTCCAGCTGCTGCACCAGCTGGGTAACGGTCGTCTTGCTCATGTGCAGGGTTTCAGCTGCCTTGGTAAAGCTACCCGCCTCCACCACTCTGGCAAAGGCCTGCATCGCATCAAAACGGTCCATTTTCGCCTCGGCTAACCAGCGGATTGTTTGAGATTCACAAACAGTGAAGGCTACTGTTGCGCGTTTATCGCGCCCGCACAAGCGCCTAACGTTTGCTCATCGGGCTTTAACAAGCCCGCCACAATCCAATGAAGAGGTAGTTATGAGCAAACGTGACGTAGTCTTTCCCGCCGGACGCCATGCCCTGTACGAGCAACACCATTACTCGCCGGCCATTCGCTCCAACGGCTTTCTGTTCGTCTCTGGGCAGGTTGGCAGCAAGGCAGACGGTACACCCGAGCCGGACCTGCTGGATCAGGTAGCGCTGGCGTTCAAGAACCTGAATGCCATCCTGGAAGCGGCCGGCAGCAGCTTTGACGATGTGGTAGACGTGACCGTGTTTATCGTCGACCCGCAATCACACTTCGAAACTATCTGGCCGACAGTTGTGAAAGAGCATTGGGGCGCAGCGCCCTACCCCAACATTACCTGCGTGGGTGTGACTTGGCTGGCCGGATTCGACTTTGAGATCAAAGTCATTGCCAAGCTGCCTGAGGCGTAACGCTGCACTCGTGCGCAGCAACAACAGCTATCTGCCAGCGATCCTAATTCGCTATTCAGCGCTTTGCTGGCAGATAGCATCAACTAGCCCGCCTTCTCACTGTTAAACCGTGCATGTGTATCCGAGCAATGATCAATCGCATGGCGCATTAAGTACGCAGCGGGAGCGCTATACCAATGGCGATAAAAGCGGCACCACAGCCCTGATTGAATCGACGCCCGACCTTGGTCAACCAGATACTGATTCGGCTCGCCAAGCTGGCTACCAGCAACTCGATACTGAACTCGACGACGGCAAAGGTGCCCGCCAGAACAGCAAACTGAATCTGCAGGCTACGAGTGGGATCAATAAATTGGGGCAGGAAAGCGACGAAGAACAGAATCACCTTGGGATTGCTGATGGCAGCCAGCAGGCCCTGCCTAAACAGCACCCTACCGGACTTGGCTACCACCGCTGTGTGAGCGGGTAACCCTATGGGTGGCGAGCGCCAGATTTGTATGCCGAGCCAGACCAGATAAGCACCGCCCACCCATTTCAGTACGCTTAACCAGAACAGCGATGATTTGAGTAAGGCCCCGATGCCAAACATCGACACCGCGATCACCATAACGAAACCAAGGCAACCACCGATGATGGTGTAGAGCGCCATACGGCGACCGTACAAGGCGCCATGGGAAAGCGCTAACAAGCCATTAGGCCCCGGTGACAGCGACAAACCAATCACCGCCAGAACGTAAACCAACCAGGTTTCAAATTGCATGTGTGGGTTCCATGGCAGCCTTACTACTCCGATAATTTCGTTCTGCCGTTCAAGGCTTGGGCAACGCCCATAGCCTTCAGCCAACGGCATGAACTGAATGAAGCCACGTAAAGTTACATTTAAAACGCAGTTTTTACGTTCACTTTGTTGTCATATGAATAATTGGCGCGCTGCAGGATGCATCCGACGCCGGTATGAATGCGGTCAGCCTGAGCGAGACAGTCAAATGAACATACTTCGTAGTGTCGCCCTTTTTGGCATTTCAAGCCTGTTGCTCAGTGGCTGTGCCAACAACCTCTATGCCAGCCCCTACAACTCTGCGCCTCAACAGCATGCTCAGGTATACCAGTCGCAGCCGCGGGTAATCATCGTACAGCCAAACCGGCAGACCTATGGCCAATCCACGCGCATCTACGGCCAGCAGGGTCAAGTGCAGCAATACAACTATTACCCCGGCCTACAACATCAGCAGCCGAGGCGGCATCAGTTGCCGCAACAATATCAACAGCCCAGTTATGGCCAGCAACCCGGGTACAACAGGCACAATCAATACAATCAGCCTCGAGATCGTTGGCCGCAGCACCAGCGCCCCAGTCAGCAGCGAAATAACCAATATCAACGGCCAAATTACCGCGCACAACAACAGCTGTACAAGGAGCAGCGTGCCTACGAGCGTGAAACTCAGATTCGGAACCGCGACAGCATGCTGCGCAACGCCAGGCCACAGCAGTATGAGCAGAGCCCGCAGCGAAATCAGCACCGCAATTACGGGAGCGGTAGTCGCCAGCAGGGTTCAGGGCGCTATTAATAAGCAGCTCGGGAAACCGACCTTAGATGACTTCTATATATAGAGAATGGCCGACGAGCCGATCGGGTTCCATAAGCACAAAAAATAGGCACGCATTAGTGCGCGCTGTTGGTCGGACCGCTTTTTAGTCAACGCCCATAAAGCCCAAGCACCGAAGGTGCTCTAGGGTAAAGGCGCTATTTGGCTGACGTAACGTACTTCAATACCTCAACCACCTGCTCGGGGGTCTGCGCCCAAGCCATCGCTGCTGCGTCCACTTCCTTCAGGGGATGGATGATGTCTTCATCGTGCAGGGTAATGTAAGGCGTGCCCATGGCGGCGCAATAGCCGGCATCGAAGGCGGCGTTCCACTGTTTATACTTGTCGCCGAAGCGGATCACGGCCACGTCGCACTGTTCCAGCAGCGTCTTGGTGCGAATGCCATTGACCTTGGCGGACTGGTGATCGCGCCAGAACGGCGCCTCGGGCTTGCCCAGTACATCGCCGGCGGCATCGCTGGATTCGTGGTGAGTTACAGGTGCGGTGAACTCTACCGGCAACCCGGCGGCTTCTGCCCCGGCTTGGATCTGCTCGCGCCAATCGGTATGGATCTCACCGGATAAATAAACAGTCCAGATCATGCGGTACCTCAGTTGTGTTCGGGTAGGTGAGAGGAGCGCGTCCTCGCGTGTAAGCACATGCAGCTTAACAAAATGAACAGTCCTGCTCAGGCGGCATTACGCCTGCTGTTGTTTTATTGTCTCACTCAGCCCCGCCAATACCCTCTCTACTGCAGACAACGCGCCTTCCATATAGCCGCCCTGCTCAACCGCTGCCTCGCTGCCGATCAATTGCACGCGGTCTGTCCATGGCGGTGCGAACGTAAACTTCGAATCCAGTGAACCATGCTCGCCCGATGAGCCCCGGTCCTGCGCTGTTGCCGTATAGGGATCAGCCGCCCAGTCGTAAACGGAATCGTCAATCGGCTCTGCCGCCTGCTCACCAAACAAACGCACCAGCTGAACACGGCAAGCAGCTTTAAGCTCAAGCGCACTCAGGCCTGCGCGCTGCGCGGCATTAACTCCGAAAAAGCCAAATAACGCAGCGCCCTGTTCATTGCACGCGTCGTGAATTTCAGCCAAGGGTCCGATACGACTGAAGGCGTCGCCCGATAACCCCGCCTCACGCCAGAACGGCGTGTCATAACGCGCGACATATTTAGCATGCGCAGCCATCCAGGTCGGTACCGCCATCATCGTCTGCACATTCTGCTCAGGCAGCGATGGGCTGAATTGAATGCTCGCAGTCAGCCGAGGCGGCAACGCCAGCCAAACATGCGAGTAGAGAGGCAGCTGGCCTGGCGTGTCAGCAAACACCAGACTCAACCCGTGCTCTTCCAGATGCAAGGCCTTCAGATCAGCGTTCAGGTGCATCTGCTCTGGCGGCAATAAGCCCGCCAGTGCCTGCACCAGTTGACTGGTTCCGCCCTCGACACGCATCGACGTATTACCCGGTAGATACCCCGCGCCGCGCACGGCACCCGTGGCCCGGTCCTCAAGCATGGTCGCACCGGTGGTGTATTGCTCAAACACCGGCAAACCCAACTCAGACACCAGATTATGCATGCGCAGCTGAAAGTCCGGCCAGAACCACGACGGCCCAAGATCAAAGCCGCCTGATTGGGTGGACAGAATGCGGCCGCCTAGCCGATTTTGTGCTTCAAATAGATCAAACGCGATGCCCTGCTGACGTAGCCGGTAGGCGGCATACAGCCCTGCCAAGCCACCTCCGATAATGGCAATTTTTGTTTCAGACATGGGTTACCTCGGAGGCGAAACGTAGCAGGTATCAGATAAATATTAACTCCGCTATCTTCGTCGGAGTGAGCTTATAAAAATGTTCATCTGACCCCGATTACTCGGCATGCTTTCGTAACGTGTCTAGAAAATCGGGAAATATATACATGTTGCTGCGGGCATCGTGCGGCCATATCGAGCACCACCATGATAGCTCACCGGCAACCGATAACGATATGATCCTGGCTCAACACATCAGCAAGGAAGCCACATGCAGAAATGGAAGGATCACCCGCCAAGAGAGGACGCTATTGATGTGGTTCTTAGAGCATCACCTGCCTTTCTTCAGAAACACGGCCCTTTGCTCGCGAAAGCCCTCCCGCCTGTAATTGGGTTCGGTATCTTTCTGCTGTATTTTTACCGAAATAACTTCTATCCCAGCTTCGACCTTTTCCAGTTCTCGTCGCTACTGCTAGCTGCTGCTTGCATTGGGTTTGCCATTGCCGGGGGCATTATCATTACTATGATGCTTCCTGGCGCCGCTATTTTTCACTGGTTTTTGAACACGGAGAAGGTTAAAGAAGAGCTCTTGTATGCTCTGCCCTATTCCGACGAGGCTAGAAGTAAAACCGTATGGCTACTCGTGGTGTTAGCCTATTTTGGGCCTTTTTGTGCTGCCGGCCTTGGAATCACAACCGCGTTGGTGATCGCTCCTGGCCTTTTCCTGATTACTTGTCTGATTTGGCCAGCACTGGTTGCACTAGGGTTCGGCATTGCATTACAGATACGTTTCGACCTCCCCCGTTGGAGCTTCTTTAACTACGGTTATACCTCTTACATAGCTCAGATGTTTTTGGTCCTGCTGCTATCTATCGTGCTTCGAAGCAGCCTGCCAATCGTTCAGAATTTAGATACCTTCTGGCACTACCCAATTCTCTGGGCTATACCCCTGGTCATCGCATTTATGATGGCGATCTGTTCGATGGCTCACTTCGCAGGTTGGAGCGCGGCCCTGCATTTCGGCATATTTTTTGGGTTCTTTGTGGCTGCTTACAGCGGCGTGCTCACAACAATCCCCGAAAAAACAGTGAAAGGTTTAGGCCTTGGCGCCTACGAAGCAGAAATAATCATGCTTGATCCTGCTTTCTGCGACCGCGACCTGAGCGAACTTGGCATAGCTGAGGACTGCACGCTGCGTAATGTCCATGTGGTCTGGTCCTTTGGTGACGCTATTCTGCTGCGCCCCTCGCTGGATCAGCCGCGACATGTAAGGATTCCCACTGAGTTTGTCCGCTCCATAGTTCAGTCGGCCGACCGGGGTTAGTCACTAATCGACCAAACCCCTGGCGTTTAAACGTAGCCCCGTTATTCGCTCAAGGCTTAGCCAAATACCCAGGCAACACCTCTACCCTTTTAAGCCACTGCGCAATATGGCGATAAGGCGTTAGATCAACATCCCCCTCCGGTGCCAGTGCTACATAGGGGTACACCGCGCAATCCGCAATGGTGGGGCGACCAATCGCTAGCCAGTCGTGCTGGGCAAGGTGGGCGTCTAGGATTGGCAGTATTACCGCGGCCCTCGCTAATGCAGCGGGCTTGTCCAGGTCATTACCAAACTGGGTGACCAGACGGGCGGCGCATACGCTGTGCTCTACTTCATTGCCGGCGAAAGACAACCACTGCATGATCTCTGCCTGACCCTGCGGGTGCGCGGGCCACCAAGCTAAGCCGCCATAGGTGCCGGCGAGGTACACCAGAATCGCTTGCGAGTCTCTCAGCACAAGCGGGCCGTCTTGCAGCACTGGCAGTTGACCGAGTGGATTGATATCTAAGAGCGGCGTTTTTTTGTGCTCACCGTTCACAAAGTCTACCGCGACCAATTCAAGGTCGAGGTTTATCAGCGAGGCAAACAGCCGCACTTTGTAGCAGTTGCCTGAAGGTTCTAGGTCATAGAGTTTCATTGGGCGTCTCCGGTGATGAGTTGGTTGAATTCAAGAACGTTGCCGTCGGGGTCGCGAATAAAGAGCGCGACCCGTCTGGGACCGATAGGGTGTGGGCCTTCGGTAATGGTGATGCCCTGCTCGCCCAGCCAGGTTTGCAGCCGCTGGAGGTCATCGACGATAAAGGCAGGGTGCGTAATACCCGGCAGCTTTATGGGTGCATCCAGCAATGCGTTGTGTGCGTTGGCGGTGCGTGTGCCGTTAAAGATGAGGTTGATGCGCACGCCATCGGCGCTGAGCATTTCGTTGGCTTCAAACTGCGGGAAGCTTGCGCTCTCGACAAAGCCAAGTGATTGGTAAAAATTGATCGCGCGGGATGTGTCGCTGACGCGTATTCCGATATGGTCGTAGGCAAGAATGCGGGCGGGGTTTGCTGGGGGATTCATGGGTTGGGCACTCCAGTTGACATCAGTCGCTGCAGTGTCCGCTCGGTAACGTGTTTGACCTATGGTGTGAGCCTGACAATACCTATGCACTAAATGCACAAATCGGAAGGTGGTGATGGATAGGCTCAAGGCAATGGCCAATTTTGTTCGTATTGTCGATCACGGCAGCTTGAGCTCGGCTGCCGATGCGACTGGACAGTCGGTGGCCTCGCTGGTGCGCTCGCTTGCCGGGTTGGAGCGTTACCTGGGCGTACGCTTGTTGAACCGTACCACTCGGCGCATGGCGCTGACCGACGAAGGCACTCAATACCTGGCCTGGACCCGCCGCATACTGGCGGACTTTGACGATATGGAGCAGCGTCTGGAGGCGCAGGACGGCCATATTCGCGGCCTGCTGCGCATGACCGCGCCGGTTGAGTTTGGCCAACGCTACCTTGCGCCGCTGGTGAATGAATTTCTCAGAACGCATGCCGAGTTGAGCGTTGAGCTGAGCTTGAACGACCAGTTGCTACCGCTGCTGGATGAGCGGCTGGACCTTGCCCTGCGCATCGGCCATTTGCCCGATTCCGCCATGGTGGCGCGCCAGGTGGGTGCCACCCGGCTGGTGACCTGTGCGAGCCCCGAATACCTCAGCACTACTACCGCGATAGATAACCCTGCAGCGCTGCAAGACCACGCCTGCATCACGGTGGCATTTCAAGGTAAACACTGGTACTTCCGGCACAACGACAAACAACTGGCTGCAGAAGTTACCCCAAGGCTTATCTGCAACCAGATCCGCGCCGCCAGCCAGGCTTGCGTGCAAGGCGTTGGCATTGCGCGTTTTATGCATTATCAAGTGATCGATGAGTTAGCCGATGGGCGCTTGGTCAGGGTGCTCAAAGACTTTGAACCGGCAGACTTGCCGATTCACCTGGTTTACCCGCATTCGCTGCAGCTCTCACCACGCATGCGGGCTTTTGTTGAATGGGCATATCCGCAACTAGAAAAGGTAATACCTGATCCGGATGAAACCTAACTCGCCTTCGACTTTTTCTTTGGCAGTTCTTCATTCAGCCGCTCCAGAAACATCGCCAGCGCTACTTCTTCGGCTTTGAGGCCTTTACGCACGCGAGGCTTGGGAAGCTTGGTCAATTCACCTAGGTTGAAATGCTCCAGTACGGCTGGATGGATATAACATTTGCGGCAGACTGCCGGGGTGTTGCCCAGTTGTTTGGCAACGTCTTTGACCATGGTAACAACGTGCCGTTTGGCGTCGGATTCTGGCTGCCATTCCAACTCCCGCAAAACGGCCAACGCCATAGCGGTGCCGGCCCAGGTGCGGTAGTCCTTGGCGGTGAAGTCGGCCCCGGTGAGGCTATGCAGGTAGTCGTTCACGTCGGACGAGCTGACAGTGTGACGATTGCCCTCTTCGTCCAAATATTGAAAAAGGTCCTGCCCCGGTATCTCCATGCAGCGTTTCACCACATTGGCCAGGCGACGGTCTTTCACGGTGATTTGGTGTTCTACGCCACTTTTGCCCCGAAACTGAAACTGGATCTCACTGCCCTTGATATCCACATGACGGTTGCGCAGGGTCGTTAAGCCGTAAGACTTATTCGCCTTGGCGTACTGGGTGTTGCCAACGCGAATCAGCGTGGCATCCAGCAGCATCACCACGGTAGCCAAAACCTTTTCGCGGGTGAATTTTCGTTCGGCGAGTTGTGCTTCCAGTTGTTTACGCAACTTAGGTAGCGCGTTACCAAACTCCTGCAGACGCGCGTATTTGTCCGCGTCGCGCACCTCGCGCCAGCGTGGGTGATAGCGGTACTGTTTGCGACCTCGAGCGTCCCGGCCGGTGGCTTGCAGGTGGCCACGCGGGTCAGTGCATATCCACACGTCGGTATACGCGGGTGGTACGGCGAGCGAGTCGAGCCGACTGATCTCGGCTTTGTCTGTAATGCGCTCGCCCTTGGCATCAAAATACCTGAACGTATCCCGCCATTTTTTGCGACTAATGCCGGGCTGGCTGTCGTCAACGTAATGCAGGTCGGGCGGCAGGTCTACGTGTAGCTCGGCATCGGACATTGGGCGGCTTCCTTGGTGACCAATCAAAGTGCATGTATCTGATTGACCGCAAGCTGCTGCAGTGGTGCCAGCGAGCGACACCAAAATAAGTAAATCATATTTGGGTGTCGCGTCTTGGCTCAACATAGGTATTCAACAGCAGGTAAATGTGGATACGATGAAAGCTTGAGCCATGCCCCTCCTCCCTTAGAAAACAGCGGAAGCGCCGAATATGATCACCCTACATCACCTGAACCAATCTCGTTCCAAGCGCATTATCTGGTTGCTCGAAGAGCTCGGCATCGAGTATCAATTGGTTGCCTATCAGCGCGACAGCGTCACTCGCCGTGCGCCCGCTGCGCTCAAAGCCGTGCATCCCTTGGCCAAGTCGCCGGTGATTCAGGATGGCGATCTTGTGCTCTCGGAATCCGGCGCCATTGTGGATTATCTGGTCAGCCGTTACGGTGCAGACACGTTGGCGCCTGCAGTAAATACGCCTGAGCACGGGCGCTATATTCAATGGCTGCATTTTGCCGAAGGCACGGCCGCCTATCCGCTGATTACCCTTTATCTATTGAGCGCCGACAGCAGTCAGAAATGCTTCTTAGGTGACTTTGCGCGCGAGCAGATGCTGGACGTGCTGACCTACGTGAATGACGAGTTGGCTAACAAGGATTATCTGACCGGGGCGCAGTTTTCCGGCGCAGACATACTAAACTCCTTCGTGTTTGAGAAAATCAGTGAAACCCGCGGCCTAAGCCAGTTCCCCCATATTGAATCCTATTTACAGCGTATTCTGGCGCGACCTGCTGCGCAAAAAGCTGAGGCGCTGGAACGAGAGCACGATAAAGACCCAAGTTGATTTGTCTGAGCGCACTTTAACTCTGCGTTTGGACAGCGACGCTGGCATGAAGATACTCCTCGGCGCTTGCTTCTCTGCAGTTCTACAACGGTTGTAACAACCGGTCTTGCCGATCAAGACGGCCAGAGCCGGCAACAATTTATACCCGTATTGGGTAGCAGGAGAACGCTTGAATGAAGCATGACGAAGTTGATCAGAGTGACGCTCGGACCAAACCCTCCGAGACGTCGCCAGACCAACATGAGCCTCGTGAGCCGGTTAGCGAACGCGAGGCCAGGAACCGACCCCAGAATCCTAGCGAAGAGTCACTGACCGAGGGGGAGCGCGAAGCGGTAACCGAGCATGGCAACTTGTCTGCTCTCTCTGTTTACGCGGTTGTTTTGCGCGAGGGCGAAGGCGAGCTAAAACGACCCGTCACCTCGCTGTGGTGGTCTGGTGTGGCGGCGGGCGTGGGGATTTCGACGTCTGTGCTTACGGAAGGCGTTATTCGTGCGAAATTGGGGCTGGATCACCCCTACCTGGACTTGCTGCAAAGCCTGGGTTACTCCTTTGGTTTTGTGCTGGTGATCCTGTGCCGGCTGCAGTTGTTTACTGAAAATACCATCACCGTTGTGCTGCCTATGCTGGCTGAGCCATCGCGCCGTCGGTTTTACTGCACGGCACGCCTGTGGGGTGTGGTGCTGGCGGCCAATTTATTTGGCACCTTCATGACGGCTGCCATTAGCACCTATGGCGGCGTTATTACTGCCGATACCCTGACTGCCGTGCTCGAAATATCGCGGCACGTGGCAGAACTAACACCCGCTGAAGCCTTTCTGCGCGCGATTCCAGCTGGATTCTTGATTGCCGCACTGGTGTGGATGCTGCCATCAGCCAAGGGCTCGGAGGTGTTGGTTATTGTCATGTTTACCTGGCTGATCGCGGTAGCGGGCTTCACCCATGTGATCGCCGGCTCGAACGAGATTTTCTTCCTGGTGCTCAGCGGCGACATGAACATATTGACCGCCCTGACCTACCATATTTTGCCGGTACTCATCGGTAACGTACTGGGGGGTACCGGACTGTTCGCCATGCTTGCCCACGGCCAGGTGCACGAAGAGATACGCTGAGACGAGGTTGCCGAGCGGCAACCCGTATAAGCGAGTTGCGGTTTGTAAGCGATTTAGCCCGCTTCCCTGCGTCAGGACCCCTTGCCGCAGGATTTAGCGAAACCTCAACGATTGATATGCGCCGGTTGGCCCCTCCTCAAACTCACAGCCCAACTGGGCGGCCAAAGGACTGGCCATCGCTGTGCTGGGTTGAGTGAAAATACCCGCCAACTGGATGATCCGGCCATCTGCCAAGATAATATCCGCGCCCTCCTCGCCAACCGCTACAACGCGTTCGCGCTCCAGGGTGACGCCACGCAGTTGCAGGCTCGCCAGCCGCTCCGCATCGGGCTCAAACACGCTGTTGAGTAATAAGGTGGTTGGCCCTCAATCGGGCAACATCAGCGCGTGATGCATGGCAGCCACAAGAGGTTTACCACCTATTCCGGTCCCATGAGCCCATACTGCGGTTAGGCTGATGTCGGCTATCTGACTACCGGGGCGGCATCAGTTAAGCAGCGCGACCTATTAATAGCTGCCGACGGACGGATTAGCACTCACTGTTTTTGGCAAAGATAAAGGCAAAAAAATCCAATGAAACATTCCCTCACGCTTACCCTGGCGTTGTCAGCGCTGGCGCCTATGCATGCCTGGTCACAACTGTCAGACAGCCTGATCCCCGAATTCACGGCGACCGTACTGACGGGCGAGCAAATCAAGTCTACACAGTTGATCGGCCAGCCAACCATCCTCATCGTCACCCCGAGCAAGGGTGCCGCCGAAGACACCCGCCTGTGGGCGAACGCGCTGCGTGCCAACATTGATCCCAGCCTGGTGCGTATCCGCGATGTATTGGCGATCGATCTGCCGTTCTTTATGAGCGAAGAAGATGCTATTGGTCGCGCCAAGGCAAAAATACCCGCGCGGTATTACGACCAGACCTGGCTGTTAAACGAGTCGACGCTTGAAACGGCTTTGAGCATTCCGCGCGACAGCGCGAGTGCCTTTGTATTTGTGCTGGATGCGCAGGGCCAGGTTGTCGCCCGCGTCGAGGGCGAACCCAGCGATAGCAAAATGACCCAGGTGCAAACGGGCATCAGCTCAACCCAATAGCAAAGTACGCGGCTATGGCCGCAAAACTTTTATGCGCTCAGCTTGGGCTCTCGAAACGAATGGTGTCATTCGGTTGTCTTATTTCTTACCAGCCAACGAGAGCTGCAAGCCCATCACGGATTGACTGTCCCGACGTGCAACGCTGCTCTTTCCTGTTACGCATCAGGGAGTCTATGCAATGCCAATGATCGAATTAAATGGCGTAGAGATCGCCTACCAAGACACTGGCCCCCACGGCGCCCAGGCCATACTACTCGCGCATTCGCTGTTCTTTGACCACCGCATGTTTGAACATCAGGTAGAGCGGTTTTCCGAGCACTACCGAGTGATTGCGTATGATCAGCGCAGCCATGGGTTTACCTCCAACCCCAAGAACGCTGAGTACGGCATGGATGCGCTCACCGAGGATGCTGCGGAGCTGATCAAAAGCCTGGAGCTGGGCCCGGTACACATGGTTGGCAACTCCATGGGTGGTTTTGTCGCCTTGCGCCTCGGTGCACGATATCCGGAGCTGGTACGTTCAGTTACGACCGTGGGCTCGTCTGCCGACAAAGAGCACAACACTGAGCAGTATCGCCCCTTGGTTCAGGCCTTAAAGGACCACGGTACTGGGGCGGTTATGGATCAACTCATGTACACCATGTTTGGCGATACTACGCTTGCTGCCGAGTCGCAGGCCACTCTGCGATCAACCTGGCGCAGCCGAATGGGCGCGCTGCCGCACGAAATTGGCGCTGCAGCCGAAGCGGTAGTCGAGCGTCAGAGCGTGGTCGATGAACTGCATCTCATCAAGGCGCCGGTTTTGGCGATTGCGGGCGAGGAAGACCACGCTTACAGCATCGACCTTTCGGAGCAGATAGCCGAAGGCGTACAGAATGGGCAATGCATCGTCATCAAGGCCGCCGGACACTCAGCTAGCCTCGAAGCCCCGGAGCCAGTTAATACAGCGCTGCAAGCTCACTTCAAACGGGCGGAAGCTGCGGATCGATGAAGGGTTTATAGGCCCTTAGATCAGTTTCAAAAAAAACGGGACCCTAGGGTCCCGTTTTGCTTTTGGCGTTGCTGATTAGGGGTTGGAGTAGCTCGCCGACTGCCCAAAGAAAGTACGCAGTGCACCTTGTTCGGTCGGTGTTAGCCCGAGGGTGGTCATTGCCGCGATCCAAGCGGTGTTGACGCCATCCAAGGTCAGACCTTCGTTGGACATGCTGATATCGGTGGCTGAGTCGGTGGCATCAAACACGATGACCTTGTCGGCGCCTGCCGTATTGGACCAGGGCTGCCAAGCCAGCTCGTTTTTGCTGAACTCGCCGTTTGGATTACCTCCACGCGCGAAGTCCGCAAGATAATCCATCATTGCGTTCTGCAAGTCCTTGCGGCCAGGTTCGTTCTGTGTGGTAAAGGGTAGATTGAACAGCCCCTCACCGGCACCATGGAAGAACGAAATTTCCGAGGCATGTCCCGCGCCATAGATGAAATTGAATGGTGCCGGACCAGACTGAGTGCCCCAGCGGAAGTCATAAGCGTACGTAGCAGGCTGATGCGTGGTAATCACGCGCGCTAGTTCATCTACATACTTCGCGCGCCAAGCACGGCCGCCGTTATAGCCAGTGACTTCGTAGGTGTCTTTGTCTTTTTGGGTGGGCAGAACATCATCAAGTGTCTGAGTACCTTCAAAGGCGACATCCAAGAGGTCGAGCCAGCTCTTACCTGCAGCGGACGGGATAGTGCCGCCTACGGTTGCCTTTAGTGCTCCGCCATACAGTGGCATGAACGACTTCTGCTCGTACTCGTTTGCGCCGAGTATCACCGGCACATTGTTGAAGTCCCCGGAGGTGAACGCGGGTAACCAGCCACCAACAGGGATAACGGTGCCGTCTTCTATACCGCCGTATGAACTCAACTGGCTGTAGTTGAATACGGCCTGGTAAAGGTCGCGGCCTTGAGCAGCGCGCAGGTAGGCGTTCAGTGTGCCGGCAACCTCCATATCCTGGCGCATCTGAGTTGCTTGCGCTGGGCTGATTGGCGTAGCGGGCGTCTTGCGATCCTCAATCAAACGAATCAGCCATTCGATATGGTTATTCGTCGCAGTGCGCGCATTGCTGGTGCTGCGTGTTGTCATCGCACCGCTTTGCGATACCGCCTGGTGAAACAGACCGCCGTCTGCTTCAGGCGATACCAGTAAGTTAAGCACGTTATGTGCGCCGGCAGATTCGCCTGTGATGGTGACGTTATCGGGATCACCGCCAAAGTCGGCGATATTTGCCTTAACCCACTTCAATGCCTGGATGGTGTCCAGGGTGCCAAAGTTACCAGAATCAGATAGCGGGTCCGCGCCGCCGGTTTGCACATCAGGATGGAAGAACCAGCCCAAGGGTCCGAGGCGGTATTGCAACACCACCATCACCACATCTGAGTTCTTTACCAAGGCCCGGCCATCGTACTGCTTGGCGGTACCAAAGTTGTTTGAGCCCCCATGGATCCAAACGTACACCGGTAACTTTTCGCCCTGATATCCGGCGCGGTTGGGTCGATACACATCGGCGATCAAGCAATCTTCGTCGCCAACCATGGTAGAGGTACGCTGCCAGCGTGTGGTGGTTTCCGCTTGCACGCATTCCGCGTGACGCTGCGTGGCATCGCGAGTCCCCGTCCAGTTTTCAGGTGGCAGCGGAGCTCTCCAGCGTAAATCACCAACGGGCGGTTTGGCATAGGGCAAGCCGTGCCAGATTAGCGTGTCGTCTTCGACCAAGCCTTGAACTTCGCCATTGGCGAGGGTGATTTTGGCGCTGGTAGGCTCGATGGTATCGTCATCATCGTCGCTGTCATTGCCGAAACAACCGCTCAGTGCGAGCGATCCGGCAACGGCGAATGCCAGGGTCGTTAAAATCGGGCGTGATGACGTTGATGAAGCGCCACCTTTTTTATAGGTACCAGAACGCATTGGCTATCTCCTGAGTCATTATTATTGTTTGGATACTTGCGCCCAGTCGGGCAGAACTCAGTGTAGTGCTGGGATGCGATACCGCATGAGACATAAGCGACGCCTATGTCCTGCATGGTTGTGAGCTTATGCTGATGTTTGGTTGTTACTTAGTGCTTTGGTTTTACTCAGCAGCGGCCAGCCGAAACGCCCGCCTGCGATGGCTCAGATAAATCAGCGTCAGCGCCCCTATCAGTAGGGCCATCGACAGATAACGCGATGGATCCAGCGGCAAACGGTTGTTGCCGAGCCAGCCAAAATGATCAATCAGCAGACTCATCAGCAATTGGCCTGAAATCACCGCCACAGTCGCCGCTGCCGTGCCCACGCGTGGCACAGCAAAAACAATGGCCAACATGTAGACCACGCCAAACAGCGCACCAATTAGCTGCCACTTGGGTACAGTGAACAAGGTCGCTTCTTTCGGCGATTCAAAGAAGAACATCAGCAGGAAGGTGATGACCGCACCCATAGCGAAGGTCAGCCAGGCGCTTTCGACTACCCCTGTCTGCGCGCCGAGTTTTCCGTTGATCGAAGATTGTGCTGCGAGTACAGCGCCGCCTAATAATAGCAATGCAAAAACAATGGGTAACATGCGTTATCTCTCCTTTTACATTAACCAAAGGGCAGCAAAAATTATCACCAGTGCCAAGCCGCGATAACCATCTACTGCACGCTTTTCGCTGCCGAGCAGACCGAAATGATCAATCAGCAGACTGGCTGCGACCTGCCCGCACAGGATGCCGACCATGGTCATACCGACGCCCACCAGCGGCGTGGCGATGGTCAGAATAATGACGTAGATCGGCCCAAGAATGCCGCCGGTCAACATCCACCGAGGCTGCGTAAAAAGCTGCCCAAGCAGGCGCCGCCGAGTGAATACCAACACAAGCGACAGCAGCAGTGCACCGACCAGAAAAATCGACAAGGTGGCGGAAAGATGACCAACCTGCTCGCCAAGCGGACCCAGCAGTCCTGCCTCCACCGACAGCCCCATGCCTGCTACCAACACCATCAGCAAAATAATTGCCTGTTGCATACCGCCTCCTTTACTTAAGCCGGCAAGCGTAATGCGCAGCTGTTATTGCTACAATCCGTGCAAATCACAAAGGACTATTGCATTTTGGACAACTCGCCCAGCTTGCTCGCGCTACGCCTGTTTGTACGTGTCGCCATGACGGGAAGCTTCGCTGAGGCCGCAAGATTCTTCAGCCTGCCCGCCTCTTCGGTATCGCGGCATATTGCCAACCTGGAAAAGCACCTAGGCCAGCGCCTGCTGTTCCGGCATACCCGCGCCGTGCGCCTGACCGATTCCGGTGAGCGCTACTACCAGGATGTGAGGCAGATACTGGAGAATCTAGAGCTGGCCAATGAGCAGGTCAGCAGCGGCGCAAGCGGCCCGCGCGGGTTATTGCGTATCAACGCGCCTGTGGCCTTTGGTCAACGGCATATCGCCCCGTTGCTGGCGGAGTTGCAATCGCAGCACCCGGCACTGGATGTCGAGCTGACCTTAAGCGACGCCTTTATCGACCCGGTACAAGAAGGCGCAGATGTGGTTATACGTGTTGGTGCGTTAAGGGATTCCAGTTTGGTTGCGCGGAAGCTAGCACCCCAACGCTTTGTTGCTTGTGCTGCGCCGGCCTATATCGAGCGGCACGGTGAGCCATCGCACCCAGACCAATTGGCGCAACACAACTGCCTGGTTTACAAAGGCACCCGCGGCATCCAGCCCTGGTACTTTCGCCAGCCTGCAGACCCTGAGCTGTTTCAACGTTATGACGTTAAGGGCAATCTTTACGGTAACAACGCCGAAAGCCTGGTTGCTGCAGCGCTGCAAGGCCAGGGCGTCGTGTTGTTTCCCACCTGGCTGCTGTATGAGGCGCTGCGTGAACGTACTTTGCTGCCCATACTGGTTGAGTTTGAAGCGTCTGGCGAACCGACACTGGAAGGCATACACGTGATTTATCCAGAAAATCGCCTGCGCTCCTCAAAGGTCGCCGCGTTTCTGCAGCATCTTTTCCAGACAATTGGCGAGCGTCCTTACTGGGATGTTTGAACCGTCAGATGTTAAGCAAACACCCGACCTCTCGGTCGGTTGTCTAACGCCCCACTCCCAAATACCAATAACACCAAAAGTCGCTTGACCCTGAAGCTATCACTGCCTAGGGTGGCGGGCGAAATTCTCCCCGAGGCATCCATGACCCACCGCTCTAAACTGCCCTCTACAGTCTATCTGTTAGGGTTAACTATCTTCTCGTTGGTCACTGCCGAGTTTATGGTAGCGGGCATGATGCCCGCCCTGGCCGAGGCCTTTTCGGTAAGCCTTGCCGAGGTCGGCAACCTGATTGCCTTCTATGCCGTGGGGATGGCGTTAGGTGGTCCGCCGGTCACTATAATGTTGCTGGCTCGGCGCGTGAGCAATAAGCGCGCCTTGGTTGGGCTATTGGTTCTTTATGTTTGCGCTAGCGCACTGGCAGCTGCGGCGCAGAGCTACTTGATCCTGGCAGTAGCGAGAGTAGCTATGGGTGTGTCCAGCGCAGCCTGCATTGGCCTGTCCATTACGATATGTGCGGGCCTAGTGGCAAAACATGACCGGGGCCGCGCCATCTCAGTGGTACTGGCCGGCCTGATGCTTTCTCCCGTCGCTGGCGTTCCGATGACGGCCTGGGTTGAGCAACATTTTGGCTGGCGTGTCAGCGCCTGGATCGTGGTTCTACTAGCGGTGGTTTGTACCTCCATCGCCGCTATACGCCTCCCTACCGCCCCTCCCGGCGGCGAGCCGCCATTGAGTAGCCAGTGGGTTGTGTTAAAGAACCGCAGTTTGTGGGGTGCTTATCTCACTAGCGGCCTGATCATCGGTGCCACATTCGCAGCATTTAGCTATTGCACGCCCATTTTGATCGAAGAAGTCGGCGTAAAGCCTGGCCATGTGGCCCCGTTGCTCGCGTTATATGGCGTAGCGAATTTGCTGGGTAACACGCTTGTTGGCCGAATTGCCGATCGTCATACCATGTCTGCCCTAGGCTGGGGTTTAGCATTGATGGTCTTGGTGCTAGCTGGTTTTGCCCTGGCCGGTGAACACACTTGGCTCAACCTAGTTTGTTTTATTGCGTTGGGTTTGACCGGTGTAGCGCTGAACCCAGCCATGGCAGCGCGAGTGATGAAAGCTGCCGAGCCTATTGCGATGGTCAATACCTTACATACATCGGTGATCACGGCAGGTCTGGCGTTTGGTAGCTGGGCCGGCGGCGCGGTAATCGAGCAAGGTTACGGCCTACGTGCCCCACTCTGGGTGGGCGCAGCCATTGCCTTTGTTGGTTTGCTCAGCGTTTGGCGTCCAGTGGTATTTAGGCCGAAGGTCGAGGCTTGTGTATGAGGCATTTGCAGCGATATCTACGATAAGATGCTGGTGCGCATAGAGAGGATGAATCTCCATTCAAGACACTGAATGTAATGCTCCCTCTAGCCCCGCAGCGTTAGAAACAACCTCAGATCCAGCTCCAGTTGGTGATAGTCCACCTCCATGTGCTGGCACAGCTTATAGAAGGCCTTGTTGTGCTCCTTCTCGCGCAGGTGTGCCAGTTCATGTACCACGACCATGCGCAGCAAAGGCTCCGGCAAGGTTTTGAGCAGCGCCGATACCTTGATCTCATTCTTGCGTTTTAGCTTACCGCCCTGCACTCGGCTGACAAACTGATGCTGGCCCAGTGCGTTATCGATGACGTGCATGCGGGTATCAAAAAACACCTTACTGACCGGATCGCTACTGCGCATGTGTCTTTGCTTCAGGCGCTGAGTGTAGTCGTAGAGTGCGGCATCGGTTTGGATCGGGTGCTGATCCTGTGCTGGGTAACGCTGCTCAAGCCAGGTACTGAGCTGATCGCGTTCAACTAGCTGTTGCACCTGCTGTTGCAGGCTGGGGCTGTAACCGCTGAGATATTTGAGCGTAGGTGCGGTCACTGGCGTTTAGTCCTGCCGTATCCAGGTTTGGGAGCGACCGAGTACAGGCATACCGATATAGCCGCGCACTTCTAACTTATTGCCGTTCTCGATCAGTCGAGCATTACTGCGATACACCTTGCCATTCTCTGGGTCGAGAATATGGCCATCGGTATATTCCTCACCTTCCCTAACCAAACCAGTCAATATGGTCAGCCCGACCACGGGCATATCTTTGTTTTCGCCCTCACATGCCTTGCATGTGGGGCTTGCCTCTGTACCGGGTTGGGGAAATACCTGTTCGATAGTGCCTTGTAGAGCGCCGCTCTCTTCGCTTATGCGTATCAGGGCCCTCGGCTTGCCGCTGACATCATCGATACTCTTCCATAGGCCAACAGGCGAGTCGCCGCCCGGCCAAGCCAACGAAGATGCGAGTACGATCATTAGCGCAAAAATGGCTCGCAGGATTTGGAATGTATTCAGCATGGTATGCATCTCGCTTTGGTTCAAAGACCGTCGAACTAATATAAACAGGTGCTGGAATTATCGCAGATTACCGTGAGAGGCAGGAGACGGAAATTTATTGGATCGCTCCGCCAAGCATTTGTTTAGACTCATAAAAAAGGCCATCTCAGTGGATGGCCTTGGAATGACTTCATGCTGCCGGAGAAATCGGCTTTTCTGGATACCAAGCATCCTGCAGCGGGCTTACTTCGACAACTGCCAGTTCACTGCGGCCCTTCAGCCAAGCTTCGACGGATGCACGCTGCTCTTCACTGACAGAGCCACGCTCATCTAGGCAAACTATGCCGAAGCCTTCAGTGCCAACGTAATCCAGCCCATTGGCGTCCATAGCTTCAGTCAAAAATTGATCGAGGAAATTATCAACGTCCTCAACTTCCAAATCATCTTTAAATTCCAGATTTAGCTCGAAACCCAATTCCTGAAATTCGTCAACACAGAGTTTTTTGCGCAAACGACGCGAGCGATTAGTAGCCATGAAAGTTCCTCTTGGATGATGTTAGCGCGGATTGTAGCAGCCAACGGGTGAGGCTTCCTGCCTATTGCTGATCAAGCCGCCGAATGGGCAATACTGATATCCATACGAATATATCTCAGCACTGAAACCGAGCAGTCTTGTCGATGGAAAAACAAGCGCGCACAAAAAAATCCAACCACCTCAAAGTGACTGGATTTTTAATTGTTTGGTCGGGACGGAGTGATTCGAACACTCGACCCCTTGCACCCCATGCAATTAAATAGTAGATTTCAAGAAACAGGCTTGGACATATATAGACGCTTGTAAGCTAGTAAGAATGCGGTATTCAGGATAAAATAGTGTCTGCATAAGTCTATTGAAATACACCCAAAGCTAGTCAATTGGTTTACCCCTGGGTTTACCCCTCAAGGAGCAAGCATGGCGACACAACACCCCAAAGACAAGGCCAAGGGCTGGACAGTTTTAGAGCTGCGAGCCATCACCCCGGCAAACAAGGGCGACACCCTAGCCGATGGTGGCGGTTTGCTTGGTGAGGTCCGTGTACTCAAAGATGGCACGGTTTCCGTTCGGTTCAAGTACGCGTTTAAATGGCAAGGCAAGGTGTGCTGGTTCCAGTGCGGTACGTGGCCGAGTACCAGTCTTACTACAATCCGTGATGCAAGGGACGACGCCCGGCGGTTGGTGCGCATTGGTAAGAACCCTACCGACGAAAAAAAAGCCAAGCGCATTCAAGCGCAGCAAAGCACTAAGGAAACGATTCGTCAAGCCGAGTACGAGCGCACCCAGGACCGTACAGTCAAAGACCTGTTTGATACCTGGATCAGCGACGGTGTAGCAAGGCAGGATGAAAACGCGGAACTAAAGCGCCTGTTCAACAAAGACGTGCTACCAGTCATAGGCGTCAAGCTGTTGCGCGAGCTTAGCGACAAGGATATTTTGGCGATGTTGCGAAAAATCAGAAACCGTGGCGTTACTCGCCTTGCCGTGGTTGCGTACAATGACACCAACCAGATGCTGGCCTGGGGCGAGAAACGCCAACCTTGGCGCGGTCTGCTGATTAACGGCAATCCTTGCGATCTGGTAGACATAAATAAGCTGCTGCCAGAAGACTACGAGGAAGAACGCGACCGCACCTTATCAGCTGCTGAAGTCCGCGAATTGAGCGATATATTCAGGCTCACGGAAGCTGATTGGCTGAATGCACCAGACCGACGCGCCACACCACGTCCGTTCCCGCACAGAAGTCAACTAGCACTATGGATTTGCCTGGGCACGCTTTGCCGCATCGGTGAACTGCTCATAGCCCGTTGGGAGCACGTCAATCTAAATGAAGGTGTCTGGTATATCCCGCGTGAGAATGTGAAAGGCAGACGCGGCAAGAAGCAAGAGCATTACGTTTTCCTGTCCGACTTTGCCAAACGGCAGTTTCAGGCATTGAAGCAAATCACAGGCGAGTCAGAATGGCTATTTCCCGCCAAGAACAAGAAAGGCGAAGAAACGCATGTGTGCCCCAAATCAATCAGCAAGGGCGTAGGCGACAGGCAGGAGCGATTCAAGGATCGTAAGCCCTTGAAGAACCGCCGCCATGACAATACTCTTGTGCTAGCCGACGGTGCCAATGACGAATGGACGCCGCACGATCTACGCCGAACTGGGGCGACCATGATGCAGGCGTTGGCTGTGTCACTGGACATCATTGACCGCTGTCAAAACCATGTTATAGCAGGCAATCGGGTCAGGCGGCATTACCTGCACCACGACTACCAGAAGGAAAAGACTGAGGCATGGCGCAAGCTGGGCGAGAAGCTGGACGTCATTTTGAGTAACCGCTGAAAGCACGCCCCGGTTGCACTTCCCCAGAGAGGGTCGGGTTCATCAACTAGATCTTTGGGCGATACCAGCGCAATCTACGCGCCGATAAATACGGTTGCGGTGCAGGCCGCATTGTTGCCTGACATACGGGCAAGGCTGCGATGAGATGCAGGGCAACGGGCCGGTGTGGCCCGAACCTTGGAGGCTACTCATGGCAGACCATCACGATCACCACAACCCGCAGGGGCTTAATGCCCTGTTTACCACGCCCACCGCGCTCATGCTCGATACCCGGCTCACGCCGCTGGAGCGGAATGCGTGGCAAGTCCTGCGCATGCTGCGCGGTGCAGACGGTTTGAGCCCGCTGGCGAGCCTGGGGCAACTGCGCCGCTATCTCACTACTACGCCCTTGGGGCAGCGTGCAGGCTACTTGACAGCGCGGCGCGTGCTCGTGGTGCTGCGTCTGACCGGCTGGATCAGCCTGGTGGGGCAGCATTGCGATCCCATGACCGGCCATGTTCTGAGCGAGCGGTATCGGGTGCATGAACAGGTGCTGAGCTTTCAGCAAGCGTGCGAGCTCGATGCCGGTCTTTCACAACTCCTTCAAGAATCCTTGGGCAACGATAATAACCAGGTGGATCGTGTTGCCATGCACATCCGGGAAACGCTGGAACACGCGCCCACGGTGAGCGATGACGCGGCCCCCGAATCGCGCCACGACGACGATGAGCCCCCCGCTCCCATGCCGCCAGCGCAAGCGGATCAGGACGCTGCCCAAGCGTCGGCGTCTGGCGATTCCGTCAGCGGCACGGCGAGTCCGCAGCAGACCGGTCAAGCCCAGCAGATAACCCGCGAGCAAGACAGTACGTATACAACGTATCTGTATAAAAAAGAACGTACGTACCGCGCACGCGCGCATGAGGATGGCGATTCGATGTCATTGCCCGTGGCATTGCCGCCGTGCCTGGGCAGTGCCAAAGCCGATCAGCAAAAAGACGTGCAGGCTGCCCTGCGTCGGCTGCCACCTGAGCATCGCCAGGAAGTGCTGGACGAATTACAGTCACGCAGCCAGAGCGGCATGGTGCGCAATGTCATCGCCTATTTCTTTGGCTTGGTCAAGCGGGTGCTGGCTGGCGAGTTTCGTTTATGGGCGGGGCGCAAGGCACCACCACCCGCCAGTGCTGCACAACGGGCTGCACCTCGCACGACGGCGACAACTCAACGCGCCGAGACGCACCAAGAGCCTGTCCCCAAGCCCGCATCACGCGAAACCGCGCTGGTACATATCGCCAACATCCGCACAATGCTGAATGCGCCGATGAACGCCGGAGACCTTGCTGCTGAGGCAATCCAGGCAAGGGGATGGCGGGCTTGTCCTGCCTAGCCCTCGCCTTGGCTTCGCGGCCTAGCGGCCTTGACCAAGAGGCGCTGCCTCTTGGAGCACCGTTCTCGCCGAAGGGCAAGGGTGCAGGGGGTCAAACATCCCCTGCACCCAGCCGACAGGCTGATGCGCTGCGTAGGCGTCAATGGTGCGCTACGCCGGGTGCTCACCCGTTCGGTGCTCGCCTGTGGCTGCGCGCCGCTGCGGCTTGCGCGCCCGCCATTGACTCCCACTTTGCGCGCCTTCCTTTGGCCAATTGCCCACCGCCGTGGTGGGTGCTGTGGCATTGGCTTTGCACGCAAGCTGCCTGTGCAGGCGTGACATGGGAACCATGTCATCCCTGCGCAGGTAGCCGACAAGGCCGAAAGCCGCGTCAGTGCCGCAGGTGAGGGGCTGGTGCGCATGCTGCCGCAGCGCCTTTTACCGTGGCACGACACCGATGCTACGACATGGGCCGTCACTGCACGCCGCAGTGACGGCCCCACGCACGCCAGCAATAATACGGGCGAGCGCTACTTCATATTGCCTGCGGCATACATGATGATGGCCGTCCTACACTGACCGGACAGTTGCCAAGACCGATGGGCTTAGTACATCGGCACCCCAGCAGTGCGGGTTCCTTCAAGCGCTGGCCCGACAGGGCGGAACCCACCCAGGTATGCCCAGGCTCCTGCTGCATGCCGGCCCCTACTCATGGGGCGGAGCCTTCTTTCATCTGCTTGCACTTATCCCTTTTCGCGCCTACGGCGCACTGTCCCTCGCGGCCATACCTTGCGTGCCATGCGCAAGCCGTCGCCGCTTTCTTATCTCACTCACTTTTAACAAGGGGGATTCATCCACGTTCACTGCATTTTCATCTCGCAGTACCTCCGCCTGGCCTTCCAACAGGAAGCAAGACGGATGCCTTATTCGAGGCTCTGGTGTCTCCTGAACACCATGCCCTAGCCCCCACGGGATCTCGCTCAGCGAGTTGGCACCAACACTAACCATTGAGTTTCAGGACAACGCAGCAGTACCGACAACACGTTCACCCGGAGAGGCAAAGATGGACGACTTGACCTATACCCTGCGCCAGCTCTGTCAGCGCAACCGCGACGGCAGCCACGCGACCCAGGCCGACCGCATGCGCTCGCTGGCTCTGGCTGCGCGGCAATTGCGCGAGGCTGGTTTCCGACAGATGAAAGCCTCGTCGCTTAAGGGCAAGCACGTCCAGGCGCTGCTGGATCGCTGGCAAGACGAAGGCCTGTCAACGGGTACCCTCAAAAACCGCCTCGCGCATCTGCGCTGGTGGGCCGAGAAAACTGGCAAGGCGGGTATTATGCCGGCGGACAACACGCAGCTTGGCGTAGCCGAGCGCCGTTATGTGACCAATGTCAGCAAGGCTCGTGAACTGGGGCCAGACCTTGTTCTGGTCACCGATGCCCATGTGCGCATGAGCCTTCAGTTACAGGCCGTGTTCGGATTGCGCCGTGAAGAAGCCATCAAGTTCCAGCCCAGCTATGCGGACCGGGGCAATCGCATCACCCTCAAAGGTTCCTGGGCCAAAGGCGGACGCGAGCGCAGCATTCCCATCACCACGTCCGAGCAACGCGAAGTGCTTCAGGCGGCGCATCGTCTGGCGGGAACTGGGTCATTGATCCCGGCACACAAGAACTACATCCAGCAACGGCACGTCTACGATGGTCAATGCAAGGCGGCGGGCCTGAGCCATATGCACGGGCTTCGGCATCAGTACGCGCAAAGCCGCTATGAAGCGCTGACGGGGCGGTTGGCCCCTGCGGCTGGTGGGCCATCAACCAAGACCTTGACGCTTGCGCAGCGCGTGCAGGATGCCCAAGCACGGCAAGTCATTAGCGGGGAGCTGGGGCATGAAAGGACGCAGATTACAGCCGTCTATCTTGGCCGGTAGACCAAGCTTATGAAAGCTATTGATTGAATAATAAATGATCAGGCCACTCGTCATATTCGTGCAGCGCGTCTTGGTGCGATAAGCCTTGTAAAGATGAATCGCATACCTTACCCTGGCCGATGAAACACGCCTCGACAAACCGATACCCACCGCCCGGCTTAACGTACAACGGAAAGTCAATATCCAGCGCTGCACACTTTCGACGAAAGTGTCCGACCAGCACAGATAGCGCTGACACCTTGTCACGCCTCTCACGTGTAATACGCCCGTGACGCCTATCCCACTGGGCGTGATAAACCGTCTTGTTCCCCGCCCTAAAAACGTTTATCAACAAGTCTCGCTCCATCTCTGTCAGACATAGACCGATGCCTTGTGGCGTACATAGCACCCAACAATCATCGATCAGTGTCCAACACGGCTCGACCGGCATGGACGCACTCTTTAGCGAGCTCCAAGTAGATGGTCTCCGAGCTTTGGGTTTAGGAATGTCAGACACGGCAACCAGCTTGTCGTTTGCCAGCCTGATCAATGCACAACGGAACTCGTTGGCGCCGATATGGGCAGGCAGGCAAATGTCCGCACCAGCATCCAATGGGGTTTCAAGGCGGCTCCGAAAAGCCGCCATCATCTCAAAATGGTGTATCAGTTTTCAATCGCTGCACTGTATCAATTTACACTTGCTGCTGACAACCCGCTTCAAGGCATTGACCGCCTCACCCCGGTTGAGTACCCGACGCAGCTCATTCCTGAAGGCGTCTTTGACAAAGTAGTCGGCCAAGAACGCAGTTCGCAGCAAGCGCCCCCACCGAACACCCGCCTCGTAGATGGGGTCTCCCCGCGCGGTCGATCCAAATCTGGCCAGCGCTGCAACTGCGCTGGTGTTTCCACTCATCACCGAGGCTGTCAAGTGAGCCAGGGTATCCCAATGTTTTTCAATCAAGGCGGTGTCGACATTGGCCTCGCAAACTGTTACGATTTCGGGTGGAATGACCGTGCCACGCGGCACGTACAGATGGGGCTGCTTCAACTCCTTCAGTCGTGGGCACAGATCGAACCCCAGTAGCCGGGCCAACGCCATGGCAAAGTCGGTGTAGCCGTGAGTGTCCACCGCCAACTGGCTCGTCTCGATGGACTCTTGGCGCACGACCCCTTCAATGGCGACCCCTGCCTGGCGCACATTGAGTACAAAAGGCTGCGCGTAGAAGATTCCCCATCGGTCTCGCACATGGGAGTAGCTGCCAATCGAGGACGTGTTGCGTCTTGGGTCCTGACGGGCATGCCACACCCGTTGGGTGGTCTCCATGCTCATCATGTCCGAAGATGCCAGATCAGATCGACCCCAAGTCGCAGCGACTGGGTGGCGTTGCATAAACTCCAGTGCCGCCTGGCAGGCCTGACTCCAGTCGAACAGCCGCTTCAGGAAGCCCCCGTGGTGCGAGCCGCGGCGCGACCCATGATGCCCGCCGCCGTAGCCGTAGTCACTACGGAATGCCTGCAGGTCGCCTGCCGGCTGCGGGGTGCCTGAGGTGGTGGCGCCGCAGTTTCGCGCTGGCTTCGTTCGATGATCTTGTCGAGCTCGCCACGATCGAGCCAGACGCCACGGCATTGCGGGCAGAAGTCGATCTCGATGCTCTCGCGGTTGCTCATCGTCAGCTGAGCGTCTTTGCAGACAGGGCATTGCATGGCGATCCTTTGGCAGTGCTGGGGTGACCTGGTCAGACTGCATCGGGTCGGACAAGTTCATTCAGGGATTCGGAGTGTGATCTGCCGTCAAGCGGCAGCCGCACTCGACACCGCACCAGCGGCCGCCCGCGCAGTCGTCTTGTAGGCCAGCAGTCGCAACGCGTTGACCACGACGATCAGCGTCGAGCCTTCGTGGAACAGCACCGCGGTGCCGATGTTCAGGCCGAAGATCGTGGCCGGGATCAGAACCGCGACGACACCCAGGCTCACATAGAGGTTCTGCTTGATGATGCGGCTGGTGCTGCGCGACAGGCCGACAGCGAAAGGCAACTGCGCCAGGTCGTCGGCCATCAGCGCGACGTCGGCGGTTTCCAGCGCGACATCGGAGCCCGCCGCGCCCATCGCGATGCCGACTGTCGAGTTGGCCATTGCCGGCGCGTCGTTGACGCCGTCGCCGACCATCGCGACCTTGCCGTGCTTGTCTCGCAGCGCCTTGATCGCATCGACTTTCTGCTCGGGCATCAGGTCGCCGCGTGCCTCGGTCAGGCCCACGCTCTTGGCCACCGCCTCGGCCACCTGCTGGTTGTCGCCCGAGATCATGATCAGCCGCTCGATGCCGAGCTCGCGCAGTTCGGCCATCACCCGCGCGGCCACCGGCCGCGGCGTATCCATCACGGCGATGACGCCCAGGAACCGCTGTCCGTGGCGCACCACCATCGTCGTGCGGCCCGCGGCAACCAGCTTGTCATTGGCCGCGGCCACCTCGGGCGGTAGCGTCGAGCCGGGCAGTTCGAAGAACAGCACTGGCTTTCCGATCACCGCCGTCTCGCCAGCGACCTGCGCCTGCACGCCGCGGCCAGTGATGCTTTTGACGTCGGACACAGCAGGCAGTGCGACCCGTCCGCCCAGCCGCTCGGCGGCACCGGTGACGACGGCCGAAGCTAGCGGATGGTCGCTGCCCTGTTCGACCGCCTGGGCCAGGGCCAGCAACTCGTCTTCGCTGACCCCGGGCATCGCCACCACATCGGTCAGCCGCGGCTTGCCTTCCGTTAGTGTGCCGGTCTTGTCGAAGGCGATCGAAGTCAGCGTGCCAAGGTTTTCCAGCGGCCCGCCGCCCTTGACCAGCACTCCGCCGCGGCCAGCGCGGGCCACGCCGCTGAGCACGGCGCTCGGCACCGAGATTGCAAGCGCGCAAGGGCTGGCCGCCACCAGTACCGCCATCGCGCGGTAGAAGCTGGCTGAGAACGGCTCGTCGATCACCACCCCAGCGAACAGCAGCAGCACCACCAGCACCAGCACTGCCGGCACAAAGAGGCGCTCGAAGCGCTCGGTGAACTGCTGCGTTGGCGAGCGCTGCGCCTCGGCTTCGGTGACCATCTTCACCACCCGCGCCATCGTCGATTGCTCGGCGCGGCGGGCGACCATCACCTCGATCGCGCCCGAGCCGTTGATCGTGCCGGCAAAGACGCGGTGCTCGGCGCTGACGCGGTCGAACGCCGCCAGTGCCGCCTGCGCGTCGGCCACCGGCCGCTTGTCGATCGGAACGCTCTCGCCCGTCACCGGCGCCTGGTTGACGCTGGTGGTGCCGACCACCACCACGCCGTCGGCAGGCAGTCTTTCGTTGGGCCGCACGATCACAACGTCGGCCACCTGCAATGTGGCGACGGCGACTTCCTCGGTTCCGGCGGCGCGGCGCACGGTGGCTGTCTCCGGCGCCAGCTTGGCCAGGGCCTCAATCGCCTTGCGGGCGCGGCCCATCGCGTAGTGCTCCAGCGAATGTCCCAGGCTGAACAGGAACAACAGCAAGGCGCCTTCGGCCCACTTACCAAGCGCCGCAGCGCCGATGGCGGCCACCAGCATCAGCGTGTCGATCTCGAAGCGCTTTGCCCGAAGGTTGTCGAACGCCTCGCGAACCGTGTAGTAGCCGCCGAAGAAATAGGCCGCGACGTACAGCGCCGTGGGCAGCCACGCCGGCCCGGCGACCACGCTTTCGAGCAGCCAGCCAACGCCCAGCAGCGCGCCGGCAGTGACGGAGAAGACGAGTTCGGTCCTCTCGCCGAACGGGCCGCCGGCGTGCGAGTGGCCGGCGTGGTCACCGGCTGCCTTGGCGTGGTCGTGGCCGGCGTCATCGCCATCTTCCTTGCCGTGCTCATGGCCGGCGTGGCCGTCCGCTTTCGCCGCGTCTGCCGGTGCCTCATCGGGCGCCTTGAGGCCCAGCGTGGCGGCGTGTTCCAGCAAGGCCTGCGCCGACACCTTCTGGCGGTCGTATTCGATCCGTACCGCGCCCGAAGCTGCGACATCGGCTTCGAGCACGCCAGGCATGCTGCGCAGCCCGTCGGCAACGCTGCGCGCGGCGCGCGCATGCAGCGCCGCGTCGGCGCGCACGACCAAATGCCCGAAGCGCTCGCTGACCTGCGCGCCCGCGGCATGAACCAGCTCTCGAACGCGACCGATGTTGATCTGCGCCGGGTCGTAATGGATGCACAGCTGCGGCGCAGCGCCGTCGCGCGCGACGTGCGCCTCGGCGATGCCGGGCCTTCCCGACAGCGCGGCGATCAACCGGCCGACGCAGCGGTCGTCGGCATCATCGACCTCGGGCAGCAGCAATGGCAGGTCGAGCCGCAGCCGGGTTGTTGGTTTGTTCATCGTCACTCTCTTTCGGTGTTATGCGGCAGGGGCGGCCAGCGGAGCATTGTCGGCGAACCTCAATGCGCCTGTCGTTGCCGAGGTACGGCGTGCGCGAGCCCTGAGAGGGAGGAGGCCGAACGATGATACAAGGACATCCTGTGGTGGTCAAGGAGTTCGGCGAGTTCAACGTGGTGCAGTTGGGCAGCATCCTGCACGGCGACAGCGGCTGGGAGTACGCTCCCGTCGGCCGCGGCTTCACGGGTACGTTCAACGACGTTCTGGGCCACTTCTCCTGAGGCCAGCCGTGCCGCCCGCGAAGGACAAGTTGCGCCCGACGGTCATCGGCCCGGCGGGTGCCGCGCGGCTGCCAGAGGACGCGCCGGCGACGGCGCGTCGTGTACCTGCGGTCACGCCCGGTGGTGCGGCAGCCGACGGCCATCCCGGGCGCTGAACGAAAGCGGATCGAAGTGTCCGTGCGGGATCTGCGAGCGTTGTCTCCGGGCGCGGCGGCCGTGGTGTACGAGCAGGCGCGAGCGCTGGTCAGCGCGTTCGTCCTCGACAAGGCTACGCAGCGCAAGGCGATCCTGTGGGGCCACGATCTGCAGCAGGCGCACGGGAACCTCGTCACCGAAATGCTTGCCCAGCCGCTGGACGACTACATCAACCCTGACCGTCCTGGCCTCGCCGACGGCAGCAACGTGGTCGGGGCCGACCGCATTCAGGTGGAGACGGGGATCCAGCAAGAGTATCGCAGCAGCGATGGCAACCATTCTCGGACCGCAGGGGACTGCGAGAGCCGAGGGCATCGCGCCTGCGTCGGTTGGCCTCAAGTACCACTTCATTGACTCTCTCGGCTGGCAACAACCCTCAGTCGGAGCCATTGTTCGCTTCTTCCTACGATCCGGCACTCGCAATTTCAAGACCACTCGGGCCACTAGCGACTTCAGGATCGTCGCAGATTGGGATTTCTTGCCGCAATGGTCCCTGAACCCGAACGTAGGTGTCGCCCTCTACGAGAGCGATGCGAGCCACTTGTACGCGGCTGGGTTGTTCCTTGCGACACTCAACTACAACCCTAGCAAGACCCGAATTTCTTCATCGACGCCGGCCTCCAGTCTCCTGAAACAAGACACGGGCAAGTCGCCGTCCTTGTCGATTTCGGTGCGGCCTATGTCATCGGCCGGGACGTCCAGCTCGACTTCAGTGCCGGGTCACGGGTCGCAGGCAAAACGCCGCCGCGGCTGTTTCTGTCGGCCGGCATCAGCAAGCGGTTTTGATCGGCGCGTGTTGCATGGAACCGGTTCGTTGGATCAAAGCCTCGTCGCAGCGTCGGCCCCGAGCTTGTCGAGTGGCTGAAGTCGCTGGACGAACGGTCGCTCGTGGTTTCCTTTGCGACCGCGCGCGATGGCCGCAGCCATCAGGACCATCAACTCGCCTTTTGAGCGGCAGGGCCGCGCCATGCGGCTCACAACGTGCCTGTTTGCGGCCGCATCGCTTGGTGCTGCGTCTGCATTCGCGCAGGCACCCACTGAAGTGATTGCCGCTGCCATAAGCAGCGCAAAAGCCAATGAAACCCATCTCATCGCAGCCCCTGGTCGATCTGTGGTCAGGTTGCAGGCAGCCCGATTGGGTGTATTATTAGTTGAACTGATGGAGCAGACTCATGGGACTTTTGGACAGAATTTTAGGTGGGCATGGCGGTGGCCATCATGGCGGCGGCCATGGCGGGTATGGCTACGGCGGCGGCATGCCTCCAGGCGGGGCTCCGCCCCCACCTCCGGCTGTGCCAAGCGTGGCGTGTCCGACATGCCGCGCTCCCAACGCGCCGGGTGCGCGTTTTTGCCAGCAGTGCGGTGGATCCTTGATTGCCACGGCCTGCACCCAGTGCGGTACCGCGGTACCGCACGGCGCGAAGTTTTGCGCGCAGTGTGGCAAGGCGACTGACGCCTGATCGGTGAAGGCCAATGTGGATGCGAGCGCGCAGCAACTGCTGGCCGATACGGGCTACCGCAGCGAAGCGGTGATGGCGCAACCGACCAAGGATCATGCACAGTCCGAGCTGGTCATCGCACTGTGGCGCCAGGATAAGGTTGCCGCTGGCAAGATCGACAGCCAGCACTATCCGTATATTGCCCAGATGGCCGCCAAGCTGCAGACCGAAGAGGGCAAGGCGGCTACCGGAATCACAAGTGGATCGGCGAGCCGCCCAATGGCTGGATCAAGAACGTGCTGGCGTTTCGCCAGTTCAGCATGCGCGGGCTGGCCAAGTGCGATGCCGAGCTCAAACTCGTTTGCATGGCGCTGAATCTGCGAAGAAGCTGCTGGGCGTTCAACTGTTCGCTGGAGCGTCCGTAGCGCATGTGCCGCAGGTAGGCAAGCTCCAAATTGAGCTTGTCGATTGTCAGATGTGCCGTCTTGCGTGCGCCGCGCTGCCGCTCAACCTTTTGGGTCAGCGTATCGATCCTGGCCAGAAGCACGTCCGTTGTCATCAGGAATGACTTTGCCAAGCAAACAGGGGTCGTCTCAGAAAACGGAAAACAAAGCACGCTAAGCTATCGCCGACCCTGGCAGGCTTACTCCGCCCTGTAGCGACGCAATCAGTGGGCACGAAACATTCCCCTGCCGCGAGCGACAGGCGCACACAAGTTCAGACAGCACGGCTTCCATGCGCGCCAGGTCAGCCATCTTCTCGCGCACGTCCTTGAGCTTGTGCTCGGCCAGGCTGCTGGCTTCCTCGCAGTGGGTGCCATCGTCGAGCCGCAACAGCTCGGCAATCTCGTCCAAGCTGAAACCCAGCCTCTGGGCCGACTTTACAAATTTCACCCGAACCACATCCGCGCCGCCATAGCGGCGAATGCTGCCGTAAGGCTTGTCCGGCTCCGGCAACAAGCCCTTACGCTGATAGAAACGGATTGTCTCCACATTGACGTCGGCCGCCTTGGCAAAAACGCCAATGGTCAGGTTCTCCAAATTGTTTTCCATACCGCTTGACTCCGTACATTGGTACGGAAGTAAGCTTACGCTATCCAATCCAAATTCAAAAGGGCCAACGTATGTCTGATTCGCAAAACGGGCGCGGTGCGCTATTCGCTGGCGGGCTGTCTGCCATCCTTGCTTCGACCTGCTGCCTGGGGCCGTTGGTTCTGGTCGCCCTGGGCTTTTCCGGTGCCTGGATTGGCAATCTGACGGTGCTGGAACCGTATCGCCCGTTGTTCATTGGTGTGGCTCTAGTGGCGTTGCTTTTCGCCTGGCGGCGCATTTTCCGGCCGGCCAGTGCCTGCAAGCCTGGCGAGGTCTGTGCGATTCCGCAGGTGCGCGCCACCTACAAGCTGATTTTCTGGATCGTGGCCATGCTGGTCTTGGTCGCGCTTGGATTCCCCTATGTCGTTCCCTTTTTCTATTAATCAGGAGCTCACCATGAACAAGCTGTTTGCCGCCCTCGTACTCGCTGCACTCGCCGCCCCGGTATGGGCAGCCACCCAGACCGTCACGCTGGCGGTGCCTGGAATGACCTGTGTCACGTGCCCGATCACGGTCAAGAAGGCGCTCTCCAAGGTCGAGGGCGTGAGCAAGGTAGATGTGGGCTTCGAGAAGCGCGAGGCCGTCGTCACTTTTGATGATGCCAAGACCAACGCGCAGAAGCTGACCAAGGCCACCCAAGACGCCGGCTACCCGTCCAGCGTCAAGCAGTGAGTCACTGACTAAAACCGGGATCGATCATGGGACTGATGACACGCATTGCCGATAAAGCCGGCGCGCTTGGCAGCGTCGTTTCCGCGATGGGCTGCGCTGCTTGTTTTCCGGTCCTCGCCAGCTTTGGCGCGGCCATCGGGTTGGGTTACTTGAGCCAGTATGAGGGCCTGTTCATCAGCCGTCTGCTACCGCTATTCGCCGCGCTGGCCTTGATGGTTGGCGTGTCGATCTGGGATTTCGTGTCGCCAGCGCATGGCCGTTGCGGCCCGGACGGCTGCGAACTCCCCGCAAAACACGGCTGACGGCGTGAGCCAACGGCCAACACAGAAAAGGAAAGATGAATGACCACCCTCAAAATCACCGGCATGACGTGCGACTCGTGTGCGACGCACGTCAAGGAGGCCCTGGAGAAAGTCCCCGGCGTGCAGTCGGCGGATGTCTCCTATACCAAGGGCAGCGCCAAGCTCGCCGTTGAGGCCGGCACGTCGCCAGACGCGTTGACTGCCGCCGCGGCCGCTGCTTTGTCAAAAACGGGTTATCGGGCCACGCTCGTCGACTCACCCTTGGCTCCGGCGAGTGGCGGATTGCATATTGCCGTTATCGGCAGCGGCGGCGCGGCGATGGCGGCAGCATTGAAGGCCGTCGATCAAGGCGCGCACGTCACCCTGATCGAGCGCGGCACCATCGGCGGCACCTGCGTCAATGTCGGCTGCGTGCCATCCAAGATCATGATCCGCGCCGCGCACATCGCCCACTTGCGCCGCGAAAGTCCGTTCGATGGCGGCATGCAGCCCACACCGCCGACAATCTTGCGCGAGCGGCTGCTGGCCCAGCAGCAGGCGCGCGTCGATGAACTGCGCCACGCCAAATACGAAGGCATCCTAGATGACAATCCCGCCATCTCCGTGCTGCACGGCGAAGCCCGTTTCAAGGATGCGCACAGCCTGACCGTACAGCTCGATGGCGCCGGCGATCGCGTTGTGCCGTTCGACCGCTGCCTGGTCGCCACCGGCGCGAGTCCGGCCGTGCCGCCGATTCCCGGCCTGAAAGACACACCCTATTGGACTTCCACCGAAGCGCTGGTCAGCGACACGATCCCTGTGCGGCTGGCCGTGATCGGCTCTTCGGTGGTAGCGCTGGAACTGGCGCAGGCGTTCGCTCGACTCGGTAGCAAGGTGACGATCCTGGCGCGCAGCACACTGTTCTTCCGCGAAGACCCGGCCATCGGTGAAGCCGTCACGGCCGCGTTCCGGGCGGAGGATATCGAGGTGCTGGAGCACACGCAGGCCAGTCAGGTTGCCCATGTGGATGGCGAGTTCGTACTCACCACGGCGCTCGGCGAACTGCGCGCCGACAAGCTGCTGGTCGCCACTGGTCGCTCGCCCAACACGCGCAGCCTAGCGCTGGACGCGGCGGGCGTCGTGCTCAACCCGCAAGGCGCTATCGTCATCGACGCCGGCATGCGGACCAGCACGCCGGACATCTACGCCGCCGGCGACTGCACCGACCAGCCGCAATTCGTCTATGTAGCGGCAGCGGCCGGTACCCGCGCTGCGATCAACATGACAGGTGGTGACGCGGCACTGAACCTGACCGCGATGCCAGCCGTGGTGTTCACCGACCCGCAAGTGGCCACCGTGGGCTACAGCGAGGCGGAAGCGCACCACGACGGCATCGAGACCGACAGCCGCACGCTGACGCTGGACAACGTGCCGCGTGCGCTCGCCAACTTCGACACACGCGGCTTCATCAAGCTGGTGGCCGATGCCGGCAGCGGGCGCTTGATTGGCGTGCAGGCGGTCGCACCGGAAGCGGGCGAACTGATCCAGACGGCCGCGCTGGCGATTCGCAACCGAATGACGGTGCAGGAACTGGCCGACCAGTTGTTCCCGTACCTGACGATGGTCGAAGGGCTGAAGCTCGCGGCGCAAACCTTCAGTAAGGACGTGAAGCAGCTTTCTTGCTGCGCCGGATGAAGAAAAGGAGGTGTTCGATGAACGCCTACACGGTATCCCATCTGGCCCTTGATGCCGGCGTGAGTGTGCATGTCGTGCGCGACTACATGCTGCGTGGATTGTTGTGGCCGGTCGCTTGCACCGCGGGCGGCTACGGCTTGTTCGACGCCGCCGCCTTGCAACGGCTGTGTTTCGTGCGGGCCGCTTTTCAGGCGGGCATCGGCCTAGACGCACTGGCGCGGCTGTGTCGGGCGCTGGATGCTGCGGATGGCGACGGTGCGGCTATGCAGCTTGTGCCGTGTTGCGTCAGCTCGTCGAACGCCGGCGCGAGGCCTTGGCCAGCCTCGAAATGCAGTTGGCCACAATGCCAACCGAGCCGGCACAACATGCGGAAAGTTTGCCATGAACAGCCCCGAGCGCATGCCGGTCGAGACGCACAAGCCGTTGACCGGCTATCTGTGGGGCGCACTGGCCGTGCTTACCTGTCCCTGCCATCTGCCGATTCTCGCCGCCGTTCTTGCCGGCACGACCGCCGGCGCATTCATCGGGGAGCACTGGGGTGTTGCAGCCCTCGCGCTGACCGGCTTGTTTGTCCTGTCCGTGATGCGGCTGCTTCGGGCCTTCAAGGGAAGATCATGACCGCTTCCCTACCAATCAAGAGTAGGCATCTTGAGATTTGCTACAAATCTGGAGTATCACCACGAACGCAAATTTCCCGAACACTGCCAGTTGCACCACCTGCTGCGAATGCTGCAAAGAAATTCCGCTCGATGCCGCCTTCACCCCGGAAGGCGCGAAATACGTCGAGCACTTCTGCGGGCTGGATTGCTATGAACGCTTCCTGGCACGCGCCAAGGCCGCCACAGAATCCGGCATTGCGCCTGTTCCTGACGGTTCGCAGTCGTCAGGTTGAAGCATACCCTAACCTGATGTCAGGCTTGGCGCGCAATCTCGATGACTTGCGCTGCCTGGTGCAGAAACTCACCAAGCGCGGCGTGTGCATCGAGTTTGTCACTTTGCCGGTGCATCATCACACCAGACATTTAGCCCGCCTTTATAACTGCCATTAAGCCAGTAGCCGCAAGCGTTCCAATGTGCGCAGCGCCTTGGGTTCGGCTTTGTGTAGCAGGCCACGGTGCACGAAAATCTGGCCTTATCGGTCGTGGGTAGAGTGTCGTTTAAATACCGTCTGCCATAGCAAACAGCCCAGTCCTTGGTGTTGCCTGGCGGGGCGACTATAGAGTTCAGCGGTCTGCAACGTCAGCACACACGGTTGGCGATTCAACCAGACGTTGGCTAAATCTAGTGGCTTTTGCTGGCTGCGCAGCAAGAACAGGTCGCGTTCGCCCTGTTGCCATCATACCCGCAGCAGCGGGTCATTAGCCTGTGCAAGGTCTTGCTGAGAGGCTTGGCTACATACCTCGGTTCAATAGCGCTTCCATTACTCGCCATACAGGGCAATGAACGCGGGCCATCGCTACGAAGCAGACGAGTCGGGCTCGATTTCAGGCATGATGTGTTTTCTTCCGGCAGAGAGTGCAGTTCATAGTAGGTAGGCGCGTTTACCCCTGGGTTTACCCCTTGAGGCCATAACGGAACAAGGGCTTACAGAAATAAATCTGTAAGCCCTTGATTTTATTGGTCGGAACGGAAGGATTCGAACCTTCGACCCCTTGCACCCCATGCAAGTGCGCTACCAGGCTGCGCTACGCCCCGACGGTGCTTCCATTTAACTTCTGAAGCGGGTCGAATAATACATTAACTATCTGAAATGCGAAAGTTTTTTTTCGATCAAGCGACCAGTTTAACGTACGCGCAAAACGATCAACACTTCTTCCAGTTCGGCAATGGTTTGGCGTATCAGCTGTTTATACTGAGTTACATCATCCTTTGCCTCATCGCCAGAAAGACGCTGACGTGCACCACCAATAGTGAAACCTTGGTCGTAGAGCAACCCTCGGATCTGACGAATCATCAGCACATCTTGACGCTGATAATAACGGCGATTTCCGCGACGTTTTACGGGTGAAAGTTGTGGAAATTCCTGCTCCCAGTAACGCAGAACATGAGGCTTTACTGCACAAAGCTCGCTTACTTCACCAATGGTGAAATAGCGTTTGCCGGGGATAGCCGGCAGTTCGTCGTTATGGCTGGGTTCCAGCATAGGCTTCTACTCTGGCCTTGAGTTTTTGTCCGGGGCGAAAAGTCACTACACGCCTTGCGGTAATGGGGATCTCTTCACCCGTCTTGGGATTGCGTCCGGGGCGCTGACGTTTGTCACGCAAATCAAAATTGCCGAAACCGGAAAGTTTGACCTGCTCATTGGTTTCCAGTGCATTACGAATTTCTTCGAAAAACTGTTCGACCAACTCTTTGGCTTCGCGTTTATTGAACCCTAGCTCTTCATAGAGCCGCTCAGCCATCTCTGCTTTTGTCAGAGCCCCCATAGACTATTTCCTTAGTGTGGCGTTGAATCCTTGCTCCAGGGACTTCAACACTCCGTCCATGACAGCATTCACCTCTTCATCCGTAAGAGTGCGCGAGGAATTCTGCAAGGTCAAGCCGATAGCCATACTTTTTCTAAGCGGATCAATACCTTTGCCCTCATAAACGTCAAACAACCTGAGGTTTTTGAGGTGCTCACCCGCTTCGCTGCGAATACAGGCCAATAAATCTTCCGCCAATACCGAGCGATCAACGACTAACGCTATATCTCTTCGGACTTCAGGATAGCGTGACAATTCGGCGAAACGCGGCAATTGCCCTTCGCAAATCTTCGCTAATGCCAACTCGAACACAAAAACGGGCCCGTTCAGGTCGAGATCAGTCACCAGCTTTGGATGCAGCGCGCCCAGCAAACCCACTTGCTCGCCGTTGCGCTGAATGCTGGCAGTTTGGCCTGGGTGCAATGCTGGATGCTCGCCGGGCACAAAAGTGTAGGCATCGCCGGCGCCACCATTGCTCAAAATCGCTTCCACATCGGCTTTAACGTCGAAGAAGTCGAGCTTATCAGCACCGTTTGCCCAGCCTTCCGGCAGCCGCGTTGCGCAGGCAATGCCAGACAACATACGTTCTTGCAGCAGCTCACCGTTTGCTTGGGGCACAAAGCGCAAACCGCTTTCAAACAAACGAACGCGGCTTTGCTGACGGTTCTGGTTATATTGCAGCGCCTTGCTCAAGCCGGGCCACAGCGATGTGCGCATGACAGCCATGTCGGTAGAAATCGGATTAGCCAGCGCCAAAGGCTCGACCTCTGGATCAAACTGTTTGTTCAGACCCGGCTCGACAAAGCTGTAGGTGATTGCTTCATGGTAACCACGGGCAACCAGCAGACGGCGCAGTGTTGGCAGCTCGCCAAGGGTTTCCGGCTTGGCGGTCAAATTAAGGGCCGCCGTAGGTGCGCTGACCGGTAGGCGGTTGTAGCCATAAAGGCGCGCCAATTCTTCGATCAGATCCACTTCTATGCTGATATCGAAGCGGTGGCTAGGCACATTGACCTGCCATTGACCTTCGCCTTCAGCCGTCACGGCAAGACCCAGGCCGGTCAGGTAGCCGACTACATCGGCTTCGCTCATCTGCATGCCAAGCATCTGGTTAATCCGCTCGCTGCGCAGAGTGATCTGCTTCAGTGTTGGCAAGGCGCCCTGCTCTACTGCTTCAATTACCGGGCCTGGCTCACCACCAACGATTTCCAGGATCAATGCAGTAGCACGCTCCATAGCGTCACGCTGCAGTTGCCAATCCACACCGCGCTCAAAGCGGTGCGAGGAATCGGTGTGCAGGCTGTAACCACGCGCTTTGCCGGCGATGGCTATGGTGTCGAAGAAGGCACTTTCCAGGAACAGATCCTGAGTGCTCGCGCTAACACCGCTATGCTCGCCACCCATGATACCGGCCATAGCCAAAGGGCGCTGGTGATCAGCGATAACGAGCGTGTCCGCGCGCAGAGTGATTTCTTGGCCATCGAGGAGGACCAGCTTCTCGCCTTCCTCGGCCAAGCGCACACGAATGCCGCCCTTGATCTCGGCCAGATCGAATGCATGCAGTGGCTGCCCCAGTTCGAGCATCACATAGTTGGTGGTATCAACCACGGGATCAATGCTGCGGATGTCGCTGCGACGCAAACGCTCGACCATCCACAAGGGCGTCGCGCGGGACAGATCGACGTTGCGGATAACGCGGCCCAAGTACCGTGGGCAGGCCTGTGTCGCCAAGAGCTCTACCGGGCGCACATCGTCATGTACCGCAGCTACCGGTTCAATCTGTACGCGGGTAACTGCGGCGCCGTAGTTGGCACCCACTTCACGGGCCAGGCCGGCAATAGACAAGCAATCGCCGCGGTTGGGCGTCAGATCTACCTCGATGATGGCGTCGTCCAGACCCAGATACTCACGCACGTTCTGACCTGCAGGAGCATCGGTAGGCAGCTCGTACAAGCCGTCGTGGTCGTCAGACAGCTTTAATTCGGCGGCGGAACACAGCATGCCGAAAGATTCCACACCGCGCAGCTTAGCCTTCTTGATCTTGAAGTCTTCGCCCAGCTCGGCGCCGACCATGGCGAAGGGTATCTTGATGCCAGGACGCGCATTGGGGGCGCCACAGACCACTTGAAACTGCTCGGTGCCGTTACTGACCTGACAAACGCGCAACTTGTCGGCATCTGGATGCTGTTCAGCACTGACAATCTCGCCCACCACCACACCGCTAAACACGCCGGCAGCTGGCGTAACGCTGTCTACTTCGAGTCCGGTCATGGACAGGCGCGCTACCAGATCGTCACGGGAGACGTCAGGGTTAACCCAGGTGCGCAGCCACTGTTCACTGAATTTCATTATTGGTTCCTGCTTTCAAAGGGTTGCGGGGGGCGGCGCTCAGCGAAACTGCTCAAGAAAACGCAGGTCGTTGTCGAAGAAGATGCGCAGATCTGCCACGCCGTAGCGCAGCATCGTCAGACGCTCTACACCCATACCGAAGGCAAAACCCTGATATTTTTCTGGATCAATGCCCGACATGCGCAGCACATCCGGATGCACCATGCCGCAGCCCAGGACCTCTAGCCAGTCGGACTTCTCTTCACCGTTCTTGATCACGGTGCGACGGATATCCACCTCGGCAGACGGCTCTGTGAAGGGAAAGAACGAGGGACGGAAACGCACTTCCAGGTCCGCTTCGAAGAATTCGCGCAGGAATTGTTCGATAGTCCCTTTCAAATCAGCAAAGCTCACGCCCTCGTCAATCAGCAATCCTTCGACCTGGTGAAACATAGGCGAATGAGTCTGATCGGAGTCGCAGCGGTAAACACGCCCCGGACAGATGATCCGGATCGGTGGCTGGCTACTCTCCATCGTGCGCACTTGTACCGGTGAGGTGTGGGTGCGCAGTAAGGTGTTGGCATTGAAATAGAAGGTGTCATGCATTGCCCGCGCCGGGTGATGGCCAGGAATGTTGAGGGCTTCAAAGTTGTGGTAATCGTCCTCTACCTCAGGACCTTCCTCGACGGTATAACCGACGTGGGCAAAAATCTGTTCGATGCGCTCCATGGTACGCGTCACCGGATGTAAACCACCGCTCACTTGGCCACGGCCAGGGAGGGTCACATCAACACGCTCGGCAGCCAATTTGGCGTTCAGCGCGGAAGATTCCATATCGCTCTTGCGTGCGTTCAGCACACTGGATACACGCTCTTTGGCCTCATTGACCATGGCGCCTACTTTAGGCCGTTCTTCAGCCGGGATGTTGCCCAGGGTTTTCATCACCTGAGTCAGCTCGCCCTTCTTGCCTAGGTACTGCACGCGGATCTGCTCCAGCGCATTGATATCTGCTGCCTGCTCAATAGCGTCAAGTGCTTGGGAGACCAGGGCGTCAAGGTTTTCCATTTACAAACTCCAGAAACAAAAATAGGGAAAGAGCGGTGAGGCTCTTCCCCTATTATTGACGTTGCCATCCACGCCTTACGGCGTGGTGATTGTCGTAACGAGGGCTTAAGCCAGGCTAGCCTTTGCTTTCTCGACAATCGCGGTGAACGCCGCTTTTTCGTTCACAGCCAGATCAGCCAGAACTTTACGATCGATCTCGATGGACGACTTTTTCAGGCCGGCAATCAGGCGGCTGTAAGAAACACCGTTCTGACGAGCACCAGCGTTGATACGAGCAATCCACAGCGCGCGGAACTGACGCTTACGCTGCTTACGGTCACGGTACGCATACTGACCAGCTTTGATAACGGCCTGTTTGGCAACGCGGAATACGCGTGAACGCGCACCGTAGTAACCTTTAGCCAGTTTGAGAACTTTCTTGTGACGCTTACGCGCCATTACACCACGCTTAACACGAGCCATTATTTATTTCCTCAACCTAGACTTAACGGAGACGCAACATGCGCTCGACTTTTTGCACATCAGCAGGGTGCAACTCGGAAGTACCCCGAAGTTGACGCTTACGCTTAGTGCTCATCTTGGTCAGGATGTGGCTCTTGAAAGCATGCTTGTGCTTGAGACCGTTACCGGTCGCCTTGAAGCGCTTTGCAGCACCCCTTTTGGTCTTCATCTTTACTTTAGCCATGTTCACTTACTCCGCAAATTGCGTTAATAGATAACCGCAAGGCCTGGCGTTGCCCTGGAGATTACTTTTTCTTCTTGGGTGCGATGACCATCATCAGCTGACGACCTTCCATTTTCGGGTGCTGTTCGACGGTGCCGTATTCAAGTAGGTCTTGTTCAACCCGCTTCAACAACTCCATCCCCAGCTCCTGGTGGGCCATTTCGCGGCCGCGGAATCGCAATGAAACCTTGGCTTTATCCCCATCACTTAGGAAGCGTATAAGGTTGCGTAACTTCACCTTATAGTCCCCATCTTCCGTCCCTGGTCGAAACTTTATTTCTTTAATCTGAATCTGTTTCTGATTTTTCCGTGCGACAGCCTGCTGTTTCTTCTTTTCGAAGACATGCTTGCCGTAGTCCATAACGCGACATACTGGCGGCTCTGCATCGGGGGAGATTTCAACCAGGTCGAGCTTGGCCTCCTCAGCGTTAGCCAATGCTTCCTGAATGGACACGATACCGATTTGTTCACCATCGGCGCCAATCAGGCGCACTTCGCGCGCCGTAATGTTGTCATTAATTGGCGGGCGTTGTGCGGCTCTTTTGTCTTGTCTCATCTCGCGTTTAATCGTTATAGCTCCGAATTCGGGCGGCCTCTTAATGATATAGAGCGGGACAGGAATTCAGAAAACTCGGTTACAGTCATTGAACCCAGATCTTTACCCTCCCGCGTACGCACGGCCACTGTGTGCGATTCAACTTCTCTATCACCAATTACCAGGAGATAGGGGGTCTTGTGCAAAGTATGCTCGCGGATTTTAAAGCCGATCTTCTCGTTTCTCAAGTCCGCAACAGCCCGATAACCCATTTCATTCAGGGTTTTCTCTACTTTTGCACAATATTCCGCCTGATTATCGGTAATATTCAGTACTGCCACCTGTGTCGGCGCCAGCCAAGCCGGGAAGTCGCCGGCGTAATGTTCGATCAATATTCCGATAAATCGTTCAAAAGATCCCAAGATAGCGCGATGCAACATAACCGGAGTCTTGCGCGAGCCATCTTCGGCCACATATTGCGCGCCTAGACGGCCTGGCAACATGAAGTCGAGTTGTAGTGTACCGCATTGCCATACCCGGCCGATGCAGTCACGTAGAGAAAATTCGATCTTTGGACCATAAAAAGCGCCTTCGCCCGGCTGCAGATCCCACTTCAGGCCGGCTTCGTTCAACGCTGCTTCCAGACCTTGTTCGGCCTGATCCCAGAGTGCATCGTCACCAACACGACTTTCCGGACGAGTGGACAGCTTGAGCTCCACATCATCGAAGCCAAAATCTTTGTAAACCTGCAAAGTCAGCGCGATAAACTCGGCTGCTTCCTTCTTGACCTGTTCATCGGTACAGAAGATGTGCGCGTCATCCTGAGTAAAACCGCGTACGCGCATCAAGCCGTGCAGCGAACCAGACGGCTCGTTACGGTGGCAAGAGCCAAACTCCGCGAGACGTAGCGGCAATTCGCGGTAGCTCTTCAAACCCTGGTTGAATACCTGAATGTGGCACGGGCAATTCATCGGTTTGATAGCGTAGTCGCGACTTTCCGACTGGGTAGTGAACATCGCCGCTGAATAGTGCTCCCAGTGCCCTGAGCGTTCCCACAATACACGGTCGACGACTTGTGGCGTTTTGATCTCTTTATAGCCGGCACCGTTCTGGATCTGGCGCATGTATTGCTCAAGCACCTGATAAATAGACCAGCCATTAGGATGCCAGAACACCATGCCCGGTGCTTCTTCTTGCATGTGGAATAGGTCAAGACGCTTGCCGATCTTACGGTGATCACGCTTCTCGGCTTCTTCTATGCGCTGAATATAAGCGGCAAGCTGTTTTTTATCAGCCCAGGCAGTGCCGTAGATGCGCTGCAACTGCTCGTTCTTGGCATCGCCACGCCAGTAGGCACCAGAAATCCGCGTCAGCTTAAACGCCTTCAGGAAGCGCGTGTTCGGTACGTGCGGACCACGGCACATATCGACATATTCTTCGTGATAGTACAGGCCCATGGTTTTTTCATCGGGCATGTCTTCAACCAGACGCAGCTTGTACTCTTCGCCGCGCTCTGCAAATACTTTGATGACTTCGTCACGCGGCGTTACTTTTTTGATCACGTCGTAATCAGTAGCGATCAGCTCGCGCATGCGCTGCTCGATTGCGATCATGTCTTCGGGTGTAAAAGAGCGCTCGAAAGAGATGTCGTAATAGAAGCCTTCATCAATGACGGGACCGATGACCATCTTCGCCGTTGGGTACAGCTGTTTGACCGCATGGCCGATCAAGTGCGCGCAGGAGTGGCGGATAATTTCCAGCCCTTCTTCATCCTTGGCGGTGATGATCTGCAGTGTAGCGTCGTGCTCGATAAGATCGCTGGCGTCGACCAGTCGGCCGTCAACCTTGCCAGCGATGGTAGCTTTGGCCAGGCCAGCGCCAATGGACTGTGCTACGTCAGCAACGGAAACGGAATGATCAAAAGGACGCTGACTGCCGTCAGGAAGGGTAATAGTGGGCATGGGCCACTCCTGCTCAGTGGTGACCCCTACGCAAGGCCACATGATGATTAACTGTCATTCGGATCGCACGTGCAGCTCAGGCGGCTTAAGTCCGCTTGACGCTCGTGGGCTACTGCCAAGCCGTCACGAAAAGACTTGAATAAGCGAGCCAAACCAAGGAATGGGCTCGAAAAAAGAGGGGCACTCTATCACAGCCCTCCAAAAGACCTGAAGAAATAAGTAGCTTGCCAGGGGAGAGGCCAGAACTGAGCAGGCCATCAGTGCGCGGAATAAAGTGGCGGACACAAAAAAGCGACCACTTGGGCCGCCTTTTGTGAACACGTAATAAAACAAGGCAGATGGCTACCCTTCCGTCTCGTTGTTACAACAGTCTAGCCACCTAGCGCAGCATCGACCATGGCGCTGGCTTTGCTGTAAGGCGCATAAAACGCATCGATGTGATCGCCCTGGTCGCCGCGTACGACTATGCCTCGTGGGTTGCTAAACTCGCGAAAACCTTCCACCCCGTGATGACGCCCCATTCCACTGTTGCCACTACCGCCAAACGCCAGCGACGGGAGGCCGCTTTGCAGTGCGCAGGTATTGACGGCGGCACCGCCGGAACTGGTCTGTTGCAACACGCTCGCGGTAAGCGCTTCGTCATCGCCGAATACGTAAAGCCCCAGAGGTCGCTCGCCTGCATTAATATGCGCGATAGCATCATCCAGATCGTCATAAGGCAGGACCGGCATAATGGGACCAAATATCTCCTCCTGCATGAGCCTAAGATCGGCGGGCGGATCGATCACCAGCGAGATAGGCATACGCCGAGTAGTCAGATCGATTTGCGGATCATCTTCCAGCGCGACAATACTCACTTGCCTAGCTTCGGCCTCCTTCAGCATGTCAGAAATACGCGCCATGTGACGTTCAGAGATGATGCCTGTGCATTCCGAGCTCTTTGAATAATGGGGTGCCGACCGATCAAGAAAGCCGCGAGCCTGTGCAATGAAGGCTGGCACGTCGCCGCGCGGGACCATGACATAGTCAACGCTGACGCACATCTGGCCATTTTTAATGACTTTAGTGCCAATCACCGACTCGACATTTTGTGCTGTGACCGATCCGGGGGTGAGCAGCGCCGGGCACTTGCCACCTAGCTCCAGCGTTACTGGCGTCAGGTTCTTCGCCGCAGCAGCCATCACTTGGCGACCCACGTTGGGACTGCCGGTGTACAGCAGGTGATCCCAAGGTGTGGCGCTGAATTCGCGTGACAGCTCTAGTCCGCCGACTACAACATGGACCAAGTTGCGATCGAAAGTGGCAGCAACCATCTCAGCGACTAACTTGGCACACGCTGGAGCGTATTCTGATGGCTTGATGATGACTCGATTGCCAGCGGCCAGCATTTCCGCCAATGGTCCAATCGAAATATCAATCGGGAAGTTCCAGGGCACGATGTTGCCGACCACGCCCTTGGGCTCTTGGCGGATGAACGCACGTGCATTGCCTAGCGCCGCAGAGTCTATCTCGCGTGGCTGCGGTTGCATCCATTCTTCAAGGTGGTCCAGCACATACTGTACTCGACCAACGATGCCGAGCATCTCGATTAGATCTGAGGCGCCTTTGGGGTGGTTACCGAAGTCGGACATCAACGCTTGGTGAATACGTTCGCGGTTGCTCACCAGCATGCCGATGATCTTCTCGATACGCTCGCGGCGCACTTCCAGACTGGGGTAACGATCGGCAGCAAAGGCTCTCTGCTGCTCAGCAAAAACAGTTTTGAGCTCAATCACGGCGACGCTGTCATCCGCCGCCTGGGAGTTATGGGTAGCATTGAGAATAGACATGATGTAACTCCTCAGCTTTTTTGTTCGGCCATGGCGGCCATTTGTTGTGCGAGTTCAAAACGCTCTTCGCGCACTGCCTCGGGGTTATCCACCACTTGGCGGTGGAATTCACGTAATTCCTTGGGTACGTACCAGTGCAGTACATCCTGGTGGTAGGCGTCCCATACGGTGTCGGCGATTTCAGTGGTGGGTACTAATCGCCACTGCCCTTCGGTCGGTGCAATTGCTCGGAGGCTCTCGGGCAGAATAGGCGTGTCAATCAGACCGGGCAGCAGGTCGGCAGCCCGAACGCCGTAGCGTTTCAGTTCTATGGACAGCGCCTCGGTAAGACCCCGAACCGCATGCTTGGTTGCTGAGTAAGCACCGATTCCGGCAGTACCCCAGATGGCCGAAGATGAAGCGTTGGTCAGACAAAGCGAACCTGGCGTGGTTTTCAGCAGCGGTATGGCGGTACGAATACCAATCATCACACCGAAGAAATTAACGTTCACGACCTTCATGATCTCTTCCCAAGAAACCTCATCAAACATGCCCGCAGCAGCCGAGATGCCGGCATTAGAGAACATCAGATCAAGGCGACCACCGGTAGCTTCGCCGAAGGCGCTCATCGCCTCGGCAAACTGCTCGGCATTGGTTACGTCCAGGGTCATAAAAAAGCCGTTCTCCGCGCCTAGCTCTTCTTTCAAGCTATCGAGGCCGGCCTGGGCAATATCAAAAGCACCGATAAACCAACCTTCACTGGCAAACTTCAATGCAGTCGCCCGGCCCATGCCAGAGCTGGCACCAGTGATGAAAATAGATTTACGACCCTTTGCTTGATTCATTTCGACTCCCCTTTCTTATTGGCTGGCTTGCCGTCGAGCTCAAGACCTTCAAACTCACCAGCCTCGCGCCAGTCCTGCAAAATCTGGATGAACTCCAATGGGCCGCCGCCGTAAGGCATACTCTTGGCTTGCGCTTCCAGGCGACCCCCTTCGTTGTTGTAGAAGCCCGGCGTGCAGGTTTCCAGGAATTTGATGCGCGCGCCACTCAGCTCAACGATTTTATCGGTCCAATTTCGTTCGGCCTCTGCCGAAGCCTCGACTCGCTGCACGCCGTTGGCCACCGAATGGCCGACCACATGGGCGGCGTGAACCGCTTGAACGCTGAGCATGTGGGGGAAGTTAACCGACATACCGGACTGCGCCTGGCTGATGAAAAACAAGTTAGGAAAACCACGTGAATGCAGGCCGTGGAAGGTTGACATGCCTTGACGCCATTTTTGCGGCAAGGTGAGCCCGCCTACGCCGTGCAATTCAAAGCCTGCCTGTCGGGCAAAGTCGGACGCCACCTCGAACCCGGTCGCAAACACGATGCAATCGACTTCGTACTCTTTACCATCGACCACCAGACCATTCTCGGTGATGGCTTGCACACCCTTGCCCGCAGTATCGACCAGAGTCACGTTGCTGCGATTAAAGGTCGGCAAGTACTCATCATGAAAGCACGGACGCTTGCAGTAGAGGCTGAACCAAGGCTTCAGAGCATCAGCGGTTGCTTGGTCATCCACAATGCTCTCAATGCGCTCACGCACCTCAACCATTTTCTCGAAATCGGCTTCTTCAAGCAGCTGCGCTGCATCGGCTACCGAGCGCCCAGCGGCCAGCTTCTCCCGAATGGCGTTCGCCAAGGTTGTCCAGCCATCGTTCACTTCGTTTTCAATATCGAGACGGCTGGTGAACTGCGCGGTGAAGCTCTCAATGCGACGCTGCTGCCAGCCCGGTGTCAATGCAGCGGCCCATTCAGGATCGGTAACCGAGTTATTACGCGCATCTACGGATGAAGGTGTGCGCTGGAATACAAACAGTTGCTTGGCATCACGTGCCAAGGGTGGAACGCACTGGATCGCCGTGGCCCCTGTACCAATGATAGCAACGCGCTTGCCAGCCAAGCCGGTCATCGGCTCGGTAGCGCTGCCGCCTGTATACGCGTAGTCCCAGCGACTAGTGTGAAAGCTGTGCCCTTTAAAGCGCTCAATGCCGGGAATGGCGGGCAGTTTCGGCTTGTTCAGCGGACCAGTGGTTAGCACCACAAAACGCGCGCGCATGCTGTCGCCACGATTGGTTTTCACACTCCAGTTTGACGCTTCATCGTCCCAATCAAGCGAGCTGACCTGTGTGGAGAACAATGCGTGATCGTACAGGCCAAAATGCTGGGCGATGCGCTGCGCGTGCTCGCGGATCTCGCTCGCCTTGGAATAGCGCTCTTTGGGCATGTAACCGGTTTCTTCCAGCAACGGAAAGTAAACATAGGATTCGACATCGCAGGCCGCACCAGGGTAACGATTCCAATACCAGGTACCACCAACATCGCTGCCAGCCTCTACGATGCGGATCTTCTTAACGCCAGCTTCACGCATGCGGGCGGCGGTCATAAGGCCGCCAAAGCCACCACCAACGATCAGCACATCCACTTCATCATCGACCGGTTCGCGACTCTTCGCGTCGGCATAAGGGTCATCCAGCATTTCCCCAAAGCTCTCGCGCATGTCGAGATAGGTACGAGCTGCCTTGTCGGGAGTGCGGCGTTCGCGCTCAGCGCGATAACGCTCGCGTAGAGCCTCGATATCGGCTGCACTTTGGCTGGAGTTTTGTTGATCTGTCATTGAAGAATCCTGGTGTTTTAATGAAGCGATGGGAGGAAATTACCACCTCCTAAGGTGCTTACCCTAATTTAAAATAACAGAAAAGTAAGAGATGAATACTTGATCATTCATCAGGCGGATTAAGTGTCGCCAAAAAGTAACCTGCAATATGTAGCTTGGCATTGGGGAAAGTTAAGTCTGCGCAGCGGCGAGTGACCGTAGACTTAATTGGCGTGGCTGAATGTTGCGCAGGAAACTGAAAGCGGGCAGGACGAAAAGCAGGTGGAGTATCTGAACCTGTCGGCAGGGTTATAGCTGTAGCCGGGGGTCGTTTCGCAAAAGTATTGAAATTTTTTTGCAAAAAAAAGGGCGACCCTTTCGGAGTCGCCCTCTTATACCCGTGCAGTGCGGGTTACATCTGGTAGGCACGATTGGATTCGAACCAACGACCCCCACCATGTCAAGGTGGTGCTCTAACCAACTGAGCTACGTGCCTGCAATGGCCGCGAACTTTACGCAGCCACCTGATCCTTGTCAAGCATAAGTAACTGAAAAGTACGATTAAACCTGTCTTTGTACAATAAATAATCAAGTGGTCGTTTTGCTGCTTTGACTACCAGCAGCAGCGATCAGCAGGGTGATTAGCCCAGCCTGACGAGATGATCCCTCAGCTGCTGGATTTCATCGCGTAGTTTACCCGCAGACTCAAACTCAAGATCTCGAGCGAATTGATACATCTTCTCTTCAAGCTGCTTGATGCGCTTGCCGACTTCTGCCGGAGTGCGCAGCTCATTGGCTTTGTATTCTGCAGCGTCTTCAGCGGCCTTCAATTTTTTGCGGCGATTGGAACGGCTGCCGGGCACGACAGCACCTTCCAGAATATCGGCCACGCTTTTGGTCACGCTTCTTGGGGTGATTCCGTGCTCTTTATTAAATGCTATCTGCTTCTCACGGCGGCGGTCCGTTTCGCCCATGGCACGTTCCATTGAGCCGGTAATGCGGTCAGCGTAAAGAATAGCTTTGCCGTTGATATTACGTGCTGCCCGGCCAATGGTCTGGATTAGTGAACGCTCTGAGCGCAGGAAGCCTTCCTTGTCTGCATCCAGAATAGCGACCAGTGAAACCTCAGGCATATCAAGCCCTTCTCGCAACAAGTTAATGCCGACTAACACGTCAAACGTGCCGATTCGTAGATCACGAATGATCTCGACGCGCTCCACCGTATCAATATCGGAGTGCAGGTAACGCACCCTCACGCCGTGATCAGCAAGATAATCCGTCAGGTCTTCCGACATGCGTTTGGTCAGTGTGGTGACCAGCACTCTGTCGCCCTGCTCAACCCGCAAACTGATCTCCGATAGCAGGTCATCCACTTGAGTCGTTGCTGGCCGAACCTCAATCAGCGGATCAACCAGGCCTGTTGGGCGCACAACCTGCTCCACTACGCGCCCGGAATGCTCCGCTTCATAGGCGCCAGGGGTGGCCGATACGAAAATGGCTTGCGGCGATATCGCCTCCCATTCATCGAAGCGCATCGGACGGTTGTCCAGTGCCGATGGCAGGCGGAAGCCGTAATTAACCAGGGTTTCTTTGCGCGAACGGTCGCCTTTGTACATGGCGCCAACCTGCGGCACCGATACGTGCGACTCATCGATGATCAGCAAGGCATTCTGTGGCAAGTAATCAAACAGGGTCGGCGGCGCTCCGCCCTGCTCTCTGCCTGACAAGTAGCGTGAATAGTTTTCGATGCCATTGCAGTAGCCAAGCTCCATGATCATCTCCAGATCAAAGCGCGTGCGTTGCTCCAGACGCTGTAACTCAACCAGCTTGTTCTCAGACTTGAGCACTTCCAATCGCTCGCCAAGCTCAACTTTAATCTTCTCGACCGCTTCAAGCAAAGTCTCGCGAGGAGTTACATAATGGCTTTTAGGATAGACAGTTACACGCGGAACCTTACGTAAAACCTCACCAGTCAGTGGATCGAAAAAGCTGATATTTTCCACGGTGTCATCAAACAACTCGATGCGGATTGCTTCCAGGTCGGATTCCGCCGGGAATACATCAATCACATCGCCGCGCACCCGATAATTGGCGCGTGCCAGCTCGGTGTCATTGCGGGTGTACTGCAGCTCGGCTAGACGGCGTAGCAAGGTGCGCTGATCCAAATGATCGCCACGATCCACATGCAGGACCATGCGCAGATAGGATTTGGGATCACCCAGGCCGTAAATTGCTGAGACTGTCGCCACAATAATAGCGTCAGGCCGCTCTAGCAGAGCCTTGGTCGCGGAAAGACGCATTTGCTCGATATGGTCATTGATCGAGGCATCTTTCTCGATGTACGTATCAGACGATGGCACATAGGCTTCGGGCTGATAGTAGTCGTAGTAGGAAACAAAATACTCAACCGAGTTGTGCGGGAAGAACTCGCGAAACTCGCCGTACAGCTGAGCTGCCAACGTCTTGTTGGGCGCCATGATAATTGCCGGGCGTTGCACCTGCTGAATCACATTGGCAATGGTGAAGGTTTTCCCCGAGCCAGTTACCCCGAGTAGCGTCTGATGTGACAGGCCCGCTTCCAACCCTTCCACCAATTGCTTGATGGCGGTGGGTTGATCACCAGCCGGCTCGAATCGGGTTTGCAGCTTGAATTCAGTCATCGACGGACGTGCTCCGTAGTTCTGCGACAAACCCCCATCATACCGCACAAGCTGGCCTATCCGCCTGCGATAGCGTTAACTCAGCGTCTTACTCATACGCAGCCGGCAAACCCGATTGGAGTTCTCTAATCACTTCTCTATAATGAACGGCCGCTCGCAAGCTTCTGAAAAACGCAGGCGAGACAGCCAAGACAAGGCAAAATTGCCGAACGAGCCACGTTTATCTAGTGTAAATGAGCATTGTGACGCGATTTTTAACGCAGTATTGGCAACGTAGATCATTTTCAATGACCTGCGGAAGGCATAGCCCGACACCCTCCATTCACTTGTATCGAGTCTGCCCATATCATGAGTGTGTTTTCCCCGGTTGAACTGGCCCCGCGTGACCCCATCCTTGGTTTGAACGAAGCCTTTGGCGCTGATAACCGTTCCGACAAAGTTAATCTTGGTGTCGGGGTTTACTGCAACGAGGATGGCAAGGTGCCGCTGCTGCGCGCCGTGCAGGCGGCTGAAGAAGCCCGCGTAGCCGAGCACGCCGCTCGCGCTTACCTGCCGATCGACGGCCTCGCTCCCTATGATCTGGCGGTACAGAAACTGTTGTTTGGGACAGACTCGGCACTGCTTGAATCCGGTCGCCTGATTACTGCGCAAGCGCTTGGCGGCACAGGCGCGCTCAAGCTGGGCGCTGACTTCCTCTACCGCCAGGCTGAGAAGCGTGTGGTAGCGATCAGCAATCCCAGCTGGGAAAACCACCGTTCGTTGTTTGAAGCGGCGGGTTACGAGGTTGTCGAATACCCCTACTACGATCCTGCCACCCATGGCTTGGATCTGAATGGCATGCTGGCCGGTCTGGAAGCACTACCTGAAGGCACAGTGGTTGTTCTGCATGCCTGCTGCCACAACCCGACCGGTGTTGATCTAGGTCTGGCTGACTGGGCCAAGGTGATTGACGTTGTTACCCGTCGCAAGCACGTTCCTTTTTTGGATATCGCCTATCAGGGTTTTGGGGAGAATCTGGAAGACGACGCCTTTGCCGTGCGTTTGTTTGCCGAGTCGGGACTGCCGTTCCTGATCGCCAGCTCTTTCTCCAAATCGTTCTCGTTGTATGGCGAGCGTGTTGGCGCGCTGACCATCGTCACCGCAAACCAAGCCGAAACGGCCCCCGTGCTGTCGCAGCTCAAGCGCGTTATTCGTACCAACTACTCCAACCCACCGACTCATGGTGCCAAGGTAGTCGCCGCTGTACTTAACTCGCCTGAGTTATATCAAGTATGGGAAGACGAGCTGGCCGAAATGCGCGACCGCATTCGCGCCATGCGCAGCTCGCTGGTTGAGAAATTACAAGCTGCCGGCGTGACAACCGATGTCGACTTTATCCAACGCCAGCGCGGCATGTTCTCTTACTCTGGCTTAACCAAGCAGCAGGTAGCGCGTTTGGCTGACGAGTTTGGTATTTACGCAGTAGGCAGTGGGCGAATCTGTGTCGCCGCGCTGAATACCGGCAACATTGATGCCGTAGCGAATGCGATGGCTGCTGTGCTGAAGGATTAAGCACCTCGCCAAATTAAAAAACCCGGTTTAACCGGGTTTTTTATTGTCTGCTATTTACCTCTTTATGCTGGCTGCTCTTGTTCAACGACGTCGCGGTGAATCGCGTAAGGCCCCCAGGCCTGACGCACCGGCACGATTTCCAAGCGGTTGATATTCATGTGTGCAGGTAAGGCTGCAATATAGGCCACCTGCTCTGCCACGTCGTCGGCGGATAGCGGTACTGTGTCGCGATATACCGCATCGGCGGCGCTCTCGTTTCCCGAGTTACGCACCAGACTGAATTCGGTTTCAGCGATACCCGGCGACAGGTCAGTGACTCTCACGCCGGTACCTTGCAGGTCACAGCGCAAGTTAAATGAAAACTGCTGTACGAAAGCCTTACTGGCGCCATACACATGGCTACCGGGATAAGGATTTCCCGATGCGGTTGAGCCAATATTGATCACGCTTGCCCCCGCGCCCCAGGCAATCAGCCGTGGCAATACCGCATGAGTGACATTCACCAAACCGGTGATATTGGTGTCGATCATGGTATGCCAGTCGCTCAGCTCAACCTGCTGAGCCGGACCCGGTGCCAGCGCCAAACCGGCGTTATTAACCAGCAACTGAATGTCGGCAAAAGCCGCCGGCAGCTCGTCAATCGCTCTCTTTACTGCCAGCGCGTCGCGTACATCCAGCTGCAGCGGCAGCACCGCAGTGCCGGGCGACAACTCCGCCGCCAGCGCATCGAGGCGCTCCTGACGGCGGCCACAAATAATCAGCGACCAACCCTGAGCGGCCAAATGGCGGGCGCTAGCCGCGCCGAAACCGGAGGTTGCTCCCGTAATCAAAGCTACACCTTGCATGCACATTTCCTGTTTTCAGTTATTGAAGCGCGAGCACCGAATCAACGGCGCTCCTCGCGAATAAAGGGTTCTCCGAGTGCGCCGGGCTGACTGCTGTTGTCACGACTAACAATAGCTACCCAGATCATCACCCCGAGGGTGACCGCGTAAGGGGTCATAAAGACGAAGTACTGCGGCAGACGAATACCCGAAGCCGCCATTTGGGGAATGAGCGCTTCGATACAGCCAAACAGCACCGCACCAGCCAGGGCCTTCCACGGCGACCAGCGAGCAAATATCACCAGTGCGACGGCGATCCAACCGCGTCCGCCGACCATGTCGGCAATCCACATTTTGGTGCTCAATACCGAGATGTAAGCACCCGCCAGACCAATTAGCGCTGAGCCTGCGGCTATCGCGGCACAGCGGTAGGCTAGAACAGGAATGCCGGCAGCATCCGCGGCTTGCGGGTTTTCTCCCACGGCGCGCATGCGCAGACCCAGCACGGTGCGATTGAGCACCAGCACGACCAGCAAAAAGATGACGGGCGTCAGATACACTACGGGGTTCTGGATAAAGAGCTTACCTACCACAGGTAGCTCCGAGAACGGCCAGAGCGGCTGCGCCTGTAGTCCGGCTACCGGTTTGCTGGTCCAGTCCATCAAGGTGCCCAGCAGCCCGGTCAACCCCTGACAGAAAAACACCAGTGCTAAGCCGGCAATCACCTGGTTAATGCGCATCACCAAGACCATCAGTGCAAACAGTTGTGACACCACGGCCGCTGCGCCCATCGCCATGATCAAAGCCCACGCGGTGGAGCCATCGGTCATCAGCGATGCCCCTATGCCCGACATGGCACCGACCAGCATCAAGCCCTCAGCACCCAGCGCCAGTACCCCGGTTCGCTCGATGATGATTAATCCTAAAGCAGCCAGAGCAAAAGGCACGGCAAAGTCAGGAATGTTACCGATCCAGCTTGCAATGATATTCATCAGCCCTGCCCTCCCTGTATACGGCGAATACGGTGACGAATGAAGAACTCCGACGAGGCCACGCAAATAACCAAGATCGCCTGTATCAACTGCACCATGGAGAACGGAATTTGATAGAACACCTGTAAGCTGCGACCGGCCACGAACAGGGTCGCGACCAGCAATGCGACAACGGTGGCGGCGATTGGCTGATTACGTGCCAGAAAAGCGATGAGAATGCCGGAGAAGCCGTAACCCGAGTAAAACGAATGGGTCAAACGTCCCTCCTGCCCCGCCGTCACCATAAATCCGGCCAGGCCCGCCAAAGCGCCCGACAGTAATACGGTACCCAGGATCACCCGATTGACCGGTACACCGACCGCACGCGCTACGCCCGGGCTGTTATCAACAAACCGCAGGTAGAGGCCCGCACGCGAAACACCGGTAAACCAGAGCACAAAGAGCGCTACCAGCAATGCCAATACAACCGCCATGCTCAGGCCATCGAACAGCTCCGGCAGACGCTCGAAAGCGCGGTACTGCGGTGAATAGGGAAAATTATCGCGTGGGTCTTTCCAGCTGCCGTAGACCAAGTGCAGCAAGAAGTTCAGCGCTATATAGTTAAGCATCAGGGTGGAGATGATTTCATTCACCTTGAGATGCAACTTGAGCAGCGCAGGCGCGAGCGCCCAAAGCAGTCCGCAGATCACTGCGCAGAGCATCATCAGCGGCAGGCGCAGCGACGGCGGTCCTATCTCGAACAGCGAGATAGCCGTTGCACCGATTGCGCCCCAGATCATCTGCCCCTCAAGACCCAGATTCCAGAAGCGTGCCCGAAAGGCCAGACACCCCGCCAGACCTACCATGATCAAGGGGGCTGCCTGAAACAACACTGCCCTTAAGCTTTGGGTATCAAACAACGTGAGAATCACAAACTCGTTGAGCAACTCTCCAGCAGGTACGCCGGCGGCTATTAGAATCACAGCTGAAATCAGCAGGCCCACCAGCAGCGCCAGGGCAATGACGACTGCTTGCCAATACCACGCCATCTGCTGACGTACTTCCAGCGTGTAACGCCGCGCCAGCAAAGGTTGAAAATTCGTCGCATCAAACATGGTTCACCATGGCTTGCCCTATCGCCTGACGATCCGCCGGCTGGGCAAACTCGCCAATAATACGTCCCGCCGACATCACGCCAATGCGATCTGCCAGCGCCATTACTTCATCCAGGTCTTCACTGATCAGCAACACCCCAGCACCCGCATCCCGCGCGCTGCGCAAACGCTCATGCACCGCCAGCGTGGCGCGCACATCCAGCCCACGGCTGGGGCTGTGTACGATCACCAGTTGCGGCGTACGGTTGAACTCCCGGGCGATCACCAATTTCTGTGCGTTACCGCCGGACAGCAGCGCGGCTTTCTGTTGCAGCGAGCGCACGCCCTGCACGTCAAACTCGCTGACTGCTGCGGCAGTGTCGGCTTCAATACGGCCACGCCGCAGGAACCAGAATGGCCCGTAGCGACCGCTGTGAATTTCGCCCATGGCAAAGTTGTCGCTGATCGACAGTGGCGCGGCGAGCGCAGCTGAATATCGATCAGCCGGGATGCTGGCGATGCCGAGTTCACGGCGCCGCGCGGCACTCAGCTCACGCAGATCGCCCTCGCCGACCAACTGCATCGTCCCGGTCACCGGTTCAGGTAAGCCCATGAGCGCCCCAGCCAGTTCACTTTGACCATTACCACCCACGCCGGCGATGCCGTAAATTTCACCGGCCCTTAAGCTCAAATTCACCCCGCGCAGTACAGGGGAGTTAGGGTCGCTGGAGCACAGATTCTTGACCTCCAGCTTCACCTCACCGGCCGCACGGCTGGCGGGGATCTGCGGCGGAGTTGGTGCGTCACCTACAGTCAGTTTTACCAGCTCACCCACCGATACTGACTGGGGTTTGAGGCTGGCGACCGTGCGACCACCACGCATGACTGTCACCTGATCGGCGTAGCGCATTACGTCGTTCATCTTGTGTGTCACCAGGATGACGGCAGCGCCTTCCTGATGAGCAAAATTCTGGACTGTGGTCAGCAGGTTTTCTGCTTCCGCATCAGTCAATACCGCAGTAGGTTCATCCAGAATCAGAATGCGGGCACCGGCCAGCAGCACCTTGAGAATCTCAACGCGCTGCTGTTCGGCAACCGACAACTGATCAACCCGTGTAAAGGGATCAATACTGAATCCCAGTTTGGCCGCCGTGGCTTTGATCTCCTCAGCGGTCTGCTGCAAACGTTTACGGTAGCTGCCAGCCTGCTGATTGCGCAGGCCGAGCAGTATGTTTTCAACAACACTGAAAGGCTTAACCAGCTTGAAATGCTGATGCACCATACCGATACCCTGGTTTGCTGCATCCAGTGGGCCTTTAAGGCGTACCAGGTTGTCGTCAATGAACAGCGATCCGGTCTCCGGTGCGTACAGGCCAGCGGCAATGTTCATCAAAGACGACTTGCCTGCGCCATTCTCGCCCAACAGGGCATGTACTTCGCCCCAGCGGGCAGTAAAGGTCGCCTCGGAAAGAGCCTTGAAACCGTCAAAGGATTTGCTGACGGCGTCGAGTTGGATCGCGTTCGTATGACTCATTGCTGGGTAACCACTCCCTTGACGAACCAGTCCATCGACCACAGCTGGCCATCGTCCAGGCTCTCGCCTTCTGCTGCCTTGACGTTGCCGTCACGGTCTGAAATGGGGCCGGCGTAGATCAGCTTCTCACCCTTGAGCAGTTCATCGCGGGCAGCCATGATCTTGGCTTTGTTTTCTTCGCTGACGGCCTCGCCACAGCAGGAAACATCAGTACCGCCCTGCTCCATTGACAAGAGCGCGCCGTGCTCAGCAGGAGTCCAGTTACCCGCCATGATTTTCTTCAGCTCAGGGCCGAGAAAGCGATCCCACACCCAGACTGATGAGCAAACGGTGGCCTCAGGAGCAAACTCACTCATATCGCGGTGGTGGCCTGTACCGTGAACACCACGCTCTTGCGCAACGATCTGCGGAGTGGGGCTATCAACGTGCTGACCGATCACATCGGCCCCCTGATCAATCAGCGCGGTAGCTGCCGCACGTTCCTTGACCGGATCGTTCCAGGCGCCGGTGTAGATCACGGTGACGGTAGCGTCAGGGTTGATTTCCTGGGCGCCCATGGCGAAAGCGTTAACGGTCCAGTTGACCTGACCGAAGGGGTTAGCCGCGACAAATCCAAGCTTGCCAGTGGGCGACGCTGCGCCTGCTGCCATGCCACACAGATATTGGCTTTCGTAGGTGCGACCGTAGAAGGATTCCAGGTTATCCGAGTTGGTCGTGCCGGAACCGTTAAGGAAGGCCACATCCGGGTACTTGTCGGCCAGTTCCTTGAAAGTGTCGGAGTAGCCAAATGCGGTACCGATGATGATGTTGGAGCCACGCTGAATTAAACGCTCAACCGTTGGCTTAATCGCCGACGCCGTTTCCGGCACGCTTTCTACGTACTGAATTTTCTGATCAATATCGGTTTCCAGGCGCTGACGCGCCTCGTCGAACGCCTGGGTCCAGCCGCCATCGTTGCGCGGGCTGATATACAGCATAGCGATCTTCGCCGGGCCTTTTAGAGTGAAGCCAGCTTCTTCCGCCGAAGCGGAGTTCATCAGGCCGCACGTAGCTAGAGCACATAGGGTGCCCGTAAGCAGTTTCTTCATTATCAAAATCCTTCTTGCGATAGGTCGTGGGAGGTAAAGCCGTGTTTAAAGCATGTGATTGATGCGAAATACATTGCCTTCCGGATCGAGCAGAACGGCCTGATACCAGTTGTAGTAGGTGGTATAGGGTGGCTTGATTAGTGTGGCGCCGGCTTCGCAGGCAACCGGCACCATGCGATCTACATCTTCGGGATTGTCGACATCGATGTTCAGCAGAAACTTGCAGCCGCTGGTGTCGGCATACTCGGCTAGGTGCAGCAGGTCATAGGCATCTGGCGCGTTAAAGCCAATGCAACAAGTTCCGGCGTCCAGCCCACGGAAGATCGGCGACCGTATCGCCTCTACTTCTGGGAAACCGAACACACGCTGATAGAAACCGCTCAATGCTTCGATATCGCGGGCGAACACGTTTACATAGGAAAGTTTGCTCATGTCAGGCCACCTTGCTGCCGCCAAACGTTGTTTGGCGTACGAATTTCGACTGCAGGTGGTCACCCGAGGTGACTGCTGAGTAGCGTGGTTGTTCGCCGGCTGGCAGGCAGCTGGGCAAGCATTCCACCATCACGTCGTAATTCGGCTGATGGAAAAACACCAAAGACTGACGCTGCTGATCACCGGCCACATCATCCGGCGGGTTAACTACGCGGTGCAGCGTCGAGATCCATTGATCATTGGTCCACTGCATCATCAAGTCACCAATATTGACCACAAAACCGTCTTCAACGTAGGGCACATCCACCCATTCGCCTTCCCGGTTGCAGACCTGCAGGCCACCCAGCGCGCCGTCGGGTTTAACGATGGTCAGGCTGCCGTAATCAGTATGAGCACCGGCACGTAGCTGGCCCTCTTCGATGCCGTCTTTTAGGTGCGGATAACGCAAGCTGCGGAACATGCTGATGTGCTTGTCGATCTTGTCATCGAAGAAAGTTTCCGGCAGTTCCAGCGCCAGCGCGAAGATTCGCATCAGGCTGCGGGCCAGATCACCTATGGCTTCGAAATAGTCAGCATAAGCCGCATCAAATCCGGGAAGCGCGGTGGGCCATACGTTCGGCGCGAAATGCGGACCGGCCAGAGCCTCGGAGTAATAAGCTTCATCGGGCACATTCAATGGCCCGATTGAGAAGGATTCTTTCAAGTCTCCCGGCGCTGCTTCTTCCATGGAATACGACAAGCTTTCTTCCGCCACTGCACTGTAACCGCGCACCATGTCTGGGCGTGGCCTGTTTGCCTTGCGTTTTTCGTCCATGGGGAGATCAAAGAAGTTACCAGTCAGCTTGCTGACTCGTTCGATCAATTCGGCGGGGATCTGATGTTGAGTAATAACCAGAAAGCCAATATCACGGCACGCCTGATTGACCGCTTTGGCCACTGCCGCCTTGCCCTCGGCTGTTCCGCCGAAATAAGGGCCAAGATCGATGATGGGAACATATTGAAGCGTCATACGATTGCATCCTCCGACTGAAACGCAGGCGCTGGTTAAGCCAGCTGCCCGATCTGAAGAATCCGCAGGCGATGCTGATCGCCCACCGTTTCCGAACGAGGAAAACAATTGCAGCAACTATGCCAACAACGCTTTTTTGTTTAATAACAGAGGGTTGAGTATTTTAAATTGCTTAGATTTGATCATTTGGTCTGATTCAGAGCACCCGGTTTGTGCGGGCGGCTCGAAAACGGGGCGGCAATAGTCTTGCCGAGGTGGAGTCTTGTGGTCCGAGCCAAGATGACTTGGGCAGCCTGGAATACTATTGCCGTTTAAAGTGGGAAGTTAGCGCTATTAAGGACGCGGACAAATGCCCTGCAACACCAGCAGTTTGAGGTTGGCGAGTGTTTCGGCAAAGAACGCCGGATCGTCCAGCGTGCGACCAGCCACCGCCTCGACCTGCACACGGAAGTCAGCGTAATGCTGGGTAGTCGCCCAGAGCGAGAAAATAAGGTGGTGAGGTTCAATAGGGGCCAACTTGCCAGCGGCTATCCAGGCATTGATCACCGACACCTTGGATTCAACAATCTCACGTAACGAAGAGCGTAACTCCTCCAGCAACAGCGGCGCGCCCTGAATAACCTCAAGGCAGAACAATCGTGACTCGGCAGGGTTATCGCGCGACAGCTCCAGTTTCACCTGCAGATAGTCGCCAATGGCTTCCACCGGGTCCTGATCGACCGTGAACGCTTGCAACGGCCGCAGCCATACGTCCATCAGTTGGCGCAGCACATTTATATATAGCTCCTCTTTCGAGGCGAAGTAGTACAGCAGGTTGGTCTTCGATACATCGGCTTGGCTGGCCACTTGATCAAGGCTGGTGCCGTGCAGGCCATAGCGCGAAAAGACATCCAGCGCAGCCTCCATAATGGCGCCGCGTTTGCTTTCCATCAGGCGTTTGCGCCGATTCAGTGTCGCCTCGCTCGGCACTCGGGTACGGGCCTTTGGCTTCTTGGCGGGCACACCCGGACGCTGTATCTGTTTACTCACTCTGGTTTACGCCTCATCCCTTGGTTGTCCGCATTCTACCCTCTTGTGCCACCTGCAACTCAAGCGCTTGATTCATGCCCCAATTCGGACCGAGACGCACAAACCAAGTGCTCTAATTCAGACTATCTGGTCTGCACTAACATCCTGAAATTCAGTAACTGATTGATAAAAAAGAAAAACATTAACATGGCACGCTTGATGCTTTTGTCTTCGCACAGCCAAAGGCAGCGCAACACTGTAGCTGCCAAGGCACATCAATTATCAGACCCTGAGGGCAGAACAATGAATGTAGGCATCTTCATCCCTATCGGCAATAACGGTTGGCTGATCTCCAAGAACGCCCCGCAGTACATGCCAACCTTTGAGCTAAACAAGACCATTGTGCAGCGCGCAGAGCATTACGGATTCGAGTTCGCTCTGTCGATGATCAAGTTGCGCGGCTTCGGTGGTGAGACCGAGTTCTGGGAGCACAACCTGGAATCCTTTACGCTGATGGCGGGTCTGGCAGCGGTGACCGAGCGTATTCAGCTGTTCGCTACTGCGGCCACTCTCACCATTCCGCCCGCGATAGTGGCGCGCATGGCATCCACTATCGATTCCATCTCCAATGGCCGTTTTGGCGTCAATCTGGTGACCGGCTGGCAGAAGCCCGAGTATTCGCAAATGGGGTTGTGGCCCGGCGATGAGTTCTTCGCCAACCGGTATGACTACCTCAGCGAGTACGCCACCGTACTGCGTGACCTCTGGAGCACGGGCACCAGCGATTTCAAGGGTGAGCACTTCCAGATGGAAGACTGCCGCGTAAGCCCCAAACCTCAAGCCGATATGAAGATCATCTGCGCCGGCCAGAGCGAAGCAGGCATGGCGTTCACCGCCAAATTTGCTGACTACAACTTCTGCTTTGGCAAGGGCGTAAACACACCGAAAGCCTTCGCACCTACCGTAGAGCGTCTGGAAACCGCTATCGCCGACAGCGGCCGCGATGTGACCTCGGTTGCGCTCTTTATGGTTATCGCCGACGAGACCGATGAAGCCGCCCGCGCACGCTGGGAGTCTTATAAAGATGGCGTGGATGAAGAAGCCGTGGCCTGGTTGGGCCAGCAAGGCGCAGCCGATACCAAGTCCAAGGGCGACACCAACATTCGCCAGATGGCCGACCCAACCTCAGCGGTCAATATCAACATGGGTACGTTGGTGGGTTCATTCGAGAACGTCGCCAAAATGCTCGATGAAATTGCAGAAGTGCCGGCAACCAGCGGTGTAATGCTGACCTTTGATGACTTTGTAGAAGGTATCGAAAACTTCGGCCAGAAAATTCAGCCGCTGATGAAGAGCCGCAAGCACGTCACCGATATGTTGGAGAGTGCTTGATGAGTAGCTTGAGCAATACGGTGGTGGGTTACGCCCCTAATCACAGCCACGACAACAGCATGATTCTGCCGGCGCGCCCGGAATCGCTGGCCATCAACGCCAACGACAGCGCACTGATCGTCGTCGATATGCAAAACGCCTACTCTACCAAGGGCGGCTATCTCGACTTGGCAGGCTTTGATATTTCCAGTACTGGCCCGGTCATCGAGTCCATCGCCAAGGCCATCAAGGCGGCGCGCGCCGCCGGCGTGCAGGTGATTTTCTTCCAGAACGGCTGGGACCCAGAGTACGCAGAAGCAGGCGGCCCCGGATCGCCCAACTGGCACAAGTCCAACGCCATGAAAACCATGCGCAAAAACCCTGAACTGATGGGTACGCTGCTGGCGAAAGGCACTTGGGATTACGATCTGGTCGATGAGCTTGCACCACAGCCCGGCGACCTCGTGGTACCCAAGCCACGCTACAGCGGCTTCTTCAATACCGCGTTCGATAGTCTGCTCCGCAGCCGTGGAATTCGTAATCTGGTGTTCACTGGCATCGCCACCAACGTTTGCGTGGAATCCACCCTGCGCGATGGCTTTTTTCTGGAGTACTTCGGCGTCGTGCTGGCGGATGCTACGCATCAGGCCGGCCCCGATTACGTGCAGAAAGCCTCGCTCTACAACATCGAAACCTTTTTTGGCTGGGTCAGCACTGTAGATGATTTCTGCACCACCCTCGCCGCCTCTACTCAGACCCAAGGAACAACCGCATGAGCAAACAAACCGTACTCCCTGCCGGCACCGGCAAACCTCTGGCACCTTACGTTCCAGGTTCCATGGCTGACGGCATTCTCTATGTGTCCGGCACCCTGCCCTTCGACAAGGACAACAACGTGGTGCATGTGGGTGATGCCGAAGCGCAGACCCGCCATGTACTGGAAACCATCAAAGGGGTAGTCGAAGAAGCTGGCGGCACCATGGATGACGTAACTTTCAACATGATCATGGTGCGCGACTGGAGCGACTATGACGCCGTTAACCTGGTCTACGCCGAATACTTTCCAGGCGAGAAGCCTGCACGCTACTGCATCCAGTGCGGCCTGGTAAAGCCGGACGCGCTGATCGAAATCGCCAGCATCGCGCATGTCGGTTAACGCGGTGAGCAACGCTATGCACATCGAGTTTCATGGTCGGCAGGACGCCGCCGCCCCGACGCTGGTATTCAGCTCGGGGCTTGGTGGAGCCGCCCATTTCTGGGCCCCGCAACTGAGCGAACTAGGTAAGGACTACCGTATCGTTCTTTACGATCAGCTCGGTACAGGGCAGAGTCCGGCTGCGCTGCCGGAGGACTACAGTATCGGCGCCATGGCTAGGGAACTGATCAGTTTGTTGGCCGCCCATGATATCGGTGAGTACCACTTAGTGGGTCACGCATTGGGTGGCTTGGTGGGACTGGAAATGGCATTGCAGACAGCGCCGGGGCTTTTGAGCCTGACGCTGATGAATGCCTGGGCGAATGCTAGCCCACATACGGCCCGCTGCTTCTCAGTGCGCAAAAAAATCTTGGCCGGCTCGGGTACGGCTGCCTACGTTGAAGCCCAAGCCCTGTTTCTTTATCCACCTACCTGGATCGCCGAGCATATCGAGCAATTACGGGTAGAAGAAAGCAAGCAGGTTGCTGGCTTTCCGCCGGTAGACAACCTCTTACGACGCATAAATGCCCTACTGAGTTTCAATCCAGGCCAGGCGCTGTGGGGTATCGAGCAACCGACCCTACTGATTGCCAACCGCGATGACATGCTGGTGCCCTGGACTTGCTCACAAACACTTCAGCAAGCGCTGCCCAATGCACAACTCAGGGTTTTTGATTACGGCGGGCATGCTTCCAGCATCACCTGCGCGGAGACCATCAATGCAACGCTGGATGACTTCATCACCCGCGTTACGCACACCACCAAGACATTCGCCTAAGCGAGGGCACCATGCACGAATCACTGGACCAAAGCGCCCTTGCGCAACTCTTCACCGAAGCTCGCAGCCACAATGGTTGGCTGGACAAGCCGGTACCGGACAGCCTGTTGGAGCAGCTCTACAATCTCGTCAAAATGGGGCCAACCTCAGCTAATTGCAGCCCTGCGCGCTTCGTTTTTGTGCGCACGCGTCAGGGTAAAGAGCTGCTCAAACCCTGCCTATCATCCGGTAATCTGGAAAAAACCATGAACGCGCCGGTCACCGCGATTGTCGCCTTCGATAACCGCTTCTATGACGCGCTGCCAGAGCTCTTCCCGCATGGCGACGCTCGCAGTTGGTTTACCGGCAGCCCGGAGCTTATCCAGGAAACAGCCTTCCGCAACAGCTCCATGCAAGCGGCTTATCTGATCATGGCCGCCCGTAGCCTGGGCCTGGATACCGGCCCTATGTCCGGATTCGACACCAAGGCATTGGATCAGGCTTTTTTCAATGACAGCCAGTGGAAGTCGAACATGTTGATCAATTTGGGTTACGGCGACAGCAGCAAGGTGTTCGAACGTCTGCCGCGCTTGGCCTATTCGAAAACTTGCATTCTTACCTGAAGGAGTCCGCCATGTTGGCAGTCAAAATCCCAGAGCCCTTGCCTACGGAAGTAAGCCGCGACGCGTTTCGTAATGCCATGTCGGTACTTGCTGCCGCCGTCAACGTGGTGACCACCGATGGTCCCGCCGGTCGTGCCGGCTTCACCGCCACCGCCGTGTGCAGCGTCTCGGATGAGCCACCCAGCCTGCTGGTATGCCTTAATCGCAACGCCTCGGTATATGACACCTTTTGCGTCAACGGCCATTTGTGCGTTAACACTCTGACGGCCAATCATCAGGCGCTATCCAACCTGTTCGGCGGAAAATCGTCCATGGAAGAGCGCTTTGCCAGTGCGCAGTGGAGCACTGAGTGCACGGGCGCGCCTATGCTCGATGATGCGCTGATCAATTTCGACTGCCGCATTACCAACCGCGTGGAGGCAGGTAGTCACGACATTCTGATTTGTGAGATTGTCGGTATTCGCCAGCAAGATAGCGGAGAGGGTCTGATCTACTTTCAGCGCGGCTACTGCAACGCCACACAGCTAATGTAACTGGCGCACGCACTAAAAAGCCGGAGTACTTGTGTACTCCGGCTTTTTTCACCGACCTCAGCGACCCGGTAATTAAGCTGCCAGTTCAGCCAGTGCCTTGTCGGCTTCCGCGCGGCCTTTACCCGCTTCTTCGTCACCCATCGACTGACCCTCCACATGCACGAAAGTCACGTCTTTGATGCCGATAAAGCCCAGGGCTGTGGTGATGTACGGCTGTTGGTGATCCTGTGGCATGCCCTGGTGGCGGCCCCCGCGAGAAGTGACCACATAAACTTTACGATCAGGCGTCAGCGGGACCGGACCGGTTTCAGTGTACTTGAAGGTACGCCCGGCACGCAGCACGTGGTCAAACCAGGATTTGAGGGTCGAGGTAATGCCAAAGTTGTACATCGGTGACCCTATCACAACCACATCACTGGCCAGCAACTCGTCGACCAGTTCATCCGAGCGTGCAGCGGCAGCGCGCTCTTCCTGGGTCTGTTGATCGGCGGGCTTCATCCAACCGCCCAGCAGGGTTTCATCCAGGTGCGGCACCGGTTGCGCGCCAATATCACGGATGACCACTTTGGCCTGCGGATACTGAGCTTGCAGTTTGGCGGTCAGGGTAGCTGTGTATTCGCGTGACAGAGAACCGCTCTGACGCGCGCTGCTTTGAATAACCAAAATCTGTTGCATGGCAAACCTCCATCTAATCCGTTTCGATGGAGGCATGTTAGACCCAATAAAAAGATATAAAAGCGCAAATATACGCTGATAACCATCTATATAACTGATATATCTATTTAGCCTTGCAGTTCAGCGTTACCCGCACACGGGTGACTGCCCGCTCGAATGGCTGAGTCAGCACGGTACTCTCGCCGGCATCCAGTATGGTGCGGCGCGGAAAAGGACGCTCCGGCCCACTGATAAAAGTGGCTTCGCATTCAGCGGCGTTGGTGCCGTTGTTGCTAACCGTCACAGTCGCGATGTTACTGACATCATCCGAAGTGGCAGAAATAGTCACTCCGTCGGCATTCACTTCGACGTCAATCGGGTAAGAAGCCATCGCGACGGCAGGAAACAAACAGCTCAGCAGCAATAAAGGGCGGAAGCATGACATTGAAAAACTCCTTGTTATAAGCCGGTATCAAATCGAGTACTCGGTAACAGCAACAGATTGGCGTTAAACGCTCGCACGGTGTAAACGCCACAAGAGGTAGTGTAGATGAAAGCACCCCGTGTGACCCTGGAACAATGGCGTACGCTGCAAGCGGTAGTCGATCACGGCGGCTACGCGCAGGCCGCTGAAGCGCTGCACCGCTCCCAGTCTTCGATAAGCTACACCATAGCGCGTATGCAGGAACAATTGGGTGTGCCCTTGCTGGAAATTGAAGGACGCAAGGCCGTGCTGACCGAGGCCGGTACTACCCTGCTCCGGCGTTCACGTCAGGTAGTACAGCAAGCCAGCCAACTTGAGCTATTAGCGCACCAGATGGAACAGGGCTGGGAGGCAGAAGTCCAACTCGTAGTCGATGCTGCTTACCCCACCGAACGCCTGGCCACAGCGCTGCAAGCCTTCATGCCCCTGAGCCAGGGTTGCCGCGTGCAACTACGTGAAGAGGTGCTCTCGGGTGTAGAGGAGTGTCTGATTAACGGCAGTGCCGATTTGGCTATTTCAGGCATAAGCATCGCAGGCTTTCTGCCGCAACAGCTCAATGCAGTGGAGTTTGTGGCCGTCGCCCACCCGGAGCATCCGTTACACCAACTGCACCGCACCATCACCCACGACGATTTGCAGGGTCATCTACAGGTGGTTATCCGTGACTCCGGGCGACGTCAGCCGCGTGATTCTGGCTGGCTCGGCGCTGAGCAGCGTTGGACGGTAGCCAGTCTTGGCACCGCCGCCAAACTGGTAACGCGTGGGCTAGGATTTGCCTGGGTGCCCGAACATGAAGTTAGCGAGCAGATGGCGAGCGGAAAATTAAAATTACTGCCGCTGGAACAGGGTGCGCGACGCTCTCACTACCTGTTTTTGTACGCCAATCGCGAGCGGCCCATGGGACCTGCAACGCGCATTCTTGCGGACCTGCTGATTGAACATTCGATGACAGCCTGACTGTAGCCTTCTAATCTGCCTATCTCCGTGCCTAGAATGGCGCTTTCGGCCTTCAGGGATGTACCGCATGCCGCAGATCAAGTTGAACGACTGTTTGTTTCACTACACCGATCAGGGCAGCGGCCCACCGCTATTGCTGCTGCACGGCTTGGGCTCCAGCGAGCGGGACTGGGAATACCAGCTACCGGCCCTGACCGAGCACTACCGAGTACTCTGTCTAGACAGCCGCGGCCACGGACAAACCGAAAAAGGTGGCAAGGGTTATTCCATCTCGCTGTTTGCCGCAGATTGCCTGGCATTTATTCAGGCATTGGAGCTGGATAAGCCACACATTGTTGGCCTATCGATGGGTGGCATGATCGCCTTTCAGCTGGCCACCCATTCTCCGCAAACACCCGCAAGCCTAAGCATAGTCAACAGCGCGCCTGAGGTTATCCCTCGCAAGCCGGCTGAATACTGGATGGCCGGAAAACGTCTATTTTTTGCTCACATACTGCCAATGCGTGCCATCGCAGGCGGCTTGAGTAAAGTGCTGTTTCCCAAACCGGACCAGCAGCACCACCGCGAGACCTTTCAGACGCGCTGGTGCGAGAACGACCGCAGTAGCTACCTAGCCTCGTTGCGCGCCATCGTCGGCTGGGGTGTGAGTGGGCAGCTTGATCGCATTGTCTGCCCGGTTCTGGTCGTCAGTGCTGATAAGGATTACACACCGGTTGAACAAAAACGTGAGTATGTGGGTCGATTAGGCGATGCCAGACTGGAAGTCATCACCGATTCACGGCACGCTACACCGGTTGATCAACCCGAGGCATTCAATAGCCTGTTGCTGGATTTTCTGCAGCAGGTGGATGCCGCACGGAACACTACCCCCGAAACAGATCCTGCCTGAGCAGGGCTAGATAACAATGGAGTACACGATGCTGAAACACCTAGTTGGTGCCGCCACCCTGATGCTGTTGAGCTGCACCGCACTGGCCGATAACCCTCGCGTTCAGCTGTCCACCTCGCTGGGCGATATTGTGGTTGAGCTTGATGAGAAGGCTGCTCCCATCAGCGTTGCCAACTTCCTGCGCTACGCGGAGTCCGGTCATTACGATGGGGTTATTTTCCACCGCGTGATCCCCGGTTTCATGGTTCAAACCGGTGGTTTTGATCCGAACATGCGCCAGCGTGAAGTCGGCAAACCGATCAAGAACGAAGCCGAGAACGGGCTACTCAATAACCGCTATACCCTCGCCATGGCGCGTACCGGTGTTGTCGATAGCGCGACTAGCCAATTCTTCATCAACCTTGGCAACAACGACTTTTTGAACCACGGTGACCGTGACTTTGGTTACGCGGTATTCGGCAAAGTAGTCAGCGGCGAAGGTGTTGTTGAAACCATCGGCAAAGTAGCCACTACCAGCAAGGCTGGGCATTCCGATGTACCGGTAAATCCGGTCACGATTCTCAGCGCCAAGGTACTAGACGCCGAGTAATCATAGCGAGCCTCAGGTTTCCTGTTTGAATGGCAGGAAACCTACGGACTCTTGCTGATAGGCTCTAACCCCAGCGCGCTCGTGCTGCAAGAAATCCGCTACCGCCTCATGCAATCCCGGCTGCAATTTGTGCCACGACTGGGTAAGCACAGGCTCAAAGCCTCGAACCAATTTATGTTCACCCTGAGCACCCGCGTCAAAACGGCTTAAGCCTTCGGCAATGCACCTGTCCATGCCCTGGTAGAAACAGGTTTCAAAGTGCAGCCGGTCGTATTCCTCCAGGCACCCCCAGTAACGCCCGTACAAGGTGTCATCCCCGACTAGAAACAGCGCTCCCGCTACGTCCTTACCATCGTGCCGGGCAAACACCAAGCGCGCTACGTCGGGCAGCTCGGCAGACAACTCGCTGAAAAAGGCGCGCGTGAGGTAAGGCTGCTGGCCGCGTTTGAGATAGGTTGCCGCATAGAAAGGAAAAAACCGCTCCCAGTGGGCCTCGTTTATTTCAACGCCTTGATGCCACTCGAAATGAATGCCTTGCGCCTCAACTGACTGCCGCTCCTTACGGAAATTCTTGCGCTTGCGTGAGCTGCAGGCGGCAAGAAAGCCATCGAAACTCTGGTATTCGCGGTTGAACCAGTGAAACTGGCAGCCCAGCCGTTGCATCCAGCCTGCTTGCTCTAACAAGTGGTTGTCCTGGTCATCGTTGAACAGCAGGTTTACACCCGATACCGAACCACGTTGCAGGGTTTCTTCCAGCGCCTGCAAAATAATCTGCTGGCTTGCCTCACAGCGACCCAGCAGACGCGGGCCTTGCACCGGCGAAAAGGGTACGGCAGCCAACAGTTTTGGATAGTAGTGCTGCCCTGCCCGCTCCCAAGCCTCCGCCCATTGCCAGTCGAATACGTACTCGCCGTAGGAATGCATTTTCTGATACAGCGGCAACAGGGCCTGCAGAGTACCGTCGGGGTTTTCCACCACCAGATGCGCAGGTGCCCAGCCGGCTTGCATGCTAACCGAACCGCTGCGTTCCAACGCAGCCAGGAAACCATGGCGCAGAAATGGATAGCCATTCGGCAGCAAGGCATCCCAATGACTGGCACTGATCTGATCAATATGCGTAAGCTGACGTAGTTTTATAGGGAACTCCAAAGGTGGTTTACCGCTAACTTCATGGCGCAAAGAGTGCCACAGCTGGCCGTTCACACCGAATGAATTTATTCGTTTTACAGTGATACGGTGTTACAGCACCCGCAAAGCGATTACGCAGAGCAAAAACGTGGAATTCAACCGCAAGAAACGGAGTGCTGCCTCTATTGGCCACAGCCATCATAGCGCTCTCCTTGGCGACGCAAATGAGAACCCGCATGAACTCGACCACTCTCGTTACAGACAACCATGAAGCCTGTTGGCAGGCGGTGCAAGACCGCGATCCCAACGCAGACGGTCAGTTTATTTATGCGGTACTCAGTACCGGCGTTTACTGCCGTCCAAGCTGTCCGTCGCGCCCCGCGCGGCGTGAGAATCTGCGATTCTTCGATACGCCCGCTGCCGCCGAGCGAGCCGGTTATCGGGCGTGCCTGCGCTGCCGACCACAAGATGCGTCCGCACAGACCCAACAGCAACTGCGCATAGCCGAAGTCTGCCGAATGATTGAACAAGCAGAGCACACACCCAACCTGCAAGAGTTAGCAGCGCATGCAAACCTGAGTCCCCATCACCTGCACCGGGTCTTCAAACAAACCACCGGCCTGACACCCAAAGCCTATGCCAATGCGGTGCGCCAACGTCGTCTAGCTGACACTTTGAATACCACGCAGAGCGTTACCGCTGCTGCCTTCGCAGCCGGTTTCGCATCCGGTAGCCGTTTTTACGCGAGCAGCGACAGTTTGCTCGGCATGACGCCCAGCCAATACCGCGCGGGCGGCAGCAGTCAACAGATCAAATACACACTAGCGCCCTGCTCGCTTGGACTGGTTCTAGCGGCTTTTAGCGGCAAAGGCATTTGCGCGATCTTGTTGGGTGATCAGGCAGACGATTTGACGGCAGATTTGCTACACCGCTTTCCAGCCGCCGAGTGCCTGTTGGCACCGGACGAGCTAGGCAACGTCATCCAGCAAGTTGTCAGTTTGATAGAGCAACCGACGACAGCGCTGGACTTGCCCCTCGACATCCGCGGCACCGTATTCCAGCGGCAGGTCTGGCAAGCCTTGCAGCAAATACCGCTGGGTGAAACTGCCAATTATTCTGATATAGCCGCACGCATAGGCTCGCCACGCGCGGTGCGTGCGGTAGCCAGCGCTTGCGCTGCTAACCCTCTTGCGCTGGTGGTGCCTTGTCATCGAGTGCTGCGCCGTGACGGTGCGCTGTCAGGGTATCGCTGGGGACTCGAACGTAAACAGGCGTTACTTGATCGCGAAGCCGCCGCTCGGAAAATAATCGATGGATAGCTAATATGCCCAGCCCTGCAACGCTCACTACCGAACTGATTTTGCCCAGCGACTTCAGGGTCGATGATGTGCTGCGCTTTTATCGCCGCGATCAGCAGCAGGTGGCAGAACGTGTGGATGGCAGCCAGATAAAAAAAACATTGCTTTACCAACATGTACCCGCCTGCCTGGCCATCGATTTTCGCAGCCCCGAGCTTGCCACCATCCGTTTTAATAGCGATGCGCCGGTGGCGCTGAGTGTTGCCGAACTAGGCGCGTGGGGCGCTCACCTGCTGGGCTTACCGCAACCTGTAGAGGCTTTCGCAAAGCACTACTCTCAGCACGCTGAGCTTGGCATGCTCCTAAAAGCCACTCCCGGATTACGGATACCTCAGGCGATCAGCCCATTCGAAGCCGCTTGCTGGGCAGTTATCGGCCAGATGATCAGCGTGGCTGCGGCGATATCCATTCGTCGTCGATTGATCCAGCAGCACGGTCAGCCACACAGTAGCGGCCTGATTTGCCACCCGGATGCGCAGAGGCTGTCGCAACTGCAAAGCAGCGACCTCACTCCTTGCGGGCTGTCACGCAGCAAAGCTAACAGTTTGCTGCTACTGGCCAATGAGACGGCTGCGGGAAACCTGCCGTTGCAACACTGGAGCGATGCGGCTTCACGTGAACCCAGCGATCTAGCCGCGCAGTTGCTCGCCTTGCGTGGCATAGGCCCCTGGACAGTCAGCTACATAATGCTGCGTGGCTTCGGTTTACTGGATGGGTCACTGCATGGCGATGTGGTGGTACGTAAGCGGCTGCAAAAACTGCTGGCACAAGACGATACCCCCGACCAGCGCCAGACCGCTACCTGGCTGGCGGCATTCAGCCCTTACCGTGCCTTGGTTGCGGCCCACCTTTGGGCCATGCCGGTAAGCGAAGAAGCAAAAGATTATTAATATTTGCGATAAAAGCATACAAAAAAATCCCCCGCGAACGGGGGGAGAAAGGAGCAGTACAGGAGCTGATGGGGTCAGCTGGTAATAGCTTATAAGTGCAAGGTTACAATTGTTACTTCGCGGTCCAATCCAAAAACTCCTGGCGGCTTTGCGGCGACAACATCAACCAAAACTGCTTTAACGTGGACAGGGTGGCGTCGTTCGCTGGCAGAGTTTGTTGTGGTGCAGCAGCCTGCGACGGAACAACGACAGGCGCAGCGACTACGGCGGCGGATTGGCTGGCTGCTTGTGGCTGAGTGCCTAATGGAGCAATCGCATCACCGCTGGTAGCAGCAACTGCCGAGCCAGTACCCAGCATCTGCCCCAACAGCGATACATAAGCGGGGCCAGGTACAGTGGCTACGCGCTGACCTGTGCGCGTATTGACTGCCGCGCCAGCGAAGCTGTCTTCCATCGCCTGGGCATCTTTTAAATTGCTGGGCTCCGGAAACTCCAGACGCCATACATCGCCGGCCTGGCCGTTGATGCTGAACGTTGCACTGCGGGTACGCACGACTTCGTGGCTCAAACCACCACCTACGTCATAACCATTTTCAAAGTAGGCATTGATCCGATATTCGCCCGGTTGCAACTCAAGCTCACGCAAGTTATTACCCACCATGCGGTTGGCCGCAGGCGCTGGCTGACCGTTGATGTCCAGCACTTCCAGCGTGTTGGGCATTTCTACCACTACGAGCTGCGACGCCGGCTGCTCGGAACCGGAATAGAGTTTGACGGGGGCCTGTTGAGCACAGGCAGACAGCAGCAGGACGGCGGCAAGACAAATAAGGTGACGCATCGGATAGAACTCCAGGCACAAGTGATGGCGATGTTTGATCAAGTAATGACCGGGATTAAATGACCACTTGGCGACGAGATTAAGTCTGTAGGGTTTCACTTTAATGACAAAGCCGAACTGTTTTGATAAACAGTCCGGCTTTGGAGTTACTGCAGCAACGTCGATCTAAGCAATGAAGATGAGATCAGAAGTCGTAGCGCATACCTACTGACAAACCAGAAGCTTCTTCACCGGCAGCGCCGCCCGGTGTAGCTGAACGGGCCTGACCCCAAGGAGTCAGAGCAACGTTATCTTCGTTATCAACAATGGCGTAGTTGGCGTATACGCGAACTGCCTTGTCCAGCTTGTGCTCTACGCCGACGACCCACATATCGCTGTCGTAATCTTCCGCGTCAGCATCACGGGTCATCCACATACCTTTGATGGCAGTGTTAGAAGCGACTTTGAACTCAGCACCAAGACCGTAAGTGTCTGAAGTCAGCTGATCACGGACAGCCTCGGTAACAGCTTCGTTGGTGTAATCAACTGTCTGGTAGAAACCAACAGCCTTGATGGCGTCAGTGATCTTGAAGGCAGCCGCGCCGCGGAAACCATCGCGCTCACCGCGACCGGTATCTTCTTCAGCCGTTTCGTAAGCCAACGAGGCTTCCAGTAAATCACCAACGTAGTTTACAGAACCGCTGAATACGCTTTCGTCTAGATCGGTATCAGCCTCTTCACCCTCTTGAACGGAGTAGCCCAAGGTAGCGAAGAAACCGCTCATGTCTGGAGTGGTGTATTGAACGGTGTTGTCATAACGCTCGTCGAAACGGGCATTGCCAACACGGGTCAGGTTACGCATGTCACCGACCTGATCGCCGAACAGGTTAGCTGGGCCACGCGCTGCTTTGAATGGGCTGTCAAAACGACCCAGCTGGAACGTACCGAAACCGCCTTTCAGGCCTACAAAAGTATCGCGGGTAGCGAAGTTAGTGCTGTCACCATCGCTGCTACCGGAAGAAAAGTTGATCTGCTGCTCGATCTGGAAAAAGGCAGTCAGGTTCGGGTTAATCTCATGATCACCTTTGAAGCCCAGGCGTGAAGAGTTGCTGGACAGGTTGGTTTCAGAGTAATCAGCGCCATCATCCAGAAAATCCACGGATACATGTGCACGGCCGTAGATATTTACGTCGGCCATGGCAACAGCCGGAATGGCAGCTGCCAGAGCTGTAACGGCGAATCCGGCAAAATGCTTACGCAGTGTCATTGAGTCTTCCCTCATTAGTGTTTTGCGTTGACAGATAAACAACACATTTGGGCTGCCTTATGGCTTGTTGCCCGGTGTTGGAGGGAATACTGGCAGCGTCATATTTCAGATCGGTTGCGCGAAGATGAACATTCGATGACAGAGGAACTTTTTAACGCGAAAGTAGCCTAGGCGCGGGTTGCAAGAACCGGAAGGAAAGTAAGGATCGTAAAATCAGCAGGATAGCGGTAAAACCCAGAAAAGGTGTCAGCTCAGCTTGGCTGTGCGTCCAGGTTCATGCAGAGGTGCGCTCAGCAGAATGTCGTCATTTAGCCAGCCGTTTAATAGCGCCAAACCATTCGTTAAAAATGCATCATCGCAGCTCAAGCCGCTTTCCTCGGCCAACAAGCTGAGTAACGCGCTCGGCGTGTAGCTCTGCTCATGCAAATGGTTCAATAACTGAAAAGTAAAGGCCGTCAGTTGCATGAAGCGCACTTTGTCGTTGCGGTCGCGCCACACTAATAGACAGGTGACCTGCTCCGGCACAGTAGTCGGTTGGTAGTCAGGCCCAATCTGGTGAACCGGCCATTGATAAGCCTGCGGCCAAGCCAAAGGTGAGGGGTAAACAAGGCTGTGCAGACTCAGCTCAGCGCCCTGCTCGTCCGTGGCTGGCAACTCATCGGCGGCGGTATCCAATGCCAGCTCAACCCACTCGTAGTGCGCCAACTCCAGCATATAAGGCGGATCGCCCGCGTCGGCCAGATAACCGCTCTGTAACCAGGCGATGAATTCCTGACCAATCTCTAGAAAGTACGGTGAGCGGCAATGGTGCTGTGCAATAAAGTCACTCACCAAGCTGTTCCAGCGTTCGGCCGACAATAGGCCGTGCAACACCGGAAAGGTGCCGCGCACGAAGCTTTCAATGCTGTTGAAGAATAATCGCTCGTATACCGCTACTCGCTGCGTTGGTACGCCTTCTGGCAACGGTTTGGTTGCGGGATCACGTAAACGCGCGGCAAAGCGGCGCTGATGCCATTCACTGGTTTTATGGGTATTGCTCACGCGCGCAGACTTTTTGGTGCAGTGGCTGCGGATTGCAATGCGCGGATCTGCGCTACTTCAGCGTAGAGCTCGGCAATCGGGGGGAAGTTAAAGTCTCGCTCTAACAAGGTGGGGCGCACACCATGTGCAGCGTAGGCCAATTGCAGTAACCGCCATACCGGATCGATTACCGGGGCGCCATGGCTATCGATTTTCAGACCAGGCTCGGCGTCAAAATGACCGGCGATGTGCATATAAGCAATGCGCGCGCTCGGCATTGCCCTGATGAAATGCTCGGCGTCGCTGCCGAAGTTGATGCTATTAACCAATACGTTATTGACGTCCAATAGCAACTGACAGTCTGCCTCCTGCAGCACGCGGCTAACGAAGTCCGCCTCATCCATATCGCCCGGAAGACAGACGTACGCCGAGACGTTTTCGATAATCAATGGCCGCTCCAGTGCCTCTTCCACCTGTTTTACACGCTGCGCTATGCGCACAACATTGCTGTCGCTGAAGGGAACGGGCATCAAGTCATAAAGCTGCCCATCATCAGCACAAGCGGAAAGATGTTCGCTGTAAACACTGATCTGGTGTTCATCCAGAAAGCATTTGATGTCAGTCAGCAAACGCTGATCCAATGGTGCCAAGCCACCCAGGTTGAGAGACAAGCCATGGCAAGCGAACGCATGGCGTTCGGTTAGGGCGCGGAATTGGCGGCCGTAACGGCCGCCAATATTGATCCAGTTTTCTGGCGCTACTTCAAAGAAATCCACACCGGGGTTTGGGCCCTGAGTAATCTCATTGAGCAAGCCGCGGCGCAGACCGAGGCCTGCGCCCTGCACGCCAGTAGGCTGAGTGAAATTCACCAATTAGTTGCCGCAGGTGCCTTCACGCTCACTTTTACCTTCTTCCTTGCCTTCACCACAGCTGCCTTCACCACACTTGCCTTCCATGTCGCCCTCACCATGGTTGTCCGCCACGTTGTAGCCACTTTGCAGTTCTTGCACGGCGAAAGGGTTTTCTGCGGCGTTAACGCTGGCACCAGCGCCCATCAGAGTGACACCAAGGGTTACGATAGCGGTATTGAGTTTGTTCATGGTCAATCTCCATTTTTGTATTAGAGGCATAGAATGCCTCCTCACTAAACTAGACCAGGCTAAGCCACTGTGGTTACAAATTTGGGTATATTTTCTTTATCGCAAAACACTTTAGTGCTTATCTTGCTGGCCTTTTTCGCTGGACTGAGCAGTGCGCTGCTCCAGCATGGTCTTGAGTAGCCGCTCAAGATCGGGCATCGGCGTATCTGGCATGTGCTTTATCACGCGTTGACTGACGCGCAACTGACGGACAAATCGACGGCAGCGAAAACACATAGCCAAGTGCGTGCGCACCGCCAAACGCTGTTTAAAGCTTAGCTCACCATCCAGCAGATCGCTGGACTGCGCCACCAGATCTCGACATGTCAACATTCGCCTGTTACCTCAAAATGATCCAACGTCGCGAAGACGCTCAATCGCGCACGGTGCAGCAATACCCGTACATTAGAGTGCGAGATGTCGAGCAGGTTACAGATTTCTTCTAATTCAAGACATTGACGGTCGCGTAGCATTATCACGCTGCGCTGCAGCTCTGACAGACTGGTCAGGGTATGTTCCAGACACTCACGCAGTTCCTGCTCATCCAGCAGGGCTTCGGGCGAGTCTGAATGCCATGAGATCGGAGATTGCAACCAATGCCCGTTGGGCTTGAAGCGATCAGCACCTATGCTGCCGTGAGGGCCGCTGAGATCGTCGATGAAGACTTCTCGACGTTGTTTTTTTAAGCGGGTTTTAGCGGTATTGGCAGTGATGGTCAGTAGCCAGGTTTTCAGACTGGAGCGGCTGGCGAAGCCATCTATATTACGTACTACCGCCAACCAACTGTCCTGCACCACCTCGTCTGCGCTGCTGCTGCCGACGATAGCGATAGCGACCGCACGCATGGCGCCTTGATGGGTGCTGACAAGCAGCTTGTAGGCTGCTTGCTCACCCTTGCGCAAGCGCTCAAGCAGCCGCTCTTCATCCATCACAATAGGTTTCTCTTCAGCCGCAATGGCATCATCAGTTTTTGCGTACCACCACGCTGCCAATCGAGTAACCCGCGCCGAACGAACAGATCACCCCGTGGCTGCCAACAGGCAAATCTGCCTGATGCTGGTGGAAGGCGATGATTGAGCCAGCGGAGCTGGTGTTGGCATACTTATCGAGGACCACAGGGGCCTCTTCGGCACTCGGGTCCCGGCCCAGCAGCTTGCGCGCGATCAGCATGTTCATGTTCAAATTGGCTTGATGCAACCAGAAGCGCTTGATGTCTTCTACTTCCAAGCCCACTTCCTTCAGGTGATTGCCAATCAGCTCCGCTACCATAGGGCAAACATCACGAAACACCTTGCGGCCGTTCTGCACAAACAGCTTGTCTGGCTTACCCACGCCGGATTCGTCAGCGCGATTGAGGAAGCCGAAGTTGTTGCGGATGTTGTTGGAGAACTTGGTCAGCAGCTTGGTACCCAGAATCTCATAAGGATGCTCGCAGACAGCCTGGTCGGCACGTTCTATTACGACCGCAGTGCAAGCATCACCAAAGATAAAGTGGCTGTCACGGTCACGGAAGCTCATGTGACCGGTGCAGACCTCAGGGTTAACCATTAGCACGGCGCGAGCTTGCCCCAGCTGCACTGCGCTGACGGCGTTCTGGATACCAAAGGTGGCAGAAGAACAGGCTACGTTCATGTCAAAACCAAAACCTTCAATGCCCAACGCTTCCTGAACTTCGACCGCCAGCGCTGGATAGCCGCGTGGCAAGTTTGAACACGCCACAATAACGGCGTCTATATCAGCAGGCGTGCGACCTGCCGCTTCCAGTGCTTGCTGTGCAGCCTTAACGGCCATCTCGCAGAGCAGTGACTGATCTTCGTTACTGCGCTCGGGAATGTCGGGCACCATGCGGTTAACGTCGAGAATACCGCTTTTGTTCATCACGTAGCGGCTCTTGATACCAGAAGCCTTTTCGATGAACTCAGTGCTGGAGCCGGCTAGCGGCTCAACAGTACCCGCCTCGATGGCGGCGGCGTTTTCGGCATTGAACTGCTCGACATAGGCATTGAAGCTTTCTACCAACTCTTCATTGCTAATGCTTTCTGTAGGGGTATACAAACCTGTTCCGCTGATCACGACTTTGTGCACGGTCGGTCCTCTTCTCATGTTATGGACGCGGTCTACTGAACGCCGGCGCGCTACTGCCAGTAAACCGCTCTAATCTTTAGATAATTAGCGTAAGTGTTGCTCAAGCCAACCAAGAACCAGCGGAAAATGATCTACCTCTGCCTGTGGGTGGGTCAGTAGGTCTGCGTGCCCATAACGTCTGGAACACCCCTGCCCCTTCTCCAGCAACACGATTTGCGCATCATGTGGCCCCAGCTCTCGGGCAAAGTCACGGACATCGCCGATATGCCCCTGTTGACGATCTGACTCACCAGCCAGATACAAACCCGGCGGCCAAACAAGCTTACCTATCGCGCTAGCATAGTCGAAACCATCTTCAAGATCACGCCATTCGCCGCGCATCCAGGCAAGATTGGTAGCATGGATTGCGGTTGATTCATCCGCCGAGCCAATTGCCATAGCGCGCGCAGGTATCACGCCTTTCATGCGGCCCAACAACGGTAGCAATCGCTGCCAAAATAGCGCGCTAGTGAAGCGCGTAGCCCGCGAGCCATGTAGCTGGCGGCGACGTACTCCAAAGTGCAGCAAACCTCGTATGCGGGTCAACAAGTCCGGGCGACGAATCAACGCGCTTACCAGCCACACTCCACCCCAGCCATGCCCCACACAAAAAACGGGCTGACCTGGATGGCGCGCATACACAAACTCCAGCAGCGCCGGCAGATCCTGGTTAATCAGGGCTGACTGAGTGACCTCAGCGGATGACTCGAGCAACGCTGGGGCACTCTGGCCATGCCCGCGCAGATCGGCGACATAGGCCGTGTGACCTTCAGCTGCCAGAGTACCAGCCAAGCCCTGATCGTTGCGCGGATGAAAAACCCGGCCGTCTTCCAGCGCGCCATGTACCAGTAACAAAACAGCGCCCATATTGCTGCTGCCGAAACAGCGCATTTCGAGCTCTACGGCGTCAACCTTCAGCTTGTGCGTTTCAATCAGGCTCTGCTCCACCTCAAATCCTTTAAGTCTTGTTATCGGCTGATCAGTGTAACGACCCTATGCGACTCAATCTGTGATTTCGCGCCACAGTTTGGCTAGTCGTTTCGCAGATACGGGCATCTTGGTACCGAGCTGCTGCGCAAACAGCGATATACGATACTCTTCCAACATCCAGCGCCACTCTTCCAGTCGCGCATCCCAGCGCCCTTCTCGGCGCAGCTTCTCGGTCAACGCGAGATACTGCTGCCAAAAACCCTGTAATTCGTCAGTCCAGGCACGATCGCGTGGCACTTGCCCCGGTAGCTTGTCCAGACGTTGCTCTATGGCCGTTAAGTACCGCGGGTATTGGGCCAACCATTGTGCTGGTACTGCACGGGCAAACCCGGGATATACCAGATTGGCCAGCTGATCGCGCACATCGTTCATCGCCAGCGCGTGGGCCAGCTCAACTTTGCCCTTGAAGCGTTTACGCAGGCTGTGCCACTGCTTAAGAATACCGAGTATCTGTTGCGCCAATTGTTCAGCACTTGGGACCCAATCAGCGCGCCGCTGATCAAGTAACGCCTTGAGTGCATCGGGGTCACGTGGCAAATCGAGCTTATCCGCCAAGAAAACCCTATCAATCGCCCCGAGCAACACGTCATCGGTCAATTGTTTCTGCGTACCCAAATCCCGGTAGTAAATGGCCGCATCCTTCAACGCGGACGTCTTCTGTCGCAATAGCCGAGCTTGCTCCGGCAAGGCTTGTAGTAACAGACGTTGGACGCCGAGGCGGTGTTGCTGGGCAGCAATTTGCGAGACGTCGAATAGCTTCTCGACTACCTCCTCGCCCTGCTCAACCCAACCGGGATATACGTTGATTGCGATACCCGCCTGCTTGCGAATCAGGGTGGGCGGCAATGCATAAGTGCCCGCTGGGGCGTCACCGCCGGCGTTAGCTGGGGTTTCTTCAGTATTACTATTTTCTGGCTCCAATGGCCGGCCTTCCAGCTCGCCGCAGAGTGCGCTGTAATCTCGGCCGCTGCAGATAACATCGGCACTGGCATCGACCACTTCAATGCGCATGCGCAGATGATCTTCCAGTTGAATTTCATCCCAACTCTGCTCATCCAAGCGCACGCCGGTCATGCGTGTCAGTTCGCGACCCAATGCCTGCGTCAGGCTGCCTTCAGCAAAGGGCATACGCTCCAACGCGGCGCGGACGAAATCGGGTACGGGCACAAAATTTTTGCGCAGCGCTTTAGGTAAGCCACGCACCAACGCCACACTCTTGTCGAACAGCAGGCCTGGTACCAGCCATTCCAAGCGGCTTTGCGGGATGCGCCGCAATAATGAAGCAGGCACTCTTACGGTGACTCCATCATGCGGATGACCGGGCTCAAAATGATAGCTCAGCGGCAGTGCGACCGACTCCCAACGCAGCAGATCCGGATATAGGTCTGCGCTGACTTCGTTGGCATCACGCTGCAGTAAATCTTCACGGGTCATGTGTAGCAGCATGGGCTGCTGCTCACTATTGCGCTTCACCCAACGCTCGAACGTGGCCAGCTGTACGGTATCAGCCGGGACGTGCTGATCAAAAAAGCGGTACAGGGTTTCATCATCAACCACTATGTCGCGCTTGCGTGACTTGGCTTCTAACTCGTCCAGTTCACTGATGAGCTGTTGATTAGCTTTGTTGAAAGCCGCACGACCGTGCCATTCACCGCCTACCAGCGCATGGCGGATAAACAACTCACGCGAGACTACTGGATCAATCGGGCCATAGTGGATCTTACGCCGCGGCACGATGATCAATCCGTAGAGTGTAACCTGCTCAAAGGCCACTACCTGGCCACGCTTCTTTTCCCAATGCGGCTCGCTGTAACTGGTTTTGGTCAGGTGTGCGGCTAGCGGCTCTATCCAGGCCGGATCGACCTTGGCTGCCAAACGCCCATACAAACGTCGGGTTTCGGTTAGTTCCGCCACCATTACCCAGGCGGGTTTTTTCTTTGCCAACGCTGATGAAGGGTGCAGTAGAAAGCGGCGCTGCCGCGCACCCAAATAGTCGCCGTCTTCAGTCTTGTTGCCCAGATGGCTGAGCAAACCAGCGAGCAACGCCTTATGGATAGACTCGTGCCCGGCTGGTTGGGTGTTGTCCTTAAGTCCGAGATCACGGCAGGTCAGGCGTATCTGACGATGCGTCTCGCGCCATTCGCGTAAGCGCAGGAAGTTGAGAAAATTACGCCGACACCAGTTACGCAGCTGACCTTGCGTCAAAGCTTGCCGTTGCTGCTCGTGGCCGGCCCAGAGGTTAAGGAAGGCAGCAAAGTCCGAGACCTCGTCCGCCCATTGTGTGTGTGCCTGGTCAGCGGCTTGCTGTTTCTCGAGTGGACGTTCACGCGGGTCCTGTACCGACAACGCGCTGGCAATCACGGCGATCTCGTATAAACAGTCCTGCTTGGCGCCCTCTAGCAGCATGCGACCGATCCGCGGATCAACCGGCAAGCGTGCCAGCTGTCGCCCTAGATCGGTCATACCATCGGCGCGATCAACCGCGCCCAACTCCTGCAGCAAGGTAAAACCATCGCTAATGGAGCGGCTGTCCGGCGGCTCAATGAATGGGAAATCTTCGATGCGACCCAAACGCAGGTGCAACATCTGCAGAATGACCGAAGCCAGGTTGGTGCGGCGGATTTCCGGATCGGTGAAAGCGGGGCGGCCGTTAAAGTCATCTTCGCCATACAATCGCACGCAGATGCCCGGCGCCACGCGACCGCAGCGGCCCTTGCGCTGGTTGGCGCTGGCCTGAGATACCGCTTCGATCGGCAACCGCTGCACCTTGGAGCGTGGGCTATAGCGGCTAATGCGCGCCTCGCCTGGGTCTATCACATAGACGATACCCGGTACGGTCAACGAGGTTTCCGCAACGTTAGTCGCTAACACCACCCGGCGTCCGGCGTGGGAAGCAAATATCTTTTGCTGCTCGCTCACCGACAACCGCGCATACAACGGCAGAATCTCGGTGTGTTTGAGATTAGCTTTGCGTAAATAGTCTGCTGTGTCGCGAATCTCCCGCTCACCCGGCAGGAAGATCAGCACGTCGCCCGGCGGCTGTCGGTGCTCGCGCTCATGGGTGTCGATCTCACGCAATGCAGAAACAATGCCCTGATCAATGCTCAGGTCTTCCTCGACGACGTTGCCCTCTTCGTCCTGCTCCGCGCTAAGCGGCCGATACCAGACATCCACCGGGAACGCTCTGCCAGACACCTCAATAACGGGGGCGTTGTCGAAGTGCTGCGAGAAGCGCTCCAGGTCAATGGTTGCAGAAGTAATGATCACTTTGAGGTCCGGCCGTTTGGCCAGAATGGTTTTCAGGTAGCCGAGCAAAAAGTCGATATTCAGACTGCGTTCATGGGCTTCATCAATGATGATGGTGTCGTAACGATTCAAAAAACGGTCATTCTGAGTCTCAGCCAGCAGAATGCCGTCGGTCATCAACTTGACCAGCGTTTTTTCCGAGCTTTGATCGGTGAAGCGCACCTGAAAGCCCACCAGTTCGCCGAGCGGCGTAGCCAGCTCGTCGGCAATGCGGCTGGCTACGCTGCGCGCCGCCAAGCGCCGCGGCTGGGTATGGCCAATCAAACCACGGGTACCGCGACCCAGCTCCAGGCAAATCTTGGGCAGCTGAGTTGTTTTACCAGAACCCGTTTCGCCAGCGATCACCACTACCTGGTGTTCGGCAATTGCCGCTTTGATCTGCTCGCGCTTTTCAGCAATCGGTAGGCTATCGACAAATTGAATAGCCGGAATACTCGCCTCGCGCGCTGCAACCTTGGCAGCAGAGGCGTCGAAGCGTTTTATCCAGGCACTACTCGCTTGAGCATCGGCGCTGTCGCCTAACTTGCCATATTGCTGTTGTAAGCGATTACGGTCGGCGGCCATTACTCGTGAAAAGTCGGGACTGCGCGTATCTAGGGTGGGCATGGAGCGTCCTGTAACATGAAAAAGCCCCGCCGGAACGAGTCAGGCGGGGCTTTATTGTCGCAAAAATGCGACGACTATTGCAGACGATTAACCTGCCAGTTTTTTCAACTCTTCGTCACGCAGTTCGCGGCGCAGAATTTTACCCACGTTGGTGGTCGGCAAGCTTTCGCGAAATTCTACAAACTTAGGCACTTTGTAGGCAGTCAGATTGCTGCGCATGTGCTCCTTGACCTGCGCTTCAGTCAAGCTCACATCAGCGCTCTTGACCAAAAAGACCTTGATAGCCTCGCCGGATTTTTCATCAGGAACGCCAATGGCAGCACACTGCGCGACACCCGGAATGGCAGCCATGACATCTTCCAGTTCGTTCGGGTACACGTTAAAACCAGAGACCAGGATCATATCCTTCTTACGGTCTACGATGCGCAGGTAACCGTCTTCCTGAATGATCGCGATGTCGCCTGTCTTCAGCCAGCCCTCAGCATCCAGGATTTCTTCGGTAGCTTCTTTGCGCTGCCAGTAACCCTTCATGACCTGCGGGCCTTTGACGCAAAGCTCACCCCTTTCACCGAGCGGCAATTCGTTATTCTCTTCATCGATGATCTTGCACAGCGTAGAAGGAACCGGAATACCGATAGTACCCAGGCGAATCTCATTAATGGGGTTCACGGTGGCTAGCGGGCTGGTTTCGGTCATGCCAAAGCCTTCGCATACTGGGCTGCCGGTGACTTTTTCCCAGCGTTCAGCGGTGGCTAGCTGCAGCGCCATACCGCCGGACAGAGTCACTTTGAAACCCGTAAAGTCCAAGGCACGGAACGCGGCGTTGTTGCATAGACCAGCGAACAAGGTATTAAGACCCACAAATCCGGTAAAGCGATGCTGCGACAGCTCCTTAACGAAGGCGTCGAGATCACGCGGGTTAGTAATCAGAATGTTGTGGTTGCCACTGAGCATCATCGCCATGCAGTGGAAGGTAAAAGCGTAGATATGGTAAAGCGGCAACGGGCAAACGATGATCTCTTCACCATCCACCATGCTGGAGCCCATCATTGCCTTGGCTTGCAGCATATTGGCGACTAGATTGCGATGGGTCAGCATTGCACCCTTCGCAACCCCTGTGGTGCCGCCAGTGTATTGCAGCACAGCGATGTCTTCTGCGGTGGGTGTCGCTTCGGTGAACGACAACGAGCGGCCTTGCGCCATGGTGTCATTAAACTTGACCATGCCGGGAATGGAATACGCTGGCACCATTTTTTTAACGTGTTTAACGACGGTATTAACCAGCAGGCGCTTCAATGGCGACAACATGTCGCCCACTTCGGTGACGATCACCTTTTTAACGCCGGTTTTGGGTACTACTTCTTCTGCCAGATGCGCCATATTGGCGAGACAGACCAGCGCCTTGGCGCCAGAGTCGTTGAACTGGTGTTCCATTTCCCGCGGGGTGTACAACGGATTGGTATTCACCACTACATAACCGGCACGCATGGCGCCGAATACGACAATCGGATACTGCAGTACGTTCGGCATTTGCACCGCGATACGATCGCCGGGCTGCAGTCCGCTGTGTTTTTGCAGGTAAGCGGCAAAATGCCCAGAGAGGGTATACATCTCACCATAGGTGAGGGTCTTGCCGAGATTGGTAAAGGCGGGCTTGTTTGCGAAGCGTTCGCAGGACTCTTTGAGTACAGCCAGAATATTGGGGTACTGATCGGGATTGATTTCTGAGGAAACGCCCGCTGGATATTTATCTTTCCAGAAATTTTCAATCATAGAAGCCCGCTCCTGAACGCAGTCGGCTTTTACATGCCGCTGATGTCTTATGGTTTTAACGCGCTGATGCACGCATTTCGCCGCAAATTTATAAGATATCGTTATCTCTGCGGACGAAGAACCGGAAGACTATCAGCTTTCCCGAGGGCAGACCAGCACCCCCGAAATCAGCTCAAGCGCGCTGTATGCGCGCGTTATCAGGTAACAAGCAGCTGACCGGGCGGTCAGTTTAGCTGAACAATCTTCTTTGCCACTTTACTCTTTATCGCGCAACTCACGACGCAGAATTTTGCCTACAGCAGACATGGGCAAGGACTCGCGCATTTCGTAGTACTTGGGCACCTTGTAACCAGTGAAGTTAGCCCGACAATAGGCCTTCAGCTCATCAACAGTTAGGTCCGGGGAGTTGGCTACTACAAACAACTTGACTGCCTCTCCAGATTTTTCGTCAGGTATGCCAATCGCAGCTGCGTTGGCAACTTTGGGATGCGCCGCTACCACGTCTTCAATCTCGTTGGGGTAAACGTTAAAGCCGGAAACAATAATCAGGTCCTTGATACGGTCAACAATGGACACAAATCCATCCGCATCAATCACTGCCACATCGCCAGTGCGGAACCAACCGTCGGCATCCAGCACTTCTTCGGTCGACTCGGGACGGTTCCAGTACCCTTTCATTACCTGTGGGCCTTTCACGCAGAGCTCGCCGCGCTCGCCGATGCCTAGCTCCGCGCCCTCCTCGTTTATCACCTTGAGTGCAGTGCCAACAGCAGCCAAACCTACGGTGCCGATTCGCGCTAGGCCGTCACCAGGGCTGGAAGTCACTACCGGAGAGCATTCAGTCAGACCATAGCCTTCGCCAATCTTGCAGCCGGTTTTCTTCTCCCAGCGTTCAGCTGTTGCCTTAACCAGCGCCGTGCCACCGGAACCAGTACTTTTTAGATGGCTGAAATCGATATTGGCAAACTCCGGATCATCCATCAGCGCAACGAACAGGGTATTGAGGCCTACCACGGAAGAAAATGGCCACTTCTTAAGTTCAGCGACAAAACCAGGGATATCACGCGGATTGGTGATCAGCACATTGTGATGGCCGGCGATCATCATGCACATGCAGTTCACGGTAAAAGCAAAGATATGATAGAGCGGCAGCGGCGCAATGATCACTTCGCCGCTGTCTTTGGTTATCTTTTGGCCGTCTTTACCCACTTGCTGCATGGTTGCATACACCTGCAGCATGTTCGCCACCAAGTTGCCGTGGGTCAGCATGGCACCTTTAGCTACACCCGTAGTGCCGCCGGTATATTGCAGTACAGCAACATCATCCAAGGTTTTCTTAACGGCGTTTGGAGTCTGTCCTGCGCATTGCTTCAGCGCTTTCTTGAACGACACCGCTTGAGGGAGTTGGTAGTCCGGCACGATCTTCTTAACGTACTTGACCGCAGCATTGGTGATAACACCTTTTAGGCCGGGCAACATATCGCCGATGCGTGCTTCAAACAGAAATTCGATCTCAGTATCGGGCAGTACTTCTTGCACCAAGTGACCGAACATATTCATGAAGATAAGCGCACGCGCGCCTGAGTCTTGGAACTGATGACGCATTTCACGCGCGGTATACAGTGGGTTGGTATTTACCACGACCAAACCCGCACGAATTGCACCATAAACTGCAATGGGAAACTGCAACACGTTCGGCATCTGCACCGCAATACGGTCGCCGGGCTGCAAGGTAGTATGTTGCTGTAAGTAACTGGCGAAGGCCGCAGAATGGCGATCTAGATCAGCATAACTGAGTGTCACACCCATATTGCTGAACGCTGGACGGTCACCATGCTTGGCGCATGCCTGCTGGAAGACATCAATGATTGATGAGTATTGGGTGAGATCAATCGTCGCTGGGATGCCGGCGGGCCGTTTGTCGTCCCAGAAGGAAGCGTCCATTATTTTTATCCTCTTTCCCGTTGTTACATTTGTTATGAGTTGTTTTGGTTGTCGGCAGGCTCTAGCTCATAGCTCAAGCGTCAAAAATCGCGCTCCTGCACAAAGATCAACAAAACTAACAGCTGCCCCGGCAAATACAAACTGCAGAAGTGTTTCATTTGGTTTGTGAATACCCGACACCTCTCGCCTTATACCGAGACACTGGATTAACCTGCGTTAACAAACAATAACAATCAGGATAACAGCCGTCATGAACTCTGCCAGCAAAGCCGGCAACCCGGCGATGACCGACTTGGTACACGCGCCGCAATGGCACCCCCAAGGATCCGTGCGTGCCAATATAATCATCTGTCATGGCATGGCTGAACACGGCGCTCGCTACGCCCGTTTAGCTTCGAATCTCACCCGTGAAGGCATCGCGGTATATGCGCCGAACTTGCGTGGACACGGCCCGCAAGCTGAAGCAAAACCGGGCCAATTGCCCGGGGGCTGGTTAACGTTGGAATCCGACCTATTGCACTGGGTCAACGAGGTGCGCGCACTCTACCCCGATGCGCCCCTGATGTTGTTAGGACACAGTATGGGCTCTTACCTGGTGCAAGGTTTTCTATTGAAGCACTCGGCATTGATTGATGCAGTCATCCTTAGCGGTAGCAATGCCCACCCTCCCGCGCTGAGTTGGTTCGGTCGCATTGCCGCCCAAATCGAGGGCCGCTTGCGCGCGCCAGACGCACCAGCCCAGACATTAGGTAAGCTGAGCTTTGGTCAATTCAACAAAGCTTTTGCACCCAACCGTACTGAGTTTGACTGGCTGAGCCGTGACACGGCTGAAGTTGACGCCTATATCAATGACCCTTTATGTGGTTTCACTCTCACGGCAACCTATTGGCGAGGTCTTTTTTCTACGCTGCTGCGGATCGCCGATAAACAGCAGCTTGCAAACATCAAGGCAGGCTTACCCATATTAATTATTGGCGGCGAGAACGACCCGGTCAGTGCCGGTGATGGTTTACGCAAACTACAACAGCGCTTGCAGCAGGCACAGCTTCAGCGGGTAGAATTAGTGCTCTACCCGCAAGCGCGTCACGAGATATTCAACGAGATCAATAAAGATCAGGTGACCAGCGATACGCTGAACTGGATCATGACCACTCTTTCACTCAACACCATAGAGAATCCGGCCGATGAAAATGCTTGAAAACCGCACCTACGACGAACTCAATGTGGGCGACAGCGTCCGCGTCGATCACCTGGTCAAGGAGCGCGATTTGATTCTGTTTGCCGAAGTGTCGGGCGATGTAAATCCGGTACACCTCGACGAGGCGTTTGCTGCCAACACACCATTCAAAGGTCGGATCGCCCACGGTATGTTTTCCGGCGCACTGATTTCCGCGACCATCGCCTGCGAACTGCCTGGGCCAGGCACCATCTACATCGCTCAGGAAATGAGCTTTCTGCGCCCGGTCCGCCTGAATGACACCATCAGCATTGAACTTGAAGTGCTGGAAAAACTGCCGAAAAACCGCGTTAAAATCGCTACTCGCGTATTTAACCAAGACGGAAAGAAGGTCGTCGACGGCGTCGCCACCGTTATGGCTCCGACCGAAAAAACCGCTATTCCTCAGCCCGCGTTGCCGCCTATCAGTTTCTGATTCCGCGGCAATAAAAAACCGCTGCAGGGCAGCGGTTTTTTATTGCTTCAACTTTTATCCATGGATGAAAGCACTCAGCTAGTTTATTTGCTGAGAACCTTCATGCCATCCTCAAGTCCTTGCAGGGTTAATGGGTACATTTTGTCTTCAATCAGATCACGAACGATCTGGGTGGAGGTTGTATATTCCCACGCGTCCTTCGGGTAAGGATTAATCCAGATAAGCTTCTTGTACTTCTCCTTGAAGCGCTGAATCCACACATGTCCAGCCTCCTCGTTCCAATGCTCTACACTGCCACCAGGTTGGGTAATTTCGTAGGGTGCCATGGCTGCATCACCAACGAAAATCACCTTATAATCCGGGCCATACTTGTTCAGCAAATCAGTGGTCGAGGTGCGCTCACTGGTGCGACGCATATTGTTTTTCCAAACTGACTCGTAGAGGCAGTTGTGGAAGTAATAGTACTCGAGGTGTTTGAATTCGGTGCGGCAAGCCGAAAACAACTCTTCACAGACCTTGATATGCGCATCCATCGAACCGCCGATATCAAACAGCAGCAGCAGTTTGACTGCGTTACGACGCTCTGGTCGCATCTGAATATTCAGCAGTCCAGCATCCTTGGCGGTGTGATCAATAGTGCCATCGATATCCAACTCATCCGCCGCGCCTTGGCGAGCAAATTTGCGCAGACGTCTCAACGCCACCTTGATGTTGCGGGTACCCAACTCAATCTGGTCATCCAGATTTCGGTAATCGCGCTGTTCCCATACCTTGGCCGCCCTGCCCTGACGCTTGCCAGCATCGCCGACACGGATGCCTTCAGGGTTATAACCGCCCGAGCCGAACGGACTGGTGCCGCCGGTACCTATCCACTTATTGCCGCCCTCGTGACGCTCTTTTTGCTCTTCAAGGCGCTTTTTGAACTCCTCGATCAGCTTGTCCAGACCACCAAGCGACTCGATCTTGGCTTTTTCCTCATCACTCAACATGCGCTCGAATTCCTTGCGCAGCCAGTCGTCCGGAATCATCGCCTCAATCAACTGATCAAGGTTGTCTAGACCCTTGAAGTAGGCGCCAAACGCACGGTCAAATTTGTCGAAATGACGCTCATCCTTAACCATCACAGTGCGCGACAAGTAATAAAACTCATCCATATCTGCGAACACCACATGGTGTTTCAGCGCATTGATCAAGTCGAGCAACTCACGTACCGAAACCGGTACCTTGGCTGCCCGCATTTCATTGAACAGGCCCAGTAACATGGGCACCTCCCAGTCAGGGAAACACAATAAAAGTCAGCGTATGCGATAGGTCGGCCGATCAAACCAAACTGCTTGATTCAACGCCGCCCATCACTCGATCTGACATTCAGTCAGATCGTGCGCTATGGTCTTCGGTGTTTCCTTAGCGGTTTTGACGACGCGTCATGAAGGCCAGACGCTCAAGCAACTGCACGTCCTGCTCGTTCTTGACTAGCGCACCGTACAACGGCGGAATCGCCTTGGTGGGATCGCGGTCGCGCAATACGGCTTCTGGAATCTGGTCTGCCATCAGCAGCTTCAGCCAGTCAACCAGTTCGGAGGTAGAAGGCTTCTTCTTCAGACCTGGCACTTTGCGTACATCGAAGAAGATATCCATGGCTTCGGACAGCAAATGCGTTTCGATCTTCGGAAAATGCACATCAACGATCTTCTTCATTGTTTCGCGAGTCGGGAACGCGATGTAATGGAAGAAGCAGCGACGCAGGAAGGCATCCGGCAGCTCTTTTTCGTTGTTGGAGGTAATGATAATGATCGGGCGCTGCTTAGCCTTGATGGTCTGATTCGTCTCGTAGACGTAGAACTCCATCTTATCGAGCTCTTGCAGCAGGTCATTTGGAAACTCAATGTCGGCCTTGTCGATTTCATCAATCAGCAAGATGGCACGTTCCTCCGATTCGAAGGCCTCCCAGAGCTTACCTTTCTTGATGTAATTGGCAACATCATGGACCTTCTCGACGCCTAGTTGCGAGTCGCGCAAACGGCTCACAGCATCGTACTCATACAGACCTTGATGCGCCTTGGTAGTCGACTTGATGTGCCAAGTGATGAGTTTGACGCCCATCGATGCTGCCAGCTCTTCTGCCAGCATGGTTTTACCGGTACCTGGCTCACCCTTGATCAGCAGCGGACGTTCCAAGGTAATGGCAGCGTTAACTGCCAGTTTCAGGTCGTCGGTAGCGACGTAGGACTCAGTGCCTTCAAACTTCATCGGATATTCCTTGGGCCGAAGCCCGGTTTACACCAGGCATTACGTAAAATAAATGTGGTCGGAAACTATAGCGCGCGGGCAATTGGGCTGTAAACGCAGGGAGACCATGCAAAATATGAATGATACAACGCCATCACCCTCGGCGAGATGACCTCAGCGCTCGTCCTGCACTTGCTCGAAGCGCGAAGTGAAAGCCTCAATAAAGGCGTTACGCAAAATTCCAAAAAACGCCTGCAGTGGGCTAACATCCGCTTGATCAATACTCCCGGACAACTCCACACGGGTAGCAAACTGATCTCGCTTCTGGTTCTGCAGCACGGTCTGGCTGCCGCCGACAACGGCCTCCCATATGCCGCGAAAAAACCCCTTATCGTCGTCTTTGAAATCCTGTTCAAAATTGAAAATATCAACGTTGCGCAGTAGCGGTTTTACATACCCTTCCAGCTGGCTGTCACGCACCTTTGCTTCAATGACTAGATCGCCAGTCCCATCTTTGAAATCGAATTTGCCATAAGCTGATGCAAACTCATTCATACGGGGCAACTCAAGATCGGTCATTCGCAGACGAAAATCGAGATTTTCCATACGCACCAATGGGTCGAATTTTGCTGATACTTCTAGCGGTGCCTGCCCGAGAAAGAGCGCTGTTCCTTCTGCGCTGGCATCGCGAGCACCTTCTTGCTGTTTGGCATTAGTCAGGTTGAGCACCGTCAGATCCAACTCGTTAATATAGATATTTACGGGGGGTTCTGAATTGAAATTTCGGAAGGCGATCACACCTTGATTTATGTCCACGCGATCAAGACGCAGAGGCAGGATGGACTGCACCTTCTCACGCCAATCCACGCCGGTTCCGCCCTGCTTTTGCTCTTCACGATCACCGTCGACAAAGTTGAGCTCAGGCCCGTTTACTTCCATTTCAGCAACCAGTGCCCCGCTACTCCAGATAGGACGCAGACGAATTTTCACGTTGGTTTCAGGCAATTTTAAAAAAGGGACCTGAGTATTACCGTCGATCTTGACGATGTTCAGACCCTCCATGCGGTAAGCACCGCGCCATAGCACTATGTCTACATCCTCAACATGACCACGGTAGTCGCCCATATTGGCCATTTTTTTGTTCAGCACATCCTTAACAAAAATAGGCAGCAGCAAATGCACCAGCAGTAACAGCACCGCCAGCACTAATATGGTAATCAAGAGGTAGCGACTTTTACGTTTCATATCAGGTGGACCTTTCCATTCGCTGGCAGTTCAGCTTGAATTGACGGATATAGCCGCCCGGCATAGGCTGGTGCGCTTCGCTAAGATTATCACGCGCCCGCGCACAACCATTGCACAAGAATCAAACAAACAGGAGTTCACGCATGAGCCGCATCTTCGCAGACAATTCACAGGCCATCGGTAACACCCCGCTGGTAAGAATCAATCGACTCGGCCCCCAAGGCGTGACCATCCTGGCCAAGATTGAAGGACGCAACCCCGCGTACTCCGTCAAATGCCGTATTGGCGCCAGTATGGTCTGGGACGCTGAGTCATCCGGCCGCCTTAAACCCGGCATGACTATTGTGGAACCGACATCAGGCAATACCGGTATCGGCCTTGCTTTTGTAGCCGCCGCCCGTGGGTACAAGCTTGTGCTAACCATGCCGGCATCCATGAGCCTGGAGCGCCGCAAGGTACTCAAGGCGTTGGGCGCTGAGCTGGTCTTAACCGAGCCCGCCAAAGGCATGAAAGGCGCCATCGACAAAGCCTCTGAACTGGCTCAGCAAAACCCCGAAGAATATATATTGTTGCAACAGTTCGAGAACCCAGCTAACCCAAGCATCCACGAAAAAACGACCGGCCCAGAAATCTGGAACGACACCGAGGGCAGCATCGATGTGCTCGTATCAGGCGTTGGTACTGGCGGCACAATTACCGGGATATCTCGCTACATTAAACAGACATGTGGCAAGCCCATCATCTCGGTGGCCGTTGAACCCACTAGCTCGCCTGTCATTAGCCAAACGATTGCAGGCGAGACGGTGCAACCCAGCCCGCACAAGATTCAAGGCATCGGCGCAGGTTTCGTGCCAGGCAATCTAGATCTGAGCCTGGTCGATCGTGTTGAGCTGGTTAGCGATGAAGATTCTAAACAAATGGCACTGCGTTTGATGCGCGAAGAAGGCATTTTGTGCGGCATCTCCTGCGGTGCGGCGATGGTGGCGGCAACGCGCATCGCGGAAGAACCAGAAATGCAAGGCAAAACCATTGTGGTTATTCTGCCGGACTCGGGTGAACGTTACCTTTCCACAATGTTGTTCGCCGATATCTTTAGCGATCAGGAAAACGTTCAATAGGTGTCAACCGCTGCCGCCTCTCCTGAGCGCGGCAGCTTGTATCTCTTCAGCGCTTCCGCACAGCGCTCGGACTGGCTATGCTGCGAGGATGATCCCCCGCAACAGGCTCTCTGCAATGTCTTACTCTCCCGATCTTATCGCGCAACAAATACTTGTTGGCTTCGACCTTTATCGCGCTCAGTTCCGTGAACTAACGGCTGGAGCCCGTGCGCGCTTCGAGCAGGCGCACTGGAACGATATTCAAGAAGCATCGACTCAGCGTATCAATGCGTATGAAGACCAGGTTCACCGCACTGCGAACGAACTGGGTGCATCCGACGCGGGCTCAACCGTAAATGACGTCAGCGCTTGGCCCGCAATCCGCCTAGCGTATATTCAGGCGATTGAGTCACGTTTTGACGACGAATTGGCAGAAACCTGGTTCAACTCAATTTTTTGCAGTTTGCATCGCCACGATCAGATTAGCGATGCAACCATGTTTGTGCACAGCACCCGGCCCGCCACGCGACCACCATCGCGCAACGCCCTGACCCGCGGTTTTATCTCGGACGGCTCACTGGAGAATCTAGCGCGCCAGGTGATGCAGGAATTCAGTTTCGATACGCCTTGGGAAGATTTTGAGCGCGACGCCCAAATGATAGTCGCAGAACTCCAGCAGGGCCTGCCAGACTGGGCGCAGATGGACCGAGGCTTAACCATAGAGCTGGTGCAGACCGTGTTTTACCGCAATAAAGGCGCCTATCTGGTGGGCAGGCTGATCAGCCAACAAGAACAGTGGCCTTTTGTACTGCCGCTGCTGCACCGTGAAGGCAAGGGTATTAGCGTCGATACGGTGATTACTGACGAGTCAGAAGTATCGATCATTTTCTCCTTCACCCGATCGTATTTCATGGTGGAAGCGGCGGTGCCCAGCGAGCTGGTGGCTTTTCTCAAGCGTTTGTTGCCCGGTAAACACATGGCCGAACTCTACACAGCCATCGGCTTTTACAAACAGGGCAAGTCTGAGTTTTATCGCGCCCTTATCGCTCACCTCGCCAACACCGAAGACCGTTTTATCATGGCCCCCGGTGTCCGCGGCATGGTCATGAGCGTGTTCACCCTGCCCGGCTTCAACACCGTCTTCAAAATCATCAAAGACAAGTTCGCGCCTTCAAAAAACATTGATCGCGCTACCGTGATTGAAAAGTACCGACTGGTTAAACGTCATGACCGTGTAGGCCGACTAGCGGACACTCAGGAATTCGCCGACTTTCGCTTCCCCCGCGATCGCTTTGATCCCGAGTGCTTACGTGAGTTACTTGAGGTGGCACCGACTACCGTGGTCGAAGAAGGTGACGTTATCCTGATCCGTCATTGCTGGACCGAGCGGCGCATGACGCCTCTCAATATCTACTTGGAAAACGCCAGCGAGTCCCAGACCGAAGACGCACTATTTGATTACGGCAAATCCATCAAGGAGCTCGCAGCCGCCAATATTTTCCCTGGCGACATGCTGCTGAAGAATTTCGGCGTAACTCGGCATGGCCGCGTCGTATTTTATGACTACGATGAAATCAGCTATCTGACCGAAGTTAACTTCAGAGTGATTCCGGAAGCCCTTTACCCAGAACAGGAAATGGCGTCTGAACCCTGGTATTCAGTATCGCCTAACGATGTATTCCCCGAGGAGTTTCCGGTTTTTCTGTTCGCAGATATCCGTCATCGACGTCAGTTTTTTAAAATGCACGGCAACCTCTTTGACGCCAGCTACTGGCAGGGTTTGCAGCGCCAGATAAAGGATGGACAGGTGATTGATGTGTACCCCTACCGACGTCATCACCCAGCACCCTAACGACGCCCTCAACACGCCATTTGTATTTAATTTAAAAAAACCGATGAAAGGCGTGTTATTTCTGAAATCTGTCGTATACTGAATTTCGTTTATTCAACCCAGACAGTAGCTGTCAACATAGCTTGACTTGCACAACTGAAAGGCGCAGAGTAAACGCGTAGGTTTTCAAGAGATAGAGTTGTAGGCTGCAAGCGCACTTTTCAGTACGTAAGTTTGTCATTCTCGCAATCTTTGATTCCCACGCTTTAATTGAGTGCAAGCTCAAGTATTTCAATTTGATAGGAATTATCCGAAATGGCAACTGGTACAGTTAAGTGGTTCAACGACACTAAAGGTTTTGGCTTCATCACTCCAGACGGCGGTGGTGATGACCTGTTCGCCCACTTCTCCGAAATCAAGGTTCAGGGCTTCAAGTCTCTGGCCGAGAACCAGAAGGTGTCTTTCGACATCACTACTGGTCCTAAGGGCAAGCAGGCAGCAAACATTCAAATCGTCAGCTAATTCTGACCTTTGAATAGAAAAACCCGGCTTATGCCGGGTTTTTTATTGCTTGAATTTTCTCTCTTGCTTCGCTCGCCACGCAGAAAAATTACTCGCCTCAGAGCGCCTTCCATCGTACCCTATGGCGCATATAGCAGAGGCCTAAGCACCTGCACCATCGCCCGTCTGGGCGGCTGATTAAAGGCCACGCCTATCAGCTCACGCCTCATTTTCCGCCGCCAGCATCAACTTCCCAGCCGGCAGCGTCGACCACAAGGGGGTTTACCAGTGGATAACTTGGGTAGCAGCCAAAGCCAGGAAGCAATTAAGGTCACCATTTTCCGTGCAGCCGAAGCCATTGTCAGTGAGCTCGGTGCATCACAGCTGACTTTCGCCACGCTCAGCGCACGCAGTGAGATCGCCGAGCCCGACATCAAAACGCTGTTTCCCGATCGCGAAGCATTATTAAGTGCAATGATCGAATACCGCTTGGAGCGTTTCCGGGTCCGTTGGGGTGCATACGAAAGCGTGTTACCCGATGAACCCATGCGGGAACTCAAAGCACTGTTGTTAAGTAATATGAGCGAGTCTAGCGAAGAGAAGAATCTGGATTCGGCGATCTTTGCTGCAGCAGCAAGCGATCCAGCTTTACTACAGACCAGTGCCGATAACGTGCAGGGGCTGTTTGATATTCTAGAGAAATCGCCGCTGGGTTTGGCGCAAGCCAGTGTCTTGTTTTTCTCGGTACGCGGTTACCGGCTATTCGAACAGCTGGGTATGTGCCCCATGACCGACGCGCAGCGCACCGAGTTTCAAGAACAAATCATGCGTCTGGCGCGGATTATGAATGAGCAGCGCAGCGGCCAATAATGGTTGCTGCGCAAAATTACCCGCAGAGCTACGCCTGCGGGCTTGTCAGGCGTGTAACCTAAGCTTGGCGCTCACTGGCAGCAGGTTCGTCCTGCTTGCGCCAGTGGTGGTACAACGCACGTAAACCTACAAAGAAGATATAAACGGCAAATGCCAAGGCCATTACCAAGCTGAGCTCGCCGAGCATGCGCGCCTGATTTTCCCCGGTTGAAAGCACTGTATCCAACAGATAAATCAGGAAAGCTGGGGCCTGCCACGGCGCGCCCACCTCTGCTTCAGTAGGCGTAAAGAGCAAGACTGCCATCACGATCCACAGCGGTTCGCGAATGAACCACCATTTGATCAATCCGGCTAATTTCCACCAAACCAGCCAGCAGCCCGTAGCCGCAGCTAGATAGACCAGCCACACGGTTTGGTATTCTGATTCATTGAACATCGACAATTATCCACTCGGCTACATTACGCGGCCCATCATAACGGTTTTTACTCCATGCGTCCTGATCACCAGCAGCCTCAAGCCCATCGCCAGAGCGGCGCTGACCCCTATGCTTGGCTGGAGCAACGTGATGCTCCCGAGGCAGTAAGCTACCTGAATGCCGAGAACGCCTACACTGATGCCTGGCAGCTACCGCAGCGGGCGTTACAACAACAACTGTTTGACGAGATCAAAGGGCGTATTCGCGAGACGGATTTGGGCCTACCCAGCGCCAAAGGTAAATGGCTCTATTATCAACGTACTGAGACCGGTGCCGAGTACCCACGTTTCTACCGTTGTGCGCGACTGGTGCCCGACAGCCTGGCAATAGACAGCCAAAGCGAGCAACTCTTACTCGATTTAAATCAACTTGCCGCGGACCACGAATTCCTGCAACTCGGTGATTTCAGCATTAGCCCCGACCAACGCTCACTCGCCTACAGCCTCGACACTCAAGGCAACGAAACATATCGGCTATTTTTGCTGTCACTGGACGACCAACAGACTCATGAACTGAGCCTTGAGGAGGCCGACGGTAGCCTGTGCTGGGCGCTGGATAGTCAGACGCTGTTTGCTGTCAGCATGGACGAAACCTCGCGCCCGGCGACCCTGTGGCGCTTACAGCTCGACCACGAGCCGGTTGAGGTCTTTCATGAGCCTGATCAGCGATTTTATCTTGGCGCCTACCGTAGCAGCTCAGAACGTTTCATTTGCGTTAGCAGCACGAGTAAGAACACCAGTGAAGTACATTTTTTGCCCGCCAATGAGCCGACCGCAGCACTACAGTGCCTGGCGGCACGTGAGCAGGGTCACGAATACGATGCCGATCACGGTAATCAAGGCTTTATGATTCGTAGCAATCGACTCGGAGAGACGTTCTGCCTGTATCGCTGCTCTGCCGAGCACCCCGGGCTGGATAACTGGCAATTGGTCACAGCGCCCGACCCAGCGCGCACACTGGAAGACGTCAGCTTACAAAGTACCGCCCTAGTGCTGCAGTACCGCAACCAAGCGTTGGCGGAGTTGGAAATACGTGCCGATGGCGTACAGCCCTATACTCTGAACATGCCCGAAGCGGTCTACAGCCTCAGTGTGCAAGGTGGCGAGGAATATATCAGCGCGCAAATCCGGCTGCGTTACGAGTCACTCAACCGGCCAGCAGAAGTCCGAGCTTTAACACTCGCTACTGGCGAACAAAAGGTACTCAAGCAAACGCCGGTAGAGGGCGACTTTAACGCTGACGACTATTTGGTCGAGCGTCTCTGGGCTGAAGCCCCGGATGGTGCTCGTGTACCCATCAGCCTGATCGGCCGCAAGGATGTCAGTGGCTGCGCGCCTTTATATCTATACGGTTATGGCTCCTACGGCGCATCTATGGATCCTTGGTTCTCTCACCCTCGCCTGTCCTTGCTGCAGCGAGGTTGGCGCTTTGCTATCGCCCACATACGCGGCGGTGCCGATATGGGTGAGTATTGGTATCAACAAGGGAAGCTCGAACACAAGGCAAACACCTTCACTGACTTTATTGCCTGTGCCGAGCAGTTGATTAATTTGGAAAAAACCAACGCTCAGCAGCTAACTGTTGCTGGTGGCAGCGCAGGCGGCCTGTTGATTGGTAATGTCATCAATCAACGGCCTGAATTGTTTGCTGCCGCTGTGGCGGATGTGCCCTTTGTGGACGTCTGGAATACCATGAACAATCCTGACTTGCCGCTCACGGTGGGTGAGTACGAAGAGTGGGGCAATCCAAACGAACCCGACGTTGCAGCGCGCATCAAAAGCTATGCACCCTACGAGAACGTAGCGGCACTCGACTACCCTGCCCTTTGGGTTACCGCCGGCTATCACGATGTGCGAGTGCAGTATTGGGAGGCCGCAAAGTGGGTGGCAAAACTGCGCTATCTGCGTAGCAATGATCAACCCCTGCTGCTGCGCACGCAAATGAGCGCGGGTCATGGCGGTGCTAGCGGACGCTATCAGGCAATGCGCGAAGTAGCTGAGGAATACAGCTTTTTGCTGAAAGTCATACCAGGGCACTCAGGCAATTAATTAATAGCCAGGCACAAAAAAACCGAACCCATCACTGAGTTCGGTTTTTTCTTGCACGCTATTTTTTAAAAGCGTGCGTTTACCTCATCAAACTGAGCTTCGATGCTTGCTGATGGTGGCGCAGTCAACAGCGAGACAACGATGATCGCGATAGTCGCAAAGATGAAACCGGGAATGATTTCGTACAACCCCCAGATCCCCAGCTGTTTCCAAACCACTACAGTTACGCCGCCGACAATAATGCCTGCCAGCGCGCCGTTGCGGTTCATGCGGCGCCAGAATAAGGAGAGAATCATCGCCGGACCAAAGGCAGCCCCAAAGCCTGCCCAGGCGTAGGACACCAGGCCCAGCACAGTACTCTCTGGATTGAAGGCGAACATCAACGCCAACATAGCAATACCGACAACCGCAAAGCGACCAACCCACACCAGTTCCTGTTGAGTGGCATCACGGCGGAACAGCGCCTTGTAGAAGTCTTCTGCCAGCGCTGAAGACGACACCAGCAACTGCGAGTCAGCGGTGGACATAATGGCAGCCAGAACCGCAGCCAACAGAATACCAGCGACCAGCGGATGCATTAACGCTTGAACCAGGGCCAAAAATACGGTTTCCGCATCTGCCAGACCTGCTTCACCAAAGTAGCCGATGCCAATCCAGCCAATCACCAATGCTGCAACCAGGCAAACACCCGACCAGATCACGGCAATGCGACGTGCAGTTGGCATTGCTGCATCGCTTTCAATGGCTTTGAAGCGCGCCAAAATATGCGGCTGGCCGAAATAACCTAAGCCCCACCCCAGTAGCGAGATAATAGCAACAAAGCCCAACGGCGCGCCTTCGACATCAGTCCAGATGTTCAACAGCTCGGGGTTACGCGCTTCCATTGCTCCGTGCATGGTCTCCCAGCCGCCCATCGAGTTCAGCGCCATTATCGGCACCACGATCAGAGCAGCAGCCATCAATAGGCCTTGGATAACGTCAGTCCAGGACACTGCCAGGAAACCGCCAAAGAAGGTGTAGGAGATAATTGCCAGCGTGCCAACAATCACGGCAATGCTGTAATCGAAACCAAAGGTGCTCTCAAACAGTTTGCCTGCCGCAACCAAACCGGAGCTGGTGTAGAACAGGAAGAACAACAGAATGAAAATTGCCGAGATCACCCGCAACAGACGACTTTTGTCTTCAAAACGGTTTTCAAAGTAGGCTGGCAGAGTCAACGAATCACTGGCGGCGTGCGAGTAGACGCGCAAGCGGCGTGCAACAATCAGCCAGTTCAACCAGGTACCCACGAGCAGACCTATGGCGATCCAGATGGCCTCATAACCAGCGGTCAGAGCGTAACCGGGCAAGCCCAGCAGCAACCAGCCACTCATATCCGAGGCGCCGGCCGACAGTGCAGCCGTACCTGGCCCCAACGAGCGGCCGCCGAGTATGTAGTCCGACAGATTGGTGGTGCGCTTATAGGCTATAAAGCCCAGGGCGAGCATGACCCCGATATAGACCACGAAAGTGGCCGTCACGATTGCGGTGTTACCGTCCATTATTCTTCTCTCTCTAGGTTGCTGAAGTATCCCAGCTTTAAACTATCCCTACTGAATGAGCTGCGTTATTGCTTTAGCACTTACCGACGAGCCTCAGGGCTCGCCGTCCCCCAACGACAACAGGCTAGCGTTACCGCCAACCGCCGTCGTGTTGATCGTTCGCGTACGCTCAGTAACGAAGCGCAGCAGATAATGCGGGCCACCCGCCTTGGGACCGGTACCTGAAAGCCCCTGACCACCAAATGGCTGAACCCCAACTACGGCGCCAATTTGATTACGATTAACGTATACATTACCAATTCGCACGCGTGCGTCGATATGTTCGGCAGTGTCTTCATTACGGCTATGGATGCCAAGCGTCAGGCCGAAGCCAGTCGCGTTGATCTCATCAATGATTTTATCCAGATCCTTGTTACGCCAGGTCACCACGTGCAGAACCGGTCCAAACTGCTCTTTATCCAGCTCGCTAATACTATCTAGACGGAAGGCAACAGGGGCAATGAAATAACCATCCAGCTCTGCCGGCAACTTAGTTTCTGCTATCAGCCGCCCTGCCGCCTTCATCTTGTCGATATGTTGCTGCAAACCAGTGCGCGCCTCAGCGTCAATAACCGGGCCGACATCGGTGGAGCGATAACCGGGGTTGCCGATATTCAGTTCCGCCATAGCGCCCTTGAGCAGCTCCAGTACCCGTTCAGCGATGTCTTCCTGTACGAATAGCACTCGCAGCGCCGAGCAACGCTGACCCGCGCTCTGGAACGCAGAATGCACCACGTCCTTGATCACTTGTTCTGGCAGTGCAGTGGAGTCGACGATCATAGCGTTCTGGCCGCCGGTCTCGGCGATCATTGGCGCTATGGCGCCATCACGCGCCGCCAGTGCGCGATTGATGATGTGTGCTGTTTGAGTCGAGCCGGTAAAGGCAACGCCGGCAATACGCGAATCGGAGGTCACAACGCTGCCTACCTGCGCACCATCACCTGGCAATAACGCCAATACTTCTTTCGGCAGGCCGGCTTCGTGCATCAGCTCCACACAACGCATGGCGACCAAACTGGTTTGTTCCGCCGGTTTAGCCACTACGGTATTACCGCATACCAAAGCGGCTGATACCTGACCCAGGAAAATCGCCAGCGGAAAATTCCACGGGCTAATACAGGCGAATACACCACGGCCTTGCAGATAGATTTCGTTACTCTCACCAGTCGGCCCCGGCAACGTAATGGTCGCAAAGCGTTGGCGCGCCTGTAGTGCGTAATAACGGCAGAAATCCACCGCCTCGCGTACTTCATCAATGCCGTCCTGCAGGCTTTTGCCAGCTTCCAGGGTGCAGAGCGCCATGAGCTCGGGCATGTGCTCTTCAAGCTTGTCAGCCGTACGCTCAAGCACCGCTGCGCGCTCATCCACCGGAGTTGCGTTCCAGCCCACAAAAGCGGCGCTGAGAGAGTCGATTGCGCCACGCGTCTGCTCGGCGCTGGCCCAAACCACTTCGCCGACTTGTTGCGACAGCTGGTACGGGCACATGATCTTGCGCACTTCGCCACTCAGACGCTGCCCCGACACCAGAGGCGCTGCCGTCCACTGCTTGTCCCACCAGTTGTTCAACTCTGCCTGCAACGGCAGCCACTGATCGAGAATGTTCATATTGATACCACGCGAATTCCGACGTGCATCACCGTAGAGTGCCGGCGGCAAAGGAATCCGTGGATTAGCCAGATTGGCGTGCCGCTGCAAGCTGGTCACCGGGTGCTCGATCAAACCTTCAACCGGCACCCGAGAGTCCACCAACTTATGCACAAAAGAGGAGTTCGCACCGTTCTCCAGCAGGCGACGTACCAAATAGGGCAGCAGATCTTTGTGCGCACCAACCGGAGCATAAATACGCACTGGGCAACGAGCCTTCTCAATCACTGTGTCGTACAAAGCATCACCCATGCCATGCAGTCGCTGGAACTCAAATTCTTCGCCGTCAGCCATCGCCAGAATGCAGGTCACTGTGTGTGCATTGTGGGTGGCAAACTGCGGATAAATCAGACCACGGGTAAGTGGGCTAAGCAGGTAACGTGAACATGCCAGATAGGACACATCGGTTGCTTCCTTGCGAGTAAAGACCGGGTAACCCTCAGTGCCCGCTTGCTGACACCACTTGATTTCCGAGTCCCAATACGCGCCCTTCACCAGCCGCACGGGAATGTAATCGCCCTGCTGCTTGGCTAACAAGGTCAGCCAGCAAAGTACCGGCAGCGCGCGCTTGGAGTAAGCCTGTACTACCAAGCCGAAATTACCCCAACCTTTCACGTCCGGATGCTGATAAAGCTTTTTGAATAGTTTGAGCGAAAGCTCCAGCCGGTCTGCTTCTTCGGCGTCGATGGTGATGCCCACGTTGCCTATGCGCGCTTGGCGTACTAGCTGCAAAACGGTCTCGCTCAGCTCGGTCAGCACCTGCTCTTCGCGCGACGTTTCGTAGTGCGGATGCAATGCGGAGAGCTTGATCGAGATAGTCGGTTTGGGGCTCGTGCCCTTGTACTTGTCGTCTACCAGGGCTGTGATGGCATCGCTGTAGTCTTTCAAATATTTGGCGGCATCAGCGTGAGTCAATGCGGCTTCGCCGAGCATATCGAAGGAGTAGGTATACCCATTGTCGCGCTGCGACTTACCGTTCTTCAGTGCTTCTTTAATGGTACGGCCAAGCACAAACTGACGGCCCATTATTTTCATCGCCTGCATCATAGCGGCGCGGATAACCGGCTCGCCGCTGCTCTTGACCAAGCGCCCGAGCACAGTACCTGGCGTACCGTCATGGCGCTTATCGAGATTAACCACCTTGCCGGTCATAACCAAGCCCCAGGCGGCGGCATTGACCAGGGTGTTATCGCTTTGCCCAACGTGGCGATCCCACTGTGCGGCATTCAACTTGTCGCGAATCAACGCATCAGCTGTATCGGCATCCGGCACGCGCAGCAGTGCTTCGGCCAGACACATCAGCATGATGCCTTCCTGCGTATCCAGGCTGTATTGCTGTAACAGGGCGTCAATACTGTCTATTGCATTATCGCGCTTACGTACATCCAGAATCAGTTGGCGTGCTTGCTCGGTCAATGCAGTAAGGTCGCGCGCGCGCGCGAGTTCCAATAGCTCCTGCAGATAAGCCGATTCATCAACCGAATAATTTTCACTTACCTCATGTAGAAACTCATCAGGACTACTGCCCAAAAAATCGCCCTGCAACACTGTGCTCGCTTTAAACATCCTGGCATGCTCCTGGAATCGCCTATCGTCGTCAGCCACGAAAACGACAGATGAATGAGTTCGCCTGTCTCCTAACCCTAGACCATGGTTGGTAATAGAACGAATCATCCGTTGTTATTGAAACCAATACGGCCGAAACAGCGGACGCGCTTACGCATAGAATCGGCCAACCATCGACTCTAGAAGCAGCTCAGGGAAAAATATTGTTGAAAACTACGGATTTTTTGCAAAAAACTAGGGAGCAACCCTGCGGCTAGTGCAATCGACCTAAGCGTAGCTGCCTTGGCGTAAGACCGAACTGGCGACGCATAGCGTGATTTAGCGCACTCTGGCTGGAAAATCCGCAGCGGCTGGCTAGCTGCGCAACCGGCAAGCTGGTTTCACGCAACAGCTTTGCAGCCTCACGCAAACGCAGCTCAAGTACGTGTTGATGAGGTGTTTTGCCCGTAGCTTCACGAAACAACGAATGAAAGTGGCTTGGGCTGACGTGAACCCGGCCAGCCAAGGCGGCGACACTGACGCCCTGATCCAGATGCTGTTGCACAAAATCGTCTATATGTTGCAACTCAGCGGCGTCCAGGCCGCGGGAACGGGTCTGCTCAGGCGCCAATAATCGCTCGTGCAGTGCATGCAGCAACACACCACCTAGATGCCAATTCAGCCCCGCTGCCGTGAGTGGCTGATTCAAGCTGTGGTCAGCAAAATCCAGAAGGCCCTGCAGATGGTGGTCAAGCTGGATAAAACGTGGGCGCTCGAACAAGGCCTCGAGTCGTTCATCAGCATAATCTGCCAAACCCGACGCTTGCGTAGGCAGGTCCATGATTAGCATATGATTTTGCCCGCGCCCGGAAAAGGCATGCGCCTCACCGCCCGGAACCAAACACGCATGTAATCGATTAACTGCTCCGCCCTGCCCCATAACTTCGAAATCGGCACAACCTTGCAAACCAATAACCAACTGGTGCTCAGGGTGCGCATGGGTGGCCGATTGAGTTGGCAAGTCGAGGATGCGGGTTTTGATCATTTAAAGATCTTGCCACAGTCAGGTAAAAATTACCCGCCATTGAAATTTGCCTCGAGCGACTCCACCTTTTAACCAACCGATAGATAAATATCCTTTACGCAGCCGTAAGGTAGACCCGATGACAGAACAGGAATCCGCAACTTCAGACTTTATCGAGCGAGATCAGGACGAGCCTTCGGGTACCAGTTTGGCGCTACCCAATCAGCGACTGCCAAACCGGCTGTATCTACTGCCAATCAATAATCGCCCCTTTTTCCCCGCTCAGGTAATGCCCGTAGTGGTCAATGAAAAACCCTGGGCTGAAACCATCGATCTGGTCGCCAATACCGAGCACAAAGCGCTGTCGCTGTTTTATCTAGATCAACCCGCACCGGCCAATGGTGAGCTATCTACCGAACTCTTGCCTGAGACAGGCTGTGCTGTGCATATCCGCCATGCAGTGCGTGAAGACGGCAAGATCCAGTTTATCGCTCAGGGCCTTACCCGAGTGCGCATCACTAAATGGTTAAGCCGTAAACCGCCATACTTAGTCGAAGTGGAGTACCCCACTACCGCTGACGACGAGCGTGACGAGGTACGCGCTTATGCCATGGCACTGATTAATGCGATCAAGGAATTGCTACCACTCAACCCGCTGTACAGCGAAGAACTAAAAAACTATCTAAATCGCTTCAGCCCGAACCAGCCTTCACCGCTGTCCGACTTTGCCGCTGCGCTGACCTCAGCCAAAGGCAGTGAACTGCAAGATGTACTGAATACCGTGCCGGTGCTGCGTCGCATGGAAAAGGTGCTGGTGCTCCTGAAAAAAGAAATCGATGTTGCCCGCCTACAAGGCGAGATCAGCGCCGAGGTCAATCGCAGTATCAGTGCACATCAACGCACCTTCTTTCTGAAGGAACAGCTGAAGGTCATTCAGAAAGAACTGGGCCTATCTAAAGATGATCGTACCGCAGACATTGAGCAGTTCCGCGAGCGCCTCACAGGAAAGCAGGTTCCGGAAGCCGCGCAGAAGAAAATCGACGACGAGCTCAACAAGTTATCGGTTCTGGAGACCGGCTCACCCGAGTACGCGGTCACGCGCAACTATCTGGACTGGGCGACGGCAATGCCCTGGGGCCTCACTCATCCAGACAGGCTCGACATCAAACACGCGAAACAAGTACTGGACCGTGATCACGACGGGTTAGATGACGTTAAACAACGGATTCTCGAGTTTCTCGCGGTAGGCACGTTCAAAGGCAGCGTCTCCGGTTCAATCATCCTGCTGGTAGGCCCTCCTGGCGTCGGCAAAACCAGCATCGGTCATTCAATCGCCGAAAGCCTCGGCCGACCTTTCTATCGCTTCAGTGTTGGCGGTATGCGCGATGAAGCAGAAATCAAAGGCCACAGGCGCACCTATATCGGCGCCATGCCTGGGAAATTTGTGCAGGCGCTGAAAGACGTAGGCGTAATGAATCCAGTGATCATGCTGGATGAAATCGACAAGCTGGGCAGCAGCCATCAGGGCGATCCGGCTTCTGCGCTACTGGAAACCCTCGACCCGGAACAAAATAGCCAGTTTCTGGACCATTACCTCGACCTGCGTGTAGACCTCTCCAAGGTATTGTTTGTATGCACCGCGAATACCCTGGACAGCATTCCAGCTGCCTTGCTCGACCGCATGGATGTAATTCGGCTTTCCGGTTACATCGCTGAAGAAAAACTGGCTATCGCCAAGCACCACTTATGGCCCAGGCAGCTTGAGCGCGCTGGCTTGCGTAAAAGCCAACTGCGGATTACCGACAAAGCTCTGCGCCAGGTCATAGACGACTACGCGCGCGAAGCAGGTGTACGCACCCTCGAGAAGCAACTAGCAAAGCTGGTGCGAAAATCCGTAATGCAGCTGTTGGAAGACCCGCAACAGAAGCTGAGTATCAAGCCTGCGGATCTGCAATCACTGTTGGGTAGTCCCGCCTTTAAAACCGAAAAGCGACTCAAAGGAACCGGTATTATCACTGGGCTAGCCTGGACCTCCATGGGTGGCGCGACCCTGCCGATTGAAGCGACACGCATTCATACCCTGAACCGTGGCTTCAAACTGACTGGGCAGCTAGGCGACGTTATGAAAGAGTCCGCAGAAATCGCCTACAGCTATCTGTGCGCAAACCTCAAGACCTACCGAGCAGACCAAGGCTTTTTTGACGAGGCCTTTGTGCATCTGCATGTGCCCGCAGGTGCCACGCCAAAAGATGGTCCTTCCGCCGGCGTGACTATTGCCAGTGCCCTGCTCTCTCTGGCGCGTCAACAGGCACCACGCTCAGGCATTGCGATGACTGGCGAAATCACTCTTACGGGGCATGTGCTGCCCGTCGGCGGTATCCGCGAGAAAGTTATTGCCGCACGCCGGCAAGGCATCTATGAGCTGATTGTACCCGAAGCCAACCGAGGCGATTACCAGGAGCTACCGGACTATCTCAAGGAAGGTATGCAGATGCACTTCGCCAGCCACTTCCGTGACGTTGCAAAGCAACTCTTTGACTAACACCGATTAGCAAGCACAAAAAAGGGCGACTCGCGTCGCCCTTTTTTGCTGATGGCCAAGAAGCCATGGTTACACTTGTAGTCGTTGATCAGTTATCGCGGTCACCGCGCCGATCATCAGAGGTCACACTAAAGCGATGGTCTTCGTCCAACTCTTCGACTTCAGGAAACTCATGCAAACTGCTTTCAAAGTCGTCGTCTTCAGGCTCTTCAACTTCAGCTTCTTTCTTGCTCGTTGATTTACGCGAAGGTGCTGGGGAAAGACCTTCAATCAGCTCCCAGTCAGGGTCAAGGGTAAAGTCATTCAGATTGAGGCGAGTGTCGGCCAGCGTCTCATCATCCGCCAACACATCATCGACCGTATCTAGAGCGGCAGCACTGGCCATACCTGTTTCCAGTTGCGGGAAACGTGCCTTAAGTTGATCAACCCGGCCCATGTCTCCACCCAGAGATTCAATCGCCTGCGCCTGCTCAGCAAAACCTTCAGCGTCGCCAAGTTCACCCATTACACGCGCTTGCTTATAACGCAACTCCAGGCGCTCTGGCTCTTCGGCAATTGACTTGTCCAGCATGGTGCGGGCTTCAGGAAAGCGGCCATAAGTGATGTACAGCTCTACACCATCCATGTCGTCCAAAGGATCAACTGGCGCTTCAGGAGCGGCTACCACAGTGGCTGCTTTTACATTCGCTTGATCGCGCGGTGAAGCCATGCCCGCCGCGCCAATCACGGGTTCGTTAGGTGCGGGAGCACCGACATCAGATTTACCGGTCGTACGCAGCTTTGAAATCAACCAACCGAATACAAATGCCAAACCTGCAATCGCCAAATACCACCAGCTGAACCAAGAAGAGGACTCTTGCGGTTGCTCGGCTGTGTCCGTAGGCAGTACCTCAGCTGAGATTGAGCCGGCAGTTGGACTGTCGCTGCCGCTGGCCGACGCATTCGCGCCACCGGCACCAGCACCCAATGTGCCTGTCGCAGCCGCGCTGGCGATGGCCGCCTCACCTTCCGCCTCGCGCGCTGCACGTAAGACTTCGAGCTCGGCTTGCAAGCTGGCAATCTGACGATCACGATCATCCAGTTCACTGAGTAGCGCGTTAAAACGGCCTTCCAGATCAGTCAGTCGGCTAAGTAACTCGGCGGAATTAGCCTGAGTGGCAGTGACTTCGCTTTCTTCGATACGTAAACGCGCTTGCTGATCCTGCGCGCTTGCATCGTCAGTCGCTTGAACGTTACCCGGCTGACCGCGTTCATCATCAGCCTCAGCAGTGGCTGCCGCCGCCATTTCAGCGTCAGTCAGAGGCATCTGTGTGCTTTCATTGGGCAGCGATTGGCTGTCCGCAGCCGCGTTTGGCGTGGGCACATTTTCTGGAGAGCTTTGCGCAGCTGTAGGCTCAGTTTCAATAACACCCAACTGATTTGCAGTCGGTAGCGTCAAAGTCTGGCCGAGCTTGAGACGGTCGCGGTCACCATTAACGAAAGCAGACGTGTTCAGTGCGTGGATAGCGGCCATGGTATCGGGAATGCTGGCGCTGTCGGCCGGGCGTGTACGGTGGGCGATATCCCACAGCGTGTCGCCTGACACGGTAACGTACTGCTTAGCGCCACTTTGCGGCGCCAGCGTTGGCAAGGGTTGCGCGTCTGGTGCCGCAACCGGTGCCGGGGCACGGTTAGTAGACTGCACCCTGGCTGGCGGCGCGGACTGCGCCATGCTTTGGACTGGCGCCGGCGCATTATTGCCATACAACGGCGGATCCAGCAGCAGAGTGTACTCGCGCAGCAGACGACCACTAGGACGACGCAGCTCCACCAGGAAGTTCAGATAAGGTTCGCGCACCGGTTGACTGGAGTCGACCTGAATGGCGAGCTTATTGCCCTGCATAACTGGCTTGAAGCGCAGGTCAGTAAGGAAGTAGGGGCGTTCGATGCCGGCCTCGTCGAAGGCGGCACTATCCGCTAGAGAAACCAGTACATCCTCCGGCGAAAGTCCTTCTGCGCCTTGCAAAACAATGATTGCACTCAGTGGCTGGTTCAGCGCCGAGTCGAGTTGCATCTCGCCTAGCCCCAGCGCATTGGTGACTCCGACGTAGAGAGCTGCCAATGATGCAGCTCCCATGACTATTTGGCGCTTAACAGCCATACCCTTTCCTCATTTTCCTGTGAGCTTCGACAGCACTTTTTCAAGAGCGAAACTCCGCTATCCGTTGCTTGATTTTTTTGCACTGCCCGAACGACCAATTTGCTGACCATAAGGGATTTTCACTGCGATCATTATGCCACCACGACAGCTATAAAAAGAACCCTGTCGCAGTATTCTGCCAAAAAATACGCGATAAAACGTCAACATGATAGAGCAAAGTCATAACTTTGACTTCAATTCAACAGGCGACATATATCTGTCAGTCAAGCAATCATTTACGGTCCCTGTCAAGGAGCCCGAGTTACGATAGAATATCCCGCTCGTTTCTGCCTTCTGGATCCACGCATGACCGACGTAGACAACCTTTTCGCCACCCCATTCAGTCAGGTGGCCGACTTCGCCTTCGACGAGAAAGTCGCGCGGGTTTTTCCCGACATGATTAAACGCTCGGTACCCGGCTACCCCACCATTATAGAGAGCATCGGGCTGATCGCGAGCCAATATGCTCAACCCGGCTCGATAATATATGACCTGGGTTGCTCCCTCGGCGCAGCTACCCAGTCCATGCGGCGACATGTCAGCAGCGAGGGTTGCCACATTATTGCCATCGACAACGCTGAAGCTATGGTTGAGCGTTGCCGGGAATACCTGATTGCTCAGGACGCCATGATTGAAGAGGCCCTTCCTGCGCAGGTGGTCACCGGTGACATCGTTGGTTACCCCCTGCAAGCTTGCTCGGTAGTGGTGCTCAACTTTACGTTGCAGTTCGTCAAGCCAGAAGAGCGCCTCAAACTCCTAAGCTTGATTCGGCAGGCACTGTTGCCAGGCGGCGTGTTAATTCTGTCGGAAAAGCTCAACTTCGCAGACACCAATACGCAAAAAAGCCTTGAAGAACTGCACTATGCGTTTAAACGCGCCAATGGCTACAGCGAGCTGGAGATTGCTCAAAAACGCAGTGCTATTGAGAATGTTATGCTGCCCGATACACTGGAGCAGCATCAGCAACGCTTGCGAGAGGCCGGCTTTTCGCACAGTCACACTTGGTTTCAATGTCTCAACTTTTGTTCAATGATTGCTCACACATGATTGATTATTCTACATTTCTCGACTGCCTTGAAGACGGGCCGCTGGCTAAATGGCGGCAGCCTATTGCTTCAGGGCTAGAGCAGCGCCTGCTAGATAGCCAACAGCATGGCGATCTGGCGCGCTGGCAAGCCAGTTTAGCCAAACTACCCAGCTTAAGCCGCGTCGATGCAAACTTGACTGAGAGTGTTTGCTTGCATAGCAACGAGGCAATCAGCGAGGAAGCACAGGTTCAGTTGCAAGAAGGCCTGCACGGCTTACATCCCTGGCGCAAAGGCCCGTTCAATCTGTTTGGTGTGCACATAGACACTGAATGGCGTTCGGACTGGAAATGGCAACGGGTATCACCGCATATCGATTTGCGCGGACGCCGGGTACTGGATATCGGCTGCGGCAACGGCTATTACATGTGGCGCATGTGGCAAGCCGGTGCCAGCATGGTTATTGGCGTGGACCCAAATCTGCTATTTCTCAATCAGTTTGAAGCAGTTAAGCGTTATTTGCCTGACGCTCCAGTCTGGCAACTGCCCTTCACCCTAGAGGCTCTACCGGAGCCCAGCAATGCTTTTGATACCGTGTTTTCCATGGGCGTGCTGTACCACCGACGCGCGCCTATTGATCATCTGCTGCAGCTAAAAGCATGTTTGCGCCCCGGCGGTGAGCTGGTACTCGAGACCTTGGTGATCGAAGGTGATGTAAATCAATGCTTGATGCCAGAGGACCGCTACGCGCAGATGCGTAATGTCTGGTTTCTGCCATCAGTAGCCATGCTGGAGCGATTCCTTGCCCGCGCTGGGTTCGTCAACATCCGCTGTGTAGACCTGAATCGTACTAGCGTGGAGGAGCAGCGCAGTACCGAGTGGATGCAGTTTCAGTCGCTGCCAGACTTTCTGCAGCCTGATGACTTGAGCAAAACCCTGGAAGGCCACCCGGCGCCAATGCGGGCTACCTTGGTTGCGGTGAAACCGGGGGGCTGATAGCTCGCCCGGTACGCCTGTTCAGCCGAATACAGCGACTGTTTGTCTGCTGATAGCAACCAGCTCGCCTGCCTGACTCCAAACCATGGCTGCAATGTCGCCATAACCGTCACGTGCGTACTCAATTTTGGCGTTATATAGCAGCCAGCCTTCTTCACCTAATACTGGTTGCGGCTGCACGAACTCGATGGTCCAGGTTATTGAGCTCGCAGGCGCACGCTCTTTGAGGTGGGGCAGCACCGCAGGTGGCCATACATCAACCAAGCCAACCAAATGTACTGAGTCAAAGGCGTCAAACTTTTCATCAAAACGCATCCAGCCACCCATTTCTCGCTTGCGACTATTTGTGCAGGGGTAATCGCCGAAGGTCCAACGCACATCAAAATAACGAATAAAAGGAGGGTTCATACCCTCGATAAAGGGCATGCGCTGGCAAGTTTCTGGGTTAGGCGCTGCGGGAGCCGGCTCGGCTGCAACATCAACGCTTGATTCACGCCCGGCGCCAAAACTGCCCTGAATAATGCACATGGTCTGGCCATTCTGCACTGCGCGGCCAAGTAGCTGGCTTACCGCCTTACCTTCGCGTAGTACCTCAGCCTCGACTGACATACTTTCGCCCGGTTTTACCGGGCCCACAAAGGTGATTGCTAACGAACGTACCGGGCGGCCATCGGCAACCTTGGCGCGCATCCCGGCGACGACCAAAGCAGCCACCAGGCCGCCATAACCTGCACGACCCTGCCCCCAATCGGTAGGAATGGTGACGCTATTGTCGGCGGAGACCGCGAAGGCCTCCAAGATTTCAGCAAAATTCATGTCGGTATCCTGAGAAAAACAGCCCTGCATAGTAAACGAACGCCGGAGGGTGGCCCTAGTGTGGCGCAGCAACATAGCCGGCCTGTATACAGGGCCATATCAGACTTTGGTCTGTAAGCGCAGGCCACAGAGCCAACCGATAGCCAGCCACGCAGGGGGCATATCCGGCCAGTCTGCTTCGCTTAAATCCGTTAGCTCAAAATCAGGCATGCCCGCGCGTGCCATTAGCCGTTCGTACCACCACACCACGTAATAGCCATGTCCGCTGCGGTGCTCATTGGCCAGTTGGCTACGCAAGCGCATAGGCAATGAGGCAAAAAGCTGCTCATCAAGGGCAATAAAAATACGCCGTTCATTGTCGAGATAGGCGGTTTCTGCGGCCACCTCGCAATCCATTTCAGCCGCCAGGACGACCAGTTGTGCAGCGTATTCCCGATGGCTTTTCAGTGGATTCAGCTGGCTGCGCCAATCAAGCTGCTGCCGTTCGATAGCATCGACCAGTGTATTGCTGCCCGCTCTCGAAGCCCCGAGTAAAGAAGCCAACCACTGACGCTGAAACAACGGCAGCTGATCAACCCAAATGCGCAGCTCCGCGCTACTGGACCCAGCCCTTGGCTGCCAGCCACTGACGTCTCCATCGGCGATTGAGGCAACGGCAGCCATGCGTTCTGGCCAGCTAGCGGGCACAAACTGCTGTTGAAAAACCTGCCACTTCTCACTCAATACTGTTTGTCGCTCGGCAAGCCAGCGTTCCGCTAGCCAACGTCGCCGTGATTTATAACTTGTCATCCGTTGTACGTCCCAACCGTTCCTTCATGGCTCTAATAATGCCTTTGTTGTCTTCCAACAATGCGCCTGTTTCAGACAGTGGCACCGCGCGGCATAAATCTAGCGTGAAATGCCCAAGACGAGCACTATACAAACCAATACCCATGCCCTGCCCTATACGCGCTGCCAGTTTTTCCAGTAGCCCCGACAGGAGTGAGTCACTAAATGCGCCCATGGCCATTTCGGTGCCGCCCGCCAGAGCGATATTACGCAACACATGGCGAGCCAGACGCCAGCGGCTAACGCGGCCAATCGGCAGTCCGTAACAGACCGCAACGCGCTGCATCATGCGGATGTTACGCCACACTACAAGCAATAAATCGACCGACACCCAAGGACTCGACGCCACCAGCACACCGGTGCCAATCGATTCATTGCGCACTATTTGCCGTGCCTGTTGATCGATGGCTTGGTAAAACTGCACGTTGAGCCGCCGGGACACCTCCTCTGCTTCGTGAGCGGCGTCCAAATCGCCGCAGACTGCGCGCAGCCTAGGCGCCAGTGGCGTATCTGCGTAGACCTCAGCCAACCGATCGAGCCAATCGACCGCCAAACGTTGGCGCGGATCACGTAAAGCTGCCTGCATTTCACTACGCAACTGTTCAAGCTCACTGAGGCGATGACGCTGACGGCGCAAATCACGCAGGGCAAACAAACCAACCCCACCAAGCAGCGCACCGGCACCGGCGACCAACCCACCCGCAAGCGGATGCCATTGCCAACTAGACCAGGCCCACTGACCCCATTCCAAGCCGGCACCGCCCAACGCAACTAGCACGGCGAGCTTCAGCAGCCGCCCTGGCCAACGGCTTTGTGGCGGCGCATTTAAGGTACCGGGCAGCGGTGCCTCGGTTGCTGCAGAGGCGTTTAGCTGCAACTCGTCTACGTCTCCCAGTAGCTCGGTTATGCGGGCATCACTGGCCTCTTTGGGCAACTCCCAACTGTCGAGGATGCGGGTTTTGCTATCGCCTTTCACAGTCTTTGCCCTTTTAGCATCCAGGCCACCAGATCATCCATACGGTAATGTGGAAAGGGCTCATTACGATGCAATCCCGGTGGCGGTCTTAACGGCAGCAGCTCAGGACTATTGACCTCAAGTGACTGCGGCAAATGCTCGGGGATGTCACCTGGCTGATAACGCACCCAGCCAGTTTTCCCCTGCAGACCCGCCACCAAGGCTTCGCCCTCCTGCCGAGTTGCACGGATTGCCGACAACGGAAGGCCCTTTATTTCAACGCCGCCGTGACGAACGTCAGCTAGCCGATCAACCATCAAATCCTCAAGGCACTGCTGTACCGCTCGCTGTTGCCGCGGGCCTACTTTGTCGACCTTGGTGGCACACAACGCCAGCCGACGAATCCGCGGGCGGAAGCGCAGTAACCGGGCAAGAAAACCGTTTTGGCCGTAATGAAAGCTCTCAAGCACTGCCTCCATGGCGTCCTTCAAATCCGCTAGAGCAGCTTGACCGGCATCCATAGGGCTGAGCATATCGACCAACAGCACCTGTTGATCAAGATGCCGGAAATGCTCATCGTAAAAGCCGCGCACTATGAAATCGCGATAATAATTGAACCGAGCCTCGCACACCGCCCACCAGCTGCCGGTTGGCGCAGTCGTATGCTGGTTGGCTTGCAACAGAGGCACAAAATGCAACATCTCGGCGGCTACGTCACTGCCCGGCTGCAGGAAGCGCGCAGGCTGGTTACGAGACAACCCTGCCTCGCTGCGGCAGCGCTGCAGAAATTTTGCCCAATGATCGGCCAGTGTAGCGAGCTCCTGCGTGTCTGCGTCAGCTGTGGGATCGATGGCTTGCAAGCGCTCATGTAGCGTCGAGGCCAGCTCAGCCCGTGGCGGTTGGCCTAGCCACTGCGCCATCTGCTCACACCATTGGCCGTAGCTCATATTCAGCAAGGGTAAATCCAACAACCATTCGCCTGGATAGTCGAGAATTTCGATGCTGACTTCTTTAGCCCCCTGCAGTTTACCCAGCAGCCCCCGCGGCTTGAAGCGCAGATCCAACAAGACCCGCGATAAGTCAGCGGTAGACTCAGGCCACGCTGCCGGATCTGCGGATAACGCAGCTAGGGATTCCAAATAAGGGAAGGGTCGCTTGATGTCATCCCGACGCCAGCGCACTGAGTCAAGACGATCAAAGGGGGAACGCTGGGCCAGCAGGCCTTTTTGATGGTTCTCCAGCTGGTTGATCAAACTGGTAATAAAGGTGGTTTTGCCCGCGCCACTGAGCCCCGTTACGCCCACCCGCAGGCGCTGGCGCCGTAATGGATTGGCAGTCGTTGCCGTTTGCTTGAACCAGTTCGCACTTTTATTTGCCACGTAGCAGGCACTCCCTGAATCATTTATGGTCTATGACGAGTATTACACAACCAACTGATGGAGCGGAGGAGCACACCCAATGGCCTATTCGGACACACACAGCAAGGCAATCGGATATCTACTTTGGATATTCGGCTTCATGGGGGCTCATCGTTTTTACTATGGCAAACCTGTTACTGGCACACTTTGGTTTTTCACGCTGGGCTTTTTTTTCATCGGTTGGATTGTCGACCTTTTCCTCATCCCTTCGATGGACCGTACCGCTGATCGACGGTTCCGCACCGGTCCAATCAACTTTAACCTGACCTGGATTCTGCTGACCTTTCTCGGTATTTTTGGCGCTCACCGCCTCTACATGGGCAAATGGATCAGCGCCATCATCTACTTCTTCACTGTTGGCTTGTTTGGTATTGGCATCCTTTATGACTACTGGACGCTAAACGAGCAAATTTCGGTGAAAAATATGCAGCGCGATTGGTAAGCACAGAACTAATTTACTCCGTGACAACCGCAGCGTTCCGCAGCTGCCGGTTGCTCGGCTGTAACAAGAACAGCAGCGGGAAAGCACAGAGCGCGATCCACATCATCAAGCGGAAATCCTGCAAGTATCCCAAAGTAGCCGCTTGTCGATTAAGCTCTCGACTCAATCCTGCCAGGCCAGCAGTAGATTGAATATCGTACGCGCCCAGCTCCGTTGCGTGCCGCAGTGCGAGGCTGAATGGGTTTATATAGTCGGCAAAAGCTGCGTGATTGATCTGGGTTCGCTGGGCTAGATAAGTCACTACGACAGAAATGCCGATACTGCTGCCAATATTGCGCACCAGACTAAAAAGCGCGGTACCGTCGTTACGATACCTCGGTGCCAGAGTAGAAAAGGTCAAGGTAGACAGCGGCACAAAGATCAAACCCAGCCCCAGGCCTTGAACAACCCCTGTGCGCACCACATCGAAGGCGGCAATATTCAGGTTGAAACCGCTCATTTCCCAGAGCGAGCCACAAGTCAGCAGCAGGCCTGCGCCTATCATTAGCCGTTCATCAACACGCCCTGACAGACGCCCTACCAATAGCATACCGACCATGGTTCCCGCCCCACGCGGAGCCAGCAGCATGCCGACATCAACCACCGGATAACCCAACAGGTTTTGTAGAAACGGCGGTAATAACGCCATGGTAGCCAACAGAATAATACCGACGATGAAAATAAAGATAAGCCCAACGCTGAAGTTGCGATTTCGAAACATCGCGGGCTCCATGAAGGGCTGCCTGCTAGTGAGAATATGGCTAATGAATAGATAGAAGCCCAGCCCGGCTAACAGTGCTTCAAGAATGACTTCACGACTGGCAAACCAATCAAGAGATTGACCTCGGTCCAGCATCATCTGCAACGCACCAATACCCAGCGCCAAAAGCAAAAAACCGAGCAGATCAAAACGGCGGGTATTATTGGTCTCAGTTTCCGGCAGGAATGCCACCAATCCAAACCAGGCCAATATTCCCAGCGGAAGATTGATATAGAACACCCAGCGCCAACTGTAATACTCGGTCAGCAACCCTCCGAGCGAAGGACCGAGAATAGGGCCAACCATTACGCCGACGCCCCAGAGCGCCATCGCCGAGCCGTGTTTTTCGGGCGGATAAGTATCCAGCAACACCGACTGCGATAACGGGACCAGGCAGGCGCCAAAAACACCCTGCAACAAGCGAAACATGACAATCTGCTCCAGGCTTTGCGCTGCACCACAAAGCATCGAAGACAAGGTAAACCCGATTACCGCACCCATGAACAAGCGTTTACGGCCCAGGCGAGCGCTCAGAATCCCGGTAAGCGGCATACAGATAGCGGCTGCCACAATATAGGAGGTGAGTACCCAGGATATCTGATCCTGAGTAGCTCCCATGGCGCCCTGCATATGCGGCAACGCCACGTTGGCAATGGTGGTGTCGAGCGCCTGCATGATGGTCGCCAGCATCACTGACAGGGTAATCAGTAAACGCTGAGCAGCGCTCGCACTGGGCGTGGTTTCGGCACTCATGACATGCTTGTCACAGCAAATCGGATAGCTGGCGGCGATGCCCGGTGTCGATCTCGACCTCGGTACTCAGCCCGGCCAAAAGCGGTGGGCCACCCTCCTCCATCTGCAACTTAATACGTACGGGCACCCGCTGCACTATTTTTACCCAGTTGCCTGTTGCGTTCTGCGCCGGTATTACCGAGAACTCGGAACCAGTCGCCGGACTGAGGCTTTCCACTGTCGCGTGCCAAACCCGGTCAGGATAGATATCAATACGTACTTCAACCTCCTGCCCCGGTTGTACATAAGTCAGATCAGTTTCCGGAAAATTGGCCTCAACCCAGGGCGCATCTGATCCCACCAGCGCTAATGCCATGCTGCCAGCAGAAACGTACTGGCCTGGCTTAGGTAAATTGCTCACTACGCCCGGAATGGATGCGCGGACCAAAGTACGCTGCTGATTCAACAAGGCATCATCCAATTCGGCCTGAGCCGCCCTGAAACTGGGATGCACCTCCACGGGCGCGTCAACGCTGCCGCCTAGCATCTCAGTCATGCGTTTGAGCTCCTGCTCCAACACTTTCACTTCCTGCGCTGCGACGTCACTCGCCTGTCTGGCGGTATCAAAGGTGGCTGCCGAAATGTACTGCTTATCCAGCAACCTCGACTGACGATGCTCTTCTTTCTGACTAAAGGCCGAGCGGCTCTGACGCAACACCATCTGAGCCTGGGTTTCATGGTAACTGGCCTGTAAAGCAGCCAAATCAGCGCGGACTTGACCAAGATTCGCCTCAGACTTGGCCACCTCGATGTCAAATGGCGCAGAGTCAATACGAAACAACGGGGCACCCACAGCAACATGTTGGTTTTCCGCCACCAGCACCTGCTCAACACGACCGGAAACTTCAGCACTGACCGGCACTTTGTCGGCTCGCACATAAGCATTGTCGGTTGTAACGTAACGCCCACCATGCAGATAGACAGCTACTATAGTCGCCAGCAATACCAGCGGCACCACCACCAGTAAAACCAAACGGCGACCACGCTTACTGCGCGCTGGCGCGTCTGGACTTGCTGCAGAGTCGGTCATGAATACGGCTTCCGTTTCAATTTATACAAAGAAAAGTCACTGACCCATCTGCGCATGCACATGCCGCAACAGCCGTAGCAACTGCTCGGCGTCGGCGTCACTCAAGCCGACGGTCATGCGCTGGGATATTTCGTCGTTGAGCACCTCAAAGCTCTGCAGGTGCGGTTTAGCGGCATCCGTCAAGAACAGCTGATAAGCCCGTCGGTCGCTCGGTGCAGGACGGCGCTCGATCAAGCCCGCCTGGCCAAGTTGGTCTAGCACCCTTGTGAGAGTAATCGGCTTGATCTCCAGGATTTCCGCCAACTCAACCTGACGAATACCCTCGCGCAGAGAAAGATGAACCAGCGTGCGGAACTGCTCTTGCGTCAAGCCATCCGCTTCACGATTGGCAATAAAGGTTTTACGCACCAAGCGGTTCACATCGGCAACGATGATGGGCAACCAGGATTTATCCACAAAAAGCACCGAATACATATAGTAAGTAAGGCGTACTATATGTCTGGCGTTTTGCTGGGGTCAATTACAGATTGGATACCCTGCTGCGGCCAATTGGCACAGCAGGATATAAAAAAGCCGTTTTTAGGGGAGATGCGGCTTTAGATTGGATCGTTGCGGGTTAAAAGCTCATCCGGAAGATGCATGATGTAGTCATCCTCCTGCGGCGGCATTTGCACATGGTAGCCCTGCTCGCGCAAATTGGCCAAAACCTTGAGGATATCTTCCTGCGCCAGCTTACGTTCTTCGGTCAATATCATGTCCATCGCATGCTCGGCCCGACCAATCAATTTCATTAGCTCAGGAGGCACCTCAGACAAACCTTTCTCGCGCGGCACATAGAGGTACATACCCATTTTTTTAGTGCTGCGATAAATCGAACACAGCACTTTCATACTGGCTCCTCTGCTTCAGCGTTAGCCACTTTCAGCAGCGCTTCACCCAGCAACTCCCGACGCCAACCAACGAGCTCCGCCGGCAAGTGATAAGGCCCGTTTGGGTAACCGGTGCGCAACATAGCTTCGATCACCTTTTTGCGCAGCATTATTTCAGGCGCAATATTTAACCGCTCCGCTTCAGCCGAACCTATCTTGCGCATGAGTTTAAGCAATCGGTTAGCCGCCGCTGGCAAGGGCTCTGGCAAACGTTCGGGATAATCTTGTGGATCGGCGGCCTGGCCCTCGCGAATAAGCTGCAGCAAGGTCTCGCCATCATGACGCACCGTGCGCGGATGCATGTCTTCTATACGGGACAAGGCTTGCAAGTTATCGGGCTGTTGCTGCGCCAATGGGCATAGCGCGCGTTCGCGTACCAAGCGATTACGCGCTTGATCACGCTCACGCGACTCGGTTTCACGCCAAAAAGCCAAACGTTGCAGAATCGCCAATTGCGCCGGATTCAGCCGCCAAGCCTGTTTCACTTGTTGATAAGCCAACTCTGGGTCAATCACTTGGCCACTGCCTGCGACCTGTTCAGCCGTGTCAGCGAATAACCACTCTTCAACGCCGGCCTCGGCTATGCGCGGCGCCAACAGCTCATACAGCTCAGCCAGGTGCTGCGCATCACGCGCCGCATACTCAATTTGCGCGTCGCTCAGGGGCCGCTGTAACCAGTCAGAGCGGGTTTCTTCTTTAGGCAGGTCAATGTTCAACTGCGCACTGACCAGCCGCGAATACCCCATGGAAAAGTCCATACCCAAAAAAGCGGCGGCCAGCTGTGTATCAAACAACGGTAAGGGATAGGCGCCACACAAGCGGGAGAAAACCTCCAGGTCCTCACTGCATGCGTGCAAAACCTTGACTACATCCGGCGCTTGTAGCAACTCGACTAACGGCGCCCAGTCAGTTATTTCCAGGGGGTCAATCAGATAAGCACGCTTACCGTCACCGATCTGGATAAGCCCAGCGATCGGGTAAAAGGTCTCGGTGCGGACAAACTCAGTATCAACAGCAACATAGGGCAACGTCAGCCAATGTGCGCACCAGGATGCCAAGTCAGCGTTGCGGTCGATCATCAGCGGTGGAACCAGCGGGCTAGTCATGGGAAGCCTTTTCGATAAATTGCCGTGAGTATAACTGATCTAAAACTGCGCTGCCCCGGCCTCCTTTCACTGAATAGAGCGATCAAGTTTGATCAGGATCAATCGATAAGGAGAGCGTATTTGACATACTTGGCGTTGCCGCACGCCCGTGCTGCAAATAACCGCCGATTTCCCTGCAAACTTGGAGCACGCATGCGATTTCTTCAGCACCTGCCACTTAAGTACAAATTTTGGGCGGTTAACAGCGTGGCCTTCATCGCCTCCTTGTTGCTGGTGCTGGTGGCAGTGTGGGTTGAGCAAGGCAGCATACAGGTTCAACGTATGGAGCTGGGCGAAGCGTTGATTGCTGACGAGTCAGGCGCCAACCCTTCGCTTCCGGGGCTGCACTGGCTAAAAAACGACACCGCTGAACTAGGCACCAAGAGTTTGACGCCAGTCTGGCGTGCAGCCAATGACCTGCATGCAACTCAAGCCGCTGGCGTGCAAGGCGTTTGGCTACAGGGAGGACGCGCTCTGGCAGTAGAACATCAAAACTATCTTGACCTACTCCTGGAACGGTCGCCAGTTTACGCGCTGGCGGTCATGGGGTTGATGTTGTTGGTCCTCATGGTGTCTCAGTTGCTGATTCTATTCATCACCCGCCACATTCTCAGTTTGCGTGACAGTATGATCCAGGTGCAGCAAACCGGTGACCTGACGTTAAGAGCAAAAGTCACGACCCAAGATGAAGTCGGCTCAATGGCTTCCGCATTCAACGCTATGCAACAGGCACAGCAGCAAGTGGTTGCGGCAGTTCGCCAAGCCTCACTTGAGCTAGATCAAGGCGCAAGCAGTCTGGCTGGCCTCATGAGCCAGGTACGCGACGGCATGGTGCAACAACAGGGAGAAACCGATCAGGTTGCCGCTGCGGTGAATGAAATGAGCGCCACTGTGCAAGATATCGCTGGCAGCACCTCTGCGACGCGCGACCAATCGAGACAAGCCGACACGCTGGCGAGCGGCGGCCGCGATCAGGTAGAACAGGTGCGCAAAACGATAACCGGGCTGGCCACTAGCATCGAACGTTGCACCCAGCATATGCAGACCTTGGCAGCCAATAGTGAAGACATTAGCGGCGTAGTACAGGTGATTCGCAGTATTGCCGAACAAACCAACCTGCTAGCACTAAACGCCGCAATCGAAGCAGCCCGTGCGGGTGAATCCGGTCGTGGTTTTGCTGTGGTAGCCGATGAGGTAAGGGCATTAGCGCAGCGGGTACAAAGTTCGACTGACGATATTCAACGCATGATCCAAACGCTGCAAAGCGGCACCCAGGCGGCCGTACAAGATATGCAGGCCAGTGCCGGCCTGACCCACGACTCGGTGGCCCAAGTAGCCAAGGCTGGCGATTCACTGCACGAAATCGCCAGCGCAGTCAGCCAGATCAACCGCGGAAACGGTGAGATTGCCTCAGCTATAGAGCAGCAAAGCCAGGTAGCAGATGCCATTACTCAGAGTATTGTGGAGATTCGCGATGTGACCGAGCGCACGGTTGATCAGACCATGCAGAGCGCAGCAACCAGCGATCAACTTGCGAAGTTGGCGCATCAGCTGAAGCTTTCAGTCAGTCAACTCAAGGCGTGAACTAAAAACGGCCCCGTAGGGCCGTTTCATGCATGCCAGACCGCTTATTGCAATGTGATGCGATCACCATTCTTGGCTAAGGTACTTGGACCAATACCTTTAACGGCGGAGACGGCATCTACTGAAGTAAAATCACCGTTTTGTTCGCGATAATCCACTATCGCCTGCGCCTTGGCGGCGCCTACACCCTGCAATACCTCGGCAATTTCATCTGCGCTGGCGGTATTGATATTCACGCTGACCATAGGTGCAGCCGGGCTAGGATTAACTTCGTCGGCGAATGCGGGGGCCATGCAATAGCAGGACATGATCAAACAGAAAGCAGTAACGAGTTTACGCATGTGACTCTCCTTATCATTAGGGGGCTTGTTTTATCAGTACCTCTTGCCGCACTGAAGGAACTCACTTCAGCAGCACTGGACCGCCATCCCTGCGGCACAGACAACCCTAAAACAAAGGCCGGCGGGATAAAAACCCGGCCGGCCTTGAATGTGAAGCCAATCGCATTTGTCTAGATGATTAGTTCAACGCTGCGCGTCCAGACCAAGCTGCAGGTCAGCCCTAAGATCGACAACCTCCTCCAGGCCAATCGCCAGCCGAATCAAGCCGTCGCGAATCCCAGCAGCCGCACGCGCTTCTGGCGTTAGCCGACCATGCGTAGTGGTTGCCGGATGAGTGATAGTCGATTTGCTGTCACCCAAATTCGCAGTAATCGACAGCAATCGCGTGGCATCAATGAAGCGCCAAGCGGCCTCGCGCCCACCCTTGAGCTCAAAGCTGACAACCGCGCCAAAAGCAGATTGCTGCGACTTCGCCAGCTCGTGCTGAGGGTGGCTCGGCAAACCAGCGTAATACACATGTTCTACTTCTGGCTGCTGATCAAGCCATTCGGCCAAGACCTGCGCAGCCTCACAATGGGCACGCATCCGCAGGCGCAACGTCTCCAGTCCTTTAAGAAAGACCCAAGCGTTGAAAGGGCTAAGCGTGGGCCCTGCCGTGCGCAGAAAACCGACCAACTCCTGCATGTGCTCTTTGCGCCCCGCAACGACGCCACCAAGACAACGACCTTGACCATCGATGTACTTGGTTGCCGAGTGCACGACTATGTCTGCACCTAGCAACAAGGGTTTTTGCAGCGCGGGGGTACAGAAACAATTATCCACCACCAGCAAAGCACCCTGTTGCTTGGCCACCTCGCTGAGGGCACGAATATCTACTAATTCGGCCAACGGATTGGAGGGCGACTCAAGAAACATCATCCGTGTATTGGGCTTGCACGCTGAACGCCACGCGCTGATATCCGAGAGAGGCACGTAATCCACCTCCACGCCGAAGCGCTTCAGGTACTTCTCGCACAGGCTAACAGTCGAGCCAAATACGCTGCGCGACACGAGAATATGGTCGCCACCGGAACACAAGCTCATGACCGTGGCCAGAATGGCGGCCATGCCAGAGGCAGTCGCTACCGCCTGCTCGGCTTCTTCCATCAGCGCAATACGCTCCTCAAAGGTGCGTACTGTGGGGTTCATGTAGCGTGAGTAAACATTACCTTCTGACTCACCGGCAAAACAGGCCGCAGCCTCTGCCGCGCTACGAAACACGTAGCTAGACGTCAAAAACAATGCCTCACCGTGCTCTGCCTCGGGAGTACGGCGATGTCCGCCGCGTACCGCCAGCGTATCGAATCCGACGCCTTCCAGATCACTGTCGAGCCGGCCTGCTTCCCATTCTTGCGTCATTCTCAAAGCCTCGCGTCCTGCGCCCAAGCTATCTAGGCGGAGCCGTTACTATCAATTGTTGTGCAGACCCATGATCTCGTTGTCGCTCTCGGCAGTAAACTTGGCTGAGTCATTGCGCGCCTGCTCAATCTTGCCGAGATAAACGTCACTGACGTCGCCCGTAACGTATTCGCCATTAAATACTGAGCAATCATAGCGTTTGATATCCGGATTGCCCTCGGACACTGCGTCAATAAGGTCTTCAAGATCCTGATAGATCAACCAGTCGGCGCCAATCAATTCAGCCACTTCTTCCGTGGTACGGCCATGGGCGATCAACTCATGCGCGGTTGGCATGTCAATCCCGTATACATTGGGGTAACGCACAGCAGGAGCAGCCGAACAGAAGTAGACATTCGCAGCACCTGCCTCGCGGGCCATTTGAATGATCTGCTTGCAGGTGGTGCCGCGGACAATTGAGTCATCTACTAGCATCACGTTCTTGCCCCGAAACTCCAGATCAATTGCATTTAGCTTCTGTCGCACGGACTTTTTGCGCGCAGCTTGCCCGGGCATGATGAAGGTGCGACCAATGTAGCGGTTTTTGACAAAACCCTCGCGGAATTTCACGCCCAAATGGTTAGCCAATTCAACCGCCGAGGTGCGACTGGTATCGGGAATCGGGATGACCACGTCGATACCGTGATTAGGCCGCTCACGCTCGATCTTCTCGGCCAGCTTCTCGCCCATGCGCAGACGAGCCTTATATACCAGCACCTTGTCGATCATCGAGTCTGGACGCGCCAGATACACGTGCTCGAAAATGCACGGCGAATACTCTTGATGGGTAGAACACTGGCGGGTGAAAAGTTCGCCCTTCTCGGTGATATAGACCGCTTCGCCTGGGCCCAGGTCGCGGATCAAATCAAAGCCAAGTACATCCAGCGATACGCTTTCAGAAGCAATCATGTACTCCACACCGTTCTCAGTCTCGCGCTTGCCGAAAACGATAGGACGAATGGCATTAGGGTCGCGGAAGCCGACGATGCCGTAACCAGTAACCATGGCTACTGCGGCGTAGCCGCCACGGCAACGCGCATGCACTGCACGCACGGCATTGAAGATATCTTCTTCGCTAGGCTGCAGCTTGCCGCCACGGGCTAACTCGTGGGCGAATACGTTGAGCAGCACTTCGGAGTCAGAGGTGGTGTTCACATGGCGTAAATCAGACTCGTAAATTTCGCGAGACAATTGCTCTACGTTGGTTAGGTTACCGTTATGCGCCAGCGTGATGCCGTATGGCGAGTTGACGTAAAAGGGTTGTGCCTCGGCAGAACTGGACGAACCAGCAGTAGGGTATCGCACATGGCCAATACCCATGTTGCCAACCAAGCGTTGCATGTGGCGCTGATGAAAAACGTCACGAACCAGACCGTTATCCTTGCGCAGAAACAACCGTCCCCGGTCACAGGTCACAATGCCGGCGGCGTCCTGGCCGCGATGCTGCAGGACAGTCAAGGCATCATAGAGCGCCTGATTGACGTTCGATTTGCCCACTATGCCAACAATGCCACACATGCCTAAACACCTTTTTCGTTGAGTATGTGAAAAACGTCCGGCGCCAACGCCGGGTTAGCGGCCAGCCAGTTGCAGAATAAAATTCTTCGACCAGTCCGCCACTAATAAGAAATGAGGAATCATCACTGACTCACGCCACCAGGTATCCGCTTCGACCGGGGCCAGACTCAATAGACCAACGATGACCACTACCAGCAGCCCGCCCCGCGCGGCACCAAATACCATGCCCAGAAAGCGATCAGTACCACTCAGGCCGGTCGCTTTAACCAGTTGACCGATCAAATAATTGATCAAGCCACCCAGCAGCAATGTCAGTATGAAAAGGATAGAGCAGGCTGCGATCACTCGCAGCGACGGCGTATCTATGTAGGGAGCCAGCAATTCAGCCAGCGCACCGCCAAACAACCAAGCAACCAGACCTGCAAGAATCCAGGTTACCAGCGACAGAGCCTCTTTGACGAAGCCTCTGGTCAAACTGATCAGGGCCGATATTACAATGGTGGCGATGATAGCCCAATCAACCCAGGTAAACGACACGGTCACGGCACCCTGTTACGCAAAGAGCGGTATTCTAGCAGAGCAGCAAAGGGCATCGAAACAGCAAACTTGCCGCGACCTTCTTTTAGTCTCTGTTGAGAAACGAGAACGCCAATTTAACCCTGCCGTCACCCATTAGCCTCGGCCGCTGTCAGCGTCATAAGCGACGACCAAGCCTTTGCTACCGCGCTTACTGGCTAACTCATCGCGCAAGCGGCTAGCCGCATCACGGCTTGCCAGAGGGCCAACGTAGACCCGGGTAATAGATTTACCCTGGACTGTGACCGAGTGCGTGTACGAGTTGTAGCCTTGTGTACGCAAAGTCTCGCTCAAGCCTTCAGCGTTGCTGTTGCTGGAGAAACTACCCAACTGAATTACCCAGTCTCCCGTTGCCGCGGCTTTGGGCTCAGGAGCCGCCACGGGCTCAGCCGCTTGCGGGACTTCAGGCTCGACCTCGTCCGCCGCCTCAGGCGCAGTGACCAGCGCTGGCTGATCTTCCGGCTGAGGTGCAGCCTCGCCAGAACCTGCCGCAGGAATACTCGCTACCTGAGGCGTTGCGGGTAGTTCAACCGGCTCAGCCGATGCTATCGGTTGTTGATCTAGAGTCGGCTCTTCCGGCACATCGACCACCACCTCCACGGTTTCGTCTTGCCCGGACAGCAGCATCGGCAAAAACACCACGGCGGCAACAACCAGTACCAGGGCACCGATGATGCGCTGTTTCAGACCTTCATCCATCAATCAGTACTCCGGACGTTTCAGACAACCAGAGTATGGCGGCAGCGACGGAGAAAAACGACCCGAAAATAACAATTTCAGTATCAACGTCAGAGTCATCCAGTGCGCGCGCTATGGCTTCAGCTATCGAGTTGCACTCATGGACTCGTTCGCCCTGCCCCGCCAGATAGCCGGCAAGCTGTGCAGCCGGACGACTGCGCGGACTCTCGAGCGGCGTCACATACCAGGATTCAAACAGTGATATGAGCGGCTCATGCACGCCGGCAAGGTCTTTATCTGCCAGCAAACCAAACACCGCAACACGCGCAACGTTTTGCGCTGCCAGCGCTTTTGCCATAAAACGCGCGGCATGCGGGTTGTGGCCAACATCAAGGTAAAGCCGCCTTGCTTGGCCGCGCCAAGTGATCTGCCGAAACTCGAGGCGGCCAGGCGCCTTGGCTTGAGTCAACGCGCGTCTGAGTTCAGTCTCAGGCAAATACAAACCCGCTTGCAGGAAGGCCTGAAGCGCCACACTCAGGTTGTCGCGCGGCAAAGATACTGATGGCATTCCAAGGTATTCCACAGGTTGTGAGTCGACCATTGCAAACACATCCCACACGCCCTCGTCTTGCGCCCGCCAGCCGAAATCTCTGCCGCGCTGCAAAAGTGGGCAGCCAAGCTCGTTGACTCGTTGCATAAAGCTAACAGGCAGATCCAGCTCGCCGCTGATCACCGGGCGCCCAGCGCGCAAAATTCCGGCTTTTTCGAAGCCCACCGACTCTAGCGTGTCGCCTAGGTATTCCTGATGATCCAGGCCGATGCTAGTCACCACAGCAACATTGGCATCGACTACGTTAACGGCGTCTAACCTGCCGCCCAGACCCACCTCAAGAACCACCGCATCAAGCTGAGCCGCTTTAAACAACCAGAGGGCCGCCAAGGTGCCGAACTCGAAGTAAGTGAGAGAAACACTGCCGCGGGCCTGATCCACAGCCGCAAAAGCATCGCACAAGGCATCATCGCTGACCATTTCGCCATTGATGCGTACCCGTTCGTTGTACCGCAAAAGGTGTGGTGAGGTGTAACAGCCAGTGGTTTGGCCGGCTGCTCTCAGCAGCGACTCCAGGCCAGCGCAGGTAGAACCCTTGCCGTTGGTGCCGGTAACCGTAAAAACCAAAGGCGCGGGCTGTAGCAGGTCAAGCTGATCGGCAACCTGGCGCACGCGCGCCAGGCCCATATCGATTTCGCTCGGGTGCAGCCCTTCGAGCCGGGTCAGCCACTCGGAAAGACTGCGCTGCGACATCAGACCTCGCTTTGCTCTGCTTCGTCTTCGACGGCGGGTGCAGGTGAGTTGGTGAAAATGGACAGCATGCTAGCCAAGCGATCGCGCATTTCGCTGCGGGCGACGATCATATCGAGCGCACCATGGGCCAGCAGAAACTCACTGCGTTGAAAACCTGCTGGCAGTTTTTCACGCACGGTCTGCTCGATAACTCTTGGACCAGCGAAGCCAATCAGTGCATTTGGCTCAGCTACGTTCAGGTCGCCAAGCATCGCCAAGCTGGCAGACACACCACCGTAAACAGGGTCAGTCATCACCGAGATAAAGGGAATACCCTCTTCTTTTAGGCGAGCCAACGCGGCACTCGTCTTGGCCATCTGCATCAAAGAAAACAGCGCTTCTTGCATACGGGCGCCGCCGGAAGCAGAAAAACAGACATAAGGAATACGCTCACCCAACGCAACTTCCGCGCCGCGAACAAAGCGTGCGCCAACCACGCTGCCCATTGAGCCGCCCATGAAGTTAAATTCAAAGGCGCTGGCAACGATGGGCGACCCTTTAAGTTTGCCTTGCATAACGACCAATGCGTCTTTCTCGCCAGTATCTTTCTGTGCAGCAGTCAGACGGTCTTTGTACTTTTTGCTGTCACGAAACTTGAGGCGATCGACTGGCTCTAGCTCAGCTCCAATTTCGCTGCGTTCGCCTTCATCCAGAAAGATATCCAGGCGACGACGGGCGTTGATGCGTAAGTGATGACTGCACTTGGGGCAGACATCCAGGTTCTTTTCCAGCTCAGGGCGATAAAGCACCGCCTCACATGAGGGGCATTTGCGCCACAACCCCTCAGGCACGCTACTCTTTTGTGCTTCAGAGCGCACGATGGAAGGAATCAGTTTGTCCACCAGCCAATTGCTCATCGTCATTCCTTAATCTGTTTATTCTGGTCAATCAGCCCTAGGGCTAAATGATTCAATCTTTACCGGTCCATTGCGCTGCGCATGTCGCCGATGATCGTTGCAATACCTTTGCGTGCTAGCTCTGGCTGATCAGCGTGACTGGCAATCTGGTTAACCAGTACCGAGCCAACCACAACGCCATCCGCCACTGCTGCTACTGCCGCCGCTGAGGCGCCATCGCGAATACCGAAGCCAACACCAATCGGCAAATCGGTCACCGTGCGCAGCATTTCTAACCTGCTTGCTACTTCGGTGACGTTCAAAGCACTGGACCCAGTCACACCTTTTAATGAAACATAATAGATATAACCGCTAGCCTGCTCACAAATGAGCCGAGCACGTTCTTTGGTTGTCGTCGGTGACAGCAGAAAAATACTGTCCAATCCATGCGCCTTGAATACTGGCAATACATCGCGTGCCTCTTCGGGCGGCAGGTCTACCGTCAACACACCATCAACGCCCGCCTTGGCTGCTGCTTCGGCAAATACGGCGTAACCCATGCGCTCAACGGGATTCAAATATCCCATTAATACGACCGGTGTTATGTCGTCATCCTCGCGGAAGCGTCGCACCATGTCCAGCACCTGCTGGAGGCTGACGTGATGCGCCAATGCGCGCTCCATCGCCAACTGAATGACCGGACCGTCAGCCATCGGATCAGAGAATGGAATGCCCAGCTCAATAATGTTCGCGCCGGCCGCAACCATGTCGTGCATCAACGGCAATGTGACCTCGGGTGTAGGGTCGCCAGCGGTGATATAGGGTATCAACGCCTTGCGACCTTCGGCCTGCAAGGAAGTAAAACAATCTTTGATTCGGCTCATGTAAATCTCGTTAAATGCTGATGCCGTCAATCCCGGCGACAGTATGAATATCTTTGTCACCGCGACCGGACAGGTTGACGACCACAATCTCATCGGGACGCATAGTGGCTGCCAGTTTCATCGCATAGGCGACGGCATGGCTGGACTCAAGCGCTGGCATGATGCCCTCAACTTTAGTCAGTTCACGGAAAGCAGTCAGCGCTTCTTCATCGGTCGCATCAACGTAGTCCACTCGGCCGAGATCTTTCAACCAGCTATGTTCAGGGCCAACACCGGGATAATCCAAACCGGCAGAAACCGAATGAGTTTCAATTATCTGGCCCGCTTCATCCGACATCAGATACGTGCGATTGCCGTGCAATACGCCAGGCTGACCCGCGCTTAGCGGCGCCGCGTGTTGGCCGGTTGATATGCCGTGACCACCTGCTTCAACCCCGTACATTTTTACGCTGTCGTCATTCAGGAAGGGATGGAACAAGCCGATGGCGTTGGAGCCACCGCCGACACACGCCACCAGTGCGTCAGGCAGGCGACCAGCCTGAGCCAGACATTGTGCACGCGCTTCGCGCCCAATCACGCACTGAAAATCACGAACCAGCTCCGGATAGGGGTGCGGACCCGCCACGGTACCGATGATATAAAAGGTATCGTCGATATTAGTTACCCAGTCACGCATCGCCTCGTTCATTGCATCTTTTAGTGTCTTAGAACCGGAGGTGACTGGAATCACCTCCGCGCCAAGCAACTTCATACGATACACATTGAGTGATTGGCGCTTGACGTCTTCTGCCCCCATGTAAACCTGGCATTTCAACCCCAGCCGCGCTGCGACCGTGGCAGTCGCAACACCATGTTGCCCAGCACCGGTTTCAGCAATCACCCGAGGCTTGCCCATGTGCTTGGCCAACAAAGCTTGTCCGATGGTGTTGTTTACCTTGTGCGCGCCCGTGTGATTAAGGTCTTCACGTTTGAGGTAGATTTGCGCCCCACCTACTTTGGCAGTAAGGCGCTCAGCTAAATAGAGCGGCGATGGGCGACCAACATAGTGCGCTAAGTCATAATCAAATTCGGCCTGAAATGCGGGATCCTGGGATAGTTTTCGGTAGAGTTTTTCCAGGTCATCCAGCGCTTCCATTAGCGTTTCGGAGACAAAGCGGCCGCCATAGGGGCCAAAATGCCCACGCGCATCGGGGACCGCAGAAAAATCAGTTTTACTGAACTCAGACACGCCTCACCTCTCGAACAAAAGCATTAAGTTTCTCGACATCCTTGATGCCCTTGGCAAGCTCAACGCCACCACTGACGTCCACCGCCCAAGGCTCGACCCCAGCAATCGCCTGAGCAACATTGTCTGCCGTCAAGCCGCCGGCTAGAACTAAATTCCATCGGCGCTCGCGTGGCACCAGAGTCCAGTCAAATACTTCACCGGTGCCGCCAGGAACACCTGCTTTATAACTATCCAGCAAAATACCTTGGGCCTTTGGCCATGCTGCTGCAACCGTTGCTAAATTCTGATCCGCGCGCACTCTGACCGCTTTCAGGTACGGTCGCTCAAACTGATCGCAGTAATCGGCATCTTCGTCACCATGAAACTGCAGCAGATCCAGCGGCACCTGTGCAAGCACCTCACGCACATAGGCTGCATCAGCGTCGACAAAAAGCCCAACACTGGTAATAAACGGCGGTAAGGCAGCCACGATAGCAGCCGCCTGAGCGGGCGTTACAGCGCGCGGGCTGGGCGTATAAAACACCAAGCCAATCGCATCCGCGCCAGCATGCGCAGCAGCCAAAGCATCTTCAACCCGGGTAATACCGCAGACTTTAATACGCGCCATATGAGCGTTGGTACCTTAATTCGACAAGGGAACGATAGTAGCAGATAGCACCGCAGGCGTCAGTTCGCCACATCCGGCAGCGCCGACAGGAAGTGTGGCCCCAGATAGCGATGCGGCAAGTCGAATTGCTCAGGGTAAGTAACATCAACCAGATATAACCCGTAGGCAGGCGCTGTCAGCCCTCCTGCGGCGCGGTCGCGCGCATCAAGCACCTGCTGCGCCCATTTCACCGGACGCTCAGCACACCCGATTTGCATCAGCACTCCGGCAATATTACGTACCATGTGATGCAAGAAAGCACTGGCACGGATGTCCAGCACGATAAACCGGCCGTACTGCAGCAACTCCAAATGGTGAATGGTCTTGATCGGCGACTTAGCCTGACAACCCACTGCACGGTAAGAAGTAAAGTCATGGGTGCCCAGCAATACACTTGCGGCCTGGCGCATGGCGGCTAAATCCAGTGGCCGGTAATTCCAGGTAACTTCATGAGCCAAGTGCGCAGGACGAATCGGATCGTTATAGATAACGTAACGATAACGACGTGCCATGGCAGAGAACCGCGCATGAAAATCCATACCCATGGGCTGCACCCAACTCAGCGAGATATCTGCAGGCAGATTCGCGTTAGCGCCATGAATCCAGTTGCGTGATGTACGCACGGCGTCGCTATCAAAGTGAATGATTTGCCCAGAGGCATGCACGCCAGCATCCGTACGCCCAGCGCAGAAAACCTGGACAGGATGATTCGCGACTCTGCTCAGTGCTTTTTCAACTGCTTCCTGGACGCTGGGCACCCCGGACTTCTGACGCTGCCAGCCACGGTAAGCAGTGCCGCGATATTCCACGCAAGCAGCCACCCTTGAAACAACAGCGGCCGCCCCAGGGGCGGCCGCTGATTCGATCTGGTCAACATCCATCAATCCGTCAAACGCTCCATCATTTCGCGGGCTTCGGTCTTTTGCTGCTCATTACCTTCTTCGACCACCTCGTTAAGGATGTCGCGAGCACCTTCACTATCACCCATATCGATGTAAGCACGGGCCAGGTCAAGCTTGGTCGCACTTTCATCCGTCCCCGAGAGGAAATCAAACTCGTCGTCTTCGTCCAGGTCACCCGCCACCGGCTCCTCCGTCAAGCTATCAAGCGACAGAAAGTCATCATCTTCAGTTGCCGCAGTGTTGTCCTCTGTAAGCTCCAGCGTATCCAGAGGGAGCGTTACATCGGCTTGCTCCGCATCGCCTGCCACTTCGTCCAGTTCCACCTCAAAGTCAGCAAGATCATCTTCTGACAAGCTGAAATCGTCGGCCGCGAGTTCTTCTTTAGAGTCGATAGCATCAAAATCGGCCTTGAGACTCTCGGTCTGTAGCTCGTCTGTCAGCGACAAGTCAAAGTCATCATCCAGCGCGCTTTCACCTGCTTGTGCTTCGGTTGCCGTACCCAGATTTTCAAACTCAGTAAAATCCAGTGATGCGTCGAGCTCGACAGCAGCACTCTCAACATTTGAGTTGGGCTCGGTAGCGCCCTGCAGATCCTGAGCGGCAAGGGTATCGTCCAAATCGAAATCAAGATCAAAGTCAGCGTCTGAGTCAGCTTTCGCGGTAACGTCTGGCTGAGCAGTAGATGCCTCAGCCTCTCCCATTTCAAACTCACTGAAATCGAAGTCCATATCTTCTTCTTCGACTACATCGGCTTGGAACGGGGGCTGCGATTGCACATCTTGGACATCGAAAGAGATATCGTCCTCTTCGCTCGCGCCGTATGCCATACCCGCTGCTGCACCTGCTACTGCAGCAGCCATCAAGGGGAAGCGCGCATCCATGGCGTCGACCTGATTATCTACGGTGCCTGCAGCGCGCAGCGCCTCATGCTGAGCGCGATAACCTTCTGCGTTCTCCAGCATGCCTTCTACTTCGAGCAGTTTAAGGCGCAAGTCAGTACGTTCTGGCTCGCTCTCTAGCGCTGCTAACAGCACAGCGTGAGCTTCCTGCGGCTTACCGTAAGCCAACAGACCGTCGGCCTCAGTCAGCGGATCAGCCGCAATGCCTGCGTCATCCAGCTCAGCAGCCAATGCGACGTTAAAATCATCAGATTCGTCAGCTGCCAGATTCCCGTTATGGTTATCCGCGGCATTAGCAATGAAGTTATCTGCCATCTCGGTTTCACGACGAGCATTACGGCGGGACACTGCCATCAACACCATCAACAGCAGCAGAATCGAAACAATACCGCCACCGATCAACAGCATTTGATTTTGCATCATACGCTCGAGCAAGGATTCCGCCTTTGCGGTTGCCTCGGGCTCAGCGGTCTCTACCGTGGCAGGCGCTTCAGTCTCCACTTCTGCCATTTCCGGCGCGGGAGCAACAACTTCGTCCGCTTCAGAATCTATCGCTGACTCAGCTTCAGCGTCAGCCATTGCAGCGGTCTCGGGCTCAGAAACCATCTCGGCTTCGTTGTCCGCATCCGCTGCGTCGCTAGCTTCGCCATCAGCAATTGGCGCGCCGTCATCAGGTTGAGCGTTTGCTTCCGGAGACGCCATATCACCAGCAGTATCGACCTGTTGTTGTTCCAATGCTGCGATTTCTTCAAGATCAGCTTGCGGTTCAGCTGTAAGCTCACTGTTTTGGCCACTGGTGCTGATTTCCTGCTGCAATGCTGCAAGCTGGGCATCTTTCAGTTCAAGCAGACGCTGCAACGTTTCCAGCTGGCCCTGCACGTCACCTAAGCGCTCACCCATTTCGGTCTTTTCACGCTCAGCAGCATCAAGCTGCTCTTTAGTGCGATCCAGCGAGTCGCGCAACTGGGCAGAGTTATCGCTGTCGGCCGAGCCATCACCTGTGCCATCACCAGTCTTTTCATCTTCCCCGGAAACTAGACGCAAAGAGTCTTCACCCGTTACCTGCTCAGGAGCGTTGCCCGCGCTTTCGCGCTGACGTGCGTCAAGCTGAGGAGCGCTCGGCTCGCTAGCCGCCGCACTGACCGGAGCTGACCGACCTTCCTTCCAGGCACGATTTTGCGCTGCAACTTCTGCAACGGCAGCACTGCCACTGCGGCTAAGCGCTTGCTCGCTGGTCGGTAACTTAAGAGTTTGACCAGACTTTAACTGGTTGATGTTGCCATTGATGAAGGCGTCTGGATTCAGATCCTGGATGGCCAACATCGTTTGGTGCACATTGGCACCGGAGGGTCGTGATTTCAGCGCGACTTCCCACAGGGTGTCAGCGCGATTGGTGCGCCATTCTGTGGAACTGCGTTGAGGTGCGGCGGCCTGCTGTGCAGCTGGCTGCTGATAGGGGCTACTACCGCGTGGCTGCGCTGGAGCAATGGTCGGCTGAGGCGGGGTAATTCGAGCTGAAGAACTGGAAGGCGCCGTCACCGGGCTACTGATAACGGTGGCAGGCTGGTACAACGGCGGATCAAGTAACACGGTGAATTCACGCAGTACTTTGCCAGAGGGCCAGCGTACTTCCATAAGGAAGTTCAAATAGGGTTCGTTGACTGGTCGGCTTGAAGTAACTCGAATGACCGATTTACCGTTAGGCTTAACTACCGGCGTAAACTTGAGATCGGTCAGGAAGAAGCTTCGTTCTATACCTGCACGACCAAAGTCGTCTGGCGAGGCCAGCATCGAGCGAATTTCTTGGCTGGATAGATCTCGAACTTGGAGCAGATCTATTTCAGCATCCAGGGGCTGATTTAACGATGAGCGCAGGTTGATGTCGCCTACTCCCAATGCTTGCACCATTCCTGTGGACATCAAGGCACTTGCTGCGGCGACAGCTATAACCAGTTTGCGAACCATAGCGAAAATCCTTTGCTTTTATCGTTTTTTCACGCCTCAACATACCCTGCCGTGCTCAGACTGGCTTACAACAAAAATCCCCCATCCAGTCTGAGGCAACCAGCAACCGCTGAATCCAAACAGGGTTTGCATGGACAAACCTAAACCGCTTAATCCAAAAACACTAGCAAGTATCGATTACAAATAGTCTTTTATCAATAACTCGGCGACCATAAGACTGTTAATTGCGACACCTTTCCGAAGATTATCAGACACAATCCATAAATGAATAGTGTTCGGTTCGGCTGCGTCCGCTCGAATACGACCAACCCAAACAACATCGCTGCCCGTTGCGTCGGTTACCGGGGTAGGAAATCCTCCCGCAGTTGGCTTATCCAGCACTTTAATACCCTTCACACGACGCAGCATGTTACCAATCCGCTTTACATCAGGAGCGGCAGCGAAGGTCACTTGCATCATCTGCGCAGTCCCGTAAAAAACCGGCACCAATACAGCGTTAACCAATACCGGAAGGCTTGGTGCATCCAGGCAGGCTTGCACACCCGCCGTCAGAGCACGCTCTTCGCGACTTGCGCCCGCCTCGTCCAACTCGCTGACGCAAGGCAGAAGATTAAAGGCTACTTGCTTATCGAGCAGGCTTTTTTCAGCAGGCTGTCCGTTGAGCAGCTTGCCTGTTTGCATCGCCAACGCTTCGACCGCACCACGGCTGTGGGTAGACATGGATTGGTAAGTGGAGATACTTACGCGCTGCAGTGGTGCCAGGTCGGCGAGCGCTTTGAGCACTATTGCACTTTGCACTACCTGACTATCTGGCGAACTGACAACGCCCGCTTCCTTTGCAGACGCCAACGCTTGTGGATTAACTTCGGCCACTATCGGCTTGCCGCCCAAACCGCCAGTGGCGTCAACTATAACTGCGCCGGTGGCGCGGATAGCAGGCGCCCACTGCTGCGCAAAGGCTGCATCGCCAGCCATCACCACCACAGCAACCTTACTAAAATCGAAACGCGAGATGGGCTCCACCCGCATGCTTTGGCCTTTGATCATGCGGCGCTCGCCAGCATCGTCGTCAGCCTCTACAAGGTAGAGGTCAGTGAAGGCGAAGGTGTCGTCTTCCAGTACGCTGACCAGCATATCTCCCGCTAATCCGCTCACACCAACAACCGCAACGCCTACTTTCTTACTCATAATTACCAACCAGTATTTGAATTCACTAAAAAGACAAAGGGCACCCCCAACCTAGTCAGGGGTGCCCCATATCAGTTCTTATCGAACCGAACGGCGTTAACGCCTCAACCTTCCTGCAGAATACGCAACATGCGACGCAGCGGTTCAGCCGCGCCCCAGAGCAACTGATCACCTACGGTAAAGGCAGACAGGTACTGCGAACCCATATTGAGTTTACGCAGACGACCCACCGGCACATTAAGAGTGCCAGTCACCGCTGTTGGAGTCAGACCCGCCAAGGTAGCTTCCTTGGTATTGGGTATTACTTGCGACCAAGGGTTATGCGCAGCGAGCAGGCCTTCGATATCTGCCAGCGGCACATCTTTATTCAACTTGATGGTCAGTGCCTGACTGTGGCAACGCATGGCGCCGACACGCACGCAGATACCATCGACCGGGATCGGGCGCGCACTGCGACCGATGATCTTATTGGTCTCAGCCTGTGCCTTCCACTCTTCGCGGCTCTGTCCATTAGGCAGCTGCTTATCGATCCATGGGATCAAGCTGCCCGCCAGCGGCACGCCAAAGTGCTCAGCCGGAAAAGCGTCATTTCGCAGGGTTGCAGCTACTTTGCGGTCGATTTCCAGAATCGCGCTGGCCGGATCAGCCAACTGCTCAGCAACCGAACCATGAATAACGCCCATTTGGTTAATAAGCTCACGCATGTTCTGTGCGCCCGAGCCACTAGCCGCCTGATAAGTCATGGCGCTCATCCACTCGACCAGCCCATGCTCAAACAGGCCGCCCAGACCCATCAGCATGAGGCTGACAGTGCAGTTACCGCCCACGTAGGTTTTAACACCATCACGTAGCGCTTGATCAATGTTACGGCGGTTGACCGGGTCAAGCACAATGATCGCGTCGTCTTCCATGCGCAGTGTGGAGGCCGCATCAATCCAATAGCCGTTCCAGCCCTCGGCGCGCAGCTTGGCGTAAACTTCCTTGGTGTAGTCACCACCCTGACAGGTGATGATCACGTCCATGGGCTTGAGAGCTTCTAGGTCGAAGGCATCCTTGAGCGCGGGAACATCCTTGCCAATATCCGGCCCTTTGCCACCCACGTTGGAGGTAGTGAAGAACACCGGATCGATCTCGGCGAAATCATTTTCATCACGCATACGCTGCATCAGCACGGAACCAACCATGCCACGCCAACCAACCAGACCAACTCGCTTCATAACAACACCCCCGTGGGGTAACAAATTCAAAGACAATAACGCCCGAGCTAAGCCGGGCGTTTTCGAATAATCAGACAGATTACAGGTTTTTCAGGGCCTCGGCCACGGCATCACCCATTTCAGCAGTGCCAACCTTGCGGCATCCCTCGGAATAAATGTCGCCGGTACGTAGCCCTTGATCCAGCACAAGACTGACCGCTTGCTCGATCGCATCAGCGGCTTGCGTCTGGCCAAAGCTGTAACGCAGCATCATCGAGACCGAAAGGATGGTCGCTAGCGGATTGGCAATGCCTTTACCCGCGATATCTGGCGCACTCCCGTGGCAAGGCTCGTACATGCCCTTACCATTTACGTCCAGCGAAGCCGAGGGCAGCATGCCAATCGAGCCCGTCAGCATGGAGGCCTGGTCTGAGAGAATGTCGCCAAACATATTGTCGGTCACAATCACGTCAAACTGCTTGGGTGCACGCACTAGCTGCATAGCGCAGTTATCGACGTACATGTGCGACAGCTCAACCTCGGGGTAATCCTTGGCCACCTCTTCAACCACCTCACGCCACAACTGGCTGGAGGCCAGCACGTTGGCTTTGTCGACCGAACAGAGCTTTTTATTGCGCACCATGGCCATGTCGAAACCTACCTTGGCGATGCGGCGAATCTCACTCTCACTGTAGGGCAAGGTGTCGTAGGCCTGGCGCTCGCCGTTGGCCAGTACGCGCCTCTCTCGTGGCTGACCAAAGTAGATACCGCCGGTCAGCTCGCGCACGATCAGAATGTCCAGACCTGAGACCACTTCTGGCTTGAGCGTGGATGACTCGGCCAGCTGCGGATACAGAATGGCCGGCCGCAGGTTACCGAACAGACCTAGCTCCGAGCGAATTTTCAGCAGGCCGCGCTCAGGGCGCAGCGACGGATCAATCGTGTCCCACTTGGGGCCGCCCACGGCACCCAACAGCACGGCATCAGCCTTGCGCGCACGCTCCAATGTTTCATCAGCCAGTGGTACGCCGTACTTATCGTAAGAAGCACCGCCCAGTTCGCCAGACGAGAGCTCGAAACCTAGCTCATACTTCTCATTGGCCAGGTTCAGCACTTTAACCGCTTCAGCCATGATCTCAGGACCAATACCGTCGCCCTGCAAAATCAGAATCTGTTTACTCATGCACTTCTCTCCATAGAGCGCCCTTGAGGCGCTGCTGATATTGGTTCAGCGACCGCCCCAGAGCACGATGACATCTGTACTGAAGGAACCGTCGGCCGTAATTTCAAAATAATGTCGTACTTCGTCACCCATCGCCTGCTGCAGCATACGGATGGCTTGTTGCAGCGGCGCTGGGGTACGCATGCGCTCCACCCAGGAGGCGAACTCCAGACGTAGGCGCTGCCGCCGCTGACGTTCGACCTGCAGTCCGGCCTGACTCATCTCCTGCAGCCACTCGGCCGCGGAGTAATCACGCACATGACTGGTGTCGCGCAGTAATTCCGCCGCCTGCAGGTAGGTATCCAGCTGCGGCACGCCAGGGGACATCACATCGACAAAAACTACTTTGCCACCCGGCTTCAACACCCGATTTACCTCGCGCAACGCACGACCCAAGTCCTGCCAGTGATGCGCTGAGTAGCGGCTGAAGACAAAATCAAAGCTGGCGTCGTCGAACGGCAGATACTCAGCAACGCCCTGCTGAACGCGGATATTACTCAGTCCACGGTCGGCTGCTGCAGATTGCACCGTAGCGAGCATCGACTGCGACAAATCATAGGCGACCACCTCAGCAAGCTGCGCGGCGATACGAAAGCTGACGTGGCCAGCGCCGCAGCCAAGATCCAGCGCCTTAGCGTGCGGCTGTCCGGCTACAGCCTCATCTAGCGCTGCAAACTCTTCGCCGCTGCTATGTACCGCACTCGTGAGGTAAGCATTAGCCTGCTCGCCGAACTGCCGCTCCACTACTGCGTTGTGCTCTGTCGCCATGATTTTTCTCCCGTGCAATCCAGATTCTTACTGAATGGCACCAAACAACCAGGATTGACTCTGTTGGTGCTTCTGCTCGAACGCCTTGATCGAATCGGCATCTTCCAGCGTCAGGCCGATGTCATCCAAACCGTTCAACAGGCAATGCTTGCGGAAGGCATCCACCTCGAAGCTGTAAGTCTTGCCGTCCGGGCGAGTAACGAGCTGAGCTTGCAGATCGACAGTCAACTGATAGCCCTCTTCCGCTTCAGCCTGAGCGAACAACTCATCAATATCTTCTTCAGCCAAAACAAGGGGTAACAACCCGTTCTTAAAGCTGTTGTTGTAGAAAATATCGGCATAGCTTGGCGCCAGAATGGTACGAAAACCGTACTCTTCAAGTGCCCAAGGTGCGTGCTCTCGACTTGAACCGCAGCCAAAATTCTTGCGCGCCAGCAGCACACTTGCGCCTTGGTAGCGCGGCTGATTCAGCACAAAATCGGTGTTCAACGGGCGCTCAGCGCAATCCACGCCGGGCAAACCCTCATCGAGGTAACGCCATTCATCAAACAGGTTCTGACCAAAACCGGTGCGCTTAATCGACTTGAGAAACTGCTTGGGAATGATCTGATCGGTATCCACGTTGGCGCGATCCAACGGCGCGACCAAGCCGGTGTGTTGTGTAAAGGCCTTCATGCGCTCACCTCCTGATTCATCATCTCGCGTACATCAACAAAATGGCCGGCAATAGCGGCAGCGGCGGCCATCGCCGGGCTGACCAAATGGGTCCGCCCGCCGTTACCCTGGCGCCCTTCAAAGTTACGGTTTGAGGTGGAGGCGCAATGCTCGCCTGACAGCAGCTTGTCGGGATTCATCGCCAAGCACATGGAGCAACCAGGGTCACGCCACTCAAAGCCCGCTTCTTTGAAGATCACATCCAGACCTTCCTGTTCAGCTTGTTCTTTCACCAGCCCGGAGCCCGGCACCACCATCGCCTGTTTGATACTTGGCGATACACTGCGACCCTTGGCAACCACCGCGGCCGCGCGCAAGTCTTCAATGCGCGAGTTAGTACAGGAGCCAATGAATACGCGATCCAGCTTGATAGAAGTAATCGGCTGATTGGCTTCCAGGCCCATGTATTGCAACGCGCGCTGATAGCCGCTGCGTTTGACCGCGTCGACTTCCTGCTGAGGATCCGGTACCAAGGCATCAACGGCCACAACCATTTCCGGCGACGTGCCCCAGGATACCTGTGGCTTGATCGCGGCAGCGTCGAGTTCAACCACGGTGTCAAAATGCGCGTTAGCGTCAGACACCAAATCCTGCCACGTGCTGACCGCCGCATCCCAATCAGCACCTTTGGGCGAGTAAGGGCGACCCTTGACGTAATCAATGGTCTTCTGGTCGCAAGCAACCAGACCCACCCGAGCGCCGGCTTCAATAGCCATGTTGCAGATGGTCATACGGCCTTCAACCGAAAGATCACGAATGGCTGAACCGGCGAACTCGATGGCGTGCTCGTTACCGCCTGCGGTGCCGATCTTGCCGATGACCGCTAGTACAACGTCTTTAGCGGTCACACCGAAGCCGAGTTTGCCTTCAACATTGACCAGCATGTTCTTCATCTTCTTGGCGACCAGGCACTGGGTAGCCAACACGTGCTCAACTTCAGACGTACCGATACCGTGCGCCAGCGCAGCGAAAGCGCCGTGGGTAGCCGTATGCGAATCGCCACAGACGATAGTCATGCCCGGCAGCGTTGCGCCCTGCTCCGGCCCAACCACGTGAACGATCCCTTGGCGGCGATCGGTCATCTGGAATTCGACAATACCAAACTCATTGCAGTTGTCGTCGAGCGTAACCACTTGCAGCTTGGACACCGCATCATCAATACCGGAAACGCCGGCAGCACGATTGGTCGTGGGCACGTTGTGATCCGGCGTTGCCAGGTTGGCGTCAATCCGCCACGGCTTACGACCGGCCAGACGCAGACCTTCAAATGCCTGCGGTGAGGTCACTTCGTGCAGCAACTGGCGATCTATGTAGATCAATGCTGAACCATCATCGCGCTGTTTGACGAGATGGTTGTCCCACAGCTTGTCGTAAAGCGTTTTCGCAGACATTCGGAACTCCTGAAATCAGACTATGACCGCTGTCAAATAAGGCCGGAGATAACCGGACCGCAGCGATTCTATGACCAGCAAAGGATAAAATTTAGCCAAAGATAAAACAAAGGAATATTATTTATTAAATAGATAACCAAAAGGAATACGAAGTGGATACCGCAAACCTCGCAGCCTTTCTTGCCGTAGCAACCACCGGTTCGTTTTCCCGCGCGGCTGAACAGCTGCATTTAACGCAACCGGCGATCAGCAAGCGCATTGCCATGCTCGAACAGCAACTAAATACGCGCCTGTTTGATCGGATTGGCCGCAAAGTGGCGTTGACCGAGGCCGGGCGTGCGCTTAAACCCAGGGCGCAGGAGGTATTGGGATTACTCAATGATACGCGCCGTGCGTTGAGCAATCTATCCGACAACGTACAAGGCCGCCTAAGCATGGCAACCAGTCATCATATCGGCCTGCATCGCCTGCCTCCCGTGTTACGCGAGTTCACGCGCGCCTATCCGGATGTAGCGCTGGATATCCAGTTCCTCGACTCTGAGGTGGCCTACGAAAAAGTTCTGCACGGCGAAATCGAATTAGCGGTCATTACTCTGGCACCTGAAGTTGAACCTCCGGTGGTGTCTGAACTGATCTGGCACGATCCGCTGGACCTGGTGATTGCCCCCGAGCACCCGCTAGCGCATTCAAGCCATGTCGATCTTGCCCAGCTAGCTGCCTACCCCGCCGTATTTCCCGGCGCCAACACCTTCACCCACAAAATTGTCAGCGCCCTGTTTGAGCAGCACCAGATTACGCCGCACATCAGCATGAGCACTAACTATATGGAAACCATCAAGATGATGGTTTCCATCGGGCTGGCCTGGAGCGTGTTGCCGCGCAGCATGCTGGACGATCAGGTTAAGGCACTCGCAATCCCCGGCATCAACATGCAACGAGACCTGGGTTGTATCTGGCACAGCGGGCGCACTCGCTCCAATGCAGCGCTAGCGCTCATCCAGTTACTGCAACGAGCCGGCAACATAAATAATAAAAAAGCCTGACCTCCTACCTTGTTGCGCGTTGATGCAGCGACTATCTTGAAAGCTAACGGGGCGCTTTGACTACCGTATAAAAAGCCAGTTGTCGTCATGCATAGATCGCAGGACGTGGGCAAAGTGCGCACCTAGGCCACTGCAGTAAAGAGGCCAGGAACGTTTGCATGGATAGGCAGACGCCAGACCATGCGAGCAGTCTTGATCTAAAGGACTAGTAAAGCCCGCGGAGAAACTATGCCAAGCACTACCGGTGCCTTTCCGACCGATTCAATGGCCAATGCGGGCACTGCATTCGGCACCCTATTTCTGACCATGCCCGCCGCTGGCATGCTAATTGATGCCCGTAGTCAGCGGGTTGTTCAAGTCAATCAAGCATTTTCAAACCAGTTTGGCTGGCAGGCAGATCGCATCGTCGGGCAGCTCTCCAGTCACTTTCCGTTGTGGTGTGGCAGCGAGCGCTGGGAGCAGCTGCTGCGCAGACTGGAGCCCCAGCAAACATTGCGGGACCTGCGCTATGAGATATGCAGCCGCAATGGCAGCACGCAAACCTGCAGCTTGAATGTCGATCTCATCAACCAGGGCTCACCCTGTTTATTGATTACCCTGCAACCCGAGCAGCCCTCTGCCCCTGCCACAGCAGGTATTGATGAACGCCACCTAAAAATCTTTAACGCCACAGGCGAAGCACTGCTACTGATTGATATCAGCAATGGCTGCGTGCTGGAAGTGAATAGCTGTTTCGAGCGCATCAGCGGTCTCAGCAATAGCCAATGCGTTAATCAGAAATTAAGCGACCTGAAGATACTCGATAGCGAAACGGCTGCTCGGCTGATGGCAGAACTCAAAGTGCGCGGCCGCCTTAACGACGAACAGATCCAGGTCCGGCTCGGAGATAGCAACGCCATTTACGATGTGCTGGTCCACGCTGAAACCATCCAACTAGCCGGGCGCACCTGCCTGGTCGTGACCGCCCGCAACGTTACCGCTCAAAAACTGAGCGAGAGCGCATTAACCGAAAGCCAGGAACGCTTAAACCGGGCGCTAGATGCCAGCGAGATGGGTATTTGGGACTGGCAAATTAACAGTGGCGTGCTGCATAGCTCGCCCCGCAGCGCTCAGCTCAACGGGCTGGCCGAGCAGGCGTTAGAAAACAGTATTCGTCATTTCACACAACACATACTGCCCGCAGACCTGCGCAGTCTGCGGCGTGCCTTTATCGCCATCTGCCGCAGCCAAGGAGAGCACCACAAGCTGACTTATCGAGTGCTCAACAGCGACAACAAAGAACGCTGGCTCGAAGCGACGGCCACGCTGCATCGCGATCCAACGGGCAAGCCAATGCGGCTGGTTGGCACATTGCTCAACATCACTGAGCAGCGCAAAAATGAAAAGGCACTGATCGATAGCGAGGCCAAGTTCGCAGCGCTGTTCCAAGGTGCACCCGATCCATATTGCCTGATCCACAGCCAGAGCCAGCGTATTGTTGAGGTTAATCTGAGTTTCACCAACACCTTCGGCCACTCGCCGCAGAGCGTTGTTGGGCATACCGCCACCGAAGTTGGCGTGTGGAGCAACACCGAAATGCATGCTCCGCTCGAAGAAGCGATACGCGGAAAACGCGTACTGAACGGTCTGATCGAAACGTTTTCCACCTATCAAGGCAGGTTGTTGATCTGCGAAGTATCCACCTCTAACTTGAGCATTAACCGCCAACCTTGCGTGCTTTTTAGTTTCCGCGACATTACCGCTCGAAAACAGGCTGAGGCTGCATTACGTGCCTCCGAGGACAAATTTGCCCGTGCATTTAAAGGCAGCCCAGATGCCATCAGCATTACCGAAAAGAGCACCGGCAAACACTTGGAGGTCAACGACGGGTTCACCCGTCTGACGGGTTACAGCGCGCAGGAAGTGAACGGCAAAACATCCTTGGAGCTAAACATCTGGGCCAACTATGCCGACCGACAAAAGCTAATAGATGAGCTAGACCGCCATGGCCGCGTGCATCACCACGAAATGACGGTCAATACTCGATTTGGCACACAGATATTGGTCGCAGTATCCATTCAACCACTGAATATTGATGGTTTGGAATGCATTCTGCTGACCTCAAGAGACATCACCGAGCAAAAGCAAATTGAAGCCCGAGTCAAGCATCTTGCTTACCACGACGCCCTTACCGACCTGCCCAACCGACTGCTGCTGAGTGATCGCCTCAACCAGTTGAGTGCGCTGTATAAACGCCACGGCCTACGGGGTGCTTTGTTGTTCTTCGATCTGGACCATTTCAAGCACATTAACGACTCGCTCGGGCATTCTTGCGGTGATGCTGTATTGCAGGAAGTCACCTCAAGACTACTGGCACTGGTGCGCAAGGAAGATACCGTTGCGCGGCTTGGTGGCGATGAGTTTGTGGTGCTACTCAGCGGTCTCCAATCCAGCGGAAAACAGCTGGAAAAAGAGGTAGAACACAGCGCCCGAAAACTGCTTGAGGCGGTATCTGCGCCCATGCAAGTAGAAGGTCATGCACTGCAGCTGAGTACCAGCATCGGCATCGCCCTGCTGCCCGACCACGGCAACACTCCCGATGACCTGCTCAAACGCGCAGATATTGCGCTGTACCGGGTTAAAGCGCACGGCCGCAATGGCATTGCCTTCTTTGAGCAGTCCATGCAGGTGGCCGCAAGCGAGCGGCTCGCCATAGAGTCCGAATTGCGACGCGCACTATTGAAGAAGCAGTTCGTGCTGCATTATCAGCCCCAGATCAATCACCGCACCCAGGCAATAGAGGGCGCGGAGGCATTATTGCGCTGGCAGCATCCCCACAAGGGCCTCATAGGACCGGCTGGCTTCATCGATGTACTGGAAGAAAGCGGCCTCATATTGCCGGCTGGAAAGTGGGTACTGCTCGCTGCCTGCAGCTTCCTTTCGCGCCTGCTACTCGATGGCGCTATTGACGCCAACAGCTTCAGCCTGAGCATCAATATAAGCCCGCGCCAGTTTCACCAAAACAGCTTTGTCGACGACGTCTTACATGCCATAACCACCTACAGCATTCCGGCCCAGTGCATCAAACTCGAAATCACCGAGGGCATAGTCATCCAGAACGTGGAAGACACCATCGAAAAGATGAATATTCTGCGCCAGCGCGGCGTACATTTTGCGATAGACGACTTTGGTACAGGCTATTCCTCACTCAGCTATCTCAAGCAGCTACCGGTAGATCTGCTCAAAATCGATCAGTCTTTCGTCCGCGACTGCACCAGCAACTCCAATGATGCTGAGATCATCCGCGCCATCATTGCTATCGCCTCCAACTTGCATCTCGAATTGATAGCCGAAGGCGTTGAAACGATAGAGCAGCTAAATTTCCTGCACGAGCTGGGGTGTGATCAATACCAAGGCTACCTGTTCAGCCCACCGGTAGATGAACAAGCATTTCGGCTACTGCTGGTCTCTCGACAGCAGGGCTAAAACCTTGATGGCCAGAATTCAAATCCACACTCATAGCGCAAACCAGGTCACGTTTTCTCCAAACACCCATCACCCGAGGGCTGCAGACGGAACCAGTTGATCCTTTACGTGTCTACCCTGCATGGACCACGGCATGTGTCGTGGAAGACAAGTCATAGACCAGGGAGTATTCATCATGAACAAGTCTATGTTGACCGGTGTTCTGATTGGCGCAGCCGTAGCTACCGCAGGTGGTGCCATCGCGGGTTATACCGCTTTTGCTGACAAAACACCTAACCAGGCTGAGGTTCTTGATGTACGCGAGATCAAGGAAACCAAAAGTACCCCACGTGAAGTCTGTAACGACGTCGCAGTAACCCGACAAAAACCGGTACAAGACCAACATCAGGTACTTGGCTCCGTAGCGGGTGCAGTAATCGGCGGCGTGCTAGGCAACCAAGTTGGCGGCGGCAACGGCAAGAAAATTGCCACCGTAGCGGGTGCTGCAGCGGGTGGTTATGCTGGCAACAAAACGCAGGAAAGAATGCAAGCTGGCGATACTTACACCACTACCGAACGTCGCTGTGATACCGCCTACGACAAGCACGATGAAGTGGTGGGTTATCAGGTGGAGTACCAGATTGGCGAGAAGACCGGTTCAGTGCGCATGGATCATGATCCAGGTGGAAGCATCCCACTTAAGGACGGCGAATTGGTGCTGGGCAGCAACCAGTAATCTATATCGCAAATGAAAAAAGGACATCCGCTGCGACGAATGCCCTTTTTTATTAATCGCAGCTTACCGGGGTCACTCCTCCAAACTGCTTTTGCACAACTCCAGCCAGCGCTCTATTCCGGCACTACGAAACTTCTGCCGATGCAGGGCAAAGTAGAAGCGGCGATGAAAGTTCCGCTGCGGTACTGGCAATGGCACCAGGCTGCCGCGCTTAAACGCGTCGACCAAGGTGATCTCCGACAGGCAGCCGATACCCAGACCAGCCTCCACCGCGCGCTTGATCGCTTCAGTATGCTGTAACTCCAACTTGATCTGCAGCCCCGGCAACAGGCCCTGCATCGCCCATTCAAAGTGCTGACGCGTTCCCGAGCCTTGTTCACGGACTATCCACTGCGCTTGCAGCAATTCTTCGTCACTTAGCCAAGGCCGCCCGGCCCAAGGATGGTCCGGTGCGCAAAACACCATCAGCTCGTCGTCGCGCCAATGCAACAAATCCAGTTCCGGGTGCCTCGTCTCCCCTTCAATCAAACCAATATCGAGTTCGAAATTAACCACCTTGCGCACAATGCTTTCGGTATTGGCAACTTCCAGCTCCACTCGCGCGCCATCCTGCTCGCCCATATAGCGCGCCATAATCTCAACAGCCAAATAGTTACCGATACTCAAGGTGGCTCCCACCTTAAGGTTACCTATATCTTGATGCCGCGCCAAAGCACTCTCCAATCCCTTGGCCTGCTCTAACAAAGCCTGCGCACGCGGCCGGATGCTGTGCCCCAGCCCGTTAAGCTGCAGACGCTTACCGACGCGATCAAACAATTGCACATCGAACTGACTCTCCAGATCTTTCAGTGCGCTGCTCGCAGCAGACTGAGACATCGCCAAACTGCCCGCCGCACGGGTAAGGTTTTCGTAAAAGGCCGTTGCGAGAAATACTTCAAGTTGTCGCAGGGTATACTTCATAATCGGTTTTCCCGAATACAGTAATAACAATAAGTCACTTATCCGATAGGTTAACGGTCTGTAGACTTCACGCCAAGAACTCATTAGTGCCGGGAGGCGACATGGCAGGCTTCAACACCGAGAATGTACTCAGCGTTCATCATTGGACAGACAACCTGTTCAGCTTCAAGACCACCCGCGATCCAGGTTTCCGCTTCAAGAACGGTCATTTCATTATGATTGGTCTGGAAGTTGAAGGTCGCCCGCTGATGCGTGCTTACAGTATTGCCAGTCCAAACCACGAAGAAACCCTGGAGTTCTTCAGCATCAAAGTACCGGATGGCCCATTGACCTCTCGCCTACAGAATATCCAGCCTGGCTCGCAGATCATGATTAGCCGTAAGCCCACAGGTACCCTGGTGCTTGATCACTTACTGCCGGGGCGCAACCTGTACCTGTTGAGCACCGGCACCGGCCTGGCACCGTTCATCAGCATCATTCAAGACCCGGAAACCTACGAGCAGTACGACAAGGTCATCCTGACTCACGGTTGCCGTCACGTGGAAGAGTTGGCTTATCAGGACTTGATCACCGACATCCTGCCTAACCACGAGTACCTGGGTGATATGGTGCGTGACAAGCTGATTTATTACCCCACTGTGACGCGCGAGCCGTTCCGCAATGAGGGCCGTCTCACCGACTTGATGACCAATGGCAAGTTGTTTGAAGACATTGGTCTGCCCAAGTTTGACCTGGAACAAGATAGATTCATGCTTTGCGGAAGCCCAAGCATGTTAAAAGACTTCTGTGAAATCCTCGATGCAGAGGGCTTCAAAGAGGCTCGCCATGGTGACCAAGGCCACTATGTCATTGAGCGCGCCTTCGTCGAAAAGTAATTGAAGCGGCGCCAATGAAAAAGGCCCGGTGCGTCTAACGCATCGGGCCTTCTCTATTTCCGTACTACTGATATTGGCTTATCGCTAACTAAGCCCTGCCGCCACGCGGTCCTGCGAAGAACCAGATAATCAGACCCAGTACAGGCAACAGCACAACCAGCAGTATCCACAGTAGCTTACTGCCCATGCTTGCACCACTTTGCAGGATGTTGATGATCGCCCAGATATCTGCGATCAGAATCAACAATCCCAAAACTCCCCCACCGGTATTAAAATTCATCGCACTCTCCTGATGCTTTTTGGTGTTTTCACTATAAGTCGAGCTCCACAGCTTAGCTACCCAATCAAATATCCAGTAGCTGCAGCTCACTCAAGTTCGACTGTTCAATATGAGAGTCGTTCAGCGAGAGTTCATCGCACGCCATACTCAACCACTGACAGCGACTGCTGGGCGCCGCTGACAGCGCCCACTGCATGCCTGCCGGAATCCACAACAGGTCGCCGCCATGAAAAGCCAGCACCAAGGCGCTAAGATCATCCTTGCCACCCATACAAAGCCTGGCTTGGCCAATGCAGAGCGCCAGCCACTTTCCGGCAGAGGCTTTCACCTCTTCGGCTTTGAGCCGAGTTGGCACTTGCGCATAGCCAGGCTCACCCTTGCGCTCATCCCACTTGGCAAACTGCGGCTCTGGCATGCCCTTGGCTGCGATTAAGGTCGCACACTGGCTCATCAGTTCAGCAGAGTCTTCAGGCAGTGGGCGCGAAAGCTTCATCAGCTCAACGCCTCGCTCAGCCAGCACTGTCGTAATGTCATCCAGATGGGTCAGAACCCGCGCAGGACAATGCCATTGCCCGCCTTCATACATAGCCAGAATGCTCATATTTTGCTCCTTAGTCTCGCTGCAAACGCAACGCTAGGATGATTGCCCCGGCCAATGCCGCGAGCGCGGCTATGCCAAAGGTCCAGGCTGCGCCAAGGCTATCCCAGACATAGCCAGAGTAGAGTGCACCCAAAGCGCCTCCAACGCCTGCCAAGGTCGCATATAAGGCTTGCCCCTGCCCTTGCAGACGCGCGCTGAAGTTGTGCTGCACAAAATGGATGGCCGACACATGAAATGCGCCAAAGGTCGCTGCGTGCAAGCACTGGGCAAATAGCAAGGTCAGTAACGAGTCCGCAAGGCTACCCAGCAACACCCAGCGCAACGACGCCAGCGCAAAACTGACCACTAGCAATGTTTTCAGACTGCAACGCGCCAGTAGCGGACGCATCAGTAAAAACAGCACTATCTCCGCTAGCACGCCCAATGCCCAAAGTAAGCCGATAAAGCCGCGGCTGTAGCCCAAGTCTTCCAGGTGAATAGTCAGAAAAGTGTAGTAAGGGCCGTGCGACAACTGCATCAGGGCAACGCAAAGGAAAAAAGCCATTACGCCGGGACGCCGCAACTGCTGCCAGAGGCCATCGCCCGGCGTACGTTGAATGGTGATGCGCGGTGGCGGTGGGATAATCAGACTGCAACAGACGATGGCGCACATAACCACCAGCAGCACACGCGGATAAGCCATCATGCCGAACCTTTCCAGCACCTCGCCAAGCAGCACCACAGTCGCGATAAAACCGACTGAACCCCATAGCCGCACCTGACTGTACCGCGAGGCCTGCTCACGCAAATGCGCCAGGGTAATAGCCTCAAATTGCGGCAAGATTGCATGCCAAAAGAAGCTGTGCAGTGCCATGACGCCTGCCAGCCACCAGTAGTCCTGACGATAGAAAATGGCGGCAAAACTAAACGCAGTGCAGAGAGCACCGAACCGCACGATCAGCAAACGCTGACCCGTGGCGTCGCCCAGCCAGCCCCATAGATTGGGTGCCAGGCAGCGCATCAACATGGGGATGGCGACTAACTCACCAATACGCGCAGCGGAAAAACCCAGTGATTCAAAATACAACGCGAGAAAGGGTGCTACCCCGCCAAGCAGGGCAAAGTAACTGAAGTAGAAGCCAGATAGGCGCCAGTAGGGCAAAGGCGTATTCGTTGCCTCTGCCCTTTCGCCCGCTGAGCTCAAAGCTGGCCCAGCACCGGCGTATCGACTTTCACATCTGCATTTTGCGCGCGATGACGCAGCAGGTGATCCATCAACACCAACGCCATCATGGCCTCGGCGATGGGCGTGGCGCGAATGCCGACACAAGGATCATGGCGGCCCTTGGTTATTACATCTACCGCATTACCGTGCACATCAATAGAGCGGCCAGGAGTGGTAATGCTGGAGGTAGGCTTTAGCGCCAAACTGGCAACAATCGGTTGGCCGGAAGAGATACCGCCCAACACACCGCCTGCGTGATTGCTGACAAAACCTGCGGGAGTCATCTCGTCACGGTGCTCGGTACCGCGTTGCGCGACGGATGCAAAGCCAGCGCCCACTTCCACCCCTTTTACCGCGTTAATCCCCATGAGCGCATAGGCTAATTCGGCATCCAAACGATCAAAAATCGGTTCGCCCCAACCCGGCGGTACGCCCTCGGCAACCACGGTGATCTTGGCGCCCACGGAGTCTTGATCACGACGCAGCTGATCCATATAGGCTTCCAGCTCAGCGATCTTGTCTGGATCAGCGCTGAAGAAGGCATTGTCATTCACGCCATCCCAACTTTTGAACGGTATCTCGATGGGGCCCAGCTGACTCATATAACCGCGTACCTGAATACCCTGCGCTGCCAGGTACTTTTTGGCAATCGCACCTGCGGCAACGCGCATAGCGGTTTCCCGCGCGGAAGAGCGTCCGCCGCCGCGGTAGTCGCGCACGCCGTATTTGTGGTGATAGGTGTAATCTGCGTGCGCAGGTCGGAAAACATCCTTGATGGCCGAGTAGTCCTTGGACTTCTGATCGGTGTTGCGGATCAGCAAGCCAATCGGACAGCCGGTGGTCAGACCTTCAAAAACGCCCGACAGAATCTCCACCTCATCCGCTTCCTGGCGCTGGGTGGTATGCCTGCTAGTACCCGGCTTGCGGCGATCCAGGTCACGCTGCAGATCCTCGCTCGACAGCGCTAGGCCAGGCGGGCAACCATCGACAATGGCGACCAAAGCAGGACCATGACTCTCGCCAGCGGTGGTAACAGTAAACAGCGTTCCAAGGGTGTTTCCAGACATAAACTCAACCTGATATAAGCGAAGGCGGTGCCGCAGTATACCGCCCGACCCGTATGCGTGACAGCTTGAAATCAACCCGCTAGGCTAGGCCTACTCACCTGACAGGTTCCAGTATGCCGAGTTTTTTGGCGCATTTGCTGCCCGAGCAATTTTCTCCGCTATTAGCGCTAGTATTGATCCTGTGCTCGGCGATCACCTCAATGATTACTGCTGCGCTGGGTGCCGGTGGCGGAGTGATGCTATTGGCAATCATGGCTCTAAGCATGCCGACGGCGGCAATAATCCCGGTGCATGGCATGGTTCAGCTCGGCTCCAACGCTAACCGCGCGCTGATGACCTGGCGGTATATCAATTTACGGGTTATCGCCTGGTTTCTGCCTGGTGTGATTGTCGGCGCCTGGCTGGCTAGCCGCTTGCTGGTGAACCTGCCGCTGGCCAGCATTCAGCTCAGTATCGCTTTTTTCATCCTGTTACTTTGCTGGGGGCCTGCCATACCCAAGGTCGCCACCGGCCCAGTCGGCACGTTACTGGCTTCAACGCTGACCAGTTTTCTCAGCCTGTTTGTTGGCGCCACTGGCCCGCTGGTGGCCGCATTTATCAAGCAGCAGCAAAGCAGCCAGCGCATGCAAACGGTTGCTACCTTTGCCGCGGCCATGACCCTGCAACATGCGCCTAAAGCATTGGCATTCGGTGCCGCAGGCTTTGTCTTTCATGACTGGCTACCGCTGATCGCCTGCATGATCTTGGCAGGCGCCGCCGGCACTTGGTTAGGCCTTAATATTCTCTCGCGAATCAGTGATCGGCATTTCACCAGGCTATTCAATGTAGTTCTGACCCTGCTCGCCATACGTCTGGCCTGGCAGGCCATTACCAGCTGGTACGCATGACTTTTGCCAATCAGGCAGATAAATTACAGAAATTGCTGCCAACGCCGATAAACGTCTAAGGAGCAGCAGCAACATTCCCCAGAGCGCGTAGGGCAAGCCATGAGCGAAACAGACACTTTGGTACCGGAGCTAAGCCCGGAACCCACCGTGATACGCGATCCGTTCGTGCGCGCTAAACCATCCGATTTTTATTGGGTACAGCTAAAACCCGTTTTCAAAGCTCGGGTTCTGGTGCATACAGAAAAACTCGCTCAAATTGCCGTCACTCAAGAAAAGGCCGGTAGCCTTGAGCTATTACGCCTGCAGTTTCGCTTTGAAGGGGAAGCACTACCAGACATAGGAAATCGTCTGGAAGTGTTAGTGGATCACCAGCGACAACGCGTGCGCTTCGGCCCCATCAGCGGCGTAAGTATCCAGCCAGCGCAGCGCGGACTAGGTACCTTCATGTTGGCGCAGCTGATTCATTGGTGCCAACGCTATTGCGGCGACTATGCGATCACTCCAATCAACCTACGCGCCGACGACTTCAAGAACGCCGACGCCCGCGCAGCCTTTGAAAATATTCTTAGCCGTGCCGGTTTCACCATCAGTACGCTTGAAGAAGGCAGCGGCAACGGTGCTGCTCAGGCGAATCGCGTCAACGACCTAATCGGCAGCTGGAATACCGAAAAAATTCAGCCACTACAAATCGGCAGCCTGTTAGATCAGCTACGCGAGCATGAATCGCTTAACCAGAAGCAGGCTGCTCAGATGAACAAGCTACAAAATTTGATAGCCAGCTACAAACGAACCGATATCGGCAACCGCTTTGCGATTGGTTGCCTGATCGTATTCTCAATATTCCAGGCGTTGATGCTGCTCTGGGTTGTACTGCGTTAAAGACTTTCGGCGAACAACGGCTGAAAGTGACGGCACTGTTCTGCACTGAGCACAAAAACACCGTGCCCGCCGTTAGCAAATTTGACCCACTCAAAATCCACCTCGGGCCACTCAGCCATCACGTGCACCATGCTGTTACCTACTTCAATTACCAGTACGCCGTCTTCGCTGAGGTAGTCTGCGACCTCAGCCAGCATCCGGCGCACCAAATCAAGGCCGTCATCACCCGCAGCCAACCCTATCTCCGGCTCGTGATGGTATTCGTCCGGCAGGCTATCCATATCTTCGGAATCGACATAAGGCGGATTACTGACGATCAAATCAAAACGCTCGCCCGCCAAGCCGTCAAACCCATCTGACCAGCGCGCCTCGACCCGTTCAGCAAGGCCATGTAGCTCAATATTGGCTTCTGCAACGGCCAGGGCATCAGCGGAGAGATCGGCCAACACCACTTCTGACTCGTCGAACGCGAAAGCGCAGGCGATACCTATGCAGCCGCTGCCGGTGCATAGGTCTAGAATACGCACTGGATCGCGTTCCAGCCAAGGCTCAAAACGTGAGTCGATCAGCTCGGCAATCGGTGATCGCGGCACCAGTACACGGTCGTCGACGATGAACTGCAGACCGGCAAAGCGCGCGTACCCCGTCAGGTAGGCTGCAGGAATACGCAGGCGCACGCGCTCCAGCAACAAGCCAACCGCCGCTTCGCGCTCCTCTTCTGTCACCCGGCAATGCAAGTAGCTCTCCGGCGTCTCCCAGGGTAAATGCAGTGCATGCAGCACCAGCAAGCGCGACTCATCCCAGGCGTTGTCAGTCCCATGGCCGAAGTACAGCTCAGTTTGATGAAAACGGCTGACGCCCCAACGTATCAAGTCCTGCACACTTTTCAGTGCGGCGTATTCACTCATGATGTAAATCCTTGTCCAATCAGCCGCCCATTCTACGCTGCCGCGTGCTGACGACTACTGGTACACTTCGGTTTTTTAGCAGCAGATTCAGGAAAATGTCTCAGGATAACGTTGGCCCCGATGACGAACACCTGTTCCAACAGGTCATCAAGGGTGTCAAACCGCTCAAGCAACAGCAAGCCGACACCGGCAAACCCAAGGCTGACCGTGCGCGTATTGCCGCCAGTCGCGCACGCGCAACAAACAGCGCTACCAGCATCGTCATTGACGGCTTGTCCGACCAGTTCGTAATCGATGTCGCGCCGGAAGAAGAGCTGATGTGGGGCACCAATGGTGTGCAGCTCAGCCAGTTACGCAAATTGAAAAGCGCGCAGATTCCCTTTGATGGTTCAATTGACCTGCATGGCATGACGGTTGAGCGCGCTCGCGAAGACCTTTGGGCGTTTCTTGCCGAAGCGGTAAAGCAGGAAATCCGTTGTGTACGCGTGACCCATGGCAAAGCCCAACGAAAAGACGGCCGTATGCCCATACTGAAGAGCCACGTGAATACCTGGCTGAGACAACACAACAGCGTATTAGCCTTTGCTTCCTGCATCCCGCGCCACGGCGGTACCGGCTCGGTTTATGTATTGCTCAAACGCACCATGCTGGAAGGCCGCGACGACTGAGTAGGTATTATTCGCCTAAATCAGGCAAATTTAAGCAATTAATGCAGGCAAGGAGCACTGCTGCTTAGAGATCAACCTTGCCACGCAACTGCTTGGAATATCCGCGTTTCACCTTGCTATCTACCCGGCGCACCTGCGACCCACGCGTGGGTCGTGTCGCACGCCGCTTTTTCTGCACGACCACCGCACCGTTGATTAACTCACGAAGGCGTTCAAAGGCATCATCACGGTTCATGTCTTGGGTGCGGAACTGCTGCGCCTTGATGACAATCACGCCATCCTTGGTAATCCGTTGATCAGACAGCTGCAGCAAACGTTCTTTATAGAACGGCGGCAAGCTGGAGCGGCGGATATCGAAGCGTAGATGAATGGCACTGGCCACCTTATTCACGTTCTGACCACCCGCACCCTGAGAGCGGACGGCAGAAATCTCAACCTCCCAATCTCCCAGCTGTACTTCGTTGGACAAAACAATCATGCGGCTAACTCCAGAGCAGAAAGACAATGCCGGAAATCGTTCCGGCCTAGCCCAAGGATACGCTGATGCTCAAATATGGGCAAAAACAGGTGACGTCAGCGCGCCTGCTGCAGGAAGTTAACAATCCAGTCGAGCATCAGACTGTCGTCCACTACAGCGCTCAAGGACGCCTGCCCTGCCCGGTATCGCGTCGCTGGAATCACGTCACGACGTGCATCCATCAAGTCGGCCGAATAGGCTTTGCAAAACTCCGGATGGCCCTGCACGCTCATGAAGTGTTGGCCGTATTGCAGTAAATAGTAAGGACAAAAATCGCTCCGCGCGAGAATCTCTGCATGCGGCGGGAGTCGCACTACCTGGTCCTGATGGCTGACAATCAAGTCCAGGCTTTCGCGAGTGGGTTGCATCCAGGGTTTGTTAATCAGCACGTCATTGAACGACATGCCTACGCCCCAGCCCTTGGGTGATTTATGCACCTCACCGCCCAAGGCTTTGGCCATCAACTGATGTCCGAAACATATCCCCACCAGTGGCATGCCTGCTTCCCACAGCTTGGCAACAAACGCTTGCAACTCGTTGATCCAGAGCTGGCCATCGTTAACGCCCGATTTGCTGCCTGTGGTGAGATAAACGTCGCATTCATCAACGCCCCCGGGCAGCTCTCCATCCAGGGCACGGTAAACGCGATAGTCCATTTCCGGTAACCGTTGGCGTAAAAGCGTTTCAAACATCTCGGGATAATTACCATGCAGAACCTGCAGGCTTTCTCGCACATCATCACACTGCAACAACCCAACTTTCATTGCATACCCGCTCATTCATGAATTAAGAGAAGCGATGGCTCAGCGAATCACCAGGAGCTCTCCCGCGCCTGAGATTTACTCCAAGACCGGCGGTTCGAGCGCCTCATTAGCCCCGGCCAGCTCGGCGGCACTTTCGGCCAATACCAGCGCGGTTTCACTGTCGCCCGCACCAGCGGCTTCAGCGGCTTGCGCAGCCAGCTCAGCCGCCTCAGCATTGGTGGGCGCTTGCAGTAGATAGGTCAGCGATTGCTGCAGGCGATCGGCTGCTACGGCGTTGCCCTGCTCACGTTCCACTGTCGAACGCTCCTGCAGCAATGCCAAGCTGCGCTTGATACGTACATCCGGCGCCATTCGGGCATCACCGACTATCGCCTCAACGCTGACGGACACCTCTGGCGTATCTTGCGCGCTGACCAGCATGGGCATAAATGCCATGGCGGCAAACAAAAACAGCTTTTTCATCGTTGTCTTCCTTACCTGTTTCTGTGGGTCTTTCACTGCCCAACGGGCCCTGGCGAATGATCGTATCCGGGCACACCGTCGCGAATACAGTGCGAAAAATCATCGCCATCGCAAACCTGTCTGGCGCGTTGTGTAATTCGTCCCCGCTGGCGCAATTCGGTCATCGAATAGTTCGGCTGCAAACCATCAAGGGCATAGACATATTCATCTAGATAGCCACTCAGCCAAAGTCGATAATCCAACGGCAAATTAGGATGTATGCGCCGTAAAAGACGAAACACGACTGTGGTGCAATTGGCGGTCAACGTATGGTAATAACGCGGCCTAGCAGCCAATTCATTGGCTGCCGCCACATAGGCCTCCAGCAGCTCTCGCCCATCATCGGCACTAAGACGAGTGCGGTACAGATAAGCATCCTCATGGCGAATATTGGTACGTACACGCACTATGTCATGTTCGTCACTAGCGACAATATTCAGCTCAAAATGCTTGAAAAAACCGCCCAGCGCTGAAAACTCTTCCGTGCGCGCACGGCGTATTTCAACCGAAAAAGTCAGGTAGCGACCATCTTCAAAACCAAAAGATACCAGGATGTGGGCGATGGCCCGTGGGCCCCAGTAAGAAGAGATCATATCAACCGTTTGCAGCTTTGCGAGATCGTATACTCGCTCATCCCAGCGAACGTCATAATCGGTTTCGCTGCGCCAGTTGAAGTTGCGTACCTGTTGCAGCTCCAGACGCTCACCCACAATACGACCCGTGGTAGTCATGGCCATATCATCTGCCCAATCGCTAATGCCTTGAGCACGCAAGCCGCGCCACCAAAGCACTATCAATATCACCGCAAACAGAATTAGCCCTAACGCTGGGGGATAACGCCCGATCGCCGCCAAAAACAATACAACGACCAGCCAGAGCGACCAGCTGGCGATTGGCATATAACGCAGCCGCTTGGAGTCAGGGCGATGAAACCACATCGCCAGCAGCACCCAAACGCTACCCAGAAATAACAGTAATATGGAAAGACCCAACAGCATCAATCAGCCTCAGTCACGTGCGGGCAATACCGCAGTCGCTTTTACGCAGTCTACACCTTGCCCGCGAGAGTAGCAGCGATGAACGGCACAGTTTGCGCCTTGTATCGATCGAAATATAAAAGCACAATGCTGGATACTCAACCAGTATACTTGTTCTATGCCTACACCGCTCGCCGCCGACTTTTACTATCTGACGAACTTCCAGACCGTGCTCGACTGGGTGCGCGAGCGTTACGCTGACTTGCTCACCGCAGAGGAGCTGGCGTTCGCTCAAGATTTCAGCGCACTGCCTCAGTTGTCACAAGCATTGTTGGTGCGCTTGGTGATGCGTAAAGGACCGCACTTTCGTTGCAGCAAGCTCACTTATGCAGAGATTGGCGATATCGCCTTAGCTGCCTCGCCGCTGCTACAACGTGGCTGGCTAGTAAGTGACGCAGCGCTAATGGTCGACGACCTTTCCAGGCTATTACTCAAAAGCGAACTGGCGACGCTACTCCCGCATAACGTCTGCGCCAAAGGCTTGGGCAAGACCGAAATGCTAGCGCTTTTGTGCGAACGCTACCCTGGGGAAATGCCCTACCACGAATGGCCAGCCCTACCAGATGAGCACATATATAGCCTGACCATTCACTCGTTATGTGAACGACTTCGGCTGTTATTTTTTGGCAATTTGGCACAGAGCTGGTCTGAGTTTGTACTCACCGACCTAGGCGTCTTTCGCTATGAGTCCGTCGCTTTCTCGCTCGACTCACGCGGTTTTAACAACCGCTGCGATATCGACGATTACCTGCACTTGCGTCGCTGTCGCGAGACCTTTTCCGACCACGCGAGCGTAACCGATACCTTGCACCAACTGGGTAGGTTCCACAGCAATAACCCGTGGATCGAACAGCGTCATCAGCGCCTGCTATTTCAATTAGGCAGACAGTTGGAGCGTGACGGTGAGCAGGCCCATGCACTGCGGCTGTATGAGCAATGCGATTACATCGGCGCCCGCCAAAGACGTGTGCGCATTTTGGAACAAACCCAACGGCACACCGAGGCCTATCAGCTGGCGTTAGAAGCCACAGCTAATCCTGAAAGCGAAGCTGAAAGGCAACTGGTTGAGCGGGCGTTAAAGCGATTAGCGCGCAAATTGAAGCGGCCGCTACCTGTGCAGCAAGCCGTCGCAGTGATCACCGAACAGCACCTGTTATTGCCGCCTTCACTCGACGTGGGCGTTGAGCAAGCCGTTGTTATGCACCTAAGCCAGGATGAAGCTCCGGTGTATTACGTCGAGAACACCCTAGTTTGCAGCCTGTTCGGGCTACTCTGCTGGGACGCCGTTTTCGCACCGCTACCGGGAGCCTTTTTTCATCCGTTTCACAGTGCTCCGGCCGACTTGCATAGCCCTGATTTTTTCCAGCGTCGTCGTGAGCTATTTGAGATGTGTCTAGCAAAGCTGGACGGTGATAATTACGCGCACCAAATACGCGACACGTTCCAGCAAAAGCAGGGCATTCAATCTCCTTTCGTGTGCTGGCCGCTACTCAACGCCGCCTTGCTAGAGGATGCATTGCGCTGCATTCCCGCCGCGCACCTGAAACTCTGGTCCCAACGCTTGCTGCTTGATATCAAAGCCAATCGGGCGGGCATGCCTGATTTGATCCAGTTCTGGCCCGCCGAGCAACGCTACCGCATGATCGAAGTGAAAGGCCCCGGTGACCGCTTGCAGGACAACCAGCGTCGCTGGTTAGCGTTTTGTGCAAAACACGACATGCCAGTGGAGGTTTGCTATGTGCAATGGACTGACGAGGTGTGCGGCGCATGACTTATCGCGTTGCCGTGCGGGCGCTCTGTGAGTTCACCGCCAAGGAGGGTGACCTGGACCTGCGCTTCACCCCTGCCCCCACCGCGCAGGAAGGCATCTCCGGGCATCAGACTGTGGTTAGCAGGCGCGGCCCCGACTATGTCAGCGAGCTTGCCTTAGCCGGTAGTTATCCAGGGCTGCTCGTTGCCGGTCGCGCGGATGGTTTTGATCCCAGCCAGAACCTGCTGGAGGAAATAAAGACCCACAGAGGCGACGTCAGCCGCATTCCCGCTAACCATCGCAGCCTGCATTGGGCACAGGTCAAGGTATACGGCTGGCTGCTGTGCGCCGAACTGGAGCTTGAAGAGATGGATCTGGCGGTGGTGTACTTCAACCTCATCACCCAGCAAGAGACGCCCTACCGCGAAACGTTCAAGGCAGACGATCTGCGCCGTTTTTTTGCACTGCAATGCGACCGTTTCATTGCCTGGGCCCGACAGGAAACCCAGCACCGCGGCGAACGTGACCTGTGTCTGCAGGAGCTGCGCTTTCCGCACGCCAGTTTCCGCACAGGTCAGCGGCAATTGGCCAAAGCTGTATACCGCGCCGCCCGCGATGGCGAAACCATCATGGCGCAGGCGACCACCGGTATCGGCAAGACACTTGGCACCTTGTTTCCGCAATTAAAGGCATTCCCGGAGCAGCAACTCGATCGGCTGTTCTTTCTCACTGCTAAGACTCCGGGGCGACAACTTGCGCTCGAAGCCCTATCTACCTTACGCAGCCAACAAACCGACATGCCCCTGCGCGTGCTCGAACATACTGCTCGCGACAAAGCCTGCGAGCACCCGGACAAAGCCTGTCACGGCGACTCTTGCCCACTCGCTCAAGGTTTTTATGACCGGCTGCCAGCTGCCCGCGCCGCTGCCGTGCAAGCCAAATGGCTGGATCAGTCCAGCGTTCGCACAATCGCGCTGAACCATCAGATTTGTCCCTATTACCTGAGTCAGGAATTATGCCGCTGGAGCGATGTGGTGGTTGGCGACTACAACTATTACTTCGACATGACCGCCCTGCTCCACGGCCTCACGGTGCTCAACGATTGGCGCGTCACCTTGCTGGTGGATGAAGCGCACAACCTAATCGACCGCGCGCGCGGCATGTATACCGCAGAGCTTGATCAGCAGGTGTTTAATGTACTGCGACGTAGCGCACCCAAGGCGCTGAAAACCCCGCTAGACCGGGTTGCTCGCCACTGGAAAACCCTGCATCAGGATCAAACCGACGACTATCAGATCTACCCGACCATCGCCGATCTGTTCATTGCCAGCCTGCAGAAGGCGGTCAGCGCCATCACCGATCACCTGACCGATCAACCCACCGGCAACGATGCCGGCCTACTGCGCTTTTATCTGGACGCCATGCTGTTCTGCCGCCTAGCCGAAGCTTACGGCCCGCACTCTTTGTTCGATATTACTCGCCACGAGGAGTTTGCCGGGCGCAAGACGCTATCTATCTTATGCTTACGCAACATAGTGCCGGCTCCTTTTCTAAAACAACGCTTTCTCACGGCGCACAGCACTACGCTGTTTTCGGCGACCTTGAGCCCGGCGCAGTACTATTCCGACTTGCTCGGCTTGCCAGAAGAGGCTGAATGGATCAACGTCGAGTCTCCCTTCAAAGCCGAGCAGCTAAGCGTATCCGTGGTGCGTAACCTGTCCACGCGCTATCAGCATCGCAGCGCTAGTCTGCGGCCTATTTGTAAGCTGATCGCCGAGCAGTTTGAACGCGCACCCGGCAATTACCTGGCGTTCTTCAGTAGTTACGCCTACCTGCAACAAGCACTGGACCAGTTCCAGGCCGACTACCCCAGCATCCCGACCTGGTCTCAATCACGCAGTATGAATGAAGCAGAACGCCACGGTTTTCTTGCGCGCTTCTCTGAGCACAGCAGCGGCGTCGGTTTTGCCGTGCTGGGCGGCGCCTTTGGTGAGGGAATAGACTTGCCGGGCAAACGCCTGATAGGCGCCTTTATTGCGACCCTTGGGCTGCCACAGATTAATCCGGTCAACGAGGAAATGAAGGAGCGCATGCAGGCGATGTTTGCCGACAGCGGCGGCAATGGTTACGACTACGCCTACCTCTATCCTGGCTTGCAGAAAGTGGTGCAGGCCGCCGGCAGGGTGATCCGCAGTACCGATGATAGCGGCGTGGTCTATCTGTTGGATGACCGTTTTGGACAACGCGCCGTGCAGGCGTTGCTGCCAGGCTGGTGGCAGGTCGACTCCGTTAAAGTATGAATCAGCTCGCTAAATGGTTGAGCCGGCGTGCTAGTCTTTACCACGACAAAAATCAGTCAGTGGTGCCCAGCCACGTCTGTCATCCACTGTTCAGGAAACCGCAATATGAGCAACGACAAACAGTATGAACCACCTAAAGTCTGGACCTGGGACGCCGAAAGTGGCGGCAAGTTTGCGAATATAAACCGCCCTATCGCTGGCCCCACGCATGACAAGGATCTGCCGATCGGCAAACATCCCCATCAACTGTACTCGCTAGCCACGCCCAATGGCGTCAAAGCCACTGTCATGTTTGAAGAGCTGCTTGAGCTTGGCTATAGCGAGGCTGAATACGACGCTTGGCTAATCAAAATCGGCGAAGGCGATCAATTCTCCAGCGGCTTCGTCGCGGCCAATCCCAACTCAAAGATTCCTGCGCTGGTAGATCACAGCACTGAAACGCCGACCCGCGTGTTTGAATCAGGCTCCATCCTGCTTTACCTGGCGGAAAAGTTTGGCGCTCTGATACCCACCCATCACGCACAACGTACCGAGGCGATGAACTGGCTATTCTGGCAAATGGGCTCAGCACCCTATTTGGGCGGCGGTTTCGGCCACTTTTATGCGTACGCTCCGGAAAAGTTTGAGTACCCGATCAACCGATTCGCCATGGAAGTCAAACGCCAGCTCGACGTGCTGAACCGCAACCTGGCAGAACGTGAGTTCATGGCAGGCGACGACTACAGCATCGCCGACATTGCCATCTACCCTTGGTATGGCCTGATGGCCGAAGGCAGCCTTTATAGCGCCGGTGAATTCCTCTCGGTGCAGGAATATACCCACGTACAGCGCTGGGCTGCAGCAATTGCTGCCCGTCCCGCGGTCAAGCGTGGGCGCATGGTCAACCGCGTATGGGGCGAAGCCTCCGAGCAACTGGCTGAACGTCACGCCGCAAGCGACTTTCCTTCTCAGGTTTAAACAGCAATAGATCGGCGCCCCGAGGGGCGTCGATTATCTATCACCCTGCTCGAATTTGCTTTTTACTCTTAAAACATTGATTTCTGAAGCGTTGGTGCGCATACCTCTGCTAGAGTCATGGCCATTAAACCTGCCTTTTACCTGTCAGACGGGTGCCAGTAGTTGAAAGACCGAATAACCAATATTCGTAAACTGTTCTCCGATATATCGACGATGTATTCATCCGACGATACAGAGATGGCTCGCCTTCGAGGCATCCAGGTAAGTTCGGTTACCCGCGTATCCTTGCCCATGATGCTGGCCAATGTCGGCAGCGGCACCTGTGTTCTCATCGCATTTGCGCCGAACATACCCCCCAGCCTATGGGTTTGGCTATCGTTGCTGACTGCGGTCTGCGCTTTTTCCAGCCTTGGCTGGCAAAAAACACGCAAGCGTCCGATTGTGCATGCCTCATCCAAAAGTGCTCACAGGGCAACTCTGCACGCATCTATCTTGGCCATTATTTGGGCCTGGATGATACTGACCTGGTTTCCTGACGCTTCTCGCGGCCAACAAATGGCCATCGCCACCATTGTTACTGGCATGATCAGCGCTGGGAGCTTTGTACTCAGTCCACTGCCATACGCCAGTATCAGTTACGCCATGATTTATTCCTTCGCAGCGATAGGCGCGCTCTGGTTATCTGGACAAACAGTCTATCTAGCCGTTGCGATTCTGGTCCTGTTGTACTCGCCCATGGTGTTAATCGGATCTTTGTTCGGCTGGCGACAGGCCACCGATTTAATAGCGGCCAAGGCCCAGTCGGAACGACAGGAGCAGCTTATGGCCGTGCTGCTGCAGGACTTTGAGCACAATGCCGGCGATGCTCTCTGGGAGACCGACAGCGAAGGCCACCTAAACCATGTTTCATCAAGGTTAACTGAAGTCTTGAGGCTGCAAGAAAACGAGCATCACGCCCAGACATTCCAGCAATTGCTCACCACCCGGTGTCCCAATGACCTTACCCAATTGCAAGTATTGAACGGCGAAGGTAATCCATTCAGAGATATCCGGCTGACGATGACCTCGCGCAAAGGCGACATGCACTTGGCAATGACAGGTAAATGCCTGTTCACAGAAACCAATATTTTTTTGGGCTGGCGTGGTGTGCTCACGGATGTTACCGAGAAAGTAAAAAGTGATCATAAGCTACGTGAACTTGCCCATACCGACTCGCTCACCTCCCTTGCCAATCGCTTCCATCTCCGTGCCGCTTTAAGTAGCGCTATCGAACAGGATGAACCTTTAGCTCTACTGTTTATCGACCTCGATCGTTTCAAGGCAGTGAACGACAATTACGGCCACAGCGTGGGCGATACCATTCTTAGAGTGGTCGCAGCGCGGTTGCGCTCCTGTGCTGGCACAAAATCCCTCATTGCCCGACTAGGCGGCGACGAGTTTGCTATCGTGCTCTGGTCCAAAGAAGCCCGACACGGCCCGCAGGGTAGTCAACAGCGTGTCAGACCCCATCACGATCGACGAACGTCAGTTCCGCGTCGGCGCCAGCGTGGGCTTCACCGTTCGCAATGAAACACTCTGTGGTCTGGACGACCTGTTGGTACAAGCAGATATCGCCATGTATGCAGCCAAAGAGGCGGGCCGCGGACGCTGGGTCGAGTATTCACCTCTCTTGGGTGAAATCAGCCACCGCCGATTGAGCATTGAGCACGGATTACGCAACGCCATCGACAATGATGAAATATGCCTGCACTGGCAGCCCAAGGTCGACTTGCAGACCTGGCAGGTCACTGGCGCTGAGGCACTCCTGCGCTGGCGGCACCCCGATCTGGGCGAAATTAGTCCCATGGAATTCATTCCCATTGCAGAGCAATGCGGAATAATAGACAAGCTTGGCGTATGGGCACTGACTGAGGCCTGTCGTGCAGGCACCCATGAGCTGGCTGGGCTCACTATCGCAGTCAACGTATCAGCTTCTCAGCTGCAATTCGGTGACTACCTAAACGGCCTCAAAGATGTGTTGCGTACATCCGGCATGACACCCGAAAAACTTGAACTTGAGCTGACCGAATCGGTGTTGATTGAGGATGCAGACAAAGCGGTCACTATCCTCAACGCTATCCGCAGCACCGGCGTGCGATTGGCGCTGGATGACTTTGGCACCGGTTATTCGTCTCTATCCTACCTGCGCCGGTTCCCGTTCGACACACTGAAAATAGATCGATCCTTCGTTACCGAACTACTGACCAAGCCCGATGCCAGAGCTATCGTTAAAATGATTACCGATCTAGCCAACGAGCTTGGCAAACGCACCGTCTGTGAAGGTGTAGAAACCCTGGAGCAGCTACAGATAGTTTGTGCCGCAAACTGTCATGAGGTTCAGGGCTTTCTGATCTCACCACCCTGCCCGCTTGAGTCATTCCCCCGCACACTGGACCCCGACTTGAATCCGCGTTTATCGGCTTAGCACCAAGGTAAAAGACTGCCGGGGAGTTGCCGTATGTTAACGCCGAGGGATTAAAGCGGCGGCAGCTTTCCACTTAAAACCCAGCCACCCAGCAACAGACCACTTGCCGCGATCCAGCTACCCAACGTGCGCCATAGAATGCTAGTCCAATCCTTATCGAAAATCAGCACAATTGCACTGAGCAAAGACAGCAGCATGAACTGGCAAAGTGCAATGCCCAGCAACGCCACAGGGCTCATCGCAGCCTCTTGACTCAGGCCAATCAGCACACCCCCAAGCACCGCGATCAAAATGAAGACACTACCCTGCAACCTCAGCCTCCACGCGACCAAACCACCTAGCGAAATAAGCGCCAGCGGCGCCAGCCAGACAGGATTAGGTAGCAATAGCTTCAACAGAATGCCCAGTACCCACCCCAGAGGAACGGCATAGAGTACGTGTCGAGCGGTGGCTTAATCTCACACCAGCCCGTGCCCGGAGGAAGCCGTTCGACCTGACTACCGCCGTTTCGATACTCAATACGCGCTATCGCCCGTAGCACCACCACGGAGACCCAATCGCTGCCCAATCAGCCCCTCGTGGCGTTGAATACGGAGCTGCTCAACCAGGCCATTGGGCAACTGCAAACGCCTCACCTCACCCAGCAGCTCAGTGCCTTCTGGATAGACCAGCTCGAGTTGCGCAGGGCGACCATTAACCAAAGGAAGCCTCCAGGTCAGGTCATAACTATCGTCGGTGACTTCGTGCAGTTCCAGGTAAGCCGGTCGAAACACGTCGGCGAAGGCTCACATAAAACATACCAGATTAATAATCAACCAGTTAATCTTGCGGGACAACTCGAAATATCCTGATCAGTTTCCTACGAACCACGGTGAGAAAATCGACTTTGCTCCTGCAAACAAAAGAGCCAAAATGTTTAGCCTGACACATGCGACTTAATATGCACCGACCCAACACCATCAATCATTGAAAAAATTAAGGCAAAACAGCAATATAAAATAAAATCCTGCGCACCTGTACAACTTCCAAACATATGAATGAAACTCTCTCCCGCTTAAAAATCCATCTTTGAAGACCATGAACGCCTTATTAGATAATCAGCACAACAGACTAACAGATCAACTTTCTCTTAGGCGTGCGAAACTTACTGCAAACACAATTACACGCCCAATGCCAGGATTACAATTTTGTAATCCTGGGCTCACCTTTCTGTCAGGTTTAAAGTCTTATACTAAAAACCGTGAAAGACCGCCATCTAATAGGCGAGTTTAAAAAGCACTGAGGATAAAAATGAAACTCTTAAAATCTATCGCTATCAGCAGCACTCTACTATTTTTTGTAGGCATGACCAATGCCGAGGAGGGTTTGGATAGGTCGAAGCGATTTCATGAAAATGCCCGTGAAAAACAAACTCTCTCATTTGAGGAGGAACACTCAGGCCATCAGAAGCTAGATGCCGTCGAAGCACAGCAAGGTCAGCGTCAGGACAGTTCAGGTCAGGCGGATAATTGAGACGCGGTAAAGATTAATTAATATTCATGATTCAAGCAAAAAAGCCAAACTACAATCTAATTACTGCTCACTTAATAGTTTGAACTCACGCTGGGCTTCCTAGAAAATCCGATACCAGGCTCTTGGTATCGGATTTGTATGTCTGTTAAACCGAACCTGCTCGACCTCGGCGGGGGAATTCACAGCGATAACTGCCTGCAGTACATCACCAGCAAGCTAGCACTATGGGCGGAAAAGCACGCTATTCGCTTTAAAGCACATCCAAGTAGGCAATCCGTATCAGAACACCTATATCGAACACCGCATCCGCTCCGTGAGCTACCACCGTCGGCTAGTACAGTATCCATTCGAGTTACCTGCCGAAGTGCAGGAACATGTAACTCGATGGATCTAGACATACAGTCGCGAACGGCCAGACATGGCCGTAAGGCGATTGCTCCCAAAATAGAAATTGTCCCTTGCGACCTAACCTCTACTCTTGGCGAGTGTTAAGAATGGGGAATTACCTTACGAATGTTTTAACTCAAAGTGGGCCGCGCCAAGAAAGAGCAAGAATCTTTCTGCTATTGGACGTCAGTGAAAAACCAATCTTGATAAAATCTTATCTTATAACAGCTCTAGTGGCCCCCGAATAACTTCATTGAATTCTGCTGACAAGAGTTGCAGTCAATAAATTAGCTTCTGCCGCCAACCGATCGTCTTTATCCTGACGTTGATCGGTTGGCTTGGCGTAGCGCTTGACCCACTGATACACATTTTGCCCCGATGGGCCCGGCCGGACATCGACAGTAGAATGACTTCGCTCTAACACCTATTTAACTGCTTTGGTTTCGAATTTTCCGGTGTGACGTGAGTTGTGCATCGGACCTCCTGAGTGTCCTTGTTATAAGGCCAGGAG
>LAZR01000035.1_pt1 | contig 219457 bp, 189 predicted proteins | sample 329461 | NCBI WGS metagenome assembly LAZR01 (sample SAMN03002196, study PRJNA259156) | marine sediment metagenome | biome: sea floor; feature: Hydrothermal impacted sediments; material: marine sediment; isolation source: Loki non-amplified sample from Loki's castle hydrothermal vent sediment ...
CAAAGCACCTTGCTTCCCGAAAGCCTCGACGACTACGTCAGCGATACCAATCCAGTGCGCGTGGTCGATGTCTTCGTCGATGAACTCGACCTAGCCAAATTGGGTTTCGATGGCGTGATTCCAGCCGAAACCGGCAGACCTGCTTATCACCCTGCGATCCTGCTGAAGATCTATATCTACGGATACCTGAACCGTACTCAATCCAGCCGTCGTCTGGAGCGTGAAGCCCAGCGCAACGTAGAGCTGATGTGGTTAACAGGTCGCTTGATGCCCGACTTCAAGACCATCGCCAACTTCCGAAAAGACAACAGCAAAGCTATTCGCGGCGTCTGCCGTCAGTTCGTTTTGCTCTGCCAGCAGTTGGGGCTGTTTAGCGAAAACCTGGTTGCCATTGACGGCAGTAAATTCAAGGCGGTTAACAACCGCGACCGGAACTTCACTAGTGCGAAGCTGAAGCGGCGCATGGAAGAAATCGAGGCGAGCATCAGCCGTTATTTGGCCTCACTCGATGCGGCTGATCGCCAGATACCTAGCGCCTCTAAACCAGATACGGTGAGCTTGGAAGATAAAATCGCCAAGCTCAAAGCACAGATGAAAGAGCTTCAGGGGATTGAGTCACAGCTCAACGAATCGCCAGATAAACAGGTTTCGCTGACCGACCCGGATGCCCGTTCGATGATGACGCGCGGCAGCGGGATCGTTGGCTACAACGTACAGACGGCTGTCGACACGCAGCACCATTTGATCGTTGCTCACGAGGTCACCAACCGAGGTTCTGACCGTGACCAACTCAGTTCAATGGCGAAGCAGGCTCGTGAAGCCATCGGCGTAGAAACGCTGTCGGTAGTTGCCGACCGAGGCTATTTCAAAGGCGAAGAAATCCTGGCTTGTTACGACGCAAACGTCACCGCCTACGTGCCGAAGCCGATGACTTCAAGCGCCAAAGCTGATGGCCGATTCAACAAAGATGCCTTCGTGTATGACGCGACCAGAAACGAATACACGTGCCCGGCGGGAGAGGCCCTGATCTGGCGATTTTCCAGCGTTGAGAAAGGCATGAATATGCATTGCTACTGGAGTTCAAAGTGTCAGAGTTGCACGCTGAAAAGCCAGTGCACACCAAGCACAAATCGTCGAGTAAAGCGTTGGGAGCATGAAGCTGTGCTTGAGGAAATGCAGCGACGGCTGACCAGAGCACCAGAGATGATGAAGGTTCGAAAGCGGACTGTTGAGCATCCCTTCGGGACGCTCAAGCAATGGATGGGGGCGACACACTTCCTGACTCGAAAACTGAACGGGGTGAGTGCGGAGATGAGCTTGAATGTGCTCGCCTATAACATGAAGCGGGTTATGAAAATCATCGGTACAGAAGGCTTGCTGAAGGCGATGGCGGCGTAAAAGCCTCAGCTTTTACTGCTCCAGGAGATGCCGAAGAGCTCCATACACGTTCTGACGCGCTATCGACACTGATCTTGGCAAATGTCCGGAAAATCGCCTCGCCCAAGAGCACTGGGCTTAGTCATCCAACATGCGAAAAGTGTTTTTACACACTCTGTACCAATAGCAGACCTTCGATGCGCCTATGTGACATAGAGCCTTTCATCTATCTCGATGTCGATGAGCCACCAGCCTCTCCCCCTCACTTTTCAGTCGCTGTAGTGAATGCGCTAGCGCCATCTTACACGGGGTAAAGAAGCCCTTCCCTTTCTTGTCCTCGACGGGGGACGGGCTATAGCGCGCACGGGTGATCGCGACGTATAGCCTGTTTAAAGTCATCGTCCGACTTCGATGCCAACCATGCGATAAATACCACGAGGCTTTGTTCCGCTGCCTGCCTCCGCTGGCCATTTCACCTTACCTGTACAGAAAGCACTTTTTCGATGGCATCGCGGAAACCAGGCTTGTGTATGTTCCGGCCTTTGGCATCTACCAGCTCGCCACGACTGCCAATCGACAACCCCACAAGACCGAGCGCTGCTGGATCAATCGCCGCTTTCAGTGCGGCCAGCTCGGCATCGTTGAGGCGCGGCTGTGTTGAAAAGGCTTGCCCGGCCGCGCTTCCCAGGATGATCGGAGCGCCGCTTTGCTTGGCTTTGCGCGCTTCTTTAGCCTTGAGCGCCCGCAGTTCCTTGACCAACAGGGTGACACTCATGCGTAGTACCGAGTCTTCAATATGATCGACCCAGTCATTGGAATCGGCCTTTTTGCTGGCCTTGGGCCGCGAGGCCAGTTTCCACGCTTGAATCAGCTCTCTGTAATGCACACCGGTAGCGTTGACGATGGATTTTTCACCGGGCACCGGCAACCCTCGGTCTTGGCCAAGGGTAATGATGGTCTTGTAGGTGAAGTCCGAGGAATTCCGCTCATGCAGCAGTTGGCACACATCGTTGATGGATTGCAGACTGCGTTTGCGACGGCTATCGCTGGCCTCGTTCATTAGCCGCTCATAGGTGTCCTGCGGCGAAGTCAGATGCTCAATCATATAGCTGCCTCGAGAGTAAGTTGGCGGGCGCGATTGGGATTCACAAAAAGCTGTTTGATCTCGGCCGAAATAGGCGTCAGCTCCGGCTCTTGGGTATCAATATCAAGCAGCATCAGGTCGCCCGAAAACAGGCTGTCGATCCTTTCCCACGAACCTAATCGATGTAACAGAAGCCTGTTCAGTTCGTTGGCAACGACCAGTTTTTGTTGCTCATCGAGCCTGAACATGGCCGGTGCCAATCCGTTATTTTCAGCCATACGATCGATGGCCTGGGCGATCAAGGGCACGGCCCTCGATGGGTTGGCCGATTGGAAGATCGTTGCGTTCTGGCAGATTTCAGCCAGCAGATGGTATTGGGAGTCTTCAAAACTCACGCCGACCTCGCCAATCTCGCCAGCGGCAATCAGCCTGACGCTACTCTCGCTCTCGCCGTTCTCGCCCTCATTGATCAGTTTCAGACAGCCTTGGACGTAGTGATTGACTGCCACATAGTCAGCCAGCAAGCCGTCGAGCTTCGCGGCGCTCTGCTGCTGGTTCGCGCTTGCCTGCTTCCGCTTTGCCTGCTGGGTATCAGGTTGGTTCGCCTGGCAGGCGTCATAGAACTCTTGTTCCAAACGATCAATCTCTGCCGCATAGCTTTGGAACCGGGCGCTTTCGGAGTGAATTTCCAGCGCAAGTTCGTTGGCTAGCGACACCAGTCCGCCGAGAAACGGGACGCCGGTGACGAAGAAGCGGCAGCGCGGGCAGTTCTTCTGTCCGAGATAGCCTGCTTCAACGGGGGCATAAAGGCTTTCAACTTTTCTCTCGGCAACAGGTTGCCCGCCGATATGGCATGAAGCGGCTGACATTGGGCAGATGCCACAATCGAACACCACGCACGCCGAGTTGGGCACATCGGATTCAAGTAGCAAGCGATTGCCGTCGGTGGTAATCAGTTGATGGCGAAGCGGCTGCAACCCATGCGTCCTGATCTTTTCGGCCTGACGCTCAGTGGCGATCTGCGCTGCGCGCTTCTCAGTCTCGCCCATGGCGCGGCGCATCTGCTGGTTATTCAGCTTGGTGTAGTAGATGGTCATGACCAGCGAGGCATGACCGACCAACTTGGAAATTAGGTGGATAGGCGCATCGCCATCTGCGATGAAAGCCGTAATCAGGCTGACCCGCAGGCTATGGGGCGTATATGGGCTGAGATAGCGTTGGTTGTATGAGTTGCTATTCGGGCTCTCGCTGGCAAGGTTCTCGCCAGAACGCTGAATTTGGTAGAGCAACGCTGGCAATGTATGTGTGAAGGCAGTCGTGGTGAGGGCCGGCTGACCAGAGGCGTCCGTGCGAAACAGAAAGCATTGAGTGCCGCGCGCCTGCAAAATCTTATCGTTCGTTTCGGCTCGCAGGTTGATTTCAGACCAGCGAGTCGGCTCTTTCAGCGGGTTGTACTTGGCCTGCCAGTCGCGTAATAACAAGAACCAATAGACCAAATCGTCGGGAATCCAATCAACTCCATAGCCGCCTTCGCTTCGCCCGGTCTTGTTGGTGGTCACATAGAGCTTGGGAGTGTCCTTATGGCCGCGCTGCACCATACCCTGCGGGCGGCGCTTTTTGCTCCCTTTCCCAGCCAGGGGGCCGGTGTTTTTCTCCCAGCGAACACCGCCATGTACAGCATCGAGAACGGCAATTTCTTTATCCGCCTCGCCGCTGTCCAGCCACAGAATTTGCTGGCCACGCAGCGGAAAGCGCAGCAGCGTGTATAGGGCGATAAAGCGCACAGGCGACCAAACTTGATAGCTGTCCACCAGCTCGCGCTTCCCATCAATCGTGCGGTCTGCCTTTTCGAGTTTACGCCAGATGCAGTTGGGATCGTTGCGGTCGATCACCGCCTCGTCAACGTATATCCAGTCGGCGCGGGATTTAAAAAAACTTTGTAGGTGTGGCAATTCCGTCAGGCTGGGGCGCGTCTGCAATACCTGCTCGCTGTTTGGTACAAGGTAATTACGCGCACGGAGGATATATTCATAGCCAAGGGGCGGCTTGGTGGACTGAGTGGGCCGGTAGGCTTGCAGGCTCTCGGCATAACCGGCGAGCACCGTTGCAAAAGGGTTCCGATACTCAGGAAGAACCACCCGCTCGTCGGCATCAGTATCAGTACAGTATTCATCCAGCAGCCAGCCGAAAAACGTCGTGATAGCGCTGTGATAAGGTCTTTTCAGCGACTCAGCCTGATCCTCGATGAACTGCTGGTAAGCCTCAGTAGGGAATGAATTGGCCCGGAGCAGAAGATATTTAGAGTCATCTGGCAAACCTTGGGCCCGACAAAACCCGCCCAGGAAAGCCCTGATTGACGCTCTCTTTGATGTTATGCCCGTTTGGGTCTTTAACCACTGCTTAACATCACCCCAGATGAGCGGGTAGGCAGCTAGCGCTGCGTTAGGGCTTTCATTGCCCAGAAATCCGTACCAGTCGATCCAGCCGGTGCCGCCATAGACCTGAAAAGGGCAGGCCGGCAGCTTCGGGTCTTGTCGGTAACGCTTGTTGTATTCAGGCATACTCTTGATGCCCAATCTCTTGGCTGCCGTCTGGGCCTCCGTATAGCTTGAGTACAAGTCAGGTTGCTTATTGCCTAAGAAGTCGTACCAGTTAATCCAATCGGCGTCGGCATAGAACTGTTGGGGGTTGGACGGAAGCCTCGGGTCTTCGCGGTAACGTTTTTGATATTCAGGCTGTTTTTTGATGCCCAGTGCTTGTACTACCGCCTGAGCCTCGGCGTAGGTTGGGTACAAGTCAGGCCGATTATTGCCGAGGAAGTCGTACCAGTCGATCCATCCGGCATCGGTATAGAAGTCTTGAATGTTGGACGGCAGCCTCGGATCTTCGCGGTAACGCCTTTTGTATTCAGGCTCGCTTTTGATGTCCAGCGCTAGGGATGCCGCCTGGGCCTCGGCATAGGTCGGGTATAATTCTGGCCGCTGTTTGCCGAAGAAGTCATATGAGTCCGTCCAACCAGTATTAGCATAGGTCGCACGGGGTCTGGCCGGCAGCCGAGGGTCTTCGCGATAACGCTTTTGGTATTCAGCCTGGCTATTGAAACCCAGCGCCTGGACTGCTGATTGGGCCTCGGCATAGGTCGGGTAAAAATCAGACCGCTGATTCCCCAAGAAGTCATACCAGTCCGCCCAGCCGGCGTTGGCATAAAACAAGTTGGGGGCGCCCGGCAGCCTCGGGTCTTCTTTGTAACGCTTGTTGTATTCAGGCTTTCTCTTGATGCCCAGGGCTTGGACTGCTCCTTGGGCCTGGGCATAGGTCGGGTACAAGTCAGACCGCTTCTTGCCAAGGAAGTTATACCAGTCCGTCCAGCCGTCATTGGCATAGAGTTTTGGGGGGGTGGACGACAGCCTAGGGTCTTCGCGGCAACGCTTTCTGTATTCAGGCTGGTTATTGATACCCAGCGCTTGGACTACCGCCTGAGCCTCGGCGTAGGTCGGGTACCATTCAGGCCGCTGTTTGCCAAGGAAGTTATACCAGTCCGTCCAGCCGTCTTTGGCATAGAGTTTTTGGGGTGTGTACGACAGCCTAGGGTCTTCGCGGCAACGCTTTTGGTATTCAGGCTGTTTTTTGATGCCCAGCGCTTGGACCGCCGCCTGAGCCTCGGTGTAGGTCGGGTACCATTCAGGCCGCTGTTTGCCAAGGAAATCATACCAGTCCGTCCAACCAGTATTAGCATAGACCTCATGGGGGCTGGCCGGCAGCCGAGGGTCTTCACGATAACGCTTTTTGTATTCAGTCTGGCTATTGAAACCCAGCGCCTGGGCTGCTGATTGGGCCTCGGCATAGGCACAAAAGTTCTTCTTTGCGGGCATCGGTCAGTCCTCGGTATACGGATCTAGGTCGCTGTCTCTGTGCTGCAAGCGCAGCCGCGTTTCAAGGTCGCGGAGAAACTGGCGCATCTGCGTGGTAGTCGGCTGCGTGTAGGTCTGACTCGATGTAATCGAGGCATGGTGCATGGCATTCTTGAGTAACAGCGAGTCGGCGCCATCGCGGGCTAGTCGCTGTCCATAGGCATGTCGGTGGCCGTGCGGTGTTGTTCCCTCGATCTTCTCGTACACCAAACCGACACGCTCAACACCCAGCTTGTGAGCCTTGCGGAACATCCGGTGCGAGTAAGGCTGACCGCTCTTGTTGGTGAAGGCGTAGGGATGGCCGTCACCGACCTTCGGCTTCACACGCTGCTTCGGGTGGTAGTCCCGCCACAACTCAGCAAAAACCTGCCCGGCTTCATGAGGGTAGAAGAAGACCTCGAAACAGCGGCGGTGCGGATCGGTAATCAGACCGTTCTTCCACCCTAGGAAAAGCGGGTCGGTCGCTTTAACAAGCCGGTTACGGGGTTGCAGACCGTATTGGCTTTGCAGATAAGCAGCACGATTGCCCTTGCCCCTAGGTGCTAGGCCGTACTCGGGATGGTACACACGGACGATCACCTCTCCCGCCTCGATGCTAACGTCCTCGCTCCATAACGATAGCGCCTCGGATAGCCTCAGCCCGCCAAAGTGCATCAGATAGGTAATGAGAACATTGCGAAGATCAATCGGCCCACGTGAATCCCGCACTCGCCTGCGAAAACCCTCGACTACCAGTAGTTCGAAGTATTCCTCCGGAAACGCCTTGGCAGCCGTTTGCCGTTCTACGGGCATTGTCCTTGAGCGCACGGCTCTGGATTGGTTCGTTTGAGGCTTGGAACGCCACAAATGAGAAAGGAACGCGTTGTCCCTGCGATGCGCGTATGCCGCCCAATTTAGCCGTTCCTCATGCCGAGTCGCGTGGCGCCAGGGATTGAGTTGCAACTGGGCGTCCTCGTTGACAACCGCAAGCCAATCGCTGAATCGGGTGACATGGCCGATCAACTTGCCGGCATCGTCCGGTTGTCTGGGCTGCCACCATAGGCCGGAGGGGTCGATGCTATTCGAGACAGTGCCGGTGTAGAGCGCGTCGGAAAAGGCTGTGAACAATGCCCTCGCCGCCTCATAGAAGCCCTGGTTGGCCTCCATGTACTCCAACAGCAACCTCACCGCGAAAGTCGAAGACTCTTGCCATGCACGGCTCTTGAGCCGGTTCAGGTGCATGTAGCGAGCGAACTGATCCAGAACCCCATGCTCGGTGACGATGACCGGCAAAACTGACTGAACGCCAGTCGCTCCAGCAATAAAGGTTCTGAATTCTCGGTGGGATGATTCGAGGATGATAGCCAAGCGCTATTCCGCAATGCTTTTTGGTTTATTTGTACAAAATTGGGAGAACTCTAATCTTGGCTATCCATACAGGCAAGCGGTATCTGGTGCTAAATCGGTTCTTTTATAGAAAAAGATAGATTCCGAGGCGGTATTTAGGACTACGGGCGGGGGTAACTAATCGCAAAAGGTGCACTTGTTCCATGAACACCCATTGGTCACCGGCAGAATAAGCGAGTGCGCCTCGCTGGGCGGCCTGAATACCGGTTCGATGTAACTGATGGGGAATGAATGTCCAGACATTTACGTCTCCGATATTAAAAACTTTAGCCAACAGTGAAGTCTAAACGATCGGAGCTACGAATGGGATCGAAGGCGGGATGGATAAAGGCGATTCCATAGTCGCGATCAGCCCGGTGCGAGACTGCGGGCTTCAAGAGCGTTTCACTCAATACGGAATAACAACAATGACCAAAATGACTGATGTGTTCAAACCACGTTTTTTTCTTACCACCCTTTCAGTCGCCATCCTCGCAACCGCGCTAACGGGCTGCCTGGACGACGACGATGATGACGACGACGACGATTTGCCAGAGAACTCGCTGGTTATCAGTACTCAGCAAGGCGACGTACAAGGCATTGAACTTGAGGGCATGCGCGTGTTCCGCGGCATTCCTTATGCAGCACCACCAGTGGGCGCGTTGCGATTTGCCGCTACCCAGCCTGCACCAGACCGCAATGGCACTCTTGAGCTGAATGAAGAATTCGGCTCAGCCTGCCCGCAGGGCGGTAGTACCTTTGCCGTCGACAGCGTCGATGAGGACTGTCTGTTTCTCAACGTCTACGCGCCGCCAGAGCCTGGTGATTACCCGGTCATGGTGTGGATTCATGGGGGATCGTTGGTCACCGGCTCAGGCGGCAGCAGCTACGAACCGAGTCGGCTTGTTGAACAAGACATTGTGGTGGTCACCATCAACTACCGGGTCGGTGCGCTAGGTTTCCTGCCGCATGCCAGCTTGACGGCCGAAACGGGCTCTTCCGGCAATTATGGTCTCATGGACCAGCAGGAAGCACTGCGTTGGGTCCAGGAGAATATCGATGGTTTTGGCGGCGATCCGGACAACGTAACTATATTCGGAGAATCCGCTGGTGGTCATAGCGTATTGAGCCAGGTGGCTTCTCCCGCTGCCGCCGGACTGTTCGACAAGGCGATAGTGCAGAGCGGCGCCTACAGCCCCAGACAAGTCACCTTGGCTGCTGGCGAAACCATTTTCGGCAATTCGTTTGCTACCAATACCGGATGTTCGGATGACCCGGATATAGCCGCGTGCCTGCGAGCGTTGCCAGTGGAAGATATTCTGGCGAATCAGGTCTCAAGTTCCATACCGGTCACGGGAACCGACACGCTGCCTATCTCCATTGACGAAGCGCTAAGCACCGGAGATTTCAACCAGGTGCCCATGGTGCTTGGCAACAATCTGGATGAAGGGCGGCTGTTTGTGGGAATACAGGAACGCTTGGCCGGTGAGGTGACTGCAGGGAACTATCAGCAACAGGTAAATAACCTGCTTCCCGCTAGCGCCTATGACAACATCACCGTAGCCAACACCTACCTGCAGCGCATGCAAGATATCGAAGGCATTGCGCCAAACGATCCGGTTATTTATCCATTGGCACTGGCCGCTATTCAGACCGACTGGCGTTTCGCCTGTTCCAACCTGAATCAGATGAATCAGGTCAGCGACGCCCAGGTGCCTGTGTGGGGCTACTGGTTTACCGACCGCGACGCTCCCAGTATTTTGCCGTTCACCCCGCGATTCCCCTGGGGCGCCGCGCATGCTTTCGAAATCCAATACGTACTGGCCAATAATGAATCGCTGGAAGAGCGCGGCGCGACCGCAGCGCAACTCGACCTGGCGGATGCCATGACCGGCTACTGGGCCAATTTTGCCAAGTTTGGTGACCCCAACAGCACCGATGGTGCGAGTGAATCAGTGGAGTGGGATCAGTTCAATGTCGATGAAACCATCATCGATCTTGATCCGGCCACGCTTCGTCAGGTCCCGTCAGCTGATTTCGCAGGTTTCCACTACTGCGACTTCTGGAATGCTGGCACCCCTTAAGACTGATACGCTTTGGCTATTCGTCCAGCAAGACAAAAGCCCCCAAGGGGGCTTTTGTCGTTATACCCTCTCGTCCCTCCCCGGCTCTCTTGACCTGACTTACCACATCACAGCCGCATCCGGGATCACCCGGATGGGTCTTCGCACAGCAGCCAAAAATCTTTTATCGTTTTAGACCTGAATCAAGGCAAATTGCCACTTTGATCAGCTCAACCAACAATAACGGATAATAATATGACGATGAAAGCCAGTCTGGCCCGCCCCCGGTTTCTTCTCTCCTCTCTTTCCATGGTTATCATCGCTGCGAGCTTAGGTGGGTGCCTGTCCGGCTCAGGTTCTGATTCCGACGCGGCCACGCCGCCGCCAGCTAATCCGCTGATTGCCACGACCGCACAGGGAGATGTCCAAGGTGTCGAGCTCACCAATATGCGTGTTTTTCGAGGTATTCCCTACGCCGCTCCGCCGGTTCGCTTTGCAGCACCAGAACCAGCCCTGAATCGTGCCTCGACACTTCAACTGACCGAAGACTTCGGTGCGGATTGTGCCCAGCCCGGCGGGACCTTTGGCAGCGAGAGCACAGCTGAGGATTGCCTGTTCCTGAATGTTTATGCGCCCCAGGCCCCAGGCGACTATCCGGTAATGCTCTGGATACACGGCGGCGCCTTTGTAACAGGTTCTGGCGGAGCCAGCTACGAGCCCTCCCGTCTGGTTGAGCAGGGAGTGGTGGTGGTCACTATTAACTACAGACTTGGCGCGTTGGGATTTCTGCCTCACTCCAGCCTGGCTGACGAGTCCGGCAACTATGGCAATTACGGTTTGATGGATCAGCAGGAAGCGCTTCGCTGGGTGCAGGAAAACATCAGCGCGTTTGATGGCGATCCCGATAACGTCACCATCTTTGGCGAGTCGGCAGGCGGTCACAGCGTGCTGAGCCACGTCGTATCGCCCTCGTCCGAAGGGCTGTTTCACAAAGCCATCGTCCAGAGCGGTGCATACAATCCCACTCAGGTAAGCCAGGCGGCAGGCCAGATAGGCCTTGGCACGCCGTTCGTCGAAGCGACTGGATGCGATGAGGCGGCGGATACAGGGCAGTGCTTACGTGGGCTGCCGGTAGCAACCGTTTTGGCAAATCAGCTGAGCAATTATATTCCCGTGGTGAACGCCACCAACACCGGGATATTGCCGCTGTCGATAGATGCCGGTCTTTCAAGCGGCGACTTCAATCAGGCGCCAATGCTGATGGGCAGCAACCAGGACGAAGGCCGATTGTTCGTGGCGATCGACGTATTTAGTCAAAGACCGGTCACGGCCGATAATTATCAGACAAAGGTGAACGATTTGCTGGCCTTGGATCCGAGGCCCTACCCTAGAGAGCCCATCGCTGAAGACTACCTGATTGACACCCGCGAAGAAGGAATCGCAACGACCGAGGCACAGGTATACCCTCTGGCTCTAGCCGCAATCCAAACCGATTGGCGTTTTGCCTGCCCGAACCTCAATCAACTGAATCAGGTTCGAAGCGCGCAGGTTCCGGTCTGGGGTTACTGGTTCACTGACCGCAATGCGCCCAACATTCTTGGCGCCTCTCCTGGTTTCCCCCTGGGCGCGACACATGCATTTGAAATCCAGTATGTGCTAAACAATGAAGCGGCTCTGCAACAACGAGGTGCAACCGAGGCACAGATCGAACTGTCCCGCAGGATGGTCGAATACTGGGCCAACTTTGCCAAGTTTAGCGACCCGAATAGCACCGATGGGGCCGCCGGGGCCGTCACGTGGGATGGATACACGGGCCTTCAAGGAAACCTGCTAGATCTGGACCCGGTAACATTGAGCCAGGTACCTGCAACCGAGTTCGTGGACTATCACAGCTGCGCGTATTGGGCTAACCCTCAATAATCCTCAAAGTAGGAACACCCTAAGGCCCTGCAATCGGGGCCTTGGGCTTACGGCCGAGGCTCATCCGGCACTCGCTGCGGAAGCACATCCAGAAAGTTATCCCGCGCCACGTTATGCGCCGTTTCCTCGCTCAATGCATCCAGGAACGGATGAAACTCTTTCAGATTACTGCCCACGCTGTTGAACCTTCCCACCACATCCGAGCCAATCATGAAGCGCTTGGGATAGGCTTCCACCAAGTTGACCCAGTCAGGGTCAGGCTGATCGTTCTTGTCCAGCAGGTAGGGTTTGAGCATCGTCCAGGAGAGATCTATATACAGGTTGGGATAGATACCCAGCATTCTTTCAAGCGTCGGAAGAATGAAATCCATCTTTTCCTGATGCCTGTGTATTTCCATGCTCGTGCCCGCGTGAGCCCATATGAACCGAACGTTTGGATGATTACTCAGGGGCTCTTCGAATTCCTGCAAATACAAAGGGTTGCGCTCACGTTTTGAAGTAATGTTACTGTGAATCATCACCGGAAGGTCAAATTCCTCGGCGAGGTAATAAACCCGTGTCATGGCCTCACTGTTGGCCCTGGGCACGTCACCGTGGGTCAATGCGGTCACGTCATCATGCCGGGTGAAAACCTCTCCCAGCCCCTGCCATAGACCAGGGTCCATCTCGAGCATCCTGCGTATGTGATCAGCTGAATTCTTGTCGTTCGGATTGAAACCGGCGAGAAAAGGATGGAACCGTTTCCGCTGCTCCTTCGGCAGTTTTTTCAACGCGTGCGCAACGACTACATCGGTGGCGCTGTACCAGTAGGCGCTGGCATCATCCCCAGCGTAATAACGCGGACGCTTCGGCTCGTTCTCATGCCACTTTTTCGCCACGGGAATACCCGAAATCATTACATGCTCGATGTCATGGGCATCCATCTCATCCAGCAGAGGCTGCATGCCTTCGGACTCCTGAAAGAAGTCCAAATAGTGCAGATGCGCATCGGTATAAACGTAGTCCCGCGCGTGGGAGCTTCCGGCAATCAAACAGGCCACTAATAACAAAGGGCGAAACGCTGCGGGCAAAATCCTTCTCCTGAGAGGGTATCGGTGGACTAGACCCCAGCCACGTCTGCCAAGTTCAATAATTCAGGCGGCGCTGCGGACTCAGCCAGCCTGCTCCGCTGGTTCCGAGTCTTTCTTGCGCTTGGACTTGTTACCCATCCGGACGCCGATATCGGTAAGGAAACGCATATAGCCTTCCTTGTCCTCTATCACTTCCTGCCAGAACGGCGAGTGGTACATGGCCATGGCGCCGTGAACCAGCGCCCAGGCTGCGCAGTAGTGAAAGTACGCCGGAACGTCCTCTAGCTTGCCTTCGTCTATGCGTTCCTGAATCACCCCGGTCAGATGGTTGAAATTCGAGGCGCGGATATGGTGCAACTGGTCGATCATCTCCGGCATCTGGCTGGACTTGACGACCTTTTCCTCCAGCCGGTCAAACAGGCGATAGCGATCCGGGTCGCTCATGCGGAAGGCGAAATACTGTCTGGAAAGTGCTTCTTTGTCGCGCTCGATGGTTTCCGAATGCAGCAAGGTAGCAAGGTCTCGCTCGTAATCCAGCATCAGCCTCAGGTAAATTTCCGCCTTGGATTTGAAGTGCTTGTAAATAGTGCCCTTACCGATGCCTACTTCGTCGGCAATCATTTCTACGGTTACGCTGTCTTCGCCCTGCTCAAGGAAAAGACGCAGCGCAGTATCAAGAATTTCCTGCTCCCGGCGTCGGAATTCGCGAACCTTTCGTGACTCTTTTTGCATTGGCATACCTGGAATCCATAACGTCATAGCGCGCCATTATGCCAACTTTATGACCAGTTGCCCATTAAGGGTTAAAACTTGACTGCCAGGTTCACTGGTGTCCGCAGACTGATCGGATCAAGATCATGGGACCAACTGGCCGGGGTACGCCAGCAGCATAACAACGCATCACGATAACGGGAGGACGGTCGATTCCAAATAGGTTTATAAAATGACGCAAACACGCTGGAAAGCTGAAGGATATCGTTAATACTGAAGGCAACAGGTTTGCGGCATTCCCCCAAGTGTCGCGCCTGTCGGGGCAAGTTCAGACTTGCCCATGTAACACTCCTAATGGTCTTGGCCCGAATTCGTCCCCGAGTTCGGGTTTTTTTTGTCCTTCAGGAAGCCAAGGGAAAGAGGCGATGGAAGTTAGCGGTAGTGTTTTCCCATAAACGGTCCAACGGCTCCCCGCGCAACTCGGCGAGGAACGCCGCCACTTCACATACATATTGCGGCTCGTTGGGCTTGCCCCGGTAAGGCACCGGCGCCAGGTAGGGAGAATCGGTCTCGACCAGCAAGCGATCTGCCGGCACCCGCCTGGCGACGTCTCTCAGGGCGTCGGCGTTGCGAAAGGTCACAATGCCGGAAAGCGAGATGTAATAGCCAAGATCCAGGGCAGCGCGAGCCATATCCCAGTCTTCGGTAAAACAGTGCAGAACGCCCGCCTGACTCAGATCCGCCTCCCGTAACAACGCCAGCGTATCCGCTCGCGCCTCCCGGGTATGAATGATCACCGGTTTGCCCGTCTGCCTGGATGCATCCAGATGGCAGCGGAAAGATATCTTCTGCTGTTCCGCCATGTCCGGTTCGTAATGGTAATCCAGGCCTGTTTCGCCGATAGCTACGACTCTGGGGTGATCAAGTGCCTGCAACAGCCAGGCGAGATCGGTAGGGTATTCACGGGTCAGATCCAGAGGATGAATACCTACGCTGCAGTAGACATCTGCATAGCGCTCAGCGAGTGCCTTGACCACTGGCGCATTATCGGCATCCACCCCAATGCACAGGAAGCGCCCTACGCCACGCTGCCTCGCGACATCGAGCGCGGCATCAAGGGAACCGTTATGCGGAGCAAGGTCGAGACGATCAAGATGGCAGTGCGAGTCTATCAGCATGAATCACATCGTGTGAGTCGGTCGGTCCGACTTGAGCGCACCAGCCAGATAGGTTTCTATCTTGCTGCGAGCGGTATTGTCCTGATCGCTGAACTGCACGCCAATACCCGCTGCCCGGTTGCCCTGGGCGCCTTTAGGAGTGACCCAGATAACCTTGCCGGCGACCGGAATTTTCTCCGGCTCGTCCATCAGGTTGAGCAGCATGAACACTTCGTCACCTGGCCGATAGCTCTTGTTGGTGGGAATAAACAGCCCTCCGTGCTTTACGAAGGGCATGTAGGCAGCATAAAGCACTGACTTGTCTTTGATTGTCAGTGAAAGAATACCGTTACGTGGCCCCGATGCGGTCGGATTGCTCATGTCTCACTTAGTCCTCTGGATTCCAGCACAGCGCTCAGGTTAACGCCTTTCAAGCAATTGTTTCCACTGTATAAGCATCGTTTCGATAAAGAGTACACGGTTCAGGTTGGCCTTGGCCAAAATCTTCCCTCGATGCTCGAGCAGCCAGGACTGCCAATTCATCAGTGACTGTGTGTCGAGATGCAGCGCCATGTAGCCAAGAACCTTGTCCATATCGACGTTGTCTGCCGACTCAACTGCGCCGGTCTTGAGCTTGAGCAAATCCAGCGTCCAGCTACAAAACCACTCGACCAGCAGCTCCAGCGGAATAGCCGACCAGCGCTCGGCCAACTGCGAGGCGGTGTCCTGATTCTTCAATAGCGCCTTGACCCCTTGCACCGCCTGGGAGCGCAACCCAAGCGCGTCAATCTCCTGCAATGTCAAGGCGCGCAACGGCGCTCCACCAGTCATCGACAGCAAGGCATGGCGCTGGGTGTCATCCAGCTCGGGCAGGCATTGACCAAGCCAGGCCAAGGCTTCAGCGGGCGCTGGCGTGGGCAACGGTTGCACAAGGCAACGGCTGCGGATAGTTGGCAATAGCCGGCTTGGCTGGTCGCTGACCAGCAGCAGATAGGTTTCCCGAGTCGGCTCCTCCAGCGACTTCAATAATGCGTTGGCGGCGTTCTGGTTCATCGCTTCGGCGGGGTGCAGCACTATCACCTTGCGCCCGCCCTGCTGAGCGGTCTGCGAAAGAAAACTGCTCAACTGGCGAACAGCATCGACCCTGATCGCCTTGCCGTCTTCCTCTGGGACAACCAGGAGGGCGTCAGGGTGACTCCCAGCCTTCCTCAACAGGCAGCTACGGCAATGATCGCAGGCCACGCCGCGCTCTGGCGCCAGGCAAAGCAGAGCGGCGGCGAAGGCGTAGGCAAAACGGCGCTTGCCCACCCCTGGCAGGCCGGCAAACAGATAAGCGTGGGCATGCTGCGGCTGTTCAACCAGTGCGGTATACAGCTCCATGTGCCACGGGCACGGCAGCCGCGCCTGCTCAAGCATGCCAACGCTCCAGCACTTCCGCGATTACCGGCTGCATCGCTTCCCGAACTTCATTCAGGCTGCCACTGGCATCGATGATGCGATAGCGCTCGGGACTGACTGCGGCGCGCTCAAGATAGGTACGTCTGACCGCCTCAAAAAAGGTCATTTCTTCCACTTCGAAGCGGTCCAGCTGACTGCGTGCGCGAGCTCGCTCCATGCCCAGCTCTACCGGCAGATCGAATACCAGCGTCAGATCTGGACGCAGCACCCCCTGGACCCAATTTTCCAGCACGGAGATTCGGTCCTTGTCGATTCCCCGCCCGCCGCCTTGATAAGCATAGGTAGCGTCAGTAAATCGGTCGCTGATCACCACCCTACCCTGTGCGAGCGCTGGCCGGATCAAACTGTTCAGATGCTGGGCCCGTGCAGCAAAAACCAGCAACAGCTCCGCATCGGATTCCATGGGTTCGTCGTGGTGGCTGAGCAACACCTCGCGGATGCGTTCGGCAATAGGCGTGCCACCCGGCTCACGCGTAATCAGTGGTTCACAGCCGCCGTCGCTGAGGGCTCGGGCAAAAACACCCAGGTTGGTCGATTTTCCCCCGCCTTCCGGCCCCTCGAAGGTGATGAACAAGCCGCTCACCGACCGGCTCCTCCGGAGTTAGTTGGGGGAGGACTTGAGCGGTAATCCTTGGCCCGCTGGTCGATCTGATACTGCTGAACAGCCCGATTATGATCCTGGAGACTGTCGGAAAATATGTGCGAGCCATCCCCTTTGGCGACAAAATACAGACTTGTCCCTGGCTTCGGATTAACCGCTGCCAGCAGGGCCTCCCGGCCAGGCATGGCGATAGGTGTCGGCGGTAGACCATCGATCATGTAAGTATTGTAAGGGGTGACGTTGCGCAGATCATCGCGGCCTATGCGCCCCTGATACGAATCCCCCATTCCGTAAATTACCGTGGGGTCCGTCTGCAAGCGCATGCCTTGTTGCAACCGACGGGTAAACACACCTGATATTTCGTCGCGCTCGTAGGGCACACCGGTTTCCCGCTCAATGATCGAAGCGAGTATCAGTGCCTCGTAGGGTGAATCGATCGGCAGGTTCTGTGCTTTTTGCGTCCATACCTCATCGAGTACGGTCTGCATGCGCTTGTATGCTCGCAACAGGATATCCCTGTCGCTCATGCCCAGCGTGTATTGATAGGTATCAGGAAAAAAGAGTCCTTCCGGATGTTTTTCGTCAAGCCTCAGTTCTTTCATGACCTGGCGGGGAGAAAGATTCACCGGCAAGGTCTGTTGCAGACGTTCAGCCTGTGACAACGCCTCTCGAAACTGACTGAAGCTCCAGCCATCCACCAGCGTAACGCTGCGTTGCAGCACCTCACCGCGATGCAGGACGCCAAGCATGTCTTTCACGGTCATGTCGGGTTTCAGCGTGTATTCGCCAACCTGCAGCACAGTAGGTGGCATCTGCCATTGCCAGTACCTGCGAATCCAACCTGAACGGCTGATAACCCCATCCTGTTCAAGCTCGGCGAAGACCCTTGCCGGCGTGCTGCCCGGCTCGACTTCCACAATCGTAACGTCATCAATACGTAGCGTCTGGGAAAGGGTGTACTGCAGCAACATGTAACTCCCAAGCGCAGCAGATATAACAATAATTGCTGTAATTACAATAACTATCGAAAGCTTCCTGATAAATGACTTCACATGAATACCTGCTGCGCCATGGCTTGAGCGACGCGAGTGAAGGGCCCTACGGGCCATTTTCTGTCCTTGAGGCCGACTATAGGCCAGACCCCGAAAACACTGTTACAGCAAAACATTTCGGAGCTATCCATCAACTCCTGCATGGTAACAGAGCGCTGATCAACCGTTTCGCCAGCCGAGGTCAGTTGGGAAACAAGGTAATCACGCATCACGCCCCTTACTCCGCAATCGCTGATCTGCGGAGTAACCCATCCGTTTTCGCCGCGCAGAAACAGATTGCTCATGGTGCACTCTATCGGGCGACCACGCATGTCGCATACCAACCCTTCGCCGAACGCGTCATCCTGCCATTCGCCCCGCGCCAGGATCTGTTCCAGCCGATTGAGATGTTTGACGCCAGCCAGCCTGGGCTGAATAGCCAGGCGGGTTTCACAGGGGTAAAGAACAACGCCCCGTTCGGCCCTGTCAGGAGGATAGATTGGCAGAGAAGATGTCTGGACGATGCGTGTGACCCGGGGCACTTCTACTGACGCGTAGCCACGCTTGCCCTCGCCCCTGGTAACAATGAGCTTGATAACGCCCTCGTTCAGTTGGGCTGCCACGCCGGAAATCTCCGCTCGAATCTCCGGCATATTCAATGGCAAGTGCAAACAGGAAGCGCCGAACTCCAGCCGGGAAAAGTGATACTCATCCAGAGGAGCCCGCCCAGCCGATACGCGCATGGTCTCGAACAAGCCGTCACCATAGGCGAGGCCTCGGTCATGGGCAGACACTTGGCTGGCCGGGACTCCGTTCACCAGGCAGGTAGGGTCAAACGAGGAGCGCGCTGGTATATCCGTCATTCGTGACGACGGAATACCAGGCTGCCGTTGGTTCCGCCAAACCCGAAGGAGTTGGAAACAACCGTCTCAAGCGGACGCTGTTGCGCCTGATGAGCGACATAATTGAGATCGCAACCTTCGTCGGGATTGTCCAGATTGATGGTCGGCGGTGCTACCTGATCCCGCAGCGCCAGGACACTGAAGATGGCTTCAACCGCGCCAGCCGCGCCCAGCAGGTGGCCAGTCATCGACTTGGTAGAACTGATTGCCAGAGCGCTGGCATGTTCTCCAAACACCGTTTTGACAGCTCGCGTTTCGGCAAGGTCGCCGGCCATGGTCGAGGTGCCGTGGGCGTTGATATAGCCAACCTGGTCAGGGTTCACCTGCGCATCGCGCAAAGCGTTGCGCATGCAGGCAGCGCCTCCGCGACCATCTTCCGGCGGAGCGGTCATATGGTAAGCGTCACCGCTCATGCCAAAGCCAATCACTTCCGCGTAAATTGTCGCGCCCCGCGCCTTGGCCTGCTCGTATTCTTCAAGCAGCATCGCACCGGAGCCATCGGACAGTACGAACCCATCCCGATCTCGATCCCAGGGGCGGCTTGCTGCTTGAGGGTCTTCATTGCGTGTCGACAAGGCACGTGCGGCACTGAAACCGCCAAGGCCCAGGCTGCTGGTAGCCATTTCCGAACCGCCAGCGATCATCACGTCGGCTTCGCCATAAGCAATATTGCGGGCCGCCATGCCGATACTGTGAGTCCCGGTCGTGCACGCCGTGGTCAGCGCATAGTTCGGGCCCTGCAGACCGAACTGAATAGACATGTAACCAGCAACCATATTGATGATCGAGCCGGGCACAAAAAACGGGGAAATGCGGCGCGGGCCGCTACCGAGCAGAAGCTCATGATTCTTTTCGATATTGGTTAACCCGCCGATGCCCGACCCCATCGATACGCCAATGCGGTCGCGATTTTCATCGGTTACTTCCAATCCGGAGTCACGCAACGCCTGGATGCACGCCGCTACACCGTACTGGATAAACAGATCGAGTTTACGAGCCTCCTTGGGAGACATGTAGGGCTCGATATCGAAGTCTTTGATGGAGCCGCCGAAACGTGTGCCAAAGGCACTGACGTCCATGTGTTCGATCGGGCCGATACCACTCTTGCCCGCCAGCGCTGCCTGCCAACTGCTGTCGACCGAATTACCCAGCGGTGACAACATACCCAAGCCGGTTACCACGACGCGTCTGCGCGACACAGGAAACTCCTTATTCAACTCTCAGGAAATGCGGGCAACCATAAGCCCCCCGCAAACGTCATATTGTCCGCATAAAGCGGGCTCGCGGCAATACGAAGGATCATCGCAAACTCGGCGACAATCCTCACACGTACAAAAAAGCCGCAGTTCCTGGCCAGAACTGCGGCTTTGATGATCTGTCAGCAGGCTACGTGATTACTTCTGGTGGGAGTTCACGTAGTTGATAGCTTCCTGAACAGTGGTGATCTTCTCGGCTTCTTCATCCGGAATCTCGGTCTCGAACTCTTCTTCGAGAGCCATCACCAGCTCGACAGTGTCGAGGGAGTCGGCGCCAAGATCTTCAACAAAAGAAGCGCTGTTGGTCACTTCTTCTTCTTTGACGCCGAGCTGCTCGGCCACGATTTTCTTGACGCGTTCTTCGATGGTACTCATACCTTGTTCTCACTCCTATTTGCAGTTCCGAGAAGCCGGACTGCGGGTAGTTTATAGAAACAATTTGCGTTTTTTCAAGCGCCAATAGCATCTATCTGCAAATGGACGGGGCCAGAAGACCCGTACCGGGTTATTTATTCGCGTGCAGAGCATACCTAGGTCACATAACCGTGACCAGTCATTCAGCTCATGAACATCCCGCCGTTCACCGGGATCGTCGCGCCAGTAATGTATCCAGCCTGTTCACTCGCAAGGAAAACAACGGTTGCGGCAATTTCCTCAGCCTGACCCAGACGTCCCAGTGGAATCTGTTCAAGCATGACTGAGCGCTGACTATCATTCAAGGCGCGAGTCATGTCGGTGTCAATAAATCCAGGTGCAATGGAATTGACCGTCACTGATCGAGACCCAACCTCTCGGGCCAGCGCTCGGGCGAAACCTTCCATTCCCGCCTTGGCAGCCGCGTAGTTGGACTGCCCGCCATTACCCATGCCAGCGACCACCGAACTGATGTTGATAATACGCCCCCAACGCGCTTTGGTCATGCCTCGCAATACCGCCTTGGACAAACGGTAAACCGAGCTCAAGTTGGTACTGATCACGTCATCCCATTCGTCGTCTTTCATTCGCATTAGCAGGTTATCGCTGGTTATGCCTGCATTATTCACGAGAATGGTCGGTGCGCCGAACTGTTGCGCTATGGCATCCACGACCAGCGAAATGGACTGCGGATCACGCACATCAAGCTTCATCCCGGTGCCCTTGTAACCTGCGGCAGCGAGGCTTTCGGTAATCGATTGGGCGCCACTTTCGCTGGTAGCAGTGCCCACCACTACGGCGCCTTCTGCAGCAAGCGCATGAGCGATGGCTTGGCCGATACCTCGACTGGCGCCAGTTATCAGCGCAACTTTCCCCTCAAAACTCATCTTCAAGCTCCTTGTGTAAAACGTTCGAGTGCCGCTGCAAAACCGTCGACGCTTTCCAGATTATAAGTGTTGACACCTTTAACGCAGCGCTTGTTCAGTCCCGAAAGCACCTTGCCCGGACCACACTCGATCAGGTCAGTCACGCCCTGCGCGGCAATATACTCAATCGTCTGCACCCAGCGTACTGGACTATAAAGCTGCTCGACCAGCAGAGTGCGCATCGCGTCGGCGTCGGCGGCGGGCTTGGCGGTTACGTTCTGCACCAGCGTAACAGAGGGGGTATGCCACTCGATTGCACGAAAGTCCTTTGCCAGTTGCTCGGCGGCCGGCTTCATCAACGCGCAATGGGAGGGTACGCTCACGGGCAATGCAATCGCCCGCTTGGCGCCGGCTTCCTTGCATGCTTCGATCGCTCGCTGAACGGCAACTGCCTGCCCGGCGATAACGACCTGTCCCGGCGCATTGAAATTCACAGCGCTCACCACCTGCCCCTGGGCTGCCTGCGCGCACAGGTCGATAATCTGTTGATCTTCCAGCCCCAGAATCGCGGCCATGCCGCCCTCGCCTTCCGCCACAGCCTGCTGCATGAGTTGGCCACGACGTTCGACCAGGCGCAGGGCTTCGGCAAATCCGATAGCCTGAGCCGCCACCAGAGCGGTGTATTCGCCCAGGCTATGCCCTGCCACAAAAGCCGGTCTGACGTCGGTATGGGTAGACCACAAGCGCCACAGCGCAACAGATGCTGCCAGAATTGCCGGCTGGGTACGATCCGTTCGGTTCAGGTCAGCTTCGGGACCGCCCTGCACAAGCTGCCAAAGATCGTAACCCAGCGCTTCGGAGGCTTCAGCGAAGGTCTCACCTATCGAGCCATACTGCGCAGCCACTTCTGCAAGCATGCCAATAGACTGTGAGCCTTGGCCGGGAAATACAAATGCGAGGGATCTGGTCATGCGGCCTTCCTCGTTATCAATTAGTTGAAAAGTTTATATAGTTTGCGTTACTGGCTGTTTGGATGCCGGCTGTCGCAACCAGGTCACGACGCATCGCTTCGACATAACGCCAAACGCCGCGCAATACGCTCAGGCAGTCTTGCCTGGCTTGCAAGCATGGCTTGGGCGATGGCTGCTTCAAAAGCCTGCTGATTTGCACCACCATGACTTTTGACCACCACGCCGCGCAAGCCGAGCAGGCTAGCACCATTGTAGCGACCCGGATCGTGTCGCTCGCGCACCGGACGCAAAACACTGCGTAACACCGGCGCGATGAGTCGCAGCAGAAGGTTCGAGTGCAAAGCCCTGCGTATTTCGTTTTGCAGGTAGCCAGCCAGACCTTCGCTTGCCTTCAACACGACATTACCCACGAACCCGTCGCACACCACAACGTCAGCCTGGTCTTGAAACAGGCCGTCGCCCTCGATATGCCCTATATAGTTCAGATCCGAACAACCGCGAAGCATCTCCGATACCTCCCGGACCTGGCGGCTGCCCTTGTGGGTTTCGCTGCCTATATTGAGTAACCCTATGCGCGGCTTTTGCATGCCAGTCAGCTCGGTTACGGCTTCGGAGCCCATCACGGCGAATTCGAACAACTGTTTGGCCGAGCAGTCAACGTTGGCGCCCATATCCAGCAGATAGCAGCCTTTTGCCGAAACCGGCAAAGCCGCCATTATGGCAGGCCGCTGAATGCCGTCCAGGGTGCCTAGAATAGATCGCGCAAGCACCATTAGAGCACCGGTATTGCCCGCACTAAGGCAGCCATCAGCCAGCCCGTCCCTGACCTGCTCAATGGCCACGCGCATGGAAGCATCGCGCTTGGAGCGCAGCACACTGGCAGGGGAATCATCTGCGAGAATAATTTCGGAGGTGTAAACGAAACGAACACGATCGGCAGGCAGGGGATATTCAGAGCAAAGCTGCTGAAGCGGTTCAGGGGAGCCTACCAGGATAACGTCGAGCTCGGGCAAAAGCCGCAAGCTGTGAGCAACAGCGGGGATAATGCAGCGAGGACCGAAGTCCCCGCCCATCACATCAATCGCTAAGCGAACTGACGTGGACAAGACTTATTCGTCGTTGTCCTTGTTAATCACCTGACGGCCACGGTAAAAACCATCGGGGGACACGTGGTGACGGAGGTGAGTCTCGCCAGTGGTCTTGTCGACGGACAGAGCCGGTGCGGACAGAGCATCGTGTGAACGACGCATGTCACGCGCGGAACGAGACTTTTTGTTCTGCTGTACAGCCATGACTATAAGCTCCTAAGCTTTAGGTATCACGTTTCAACTTGGCCAGCACGCTGAAGGGATTCGGTTTCTCAACCTCTTCCTCCAGCTCCGCAGGATCAGGCTGGTAGCCTGGCGGATGCTGACATGTTTCCAATGGATGCATCGGAACTGCTGGCAAAGCCAACAAGAGTTCATCTTCGATCAAGGCGTGCAGATCGAGTTTTTCATCATCCAGAATAACCGGTTCGTAGTTCCGTGGCAGATTTTTGGCTGCCTCGTCACTTTCTACAAAACCCACATCGCACTCACTGTCGAGTGGCACCACTACCTGTTCAAGACAACGTTGACAGATCAACGCCACATCTACCTGATAATGACCGTGCATGGCATTAACGCCCTGCTCGTCGCGCGCGAACGAAAGCTCTACCTGAACGTCTCCAGCTGGAGCGTCCAGTAAGGCGCTTAGACGTGGCATTTTGTCAGCAGAAACAGTCCCTTTCAGAACTATGCTGCGGTCAACCAGCCTGCGCGGCTCTATGTGTGCGGGTATGGGTCCAGACATAAGCGCGCAATTCTAGGGACCATGCCGTCTGCTGTCAAAGCTATTTGGCAAAAAAACATCAATAATCCGATATCACACCAAACACTATAAAATGAGCCTTTATCGAGAACACAACACTATATAAAGGAAAGAACAATGCCTGATCTGGTACTGGCCTCAAGCTCCCCGTACCGCCGCCAATTACTGAACCGATTGGCGATTCCGTTCCAATGGGCGACACCGAACATAGACGAGGCATCAAGGGATGGCGAAACGGCGGAACAGCTCACGTTGCGCCTGGCGCTGGAGAAAGCCAAGGCACTGGCGGGCCAGTTTCCCAACCATCTAATTATCGGATCAGATCAGGTGGTACTACTTAACGGATCGCCAGTGAGCAAACCTGGCGAGCACAGTGCAGCGGTCAATCAGCTACGGCAGTCCAGTGGTAAAACGGTGAAATTCATCACATCGATTTGCCTGCTCAACAGCCGCAGCGGCCAGCATCAGCTTATCAATGAGCCCTTCACTGTGCATTTCAGGGAGCTTGATGATGAATGCATCGAGCGCTACCTGCAGATTGAAAAACCCTACGATTGTGCGGGCAGCTTCAAAGCGGAAGGCCTGGGCATCAGCCTGTTTCGAGCAATGCAGGGCGATGACCCTAACAGCCTGATCGGGTTACCCCTGATAAGGCTGTGCGACATGCTGAGGAACGAAGGCCTCGCCATCCCCTGAACCTGTCAACGCAATACAGGCATACCTGAACTCATTCCCAGATGCGTCGCGATGGCAGATCCGATGCTTGTCCCCAACTGACGGGTAAAACGGGCAAGGGGCGATTCGCGATGGGTAAAATCGACTGTTTCTTCTGCGCCGATAATGTCTCTTGCCACGGTGGAGGTGCTCGCGAGCCCGTCTACCAGGCCAAGTTGCAGTGCCTGCTCGCCCGACCAGACGAGCCCGCTGAACAGGTCTGGATGATCCTTGAGCCGTTCACCGCGCCCCGCCTTCACCTGGCTGATGAACTGCTGGTGCGTGTCATTCAGTACCGTTTGCCAGAACGCGCGCTCTTCAGGCTTTTCAGGCTGGAAAGGATCAAGAAACGTCTTGTGCTCGCCCGCCGCGTAGGTGCGGCGCTCCACACCCAGCTTGTCGAGGGTCTCGACAAAGCCGAAGCCTGCCGCAGTCACCCCTATGGACCCGACCAGACTGGCTTTGTCCGCATAAATCTCATCAGCGGCGGCAGCAATATAATAGGCACCTGACGCACCAATATCGGCAATAACGGCATAAACCCTGATGTCCGGATATTTGCCACGGAGCCGCTTGATCTCGTCATAGACATATCCAGACTGAACCGGACTTCCACCTCCGCTGTTGATACGCAGCACCACCCCTCGGGTATTCGTGTCCTCAAACGCCCGCCGCAAGCTGGTAATGAGGTTATCGGCGCTCGCCTCCTCCAGATCGGCAATGGTGCCACGCAGTTCGATAACCGCTGTATGCGGCTCATTGACGCCTGCGCTGTTGTCGAGACTGCCCAGGGGCGAGAAAAGCAGGAACGCGCCAATCAGATAAACGAAGGTCAGGCTTTTGAAGAAAATCCCCCAGCGCCGGGACCGACGCTGCTCCTGAATGGAAGCCTGAAGCGTGTTCTCCAGAAGCTTCCAGGCCTTTCCATCTTCTCTCGCGCTTACCTCTTGTTCCTTGGTACGCATAGGGCCGTCAGTCCATTCATCCGAACGCATTCTCACACCTCAACTGTAGGGCGGGCACCGTATTGCGGCATCACCCAGCCATGGAAATCAATAAAAGCATCAATACAATGGTCCGGGCTGCAGCTAAGCAAATGCTCCCGTGGCTGCGCCCCGTAGCTGACCGCCACCGATCTTATTCCTGCATTTTGCGCCATACGCAAATCATGCTCACTGTCACCCAGCATCAGCGCTTCAGCCGGCGCTGTTTGCAGCTGCTGCATAATCTGTTCGAGCATCAGCGGATGGGGCTTGCTTGCCGTTTCATCTGCGCAACGCGTCGCATCGAAATAATCACTCATTCCGTGTTGCGCCAGAATACGATCCAGCCCGCGGCGGCTCTTTCCAGTCGCGACCGCCAGCTTGAATCCCTTCTCGCGAAGAGACTCGAGCGACTCAACCACTCCTGCAAACATCGGCGAGGGCGTTTCTTCCAGTCTGACGTAATGGACGCCATAGGCACGTACCAATTCGGCCTTCAGCGACGCATCCTGCAAATCCGGATAGAGCGCGGCAACAGCCTCAGGCAAACCCAGCCCGATGATGTCGCGTACCGCCTGTGCCTCCAATGCCGGCAACCCAACATGCTCAGCGGCGAATTGCATGGCCGTCACGATCTTCTGGATGGAATCCACGAGGGTGCCATCCCAGTCAAAAATCAGCGTGTTCAGCTCAGACATCCCGAACCAGCCTGGCGATCGTTTTATCCCACATGGGTCCAGGCTCGGCCTGCACATTCAAAACAGCTCCATCGGGCAATTCGGTTTGCAGGGAAGCCGCATGAAGAAACAGCCGCTTGCCCCCCAGCTCACGGACCTGCTGCGAAAATTCATCATCACCGTACTTGGGATCGCCCGCGATGGGGTGCCCTGCGTGGCGAGCGTGCACTCTGATCTGATGCGTCCGGCCGGTAATCGGTCGCGCCTCGACCAGTGTGGCGAAATCGCCATAGCGCTGCAAAACCCTGAACTCGGTCAGCGATTCCTTGCCCTCGGCATTCACTTCTACCATGCGCTCGCCCGAGCGCAGATTGTTCTTTTGTAACGGAGCATGAACTCGCTTGGTGGTTGCCGGCCAACGGCCCCGGACCAAGGCTATATAACATTTGGTCACGCCGTCCCCAGCACCATCTCTCCGTAGCGCTGCGTGCAGATGGCGGAGCATGCTGCGACGCTTGGCAATCATCAGGCAACCTGACGTGTCGCGATCAAGGCGATGAACCAGTTCCAACTGATCGCTCTCCGGCCGCAGTTGGCGCATCGCCTCGATCACACCAAAGTTCAACCCGCTGCCACCATGCACAGCCAGACCCGCCGGCTTGTTCACCACGATCAGCGCCTTGTCTTCATAAAGAATATTGCTTTCCAGAGCCTGCAGAATACCTTGCCCCACCAGCACCGGCTCGTTAGGCTCAGGTAGTCGCACAGGGGGGATCCGGATGCTATCCCCGGCTTTCAATCGGTAGTCCGGCTTGATCCGTCCTTTATTCACCCGCACCTCGCCTTTGCGCAAAATACGGTAGATCAGTGTTCGAGGCGCGCCTTTCAAGCGGGTAAGCAGATAGTTATCGATGCGTTGCCCGGCCAGATCCTCAGGAATCAGATCGATCTGGACGGCGGAAGGGGTTTCGGATGCAGGGATTTTCATCCGCGCATAATACATTTTTTCATGCAATTGAAGCACTTAAAAAATACTGATATAGTCCGGCGAGCTGCGGTTATTGCAGCTGGGGAAACCAGGCACTTAAAAGCCATGTAATGATCCCCAGAAATACCGACATAGAGCCTTCGCCAGGCCACAAGACAAACCGGCGAGCCTCATGATCGACACGCTGCTTGCCAATTAGGGCAGGCAGAATATCAACCCGCTCCCGAAAAGCGATGAGCGGCACCCGATTCAGATGGGTAAGTGTTTAGGTGGAGATGCACAGCTTCAGGATCATGTGACGAGCGCTGACACTTGCCATTCAATGTGTCCCCGTTCCCAGTCCGGCTGATTCCTCCCTAAAGTAACGTTTCTCTGTACTCGCCACAGACTGAACTGTCGATGCCCAACAGGCTGCGATATGAACTCTGAACAAGGGCAAGGTTGGCCCAAGCAGAAACACACCTGACACCTAACGGAAGAGTCGCAGGTGCCGTATTCGTGTTTTCCGGGTAGCACTGGAACACAACGGTACTTCATGAAAAGAATGCTGATCAACGCAACTCAGCCAGAAGAGTTGCGCGTAGCCCTGGTAGATGGCCAGCGCCTGTACGATCTGGATATAGAATCCGGTGCTCGTGAACAGAAGAAAGCCAACATCTATAAAGGCCGGATCACCCGCGTCGAGCCCAGCCTGGAAGCCGCTTTTGTGGACTTCGGTTCCGAGCGTCACGGTTTTCTACCCCTCAAGGAAATTTCCCGCGAATACTTTTCCAGGCAGCCTGAAGGGCGCGTCAACATTAAGGACGTTCTCAAGGAAGGCCAGGAAATTATCGTCCAGGTCGACAAGGAAGAGCGCGGCAACAAGGGCGCAGCCCTGACCAGCTTCATCAGCCTCGCCGGCCGTTATCTGGTATTGATGCCCAACAACCCCCGAGCAGGGGGTATTTCCCGCCGAATCGAAGGCGAAGAGCGCAACGAACTGCGTGAGGCCCTTAACAGTCTCAACGTTCCTGCTGACATGGGTATGATCGTACGCACCGCAGGTCTTGGCCGCAGCGCCGAAGAACTGCAGTGGGACCTGGATTATCTGCTGCAACTCTGGGAAGCGATCAAGGGCGCCTCCACCGAACGTAGCGGCACCTTCCTGATCTACCAGGAAAGCAACGTTATCATCCGCGCCATCCGCGATTATCTGCGCCAGGACATTGGCGAAGTACTGATCGACAGCGAGACGGTGAAGGAAGAGGCAATGAACTTCATCAGTCAGGTCATGCCGCAGTACGCGAGCAAGGTCAAGCTGTACGAAGACAGCGTTCCCCTGTTCAACCGCTTCCAGATCGAAAGCCAGATCGAAACCGCCTTTGAACGCGAAGTTAAGTTGCCGTCTGGCGGTTCGATTGTTATCGACCACACTGAAGCTCTTGTATCGGTCGATATCAACTCGGCCCGCGCCACCAAAGGCGGCGACATTGAAGAAACCGCGTTGCAGACGAACCTGGAAGCGGCGGAAGAAATCGCCCGTCAGCTCCGGCTGCGTGACATCGGCGGCCTGATCGTCATCGACTTTATCGACATGACCCCGGCCAAGAACCAGCGCGCCGTTGAAGAAAAGGTGCGTGAAAGCCTCGAAGCTGATCGCGCTCGCGTCCAGGTTGGACGCATCTCTCGCTTTGGCTTGCTGGAAATGTCGCGTCAGCGCCTGCGTCCTTCTCTTGGCGAAACCAGCGGTATCGTCTGCCCGCGCTGTAACGGCCGGGGCACCATTCGTGACGTCGAGTCGCTGTCGCTTTCCGTCCTGCGCCTGATAGAGGAAGAGGCACTGAAGGAGCGCACTGCAGAGGTACGTGCCCACGTGCCGATTGCTGTCGCCACCTTTCTGCTGAACGAAAAGCGTGATGCGCTGGCAAAAACCGAAGCGCGCACCAAGGTGCGGCTGCTGATTTTGCCAAGCGAACACATGGAAACGCCGCATTTCGATGTGCAACGTCTGCGTGATGATCACGAGGCAGTACTCAACGGTGAGACCAGCTACACCATGAGCGCTGACATCGAAGCCGAAGAGCCGACTCCGGTCAGTCAGACTCGTGCCATTGTGCGCCAGGAAGCAGCCGTGAAGAGCATTGCTCCTTCTCGCCCTGCCCCGGCACCTGCGCCGATTGCCGCCACCCAGGCCATTCATGAAACCCAGCCTGGCCTGTTCAAGGGGCTGATCAAATCACTGGTAAGCTTGTTTGCCAGTGACGAGCAACCCGCTGCGAAGGAAAGCAAACCGGCCGCTGCCAGCACTGAACGCAAACCTGCGAAAGACAACAGCCGTGGCGGCGAAGGTCGCAATTCCCGCCCTCGCCGTCAGCGCCCTGAACGAGCCGAGCGTAGTGAACGGCCAGAACGTGGCGAAAAACCGCAGACTGCGCGTCCTGCGAGGGGAGAACGCCCCGAGCGTCAGGAACGCAAGGCCGAGGTAGTCGATCAGTCGGTAGAAAGCGCACCGGTTGAAACCACACCAAGCACTCGCCGCCGCCGTCGCAGCCCGGAAGCTTCCGAGCAGCGCCCGCAGCGTGACGAGGAGAACACCCGCAGCGCAGCCCCAGCCGAGCGCCGTCCACAGCGCAACGACGAGGCCGTTGACGTCGAGGACGTCAACAACTCAGTCGAGCAAGCCGAGGATGGAAGCGAGAGCGATCGTCCCAAGCGCCGCTCCCGTAACAGCCAGCGTCGGCGCAACAATCGCCGCAGCCGTCCCGGCCAGGAAGAAACCGCAGCGGCTTCTGATTCCGTTCGGCCAGAAAACCCGGTTGACGCTTCCGAGCCTTCCAGCGACATAGTGCCGCCTGCGGCGGCCATTGCTGCAACGGCCGCCATGGCATCTTCCATGGGAGAGATGTCTCAGCCTGAGACCCAGACCGAAAGACAAGTTGAAGCAGAAATGTCTTCCTCCAACCCGCTCGACGAAGTGACATTGCCCGTCGAAGAGGGGTTGAATCAAACCGTAGTCAACGTCGAGCAATCGATCGAGAATGCTGTTGAGTCTTTCAGCCAGTCCAATCGGCAAGATGCCGGGGACGATCTGGAATCATCAACCGAGCAAAGCGAGCCTGAGGTCGTCAAGAATGAGCAGCCGGTCAGCCAGGATGTTGAACAGACCCCGTCTGTTCAAGCAACCCCTGATCAACCTGCCGCAAGCGATGACACGCAGACCAGCATCGCCGCAGTTGAAGACGCACCGGTCGCGCCCACAGTTGAGGCGGCCAAGGCTGCTCCAGTCGTGACCGAAAGCGGCCGTGCCTACAACGACCCGCGTGAAATCCGGCGTCGTCAGTTGGAAGCCAAGCGCCTTGCCGAGCAGCAGGCGAATGAGCCCAAGCCGGCGGGCGCTGGCGTTTCTGAACCGGAGGCGGCGTCTCCCATCGCCACGGCGGAGGCGCCGGAGTCAGCAGACGCTACCGGAACCGAGAGCCATCCGGAGACGCAAGTGCTCGCTCAGCAGTTCGAGCAACCAGCCGAATCATCGGACCTCAAGCCGACCCACGACGGCACTGGTGGCGGCGCTAATCCGGAAACCAGCGTTCTGGAGCAGCAATTTGATGCACCGACGCGCTCAGAGGTAGAGAGCTCCGAGGTGCTGCCTGAGCCTAGCGACGTAAAGGGTCATCCGGATACTAATGTACCCGCCCAGCAGCTTGAAGAGGGTGAGGATGCGGATACAACCAAGACCAAGCCAACCCATGACGGTACGGGCAAGGACGGAAACCCGGACACCAGCGTACTTGAGCAGCAGCGGGAAGAGCCTAAACAGTAAGCTCTGACCGAGGAAACAAAAAGGGGATGCTTCGGCATCCCCTTTTCAATTCAACCGCCGATAAGTTGCGGCTCCATCTCTAGTTCGATGCCAAAGCGTTGACGAATATCGGCCTGAATTCGCCTGGCCAAAGTCATCACCTCATCACCCCTGGCTCCGCCGAAATTCACCAGCACCAGCGCCTGCTCGCTATGCACCCCAACAGCACCCTGCCGGTGACCTTTCCACCCAGCCTGATCAATCAACCAGCCAGCCGCGAGCTTGGCACCGCCATTCGATTGGGGATAACAGGGTAATTGTGGCCAGGTCCTGGTCAACTGCTCAGCCTGAGCGGCCGTTACCAGTGGATTCTTGAAAAAGCTGCCAGCATTCCCCAGCTTCGCCGGGTCAGGTAATTTCGAGCGGCGAATAGTGCACACCAGTTCACTCACAACCCGCGCGCTGGCATGGGTTAGGCCCGTGGCTAGCCAGGCCGCTTTCAGTGGACCATAGTCGATTTTTAGTTGCTGGCGCCGGGACAGACGCAAGCGCACCCGCAAGATGACGTAGCGCCCAGGTCGCTGCTTGAACAAACTGTCGCGGTAGGCAAAACAGCAATCTTGCAGAGTGAACTGATGTGTCTGCCCTGTCTGGCGATCAAAAGCATCCAGACTTTCGAACACGTCCTGCAATTCAACCCCATATGCGCCGATATTCTGCACGGGTGAAGCGCCCACCGTACCGGGTATAAGCGATAGGTTCTCAAGACCTGACAGTCCAAGGTCCAGTGTCCAGTTCACCAGCGCATGCCAGTTCTCTCCAGCCTCGGCTTCTATCACCACCGTTTCAGACTCTCGTGACAGCACCCGCCTGCCTCGGTTGCGCATCACCACGACCAAACCGGGCAGCTCCCCTGTTAGAACGACATTGCTCCCCCCTCCGAGCAGGGTTACCGGCCATTCACGTGCGGCAGCTAGCGTCAGCGCGCAATGCAATGCGCGCTCACTGTGAACCAGAACCAATTGGCGCGCCCGCTCGGCAATGCCGAAGGAGTTGTAAGGCTGCAGATCAACCTGCTCTGTTATGGATAAGGTCACGTCATTACAGACTCAAAGGAAGTAATTGCACTGGATGGGCCCTGTACGTGCAGATCCAGGGGGTCGGATCATCCGGCTCCCAGTAGCGCTCGAACTCTGTCCAGATCTGCCGCCGTATCAACCCCGGCTGGCGGCGTTTCGCGGGCAACGGCTACGTGGATACGACATCCAAACCACAACGCTCGCAGCTGCTCCAGCGCTTCCGCCGACTCAATGGGGCTAGCCGGCCAGCAAACATAATCATGCAGAAACCGGACTTTGTAAGCATAGAGTCCGATATGCCGCTGGAAAGGAACCCCGGGGGGCAATTCATTGGGCTTGATGGCGAAGGCATCCCGACACCAGGGCATTGGAGCACGGCTGAAATACAAGGCGAAGCCGCGATGGTCAGACACAACCTTGACCGCGTTGGGGTTGAACAGCGTATCGATATCCGTCAAGGGTTCGGACAACGTAGCGATACTGGCTTCCGGGAAAGAAAGCAGGTTCTCGGCGACCTGCTCAATGAGCGCTGGCGGGATCATCGGCTCGTCACCCTGAACGTTGACGACGCAAGCGTCGTCGGCGAGCCCCAACTGGGAGACCACTTCCTGCAGGCGGTCAGTACCGGAAGGATGATCGGAGCGGGTCATTACCACATCGGCTCCAAATTCACCGCAAGCATCGGCGATTCGTTGATCGTCGGTGGCAACCGTAACGCTTGCCGCCCGGCTTTTACGCGCCTGCTCCCACACATGCTGGATCATCGGCTTGCCTGCTATGTCCTGCAGCGGCTTGCCTGGTAAGCGGGTGGATGCGTAACGGGCCGGAATGATGACGTGATACATGCTCAACGATCCAGGCGCTCGTCAGCATCCAGAGCACGAGCCTCCCCTTCCAGCATCACCGGAATGCCATCCCGAACAGGATAGGCCAGGCCATCGGCACGACACCAGAGCTCGGTCTTGTCGGTGTTCTGAGCCAACGGGCCTTTGCATAACGGGCAGGCTAGAATATCGAGCAGTTTGGGATCCATCGTATGACTCCTGAAGAAAACTATTTAGCCGCACTCAAAGCTGCATCGAAACGTTGAACAAAGGCCTCGCTCATTGATGCCTCGACACTCAGATACCACCAGTTGGGCTCGGCGAACCCGCAACATTTCACGGCGTCCTTTTCGGTCATGATCACTGGCATAGCAGGATCAAACCCGGAAAAACTGGCGGCATTGTAACGGGCATGATCGGGAAAGGCATATTTCTTTGGCACGAACGACAGGCTCTCGAGCGTTTCGAAGAAACGTTGCGGGTTGCCTATTCCAGCGACAGCATTGACCTCTCGGCCACCCACCCAGTTGGCTACGGCGCAGATCTCTCCGCTAAGCACATTGATCAGGGCAGCAGGAGCCAGACGCATGGCGTAACTGTTTTCCCCGTCTGCGTCTGCGCCGTTGCGGATAACGAAATCAACTGTTGCGAGTCTTTCAACCGGCTCGCGCAGAGGCCCCTCGGGAAGACAGCGGGCATTCCCCAACCCACGGCGATGGTCGATCATGACCAGCTCCAGGGTGCGGCCCATGGCATAGTGCTGCAGCCCGTCATCACTGACAATGACATCTACCGTCTGCTCATCGAGTAAAAAACGGGCGGCGCGGGAACGGACCGGATCGACGACCACCGGAACCGAGCAACGCCGGGCGATCAGCAGGGGCTCATCGCCAACCTGTTCGGGCACATCGCTGCCAGGATCTATCAGCCAGGGCAACGAGGGAGGAGAAGCACCGTATCCCCGGCTAATCACGCCCACCCTGCGGCCCTGTTGCCGCAGGTGGTCGACCAACCAGATAACCATAGGGGTTTTACCGGTGCCGCCAAGGGTGATATTGCCCACCACTATCAGCGGAACCGGCGGATGCCAATGCTTAGCGAGGCCAGCCAAGTATCGCTGACGTCGACGCACTGCTCCCGTTCGGTACAGGAAGGAAAGCGGGCGCAGCAACAAGAGCCAGCCGTGGCAACCGTACCAGGCTTTCAGCATGAACTGTTCCAGGGAAAACCCCTTCACTGCTGCCCTTCCGTCCCCATCTCGCTGGTGGTCAGCCGCAACCGACTGAAACCCAGCTGCCCCGCTGCATCCATGGCGGTAATGACCGATTGGTGGGGAGTCTGGGCATCGGCAGTAATAATCACAGGCAGGTTCATGTCGCCCCCTGATTCCCGTTGCAAGGCAGCCTTGATGGTACCGAGGCCCGGCGCCATGAGTGCTTTGTCATTGATCGCCACCTCTCCGTTAGCGGCGATGGTCACCTCAATCTGCTGCACGCTGGTACTTTCCGACGGATCACCCGAAGCCGCTTGTGGCAGGTCGACCTTAAGCTGAGTTTCGCGGGTAAATGTCGTGGAGACCATAAAGAAAATCAACAGCAGGAACACGACATCGATCAATGGCGTGAGATTTACACTGACTTCTTCGGATCTGGTACGACGGAAGTTCACGGTTCAAACCCCTTTGCGAATACTGCCGGGGCGCAATGGAGCGGCCTCCGGAGCAGTGCCAACCGCATCCACGTCACGATTGCCCTGCACTACCTCGACCAGCTTGGTGGCTTCCTGCTCCATGGCAATCACCAGCTCATCGATTCGACGCACGAAGAAACGGTGAAAGAACAGCGCCGGGATGGCAACCGTCAGGCCTGCCGCAGTCGTGACCAGGGCAGTGGAAATACCCCCTGCGAGCGCGCCCGTGTTACCCGTACCCTGGATCATGATGGCACTGAAAACATCGATCATGCCGACGACGGTACCGAGCAGTCCCAACAGCGGCGTAATCGCAGCGATGGTTCCCAGCGTGCTCAGGTAGCGTTCCATTTCGTGGATGACCTTGCCGGCAGCTTCCTGAATGCTTTCCTTCATGATCTCCCGGCCGTGCCTGGAGTTGGCCAATCCCGCCGCCAGCACCTCGCCCAGGGGTGAATCGGCGCGCAGGGTCTTGAGTTTGACGGCATCCAGTTGGCCGTCCTTGACCCAGCGCCATACCTGACTGAGGAGGTTTGGTGGCGCTATCTTGCTCGCCCGCAGGGTCCATAATCTTTCAATAACGATGGCTACGGCTATAACAGACGAAACAAGGATTGGCAGCATCAACCAACCCCCTGCACTGATCAATTCCCACACAAGCGATCCCTCCCCAAAATGGTTGCCTACTCTAGCACAGGCCCCGGGGCCCGGATCTATCGACAGCGCCAACAACGTTGTTATTCATGCCAGAAGCGTCGAGAATGCTCCCGCCAGCTCCAGGCAAGTCTTCCACCCGGCGAATCACCCAGGACGAACCGTAGCGCGCCAGAGGCAGCAGTATAAACCGGTTCGACCTGCAATTCGCGGTATCGCGCCACAACTTGCGGATGCGGATGGTTGAACCTGTTGTTGTGGCCGGCACTGTATACCACCCAGGCGGGATCTACTGCTCGTATGAACGCATATGAAGAGGAGGTACGGCTACCATGATGGGGTGCCAGCAACAGATCTGCGCCCAGTTCATGACGTAGCATCTGATATTCCCCGTCCATGCCAAGGTCACCACTCAGCATGACCCCGGAGTCGCCGGCAACCACTCGCAAGACACATGAGCGTTCATTGGAGGGCAACGGCGCCAGCGCACTGTAAACGATTTCAAATCTAACGCCGTTCCATTCCCAGTTGTCACCCTCCTCACAGGGTTCGGCACCCAGCCGACGATCAATCTCTTCATGCTGCCCAGCCATGACCTTGCCTACTGACAAAGCTTGATGGACAGCTGGCGCACCTCCCGCATGGTCATTGTCAGCATGGCTTATCAATAGCGTGTCCAGGTGCTTGATACCAAAGGATATGAGCGCGGGGGTCACTACCGCCTCGCCAAGATCAAACCCACTGGATAGTCGTGCACCCGCATCGTAAAGCAATGCGTGTTGGCGCGTCTGGAGCAATACCGACAGTCCCTGCCCTACATCCAGGACCGTTACCCACAGCTGCCCTTCCGCTGGCCTTTGATATACCGGAAACAGCAAAGCAGTCACACAGGCCATGGCGGGAAGGCCCAGCAACCGGCCGACCGGACTGAGCAGCGCGGTGATCCCGACAACGCCGAACAACCAGGAGATCCAGCCAGGGAACGCAAGCCGAACAGGTGGATGCCAGTCAGCCGCCCAGGTCAATGCCTGAAACAATCCATTTAACGCGTAGGCCGCCCCCCATAAAAACCAGGGAACGTCAAACAGCAACTCGACAAGCGTTCCTGTCAGTGCCGCTGGCACCACCAGGACGCTTACCCAGGGAATCGCCAATACATTGACCAGCGGAGCGACAAGACTTCCTGGCATCCCCCACAGCAGCAGCCAGGGCCATAAGCCCATGAATATGACCCATTGCGCGCGTCCCCATCTGGCCCACAAACCCCTCGTAGCCAGGCGGCCTGACAATCCGAAGATCAACAACCCGACGGCGCAGAACGAGAGCCAGAATCCTGCCCGCAGCGGTGCAGCCGGGGCCAGCATTACGACGGTGATGATCGCTACGAGCCAGAACGTCCAGGGGTTGGGTTGGCGGTACAGCAGTTTGGCGAACAGGACGAGCGCCACCATCATTAACGCCCGCTGGGTTGGGACGGCGAAACCGGCCAGCGCCGCATAAACTCCTGCAGCCACTATGCCCAAAGGGGCAGCCAGCCAGAAACGCGGCCAGCTGACGTAAATCCAGCCTGTCCGGCCCAGCCCTCCGAGAAGGAGAAACACCGCTGCCGCGAGCATGCCCACGTGCAAACCGGAAATCACCATAAGGTGGCTGGTTCCCGTCGCTTGCAGGACCGTCCAGTCAGCTTTGGTGAGCACACTTTTATCGCCTACCACCAGCGCAATCAAACGTTGCCCGCCGGGTATCGGCTGCAATGCATCAACCAGCCGCTCCCGAACCTGACCGCGGAACGAGTCTGTGCCAGCTTCCGGCTCGTTTCGGATTCGCTCTCCGCTGCGTATGCTCGCCAAGGCCCCAATACCCTGCGCATAGAGCCAGGCTTCGTAGTCGAACCCGCCTGGATTGGACATCCCTCTGGGCCTTCGCAATGTCGCTTCAAAACGCCACATTTCCCCCGCAGCCACTTGTTCCCCGCCATACCAATGGGCACGAATCAGCGGCAGCGGAGCATCGCTGTCGCGCAAATGGGCATCGGCCAGTAGAAATCGCCACCCAGTCACAGTGGCTTCAGGCAGATCAGCCACTCGAGCCTCGATCCAGACCCTTTCGCCGTCCAGCTCGTGGGCGAGGCGATCATTGATAGCTAATTGATGCCCAGCACCGGCCCACACGAAACCGGCCAGAAAAGCGGCGGCGAATCTGCCATAGGGACGGAAAAGTACGAGTAGGGGCAGCAGGCAAACGCAAACTATCAATAACCAGACGGGAGGCAAGGTTGTCAGGCAAAGCGGGGCCAGCAAGCCAGCGAAAAACGTTACAAGCAGAGATAAAACCATGGTGGAAACATCCTGTTCACCTACGCTGCGACCAGCCTGTAGTCCGTGGCTGGCATTCCATGCATAATTGAGTCACTTCCAGCTGCCGATTAACTGCGAATGCCCCGCCGCCTTTTAAAGCGCTACATGCCGAGTCCGGAGCGCATAAAGAACAGCAAATCACTGCGGTTCATGGGCACCATGTTGCATGATCCGAATCTATGGCATCTCAATCGCCATAGCGTCGCGCGGGCGATGGCTATCGGTTTGTTTGTCGCCATGCTGCCGATGCCCATGCAAATGCTCGCTTCCGCCTCGATTGCGACCCCAGCCAGGGCCAATCTGCCTATTTCCGTGGGGCTGGTGTGGCTGACCAATCCGGTTACCATGCCGCCGATTTTCTTCACTCAGTACAAGATCGGCACGCTGTTGCTCGGTACCCCGGAACGCACGATGCCGATAGAGCTTTCACTGGCGTGGCTAAGCGCGGAATTTCATCACATATGGCAGCCGTTGCTACTAGGCTCCATACTGGTCGGGCTGATTTTGGCCACCATTGGTTACAGTGCCACCATGTTGTATTGGCGTTTCTGGGTGTCACGCAACTGGCAGCGTCGCAAGTTGCGACGCCGTAGCCAAACCTGAACAAAAACCAGCTACTCAGGCAGACCTTTCTTCCAGTCTTCCCTCCTGCAACGTCAGCACCCTGTCCATTTGTCCCGCAAGGGCTAGATCATGGGTCACTACCAGAAAAGCCGTATTCAGGCGTTGGCTAAGGTCCAGCATAAGCTCCTGGACATCCCGTGCCGTATGGTGGTCTAGGTTGCCCGTGGGTTCGTCGAGCAACACACAGGCTGGCTGATTGATGAGCGCCCTGGCAATCGCCACTCGCTGACGCTCACCGCCGGAAAGCTCTGCCGGCTTGTGGCCGCTGCGAGCTCCGAGCCCGACACTTTCCAGCATAGCACCAGCCAGCTCGCGGGCCTTTCCTACCGGCGTATTGCTAATCAAAAGCGGCATGCAGACGTTTTCCAGAGCAGTAAACTCCGCCAGCAAATGATGGAATTGATAAACAAAACCCAACCCGGTATTGCGTAGCTTGCCCCGATCAGACTCCTTCAGCGCTGACATTTGCTGTCCTGCCAGCCAGACTTCCCCTTCACTGGGCGTATCAAGCCCGCCGAGCATATTAAGCAGAGTTGTCTTACCGGAACCCGAGCTGCCCACAATGGCGATGCGCTCGCCGCCAGAAAGCTTGAGATTGACCTTGTCCAGCACCTTCAGCCGTTGGGGTCCGATCGCGTATTCCTTGCTTAATTCGCGGCACTCAAGAACGACCTCAGTCATAACGCAACGCCTCCGCAGGTTCCGTGCGGGAAGCCCGCCAAGCTGGATAAAGGGTAGCCAGGAAACTCATGCCCAATGCTGTGCCGCAGATCACTACCACGTCGGTCCAGATCAGTTCGGACGGGAGATAACTGATGAAGTAAACATCCGAGCTGAGGAATTGCGTGCCCAACAGTTTTTCCAGTCCAGCAACCAATGCCGAGACGTTGAGCGCGGCCAGCACCCCCAGCACGCAGCCGGCAACAGTTCCAACTACGCCGATAACCGACCCCTGCACCATGAAGATCCCCATGATTGTCGAGGGTGAGGCGCCCAGGGTGCGAAGGATAGCGATGTCGGACTTCTTGTCGGTCACGACCATGACCAGGGTGGAAATGATATTGAAGGCGGCCACCGCGACGATCAACAGCAGCAGCAATCCAATCATGGTTTTCTCCATTCGGATAGCCGCGAAAAGATTCCCATGGCTGCGAGTCCAGTCCTGGGCGAAATAATCGCCCGGCAGGTTCGATACCAGCTCCCATGAAACCTGCGGCGCCTGGAACAGGTCATCAAGCTTGATCCGTATACCCTGAACCTGTCCCGGCTCCAATCGCGCCAGACGCGCGGCGTCTGCAGCGTGAATCATCGCCAATGAGCCATCCAGCTCAGCGCCCACCTTGAATATGCCCTTGACCTCGAAACGCTTAAGTCGCGGGAACACCCCCGCCGGCGTGACGGAGGCCTCAGGCAGGACGAAGGTAAGCTTGTCGCCGAGCGATACGCCGAAACGATTGGCCGTGAGTTCGCCGATTATGATGCCGAATTCGCCGTCGACCAGATCCTCAAGAGCGCCTGCCTGCATATGCTCCTCGATGATCGACACACCCCGCTCAGCCTCTGGAACGATACCGGTTACCAATACCGGGGCCACGCTTCCGTTATGCGTCAGCATGCCCTGCAGTTGCACAAATGGCGCCGCCGCGTCCACACGCGGATGCTCGGCCAGCGACTCGGCCACCGTCCGCCAGTCATTAATAGGCTGATAGCCATTGATCGTCGCATGCGGCACCATTCCTAAAATGCGGGTGCGCAGTTCCCGGTCAAAACCGTTCATTACCGAGAGCACCAGAATCATGACCATGACGCCAAGCGTCAGACCCAGCATGGAGATCAGTGATATAAAAGAGATGAAATGGTTGCGTCGCTTGGCGCGGGTATAGCGCAGGCCAATAAAGAAAGGCAAAGGTCTGAACATGGATTACCAGTTACCTGAGAGGGGGTAGCCCCGATGAGTGGCTGTTCGGGCTGACATGTTACACTGAATTCGGTTTGGATAAACGGGCCATGCGATGCAAAACGATACTGATGAAGACAAAAGGGATTTTTTCCGAATCCAGGACAAACTTGGCTTGGAATATTGCCCTATAACGGGGCCCGATGAGCTCGAACACGTCGGGTTAAAAGAACAATCACCGCTTTATCAATTGCTTAGTGATCTGCATTTGCTGGATCACGAATCACAGCATCTGCTCCGGCAGATTGGCGAAAAGGATCGAACACTTGCCAACTATCTGAAGATCATCAACAAACGCATTGATCTGATTGGCAAGGTGGTCGCCCTGCAGTCGACCGAAGAAAGCTGGGACACAGTGGAAGTTACCCTGAGCGAAGGTGGTATGTCCTTTCCGGCTACCAAGAAGGTCGAGCTGGGCTCATGGCTGGGCATGCGGATAACGCTTCTCCCCGCCTTGCTGGGCCTGACTATTCCAGCCAGGGTATTACGTTGCGATGCCGACACGGCAGCGCCTGGCTGCTGGATTATCGGTGTCGGTTTCGAGGCGCTGACCGATCCCCAGCGCCAACTTCTCGCCCGACACATCCTACAGAAACAGGCGCAGGAAATTCGTGCCGCCAAAACCAGTGAAAGGATTCCAACATGAAGGCTTTTATCGTCTCGCTGCCCCTCAGCGTGGTGCTATTCGCCAGCCAGGGCGTAACTGCTGAAACGATCACTTTCCCGCTAGGCCAGCAGGCGGGCGCGAAGCGCTTGGACTTGCCCCAGAGAGGGGCTTCAACCACCCAGGTTGAACAACATTACGGTGCGCCTGCCAACCAGCACGCTGCCGTGGGCCAGCCCCCTATCAGTCGCTGGGATTACTCGGACTTCAGCGTTTACTTTGAATACGACAAGGTAGTGCACAGCGTTCACAAGCATGTACCTGGGGCAATCGGGCAAAAATGACCCTGTTATACGGCCATCGAGGGGCTCGTGGCGAAGCCCCAGAAAATACCCTTCCCAGCTTCAAGAAGTCGATCGACGCAGGCGTTACCCGGGTTGAACTGGATCTGCATCTATCCTCGGACAACCAATTGATGGTGATTCATGACCCCACGTTGCAACGAACCACAGGTTTGCGCGGCAAGGTCGCACAGCATACCGCGGAGAAGCTCCAGCGCATCGACGCCAGCAAGAGCTTCGCAGGGTGGCATCAGCCCTGCCCGATCCCTACCCTGGAACAGCTCTTCTCAGCCATGCCGGAGATTCAGCATTACCAGTTGGAAGTAAAGTCTGGTTCAGCGAGCCAGTCCCGGATAGTACTGCAGGCCATCAAACATCTTGTTGATCGTTTTGCTCTGGCCGAGAAAGTAGTGATCACCTCCGCAAGCCGCACCTTGCTGCGCTACGCAAAGCAGTCCGGGTATCCGTTGCCTACCGGGCTGGTGGAGGAGTACGGATTTCTGGATCCAATCAAAAACGCCTCACGTTATGGCTGCAAGTACCTGATTCTCAATTGGAAACTGTGCACATCGAAGCGGATCCGTCAGGCGCAGCAGCGGGGATTACATGTCTCCGTCTGGACGGTCAATGAACCTGAACTGATGCGGCGCCTGGTCGATATGAAAGTGGACAGCATTATTACCGATTTGCCACATTTGGCCATGAAGACGCTGAATATACCAAACTAATACCCCAGCTCCTTCTCAGAACAGCCGGTTCAGGCCGTCCAGCGCCGCCACCCGATAGGCCTCGGCCATAGTCGGATAGTTGAAGGTGGTGTTGACGAAGTACTTGATGGTGTTAGCTTCGCCTTTCTGGTTCATGATCGCCTGGCCGATATGCACGATCTCTGAGGCCTGGTCGCCGAAGCAATGAATGCCCAGCACTTCCAGCGTTTCACGATGGAACAGCAACTTCAGCATACCGACAGGCTCGCTGCTGATCTGCGCGCGAGCCATGTTCTTGAAAAAGGCCTGCCCGATCTCGTAAGGCTGCTTCTCGTCAGTGAGTTCACGCTCAGTCTTACCCAGCGAGCTGATCTCCGGAATAGTGTAGATACCCGTGGGAACGTCATCGACAAACCGCCAGGCATCGTTGCTGACAATATTGCCAGCCGCTGACCGACCCTGATCGAACGCAGCGCTGGCAAGGCTTGGCCAGCCGATTACGTCACCCACTGCATATACATTCGGCACGGAGGTGCGATAGTTCTCGTCCACCGTCAGTTGACCACGGCCATTGGCTTGCAGACCGATATTCTCCAGGCCCAGGCCATCGGTGTTGCCCGTGCGACCATTGCACCAGAGTAGTGCATCCGCCTTGAGCTTCTTACCTGACTTGAGATGCAGTACCACTCCCCTGCTATCCAGACCCTCAATCTTGTCGTATTCCTCGTTATGACGAATGAGCACACTGTTATTGCGCAAGTGATAGCTCAACGCATCGGAAATCTCATCATCAAGAAAGCTCAAGAGACGGTCGCGATTGTCGATCAGATCGACCTTGACCCCGAGGCCACAGAATATCGATGCATATTCGCATCCGATTACGCCAGCGCCGTAGATAATCAAGGTGCGCGGAGTGTGGTTCAATTTCAGAATCGTGTCGCTTTCATAGATACGCGGGTGATTGAAATTCACGTCGGCGGGACGATAAGGTCTGGAACCCGTTGCGATGATTATTTCCTTGGCAACGAGCTTATCCACCACCCCTGAGGCGTTCACCAGTTCAATTGTGTGCTCATCCGCGAAGCTGCCTCGACCAAAAAACAAATCAACCCGGTTGCGGGCGTAATAGCTGGTGCGTGACGCCACTTGCTTGGCCATTACCTTTTCGGCGCTTTTCAACACGTCGGGGAAGGAAAACCAGCGCGGATCACCAATCGCTCGGAACATCGGATTGGTGTTGAAGTTGATAATCTGCTTGACCGAATAACGCAGCGCCTTCGATGGAATGGTGCCCAGATGAGTGCAGTTGCCACCTACCAGGCTGTAAGCCTCGACAACTGCTACCTTGCGCCCGTGCTTGGCGGCATTCATTGCCGCCCCTTCGCCAGCAGGACCTGAACCCAGCACCACTACGTCATAGTTATATACGGCCATTCATCATTTCCTTGTCCATTAGCCCGATGCTTTCACGCCAGCTAGCTGAAAACTAGTCGACCTTGGTAGCGTCGTAACTCATGTCTTTCGCCTTGCGGGAATTGTCATCCTCGTCAATCTCTTCACATTTGTTGGGATTACCGCCGCAAATTGAGCAACTCTTGTCGAGCCCGACCAAGCCTATTCCGCCACAGGAACCCGCTATGGGCTTGCGACCCATCATCACTCCAACCGCCATGCCGGCCACTATCAAAGACATCAGTAGAAATGCGAGCAACCAAACCATAATTCACTCCTCGCCCTGTTGCAGGGCTTTGAACTGTGGAGTGCTTCGCGACACGAAGCCCTCGTTCTTGCGGATCACAAAAAGCGCCGCAATGTCGTTATCCATAGCGAACTGCCAGCCGTCTTTGGGCCCTTTGACCAGCAGGATGGTGGACAACCCATCAGCCTCCGCGGCCGAGGGCCGCAACACTGTAACGGCCGCCAACTGGTGCATCACCGGCTTTCCGCTTGCGGGATCAAAGGTATGCGAGTAACGCTTGCCCTCGAACTCAAAATAATTGCGATAGTCCCCCGACGTGGAAACGCCGTACCCATCCAAGGGGATAATAAGCTGAGCCACCCGGTTATGATCACGTGGCTCTTCAATTGCGATGCGCCACGGCCGGCGGCCGGGCTTGAGCCCAGCTGCCTTTAATTCACCGGTGACTTCGACCATATAGCTTGTGATGCCGAACGAGCCCAGGTGTTCCACCAATTTGTCTACCATATATCCAGCGGCCACTGCGCTCACATCGACCGAAATGTTTGCGTCTTTACACAGTCTGTTTCCTTCAATACGCAACCGCTGCTGACCTACCCCACTCAACACCTGGGCCAATGCTTCTTCAGAGGGAATGATCTGAGCGCCGTTGCCGCCGTGAAAGCCCCACAACTTCAACAACGGACCAACGGTGACATCGAAAGACCCGCCGCTTTGTCGGTGGAGCGTATTGGCAAGTGTCGCCAGTTCCAGCACTGAGGTGGGCATGGTCATGCAAATCCCGCCAGACTCCGCGTTGAATAGCGCCAGGTCCGAATCGGCACGCCAGGTCGAGACTTCGCGGTCAAACTGGCCCAGCAATTCGTCAATCGACTTCTGCAGAGCCTGTTCATCTGGCGCGCCATCGACGCTGACCCATTTAACCGAATAGGTGCTACCCATGGCCGAGCCGTAAATTTCTGAAACCGGCGCCTCAGAACTGAAACAGCCCGTTAGGGCTGTCACCAAAGCGACAGCTATAACGGGCCAGGCAATGCGTGGAAACATCTTATCCGCCAAAATCATCTAGCAGGATATTTTCCGGCTCTACACCAAGGTCCTGCAGCATTTTGATCACCGACGCGTTCATCATCGGGGGCCCGCACATGTAGAACTCGCAGTCCTCCGGCGCAGGGTGATCCTTCAGGTAATTCTCATAAAGCACGTTGTGAATGAAACCTGTTTTACCTTCCCAGTTATCTTCTGGTAACGGGTCAGATAGAGCCAAGTGCCACTCAAAGTTCTCATGCTCTTCCTGGAGCTTGTCGTACTCATCGACATAAAAGGCCTCTCGCAGCGAACGAGCGCCATACCAGAAGCTGATTTTGCGCTTAGTCTTGATCCGCCCAAGCTGGTCGAAAATGTGCGAGCGCATCGGCGCCATACCGGCACCGCCACCAATGAACACCATTTCAGCATCGGTTTCCTTGGCAAAAAACTCACCGAAGGGACCGTAAACGGTAACCTTGTCGCCAGGCTTGAGCGCGAAACACCAGGAGGACATCTTGCCCGGTGGCAGATCATCACGGCCCGGTGGCGGTGAAGCCACGCGCAAATTGAATTTGACGACGCCCCGCTCTTCTGGGTAGTTGGCCATCGAATACGCGCGGATAACGCTCTCGTCCACCTTGGACACGAACCGCCACATGTCGAACTTGTCCCAGTCGCCTCGGAACTCGGGCTGAATGTCAAAATCCTTGTAGTTCACTGTATGCGGCGGACATTCAAGCTGCACGTAACCACCCGCGCGGAAATCGACGTTTTCGCCTTCAGGCAGCTTCAACGTCAGCTCCTTGATGAAGGTGGCCACGTTGGGGTTCGACTCGACGGTGCATTCCCACTTCTTGACCCCGAAAACCTCTTCAGGCACCTCGATCTTCATGTCCTGCTTGACCGGCGCCTGACATGACAAGCGCCAGCCCTCTTTTGCTTCGCGCTTGGTGAAGTGCGACTCCTCGGTAGGCAGCATCTCGCCGCCACCGCTCTCTACAATGCACTTGCATTGAGCGCAGGTACCGCCTCCACCGCAGGCGGAGGACAGGAAAACGCCGTTCGAAGACAAGGTGTTCAACAGCTTGCCGCCAGCGGGCACGGTGATAGTGCGCTCACCATTGATTTCAATGGAGACATCACCGCTGGCCACCAGCTTGGATCGGGCAAGCAGGATCACAGCTACGAGCGTCAGCACGATAGCGGTAAACATCCCTACACCCAGATAGATTTCAACGTTCATGAGTCAACTCCTCTTTACAGTTGCACGCCGGAAAACGACATGAAACCGAGGGACATCAGACCCACGGTGATGAACGTGATGCCCAGTCCACGCAAACCGTCTGGCACATCGCTGTATTTGAGCTTCTCGCGAATGCCCGCTAGAGCGATGATCGCCAGCGCCCACCCTGCACCGGCACCGAAACCGTAAACGACGCTCTCACCAAAGGCGTATTCACGCTCGACCATGAACAATGCCGCACCCAGGATGGCGCAGTTCACCGTGATCAACGGAAGGAATACACCCAGAGCGTTGTAAAGCGAAGGAACCAGTTTATCGAGCAGCATCTCCATGATCTGGACGATAGCTGCGATCACACCGATATAACTGAGCAGGCCTAGAAAGCTTAGGTCGACGTTGGGCAGCCCAGCCCAGGCCAGCGCGCCATCTTTCAGCAGATAGGTATAAATCAGATTGTTGGCCGGCACGGTAATCGTCAGAACCACAATCACCGCGATACCCAGACCTATAGCTGTCTGCACTTTCTTGGAAATCGCAATGAAAGTACACATGCCGAGGAAAAACGCCAACGCCATATTTTCGACGAATATAGCCCGGACTATAAGGCTTAAATAATGTTCGACCATGATTTACATAGCCTCCTTAACAACACGCGACTGAGGCGCCATGGTGTAATCCTTGGCCTCTATCTGCTCGGTTTTCCATGAACGCAAGGCCCAGATGATCAAACCAATGATGAAGAACGCGGACGGCGGTAGCAGCAACAATCCGTTCGGTTGATACCAGCCACCTTCGTTGACGACCGGCAGAATCTCTATACCGAACAGCTTGCCCGCACCAAGCAACTCGCGAATGCTGGCCACGACAATCAGAATAAAGCTGTAACCCAGCCCGTTGCCAATACCATCCAGGAAGCTCATGTGCGGTGGGTTCTGCATGGCAAAAGCCTCGGCGCGCCCCATCACGATACAGTTGGTAATGATAAGACCAACGAATACCGACAGTTGCTTGCTGATATCAAAAGCATAAGCCTTGAGTAACTGGTCGACCACAATCACCAGCGAGGCGATGATGACCATCTGCACAATCATTCGGATCGAACTCGGAATCTGATTGCGAATAACCGAAATGAACAGATTGGACAGGGCCACAACCGAGGTCAGGGCCATACACATCACCAGAGTCACGTTGAGACTGGTGGTGACAGCCAGAGCCGAACAGATACCCAGAATCTGCAGAGCGATGGGGTTGTTCTTGAAAACAGGATCGAACAGGACCCCTTTGGCGCTTACGTTAGCCATGTTTATGCCTCCCCTGAACGCAGGTTTTGCAAGTAAGAGCGGAATCCACTTTCGCCCATCCAGAAACGAACCAGATTTTCAACACCGCGGCTGGTGAGCGTGGCGCCAGCCAGGCCATCGACCTGATACTGCGCATCCGGATTGCGAGGGTCGACAGTGCCCTTCACTAACTCCACAGCCACTTCGCCCTCGTCGTCATAAACCAAATTACCCTGCCACAGCTCACGCCAGTTGGGATTGTCTACCTCACCGCCCAGGCCAGGTGTCTCTCCGTGCTGATAAAAACCCAGTCCAACGATGGTATTGAGATCGCCTTCAAGGGCTATGAAGCCGTAAAGGGTAGACCACAGGCCATAGCCATGAATCGGAAGGATGACCGTTTCGATGCCCTCCTCGTTTTCAACCAGGTAGACAGTGGCGTAATGCTCCCGACGACGGATACTGGCGATATCCTCTTCGCTGGTAAGCCGTGCGGACATTTCCGGGTTCTTGGCTGCCAACTGCTGGTCGTAGGTCAGCGGATCTCTGGCATCGCTGTATTCGCCAGTACGCAGGTCAACCAGGCGCGGGGTGATCTTCTCGAACTGTTCGCCAATGCTTGGTCCTTCCTCCAGAAGTCCCGCAATCAGCAGAATGTTGCGCTGCTTGTCGATGATCTGGTTGGTAACCTGAATGGGCTTCAACGCGACGGCAGCAACTGACACGACAACCGAGCAGACCAGGCAGACCATCAAGGCAACAATAATGGTACGACTGACGGATTCTTTTTTACTGGACATTGCGTGCAAGCCTCCGGTTGATGTTGGCCTGGACGACGAAGTGGTCGATCAGGGGCGCGAACAGGTTGGCAAACAGGATTGCCAGCATCATGCCCTCGGGGAAGGCGGGGTTAACCACACGGATCAGCATGACCATAACGCCGATCAGCGCACCGAAGATCCATTTGCCCGTATTGGTCATCGAAGCCGACACTGGATCAGTAGCCATGAAAATCATGCCGAATGCAAAGCCGCCAACTACCATGTGCCAGTACCACGGCATGGCGAACATCGGGTTGGTTTCGGAACCGATCAGATTGAACAGCAGGCTCATGGCGATGAGACCGGCCATTACCCCGAAAACTATTCGATAGCTGGCAATCCGCGTCATCAGTAGCACCGCACCGCCGATAAAGATGGCGATAGTGGACGTCTCACCGATAGAGCCATGAATGTTGCCGGAAAAGGCTTCCCACCAGGTAATTCCCTGGCTGGCCACCGCTTCCATTCCACCCAGCGCCACAGCGCTCAGTGCAGTGGCCGACGCATAACCATCTACTGCCGTCCAGACCGCGTCGCCAGAAATTTCCGCTGGATAGGCGAAAAACAGAAAAGCTCGACCGGTCAGCGCCGGATTCAGGAAGTTCTTGCCGGTTCCACCAAATACTTCCTTGCCGATTACCACGCCGAAACTGATACCCAACGCTACCTGCCAAAGAGGGATATCCGGTGGAAGGATCAGCGCGAACAATACAGATGTGACGAAGAAGCCTTCATTGACCTCATGCTTGCGAATCGAAGCAAAAACAACCTCCCAGAATCCACCGACTAGAAAAGTCACCGCATAGATAGGAAGAAAGTAGGCTGCGCCGTGGACAAAATTGTCCCACAGGCTAGCCGGGTCGAATCCCGCGAACATCGCGATCAACGCGATATGCCAGTTCTCCTGCATACCGAGCAGCTCAGGCGTTTCTGCATAGACGCTGTTGGCCTGAAAACCAACGTTGTACATCCCGTAGAACATCGCCGGAAAGGTACACACCCATACAGTGATCATCATCCGCTTGAGATCGAGACCGTCACGCACGTGTGCCGTAGTGCGGGTCACATCAGCTGGACGATAGAAAAACGTATCGATGGCTTCATAAAGGGCGTAGTACTTCTCATGCTTGCCGCCCTTTTCGAAGTTGTGCTCAATCTTGTCCAAAAATGCACGAATACCCATGGCTTAACCCTCCTTCTCAATGCGGGTGAGGTTGTCGCGCAGAATCGGGCCGTACTCGTACTTCCCGGCACAGACGTAACTGCACAGCGCCAGATCGTCTTCGTCCAGCTCCAGACAACCCAGTTTCTGGGCCATATCGGTATCGCCAACGATCAGATAACGCAGAAGCTGCGTTGGCAGGATATCCAGAGGCATGACTTGCTCATAATTACCAACCGGAACCATAGCCCGCGGGCTGCCATTGGTGGTTGTAGTCATGTCGAACAGCCGTGAAGGGCTGAACTTGGAAATAAAGATGTTCAATACGGAGTGCTTGTCCGCACCGGGGCGCAGGTAATGAACCATTTGGCGATCATCGCCCTCCAGCAGTACGGAGACCTGTTGATGGTAGCGACCCAGATAGGCTACCGGGCCACGGGCTTGGCGTCCGCCAAACACGGAACCGGAAACCACCCGATTGTTACCTGTCTTGAGCTCACCAGCAGTCAACTCGTCCAGATTGGCTCCCAGACGCGTCTTCAATAGTCTTGGCTTTTCTACTTGAGGGCCGCCCAAAGCAACTATGCGATCAGTCCATAGCTTGCCTTCGGTGAACAGCTTGCCGATGGCAATCACTTCCTGATAATTGATATGCCAGACCTGCCTGGTTCCATCAACCGGATCGAGCATATGAATATGCGTGCCAGGCAGACCAGCGGGATGGGGGCCTGCAAAGCTTTCGCAGCGCACGCCAGCGAGCTGCTCACCGGGGATTGAAGCGCCTTGCGCCTTGCAAAGCCAGATATTGGCTATTCGGCTAAGAACTTTAAGACCATTTTCAAACTCTACCGCATAGGATTCAAGCACCACGGCAGGGTCAGCCGCCAGTGGGTTGGTATCAATGGCAGTGACGAAAATCGACGTCGGCTTGCTGTCTACAGCCGGGACCTTGCTGAAAGGACGAGTGCGCAGAGCAGTCCAGAGACCGGAAGCGACCAGTTGATCGCGAACTGCTTGAGAATCGAGGGCATCGAGACGGGCGGCGTCATGAGCATCGAAATTCACTGCTTCATCGCCTTCAACGTCGATAACCACCGACTGTAACGTACGCTTTTCACCACGGTTGATGGCGCTTACCACTCCGCCGGCAGGTGCAGTGTAAACGACACCCGGCGTCTTCTTGTCACTGAACAGAATCTGACCCAACTTGACCCGGTCACCCACTTGCACTTCCATGGTAGGTTTCATACCTTGGTAGTCGAAGCCTACAACGGCAACGCTACGTACCTGACGTCCGTCATGGATACGCTGCTCGGGCGAACCGGTGATTGGCAAATCCAAGCCCCGTTTGATTTTTATCATACGAATAGCCTAATCACTGATTGGAATTTTAAAGGGCGGGCTGCCGATACTGGAGACTAGGAGCCCCGACGATAAGGCTCTGGCAAACAGGCGCGGATCAAAGCAAGGCGGCCACAAACCCCCACCAAAAATCCCGCTAAGTATAAAGACCATAGGTGTCCAATGCTACTCAAGCATTTGGATTTTTCAGGTTTTTTACTATTACAAGATGCGCTCGGCTCTGATTATCTGCTCTTTGGAAACACTATGGGCAACGCTCCTTGCCGAGCAAATCGAGGCCAATAAAAAAGGCGCCGCAGCGCCTTTTTCAAGTCCACCTCAGACCGGAAAAGCCGGCGGATTGACATCCGCCATGTCTTCCAGAATCCGTACCACCTGACAGCTGTAACCGAACTCATTGTCATACCAGACGTAGAGTATTACCCGATTATCGTTGCAAATGGTGGCTTCTGCATCCACTACCCCAGCATGGCGAGAGCCGACGAAATCACTCGACACAACTTCTAGGGAATGGGTGAAATCGATCTGCTTGTGCAGATCAGAGTGCAGCGCCATGTAGCGCAGATAATCGTTTACCTCGTCGCGATTGGTGCTGTTCTTGAGGTTCAGATTCAGGATTGCCATGGACACGTTGGGCGTGGGCACCCGGATCGCATTTCCAGAGAGCTTGCCAGCAAGCTCAGGCAACGCCTTGGCGACGGCCTTGGCAGCACCTGTCTCGGTGATCACCATATTCAGCGCTGCGCTACGACCCCGGCGATTACCCTTGTGGAAGTTGTCGATCAGATTCTGGTCGTTGGTGTAAGAGTGCACCGTTTCAACGTGACCGTTCTCGATGCCGTATTTGTCATTAATCGCCTTGAGCACCGGCACGATGGCATTGGTAGTACAGGACGCAGCCGAAATGATCTTGTCTTCTGGCGTAATGGTCGCATGATTGATGCCGTGGACGATGTTCTTCAGATCACCCTTGCCTGGTGCCGTCAGAACCACCTGACTCGCGCCGGGGCACTTGAGATGCTGCGCTAGTCCTGCTTCGTCGCGCCACACACCGGTATTGTCGACGATGATCGCGTCCTTGATGCCGTACTGGGTATAAACAACGCTGCTCGGATCGCTGGCGTAGATAACTTGAATGACGTTGCCATTGGCGGTGAGGGTGTTGTTTTCCTCATCAATGGTGATGGTGCCCTGGAATGAGCCGTGTACCGAATCGCGGCGCAGCAAGCTGGCACGCTTGGCCAGATCGTTCGATGCACCCTTGCGGACGACGATTGCACGCAAGCGCAGCCCATCGCCGGCGCCGGTCTTTTCCACCATGATACGAGCCAGCAAGCGACCGATGCGACCGAAGCCGTACAGCACAACATCCCGGCCCTGGCGTCTGTCACCCTTCTTGTCGATAACGCTGGCTAGTTCGTCGCGCAAAAAGGCATCGAGGTTGTCACCGCCCTGCTTGCGGAATTTCTCGACCAGCCGACCGAGGTCAATGGAAGCCGGCCCGAGCTTCATTTCCAGCAGCGTCTTGATAACCGGGAAAGTGTCATGTACCGACAACTCGGAGTTGTCGATCTGACGGGCAAAACGGTGCGATTTGAGCAGACTGATCACAGAACGATTGACCAGGCCACGACCGTATATCGACGTCACTACATTGTTTTCACGATACAGGCGGCCAATCAGAGGGATCATTGCCTCGGCAGTGGCTTCGCGTTCAGTCCAGGCTTCCAGGCATTGATCATAATGGGCTTGAGTCACAGCGTATCCTTCCAGGTCATGGGAGCTAAAGGGCGAATATTATGCGTTCAGTGGGCAGCGGAGGCAATCATACATGGAAAAAGCCATGGTTCTGCGACAGACGGGACCAGACGGCGTTACACTAGGTGCTTTTCCTGACGGACCCAAAGCATGCCCGCCAATCAGACGATCCTAGCTGCGCCTAAGTTCAATATTAGTAGTGGCAAAACTTCCTGGGGCCGGCTTGAGGGCGCAGCACGTGCACTGGCAATTGCCGAGGCTGCCAGTGCTCACGCGGGTCTCAGCCTGGTTGTAACCCGCGACATGGCGATGGCCGACCGCCTGGAGCGGGAGCTGCATTTCTTTGCCCCCCACCTGCCGGTCCTGACATTTCCCGACTGGGAAACACTACCTTACGACCGATTTTCCCCGCACCAGGACATTATCTCCCAGCGGCTCAAGACTCTTTACCAGCTCCCGCAGGTGGACCAGGGTATTCTCGTCGTACCCATGACCACGCTCCTGCACCGGATACCTCCCCGCCCCTTTCTAGGCGGTTCAGTTTTGATGATGGAAACCGGCCAGAGACTGGACATCGACCGCATGCGCCTGAACCTGGACGCTGCCGGCTACCGCTGCGTGGATACTGTATATGAGCATGGCGATTACGCCGTGCGCGGGGCGCTGCTGGATCTGTTTCCGATGGGCAGCAAACTGCCATACCGGATAGACCTGTTCGATGACGAGATCGAAACCCTGCGTACCTTTGATCCGGAAAACCAGCGCTCGATCGACAAGGTGGAACGGATACATCTGCTTCCGGCAAGAGAGTTTCCCCTCGACAAGTCAGCGCTGACCGGCTTCCGCGCACGGTTTCGCGAACGCTTCGAGATCGACCACCGCAAGGTCCCCCTGTACCAGGACATCAGCGAAGGTCTGATACCACCTGGAATCGAATATTACCTGCCGTTGTTCTTCGAGGAGCTCGGCACCCTGTTCGATTATCTGCCCGACAATACCTTGCTTTTCAGCCTCCCGGACATCGAAGGCAGCGCCGAACATTTCTGGCAAGACGTGCGCACTCGCTATGAAGAACAGGGCGTGGATCCCACCCGACCCTTGCTGCCGCCCGGAGAGCTTTTTCTTACCGTGGAAGAGTGCTTCGCGCGCATCAAGCGTTACCCCCGCATCGTCTGCCACGAAGCCGAGCTTGAGCCTGCTGCCGGTCGGACCAACTTCGACTGCATGGCACCTCCGGAGCTGCCGATCAACAACAAGCAGGAACGGCCCCTGCTTGAACTGGAACGGTTTGTGGAGCAGTTCAAGGGACGCATATTATTCGCGGCTGAATCCGCCGGCCGGCGCGAGGCTCTGCTTGAGCTGCTTGCTGGCATTGACATGAAGCCGACCGAATATGACAGTTGGCAAGCTTTCGTGGGGTCGACTTCCACCGCGGGCATTATCATTGCCCCCATTGACCAGGGACTCGTCTCGACCAACCCTGCCGTAGCTCTCGTTGCCGAAAGCCAGCTGTTCGGCAAGCGTGTGATGCAACGTCGGCGCCGGGGCAAGGCTACCGACCTGGGCGATGCGGTCATCCGCAATCTGACCGAGCTGCGTGAAGGCGCGCCCGTAGTGCATATCGACCACGGCGTCGGACGCTACCGAGGGCTGGTCAATCTCACCATTGAGGATCAGCAAGCGGAATTTCTGATGTTGGAATATGCTGACGAGGCCACGCTCTATGTGCCCGTTGCGAATCTGCATCTCATCGCTCGGTACACCGGCTCGGAGGACGAGAACGCGCCCCTTCACCGGCTGGGCTCGGAACAGTGGCAAAAAGCCAAGCGCAAGGCCGCAGAACAGGTTAGGGATGTCGCCGCCGAGCTGCTGGATGTCTATGCCCGTCGCGCGGCCCGCAAAGGGTTCAGCTTTACCCAGCCGGAGCGGGATTACCAGGCGTTCGCCGATACCTTTCCGTTTGAGGAAACAGCAGACCAGCAGGCTGCAATTGAAGCGGTCATACGCGATATGACCGGCAGCCAGCCGATGGATAGGCTGGTGTGCGGAGATGTAGGTTTCGGCAAGACCGAAGTGGCTATGCGTGCCGCCTTTGTGGCCGTGCACAGCGGCAAGCAGGTTGCCGTGCTGGTCCCCACGACCCTCCTGGCCCAGCAGCATTTCAACAGTTTCAGCGACCGCTTTGCCGACTGGCCAGTGAAAGTCGACGTCATGTCCCGCTTCAAATCCGCCAAGGAAATCAAAGCCGCTGCGGCCGAACTCGGCGAAGGCAAAGTCGACATCATGATCGGCACACATAAATTGCTGCAGGAGGATATCCAGTTCAAGGATCTTGGACTGGTGATCATCGATGAAGAACACCGTTTCGGGGTCCGTCAGAAGGAACGCTTGAAGGCACTACGCAGCGAGGTGGATATTCTGACTCTGACCGCGACGCCGATACCGCGAACGTTGAATATGGCCATGTCCGGCATGCGGGATTTGTCCATCATCGCCACTCCGCCTGCACGGCGTCTATCGGTCAAGACATTCGTCATGCAACAACAGGCGCCCGTCCTCAAGGAGGCGATCCTGCGTGAACTGCTGCGCGGCGGGCAGATCTACTTCCTGCACAATGAAGTTCAGACCATCGAGAAATGTGCTGCCGATCTGGCCTCCCTGGTGCCGGAAGCGCGCATCGGCGTTAGCCACGGGCAAATGCCTGAACGGGCGCTCGAACAGGTGATGCGGGACTTCTACCATCGCCGCTTCAATATCCTGGTCACTACCACCATTATCGAGACAGGAATCGACGTACCGAGCGCCAACACCATTATCATCGAGCGTGCCGACAAGTTCGGGCTGGCTCAGCTTCATCAGCTACGCGGCCGCGTGGGGCGCAGCCACCATCAGGCCTATGCGTACCTCCTGACCCCTCCCGGAAAAAAGATTACCGGCGATGCCGAGAAGCGCCTCGAAGCCATTGCCGCTGCCCAGGACCTGGGCGCCGGTTTTACCCTGGCCACCCACGATCTGGAAATTCGCGGTGCAGGTGAACTGCTAGGTGACGGACAGAGCGGCCAGATCCAGGCGGTCGGGTTCACCCTGTATATGGATATGCTCGAACGCGCGGTCAAGGCAATTCAGAAAGGCCAGGTTCCCAATCTCGACCAGCCCCTCAGCGGTGGTCCAGAGATCAACTTGCGTCTCCCTGCGCTCATTCCCGATGATTATCTGCCGGACGTTCATGCCCGACTGATTCTCTACAAACGTATTTCCAATGCGGCCGACGAGGACGCGCTGCGTGATCTCCAGGTTGAAATGATTGATCGTTTTGGCCTGTTGCCGGAGCCAGTCAAGACACTCTTTCGGGTTACCACGCTGAAACTGCGTTGCGAGCCGCTGGGTATCAGCAAAGTCGACGTAGGCCCCGAGCACGGGAGGCTTGAATTTGCTGCCGATACGCAAATCGACCCACTGGTTCTGGTGCGGCTTATTCAGGACAGTCCGCAACGATATCGGCTTGAAGGAGCCACGCTATTTCGTTTCAATGCCCCCATGGGGGCGGCCGATCTGCGCCTCAATACCGTTGAGGCGCTAATTGATCGACTGGAAAAAACCCCTACCGATTCGCAAGGCAAAGGAAAAAAACGATGACCCTGATAGCAAATGCGCTACGCGGAGCCTCATTTCTGCTTTTTATGGCTGGTGCGTCACTGGCTTATGCGCAGCAGGCCTATATCGTTGAGGTCGTGCTATTCAGCCAGCCCGGCGCGCAGATTGTTGGCGCCCGGAGCCCGGAGCCGAATTGGGCAGACCAGGCGGTACTGCTGGATAGCACCGCTCGCAGTGATGTTCGACGGATTGATGCGTCCAGGCACCAGCTATCCGATCAGGCCAGGCAGTTGTCAGGCAGGGGTTATCAGATAGTCATGCATAAAGCCTGGACCCAACCGGCCGATGATGGTCTGACGGTAGCAGTACGGGAGGAAAGCCAGAATGGTCGCAACGCCGCCCAGGGGCTGGTTAGCCTGTCGCAAACAGCAGCAATGGAAGCTGACGTTTCATTCTGGATCAATCATCTGACCTCGGCAGAGACCGAGCCGGTCAGCGAACTGCTACGCCAGACCAGACGGTTGCGGCTGGGCGAAACCCATTACCTCGATCACCAGAGCATGGGATTGCTGATCAAGGTAAGTTCCAACTAGCGATGGTGGTGCTACATCAACTTTCTTCAATAAAGCGGGTCAGGAGGTTCCTGGCCTGCTGCATTCCGCCTACCAGCACCTCTTCGATAGCCCCCATGGTAATGATGCCAGGCGCTTTGCCAGCGGCGGGATTTACCACCAGGGCCAGACAGGCATAGGGCAACTCAAGCTCCCGGGCCAGGGCCGCTTCCGGCATTCCGGTCATGCCGACAATGTCGCATCCGTCGCGCTCCATTCGCATGATTTCCGCCGCCGTTTCCAAACGAGGCCCTTGGGTGGCCCCGTAGACGCCCTGACTACTGTACGGCAGACCTGAACGGGCAAGAAGCTGAATCAATCGGTCGCGCAATGCGCTGTCATAGGGATAGGTGAAATCAATGTGAGTGACCCATTGAAGGTCCACTTCGAAGAAGCTCCCCTCCCTGCCCCAGGTGTAATCAATCACCTGGTGCGGCACGCAAAAATGGCCAGCCCCCATAGCGGGATGAATGCCGCCTACCGCATTGACGCCAATAACTGTCTCCGCACCCGCCTCCTTCAAGGCCCAGAGGTTGGCTCGGTAATTTACCTTGTGCGGAGGAAAGCGATGCGGCAAGCCATGCCTGGCGAGAAAAAGCACATTCTTACCGCCGAGAACAGCCTTTACAATCGGAGCAGACGGCGCCCCAAACGGGGTCTCGATGTCCAGTTCAGTAGCAACAGCCAAACCCTCCAGCGAGCTCAAGCCGGTGCCTCCAATGATCGCGACGGTATTCATGCGACAGGCCCTTTCGCAGCCGCCTGCCGTTCTAGAGGGGACGTTTCGCCCGCTCGTACCGCCAAGCCTTCCGGCACATGCAACGTAGAAGTCGGAAATGCGATCTCGGCGTCATGCTCGGCGACTATGGCCAGAACCTTCAAAAGAACATCTTCCTTGATGCGGTGATATTCAGCCCAGACGGTCGTGACCGTGAAGCAGTAGATGAAGAAGTCCACTGAGGACGGAGCGCAACGGTCGAAATAGATCATTTGAGTCTGATCCTGATCGATCTCGTCATGCTCTTTTACCATCTTGCGTACCGCCTGGAGAATCGGCTCCAGCCGAGCCACATCGTCGTAGCGAATCCCGATGTGCTCGAAAATGCGCCGATGGGTCATGCGAGAGGGATTCTGTATGACAATATTATTGAATAAGGCGTTCGGCACATAGATCGGCCGTTTATCGAAGGAACGTATTCGCGTCAGCCGCCAGCCGATGTGCTCAACGGTCCCTTCGATGTCCTTTTCTGGCGATCTGATCCACTCGCCCACCGAAAATGGCCGGTCCATATAGATCATCAACCCGCCGAAAAAATTCGCCAGCAGATCCTTGGCCGCAAAGCCGACCGCAAGCCCGCCGATGCCGCCAAAGGCCAGGACGCCGGAGACGCTATATCCAAGCGACTGGAGGATCACCAGACCGCAGGTGATGACAATGGATATACGCAGCAACTTGCCAATGGCGCTGACCGTCGTCTCATCTATCGGTTTCTCCCGGTACCTGGAATCCACGAGCCTGAGTTCGATCTGCATCATCATGCGCAGAAGAAACCAGGCCAACAGCACAACCAGGAGTATGTGCTGGCCGAGCTCCAGCACAGCGACCATTTCCTCATCGGTCTGAGCCGCGGTAATCTGACCCGCCCAGAGAAGCCCCATGCTCCAGATACATACCCATAATGGCTTGCGCGCAGCAATAACTAGCGCGTCGTCCCACATGTTGGCGCTGCGAACAGATCGCCGCTCCAGACGGTCGAGCACCAGCTTGCCAATATAGGCCAGCACCAGGGACGTGAAGATGATGGCGAATACCTGATATATCCAAAGCTCGCCAAGCAGGGGTATATTTTCGACGGGCAAACTTTCTATAAATCCATCCATAGGCGTTAAACGAGCTCCAGATCTTGTAGCAAACTGACAGCCCGGCGCCAAGCCGGTGCGGATTTGTAATCGACCCCCTGGCGTGGCGTGGCGAGCATCCCGGCAATATTGGCGGGTGCCGACATGCCGACATGCTGCGCGTGCGTCAGCGCTTGCTCGGCCGCACCGCGATCATTGCACACCAGCAACATATCGCAGCCAGACGCAACCGCTGCATCCACTCGCTCATTCATGCCACCGACCGCATGCGCGCCAGCCATGGTCAGATCATCGCTGAATATGACCCCACGGAAGCCAAGCTCACCGCGCAGAATCTCTTGTAACCAGCGACGGGAAAAACCGGCCGGTAACGAATCGATCGCAGGATACACAACATGCGCAGGCATGATCCCGTCCAGCTCCTGGGCCAGCGCAACGAACGGCTGCAAATCCGCCGCACGGATATCTGCCTCTGACCGATCATCAACCGGCAGATCCGTGTGCGAATCTGCTTCAGCCCAACCATGACCGGGAAAATGCTTGCCGGTAGCCGCCATTCCAGCGTCATGCAGGCCTGAAATATAAGCGCGGGCCAAACGAATAACCTGTTCTGGATCACCTCCCAGCGAGCGATTTCCAATTACTTCGCTGCGACCATGATCAAGATCGAGAACCGGCGCAAAGCTGATATCGATTCCGCAGGCGAGTACCTCGGTCGCCATCAGCCAGGCCGCACTATGGGCAGCCTGTTCAACCTGGTCGCCGCCTTTCTCGACGATATCGCGCAAGGCAGGCAGCCGGAGAACACCGTTACGCAAACGCTGCACCCTGCCCCCTTCCTGATCAATGGCGATCAGCATGTCGGGCCGCACCGCGCGGATCGACCTGACCAGCTCTAACACCTGAGCGGGTGCCTCTGTATTGCGGGCGAACAAAATCATGCCGCCCACTTCAGGCTGCCGTAGAAGATGGCGATCCGAGGCGTCCAGCCAGGTACCTGCCACATCCAACATCAAGGAACCCTGTTTCAATCTTGTTACTCCCGAATAGTGTTGGGGGACGAGCCAGCTTCGGCCTGTTCGGCGATGACCACGCGGCACCCGACCGGTGTCACATCGAACAGTGCGAGCATGTCAGAACTTCGGAGGCGAATGCAGCCGTGGGAGAGAGGAATACCCAGCGGCTGATCATCGCCGGTACCATGTAGATAAATATAGCGCCGCTGGGAGTCGTGGTTACTGCCCCGGTTGAAGCCCGGTTGTTCACCGCAGAGCCAGAGAATTCTGGTCAATATCCAGTCCCGGTCGGGATGACTTGCCGCTAGCTGGGGAGACCAAACCTCCCCCGTAGGTCGCCTGCCGATGAACACCGCCCCCAGGGGCTGCCCGGCGCCAATACGCGCCCGAACCCTATGTCTGCCGCGGGGGGTGCAACCACTATTGCTCAGCTCGCCCGGACCATTCACCGCGGTGGATACCGGATAGCTGCACATCACCGCGCCGTCCCGGTAACCGGTCAGCTGTTGATCGGGCAGAGAGATGTGAATCAGATCCAGCCGCATGCGCCACTCCAAAAGCAAAGTGCACACGATACTGGATCAGCGTCCAAGAGGTAAGCCTGCTACACGGTTTCTCGCAGCGCCTGACCTTTCCTCGGGGAAGGGACCGAGGCCCCGCCATCGGCCCGCATTCCCGCCGCAAGGAATGGCACCATCAAGCGCAACACCTGATCGACTCCGTGATGTGCGCCAAATTCAGCTTCGGCAATAGCACGTAGCGCCTTCATGCTGGACATGGTGAAAGCTGCGCTTCCGAGCATGAAGTGCACGCGCCAGAAAAGCTCGCTAGGAGGCAGTTGCGGGGCAGCCTTGAGAAGCAGATCCATGTAGCGCTGGAAAACCTTGCCGTAAACCTCACCGAGGTATTTGCGCAGGTGCCCCTGGCTCTGGCTGAACGCTAGGCCGAGCAGGCGCATGAAAGTGGAAAGATCATTGCCGCTGCGAGGTTTGACCGCCAGAGCCTGCCTTACCAGCATTTCAAGCAGCTCCTCAACCGTAAGTTCAGTGTTGCCTGCCAGATGCTGACGATCCAGCTCCTGTTCGAGACTGCTGACGAAAGGGCCTAGAAAACGAACAAAAACCGCTTGAATCAAAGCTTTCTTGGAGCCGAAATGGTAGTTGACGGCGGCCAGATTGACACCCGCCTTACTGGTGATAAGGCGTAGGGAGGTTTCAGCAAATCCCTTTTCGGCAAACAACTGCTCAGCCGCATCAAGGATGCGTTCTACGGTATCGGACTGGGCCATGGCTGGCTCCCTGCAGCAAACGAATGTTTGAAACATACGTTTCAAACAAGGTAGCTGTCAAGGAACGATTGCGCTTACACCGACGTTGTAACCAACGGCAGAGCGAAGCGCAACTTTAATATGACGATTCGAGCTTGCCCTGACAAAACAACTGTATATAATCACAGCTACTGGATAAAAAAACAGGTCGATCCGATGCAAAAGCTGACAGCACGGCAACAACAGATACTTGCCTTCATCAAGGAGTACATGGATGCCAATGGCTATCCGCCCACTAGGGCGGATATTGCAAGAGTGCTTGGTTTCAAGTCTCCCAACGCAGCGGAAGATCATCTTCGTGCTCTGGCCCGCAAAGGGGCTATCGAAATGATTCCCGGTGCGTCACGCGGCATCAGGCTCCCTGACAGCGATGCGGAAGCGGATGAAGACCGCTTGCCGGTGATCGGTCAGGTAGCAGCCGGTGCGCCTATCATGGCACTTGAAAACATTGAAGATCATTGCCGCATCTCACCTGATTTTTTCAGACCCAAGGCAGACTATCTGCTCCGGGTAAAAGGGATGAGCATGAAAGATATCGGGATTCTCGATGGTGACCTACTGGCGGTACACCGCACCACAGAAGCACGCAACGGCCAGATTGTTGTGGCGCGGATAGGCGATGAAGTAACGGTGAAGCGGTTCATGAAGCAGGGGCGAAAGGTGTCGCTGATCGCGGAAAACGCCGATTTTGCTCCTATCGAAGTAGACCTGGCAGAACAAGAAGTGACCATTGAAGGTTTGAGTGTCGGCGTCATACGCCGCTAGGAGCTAATCATGCAGTATGCTCGTGAAACCCGTAGAAACACCCAGCTCGGCTTGGTACCAAACACACCAGTTCCTGCTGACCAAAGTCGGTGCTCACCGATCTTCGGCGAATCCCAGCCCTTCGAAGAAAATGATTCTGGCTATAGCGAAATTTGCCTGAACGGCGCACCTCGCCAATGCCTGCAATGGCTGGCTCCGGTTTTACGGGATCTGAGCCAGGCAAACGTTCCGGGCTGGCTCACGCTTATTGATCCTCCTGATCACGTAAGCCATGGCTGGCTACGCGCCGCGGGCCTCGATCCCCAGCGTATCCTGATCGTGCGGCCCAATCGGGGCATGAACAGCCTGGCGCTCTGTTGCGACATCCTGCGTCTGGGATACAGCCATACTGTGGTCAGTTGGCTAGCGGCGGATTCCCGCGAAAGCGCCCAGATGGCGGGAGCGGCCCGCCTAGGCAACTGTCGGAGTCTCAACGTACGGATTGAAGCTTCCAGGGCCGCCTGAAGCGGCATATTCAGATCAGGGGTAGGTGAATCCGGGCCAGGACGGCCCGGGTTAGTGCAGGACGCGATCTTCTGGAATCACATCATCTTCGTCGATGACTTGCCCGGCCATTTGCATGCCAGCACTGATCATCGCCTTGGCTACTTCAATATATTGTCCCTGCAGAAAGTTTTTTGCGTCATCCGAAAATTCGATGACCAACAACGGCTCACCGTCTTCGTCGGAGCGTCTTAATGCGACCTTGCCATTGGCAAGCTCAACAATTTCGAGGAAGGATGAAGGCATGGTTCGGTCTCCTGTCTGAGAGCTGGGCATTGTAACACAGGCCTCGGTTGACGAATTCCTCTACCATTCCACCAGCCCCTCCCGATAACAGCCAATACGTTCGACAATCGCCTGCAACGCTTCTTCAGCATCCTCCAGCGCCCAGTCGTCCTGTGACCTGACGGCGCTGCTGGCAATCAACGAATCGTCCGAAGGCTTGCTGTCCATCGGTGTTGGCGGCGCCTGCAGATGCTGCCAGCCAGCCAGCAAGCGTCCCAGCCAGGTATCGGGCATGGAAGCCAGTTCGGTTAGTTCAGCCAGTTCCGGGCCAGGAAAGCGCTCTGCTGCATCGCCTCCCAGGACCTGTTCGACAGTGCGTACGTCCATCAGCGGCCAGCGATACCGGTCGGCAACCTCATGTACCACTGCTAGCACAGCCCTGTATAAATGAAATAGGGCATGCTCGCGGTGATAGCGCGCCTGGGTGATGGCGTCCAGCGCGTTCGAATTGGCGGCGTCACGCCAGGATGCTATGGCTTTGCGGGCAAAGAACACTGCCTGATTAGTCCGGGTATAGACTTCATGTGCCATTGCTCAACCCTCTTTTTTCTTCGCCTTGGTGCGCGCATCATCCACGGTCCAGCGCTTGCCATCGTGGAAGGCGCGCCATCCGCTGGGCTTACCGTCAACCTCGGTCTGTACATACTGCTCTTTCGTCTTGCGACTGTAACGTACCACCGTCGGATTTCCGTCGGGATCTTTTACCGGCGCATCCATCAAGAAATGGTATTTGGGATCTATCTCGTCCTTGTGCGGCAACAGCTCTTTGACCAGCGGCGCGCGGGTTTCACGATTTTTGGGGAACTGGCTAGCTGCAAGAAATAATCCCGACGCGCCGTCACGCAGAATGTAGACGTCATCCACTTTCTCGCATTTCAGTTCCGGCATTTTTACCGGATCCATTTTTGGCGGTGCGGCCTCGCCACTCTTCAGAAGCTTGCGGGTGTTTTTACATTCGGCGCTGGTACAACCAAAGTATTTACCAAAGCGACCCGTCTTGAGCTGCATCTCGCTGCCGCACTTGTCGCATTCGATTATCGGACCGTCATAGCCCTTGATCTTGAACTGACCTTCTTCTATCTCGAACCCATTACAGTCAGGATTGTTGCCGCACACATGCAGCTTGTGCTTTTCGTCAACCAGATAGCTGTCCATGGCCGTAGCGCAGATAGGGCAGCGACGCTTGCTGCGCAACACCCTGGATTCACCTTCTTCATCATCCGTCGCCACTTCGTTGCCAGGCACCAGATTCACCGTGGCTTTGCAGCGTTCTTTCGGTGGCAAGGCATAGCCTGAACAGCCCAGGAAGACGCCTGTGGAAGCGGTACGGATCATCATGGGCCGACCACATTCGACACAGGGGATATCGGTGAGCGTAGGCAGATTGGCGCGCATTCCCTTGCCATCATCTGCCAGCGCCGCAGCGCTCAGTTTCAATTTGAAATCGGTATAGAAATCGTCAAGAACCCGCTTCCAGGGCAGTCCGCCCTGGGCTACGTCATCCAGCGATTCTTCCATGCGCGCGGTAAAACTATAGTCCATCAGATTGGGAAAGCTCTCGCTCAACCGTTCGGTAACGATGTCGCCCATTTTTTCTGCATAGAAACGGCGGTTGTTGAGTTCCACATAACCCCTCTCCTGAATCGTCGATATGATCGAAGCGTAGGTGGAGGGCCGGCCAATACCACGCTTTTCCAGCTCCCTCACCAGACTGGCCTCGGCGTAGCGCGCAGGCGGCTTGGTGAAATGCTGTTTGGGGTCCAGCTTGTGGAGCTTGAGGATATTATCCAGCTGAATATCGGGAAGCACTTCGTCTTCGCCGCCCTTGCCTTGTGGCGGCATGACCCGGGTATAACCGTCGAATTGCAGGATGCGACCCTTGGCACGCAGATCAAAGTCGCCTGCCTTTACCGTGATGCTGGTCGACAGGTATCTGGCGGGCGGCATCTGACAAGCGACAAACTGGCGCCAGATCAGCTCATAAAGCCGCTCGGCGTCTCGTTCCATGCTTTTCAGATCGTCGGTTTTGAGCTTGACGTCAGACGGTCGAATCGCTTCGTGCGCCTCCTGTGCGCCCTCTTTGCTGCTATAGAGATTGGGCTTTTCCGGGAGGTACTTCTCGCCATAGGTTTTCTTGATGAAGGTTCTGGCCATCTCTATAGCATCGGCCGAAAGATTGGTCGAATCGGTCCGCATGTAGGTGATGTAACCCGCCTCGTACAGCCTTTGGGCCATCATCATGGTTTTCTTGACGCTGAAGCCCAGCCGCGTGCTGGCCGCCTGCTGCAAGGTTGAGGTAATAAAAGGCGCATTTGGCCGCGTGGTGGTCGGTTTGTCTTCGCGCTTGTCTACGCGATAATCGACGCCTTTGAGTAGCGCCAGGGCAGCATCGGCCTGCTGCTTGTTGAGCGGCCGGAAAGCTTCCCCCTTTTCCCTTACCACCTCAAAACGCGCTGCCTCTCCTTTCGGAGTGTTCAGCAGAGCATGTATTTCCCAGAACTCTTCCGGGATGAATGCACGAATCTCTCGTTCGCGGTCAACGATGAGCTTGACCGCGACGGATTGAACGCGCCCTGCGGACAGACCACGGGCAATCTTTTGCCACAACAGAGGAGACACCATATAACCCACGACACGGTCGAGGAAACGGCGGGCTTGCTGAGCATTGACGCGATTGATGTCCAGCGAACCAGGTTTGGAGAACGCCTCCTGAATGGCTTTTTTGGTGATCTCGTTGAATACCACCCGCTTGTATCGGCTTTCATCGCCACCAATGGACTCGCGCAGATGCCAGGCGATTGCCTCCCCTTCCCTATCCAAATCCGTCGCAAGATAGATGGTGTCGGCGTCCTTCGCCAGCCGCCTGAGTTCTTCAATGACCTTTTCCTTGCCCGGAAGAATTTCGTAATGTGCTTTCCAACCGTTTTCCGGATCGACGCCCATACGATTGACAAGCTGCAAGCGCGCCTTGGTTCCCTTGTCCAGTTCCGGAGCGGAGGCCGCCTTGCGGGTACCCTTGGGTTTGCTCTCGGTCTTGCTGCTGCCGCTGGTGGGCAGATCACGGATATGCCCGATACTCGACTTCACAACGAAATCGTTACCAAGGTACTTGTTGATCGTCTTGGCCTTGGCCGGAGACTCCACAATGACCAGTGCTTTTCCCATGGGTAGTTGTATTCCTAACTCAATCGAAACTGGATTGTCCGCTCGGGACAAAGAATAGTCGGCATAGCTCGGGCGGTCAGCCGGATGCCGGAGGGCCAGAGCCTACACGTCTTCATTGATAAAGGTAAAGCGTGGAGATGCGATGCCGTTTACCTGCACCTGTTCAATGAACATGCTCAACGGGCGCACCCATAGGTCATAATTCCCATAAAGTGTGCGGTAGACCACAAGCTGCTCCCCGGTTTCGGAATGCTGCGCAACGCCGATCACTTCGTAATCGCTTCCTTTATAGTGGCGGTAACGGCCCGTCGGAATGGTCATGCTTGGCTCCTTGAATTTTTGCATAAAAAAACCGGAGCGCTAACCCCGGTTTTTTCAGTTCAAGAACGCTTTAAACGCGTTCGAAAACGGTAGTAATACCCTGACCAAGCCCGATACACATGGTCGCGATACCAATGTTACCGTTCTGCTCTTTCATCACGTTCAGCAGACTGCCGCAGATACGCGTGCCAGAGCAACCGAAGGGGTGACCCAGGGCGATCGCGCCGCCGTGCAGGTTGACCTTCTCGTCCATCTTGTCGAGAACCTTCAAATCCTTGAGCACGGGCAGGGCCTGGGCTGCAAAGGCTTCGTTCAGCTCGATATAATCGATGTCAGCCATGGTCATGCCGGCGCGCTTGAGGGCTTTCTGGGTAGATGGCACAGGGCCATAACCCATGATTGCCGGATCCACACCCGCAACGGCCATGGACCGAATCACCGCAAGCGGCTCCATACCCAACGCCTGGGCACGCTCGGCAGACATGACGATCATGCACGAAGCGCCGTCAGTGATCTGCGAAGACGTACCCGCAGTGACGGTGCCGCCCTTGGGGTTGAAAGCCGGACGCAATGCAGCGAGGCTTTCCACGGTCGTTTCAGGGCGGATGGTCTCGTCGGTGGTGAACATCTTCAGGAAGCCGTTCTCATCATGGCCTTCCATCGGGATGATCTCATCCTTGAACTTGCCTTCAACCGTGGCCTTATGGGCCAAACGGTGTGAACGCTCACCAAACTGGTCCTGCTGTTCGCGGGTGATGCCATGCATCTTGCCCAGCATTTCTGCAGTCAGACCCATCATGCCGGAGGCCTTGGCTGCATACAGCGACAGCGCCGGGTTAGGATCAACACCGTGCATCATGCCAACGTGGCCCATGTGCTCCACGCCACCCACCACAAACACATCACCGTTACCGGTCATGATTGCCTGGGCGGCAGTATGCAGTGCGCTCATGGAAGAACCACACAGGCGGCTCACCGTCTGCGCCGCACTGGTATGCGGGATGGGGGTCATCAGCGATGCCATACGGGCGATGTTCCAGCCCTGCTCCAGGGTCTGGTTGACGCAGCCCCAGATCACATCTTCGACTTCCGCCGGATCAAGTTTCGGATTCCGTGCCAGCATGCCGGTGATCAAGCTGGCTGACATGGATTCGGCACGGAAATTACGATACATGCCATTTTTGGAACGGCCCATGGGGGTGCGGCCGAAGTCGACAATAACGACGTCTCTCGGATTCAGGCTCATAAATTCACTCTCGCTCTGTGCGTTCCGTGGTTAACCGAAGAATTTCTGACCGGTCTTGGCCATTTCACGCAACTTCTCAGTCGGGTGATACATGGCGCCAAACTCGGCGTACTTGTCGGCGATGGCAACGAACTCGGCCACGCCAAGGGTGTCGATGTAGCGCAATGCGCCACCACGGAAGGGAGGGAAGCCGATGCCGTAGATAAGACCCATATCTGCGTCAGCTGCCGACTCGACAATACCATCCTCAAGACAACGCACGGTTTCCAGGCACAGCGGAACCATCATGATCTCAACGATTTCTTCGTCGGTAAACTCACGCTGCTCCAGCACGATAGGCTTCAGCAGTTCGTAGCTTTCCTGGTCGACAACCTTCTTCGGCTTGCCTTTCTTGTCCATCTCGTACTTGTAGAAGCCCTTGCCGGTCTTCTGGCCCAGACGGCCCGCGTCATACATGACGTCTACGGCGGTGCGGGTCTTGTCCGCCATGCGGTCCGGGTAGCCTTCAGCCATCACGTCCCGACCATGGTGACCAGTATCCATGCCGACCACATCCATCAGGTAGGCCGGACCCATCGGCCAGCCAAACTTCTCGAGCAGCTTGTCGACGCGCTGGAAATCGGCGCCCATGTTGATCAGGCGGGCAAAACCGCCGAAGTATGGGAACAGTACACGGTTGACCAGAAAGCCTGGGCAATCGTTAACGACGATTGGCGTTTTGCCCATCGCTTTGGCATAGGCGACGGTGGTGGCAATCGCTTTCTCGCTGGACTTCTCGCCACGGATGACCTCAACCAGCGGCATCATGTGCACCGGGTTGAAGAAGTGCATTCCGCAGAAGTTTTCCGGACGCTTGAGTGCCTGCGCCAGGTAGGTGATGGAGATGGTCGAGGTGTTGGACGCAATGATGGCATCGTCCTTCACGTGACCTTCCACTTCAGCCAGCACGGCGTGCTTGACCTTGGGATTCTCGACAACAGCTTCAACGACGATATCGACATTGCCGAAGTCGCCGTAGGACAGCGTCGGACGAATGGCATTCAATGCTTCGGCCATCTTGGCGGGCGTCAGGCGACCCTTCTCGACACGCTTGCCGAGCAGTTTGGACGCTTCTTCCAGACCCATCTGGATACCCTCTTCGCGGATATCCTTCATCATGATCGGCGTGCCCTTGACCGCGGACTGGTAGGCGATGCCGCCACCCATGATGCCCGCACCCAGCACGGCAGCCAGTTTTACATCGGCGGCCTGCTTGTCATATTGCTTGGCTTTCTGCTTAAGCGCCTGATCATTCAGAAACAGACCTACCAGGCTGGCAGCAACAGAGGTCTTGGCAAGCTTGGCAAAACCAGCCGCTTCGATTTCCAACGCTTTGTCACGGCCGTGGTTGGCTGCTTTCTGAATGGTCTTGATTGCTTCAACCGGCGCCGGATAGTTAGGACCAGCCTGGCCGGCAACGAAACCCTTGGCCGTCTCGAACGCCATCATCTGCTCGATGGTGTTGAGCTTGACCTTTTCCAGCTTGGGCTGACGCTTGGCCATGTAATCCATTTCACCGGATATGGCGCGCTTGGCCAGATCAATGGCAGCTTCTTTCAATTTACCGGGCTCAACCACGCCGTCGACAGCACGCATGCCCAGCGCCTTGTCTGCACGCTGCTCGCTGCCGCCACAAATCCATTCAATGGCGTTATCCACGCCCATGATACGAGGAGCGCGAACGGTACCGCCAAAACCGGGATAGATGCCCAGCTTGACTTCAGGCAAACCCACCTTTGCAGTGGAAGACATGACGCGATAGTCGCAAGCCAGACACATTTCGAAACCGCCACCCAGCGCCAGGCCGTTGATGGCGGCGACGGTAGGTACTTTAAGATCTTCAAAGGCATTGAAAATCTGATTGGCTTCGAGGTTGCCCGCGACCAGATCTTCCTCTGGCAGCTGGAACGTGTTGACAAACTCGTTGATATCGGCGCCGACGATGAAAACGTCCTTGCCGCTGGTGACGATAACGCCCTTGACGCTGGCGTCAGACTGAATTGACTCGACGGCAGCTTGAAGCTCCGCCAGGGTCGCACGATTGAACTTGTTGACAGACTCGCCCTGCAGATCGAACTTGAGTTCGACGATGCCGTCTTCAAGGGCTTGAACCGTGATGGCTTTACCTTCGTAAATCATCAACTGATCTCCACGCTATAAAAGCACATGAGAAACATCGTCCAGATACCAGCCCCAATCGAGGCAGGCCGTTGCTGGACGATGTCATGAACGTTCCCGATGCGACAGAAGACGTGCAGGCTCTGCACGAAAATTCATACGCTTGTTTGATTCGGGTGCGCACACCTTCTCGGAAAACCACTTGATTGTCAATGCGCTACCGAGCAGGTGCGCCGACGCAAATCGGAAATATCAGATTAAATCTATAAAATATTGTTTTAAAACAGTAATATATTAATACAATCCAGAAACGATATTAGCATCTTACTCACTGCATCTTATAGTCCGACCGGCATTTGATGCAGAGGTTTCAGCGACGCGTACAGCACCTCAACTGCGCCGATATCGGCAGGTTCGATCCAGTGCACCAGCACCGAAAAGCTTTGCCTGTCGATTCCGGCCACGGAAGTTGGTAGCTGAACCAGCAATGATTCGATCTCTTCATCCACGTCAGCCCCGTGCCGTTTCTCCCATCCGTGCTCGTTCCGCCGAAAACTGAACTCCTGCTCCAGCGCGCACCGGTTCAGGGCCAGGCGATAACCGACGCAACGAGCAAGCGCCGGGTCCCTCTCATTTGCCGCCTGGCGCTCCACGATAAAACCGTACTTGCGCGCTTCTTCTCGCAATCGATGCAGATGCAACTCTCTGCCCCGAGGTAGCAGCTTTTGCAGTGTCGATATCAGCACGGCCGCGACCAGACCCACGATTACCCAGCTCATAGCGGCAGGCCGATGAATTCGCCTTGAAAACCACTCGTTGTATCTATTAGGCAGTGGACTGGATTATAAAGACTGTTAGTATCAGCGAAAAAGCCAGGAGGAACCTGCATGCTTTACTCTCATGTGCTAGTGGCAGTGGATCTGATTGATGAGTGCCGCTCGGTTGCTGACCATGCCGTGTCGCTGGCCAAGGCTCTCGACGCCAAACTCACCTTGCTGCATGTCGTGGAGCCTCTGGCGATGGCCTATGGTGGTGACGTGCCCATGGACCTTTCAATGCTGCAACAGCAGCAATTTGAACAGGCCCGCGAGCGAATGCAAGCTTTCGCCGGTGATTATGGCCTACCGGAGGACCAGTTGCAGATAGCTTTCGGGCATCCCCGGCAGGAAATACACCGGGTCAGCACTGAACAAGCTTGCGACCTGATCGTCGTCGGCAGCCATGGTCGCCACGGGTTGGCATTACTGCTGGGCTCTACTGCCAACGATGTATTGCATGGTGCACCCTGCGACGTCATCGCCGTGCGCCTGGCGAAGAAGAAAAAGTAGAACGGCTTTTTCAGCTTTGCATGTCGTCGAGTTCGGCCCAGCGCTCCAAAGCCTTGTCCAGCTCCGCCTGCTTCACAGCCATGGCTTCGATCACTGGCGCGGTCGCATCATGGGGCTGCTGATAAAAGCCGGGCTGATTGACCTTCTGTTGTAGCGCCACCAGCTCGGTCTCAAGTTTTTCCATCAGCGCAGGCAGCGTATCCAGCTCACGCTGCAATTTATAGCTGAGCTTGGCTTTGGTGGCTGCAGGCTCGGCTACTTGAGACGGGACCTGAACAGCTTGGCTGGACTCGGCGGTAGCCGATTCATCCTTGCTTTCTACCCCCCACTCCGCCAACGACTCGATCCTGCCGCCTTGACGTAGCCAGTCGGCATAACCGCCGACGTATTCGCGCACGGAACCGTTGCCCTCGAATACCAGACTACTGGTCACCACGTTGTCGAGGAACAGCCGATCATGGCTTACCAGCAACACAGTGCCATCGAAGCCGGCTAGCACGTCTTCGAGCAGTTCCAGCGTTTCCACATCAAGATCATTGGTCGGCTCATCGAGGACCAGTACGTTGGCCGGCTTGCTGAAAAGCCTGGCCAGCAGAAGCCGAGCCCGCTCACCACCAGACAGGGCTTTGACCGGCGTCCGCGCACGCTCAGGCGAAAACAGGAAGTCGCCCAAATAGCTGATTACATGTCGGCGTTCTCCGTTGATTTCGATGAAATCGCGGCCTTCCGAAATATTGTCGATCACCGAACGTTCGAGTTCGAGCTGGCCCCGGAGCTGGTCAAAGTAGGCCACCTCGAGCTTGGTGCCATGCTTGATAACACCGGTTGTGGGCTCCAGTTGCCCAAGCAACAGCTTGAGCAGCGTACTTTTGCCCGACCCATTGTTGCCGATCAGTCCAATTCGGTCGCCGCGCAACACATGGGTAGTCAAGTTGCGAATCAGCGGCGCTTGGCCCGGCCAGGCAAAGCTGACGTTCTCGACCTCAATAACCCGTTTGCCCGACGAGTCGGCGGTCTCCAGCTGAAAGCTGGCACGACCTTGGCGCTCAAGGCGCTGGGACCGTTCGTCACGCATCGCCTTAAGCGCCCTTACCCGCCCTTCATTGCGGGTCCTGCGTGCCTTGATACCCTGCCGGATCCAGACCTCTTCCTGGGCCAGACGCTTGTCAAACAAGGCGTTGGCGCTTGCCTCGGCGGCCAACTGCTGTTCCTTGTGCTCCAGAAAGCTTGAATAGTTGCCCTTCCAGTCGATCAGGTTGCCGCGATCCAACTCTAGAATGCGAGTCGCCAGCGCTTGCAGGAACTGACGATCATGGGTGATGAACAGCACAGCGCCACGAAACTCCAACAGCACCTGTTCCAGCCAGGCAATGGTATGGATATCGAGATGGTTGGTCGGCTCATCGAGGAGAAGCACATCTGGCTCGGCCACCAGAGCCTGGGCCAGCAGTACCCGCCTGCGCCAGCCGCCCGAGAGCTCCGACATGCGTTTCTCTGCCGGAAGCTCCAGACGGGTTAGGGTAGTTTCTACCAGTTGGTTGAGCCGCCAGCCATCTTTGGCCTCAAGGCGGGTCTGCACCTTTTCCAGCCGATCCAGTTCGGCTTCGCCCATTTCACCATGTATCAGATGATGGTATTCGGCAAGCAGCTCGCCCACTCCGGCCAGGCCAGCCGCAACAACGTCATACACAAGCTGATCACCTGCTTCAGGCAACTCCTGGGGCAGCTGTCCGATTTTCAGGCCCGGCGCATACCAGATATCCCCTTCATCCGCCGACTGATCGCCATTGAGCAACTTGAACAGACTTGATTTGCCAGCGCCATTGCGTCCGATAAGGCAGACGCGCTCACCCCGATCCAGCTCGAAGCCAACCTTGTGCAGCAACGGATTCAAGCCATAGGCCAGAGAGACATCAGTAAACGAGAGCAGAGCCATAACACACCTTTAACTTATACAGGCCGGCATTCTACCTGTCCCCGGAGTGTCCTGCATGTTTATTCAGGCCAGCCCCTTTGCCCGCCGACGGCAAACCGCTAAGCTGTCGTGAAGCCTGTTCTATTCCCTCTTGCGATATTTTCAAACGCCCATCCGGGCAGGATTCATGATGCGTCGTCAAATTGCCATTTCCATCAAAAAGATCATTTTCCTATTTCTCATCTCCTTGTTTCTAACCACGCCTTCCCTCGCCGCCGATAATAAACTCCTGGCGCAGCGGCAAAGCTTTGATCAGGCCATGGCAGCGCTGAAGGCCGGGAAAACTGAACGTTACCAGAGCCTCAAACAAGGCTTGGCGGATTATCCGCTCTATCCCTATTTGTTACTGGAAGAGCTGAACCGGCAGGACAAGCCATCACATCGTCGGGTAGAGGAGTTTTTGCTAACCTACGGCGATCTCCCTGCCGCACAGGGACTCAGGAACACCTGGCTGCGCCGCCTTGCACGGGAACAACAGTGGTCCATGCTGCGCAAGAACTACGATGCGGCCAGCCAGGATGCCGGCCTGGACTGCCTGCTGACCAATCAAATGTGGCGCGAAGGTGAAGTCACCAAAGCCATGCAGCGAGCAACCGAGCTCTGGACCGTCGGTCGCTCACAGCCGAAGGAATGCGATCCGCTGTTCGAGCGCTGGATGAACGCCGGAGGGCTTACTTCAGAGGTCGTCTGGCAGCGCATCAGGCTGGCTTTGCTGTATCGTCAGGATGCTCTGGCGCATTACCTGGTGCGACAGATGCCGGAGCAAACCACCCTCGCACAACGATTCGTGGATACGGCCACCAAGCCCAGCCGGTTAAGCCAGACGGCCAACTACCGGCCGAGCGGCAGCCAGCCACCCATCAAGCTGGCCGATATAGTGACCGTAGCGTTGCGCCGCATGGGCCGCGACGACCCTGCCGCAGCCATGGCGCTGTGGCCGCTCTATCGCGATCTGCCGTTCGCCAGCACCGACCGCCTGGCAATCACCCGCGACATAGGGGTGCGCATGGCGAAACGTCACAACCCAGACGCATTGGCGTTCATGGCGGCCAACGACCCCAACATGGAAGACGATCAGGTCAGTGAATGGCGCATCCGCCTCGCGCTACGAACCCAGCAGTGGGATATCGCCCAACGGTTGACCCAGGCAATGCCTGAAACAATGCAGCAGCAAAGCCGCTGGCGCTACTGGAAGATCCGTAGCGCTCAACTGGCCTCGCCGCAGGATGAACTCAAATCCGAGTACGCCAAGCTTGCAGAGGAACGGGATTTCTATGGCTTCATTGCTGCGGAACGCAGCCGTCAGCCCTATGCTCTGAATCACCAGCCCGCCAAAGTTGACGCTGAAGTAGAAGCCAAGGTTGCTCAGACCGGTGGCATTCGTCGCGCCAAGGAATTTCTGGCGCGTGGAGAAGTGGTCGACGCACGCCGCGAGTGGTATCACGTGGGCCAACAGTTCAGTCGCGATGAGCTGATTGCCCAGGCAATCATGGCGAACGAGATGCAATGGTATTTTCCGGCTATCCGGGGCATCAGCCTGGCGCAGTACTGGGATGACCTGGACATTCGTTTTCCGCTGGCCTACCAGGAGCCAATCACTCAACAGGCAAAAGTCCGGCAGTTGAATTCGCCATGGGTCTACGCCATCACCCGTCAGGAAAGCGCGTTCATGGCTGACGTTCGCTCGCACGCCGGAGCCACAGGGCTGATGCAACTGATGCCCGGTACCGCGCGGGAAACAGCCAAGCGTTATGGAATACCCCTTGGCAATCCGAATGATGTATTGATTCCGGAGCGCAACATCGCACTGGGAACGGCCTATCTTTCACAGCTACATAAACAGTTCAAAGGCAACCGGGTTCTAGCGTCCGCAGCTTATAACGCCGGCCCCGGCCGGGTCCGCCAATGGACCAGAGAGATCGACGGCATACCGGCCGATGTCTGGATAGAAGCCATACCCTTCGACGAGACACGGCAGTACGTGCAGAGCGTTCTGACCTATGCCGTAATATATGGAGACAAGCTGGGAATCAAACAGCCCGTGATGGAGCCACACGAGCAGTATCTTGAAGCGCCCTGAAACCAGGGCGCCAAAGGGTAGCGAAAGAGTCAATCAGCCAGAAGTTTGAGCCGCTCGCGCACGACTTCGACCAACTGATCGGGCTGAAATTTGGACAGGAATCCATCGCAGCCCACTTTTTCCACCATCGCTTTGTTGAAATTGCCGGACAGCGAAGTGTGCAGCACGACAAACAGATCCTTGAGACGCGGGTCCTTGCGGATTTCGGCCGTCAAGCGATAGCCATCCATTTCCGGCATCTCAGCGTCGGTGATGACCATTAGCAGTCGTTCGGAAATATTTTCATCTTCATCTGCCCAGGTCTGTAGCGTGTTCAAGGCGCGCAGGCCATCGGTCTCGACGTGCATGGTCAGGTTCAGCTGCGAAAGCGTCTCGCGCAATTGGTTGATGCCGGTAGGGGAATCATCCACCAGCAGCACTTCCCTGCCCCGCGCCTTGTTCAACAACGCTTCGTCCAGCAGGCCCTCGCTGACTCGCGTATTGAACGGCACGATTTCAGCCAGCACCTTCTCAACATCAATGATTTCGACCAACCGTTGATCATCCAACCTGGTAATAGCGGTCAGGTAGTGTGAACGACCCGCACCGCGTGGCGGCGGCTGCACGGTATCCCAGTTCAGGTTCATGATGCGGTCGACACTGCCAACCAGAAAGGCCTGCACGGAACGATTGTATTCCGTCACGATGATGGTGCTTTGCGGACTGACTGCCTGCGGCCGCAGCCCAATGGCGCCGGACAGATCAATAACCGGGATGGTTTGCCCGCGCAGATGGATGACACCGACCACGTGCGGATGACGCTGCGGCATCTCGGTTAACCGAGGCAACTGCAGCACTTCGCGGATCTTGAACACGTTGAGGGCAAACAGCTGTTGCCCGGCGAGTCTGAACAGCAGGATTTCCAGTCGGTTTTCACCTACCAGACGGGTTCGCTGATTGACGGTATCCAGAACTCCAGCCATGGTGTGCCTCGCAAATTGTCATCAGGTGAGTCGCCACCTGTCCTATTTGCAGTGTACCCATTCGGCGCGGGTAATACAGCACCCGCGCCCTTGGCCGGCGAATCAATAAAAGGCGTTTTCGGTCACGGTATGGTCTGTTACATCGCGTACGCCGGTAAGCTCGGGGATCCGCGCAACCAACGTCTTCTCGATGCCCTCCTTCAGCGTTACGTCAACCATCCCGCAACCCTGGCAGCCGCCACCGAACTGGAGAATGGCGATGCCGTTTTCCACTACATCTATCAGTTTGACCTCACCGCCATGACTCGCAAGGCCAGGGTTGATCTCGGTCTGCAACAGATAATTGATGCGCTCATTCAACGGGCTGTCGTCGTTGACCATAGGCACCTTGGCATTCGGCGCCTTGATCGTAAGCTGCCCGCCCATACGGTCGGTAGCATAGTCAACGACTGCGTCTTCCAGGAACGGCTCGCTAACAGCGTCAACCCAGACTCCAAAGGAGTTCAGCTTGATAACCCGGTCTTCCGGTTTCTCTTCACCCGGCTTGCAATAGGCGATGCAGGTTTCCGCATAAGACGTACCCGGCTGGGTGATAAAAACCCGAATGCCGATACCGGGCGTTTCCTGTTTCGCCAACAACTCGGCCAGATAAACTTCGGCTGCTTCGGTAAGATGGATGCCTGCCATGAAATGCCTCTTGCACAGTGACTTTATGGCGCCATTGTACGGGATTGAGGCCAGCGGATAAAGACATACCTTTTTAGTAGGGTATTACCCGATTTTTCATCCGCTCAACCCCCCAGAGCGGAAATGAGCGCCTGGTTAAAGGCCGGAATATCGTCAGGCTTGCGGCTGCTGATAAGATTGCCGTCGGTCACCACTTCTTCGTCAACCCATTGGGCGCCGGCGTTACGCAAATCATCAGCAAGCGATGGCCAGCTGGTCATCCGCTTCCCTTTCACCACTCCAGTTGAAGCGAGAATCCAACCGCCGTGACAAATCACCGCGATGGGTTTGCCCGCCTTGGCAGCGTCTTTGACCAAGGACTGGGCATTCTTGTCCAGGCGAATATTGTCCCCATTCACCACTCCGCCGGGCAAAACGATGGCGTCGTAATCGCCAACATGTGCGTTTTCGAAGGTCTGGGCGACGGCAAAGGAGTCGGCCGGAGTGGTGTGATTCCAGCCCTTAACCTCGCCCTTGTCCGCAGAGAGTATGTCCGCGACGGCGCCAAGCTTTTCCAGCGCGTCCTTGGGGCCGGTCAGCTCCACCTGCTCAAAACCGTCGGTAACCAATAGTGCGACCCGCTTGCCATTTAAAGAGTTGCTCATATAAATCTCCACCGCAGTTCGTGTTCAGATTACGACCGGCCGCAGGAAGAAAGTTCAAGTTGCAAGGGGTACGGCGACCCTCAGACATTCAGTGTTGGGACAGCTTCTGCTAAGCTAGCCGGCTTCTCAGCGTGAAATCCCCGGAGTATTGATGCTTGATCTAACCGCTCGTCTGACCGCCCTGCATGAGGCGTTGCGCCAGCGCATCCTGATTCTTGATGGCGGCATGGGGACGATGATTCAAAGCTACCGGCTGGAAGAGGCCGATTTTCGCGGTGACCGTTTCGCCGACTGGCCTTCAGACTTGAAAGGCAACAATGACCTTCTGGTACTCACGCGTCCCGATGCCATTGGCGCGATGGAAAAAGCCTATCTTGATGCTGGCGCCGACATTATCGAGACGAACACCTTCAATTCCACCCGTGTATCCCAGGCTGACTACGGGATGCAGGAAATCTCCTACGAGCTGAACCTTGAAGGGGCACGTCTGGCTCGTCGCATCTGCGATGAAAAAACCGCCGAAACCCCTGATCGCCCGCGCTTTGTAGCCGGCGTACTAGGCCCGACTAGCCGTACCTGCTCAATATCGCCTGACGTGAACAACCCGGGGTTTCGCAACGTTAGCTTCGATGAGCTGGTCGAGAATTATGTGGAGTCCACCCGGGGCTTGATCGAGGGCGGCGCCGACCTGATATTGATAGAAACCATCTTTGACACCCTGAACGCCAAAGCCGCGATCTTCGCTGTCCAGCAAGTCTTCGAAGACACCGGCATCGAACTGCCGATCATGATCTCAGGCACCATTACCGATGCCTCCGGACGCACGCTATCCGGCCAGACCACCGAGGCTTTCTGGAACTCGGTGCGTCATGCCAAGCCCGTTTCCGTAGGCCTGAACTGCGCGCTGGGCGCCAAAGAGCTGCGCCCCTATCTGGAAGAGCTTTCACAAAAAGCTGAGACGCATATTTCTGCACACCCCAACGCCGGTCTGCCCAACGAATTTGGCGAATACGACGAAACCGCAACCGAAATGGCAGAGGTCGTTGAAGAATTTGCCGCCGCTGGCTTTCTGAATATTGTGGGCGGTTGCTGCGGGACTACACCCGATCACATCCGGGCGATTGCCGAGGTCGTCGCCAAGTATCCGCCCCGCGCCATTCCGGATATTCCCAAAGCCTGCCGCTTGTCTGGTCTCGAGCCTTTTACCATCGACCGCAACTCGCTATTCGTCAACGTCGGAGAACGCACCAATATCACTGGCTCAGCCAGATTCGCCAGGCTGATCCGCGAGGACAATTACACCGAAGCCCTCGACGTAGCGTTGCAGCAAGTGGAGGCCGGCGCCCAGATCATCGACATCAATATGGATGAGGGCATGCTGGACTCGAAGGCGGCGATGGTCACCTTCCTCAACCTGATAGCTGGCGAGCCGGACATTTCCCGCGTACCAATCATGATCGATTCTTCTAAATGGGAAGTGATCGAAGCTGGGCTGAAATGCATCCAGGGCAAGGGGATTGTCAATTCGATCTCGATGAAGGAAGGCGTCGAACAGTTCAAACAGCAGGCGCGGCTGTGCAAGCGCTACGGCGCAGCGGTGGTGGTCATGGCCTTTGACGAGAAAGGCCAGGCAGACACGGAAACGCGCAAGAAAGAAATCTGCAAGCGCTCCTACGACATCCTGGTCGACGAGGTCGGCTTTCCGCCAGAAGACATCATTTTTGACCCCAACATCTTCGCCATCGCTACCGGTATCGAGGAGCACAACAATTACGCGGTCGATTTCATCAATGCCTGCGCCTATATTCGCGACAACCTTCCCTATGCGCTGACCTCTGGCGGCGTGTCGAACGTATCGTTCTCGTTCCGGGGCAACAATCCGGTACGCGAAGCCATCCATTCGGTCTTCCTGTTCCATGCGATCAAAGCTGGCCTGACCATGGGTATCGTCAACGCCGGGCAGTTGGAGATCTACGACGAGATTCCCAAGGAGCTCCGTGACTGCGTGGAGGACGTGGTTCGCAACCGCAACGCGAACGGGACAGAGGCACTGTTGGAGATAGCCGACAAGTACAAGGGCGACGGCAGCGTCAAGGAAGCCGAGACCGAGGAATGGCGCGGCTGGAACGTCAACAAGCGGCTCGAGCACTCCCTGGTGAAAGGCATAACCGCCTGGATCGTCGAGGATACTGAAGAGGCTCGCCAGCAGTGTGTGCGCCCCATTGAGGTAATTGAAGGTCCGTTGATGTCCGGCATGAATATCGTCGGAGACCTGTTCGGGTCCGGGAAGATGTTCCTGCCCCAGGTCGTCAAATCCGCCCGAGTGATGAAACAGGCGGTGGCTCACCTGATTCCATTTATCGAGGCGGAAAAGGGCGACAAGCCCGAGGCCAAGGGCAAGATCCTCATGGCTACGGTTAAGGGTGACGTACATGACATCGGCAAGAACATCGTTGGCGTGGTGCTTGGCTGCAACGGCTATGACGTGGTCGACATGGGCGTGATGGTTCCCGCAGAGAAAATCCTGCAAACGGCCATTGCCGAGAAGTGCGACATCATCGGCCTCTCCGGTCTGATTACCCCTTCGCTGGACGAGATGGTCCATGTCGCCAAGGAAATGCAGCGCCAGGGCTTCACCCTGCCGCTCATGATTGGCGGCGCAACGACCTCCAAGGCGCATACGGCAGTCAAAATCGACCCGCACTACAAGAACGACGCGGTGATATACGTCACCGATGCTTCCCGCGCCGTGGGTGTAGCAACTAGCCTGCTGTCCAAGGAAATCAAGCCTGACTATGTCGCCAAGATTCGAGAAGATTACGCCGTGGTTCGTGAGCGCACCGCCAACCGCAGCGCCCGCACCGAACGACTGCCCTATGCCAAGGCGATCAGCAACAAACTGCAGCTGGATTGGGAGAGCTACACCCCCCCTGCCCCGACGTTCACCGGCCCAAGGCTGCTGGAAAATATCGATCTGGAGGAGCTCGTCGAGTATATCGACTGGACGCCGTTTTTCATTGCCTGGGATCTGGCAGGAAAGTATCCGCGCATTCTGGATGACCAAGTAGTTGGCGAAGCGGCCCGTTCACTGTTCGCTGACGCACAGGGGATACTGCGCAAGCTCATTGACGAAAAGCTGATTCAGGCCCGAGCGGTTTTCGGTTTCTGGCCCGCCAATCAGATAAACGAAGACGACATCGCCGTGTATGGCGAAAGCGGGAAGCAACTGGCTACGCTACACCAGCTACGCCAGCAGATTGTCAAACCCGACGCCAAGCCCAATCTCTGCCTGGCCGATTTCGTCGCGCCTGAAGGCAGCGGCAAGACGGACTACATCGGCGGCTTTATAACCACGGCCGGCATAGGTGCCGAAGAGGTGGCCAAGGCTTACGAAGCCAAAGGTGATGACTACAATGCGATCATGGTGAAGGCCTTAGCGGACCGTTTGGCTGAGGCCTGCGCCGAATGGCTTCACGCCCGGGTACGTAAAGAGCACTGGGGTTATGATCGGGATGAACAACTGAATGGCGACGACCTGATCCGAGAAAAATACCGTGGTATTCGCCCTGCCCCTGGCTATCCGGCCTGCCCTGATCATACGGAAAAAGCTACCCTGTTCCGACTGCTTGATGCAGACAACATTTCCGGCGTAACGCTTACGGAACATTTCGCCATGTTCCCGACGGCGGCCGTAAGTGGCTGGTATTTTGCGCACCCGCAGAGCCAGTATTTCGCGGTGGGGAAGATAGACAAGGATCAGGTCGAATCCTACAGCCAGCGCAAGGGCCAGCCTGTGGCTGTGAGCGAGCGCTGGCTATCACCTAACCTCGGATACGACGCCTGATTAATGGCTCGAGACGACCAAGCGACGAGGTAATCATGACAGGCGAGAAGCACGACACACACAAAAAAGACACTGAAGGGATGAGCTTTCGCGACACACTGGTAAGCGTTTTATTTGCGGCGCTAGGCGTTCAAAGCAGCAAATCAAGGGAGCGGGATTTCACTAAAGGCAAGCCAAGCCATTTCATTATGCTGGGCATTGCCTTTACGGGTGTTTTCATTCTGGTGATATTGGGAGTGGTAAACCTCGTCCTGCACCTGGCCGAAATCTGATAATTATTGCGTACTTACCCAAAAAACGGCCGTGAGCACCGCGATAAGGATAAATGAAACGGCAGCAAAGGCGTCCAGATGGCTATCCCCCTGCTCGGGGTTTTGAATTTCATGGTCATTCATGGGTGCTATCCTCTTCTTGTTGTTGCGCACTAGCAGTGCGTTGCTTACCCTGCTAGTTAAGACCATCCAGCTTTGAAGTACAAGTGGTGGATTACCACTACTTTTGATCTAAACATATAGATAAACATTCCTTTTGCGCATAACGGAAAACTGCTATTGTCTGCGCGCTTCCTGAGCCCCGCAGGATAAAAGCCATTGTTAGATAAGGGGTCGTTCCGACACCCCAACAACAGGTTGTCAGCATGTATATTTACGATGAGTATGATCAACGGATCGTAGAGGAACGCGTCAAGCAGTTCCGCGATCAGACCCGCCGCTACCTGGCCGGCGAGCTGAGTGATCCGGAATTTTTGCCACTGCGCCTGCAGAACGGCTTGTATGTTCAGCGTTACGCGCCGATGCTGCGTGTCGCAAATCCTTATGGCCTGGTGTCCTCCAGACAGATGCGCAAACTGGCATTCATTGCGCGTGAGTATGACAAGGGCTATGCGCACTTCAGCACGCGCCAGAATATTCAGTTCAACTGGCCAAGCCTGGAAGACGTGCCGGATATTCTTGCCCACCTGGCAGAAGTCCAGAAGCATGCGATCCAAACCAGTGGCAACTGCATCCGCAACACCACCACCGATGAGTTCGCCGGCGTGGCCGCCGACGAACTCGTGGATCCGCGCCCATGGTGTGAAATCATCCGTCAATGGTCCACCTTCCACCCAGAATTCGCCTACCTGCCACGCAAATTCAAGATTGCGGTTAATGGGGCCGTGGAAGATCGCGCTGCTACCGGTGTGCACGACATCGGACTGCACGTCGTGAAAAACGAAGCCGGCGAGATAGGATTCACCGTACTGGTGGGCGGCGGCCTCGGTCGCACACCGATCGTCGGCTCGGTGATACGTGAGTTCCTGCCATGGGAGCATCTGCTCACCTACCTGGACGCCGTTCTGCGTGTATACAACCGCTACGGTCGTCGAGACAACAAGTTCAAGGCTCGCATCAAGATTCTGGTCAAGGCCCTGACCCCTGCCGTATTCGGGGAAAAGGTCGAGGCCGAGTGGGAGCACACCAAGGATGGACCGGGCACGCTTACCGCGGAAGAGGTTGAGCGCGTCGCCGCGCATTTCACCGCGCCCGCCTATGAGACGTTTGCAGGAGACGATAACGACTATCTGGCCAAGCGGCAGAGCGAGAAAGGCTTTAATAACTGGGCCATGCGCAATGTTCATCCGCACAAGGTGCCCGGTTACGCCGCCGTCACGTTGTCGTTGAAGCCTACGGCGGTAGCACCCGGCGATATTACCGATCAACAGATGGACGCCGTGGCCGATCTCGCAGACCGCTACAGCTTTGGCGAGATTCGCGTCACACATCAGCAGAACCTGGTGCTGGCAGACATTCGTCAGAGTGACTTATACGAGCTATGGCAAGTTTGTCGCGAGCTGGGCTTCGCCACCCCCAATATCGGGTTGCTGACCGACATCATCTGCTGCCCCGGCGGTGATTTCTGCTCCCTGGCCAATGCCAAATCGATCCCGATCGCGGAAGCCATTCAGCGTACCTTCGATGATCTGGACTACCTGCACGACATCGGCGAGCTCGATCTGAATATCTCCGGCTGCATGAACGCCTGCGGCCATCACCACGTAGGCCATATCGGCGTGCTCGGGGTGGACAAGAAAGGCGCGGAGTTCTATCAGGTTTCTCTGGGTGGCGACAGCGGCCGTAATGCCGTGATTGGCCAGATTCTCGGGCCATCGTTCGCTGCAGAACAGATGCCTACCGTGATCCAGAATGTTATCGGGGTTTACTTGAACAGCCGTACGCCTGAGGAACAGTTTATCGATACCTATCAGCGTATCGGCATGGCCCCGTTCAAGGAGCGCGTTTATGCAACGAATAATTAAGGACGATCAGGTCGTCGATGAAACCTGGCACCTGCTGTCCAAGGATGCCACGCTCGACGGCCTGTCCAACTGCGATGATCTACTCGTCCCGCTGGCCCTCTGGCTTGATCACGCCCATGCCCTGAAGGCCCGCGACGGTGGGCTGGGTGTCTGGCTGGATAGCGACGAGGAGGTCGAACTGATCGCGAATGACTTGCAGCATTTTCAGGTCATTGCGCTGAACTTTCCGGTGTTCAGCGATGGTCGGCATTACTCCAGCGCTCGTCTTTTGCGCGACCGATATGGCTTCAAGGGAGAAATTCGCGCTATTGGTGACGTGCTTCGCGACCAGTTATTCTTCATGAAACGCTGCGGGTTCGACGCATTTGCCGTGCGCGAAGACCGCGATCCCTATGAAGCACTGGAAAGCCTCAAGGATTTTTCCGAGGTGTACCAGCCGGCGACTGATCAGCCTCTTCCGCTGTTCCGCAGACGCCAGGCCCAGGGATAGTCATCCCTGCAACAGCGTAATCCAACTGGGCTGAGTTCCGAGCCGTAACGGACTCAGCCCAGCGGCTTTAGCTGCCACTTGCGCCACTGCAAGTGCCGAGCCTTTACCTCACTGCAAATTCACAACTACCCTGCCAACCATTTTCCCTGCGATTATCTTTTCAATCTCGCCAGGTAGATCATCGAGCCCTACCTCACGGGAAAGGCTGCTCAGATCCGTCTTCCACTGCACCGACAAGCGGTCCCACATTGAGGCTTTTACCACGAGGGGTTGTTCAACCGAATCGATGCCCATCAGGTTCACGTTGCGCAAAATGAAGGGCAATACGCTCGCCTGGAACTGGACGCCAGCGGTAAGGCCGCAGCAGGCAACGCCAGCGCCGTAGCGCAGGGATTTCACTATATTGAACAGAATATCGCCGCCAACGGTATCGACCGCCCCAGCCCATTGCTCCTTGAGCATAGGCTTTTCCTTGCCCGCTTCAAGCGCTGACCTTTCGATGACCTGTGTAGCGCCGAGTTTCTTCAGGAACTCAGTTTGGGTAGCCTTACCGGTGACGGCGGCTACTTCGTAGCCCAAGCCGGCAAGCATCGCGACCGCGATACTGCCAACACCACCGGTGGCTCCGGTGACAAGCACCGGACCCTGCCCTGGCTGCAGGCCAGCCTGCTCGAGCTTGTCGATGCATAGGGCAGCAGTCAATCCCGCCGTGCCCAGCATCATGCTTTCACGCAACGTCAGACCTGCTGGGCGCTTCAACACCCACCCGGCCGGCACGCGAATATACTGACCGTAGCCGCCCGCAGTGTTCATGCCCAGGTCATAACCGGTCACGATCACCTCATCGCCCACCGCGAGCTCGGATACCGAACTGGCTTCGACGATACCGGCGGCATCGATACCAGGGGTATGCGGATACTGACGGGTTACCCCTTTGTTTCCCGTAGCAGACAAAGCGTCCTTGAAATTCAGCGACGAATACTTGACCCGAATAAGTACTTCACCAACGGGCAAGTCATCGATGTGCCGCAGCGCCACCTGGGAAATATAGCCACCCTCTTTTTCGCTGACTACCAAAGCCTTGAATTCAGACATGCCTTGCTCCTACCAGAAACGTTGATTGTGAAAGCGTGATGCCCAGGTCAGCAGAAGCCGATCGAGGGTGGCCGACAAACCGGAAGACAACTTGTCCTGCATGCGCTTGCGAATCACGTAATGAACTTCAAACACATCGGCCTGCCCGACTCGCTGGCTGATGTATTGATCGCTGGTCTTGATTTCATCCGCGAGCTGATTATCCACTGCCTCCAGACCAAACCAGACCTCGCCCGTGGCGACTGCCTCAACATCAAGTGACGGACGATAGCGTCCGACGAAGCCCTTGAAAAGCCGATGAATATTTTCCAGATCTTCCTGGAATTTCTCCCGGCCTTTCTCGCTATTTTCTCCAAACAAGGTCAGCGTACGCTTGTACTCCCCTGCCGTCAGCATCTCGTAGTCGATATCATGCTTTCGTAGTATGCGGTTGAAGTTGGGGATTTGCGCCACCACACCTATCGAACCAAGCATCGCGAAGGGTGCTGCCAGTATTCGATCAGCTATACAGGCCATCATGTATCCGCCGCTCGCTGCCACCTTATCGACGCAAACGGTAAGCGGTACTCCTGCATCCCGAACACGGGTTAGTTGGGAGGCAGCCAGCCCATAAGCGTGAACCATTCCGCCGCCGCTCTCCAGCTTGACCACTATTTCGTCCTGCGGGGTGGCCAGTTCCAGAACAGCCGTTACCTCCTGACGAAGGTTTTCAAGGGCACTGGCCTTGATATCCCCATTGAAATTCAACACGAACACCCTGGACCGTTCCGACCCAGCCTTGGAATTTGCCTTGTCCGCCAGCTTGCGAGCTTTGTGCATCGCCTTGAAGGCCGGTTTATCCAGCACGGCCTGGCCCAGCCGCTCTGTCATGCGGGCCAGTTGGGCGTTCAACTTATTCACCGTCAGGGTGCCTTCCGCGCGCCTGTTTTTGCCTTTCAATGAGGCAATCATCGCGATAATCAACAGCACAACCACCAGCACCGTCACAGCTTTCGCCAAGAACAAACCATATTCTGCTAGCCATTCCACAGACATCACTCCAAGGTCAAAATAATTGGCCTCCAGCATACAGGATGAATCCGTCAGCCGGCAGGATACGGATCGGGGATGATTCAAACGAGCGTATGATTTTGGTTGACAGCGCCAATACCTCCCCATACCCTCATGACTGATTCAAATAAGGGTAAACAACGTGGGTAGTATTTATCTGATCAGGCATGGACAAGCGTCCCTCGGAGCAGCAGATTACGACGTGCTTTCCCCCATCGGGATCGAACAATCCAAGCTGCTCGGCCAGCATTTCGATCAGTTGGGCGTAACATTTGACCGTTGCGTTGCCGGACAGATGCTGCGCCAGATCGATACCGGCAAGCATGCATTGGCTGCGATGCCGCACGCACCCACCACGACGATCGATAGTGATCCGGCCTTCAATGAATACCACTCCGACAAGGTGATTGCGACCTATCTGCCGCGCATTATTGAAAGCCAGCCGGACGCGCGGTATTACATCGAGAACGCAGGTCAACACCGCAAGGAATTCCAGGGAATATTCAGCCAGGTAATTACCCACTGGATCACCGACGAGAGTCGTTGCGACACCTGTGAGCCGTGGACCGATTTCGTCGAGCGCGTCCGCGGGGGCCTTGAAAGGGTTCTGGCGGCTGCCGGACGCGGGCAGAACATTGCCATCTTCACGTCAGGGGGAGCCATTACCGCCGCCCTGCAACTGATCACGCACATGCCGGCTACCAGCGCCTTCGAGCTGAACTGGCAAATCGTGAATACTTCTGTAAGCCGTCTACAATACGGTAAAGGCAAGCTCAGCCTGGCCTCGTTCAACGGCCAAGCTCATCTTGATCTGCACAAGCGCGCGGAATGGCTGACTTACAGATAATTACCCGGCAACGGCTTAACCATTGCCCTACGAACCATCACAATAAGGACCGGCATATGACCACTGTTACAGAGATCATCAACAACATGGAATCCAAGTTCAATCCGGCCGCTGCTCAGGGCGTGGATCTGGTTTTCCAGTTCAACATCGAAGACGACGACAACTTCCATGTTGCTGTCAAAGACGGCACATGCAATGCGGAAAAAGGCGATGCCGCCAACCCTAACGTCACATTGATCATGGACAGCGAAACCCTGTCCGGCGTCATCAGCGGCGAGACTGACGGCATGCAGGCTTTCATGGCTGGCAAGCTGCGCGCCGAAGGCGACATGATGCTGGCGCTCAAGCTGGGCGAACTGTTTCCAGCCTGATTCGCGGCTGTACTAGCAAAAAACCGGAGCCACTGCTCCGGTTTTTTGTGTCCTGATGGCAAGACCAGCCACTGCCAAACTAGACGCGTGCAGGACCACTATTCAGATTCAACCCAGGCCTGCGCCTGTAGCCATTGATCCAGCCAATCGATACCCAACACCCAGCCTGATAACACGATTCAAACACTCGTTTGAGCTTGTGACCGCAGCAAGCCTGCATTAGATTAGCTGATTGTTCATGTCCATCATCATAAGGAATGCCATGACCCTTACAGACCAGGCCAGCACCATCCGCGAAGGCGAGGAGCTGGATGTTCAGGCAGTCGACACGTATTTGAAGAGCCAGATTGAAGGCCTCGAAGGCACACCTGCGATCCGCCAGTTCCCCGGGGGCGCTTCCAACCTCACCTACCTGGTCGCTTATCCGGACAAGGAATTCGTGTTGCGCCGCCCTCCCTTCGGCAAGAAGGCAAAGTCTGCCCACGACATGGGCCGCGAGTTTCGCATTCTGAATCAGTTGAAGGATGGCTTCCCCTATTGCCCCAAAGCCTATGCGCATTGCACTGACGAGTCAGTGCTGGGCTGCGAATTTTACGTGATGGAGCGGGTAAACGGCATCATTCTGCGCTCCGAGCTGCCCCCTGAACTGGGGCTGGATGAACAGAAAACCCGTGAGCTTTGCCAGAGCTTTATCGATAAATTCGTGGATCTGCATAATGTTGACTACGCAGCCTGCGGGTTGTCTGATCTGGGCAAACCCGAAGGCTACGTCAAACGCCAAATTGAAGGATGGATCGACCGTTACCAGAAAGCCGCGACGCCGGACGCTCCAACCTGGGAACCGGTCATGGCGTGGTTACGAGAGAAGATGCCTGCTGACCACCACAAGCCAGGCATTGTTCACAATGACTATCGCTTCGACAATGTGATTCTCGACCCGCAAAGCCCGATGGATATCATCGGTGTGCTGGACTGGGAGATGACCACTATTGGCGATCCGTTAATGGACCTGGGCAACACCCTCGCCTATTGGATCGAAGCCGGCGATCCACAACCGTTGCAGCTCATTCGCCGTCAGCCGAGCCATGCGCCGGGAATGCTCACCCGTCAGGAATTCGCGGATTATTATGCGGAGAAAGCCGGGATAGAAATAAGCAACCTGGACTACTACTACACCTACGGCTTGTTCCGCCTGGCGGGCATTGTTCAGCAGATCTATTACCGTTTTTATCATGGCCAGACCCAGGACAAGCGTTTCGGGCAATTCATTCACATGAACAAGCTGCTTGAACAGGTCAGCTTGTCAGTCATCAATAAATCAGCGCTGTAAGCGCACCATACAAGGACCTTTTCATGCAAAAGACTCAATTGTTCGATCTGGATGGCAAAGTAGCGCTGGTAACTGGTGCCAGCCGGGGCATCGGCGAAGCCATCGCCAAACTGTTGGCCCAGCAAGGCGCGCACGTTATCGTTTCCAGTCGCAAAATCGACGGATGCCAGGCGGTGGCAGACGCTATCGTCGCAGCGGGTGGCAAGGCGTCGGCCATTGCCTGTCATATCGGCGAGATGGGCCAGATCACTGATGCCATGTCCAAAATCCGTAGCGATTTCGGCAAGCTGGATATTCTGGTGAACAATGCTGCGACCAACCCTTTCTTCGGGAACGTCCTCGATACTGACCTGAGCGCCTTTCAGAAGACCGTCGACGTCAATATCCGCGGGTATTTCTACATGTCCGTTGAAGCCGGCAAGCTTATGCGCGAAAACGGTGGCGGCGCTATTTTGAACGTCGCGTCGGTCAATGGCGTGGTGCCGGGCGACATGCAGGGCATCTATTCCATTACCAAAGCGGCGGTCATTAACATGACCAAAGTCTTCGCCAAGGAATGCGCCCAGTTCGGCATTCGCTGCAACGCGTTGTTGCCAGGCCTGACCGATACCAAGTTTGCGTCTGCCCTGACCACCAATGACTCGATTTTAAAGCATGCACTGCAGCGCATTCCGCTGCGTCGTGCCGCTGATCCCACCGAGATGGCGGGGACTGTCCTTTATCTTGTAAGCGAAGCGTCCAGCTACACTACGGGTGCGGCGATCAACGTCGACGGCGGCCTGCTGTCCTGAAGGGTAGACCCCGGTCCGCTAGCGGGCCGGGGGCATTGCTCTACTCGAAGCGCTTGAGCGCCTTCGCAGCAACCGGATTCAGCGGGATAGGAGTCAATCCGGTAGAACCAATCTCCACGGCAAACCGGGCTCCTTGGACCATCGGCATGAAACGCAGGCTAAAGGCATCGGCCTCCACCAGCATCGGATTATTCAACTGATCCAGCCAGCACCAGAAATCCCGCCACCTGGGAGTCTCATGCAACGTACTGACGGCAGTCAGTGACCTGTCGCGCTGTTGTTCCAATGCCAGATAACGTCCTGCAAGTTTGTTCAGGCGGTAGCCATCGGCCAATCCCAGGGCCTGTGCGAAGCCGCTCCAGCGCAGAACTTGAGCATTCAGTTCCCACAGATCGCCCTCAAGCTCGATTCGACTGGTGACGCCATCAACCAGGAGCGACGCTTCGAATCGCTGCGGTCCTATTTCCTCCAGCTCCAATATAGCGACCGGCAACGCGGTCTCAACGGATTTGAACTGCTGGAGATCCCAGGCCGCAAAAATCAACGCCACACCAAAACCCACCATCAGCATCAGACAGCAGCCCTTAAGCCAGCCGAGCAGCCAGTCCATCCGCCATCCAAAGCGTAAAACCAGAACCACCAACAGCAACGCAAGGCCTACCATCAGGGCCGCCAATCCATAATATTGCATACTTCTCCTTGGGCCAGATCAAGCCGGAATCGGCGGTAAGGGCTGTCCCTCCAAACGGGCGAGGTGGCAGTCGATCAGCCATCGTGAAATGGTGCCCCGCGGCGGAATACCAGGCAGTTGGCTCACCGGCCACCAATGGGCTTCTTCGATTTCACCTGGCTGCGGGATTATGTCGCCACTGACATAACGGGCATGAAAGCCGAGCATCAATGAATTGGGAAACGGCCAGTTCTGGCTGCCTAGATATTCAAGCTGATCGACCTCCAGATTGACCTCTTCCTTGACCTCACGGTGAAGGCACTCTTCAACCGATTCGCCTGGCTCGATGAATCCAGCCAGCGTACTGAAGAAGCCCGCCCGGAAATGCGGAGACCGGGCAAGCAGAATCTCGTCGCCGCGGCTGATGAGTACAATTATGCAGGGAGATAATTTCGGATACTGCCGCAGACTGCAGGCCTCGCACTCCATTGCGCGCTCATCAACACGGGCCCGCATGCCCTGCCCGCAACGCCCACAGAAGCGATGGGTGTCGTGCCAGGCGTCCAACTGTTGAGCCAATCCCAGAACTCTGAACGTGACGTCGTCTATCTGGCCGATCAACCCGCGCAAACCATGCCAGCTTACGCCCGGCAGATCGGCCGGCTGGCTGAGACGCACCAACTGGCACGGCTTACCGTCAAGGTGGCCAAGCATAAGCGCAAATTCAACATCACCCAGATAACGTGCCACGTCGGGATCATGCAGCAGTCGCCCTTCATACATCGCGAAGCTTTGTTGATGGTAAAGAATCACCAGGCCATCAGCGTTTTGCTCAACGCCGCTACTAGCCGGAATGAAGCGACCGGAAGGTGGACGCATTACTAAGCCTCACTGATCTTGTAGCCAAGTTCCGCCAGACTGTCCTCTGCCAGAGTCAGTACGTCTGCGGTAGCGACCGTGGAGCGCTCGGCTGATTCAAGGTAGAACTCGATGCCGGTCAGAGCATCCGCCAGAACTTCAAGCTGTTGTGGTTGTGGCACTTCCTTGCGATCCAGCATGCTTTCCTGAATAAAGCGGGCCGCCAGGTGGATGATCGATGCGGCCCTGGTCATGCCGAGGAATATAAGCCCTCCACGTACCGTTTCGAGCGAGCCGGGCACATTCATCAAATGCATGGGGTCATTACCAGATTCCATGTAAGCGGTGATCGAGCGCTTGGCAAGTGCCAGTCCCGCCTGCGATTCCTCTATAAGCACTATTCGCGCTTCTTTAAGTTCGACAGGCTCACCACTGTCATCTCCTCCGGCTCCGGACTTGCCGGCTTCTCCCTGCCCGTCCAGACGGTTGACCGCCGTTTCCGCCTGCAGCACCGCGTCGGCCACCTGTTCAAGAACAGAATTATCGACAGCTTGCCAATTTTCCAGCTTGGCGGCGGCGGCCTGAATTGCCACCGAGACGGTTTGCAGGTCGAGCATTCCCAGGGTTTTCCAGAGACGCTGCAAGGCCAGGCCGAGCGTCTCGAAGGACTGTTCCGGGTCACTCGCGTTACGAGCCAGGAGATCCAGCAGATCCTTGATCGCCGTCAGCTCCTCGCGCAGGGCTTCGGCGACCGAACGCATGACATCGACCCCAGGGCCGCGCAGGCGGTCGAACGCCTGCAACAGTTCAAGCTCGGTGAAACCGGGGTGCGGCAGACTGAAAGCGGTTTTTACCTCCGCACATCGATGGCAGTCGGGCCCGGCCAGTGCGACCAGATAAAGGAGCTCTCCCAACAACTGCACTGGCGGCGCATCGACTGGTACCTTGCCAAATCCACTGCGTTTCTTGACCTCACGGTCAACCTGGGCGAACAGACGCTTGCGTGGAGCCGTGATATGCAACGGTGTTTCTTCAATGGCTTCAAGCGCAGCTGAGGCTACCCAGCACAGGGTCGCGGCGGTGCTTTCCAGGTGCGCTTCCCAGCGCTGCAAGGCCCGCTGGAGTAACGGTGTGGAGGCAGCGATGCCATCGTCCCGAATCAGCGCAAGGAGGCCCAACTGGTACATCTGACGCAGACGATTGAATGCACGCTGCTCCATCACCACGTCCGCGCCAGGACGTACAGAGGCGGGCAACGTACCTATATCAAGCGCGAAGAAATGACTTTCGCCGAAGGGGCCAACTTCAGCCCGATGCTTGCGCAGATCATTGATGGCAGGCAACAACAACTCGGGACGCTCACACCCCTGATGTCTACATTGCTCCAGATATCGCTCAAGTAGAAAAAGGCTGTCGCACAAGGATGACAATGGCGCGTTCCGCTCCGTGCCATCGTGTTCTGGAACATCAGTGGCCAGCGCGACCATCTCGTCCAACAGAACGGCAGCACCCTCCAGTTCGATAAGTTCGAATGTGCCCCGCAGTTGTTGCAGACCCTCAATAGCCTGCTGAAGAAGGCTACCGTTGTGGCGGTCTTCAAGGAACTGCTGAAGCAGATCTTCCACTTCACCCATGCTGGCGAAGAGTTCATCCCTGACAAGATCAAGTGATGTGGCACCCGTTAACATCGCATTCCGTCTCCCCATCGTCCCTGCAAACAGACTGTTGTCTCAGTCCGCGAAGTCAGCAGTCTTCTTGGTCATGTGAGCAGTCATCGCAATCTTCAGATCGTCAGACTGCAGCATAGCCGCATTCCAGCTGGCAATATAGTTGAGCCCGTCGTCCACACTGTGGTCGCGGGCGTAACGTATCATTTCCTTGGTACCGCGAACGGCAAGTGGCGATTTGGCGGCAATCTCGCCAGCCAGTGACATTACGCCTGCAAGGAGTGTTGCGGGTGAAGCATACAGCCTGTTGACCAAGCCGATTCTGGCAGCCTCGACCCCGTCAAAGGCCCGACCTGTATAAGCAAGCTCTCGCATCATGCCATCGCCGATCAGGTGCGGCAATCGTTGCAATGTGCCCACGTCCGCAGCCATGCCCATGTCGATCTCCTTGATGGAGAAATGCGCATCCTCCGTGGCGTAACGCATGTCGCATGCTGAAACCAGATCGATTGCGCCGCCGATGCAGTATCCATGGATCGCAGCGATGACTGGTTTTCGGCAGTGGTCGATCGCATTGAAGGAAGCCTGCAGACGGAGAATATTTCTGCGTATGAGCTCGGCATTACGTCCGATGTCCGCGGTCATCTGATTGGCCGCCTGGGCTAGCAGCGTCAGATCGATCCCGGCGGAAAAATGTTTACCCGCGCCGGAAATTACCACAACTCGTACAGCGTCGGTCTGATCTATCCAGTCAAACACCTCAATCACCTCGTCCCAGAACGCCGCGTTCATGGCGTTGACCTTGTCTGGACGATTGATTTGCACGTGTACTATCTTGCCGAGCTGTTCTACCAGCAAAGTCTGACACTCAGGCATTTAATGGCTACTCCTTCAGGGGCATTGCAGCGTCATGAGCGTGACATCACCGCAGCCGACCGGCCCGTTCGCTTATTTTTGTAAGTCTTGACCGGACTATATCAAGCTCCGCAGCCAAAGGCATGCCTGAAAAAGGTGCACGACCTAGTTTAGCAATGAATTCTGCCGGGCTTAGGAAGGGGGAGCTTATACATAGCCGTGAATCGCTGAACCCAGCCTGTCAGTCGGCGGGCGCTCCGTTCCACAAGGCGAAGCCGGCCGTCTTCTCGATCGCGGCAAGCCGTTCGGCATGGGCAACGAGGTCTTCTTCGCTGGCCTGTATGATCTTCAGTCGCGGGCGAGTCTCAGGATCCAGCCGGCGAATAATACCGATACCATCGCCGTCGCTGTCCTGCTCGGCGCCCTGGCCTGCCAGGGACAGGGCTGTCTGGCCACCTGTCATGATCAGATAGACATCTGCCAGGATCTCGGCATCCAGCAAGGCGCCGTGCAGGTCACGCTGGGAGTTGTCTACTCCGTACCGCTTGCACAGAGCATCCAGACTGTTGCGCTGACCAGGATGCTTCTCCCGCGCCATCAGCAGCGTATCGACAACGCCGCAATAATCGGCCATCTCGCCGTGACCGGCATTCAAGCGCGATAGTTCTGCGTTCAGAAAGCCGACGTCGAAGGCGGCGTTGTGAATAACCAGGCGAGCGCCGTTGACGAACTGCATGAAGTCGTCGACGACGTCAGCGAAGAGCGGCTTGTCCGTCAGAAATTCGTCGCTGATGCCATGCACGGCGAAGGCGCCCTCGTCGACCTCCCGCTGCGGATTGATGTAAACATGAAAATGGCGTCCAGTAAGACGTCTGTCGAGCAGTTCCACGCAGCCGATTTCGATGATCCGGTGGCCTTCCCTCACCTCAATACCGGTCGTTTCGGTATCCAGCACCACTTCACGCATTTTGTGTGCTCCGCCCTGCCAACACCTGTTCCACACCCAGATTCGCCAGTTCGTCAGCCAGCTCGTTTTCCGGATGGCCGCTATGCCCCTTGACCCAGCGCCATTCGACCTGATGCTGGTTCACCAGTTCATCGAGCTCCTTCCACAGGTCCACGTTTTTTACCGGCTGCTTGCTCGCGGTTTTCCAGCCACGCTTCTTCCAATTCGGCATCCATTCGCGAATGCCCTTCATCACATATTCCGAATCAGTGGTCAGCAACACGTTCGCCTGTTTCTTCAGCGCCTGGAGGCCACGAATCGCGGCGGTGAGCTCCATGCGGTTGTTGGTCGTCTGCAGCTCGCCGCCAAACAGAGTCTTTTCATGCTCGCCAAGCCGCAACAACACCCCCCACCCGCCAGGGCCTGGGTTTCCTTTGCAGGCTCCGTCGGTAAAAATCTCGATTGTATGACTCATTTATCGTTCCGTTTATGCGCTCGGCGACTGCCTGCTACCAGGGGCGGCAGCGTCAATGCGGGGAAGACCCTGCCACGTTCGCGCTTCGGCGTGACTCCGAGCACCTGGCGGCGGGCCATCAGAAAATAAAAACCACCGTTGGATAACTGATGACGCCTGCCGAAATCTTCAAGACCTTCCAGACGATCCAGCCAACGTTGGGACGCAAGGGGCGGACGATAGCACCCATCTATGCGTTTCTCTACCGCAAAACCCAGTAACTCAAGCCAATCCACCAGTCGTGAAGGACGGACGAAACCGGCCTCACTGAACCAGCCTCGGCCCGCGATGTGGTTCATGCCCCAACTGCTCCATGGATTGAAACCAAAAATCAATAGATGCCCGCCCGCCCGGACGGACTGACTCGCTTCGCGCAAAACGCTACGCGGCGACAGACAGAAATCCAACCCGTGATGCAAAACAACCACGTCCAGCGATTGCGGCGCAAAGGGCCATTGGGTTTCTTCCACTGGAATCGCTGACCGATCGGCAAGCAGGTCCAGCTGCCAGTGATTACGCAGTACGCTTCGCCCCACATCCAGCAGGTCGGGAGAAAGACCGTACTGCACCAGATGTTGCCCGAAACAGCGCTGCAACTGAGTGCGCATCAGCTCTCGTTCGCTGTCCATGAGCATTTGCCCAGGGGGACTGTCAAGCCAGACGCGCGCCACTTTCAACAGCCGGATGAGATCGTCCTGGCTGATCGATCTGGAAATACCTGGAATTGCCATATCGCCTCCGGGGTTGGCTTGATGCGCCCCACCTCCTATAAGATAAAACACAATATCCCAGAAGGCGCGTCCAACATGCCACAGTTCATCGCTTTACCAGCTTTTCAGGATAACTATATATGGCTGATCATCGACGACAATACCAGCCAGGTAGCCGTCGTCGACCCGGGAGACGCCATACCCGTCATCAAGTGGCTGGGCAGACATCCCGAATACAGCCTTTCGACCATGCTGATCACCCACCATCACCGCGACCATACTGGCGGCTTGAGCACAATCAAGGCTGCAACCGGCTGCAAGGTCTTTGGTCCCGCCGACGAACCGGTGCAGGGTCTTGATCGGCTGTTGAGCGACGGCGACGAGGTGTCGCTGTTTGGTGAAAAGGTAAAGGTAATATCAGTACCGGGCCACACCAGCGGCCACATCGCCTTCTTCTGCGATGATGAAAAAGACCCCTGGCTTCTGTGCGGCGACACCTTGTTTGCCGGTGGCTGCGGGCGCCTGTTCGAAGGCACCGCGCAACAGATGCACTCCTCGCTACAACGCCTGGCCGCCCTTCCCGATAACACACTCGTGTACTGCGCCCATGAATATACCCAGGCAAATCTACGCTTTGCCCATGCCGTAGAACCCGACAATCAGGACATAAAGGTGCGTCTTGAGGTAGTAAACGACCTGCGCGCAGCAGGCCGCATGACCCTCCCTTCGACTATCGGACTGGAAAAGCTGACCAACCCCTTCCTGCGTTCCGAGCATCCCGATGTGATCAAAGCAGCGACGAGTCGCGTGCAAGATTCTGTGGAGCCAGGGGAGCAGACATTCGCAAACATCCGCGCCTGGAAAGATAATTTCTGACCGCGCCCTTGATCCTCAGCCCTTCTGTCCCGGTCGTTTCAGCGAACAGGCCGACCGCAAGAAGAGCCAGCTGCGCCGCTACCGTGACCCAGTTCCTTGACCCACCAGGGGTGACTACCTAGAATCGGGCAAATTTTCACGGGCTAGCTCATGTTTATCACCGCCGTCAGCAGGACGACCTCTGCATTTAAAAACGGGCTGTTGGCGCTAGGGCTGCTTACGCTGGCTGGCTGTCAGACGACCTCTGATCACCAGACTGCAAACGATCCGAACGGTATTGGACAGTCCGGTCAGATAGCCAGCTCAGATGCTCGCAAGGCCAAGGCCCTGGCCCGTCTGCAGACCATCGAGTCCAACGAGCCTTATACACTGTGGGCACGTATCCGTAACGGCTTCATGCTGGATCCAGCGGTAATCGACAATCCGCGGATCGATCAGCAGCGTCTGGTGTTTGCCAGCCAGCCTAGATATTTCGAACTGGCCTCAGCGCGCTCGCAGCGATATCTGCACTATGTTGTCGAGCAAATTGACGCAAGAGAGATGCCGCTGGAATTGGCTCTGCTGCCGTTCGTCGAAAGTTCCTACAATCCAATGGCCTATTCAAGTTCCCACGCCGCAGGCCTCTGGCAGTTCATTCCGTCCACCGGAAAAGTGTATTCCTTGCGCCAGGACTGGTGGTATGACGGCCGACGAGACGTCACCGCATCAACCCAGGCTGCGCTGGATTATCTTACCCGGCTCAACAAACTGTTCGATGGCGACTGGCTTCTTGCCATGGCCGCCTATAACTGCGGCGAAGGCTGCGTCGGGCGTGCTATCAAGCGCAACGAAAGCCTGGGATTGCCGACCGATTACTGGAATCTTCAGTTGCCGCGCGAGACCATGAACTACGTGCCAAAACTATTGGCCATGGCGCAAATTATTGAAAGCCCAGCATCGTACAACATGGCACTCCCGGCTCTGGAAGATGCGCCCTACTTCGTTGAGATTACCATTGACGAGCAGTTGGACCTGCATAAGGCGGCTGAGCTGGCCTCCATTTCCACCGAAGAAATACTCAGCCTCAACCCTGCCTTCAAGCAACGCGTTACCGCCCCGCAGGGCCCTTATCAATTACTAGTTCCCGTAGCGACCGCCGAGCAGTTCAGCACAGCGCTCGCGCTGTTACCGGCCGGAGAGCGTGTCAGCTACCAACGCTACAACGTTAGATCCGGCGATACGCTGTCACAAATCGCCAGGCGCTACCAGGTGACTCTTGGGGCTCTGCGAGAAGTGAACAATATAGACGGACACACCATCCGAATCGGCCAGACCCTGATGCTTCCCCACTCGGCCGGCGGCGCGCCTGGGCCTGCGGCGGTGGAAACGCTGACCGCAGCAGACTTTACCTATCAGGTCAAACCCGGTGATAATCTCTGGACTATTGCCAAGCGGCACGGGCTAAGCGTCAGCGCTCTCAGACAGCACAATAGTCTGAGCGGCCCCAACCTTAGCGTAGGGCAAAAGCTTGTGCTTCCAGGCCAGGCTGGCAGCAGCTCGTCGTCGTCGTCGTCGACCCAGGGACGCAAACTGACCTATATCGTCAAGGCTGGCGACTCGCTTTACAGCATCGCCCGGCGCTACAACGTCCAGATCAACAACATAAAAGAATGGAACCAACTGGGGCCTGTGTTACACCCTGGGCAGCAGTTGATCTTGCGTGTACTCTGAGCCGTCTTCGCCCTTCCGTTGATCACCCTAGAATGTTAGCGTGACGACAGACCTTGATTGAACGGCCGCACATGACGCTTTACTGCAAATCCATTCTGGTTTCGTTATTGATGTTCCTGCCGTGGGCGACTGCAAGCGCAACGGTTTACAAGCAGCACGGGTATGCGTTGTACGGCCTACCCAAGTACCCTGCCGATTTCACCCATCTTGATTACGTCAACCCGGATGCGCCCAAGCGGGGCACATTGCGAGTGATGGGCTCCGGCACCTTCAACACGCTCAATCCCTATACGTTGAAAGGAACGAGCCCGGTCAATACCGGCAACTTTGCCCAGTACGGTGTCACCGAGCTCAATGAGCCGTTGATGGTAGGCAGCGGCCTGTACGACCCCTCCGGTGACGAGCCCTACTCCGCCTACGGGTTGATCGCCGAAACGCTGGAATTCTCCGACGACAGGAGCTGGGTGGTTTTCAATTTGAGACCTGAAGCCCGCTTTCACGACGGCACTGCTATAACGGCGCAGGACGTGGCGTTTTCCTATGAAACCCTTAAGGAACAGGGCCACCCGAACTATCGCTCGCTGCTCCAGGAAATACAGCGCGTGGACATCCTGGGGAGCCACCGAATCCGGTTCGTTTTCAATCGCACCAACAATCCGCTGCTCATATTGCGCCTGGGCGAGTTGCCAGTCTTGCCCGAACACTATTGGCAGGATCGTGAGTTCAGCGAGACGACATTCGAGCCCGGACTCAACAGCGGGCCTTACCGTATTACCCATGTACGACCCGGGCGTAGACTGGTTTTCGAACGGGTTGAAGATTACTGGGGCAAAGATCTGCCTATCAATCAGGGCAAGTACAATGTGGACCGCCTGGAGGCAGAATTCTACCGTGACAACAGCGTAGCGTTCGAGGCCTTTAAGGCAGGCGAATTCGACATCTATTTTGATCACAAGGCCAGCAACTGGGCCAATGCCTATGATTTTCCGGCGGTGCATGAGGGTAAAATCGAACAGAGGGCGATCGCGCATGACATCCCCAGCTCGACTCAGGGACTGTTCTTCAATACCCGGCGCTCGCCCTTCGATGAGCGCAAGATACGCCGCGCCCTGGGGATGCTGTTCGACTTCGAATGGTCGAACCGGGTGCTGTTCTACAACGCCTATGAAAGGTCGCTGAGTTATTATCCCAACAGCCCCTTTGCTGCGGCTAATGTCCCGTCCGGCCAGGAATTTCTATATCTGGAACCGTTCAGGGAGCAGCTGGACCCCGAGCTGTTCCGCGAACCTTTCACCCTGCCCATCACTGATGGACGCGGCATACCGCGGTCAACCCTGAGAGAGGCAGTTGACCTATTCGCAGAGGCCGGCTGGACACTTCGTCAAGGGCGCCTTCGGGACGCCGATGGCGATCCGCTGGTGTTTGAAGTACTCCTGGTCAATTCCAGCCTGGAGCGAATCCTGCAACCCTACCGCACCAACCTCGCGCGTCTGGGAATCGATATGCACATTCGTACGGTTGACCGGGCACAGTATAGATCCCGGCTCGACCAGTTCGACTACGACATGATTCTCGCCACTCTCCCACAGGGCCTTTCGCCGGGCATGGAGCAATATGGCTATTTTCATTCCAGCCAGAGGAATGTGCGAGGAGGCAGGAACTATGCGGGAATCGACAATCCCATTGTTGATCAGATGATCGAACATCTGCTGTCGGCATCTACCCGCCCCCAGCAGGTAGCTGCTGCAAAGGCGCTGGATAGGGTTATGCTGTGGGAGCACTATACAATCCCGAACTGGTATATAAACTACCACCGCATAGCTCACCGTTCATGGCTGCAAAGTAAGGAACTACCACCCTATTCGTTGTCCATCCGTAGCTGGTGGATCGATAAATCTGCTGAATAGACGCCAAGGTCGAATGATGCCCCTATGCTGAAAACATTAATCGGATGCTGTGCTCTATTACTTGCTGTGGCGGCCCAGGCCGACCCGTCATCCGGCAGTCATGCTTTGACCCTTTACGGGGAGCCACCAAAGTACCCGGCGAATTTTGACCACTTCGAGTACGTGAATCCGCAGGCACCCAAAGGCGGAGTGCTCAGATTGTCAGGCTTTGGCAGCTTCGACTCGCTCAATGGTTTTATCAGCAAGGGCGCCGCTGCTGACCGGCTCGATCTGCTGTATGACACCCTGACCTTCCACTCGCTGGACGAGCCCTTCACTGAATACGGCCTCCTTGCGGAGCGGATCGAGCGCGCCGACGACAACACCTGGGTTCGCTTTCATTTGCGACCGCAGGCCCGTTTTCATGATGGCGAGCAGGTCACGGCGGCCGATGTGGTATTTACTTTCAATACCTTAATAGAACATGGCGCGCCCTTTTACCGCGCCTATTATGCTGACGTAAAAGAAGTGGTGGCAGATAGTGACACCAGTGTCACCTTTCATTTTCATCATGGGCATAACCGCGAACTGCCCCTCGTTCTCGGTCAGTTGCCGGTACTGCCGGAACACTACTGGGCAGATCGGGACTTCAACAGCTCGGGCCTGGAGCATCCGCTAGGCAATGGGCCCTATCGCATAAGCGATGTACGTCCCGGCCGCTCCATCACCTATGAACGGGTGCCTGACTACTGGGCTGTCGATCTTCCGGTACGCCGGGGTTTTTTCAATTTTGATCGCGTGGTAGTGGATTACTACCGTGACACCGGTGTCGCGTTGGAAGCCTTCAAGGCTGGGCAGTTCGATTTCAATCAGGAAGTCAGCGCAAGAAACTGGGCTACGGGTTATGACAGCCCAGCCCTGCAGGAAGGGCGAATCGTCAAGGAAGAGATTCCTAACCTCAATACCCAGGGAATGCAGGGATTCGTCTTCAATCTCAGAAACCCGCACTTCCAGGACCGGCGCGTTCGCCAGGCAATCAGTCTACTGTTCGATTTCGAATGGGCCAACGGCAGACTGTTTCACGATGCCTATACCCGCAGCGCAAGTTTTTTTGCCAATTCCGAGCTGGCCGCCGAAGGCTCCCCTGGGAAAGAGGAGTTGCAGCTGCTGGAGCCATTGCGTGACCAGCTACCGGAAGCAGTCTTCGGGCCCGCTTATATTCCGCCTGAGACCGACGGCACGGGAAACATCCGAGAACAGATGCGGCAAGCTTATGCGTTGCTTCAAGAAGCTGGCTGGCACATTGAAGACGACCAGTTGATCAATGAAAAAGGCGAGCCCCTGAGTTTCGAGTTTCTATTGGTGCAAGCCGACTTTGAACGTGTACTGCTGCCCTTCAAGCGCAATCTCGCCTCACTCGGTATCAATATGGATCTTCGGCGGATCGACGTATCCCAATACATCAATCGCCTGCGCTCGCGGGACTTCGACATGGTCGTCAGCGGGTTCGGGCAGTCGAACTCTCCCGGAAACGAACAGCGCGAATACTGGCATTCATCCAGCGCTGACAATCCAGGTAGTCGCAATATCATGGGGTTGATGGATCCAGCCGTGGATACATTGGTTGATGGGTTGATCCAGGCCGAAACGCGCGAGTCACTCATCACCCACACCCGTGCGCTGGATCGAGTCCTGCGCGCCGGGCACTACCTGGTACCCAACTTCTATACTGATGTGTATCGAGTGGCCTACTGGGACAAGTTCGAGCACCCGGAGATTTCTCCCCGCTATGATCTGGGCCTGTTTACCTGGTGGGTGGACCAGAGCAAACCGGACGCGCCAGTGGTGCCGCTCCCTGTCGCCGAGTCGGAACAACAAATCAACACCGCAGAGCAAGGCCAGCCAGAAGAGACTGCCGGCACCAAGGCCGTCGAAGAAGCGGATGGTCGGCCTTCGGCCAACCTGGTCCTCAGCCAACCGGAAACAAGCACATTGCAGCCATGGCAGTTCTGGACCCTCCTGACCGCCGTGGCATTAGGTCTTTCCATGCTCATGCGCCCGCGGAGACGTTGAGCTGATGCTTGCCTACATCGTCCGTCGCCTGCTACTGATCATCCCTACCCTCTTCGGCATATTACTCGTCAATTTTTTGATCATACAGGCCGCACCCGGCGGGCCTGTAGAACAGACCATTGCCAACCTGGAGGGGTTCGAGGGCGCTACCAGTCGGATTTCCGGGAGCGCTCAGGGTGAGGTCGCCAGCGGTAGCACTTATCGAGGTGCCCAGGGGCTTGATCCTGAAATCATCGAAGAAATAAAGCGCATGTATGGTTTCGACAAACCGGCCCATGAACGTTTCTGGTTGATGATCAAGGGCTACATGACCTTTGATTTCGGCGACAGCTTCTTCCGTGACGCCAGCGTGATCGATCTCATACTGGAAAAGATGCCGGTGTCCATTTCCCTTGGCCTTTGGACGACCCTGCTTACCTATCTCATCTCGATCCCCCTGGGAATACGCAAGGCAATCACCCATGGCTCGGCATTCGATGTGTGGACCAGCTCGCTGATCATCGTCGGTTACGCCATCCCGGGATTTCTTCTGGCGATCCTGCTGATCGTGGTCTTCGCTGGCGGCAGCTATTTCGACTGGTTTCCGCTGCGTGGGCTGACGTCCAACAACTGGGAAGATCTGGACGCCTGGGGCAAATTCAAGGACTACATGTGGCACCTGATCCTGCCGATCACAGCCATGGTTATCGGCAGCTTCGCGACCCTGACGATGTTGACCAAGAATTGCTTTCTTGACGAGATAGGCAAGCAGTACGTGACCACCGCCAGAGCCAAGGGTCTGGCCGAGCACAGAGTGCTTTACGGCCATGTGTTCCGTAACGCCATGCTCTTGATTATCGCCGGTTTTCCTTCTGCCCTGATCAGCGTGTTCTTTACCGGCGCGCTGCTTATTGAGGTCATCTTTTCCCTGGACGGGTTGGGACTGCTGGGCTTCGAGGCGGCCATCAATCGCGACTATCCGGTGATGTTCGGCACGCTGTATATCTTCACCTTGCTGGGACTGGTAGTGAAACTGATTGGCGACATTGCCTACACCCTGGTGGACCCGCGCATCGACTTCGAAAGCCGGGAGGGCTGACATGGGAGCAGATCGTTTTCAGCTATCCCCCATGAACCGTCGGCGCTTTGCCCGGTTCAAAGCCAACCGGCGTGGCTGGTGGTCGTTGCACATTTTCATGGTGCTGTTTGTGCTGAGTCTTGGCGCTGAAGTTATTTCCAACGACAAACCACTAGTGGTCAGCTATCAGGGAGACCTGTATTTCCCCGTATTCCAGCGTTACGCAGAGACTGAATTTGGCGGAGAGTTTCCGATTGAGGCCGATTACCGCAGCCCCTATGTCCGTGACCTGATCGAGGAAAAAGCCGACGGCTGGATGATATGGCCGCCCATCCCCTACAACTATTCCACCATCAACTACGATCTGGAGGTGCCCGCTCCGGCCCCGCCTTCGGCAGATAACTGGTTAGGTACCGATGATCAGGCCCGCGACGTCTCCGCCCGGGTGATCTATGGCTTTCGGATTTCCGTGCTGTTTGCTCTGACACTGACGATAGTGAGTTCCATCATTGGCGTGATCGCCGGCGCTGTGCAGGGGTTTTACGGCGGCAGGATCGATCTCTTCGGGCAGCGCTTCATAGAGGTGTGGTCTGGCCTGCCGGTACTTTATCTGCTGATCATTCTTGCCAGTTTCGTGCAGCCGAATTTCTGGTGGCTGCTAGGGATCATGCTGCTATTTTCCTGGATGTCCCTGGTCGACGTTGTGCGCGCCGAATTCCTGCGCGGGCGAAACCTGGAGTATGTCCGTGCAGCGCGGGCGCTGGGTGCGAGCAACCGCGTCATCATGTTCAGGCACATTCTGCCCAACGCCATGGTGGCGACGCTGACGTTCTTCCCGTTCATACTCACTGGCGGTGTGATTACCCTCACCTCGCTGGATTTTCTCGGCTTCGGCTTGCCCCCTGGCTCCCCTTCTCTGGGGGAGCTCATAGCGCAAGGTAAGGCCAACCTGCAGGCCCCTTGGCTGGGCATCACTGCCTTCGTCGTGCTATCGCTGATGCTGACCCTGCTGGTATTCATAGGCGAGGCGCTTCGCGACGCCTTCGATCCGAGGAAATAAGATGTCCGAGCAACCCTTGATCCGCATCAACGACCTCAGCGTGGCCTTTACCAGCGAAAAGGAAGAGATCATGGCGGTCCGCCAGATGAACCTGGATATCTTTCCGGGTCAGACCGTGGCGCTGGTCGGTGAAAGCGGATCCGGAAAGTCCGTTACCGCACACTCCATCCTGCGCCTGCTGCCCTATCCCATGGCGCGGCACCCCACTGGAGAGATTTTTTACCAGGGGGAGGATCTGCTGAAGGCAGACGTCAAGCGGCTACGGCAGGTTCGCGGCAACCGCATCTCGATGATCTTTCAGGAGCCCATGTCGTCGCTGAATCCACTGCATACGGTGGAGCGCCAGATCAACGAAGTCCTGTCGCTGCATAAGGGTCTGGGCAAAGCCGCAGCCAGAGCCCGGACGCTGGAGTTACTGGATTTAGTCGGCATCCCGGAGCCGGCCAAACGTCTGAGCGCCTATCCCCATGAACTGTCTGGAGGCCAACGGCAGAGAGTGATGATTGCCATGGCCCTGGCTAACGAGCCTGAGCTGCTCATCGCCGACGAGCCAACCACGGCTCTGGACGTTACGGTACAGCTGAAGATCCTGGAACTGCTCAAGTCTCTGCAGGAACAACTCGGCATGGCACTGCTGCTAATAAGCCATGACTTGAACCTGGTGCGTAAAATTGCCCACCGCGTATGTGTCATGTATCAAGGTCGCGTCGTCGAAGAAAATGACTGCGCCACCCTTTTCAGCGAACCGCAGCATGAATATACCCGGCAATTGCTTGCTGCGGATCCGTCTGGTGACCCGGTCGAGCTGGATCCGCAGGCGAAGGTCATTATGCGTGCGGAGAACCTGCGGGTATGGTTTCCGATAAAGCAGGGCGTATTCAAGCGAACGGTTGACCATATCAAAGCGGTCACCGACGCAAGTTTTACCCTGCAGAGCGGCCAGACGCTCGGGATCGTCGGTGAAAGTGGGTCCGGCAAGACGACGCTGGGCATGGCGCTTTTGCGTTTGATAGACAGCAAAGGATTGATCGAATGCAACGGCCAACGTATGGATGGTCTCAGCCAGGAACAAGTCAGGCCGATGCGCAGGCAGTTCCAGGTGGTTTTTCAGGATCCGTTCGGCAGTTTGAGTCCGCGCATGTCGATCGCTCAGATTATCAGTGAGGGTCTCGATATCCACCGGATCGGCACGGTAAAGGAACGCGAGCAAATGGTAATTCAGGTACTCGAAGAAGTCGGCCTGGATCCCCAAAGTCGCCATCGCTACCCGCATGAGTTTTCCGGCGGCCAGCGACAGCGCGTCGCGATTGCCAGAGCACTAGTGCTCAAGCCATCGCTTATATTGCTGGACGAACCCACGTCCGCCCTCGATCGTACGGTGCAGAGCCAGGTCGTAGAGCTGCTACGTGAACTCCAGCGCAAACATAACCTGAGCTATTTGTTCATTAGTCACGACCTGGCTGTTGTAAGAGCCCTCAGTCATCAGCTGATGGTCATACGTCAGGGCGAAATTGTCGAACAGGGACCGGCCCGGCAGATTTTTGCTTCACCACAACATGACTATACTAGTCAGTTGCTTGAAGCCGCCTTTGCCAAACCGATATCCGTTAATATGGCCTGATCAAACAGGCATTAAAACAACAGGAACCAAGCATGGGATTTCTAACCGGAAAGCGCGTACTCATCGTTGGCGTAGCCAGCAAACTGTCCATCGCATCAGGCATCGCCGCCGCCATGCATCGTGAAGGTGCCGAACTGGCCTTTACCTACCAGAACGAGAAGCTCAAGGCGCGGGTCGAAGGTTTCGCTGCGGAATGGGGCTCAGGGCCGGACTTGTGCTTTCCGTGCGACGTGGCTGACGATGCGCAGATTGAGCAGGCATTTGCCGAGCTGGCGAAAAAATGGGACGGCCTCGATTGCATCGTTCACTCGGTAGGTTTTGCCCCTGGCGACCAACTGGACGGAGACTTCACCGACGTGACGACGCGTGACGGTTTTCGCATTGCGCATGACATCAGCGCCTACAGTTTCGTCGCGTTGGCCAGAGCAGGTCGTGGGATGATGAAGGGTCGCAACGGCAGCCTTCTTACCCTCTCCTATCTCGGCGCTGAACGGACCATGCCGAACTACAACGTCATGGGTATGGCCAAAGCCAGCCTTGAGGCTGGCGTACGTTATCTGGCCACCAGCCTGGGCCCTGAAGGCACCCGGGTAAACGCTATCTCTGCTGGCCCCATACGCACTCTGGCGGCTTCTGGCATCAAGAGCTTCCGCAAGATGCTGGCGCACAACGAACTCCAGACACCTATGCGTCGTAACGTTACCATCGAAGAAGTCGGGAATGCCGGAGCATTTCTGTGCTCTGATCTTGCCTCAGGCGTATCGGGCGAAATCATGTATGTCGATGGCGGCTTCAACATTACCGCCATGGGCAACCTTGAGGAGTAGCATCCAGCAAGGATTTCCAAACTAAAAAAGCCGCATTTTCATGCGGCTTTTTTATGTCTCGCTTTCTACAAGATCAAAACAGCTCGATCTCAGCATCAGCCTGTAAGGTCTGCTGTACGGCTGAGAAATCCTGCTCGCCTGTCTGACCGGCGATAAAACGCTGGAACATTGGCGAGTTGGCTTCACTCAACGCTTCCTCTGGTGTCGCCACGCCGCCCAACTGCACGATCCAGCGTCCGCCATCAGGCTGACGAAAATGCCCATAGGTCATCCCGTCAGAGTCTGGCCGAGGCATGGAGAAAACATTGCGCAGTAATGCCGGAGTCAAATCACTGCTCGACCGGCTGACCGCCTCGTGCTTCTGCCAGGACTGACCAAGCGACTCGGCAACTGCTTGCGGCTGCACCTCATCGGCGCGCATCTGCTCTACAGCCTGCGCTGCGGTCGCCTCTGCCTTTTCGGTAGCCTTACGATATTGCAGCAGGTCGGTGATCTCGGCTGATGCCTCTTCCACAGTTAACTGTGTCGGGCGCTGATGCTCCTTCACTCTTACAACCACCACAGTGTCAGCGTCAAGTTCGATAAGGGGACTGTTGAGCCCATCAACCAGAACGTCTTCCTCGAAAGCGGCCATCATCACACGCGGGTTCGCCGTCAATCCTTCGCCCCCTGACCGCTCTACGGGGTCGGTCGTTTCCAGCTCGACACCCAGGGCTTGCGCTGGCCCCTGGAGATCAGGCGCTTCATACGCCAAATTTGCCAACTCCTGGGTCGCTTCAACGAAGCGTCGCTCCACGACTTCAGCTTTCAGCTCTTCTTCAAGGCTTTCCCGCATGTCGTCCAGCGCCGGCACATCTGGGGCCTGCAAGTCGGTCAACTTGATCAGATGGTAACCAAAACTGGTGCGAACCGGATCGGATACCTCACCCTCCTCCAAGGCGAAAAGTGCATCTTCGAACTCGGGGTCAAAACTGCCGCGCACAGTGAATCCAAGATCACCGCCACGATTGGCCGTACCGGTATCACCAGAGAACTCTTCGGCCAGATCAGCAAAGTTCGCGCCCGCTTCGATGCGATCGTGGATCTCCCTGGCTCGCTCAAGAGCCTGGGCATCATTCTCATCTTCGCCAACCTCAACCAGAATATGAGCAGCTCGGCGTTGCTCAGCGAGGTTGCCTACCTCACGTTCGTACAAGCTCTGAACAGCCGCTTCATCGACTTCGATCTGGTCGAAGAAATCATTGCGCGATAACGTCAGGGTTTCCAGGACAACCTTTTCAGTCGTCATGAACTGCTCCTGATTGGCGGCGTAGTATTCCTGGATCTCGTCCTCGCTAATGGTTATATCTTCATGCTCGGCCTTCACTTCGATAACAGCGAAGTCACGAGTCTGGCTCTCCAGGCGAGCCAGCGTGGTCAGTTCGGTAGGCGTAGCAAACGCAGTCGCCTCGAACGCGTTACGCAGCTGGGCAATTTTAAGCTCCTGGCGTACCAGATCGCGAAACGCCATACGCGATGCGAGGCCCATATTGCGGATGACTATGTCAAAACGATTGGCATCGAACTGACCGTCCACCTGAAAATCAGGCGTTCCCAGGATCAGTTGATCAATCATCTGTTCGGATATTCGGATATTTGCCTCTTCGGCACCCTGCAGCAGCACGGCCCGCTCGACCAAGCTGTCCAGAACCGAGGTCCGCAGCAAGTTGTCATCGATCATGCTTGGGTCAAAATTGTCGTTACCCATCTGGCGCAGCTGCTGGATCAATTGGCGGCGCTGCAATGCCACGGCTTGTTCAAGCTCTACTTTGCTGATAACAGTCCCATTCACTTCCGCCGCCTTAGCTTCGTCGCTAGTGAAGCGACTAATGGATTCCCAGCCGGTTAGAGCGAATATCAGCACAATGACGCCAACGATCACTTTCGCGACCCAGCTCTGCGCATTGTCCCTCATCTTTTGCAGCATCTTGCCCCCAAGATCTTATTGTTGACAGCCATCTGACTGCCGATGCCCTACGTGCAATCAATTGCAAACTGACCCGAAAACGAAAAAGGCGCATCGTCGATGATGCGCCTTCTTGGAAACTGACGGAACCGCAGCCTGTAATGATCAGGTCCTTGAAAAGCGTCCTGACCGGCTATGGTCCCGTACGCATGCCGTCGCTTGCGCTAGCGGCACGCCCTATCAGTTACAGGACGCGATTAATTAACTGCGTCCTTCAGTGCTTTACCTGCTTTGAAGCCAGGAATCTTGGCAGCGCTGATTTCGATAGGCTGACCAGTCTGCGGGTTGCGGCCGGTGCGTGCAGCGCGCTCCTTGACAGCGAAGGTGCCAAAACCAACCAGAACAACAGAGTCACCGTCTTTCAGAGCACCGGTGACTGACTCGATGACGGCGTCCAGAGCACGACCGGCAGCAGCTTTAGGAATATCGGCGGATGCAGCAATGGCATCAATCAGTTCAGACTTGTTCACTCTAAGTCCCCTTATAAATTTCAATGAGTTGTTAGTCGTTATGTAAGCTTGTGGTTTTAGCAAAGCTGTAGCCAGTCAGCATACCTGCTTAGGTCGAAGCACGCTTTATATCAAGCGGTCAAAAACCGTGTCAAGGAATGCTTGTGATATCGCGGTCTGCCAGCAGCGATTCTTTCCGGGGAAAGATACCGTCCTGGCAGATCGCTTACACCTCAATGAGTACTGATGCGTTCCTTGGCGTCGGCCTCACGATTGTCATCCTTTGCAACCATCTCTTCAACCCCTTCTTTCAAGGGCTCCGGCATATATTGCAGCGCAATCTGCAGCACTTCGTCAATCCATTTCACCGGCTTGACATCGAGATCCTGTTTGATGTTGTCTGGAATTTCCTTCAAGTCACGAATATTGTCGTGGGGAATCACCACGGTTTTTATACCGCCACGGTGCGCCGCCAGCAGCTTTTCCTTGAGCCCACCGATAGGCAGAACCTGTCCACGCAGGGTAATTTCGCCGGTCATTGCCACGTCCGCTCGCACGGGAATTTTGCTCAGAGCGGATACCAGAGCGGTGCACATGCCCACCCCTGCACTAGGTCCATCCTTCGGTGTAGCGCCTTCCGGAACGTGAATATGAATATCATGCTTTTCATGAAAATCCGAGGGAATACCGAGACTTGCAGCTCTACTACGAACAACCGTAAGCGCCGCGCTGATGGATTCCTGCATCACATCGCCCAACGACCCGGTCTTGATCTGGCGCCCCTTACCGGGCACCACAACCGCTTCCAGGCTAAGCAGCTCTCCGCCGACCTGAGTCCATGCCAGGCCGGTAACCTGCCCCACCTGGTCAGCTTCTTCCGCCAACCCGTACTTGAACTTGCGCACGCCCAGAAAATGTTCGACGAGCTCACCCTCAAGCACCACCTGACCCGCTTTTTTCCTGCCTTTGCCCACCTGCTCGCGAACTACCTTGCGACAAACTTTGGCAATTTGTCGCTCCAGACCCCGAACACCGGCCTCGCGCGTGTAATAGCGGATGATGTCACGCAGTGAATCCTCAGTGAAGGTCAACTCCGCTTCCTTCAAGCCATTGTTTTTCACTTGCTTTGGAACCAGATAGCGCTGAGCAATGTTGATTTTTTCAACTTCCGTGTAGCCCGGGATCCGAATAACTTCCATACGATCCAGCAACGGCGCCGGAATATTCATGGAATTGGCAGTACAGATGAACATCACGTCCGACAAATCGTAATCGACTTCCAGATAATGGTCGTTAAATGCATGATTCTGCTCAGGATCAAGCACTTCGAGCAACGCGGACGACGGATCGCCTCGCATGTCCTGCCCCATCTTGTCGACTTCATCGAGCAGGAACAGAGGGTTTTTTACGCCCGCCTTGGCCATTTTCTGAATCAGCTTTCCGGGCAATGATCCTATGTAAGTGCGGCGATGCCCACGAATCTCCGACTCGTCCCGCACGCCACCGAGAGCCATACGCACGAATTCACGATTGGTCGCCCGCGCCAGAGACTCGCCCAGGGATGTCTTGCCCACGCCCGGAGGCCCTACCAGACAGAGCACAGGCCCCTTCAGCTTTTTCACCCGTACCTGAACCGCCAGATACTCGAGAATGCGCTCCTTGACCTCCTCCAGACCGTAATGGTCGTTCTCAAGCACCTCCTGTGCCCGCTTGAGGTCGTGGCGGACCTTGCTGGTCTTTTTCCAGGGGACATTGGTCAGCCAGTCGATATAGGAACGCACCACCGTCGCCTCGGCGGACATAGGTGACATCATCTTCAACTTGTTGAATTCGGCCATCGCTTTGGCGTGGGCTTCCTTGCTCATACCCGCTTCATCGATCTTTTTCTGGATACCCTCCAGCTCACTATGGCCTTCTTCCAGCCCGCCCATTTCCTTCTGGATGGCCTTCATCTGCTCATTGAGGTAATACTCGCGCTGGCTTCGTTCCATCTGCTTCTTGACGCGGCCGCGAATACGCTTCTCTACCTGCAGCAAGTCGATTTCTGCATCGAGCACCCCGAGCACATGCTCGACACGCTCACGCAGCGGCAGGATCTCGAGAATCCCCTGTTTCTGCTCAAGCTTGAGGGTCAAGTGTGCGGCCATGGTGTCAACCAGACGACTGGGCTCCTCTATGCTGGAAAGCGACGAGACGACTTCAGAGGGGACTTTCTTGCCTAGCTGAACGAACTGTTCGAACTGGCTCATCAGGCTTCTGATCAGCACTTCGGATTCACGCGAATCCATCGGCGCTTCGGCGAGCAGCTCCGCTGCGGCTTGCTGATAGCCCTCGAGCTCTTCCACCTCCTCGATCCGTGCGCGCTGCTCACCTTCCACGAGCACTTTTACCGTTCCATCAGGAAGTTTCAACAACTGAAGGATAGTCGCTACGGTACCCAGAGAATAAAGCTGATCCTTCGAGGGATCATCGTCAGCCGGGTCTCGTTGAGCGACCAGCAGCACCTGCTTGTCGCCGGACATGGCCGCTTCCAGTGCTTCAATGGACTTGTTGCGGCCAACGAACAGCGGAATGACCATATGGGGATACACCACCACATCACGCAGTGGCAGTAAGGGGAAGTCGCTGAGAGTCGTCATATGAGAGGCTCGCTCGCAGAGGGATGAACCATGAGTTCACCCGTATATGAAATGTCCATGATTCTAAGATGGGGGCACTACCGGAAAAAAACAAGCTGCTTCACAGACTGCAGTAAAAAAGGATTCAGGCGAAGGGAATGGATGAAAAAAAACCGCCGCGACGTCGGGGAGACGGCGCGGCGGTCTTGGTTAACACCAGACCTCAGTCTTCGGGCATCGCCTTCGGCGGCTTGTCCATCGACTCGTAGATCAACAGAGGTTTGGCATCCCCGCTGATGACATTCTCGTCGATCACGACCTTGCTGACATGCTCGGCGGACGGAATATCGTACATGGTGTCGAGCAGCACGTTTTCCAGTATTGATCGCAAACCACGAGCGCCGGTTTTCCTCTCAAGGGCACGCTTGGCAATCGACTTGAGTGCATCGGTACGAAACTCCAGTTCAACACCTTCCATCTCGAAAAGTCTGCCGTATTGCTTGGTCAGCGAATTTTTCGGCTCAGTCAGGATCTGAATCAGCGCCTCTTCGTCCAGCTCGTCCAGCGTAGCGATAACAGGCAAGCGGCCGACGAATTCAGGAATCAAGCCGAAACGAACCAGGTCCTCCGGCTCGACATCCTTCAAGGCTTCGCCAATTTTCTTGCCTTCGTCCTTGCTTCGCACTGAAGCGTTAAAACCGATACCGCTCTTCTCAGACCTATCACGGATGACTTTCTCAAGCCCAGCAAAAGCGCCGCCGCATATGAACAAAATATTGCGCGTATCAACCTGCAGGAATTCCTGCTGCGGGTGCTTACGCCCGCCCTGGGGTGGGACCGACGCAACGGTACCTTCGATGAGCTTCAATAACGCCTGTTGAACGCCTTCGCCCGACACATCCCGAGTAATGGAGGGATTGTCCGATTTGCGTGAAATCTTGTCGATTTCGTCGATATAGACAATACCCATCTGGGCCTTCTCTACATCGTAGTCACACTTCTGCAGCAGCTTCTGGATGATGTTTTCAACATCTTCACCCACATAACCTGCCTCGGTCAGAGTCGTGGCGTCAGCAATAGTAAACGGCACGTTGAGCAGGCGAGCCAGCGTCTCGGCCAGCAACGTTTTGCCCGATCCAGTCGGACCGATTACCAGGATATTGCTTTTGCCCAGCTCGACGTCGTCTTTTCCTTCACGCTGATTAAGGCGCTTGTAGTGGTTGTAAACAGCAACGGACAAAATCTTCTTGGCACGTAACTGCCCAATCACATACTGGTCAAGGATGCCGCTGATTTCTTTCGGAGAAGGAAGCTTGTGACTACTGCTTTCAGTCTGATTTTCCTGCACTTCCTCACGGATGATGTCGTTACACAGATCAACGCACTCATCACAAATAAACACGGAGGGGCCGGCAATCAGCTTACGAACTTCATGCTGGCTTTTGCCGCAGAAGGAGCAATACAGCAACTTGCCGTTGTCGTCACCCTTCCCAGTTATATCTGTCATCGATAACCTCTACTTACGGTCCGCTCTAAACACAAAGATGAAGGCATCTGCGCCACTTTGCAAGCGCGACCCTGTCAACGCACACCGGCAATCCGGTAAGGAAAGCGGAACTATAAAGGCCCATCCGAAACCGTCAGGGCCATAATGTCAATTCAGTTCATCGCGACTCGAATCAGCCGACAAGCTCTCGGCTTTCCAGCACACGATCAATCAGACCGTATTCTGCAGCTTCAGCCCCGCTCATAAAGCGGTCCCGATCAGTATCGCGGGCAATAACGTCCAACGGCTGACCAGTATGGTGCGCCATGATCTTGTTTAGACGCTCACGAATGAAAAGAATTTCACGGGCGTGGATCTCGATGTCAGACGCCTGGCCCTGGAACCCGCCCAGCGGCTGGTGAATCATCAATCGAGCATGGGGTAGGCAGAAACGCTTACCCGCTTCACCACCAGCCAACAGAAATGCGCCCATGCTGGCCGCCTGGCCGATGCACAAGGTGCTGACATTTGGCTTGATGAACTGCATGGTGTCGTAGATGGCCATGCCGGCCGTTACAGAGCCACCCGGTGAGTTGATGTACAGGTGAATGTCCTTGTCGGGGTTTTCCGACTCAAGGAACAGCAACTGAGCCACCACCAGATTAGCCATGTAATCTTCTACCTGGCCCACCAGAAAAATCACTCGCTCCTTCAACAGACGCGAGTAGATGTCGTACGAACGCTCACCGCGAGCGGACTGTTCTACAACCATGGGAACCAGGCCGCCAGCAGCCTGAACATCAGGCGGGTACTGATTAAAGATATTGTGGGTCATGGATTGCTGTCACTCCGATTTAGCCTGTCGCATAAACACATGAGCCAGCCCGAAGGCTGGCTCATAATTCGCGTAGATTGGCGACGAGATTACTCGTCTGCGCTGCTCTCCGCCTCGCCACTTTCAGCCGCAACGGCCTGGGCTGGCTTGACGGCGTCTTCGTAGCTGACCTTTTTGTCGGTCACCTTAGCCTTCTGGAGCACAGTATCCACCACTTGCTCTTCGAGCACAACCGACTGAATTTCAGCCAGTTGCTGTTCATTCTGGTAATACCAACTAACCACTTGCTCGGGCTCCTGATAAGCGGAGGCCAGTTCCTCTACCATGCTCCGAACCCGGTCATTATCAGGCTTGATCTCGTTCTGCTTGACGATTTCGGCGACGATCAGGCCAAGGCTGACGCGACGCTTGGCCTGCTCTTCGAACAGTTCAGCAGGCAGCTGCTCAGGCTGGATATTGGCACCGCCGAACTGCTGTACCGCCTGAACGCGCAGACGGTCAATTTCGCTGCTAACCAGCGCCTTGGGTACATCGATATTATTGGTGGCCAGAAGACCATCCATCACCTGAGTCTTGGTCTTGCCTTTGATAGCCTGACGCAATTCGCGATCCATATTTTTGCGAACTTCAGACTGGAAACCTTCAATTCCACCCTCGTCCACGCCGAATTTCGCAAAAAACTCGTCGTTCAGTTCAGGTAACACCGGCGCCGCGACAGAGTGAACTACTACGTCGAATTCGGCTGCTTTGCCTGCCAGCTCAAGATTCTGATACTGCTCAGGGAAGGTCAGGTTCAGTGTCACCGAATCCCCCGCCTTGGCACCAACCAGCCCATCTTCGAAACCAGGAATCATGCGACCCGACCCGAGTACCACCTGGGTATTGTTAGCCGTGCCGCCCTGAAAGGTCTCACCATCCACACGACCGACAAAATCAACGGTCAACTGGTCTTCATTCTCTGCGGCCCGCTCTACATTTTCATAACGGGTATTCTGCTTACGCAGAATCTCGAGCATTTTTTCGAGATCGGCTTCGGTTACTTCGGAGTCGATACGCTCCACATTGATCTGGGAAAAATCACCCAGCGCGATCTCTGGATAAACCTCAAAGGTGGCGACGTATTCCAGATCCTTGCCTTGCTCAAGCTCCTTCGGCTCAACGCTGGGTGCGCCAGCCGGATTGAGCTTTTCCTGCATGATCGCTTCGTAAAAAGAGGACTGGATCACTTCACCGACGACTTCCTGACGAGCGGAACCACCGAAACGCTTGCGAATCACGCTCATTGGTACTTTGCCGGGACGGAAACCATCGACGCGGGCACGGCTGGCGGTCTGCTGCAGACGCTTATTGACTTCGTTTTCGATGCGCTCGGCAGGAATGCCAACAGTCATGCGGCGCTCAAGGCCGGAGATGGTTTCAACCGAAACTTGCATGGATAGTCCTCGTTGAACAGACAGTGTGATTGGACGAATTGTAAAGGGACGACATTCTAGTCGCTTGCAAGAGATAAGTCATCCTTTCGACAAAACAAGGAAACACCGCATCCAGCTGGCCGAAGGACATTCAGAAAAGGTTGCGGGAGCAGAAAGAGGCACGCAAGAGATCACTTGCGGGAGTATTAGCTGAATTGAAAAAACAATGGTGCGGATGGGGAGACTCGAACTCCCACACCTTGCGGCGCCAGAACCTAAATCTGGTGTGTCTACCAATTCCACCACATCCGCAAAACAGGGCTTGAAACAAAAACGCCAGACTACCGTCCGGCGTTTCGAAAAATGGGGTGGACGATGGGTTTCGAACCCACGACACCAGGAGTCACAATCCTGTGCTCTACCAACTGAGCTACGCCCACCATTACAACTATCGCTTCAGACATCCTTACCAGTGTGCGTTGGTACGCCCGGCAGGACTCGAACCTGCGACCACCCGCTTAGAAGGCGGGTGCTCTATCCAGCTGAGCTACGGGCGCCTTTTGCACATTGACCACCCATCGAAAGGGTATCTGATAATGCCCGCGTTACAAGCCTGAGCCGGTAAAAACGGTGGAGCCTTATCGCCTTCCAAACCGATCTCGCTGTGTTTGTGAAGCGGGGCGAATAATACTCAGCCACTCCCGCCACGTCAACGCCGCCGCGATTTTTTTTCAGATATTTGAGTAAGTTAAGCCTGGCACCCCGCGTACTCTTTTGCCAAGCCCCGCAGCGTGCGACAATCATCGTATTATTTGTCCGCTTCAGGAACCCAATGAACGCCCAACTAATTGATGGCAAGCAGATCGCTGCCAATCTCCGCCGCGAAATCGCCATTCAGGTCGCCGCTCGTCGAGAGAAAGGACTCAGAATACCCGGCCTGGCCGTTATTCTGGTCGGTCAGGACCCCGCATCGCAGGTGTACGTATCACACAAGCGCAAGGACTGCGAAGAAGTAGGGTTTATTTCCCGGTCCTATGATTTGCCTGCCAGGACCACACAGGAGGAACTGGTCAGCCTGATCGACCAGCTCAACGAAGATCCCGAGATGGATGGCATTCTTGTGCAGTTGCCCTTGCCTGCCCACCTTGATGCCTCGTTGCTGCTTGAGCGCATTCGTCCGGACAAGGATGTGGACGGCTTCCATCCTTACAATATTGGCCGCCTGGCCCAGCGTATGCCGCTCCTGAGGCCCTGCACTCCACTGGGTATCATACGATTGCTCAAAAGCACTGGCGTAGACCTGTACGGACTGGACGCCACCGTGGTTGGAGCCTCCAATATCGTCGGCCGCCCCATGGCGCTGGAGTTATTGCTGGCGGGCTGCACCACGACCATTACGCACCGATTTACCCGAAATCTCGCTGAACACGTCAGCCGCTCTGACCTGGTGGTCGTGGCTGCTGGAAAACCCGGACTGGTCAAAGGTGAATGGATCAAACCCGGCGCGATCGTTATCGATGTAGGCATCAATCGGATGGAAGATGGGCGTCTGTGTGGCGATGTCGAATTTGAAGTCGCAGCGCAACGTGCAGCCTGGATTACCCCGGTGCCCGGCGGCGTGGGTCCGATGACCCGGGCCTGCCTGCTAGAGAACACAGTGCATGCCTGTGAACATCTGCACGATTGAACCACAACTGAAAAAAGGTCCGCACAAGACCCCAAGGCTACGTGTTTTCGCCAGAACCGAATCCTGACAGATCTGGCAATGGCGCAGCCTGTAGCGCCCCCTTCTCGGCGAACCGTTAAAGGTTGCCCGTACTGCCGCCATCCACCGGCACGTTGATGCCATTGATATAGGCGGCAGCTGGCGATGCAAGAAAACCCACCGCATTGGCAAACTCTTCCGGTTCAGCGAAGCGCCTGGCTGGAATCGCCGCCAACATTCCCTGAGTCACCTGTTCAGTTGAACGCCCGCCGGTCTGCGCTATGTGCGCAATAAGCCCGTCCAGGCGCGCCGTGCGAGTCAAGCCAGGTAAAACATTGTTCACTGTAATGCCATCGGACCCCAGCTCGGCCGCCAACGTCTTGGCCCAGTTGGCCATGGCCGCCCGGATACTGTTGGATACACCGAGATTGGCAATCGGCTGTTTTACCGAAGTGGACAATATGTTCAGAATTCGTCCATAGCTTGCCTCTCGCATACCCGGCAAAAGCAGCTGCAGCAAAGACTGCGCGCTGACCAGATGTTGACTGAACGCAGCTGCGTAAGCTGCCGGTTCAGCAAGATGAGCCGGGCCTGGGGCCGGCCCCCCGGTGTTATTGATCCAGATCTGAACGGGTCCGTTACGGCTCAGTTCAGTGCTGACCGCCCCGACCAACGCAGCAGTATCGCTTGCATCCACCGCGATAAAGCCATGCGACTGGCCGACTTTACTCGCCAGGCTTTGGCAGACCCGCTCAAGCTTGTCCTGGGAGCGCGCCAGTATCACCACTTCAGCGCCCTGCTCTGCCAGTTGCCGCGCACAAGCTTCGCCCAGACCCTGGCTGGCTCCGCAAACCAGAGCGCGTTTGCCTGATAAATCTAGATTCATGGGATATCCCGTTCCGGTTGGTTTAGGTTTACCCGAAGAATAGCACTACTTGAGCGAACGAGAGCTCCCACGGGCTCTGACAAAAGTGAGACGGAATGAAAAATCCACCCGCGGGCAATGGGTGGATTTTGGTATGAATTGCGCTACCGTCGCCTAGAAAGCATCGCCCGGAACCCGGACCCAGCCTTCCATCAGCACGCGTGCACTGCGGCTCATGATCGCCTTGTCGACCGTCCACTCGCCGTCTACTTGGGTAGCTTCTGCACCGACCCGCAGCGTGCCGGAGGGATGACCGAAAATCACCGCCTCGCGGTCGCCTCCGCCGGCGGCCAGATTCACCAACGTGCCGGGAATGGCCGCGGCGGTGCCGATAGCCACGGCAGCGGTGCCCATCATCGCGTGGTGCAGCTTCCCCATGGATAATGCCCGCACCAACAGATCTGCGTCGCCGGCCTTCACCTGTTTGCCGCTGGAGGAGATGTAGTCAGCAGGCCCGGACACAAAGGCCACCTTTGGCGTGTGCTGGCGCTGGACAGCTTCCTGAATGTTTTTGACCAGCCCCATGCGCACTGCTCCGTGCGTACGAATCGTCTCAAACTTCAACAGCGCATCGGCGTCGCCGTTGATTGCGTCCTGCAGCTCGGTGCCGTTGTAACCGATTTCCTGAGCGTTAATGAAGATGGTCGGAATACCGGCATTGATCATGGTCGCCTTGAAGGTTCCTACGCCCGGCACCTCAAGATCATCCACCAGATTGCCAGTGGGAAACATTGAGCCGGCTGCGCCTTCCTCCTCCGCAGCCGGGTTCATGAATTCGATCTGCACTTCCGCAGCCGGGAAGGTCACGCCGTCGAGTTCAAAGTCGCCGGTTTCCTGCACAGCGCCATCGGTGATCGGCACGTGCGCGATGATAGTCTTACTGATGTTGGCCTGCCAAATGCGTACCGTCACCACGCCGTTCTGCGGAATACGACTGGCATCGACCAGGCCTGCGCTGATGGCAAACGAGCCGACAGCGGCGGAAAGGTTACCGCAGTTTCCGCTCCAGTCCACATAGGGCTTGTCGATGGCTACCTGGCCAAACAGGTAATCGACATCGTGGTCCGGCTGAGCGCTTTTGGCGACGATCACCGTCTTGCTGGTGCTAGAGGTAGCGCCGCCCATACCGTCGGTGTGTTTGCCGTACAGGTCTGGGCTGCCGATAACACGCAGCAGCAACGCATCACGCGCCGCGCCTGGAACCTGCGCGCGCTCGGGTAAATCCCGCAGGCTGAAGAAAACGCCTTTGCTGGTACCGCCACGCATGTAAGTGGCGGGAATCTTGATCTGGGGTACGTGTGTCATTCTGATGCTCCGTATAAAGCCTCTGTTCTGATCGAGCACAAACATGCGGCGTCGACCTTAGCTATTGCTGATAACGAAAGGATTCAGGTGCGATATTGGCAGCAGAGTGTTCTGGACCGTCGATGCCCAGGGATGGGCATCGCCGAGCGTACAGGGATGTATTTACAGCGTGTCCGGAACACCTGTTGGTAATATCGCCGACTCGCAGCTCCGTTTAACCGGCGCCTTCTACGAAATTGCAAGCCGACGGTGCAACAACACCGCCCTGCCCAGCCTCAGATAACCGCTTCCGCTTCCAGGAAATCCTGGGCGAAACGTTGCAATATCCCGCCTGCATCAAAGACCGACACCTCTTCCTGCGTATCGAGGCGACAGATCACCGGCACCTCGACGCGCTCACCGCTCTTGCGGTTAATGACGAGAGTCATGGTACTGCGCGGCGTGATGTCACCGGTCACATCATAGGTTTCGGTACCATCGATGTTCAGCGTGTGACGCGTAGTGCCGGGCTGGAATTCCAGCGGCAACACGCCCATGCCGAGCAGGTTGGTACGGTGAATACGCTCGAAACCTTCGGCAGCAATGGCTTCGACACCAGCCAGGCGCACGCCCTTTGCCGCCCAGTCACGGGACGAACCCTGACCGTAATCGGCACCGGCGATGATGATCAGCGGCTGCTTACGCTCCATGTAGGTTTCGATGGCCTCCCACATGCGCGTTACCTTGCCTTCCGGCTCGATACGCGCCAGTGAGCCCTGCTTGACCTTGCCGTTTTCCTGCACCATCTCGTTCAGCAGCTTGGGGTTGGCGAAGGTAGCGCGCTGGGCGGTCAGATGGTCGCCACGGTGGGTGGCGTAGGAGTTGAAATCGACCTCCGGCACACCCATTTTGTGTAGGTAAGCCCCGGCGGCGCTGTCCATCATGATGGCGTTGGACGGCGACAGGTGATCGGTGGTGATGTTGTCCCCCAACACCGCCAAGGCCCGCATGCCCTTCAAGCTACGTTCGCCTGCCAGTGCGCCTTCCCAGTATGGCGGACGGCGGATATAGGTGCTCTGCGGACGCCACTCGTACAGCGGATTGGTCTGCGCCTGGGCATCACGGGTGATGTCGAACATCGGGATATAAACCTCCCGATACTGCTCGGGCTTCACGCTCTGCTTGACGATAGCGTTGATCTCTTCATCGCTCGGCCAGATGTCCTTCAGGGTGACCGGATTGCCGTCCTTGTCGATCCCCAGTACATCCTTCTCGATATCAAAACGGATGGTACCGGCAATCGCGTAGGCCACCACTAGCGGCGGCGAAGCCAGGAAGGCCTGCTTGGCGTAGGGGTGAATCCGGCCATCGAAGTTGCGGTTACCCGACAGCACGGCGGTAGCGTACAGATCGCGCTCTACTACTTCCTTCTGGATCACCGGATCCAGGGCGCCGCTCATACCATTACAGGTGGTGCAGGCAAAGGCGACCACACCAAATCCCAGGTTTTCCAATTCACCCAGCAGGTTGGCCTCTTCCAGATACATTTTCACGGTCTTGGAACCCGGCGCCAGGGAGGTTTTCACCCAGGGCTTGCGCGTCAATCCGAGCTTGTTTGCGTTACGGGCAATCAAACCAGCAGCAATCATATTGCGCGGGTTGCTGGTGTTGGTGCAGCTGGTGATGGCGGCAATGATTACCGCGCCGTCGGGCATTTTGCCTTCTTCGTTTTCTACCACACCACTAATGCCACGAGAGGCCAGTTCGGAGGTAGGCAGCAACGCATGCGGGTTGGATGGACCGGCCAACGTACGTGCGACGCTCGACAGGTCAAAGGTCAGTACCCGCTCGTATTCCACGTTGGTCAGGGTATCAGCCCACAGCCCGGTTGCCTTGGCGTACTGCTCAACCAGCTTGACTTGATCGGCTTCACGGCCGGTCAGTGTCAGGTAGTCCGTGGTCTGCTCGTCGATATAGAACATAGCCGCGGTGGCGCCGTATTCGGGCGTCATATTGGAGATGGTAGCCCGGTCGCCGATGGTCAGGTTGTTCGCACCCTCGCCATAGAATTCGAGATAAGCCCCAACTACACGCTCCTTGCGCAGAAACGCGGTCAACGCCAGCACAAGATCGGTGCTGGTGATTCCCGGCTGCAGTTTGCCGGTGAGCTCGACGCCGATGATATCAGGCAGGCGCATCCAGGAAGCACGACCAAGCATCACGCTTTCAGCTTCCAGCCCGCCGACACCGACGGAAATCACGCCCAGAGCGTCGACCATCGGCGTATGGCTATCGGTACCCACACAGGTATCTGGAAAGGCTACCCCGTCACGTACCTGAACCACTGGAGACATCTTTTCCAGATTGATCTGGTGCATGATGCCATTACCCGGCGGAATCACGTCGACGTTCTCGAACGCCGTTTTGGTCCAGTTGATGAAGTGGAAACGGTCGTCATTGCGACGGTCTTCAATGGCGCGGTTCTTCTCGAAGGCATCCGCCTCGAAGCCGGCATGCTCAACGGCCAGGGAATGGTCGACAATCAGCTGGGTGGGCACGACCGGATTGACCTTGGCCGGGTCACCGCCTTTTTCGGCGATAGCGTCACGCAAGCCAGCCAGATCGACCAGTGCAGTTTGGCCGAGAATATCGTGGCACACGACACGGGCCGGGAACCAGGGGAAATCCAGATCACGCTTGCGCTCTATGAGCTGCTTGAGCGAATCGGTCAGCATCGCTGGCTCACAGCGACGCACCAGGTTTTCAGCCAGCACGCGCGAGGTGTAGGGCAGTTTGTCGTAGGCACCGGGCTGGATGGCATCGACCGCCGCACGGGTGTCGAAATAATCGAGCTGAGTGCCCGGCAGGGATTTGCGGTATTCAGTGTTCATTGAGATCACACTCATCAGGAATCAGTGGCAGAAGCATTGAAGCGCAGTGCTGCGCATCCCCTGCCTTGAATTATCGAAGCTGACCGTTGCACATTGCTGTAAGCGACGTTGGCGATCGCCTGTTCTGGACCGGCGATGCCCATGGATGGGCATCGCCGAGCGTACAGGGATGTATTTACAGCGTGTCCAGAACAGGTGGTCGACAACGCCGCCAGTGCAAAGTCCTAAATCACCGTTTTTCAGCGCTCAGCAATTGGCTTAACAGTCCGCGGCTCTTCACCCACGTACTCGGCACTCGGGCGAATAATCCGGTTGTCCGCCCGCTGCTCCATTACGTGCGCAGCCCACCCAGTCAAACGGCTCATTACAAAAATCGGCGTGAACAGCTTGGTCGGGATACCCATGAAGTGGTACGCCGAGGCGTGGAAGAAGTCGGCGTTACAAAACAGCTTCTTCTCGCGCCACATTACGGCTTCGACGCGTTCGGATACTGGATACAACACAGTATCGCCGACGTCGGCGGCCAGCTTCTCGGACCATTCCTTGATGATTGCGTTTCGTGGATCGGAATCACGATAAATGGCGTGACCGAAGCCCATGATCTTGTCCTTGCGCTGCAGCATGCCCATGATTTCCTGCTCGGCGTGCTCTGGATTCTTGAACTGCTCGATCATATCCATCGCCGCTTCATTCGCGCCACCATGCAACGGGCCACGTAGCGAGCCGATGGCACCGGTGACGCAGCTGTGCATGTCCGACAGGGTCGAAGCGCAAACACGGGCAGTGAAGGTTGACGCGTTGAACTCGTGCTCCGCATAGAGAATCAGCGACACGTTCATCACCTGCTCGTGCAGCTCGTTGGGTTTTTCGCCGCGCAGCATATGCAGAAAGTGGGCGCCGATGGAGTCGTCATTCGTATTCTCATCGATACGTACACCGTCGTGGCTGAAGCGATACCAGTAGCAAATGATCGACGGGAACACGGCGAGCAGGCGGTCGGTGGCATCCTGCTGCTGGTTGAAGTCAGCTTCTGTCTCCAGGTTGCCGAGCATGGAGCAACCGGTGCGCATCACATCCATCGGATGGGCGTCCTTGGGAATGCGCTCCAGCACTTCTTTCAACGCCTGCGGCAGGCTGCGCAGTGATTTCAGCTTGGCCTTGTAAGCCTCCAGCTCCGCCTGGGTAGGCAACTGACCTTTCAGGATCAGGTGTGCAACTTCCTCGAACTGGCAGTTAGCAGCCAGATCCTTAACATCGTATCCACGATAGGTGAGGCCAGAGCCTGTTTGCCCCACGGTAGACAGCGCCGTCTTGCCCGCGACTTGGCCGCGCAGGCCGGCTCCACTTAAAACTTTTGCTTCAGCCATCAGTATTCTCCTTCTTATTTAGGCCGATTCGTGATCGGACCGGTTCAGGATTTTTTCTGCGCGAATAGCGCGTCGAGCTTCTGTTCGAAAATGTGGTAATCGATACGATCGTACAGCTCCATGCGGGTCTGCATGGTGTCGACCACGTTCTTTTGCGAGCCGTCGCGACGAATGGCGGTATAGACGTTTTCTGCGGCCTTGTTCATGGCGCGGAAGGCAGACAGCGGGTAAAGCACCAGCGACACGTCGGCCGAAGCCAGCTCATCGGTTGTATATAAAGGTGTGGAACCAAATTCGGTGATATTAGCCAGAATCGGCGCCTTCACCTTCGAGGCGAACAGCTTGTACATATCCAGCTCGGTGATAGCCTCAGGAAACACCATATCGGCGCCGGCTTCAATACAAGCCGCCGCCCTGTCCAGCGCAGACTCCAGACCTTCCACTGCCAGCGCATCGGTACGCGCCATGATTACGAAGCTGTCATCGGTACGTGCATCGACCGCGGCCTTGATCCGATCAACCATTTCCTGCTGCGAAACGATTTCCTTGTTAGGGCGGTGGCCGCAACGCTTGGCGCCGACCTGATCTTCGATGTGCATCGCCGCAGCGCCGAACTTGATCATCGACTTCACGGTGCGCGCTACATTGAAGGCGCTGGAGCCGAAGCCGGTGTCCACATCGACAAGAAGGGGCAGATCGCACACATCAGTGATACGGCGCACGTCGGTCAGAACGTCATCCAGACCGGTGATACCCAGGTCCGGCAGGCCCAGCGAGCCGGCTGCCACGCCACCCCCCGAAAGGTAAATCGCCTTGAAACCGGCGCGCTTGGCCAGTAGCGCGTGGTTGGCATTGATTGCGCCTACTACCTGCAGTGGATGCTCTTCTGCAACGGCATCGCGGAAGCGTTGACCTGGGGTTTTAGACATCAGTTTTTCCCTCCTGAGGAAGTGAAACGTCGCTCTGCTCTTGCATGCGACGCTCGATGTTGCGGCGTGAGGCGCTGATATGGCGGCGCATCAACATTTCCGCGAGCTCGCCATCACGATCAGCGATGGCTTCTATGATTCGATGGTGTTCGGCAAAGGCTTGCTGAGGGCGCTTCGGCGTGGTGGAGAATTTGTAGCGATACATGCGTACCAGGTGATACAGATCACCGAGCAGCATGTCGCTCAGGGCGCGGTTTTTGCTCCCCTGAATAATCACGTAATGGATATCCAGATCGCCTTCCTGTTGATAATAGGACTGGTTGGCCTGGAGACCGCTGTGCTTTTCATGGGTGGCCAATACTTCGCGAAGTCCGAGAATTTCATCCTCCGTCATATTCTGGGCGGCCAGTCTGCAAGCCATTCCTTCCAATGCTTCACGCACGTGGTACAGCTCAATCAGCTCTTCGTAGCTGAGCGACACCACCCGAACGCCGGCATGCGGCACGCGCATGACCAATCGCCGGCCTTCCAGCCGCCGGATAGCTTCGCGCAGCGGTCCCCGACTAATACCGAAGGTGGTGGACAGGTACTGCTCGCTGATGCGAGTTCCGGGAGCGATCTCTCCCTTCACGATCGCCGTCTGAAGGCGCTGAAAAGCACCGTCAGAGAGCGTCAATACAGGAGAAATATCTACAGAAGCGTCCAATTGTAAACAACCCGCCTTGAATATGAATATTATTTCCAGATAACGGCTCGAATAATGAAGCCGCGCCACTCGATTGTCAACAATCCATCAGGCACTGTGTGGAGAGAATTTACCGTGCCACCATCAACCCCACTACGTCGCCGAGAACTGGCGTGCTAAGATGCTGGCCAGTTCGCTGCCACGCTACTGCCTCGAGTCAGCGTGTCGTCGCCTTAAACTGTTGCCGAGAACCCTAATGCAATCGATCAACCTGCATCTTAAAATTCTGATTGCCATTCTGGTCAGCCTGGGTCTGCTGATTACTGGTTACCAGATATACGTCCTGGAAATTCCATTAAAAGAAGATGAAACCGACGACATCTGGAGTCTGGATGCCCGCTTCGAGTTTCAAGCGACGGCCGGGGTGCCAATAAAAGCGCAGATGTTTATTCCGCAGCTGAATCAGGATTACATCAGCCTGAATGAGAGTTTCATTTCCAACAATTATGGCGTCAGTATCAATCAGGTTGACGGGAATCGCCGGGTCACCTGGTCTGCAAGACGAGCCAGCGGACCTCAGACGCTTTACTATCGACTGGTTCTGACCAAACGATATAGCGACGAGACCGCTGCAGTCCCGCCGCCAGCTCCACGCGTTCCGATTGTCCTCGAGGGGCCAGAGCAGATTGCCGCAGATGCGCTGATCAACCCTATCAGACAACACTCTGCTGATATCGAAACCTTTATTACCGAAGCCATTCGACGGGTGAACGATATCACTGACGATAACGTTCAGTTGTTGCTCGGCGGCCAGACATCACCACTGGACAAAGCTCGAGTCATCGACATTCTACTGTCCCAGGCCCGCATTCCTCTGGAGCTGGTCCACACTGTGCGCTTGGAGGCCACTGCCAACCAGGAGCCGGAACTGTGGCTGCGCAGCCATAACGGCGAGCGGTGGCTGTATTTCCACCCCGAAACGGGGCAGCAGGGCATACCAGAAAACCGGATGGTGTGGTGGATTGGCGATAATCCAATGTACAGCCTGGAGGGCGGTCGCCAGGGTCGTGTCAACGTGACCATCAACAATAGCGAGATGAATGCTCTGCGATTGGCCAAGATGAGTACCGATAACGGCTCGTCAGCACTGCTGGAGTATTCCCTGTATGGCCTGCCACTGCATGCGCAGCAGGTCTACCGGGTAATGATCATGATTCCGGTGGGTGTTCTGGTAATTCTGGTTCTGCGTAACCTGATCGGCATTCAGACACTAGGTACCTTCACGCCGGTCCTGATCTCGCTGGCCTTTCGTGAAACCCAGGTAGGCTGGGGTATTGCCCTGTTCACACTGATCACGGCCCTGGGCTTGTCATTACGCTCCTACCTCGAGCATTTGAAGCTGCAGATGTTGCCTCGCCTGTCGATCGTGCTGACCTTCGTGGTCATCGTCATTGCGGCGATCAGCTTGTTCAGTCACAAACTGGGAATTGAGCGCGCCCTGTCTGTATCGCTGTTCCCCATGGTGATCCTGACCATGACCATCGAACGCCTTTCCATCAACTGGGAAGAACGTGGTGGCGGACATTCGTTCAAGGTAGCCGTGGGTACCATCATTGCCGCGACCCTGGCGCATCTACTGATGTCCGTCCCGGTGCTTGCCTATTTCTTCTTCACCTTCCCGGCCATCTTGCTGGTACTGGTTGGCTTCATGCTGGCCATGGGTCGCTATCGCGGCTACCGCCTGACCGAACTCATGCGTTTCAAAGCGCTGACCAAACAGGGCTGAGGAGACTGCGATGTTACTGTGGAACACTTGGAAAGCGCTCAAGGCCAACGGGGTCATGGGCATTAATCGGCGAAATGCCGACTATGTGCTGAAATACAACAAGCGCCATTTGTATCCGGTCGTAGACGACAAGATCCTGACCAAGGAACGTGCCATTGCGGCAGGGATCAATGTACCCGAGCTTTATGGAATAATCGAAACCGAAAAGGATATCGATCGATTCCAGAAGATTGTCGCACCTTACCGTGACTTCGTAGTTAAGCCAGCCCAGGGAGCTGGCGGGGACGGCATCCTGGTTATCGCCGACCGCTTCGAGGGCCGCTACAGGACAGTGTCAGGCAAGATCATCAGCTACGAAGAGATCGAACACCAGATTTCCAGCATCCTGTCAGGTCTTTATTCGCTGGGCGGCCATCGGGACCGCGTGCTCATCGAATACCGCGTCACGCCAGATCCCATTTTCAAAAGCATCAGTTATGAAGGCGTACCGGATATCCGGATCATAGTGCTGATGGGCTACCCGGTCATGGCCATGCTGCGCCTGCCTACTCGCCAGTCTGGCGGCAAGGCCAACCTGCATCAGGGCGCTATCGGAGTGGGCGTAGATCTCACAACCGGCGTCACGCTCAAGGGCACCTGGCTGAACAGCAAGATCACCAAGCATCCAGATACCACCAACCCGGTGGATGGCGTGCAATTGCCGGATTGGGACGGTTTCATGCGTTTGGCAACGTCTTGCTATGAGCTGTCAGGGCTAGGGTATATCGGCGTAGATCTGGTGCTGGACGAAGAAAAGGGCCCGCTCATTCTGGAACTCAATGCGCGCCCAGGGCTGAATATACAGATTGCCAACGATGCAGGTCTGACACACCGCTGTCATAAGGTCGAGCACCATATTGCTGCCTTGAAGAAGGAAGGCAGGCTCGAGACTGTGGAAGAAAGAATGGCATTCTCGCAGAGGCATTTCGGTCAACCCGTCCCTGCGGCGACAACTCCCTCGGAGCCCAGCGAGCCGGCATGATCAGGCCAAACCGCCAATGCTCTACTCCCTGACAGCATTACCCTATATTGCCGAGCCGGCGCCGCTGCTCGCCGGGCTTCGTGAGCTCGGCAACCCGGTGCTGCTGGATTCAGCAGCGACCGGCGAACCGTTCGGCCGATTCAGTATAATGTCCGCCGGCCCCCAGGCCGTATTGACACCTGCGCCCGGAGAATCCGGACCAGAAACTCTGCAGCGGCTGCGAGACGCTCTGAAAGACCTTGGACCTGCGGCCTGGCCGGACGGAATTGCCCTGCCCTTTGGTGCGGGCGCGCTGGGTTTTATCAGCTACGATTTTGCTCGACACCTTGAACCGTTACCCGCCTGCGCCAAAACCGACGTTCGGCTTCCTGCCCTGCAATTTGGCCTATATACCTGGAGCCTGGTAACGGACCACGTGCTGCAACGCTCGTGGCTGGTTTGCCATCCTGGTATCGATGAAGCCGAGCGCAACAAGCTGTACGAATTGGTTCAGGGGCAACGGGACTTTGATTCCTCCTTTTGCCTGAATGGCTCCTTCGAACCGGAGCAGAGCCGTCAAGAGTACCAGGCTGCTTTCGAGCGTATTCAGGCTTATATATTGGCCGGAGACGCTTATCAAATAAACCTGGCGCAGCGTTTTCGCGCCCGCTGCAGCGGCGATCCGCTGGAGGCTTACCGGCTTCTGCGCAATGCATGCCCTACTCCCTTCTCTGCCTACATTGAGGATGTTGACTTCAGCTTGCTGTGCCATTCCCCTGAGCGTTTCCTGAGCGTCATCGGCGGCAAGGTCGAGACGCGTCCGATCAAGGGTACCAGGGCGCGCGGCGCTACGTGTGAGCAGGATATGGCGCTGGCCGAGGACTTGCAGGACTGCCTCAAGGACCGTGCGGAGAATGTGATGATCGTAGACCTGCTGCGTAACGACCTTGGGCGCACCTGCGCTATTGGCAGCGTGCAGGTGCCGGAGCTGTTCAAGCTGGAAAGCTACCCCAATGTTCATCACCTGGTGAGCAGCGTGACGGGCGAACTGGCGCACGGCCGCGATGCCCTGGATCTGCTGGCAAGCGCCTTTCCTGGCGGTTCGATAACAGGTGCCCCTAAGATTCGCGCCATGCAGATCATTGAAGAGCTGGAGCCGGTGCGTCGTAGCATGTATTGCGGAAGCCTTGGCTACATAGGCTGTGAAGGTCAGATGGACCTGAATATAGCGATACGCACCCTGGTGCATCAGGACGACAATCTGTATCTCTGGGGCGGCGGCGGTATCGTAGCGGACTCGGAGTCGGAGTCCGAATATCAGGAGACCCTGACCAAGGTCAGGGTGTTGATGGAGGCGCTTGAATAATCTTGGGAGTGGCGCCGCCGGCACTCAACCTGTCTGGACACGCCGTGAATACATCCATGTAGGCTCACTGCGCCCATCCCCGGGGCGCAGACGGTCCAGCCAGGCTGAATCCCGGCGTCGCGGTCGCAGTTGTGCGCAAAGGATACAAGCCAAGTGGATTTTTGCGTCGGCGGCTCGAAGGTACGCAGGTGCTGGCAGGTGATGCGTAGACTGGACCGTCGATGCCCAGGGATGGGCATCGCCGAGCTTACAGGGACGTACTCGCAGCGTGTCCTGGCTACGTATTACCTGCCACCACCGCCCTCGCAGCTATCAAAGCACCAAAGGACGGTTCGACGCCTTGATGAATTCCTGCTTCAGCTCCTCGAAGGTATGCACCGCGGGAAACTGCGGGAACTCTGCAATCACGTTGTCCGGTGCGTGGAATAAAATTCCCGCATGCGCTTCTGACAGCATGGTGGTGTCATTGTAGGAATCGCCAGCGGCAATGACGCGATAATACAGGCTCTTGAAAGCCAGAACCGACTGACGCTTGGGATCTTTCTGACGCAGTTGGTAGTCGGCTACACGCCCCGTTTCGTCAGTGATCAAGCGATGGCACAACAGCGTCGGGAAACCGAGCTGACGCATCAACGGCTGTGAAAACTCGTAGAACGTATCGGACAGAATGACGACCTGAAAACGTTCACGAAGCCAGTCAACAAACTCCGGCGCTCCGTCGAGCGGTTTGAGCGTGCCGATGGTTTCCTGAATATCGGAGAGCTTTAACCCGTGCTCATCCAAGATGCGTAAACGCTGCTTCATCAGCACGTCGTAGTCGGGAACGTCTCGGGTGGTTGCCCGTAGCTCAGCGATGCCGGTTGCTTCGGCAAAGGCGATCCAGATTTCCGGAACGAGAACTCCCTCAAGGTCAAGGCAGGCGATTTCCACAGCGTACTCCTGATAAGGCTCATGTAAGTTTGCGCGACAATCTACCGGCATCGCTGCGTCCGCGCAATGCCAAGCCTATCGGATGCGCCGAGTAAGCACCCAAAGGCATAAGAATATGAATAAATAAAAGAGGATGGACTAAAGCGGCTTTGTTAGACTTTCGCGAAACTGGCCGCCCAAAAAAGCGCCAGCTCGCAGAAAGGAGAAGCCGGATGCCACTCGAAGACCTTGATATCACAACCCTGGCGGAGGAATACGCCGGCAAATCGCCGCAGCAGATTCTGAAGCTCGCCATGGATCATTTTGATGACCTTTGGCTGTCCTTTAGCGGTGCCGATGACATCGTGGTGCTCGACATGGCCTGGAAGATAAACCCTGCCATCAAGGTGTTTACCCTGGACACTGGTCGCCTGCATGCTGAAACCTACCGCTTTCTGGAACAGGTGCGTAAACACTACAACATTGAGTTGGAGGTGCTCTCCCCCGATCGCGATGTGCTTGACGCCTACGTGAAGAAAAAAGGTCTGTTTGATTTCTACACAAGCGGCCATGGCGAGTGCTGCGGAATTCGGAAGATCGAACCGCTACGTCGAAAGTTGGCTAGCGTGGACGCCTGGATTACCGGTCAGCGGCGCGATCAAAGCCCCGGCACCCGCAGCAGCGTGCCGGTTATCGAAGCAGACGCCAGTTTCAGCGGACCAGGGAAGGCTCTGGTCAAGTTCAATCCATTGGCCAACTACAGTAGCGAAGAGGTCTGGAACTACATCCGCATGCTGGAAATCCCTTACAACAATTTGCATGAGCGAGGGTTCGTGAGCATCGGCTGCGAGCCTTGCACCCGCGCCGTTCTGCCTAACCAGCACGAGCGTGAAGGGCGCTGGTGGTGGGAAGAAGCGACTCAGAAGGAATGCGGCCTGCACGCCGGCAATCTAATCGCCAGGACTTAAATCATCCGGCAGTTGGCGGCCGTGTGTCAGTGCAATGGCAACTCAATCTCGGCGAACAACTCTTCGATTTCGGCCTTGCTGTGGCATTGCAGCGCCTGATCGACCCGCTGCCGGGTGAGATGGGGCGCGAAGGCTTCAATAAAGTCATACATGAATCCGCGCAGAAAGGTGCCTCGTCGAAAACCGATCTTCGTCACGCTTGATTCGAACAGTTTGCTGGCGTCGATTGCGACCAGATCCTTGTCCAGTTCGGCGTCGACCGCCATATGCGCGACGATCCCGACACCCAGCCCCAATCTCACGTAGGTTTTGATCACATCCGCATCAGCGGCTGTGAAGATGACCTTCGGGCTGAGCCCCCGGTTGGAAAATGCCTCGTCGAGCTTGGACCGGCCAGTGAATCCGAACACGTACGTCACCAGTGGATACTCCGCCAGCGCTTCGAGCGAGAGCGAATTCAGCGCCGCCAGCGGGTGCCCCTTCGGCACTATCACACAGCGGTTCCACCGATAGCAGGGCATCATCACCATATCCGAAAACAGTTCCAGCGCCTCGGTTGCTATCGCGAAATCTGCCGTCCCGTTCACGGTCATCTCGCAAATCTGCATTGGCGTACCCTGGTGCATATGCAAGGACACCTCGGGGTATTTGTTTATGAATCGGCCGATAATCGGAGGCAAGGCATACCTGGCCTGAGTATGGGTGGTAGCCAGCGTTAGGGTGCCCTTGCGCTCGTTGCTGAATTCCTGGGCAATCTGCTTGATGCTTTCGACCTTGCGCAATATCTCGCCTGCGGTGGCAATGATCCGCTCGCCTGCCGGAGTTATCCGCGTAAGGTGCTTGCCGCTGCGGGAAAACACCTCCACGCCAAGTTCGTCCTCAAGGAGTCGAATCTGCTTGCTGATGCCAGGTTGGGACGTATACAGGCTTTGGGCCGTGGCCGACACGTTAAGATCGTGGTGTGCCACTTCCCATATATAGCGCAATTGCTGAAGCTTCATGATGTCCCCCGTCACATACCCGAGCAGCATACGCTGCTTTATAACCAAAATATTGGTTCAGGATTCAGGTTAGACCAGAAGTTAACTCGTTGGCTAGATCTTTGACGAAAGGTGCCACCACTGGTCGGCAGGTGCCATTACCGTCAGGTTTTGATGTTGCTTATGCCATGGGGCACGTGACCGGTGGGAACAAAGCCGACCGCACGCTGGCAATGCCCTTCCTGATCATCAAAGAACAGATCGGCACCAAAGGCGCGCAGGAACGCAGATTTATCCAGCCCACCAAGGAATAGGGATTCATCCAGACGAATGTTCCACTCGCGCAGCGTTCGGATCACGCGCTCGTGGGCCGGAGCGCTACGCGCCGTGAAAAGCGCAGTGCGAATCGGACATTCCATGGTGGGGAATTCGGTCTGGATGCGATTCAAGGCAGCCAGAAATGGCTTGAACGGCCCGCCGCCCAGGGGTTGTCGAGCGGCGGCCAGCTCGCTGGCCTGGAATGCTGCAAGACCTTCCCGCTGAAAGACCTGCTCGGACTCATCGGAGAACAGGACAGCGTCTCCGTCAAAGGCGATGCGCAGGTCGTCGCGGGTTTCCCTGCGCTTGCCGGAGGGCAGAATAGTCGCGGCAGCGAACCCGGCGTCGAGCGTACTGCGAACATCCTCGGCATGCGTAGACAGAAACAGATGACAGCCAAACGCGGGAATGTAGGTAAACGGACTGCGTCCCCCGGCAAAAGCTGCCCGGGTGATGCCTAGTTGATAATGCTGGATGGAATTGAACACCCGCAAACCCGTGTCAGCGCTGTTACGCGAAAGCAGCACAACTTCTACCCGGGTGTCGCCCTCAAGCAGTGAATTGATGCGTAACAGTTTTTCCACCAGCCCGAAGGCTTCGCCTCGCTCCAGCGGCGTGTCCTCTCGCGCTATCTGATACTGACGATAGGCCTCCAGCCCTTCCCGCTCGTAAACCTGATGGCTCTCGTCAAGATCGAACAGCGCTCGAGATGAGATTCCGATCACCAGTTTGTCGCCAAGCAGGACGGGCATGTTCTTTCCTTTTATTTGGCCAGGTAACCGTCTTGAATGAACTGCAGCATATCCAGCAATGCCTCGGTTTTCGGCATGCGGCAGCCCGCCGCAGCGGCTAGACGCAGGGCCTCGCCATACAAGCTGTCCAGTTCCATCGGACGCTTGTGCAACCAGTCGTGATACATGCTCGCATAATAATCTGGCATTTGCCGCGTTGCGGCGAGCAGTTTCTCTGGATAATCGGCGGGCATTTCATGACCGCAGGCTTGTGCAGCGGCGACCACCTCGGCCATCAGGTCGCTGATGAGCTTGCGGCTTGACGGGTTCGCCAAAAGCCCTTCAGTGCCCTCGTTCAAAAGCACATGCACACCGTTGAACGCTGCGTTCCAGACCAATTTCTGCCAGCGTGCCGCATCGACGTTGGCCATGGTCCGCGCGGCAATACCAGCGCTTTTAAACAGTTCAGCTGCTTCGGCAATAATTGCCGTGGCGCCTTGCTCGTCGGCAGGACCGGAGTGGTAACCCAGATCAATCAGACCGTTAGCCTGATGCTTGACGACGCCAGGGGCCTCGCGGAACAGACATACGTAGCACAGGCCGCCTATCAGATGAATGGTGTCAGGCAGCAATGGCCGCAGGTGCTGCTCGTTATTCAGGCCATTCTGCAACAGGATGACCTTGGCACCGTCCGCTGCCGCCTGGGCAATGACCGGGGCCAGCTCGGGATTGGTGGTGGATTTGGCGCCGACCAGTAGCCAGTCACAGGCAGGCATATCGGCCACGTCGCGGTAAGCCTGCACCGGATTGAGAGTCAGTTGGCCGTGCACCATGCTGTCGATAGTAATACCCTTCTCCGCCACGTCCTTGTATTCGCTGCGCAGCAGAAAATGCACGTCATGCCCGCCTTTAGCCAGCATCAGGCCGTAGAATCCGCCAATGGCTCCAGTGCCGATTATTCCAATGCGCGGTTTGCTCTGTTGCATAAATTCCTCGTTTGTCAGGTGACCTCAGGGAGGTCTAAGCGGTGCAGGTTATAGTAATAGAGCAAAGGGCCCGAGAAAGTCATCAATGCGACAAACCGGCCATCACCCTCTGATAGCCGACCGATTGAGTCGTTTAATAGCAGTAATAGCCGGACGCCGGGCTAGCCTCGGCCTTCAACCTTGATTAAGCTGTGTATCACTATTGATTCTGGCTGCCCAATTGGCAGTCTATATGACTTGTTGGGATAGATGATGGCCGATTTACCTATTGATGATTTGAACGTTGCTTCCAACGAAGTATTGATCACACCCGATCAACTGAAAGCCAAGATACCACTGACTGAGGCCGCTCAGAAAACTGTGGTGGAAGGCCGCCAGGTGATTCGCGACATTCTCGACGGAAAGGATCACCGGCTGTTTATTGTGATCGGCCCTTGCTCGATTCACGACATCGAAGCGGCCAAGGATTATGCCGGTCGCCTCAAGGAACTCGCCGCGGAAGTTGGCGACACCCTTTATCTGGTCATGCGCGTGTACTTTGAAAAGCCCCGCACCACCGTGGGCTGGAAAGGCCTGATCAATGACCCTTATCTGGATGACTCATTCAAGATCGAAGACGGGTTGCATATTGGCCGTCAGTTGCTGCGCGACCTGTCCGAGATGGGCTTGCCAACGGCAACCGAAGCCCTGGATCCGATCTCGCCGCAATATCTGCAAGACCTGATAACCTGGTCTGCCATTGGGGCACGTACAACCGAGTCACAGACTCACCGGGAAATGTCCTCCGGCCTGTCTTCTGCTGTCGGCTTCAAGAATGGCACCGACGGAGGGCTGGCGGTTGCCATCAACGCATTGCAGTCCGTATCGAACCCGCACCGCTTCCTCGGTATAAACCAGCAAGGGCAGGTGTCGATAGTGACAACCAAGGGCAACCAGTACGGGCACGTTGTGCTGCGCGGCGGCAATGGCAAACCCAACTATGATTCGGTCAGTGTCGCACTATGTGAAAAAGAATTGGAGAAGGCGGGCATTGCGCCCAACGTGATGGTTGACTGCAGCCACGCCAATTCCAACAAGGATCCGGGCCTGCAGCCTCTGGTCATGGACAATGTCGCCAACCAAATTCTCGAAGGCAACAAGTCGATTATCGGTCTGATGGTTGAAAGTCATATTGGCTGGGGCAACCAGTCGGTAACCAGTGATCTGTCGCAGCTGCAATATGGTGTTTCCATTACCGATGCCTGTATTGATTGGGACACAACGGTCAAGAGCGTTCGCAGCATGCATCAGAAGCTCAAGGATGTGCTGCCAGGCCGGCGCGGCGAATAGATTGTGCAAGCCTAGAAAAACCCGCTTCGGCGGGTTTTTTTGTGGAACGTCGAGGCTCAGCCCTTGGCCCGCTCCGCAGCGCCGGCTTGCCGTTCCATGTAACGTTCCACGTAGGAACAGGATGGAATGACCGTATAACCCTTGATTCGGGCGAACTGCAACGCATGTTCCGTAAGTTTGGCGGCAACGCCCTGGCCGCGAAGGATGTCTGGAACGTAAGTCCGGTATATATCCAGGGTTTGCTTGCCAAGATCCATATACGCCAGATAGGCACGAGCGCCATCTATCACGACATAGAATTGCTTGTTTTCCGGGTCGTGCACGATGCGGGCGTTGACGCTCATTGTTATAAACTCCTGGCAGATCGTTTCGTACAACCGCGAATTACGATTGACAGCTCTGCGCGAGATTAATTCCGCATATTTCAGTTATTTACTACCCCGACCGTCAGACCGAGGGGTTCACGCCGACCCCCATCAGCATCAGCAGCGCGATAGAGGCCAGACAGGCTATTACCGGAACAGCCACGGTGACCGCAAACATATCCTTGTATGCTTCCCTGTGAGTCAGCCCCATGATCATGAAGGTCGCGATAACCGCACCGCAATGCGGTAGCGAATCCAGACCACCCGACGCAATAGCGGCTATACGGTGCAATATTTCCGGCTCGACGCCCATCTCCAGGTACTGCGGCGCCAGTGTCTGCATGAAGATCTGCAGGCCGCCAGAAGCAGACCCCACGATAGCTGAAACCACGCTGGCAGAGGCAAAGATCGACAGCAGAGGGGGTAGATCGGCATTCAGCATCCATTGCGCGAATTGACTGAAGCCCAGGGTCTGGGTAACCACGCCGCCAAAGCCTATGACTGCCGCGGTGTTGAACAGCGGCATGATGGAGTCCTCTGCGCCCTGGCCAAACACCTGGGATATTTTTCTGCGCATGCTCGGAAACAGGACCACACAGGCCAGCGAACCGATGATCAGCGCCATGCTCGGCCATATGATCGACTGCGCCTGGCTAAACGCCAGTGCACGAGCCATCAGGCTTTCAGCACCCCAGTCGCCTACTGCGATCAGCAGGCGCGGCACCATGATTACTCCCAGAACCGTAACCAATGGAATGATGGCGAGGTACCAAGGCGGAGCGTCACTCGGATCGCCGATCAACTGCTCCATACGACGATCCTGGGCGTTTTCGACGAAACCCTCGCCATTGGCGCGGGCGACCTTCCAGCTGTGCTCTACATACCACATGCCCAAGCCAGCCATGATCAATGCGGCGAAAATGCCGATCCAGCCGCCGGCAAAAAGATCGGTTCCCAGTGCACTTGCCGAAATCACGTTGTGGATAGACGGCGTTCCAGGCAAGGCCGTCATGGTAAAGGTACCCGCGCCCACCGAGGTAGCCGCAGCCCAGAGTCGCTTGGGCAGGTTGGCTTCACGCATAAGCGTGATACCCAGGGGGTACATGGTGAACACCACGACGAAGACCACCACACCGCCATAGGTCAGCAGCGCGCAAACAACCATGCCGACCAGCAGCGTATGTCTGACCCCCAGGCTGCGCGTGATGGCCAGGGCTATACTTTTGGCAGCCTGGCTTGTCGCCATAGCCTTGCCAAAGATGGCGCCGCAGAGAAACAGCAGGAAAAAACGCCCGGCGAAGCTGAATGCGCCTAGCGAGCCGAAGGGATAATGCTCCAGCAATGTCCGCGGAATAAGCAAACCATTGGTCACAGCGACAACCAGCGAACAGACTAGCGAAGCAATAAAAATATTAACTCCGCGCAGCGCCAGAAAGATGAGAAGAGCGAGTCCTGCCAGCAAGCCTAGATTGCCAAGCATATGAAGCATTCCTTATTGTTGGTATTGATGCTCCAAATACCATAACCGCGCGTTATTCGCATTACAAACGCCAACAAGGGGCATTCACACCGCTGTATATCCACCATAACCGCAAAGCCCAACGGCGAGGTGAGCAGCCTTTTGGATAGCTGCTAAAATCAACAGGCCATTTCGATGGAACCTTTACAATCACCGAGGATATTCACATGAAATCAGTATTGCCTTTGTCTGCTGTCGCTCTCACTGCTCTGCTCGCCGCCGGTTGCGCCAACACCCAGCAGCAGGAAGAAACCTACTCCCGCCTGGACGCCAGCGAGCGGGCTGTTGCCAGTGCGCAGGCGCGCGCAGATGAAGCCTATCGCAAGGCTGAGGAAGCGATGGCAGCTGCTCAGCGTGCCCAGAGGACCGCGGACGAAGCCAACGAACGAGCTCTGCGCATGCTCGACAGGGCCGCCCGCAAGTAATCGGCAGCTTCCGGCAGTGGCTGGCCAGACATAGCAAATCTGCTGCCGGAGCGGTCCTATCGAACTAACGTTCCTATCACTTGTGGAATCCCCTGCTGGGCATACACCACGTCCCTGATCTGCTTCCAGTCCAGCTGGAAACCCTTGATCAGGTCGCTGTGCTGTTGCAGCAGCGTCTGAAGCGCAGCCTGTCTGTCCAGCGTCGAAGGCAATCCTTGCTCGTCCAGTGGCGTATGGGCCTCGAGGTATAACTCGCCATCCTGAACGCCAAGCTTGAACGGCTGGTTGACTATCACCACTGAGGTGCCTATCGGAACCTGTGGAAACAGTTCGGTAATGTCTTCATTGCGCATTCGAAAACACCCGTGACTCACCCGCATGCCGATGCCGAAGTGCTTGTTGGTTCCATGGATGACGTAGCCGCTCATGGCCAGGTTCATCTTGTAAGGACCCATCGGATTATCCGGTCCGGGGGGCACGACCGCGGGCAGGAAATCTCCTTGCGCCGCATGTTCTTCGCGGATGGATTCAGGGGGATACCAGGACGGGTTGGCCTCCTTGCGGGCGACACGCGTTTCGCCTATAGGCGAGGACCAGCCCTGCCGGCCTATGCCCACCGGATAGGTGACGACTTGCCCTTCTCCAGGAGGATAGTAGTAAAGCCGGTACTCCGGCAGGTTGATGACCACTCCCTCCCGGGGGATGTTCGGAAGGACATGATGGGCAGGCATGAGAACCTGGGTACCCTCGCCTGGCAACCAGGGATCGACCCCCGGATTCGCCGCTATCATCTCAAGATGGCCAAAGCCGTGAGCTTCGCCAAGATCGGCAAAGGTGTCTTCATAGGCGGCTTCGACCGAGTAAGCAGAGCCGACCATCGATTGCTCTGACGCAATATCGTATTTCGCGGCCAGACACAGGCCGCTGACGCCGGCGAGCGCTGAAAAAACGACATTGAAAAGCGGTCTACAACGAATCATGACTGACATTCCTGCCCGCATCGTACAGATCGAACTGTCCGGATTCGCCGTGCTCTGATTTCGGTGGCATTGCGGTCGGCCGCTTACCTCCGCGCAGACTCCGTGCCAAAGCCAGACAATCGGGGCACAGCACTTTCAACTGGAGACGTTCCAGTTCCCGGTAAACCGGGCGAGACGGCAAGAAATCCCCGCACAGGGTGCGCTCGCGCGGCACATCCAGGCGCATGGTGATGTCCACCAGGTGCATGTGCCACGGGTCTCCCACGAACAGATCTTGCTGTTCGTCCTGTTCCACCACGCACCAGCGTCTGACCATCCACGATAGGGTCACCCTGCCCGCTCCTCATGTTTACTCGGATTACTGCTCATCCAGCCACGCCCTGATGACCGGCCAGGCCGTATCCAGAAGGATGGGCTGCGCTTGTGCAGTAGGATGAATTCGGTCCGACTGCATCAGCGCCGGGTCTTCGGCGACATTTTCCAGTAAAAAGGGCAGCAAAGGCACCCCATGCTCTTCGCTTACCTCGATAAAGGCCTGTTCGAAGGCCTGGGTGTAGCGCAAACCGTAGTTGGGCGGTATACGCATCCCCAGGAGAATAACGTCCGCGCCGGCTTCCTGGGACTGCTCGACCATCGCAGAAAGATTCTGTTGCATATTGTCCGGGGAGAGCGCGCGCAGCCCATCGTTACCCCCCAATTCCACTATCACCAACTCCGGCTGATGGCGCTCCAGCAGCCGTGGCAGGCGGGCCAACCCCCCTGCGGTCGTATCACCGCTGACCGAGGCATTGATCACCTCATGCGGATAATTTTCCACATCGATTCGTTCCTGGAGCAGGTTCACCCAGCCTTCTTCAATTCCCAGACCAAAAGCGGCGCTGATACTATCTCCAACCACGAGTATGCTCTGGGCTCCTGCTGGCAACGCCATCAGACACAACGAGCAGATTGCAAGGCACTTCTTCAGCAAATTCATAGGGCATTTACCATGTCGGATAGCGTGATCATCGCCACTCACCTTAGCAAAGTAGTGAGTACCTCGGAAGCAGAGTTAACCATCCTGGATGACGTCAGCCTGCGTATCGAACGGGGAAGCAGCGTGGCGATAGTAGGTGCTTCTGGCTCGGGAAAATCCACACTGCTGAGCTTGCTGGCGGGCCTGGACCTGCCCACCCACGGAGAGGTCGAACTGGCTGGCAAGTCCTTGACTAAACTGGATGAGGATCAGCGGGCAGCTCTACGCGCAGAACATGTCGGCTTCGTGTTCCAGTCATTCCAGTTGCTGGGCAGCCTGACCGCGCTGGAGAACGTCATGCTGCCTCTGGAGCTGCATGGCCGTAGCGACGCGCGGGCCAGGGCCAGCGAACTGCTGAGTCGCGTTGGGCTGGCGCCGCGCGTCACTCATTATCCGCGTCAGCTTTCCGGCGGTGAGCAGCAGCGGGTCGCCATCGCCCGCGCCTTTGCCAGCGAGCCGGATATTATGTTTGCAGACGAACCTACCGGAAACCTGGACGCCGCTACCGGGCAGCGCATTACCGATCTGCTGTTTGAACTCAACCGTGAACAGGGCACCACGCTAGTGATGGTTACCCATGATGCCCGGCTGGCAGAACGTTGCGCGTCCGCGTTGCATCTCGAAGCGGGCCGACTATTGGAACCAGCCCTGTGAGCGGCGCCAGTTCCCTGCCCCTGGCCACCCGACTCCTGGCAAGGGAGTGGAAGGCCGGCGAGCTGCGAGTGCTGGTTTTCGCCTTGATAATCGCTGTCCTGGTCAGCACAGCGATCAGCTTCTTCACCGATCGGCTGCAACGGGGGATGGTCAGCCGGGCAGCGGAATTCATGGGCGCGGATATGGTCATTTCTTCGCGCGCCGTCCTGCCCGCCGAGTTTCTGCAAGAAGCGCAGCGCCGGGGACTTGCGTACACCGATGTTGTCGAGTTCTCCAGCGTCATGATCAGTGATGACGATATGCAGCTTTCCAGCGTCAAGGCGGTGGGACCAGGTTACCCGCTACGGGGTGAAGTCCGTATCGCCGGTAATCTGTTCGGGGAAGAGCGCGTGGTGACGGCTATCCCGCCGAGGGGAGAGATATGGATAGAGCCAAGATTGTTGACGCTGCTTGGGATAGAGCCGGGTAGCACGCTGGAGGTCGGCTTGAGCCGCTTCGTTGTCAGCGCGCTGCTGACCCATGAACCGGACCGAGCCGGAGATTTCTATTCCCTTACTCCGCGAGTCCTGATGAATCTGCACGACCTTGAGGCGTCCGGCATCATCCAGCCAGGCAGCCGGGTGCGGTATCGGCTGCTGCTTAGCGGTGATGAGGGCCAGCAGACCGGCTTTCGTCAGTGGATCGAACCACGGCTCGCCGACAATCAGCGTCTGACCACCGTCTCGGACGACAACCGGCAGATCGGCAGTGCGCTGGACCGAGCCAGCCAGTTTCTGGGCATATCGAGCATTGCCGCTGTGGTGCTATCGGGCGTTGCGGTTGCCCTCTCGGCCGGTCGCTTTGCCAACCGACATTTCGATACCAGTGCTCTGCTCCGCTGTCTGGGTGCCAGTCGGCGCCGCGTGATGAGCATCTTCCTTATCCAACTGGCGTTTCTCGGTATGTTCGCCACTTTGATCGGCCTGTTTCTCGGCTGGATCATGCAGTGGGGGCTGGTGCAGCTGCTTAGCGACCTGCTTCCGCCCAATCTGCCGGGCGTGGGGCTGAGCCCTTTGTTGGTAGGCACAGCGACAGGACTGGTCGGGCTGGCGGGGTTTGCCCTGCCGCCCTTGATACGGCTTGGAAAGGTATCGCCGCTGCGTGTGCTGCGTCGTGATCTGGCGCCACTGCCAAGTAGCGGATGGATCATCTATGGACTGGCCTTGACCGCATTGAGCCTCCTGATGTGGCAGTTCACCGGCAATTTGCAGATAACCGTCGCGGTGGTCTTCGGGGGAGCCGGTGCGGTTCTATTGTTGGGACTGATAGCCTGGAGTCTGCTGCGTCTGGTCGGCGGTCGCTTGCGCAATGCCAGCCTGGCCTGGCGTCTGGGCAGTGGACAACTGCTCAAACAGCCGGCCACCGCGGCGGGCCAAATCCTCTCGTTTGGCCTGATTCTGATGTCCATGGTAGTGATCCTGATACTGCGGACCGAGCTGCTGGACACCTGGAGCGCCCAGCTACCGGAAGACACCCCCAATCATTTTGCACTGAATATTCTTCCTGCTGAAGAACAGGCCTTTCGTGCCAAGCTGGATGAAATAGGAGCAACCCCAGCCCCGCTTTATCCAGTCACCCCTGGCCGTCTGACCGAGGTCAACGGGCAACCCGTACGCGAACTGGTGACCAAGGATACCCAGGCTGATCGGGCCATCAACCGTGACTTGAGTCTGACCTGGTCAGCGGATCTGGCGGCAGACAATACATTACGCGAAGGTCGGTGGTGGAATGCAATGTCCGACCTGGAGACCCCCATGGTGTCGATCGAAGCCGAACTAGCCGACAACATGGGGGTGCAGTTGGGTGACGTGCTGACCTTCGTTATTGCTGGAACGCAGCTTGAAGCGAGCGTAAGCAGCATACGGGAAGTGGAATGGGACAACTTCACGCCCAACTTTTACATGGTGTTCTCTCCGGGCACGCTGAATGACGTGCCTACCACCATTCTCACCAGCTTCAACCTGTCTTCGGAGAAAAGGGAAGAGCTTCGCGAGCTGGCCCAGGCGTTTCCAGCCATGACGCTGCTGGAAGTGGAAGCCATCCTGGAACAGATCCGCAGCATTCTCGCTCAGGTGACGCTGGCGGTTGAGTACGTTCTGGTGTTCGTGCTGCTGGCCGGGTTCGCAGTGTTATTTGCCTCGCTGCAGTCCACGCTCGATGAAAGACTCTATGAGGGCGCCTTGTTGAGAACACTCGGTGCTCGGAAAAAGCTTTTGCGGCGGGCCAACCGTCTGGAGTTCGCCCTGCTCGGAGCGCTGGCTGGTTTGCTGGCCATAGCAGCGGCAGAACTGATTACCTGGCTGCTCTATCGATTCGCGATGGATCTCGACTGGGCTCCACATTACCTGTTCTGGCTTCTGGTGCCGCTAGCCGGTGCACTGCTCATCGGCCTGGCCGGCGCGCTGGGAACCCGGGCCGTAGTCAACCAGAGTCCTATGCGGCTCATCAATCAGGGCACCTGAACAGTGAGCCGCTATCGACCGCCCCGCTCTGAGGGGACGCCGCTGATTACGGAGACCGGGGCACAACGCCTGCGTGCTGAGCTGCATGAACTCTGGCATGTCAAAAGGCCGGCCGTGACCCAAGCCGTCAGCGAGGCAGCCGCACTGGGAGATCGTTCTGAAAACGCCGAATATATCTACGGCAAGAAGATGCTGCGCGAGATAGACAGCCGCGTGCGCTTTTTACGCAAACGGCTGGAGAACCTCAAGGTAGTCGATCAACCGCCGTCCGACCCGAGCAAGGTATTCTTCAGCGCCTGGGTCGATCTGGAAGACGAAGACGGCAAGCGCCTGCAGGTGCGTATCGTGGGCTCGGATGAAATTGATCCCAAACAACAACACATCAGCATCGACAGTCCCATGGCCCGCGCTTTGCTCGGCAAATCCGTAGACGATGAAATTGCCGTCGTCGCCCCAGCCGGAGAGCGGCTGTACTGGATTACCGCTATCGATTACCCATAAGCCTGCGCGGGGCCTCTATGTGGCCTCGTCCCTAGCCCGCGCATGCTGCGCAAGCTTAAAAAGCGTTATTCCACGGTGGTGCGGCCACGTTTCCAGGACGCACCAGGCCTAAAGCGATTTAAGTCCTCTACAGCCCCAGCCAACTGGCCAATTGCTCGCCCCGCCCGTGCGGCAGATTGAGATCCATACCTTCTCCCAGCGGGATGATCCGGGTCGGGTTTATGGTGCCGTGACTGTAGTAATAGTGTTGTTTGATATGGTCCAGATTCACCGTCTTGGCGATACCCGGTATCTGATAGAGCTCACGCAAATAGCCGGCCATATTCGGATAATCCTCGATCCGGCGGATATTGCACTTGAAATGCCCATGGTATACCGGGTCAAAACGCACCAGGGTAGTGAATAAGCGCCAGTCTGCCTCGGTGATGCGATCGCCGGCCAGATACCGCCTTTCATCAAGCATGGTTTCTACCCAGTCCAGTGCCATGAACAGCTGCTCACAGGCCTCCTCATAAGCGTCCTGGCTGGTAGCAAAACCGGCTTTGTAAACACCGTTGTTGATCTTGTGATAAACCCGGTCGTTAATGCTGTCGATTTCCTGCCGAAGGTCTTGCGGATAGTAGTCGTCCGTATTACCCGTAAGCCCGTCGAAGGCGCTGTTGAACAGTCTGATAATCTCGGCCGATTCATTATTGACTATGGTTCGCTCCTTCGTATCCCATAACACCGGCACAGTCACCCGGCCGGAATAATCAGCCTTCGCCTTGGTGTAGAGCTCGTAATGCCGGGTGAAACCGTAGAGAGGCTCCGGCGGGTCGTAGGTCCAACCCTCCTCCAGCATGGGTGGTTCGACCACCGACACGCCAATATGCGGCTGAAGTTGCTTGAGGCGACGAAATATCAACGTGCGGTGCGCCCATGGACACGCCAGAGATACGTAAAGATGGTAGCGCCCCGATTCGGGCGCAAACCGACCGCCTGTCTCGACCTTGTTGCGAAAGCCGGCGTCCTCACGTACAAAGGCTCCGCCGGTGCTTTTGGTGTCGTACCATTCATCGTGCCACGTACCTTCCACAAGGCGTCCCATATACAGTCCTCCGATACCATCTGAGATGCCAGCCTGACAGCCAGGCGGGCGCATCACTAGCTAATGAAAAACGTTGCGGCAATTTCTTCGCATTGCGCGTATACTATTCGATCTAATTATTCCCCAAGGTTCACTTCTCGTATGTCCGATACCGCTCCGGCGGCACCGCAGTTTGCCGATCTTGGCTTGCCTGCACCGCTCCTTGAGGCTTTGAATAGCCTCGGTTATGAAACACCCTCCCCTATCCAGGCTGAGGCAATACCTACCCTTTTGGCTGGTGACGATCTGCTTGGCTTGGCCCAGACCGGCACCGGCAAGACTGCTGCATTTGCCTTACCGGTTCTGGCAGGCATCGATGTGAGTATTCGTGCTACCCAGGCGCTGATCCTGACACCAACCCGTGAGCTGGCCTTGCAGGTTGCCGAAGCGTTCCAGCGCTATGCTCAGAACATGCGCGGCTTTTCGGTACTAGCCTTGTATGGCGGTTCTGCCTTTGCTCCGCAGTTCAAGGCACTGGAGCGCGGCGCACACGTCGTGGTAGCTACACCAGGCCGTCTGACAGACCACATGCGTCGCGGCAGCATCAAGTTTGAAAATATGCGCTTCCTGGTGCTGGACGAGGCGGATGAGATGCTCAAGATGGGCTTTGCCGACGACCTGGATGCGGTCTTCGAAAAAGTACCCGCTGAAACGCAGAAGGCGCTTTTTTCCGCCACTATGCCTGCTGGCGTTCGCACGGTTGCCCGCAAGCACATGCGCGAACCAAAGGAAATTCGCCTGCACAGCGGCGTAAGCAGCAGTCTGGACACCATTACTCAGAAAGTCTGGGAAGTGTCCAACCACCACAAGCTCGATGCCATGACCCGCCTGCTCGAAGTCGAGCCGGTCGAGGCCATGATCGTCTTCGTCCGGACCAAGACCGCCAGCATGGAATTGGCCGAACGCCTGGAAGCCCGCGGCTTTGCCGCAGCGGCCCTGAATGGCGATTTGAGCCAGCAATTGCGTGAGCAGGTCGTCGACCGGCTCAAGCGCGGCCTGCTGGATATTGTGGTAGCGACCGACGTAGCCGCTCGCGGCCTGGACGTGGAGCGCATTTCCCACGTACTCAATTACGACGTGCCGCATGACAGCGAATCCTACGTACATCGTATTGGCCGTACCGGTCGTGCGGGCCGCTCTGGAACGGCGATTCTGTTCGCCACTCCGCGCGAACGGCGCCTCCTGCATGTGCTGGAAAAAGCCACAGGTCAGAAGATCGAATCACAAGCTCTGCCGAGCGCCGATGCGGTACGCACCGGGCGTCTGGCCAAGCTTGCGACCCGCCTGAACACCGCCCGGGATGCTACCGGCGCGCTGCAGCAGCAACTGGTCAACGATCTGCTTGAACTGACCAACATGGAACCCCATGAGCTGGCGGCGAGCTTGCTGGCGATTTTGCCCAGCGCCAAGACTCTTGTTGAACCCGTTGCCGACTTGCCCGCTGCTCCGCCGCGCCGTGACACCAGCGATGATCGGGACAGTGGTCTGGTACGCTACAAGGTGCAGGGCGGGCGCGCCAACGGCCTGATGCCCAAGCCGCTGGTTGATGCGCTGGTCAAGCATGGTCGTCTGCAGCGTCAGCAAATCGGTCATATCAAGATGTTCACCGAGCATACCGGCGTCTATCTACCACAAATGGACGATGCCACACTCGGCAAGCTGGCCAGCATCGAAATCAATGGTGTAGCGCTGCAGATCCGTGCCTGGCCATTGCCAGCAGGTGAAGTAGAGCGCCCGGATCGTCCTCCTCGCAGCAAGGGGCCGAAGAAGGATTTTCCCAGCAAGCCCCGCGCTCCGCGTCCGCCCCGAAGCGTCTAGACTTCGGTCGTGGAATGGATCGATATCGGCGTCAATCTGTCTGACGCCGCCTTTGATAAGGACCGTGATTCGGTACTCGATAGAGCCTGGGCAGCCAACATCAGCCAAATGGTGTTGACTGTCACCTCTATCGAGGGGTGTTCGGAGGTTCAGGCCCTGTGTGCCCAATCCCCCGAACGACTGTTCTGCACCGCCGGCATGCATCCCCATGAAGCCCGTAACTGGTCAAACGAACAGGCAAAGGATTTGCGCCTTCTTGCCCAGGCCGACTGTGTAAAAGCCATCGGCGAATGCGGTCTGGACTTCAATAGGGACTTTTCTCCCCGCCCTCAGCAAATAAAAGCCCTGGAAGATCAGCTCGAGATCGCAGCAGAGCTCGGCTATCCGGTGTTTCTGCATGAGCGTGATGCCAGCAAAACGCTCATCGACATATTGAAACACTGGCGCGACCGACTGCCCGCAGCGGTTGTTCATTGTTTCACCGCCGACCGGGAAGCTCTCTACCGCTATCTGGATCTGGACCTGCACATTGGCATTACTGGCTGGATCTGCGATGAACGACGGGGCACCCCTATCCAGGCGCTGGTGGCTGAAGTGCCATCCGGACGGCTGATGCTTGAGACCGACGCGCCCTGGTTGCTGCCACGCACCCTCAATCCAAAACCAAGGAATCGCCGTAATGAGCCAGCCTTCATCACCGAGGTGGCGCAGACCGTAGCCCATTGCCGGAATGAAACCCTTGAGGAGCTGGCTGACCACACTACAGCTACCGCCAGGGCCTTTTTCAATCTGCCGATTTTCTGCGCATAGTCTATATTCAGGACTAACTCCGGCTCCAGGAACGAGTATGAGCAGCAGGTCCCCACCTCCACAATCTACCCTTCCCTCCTGGGTCTTGTTATTGCTGGGTGTGGTTATTCTGCTGGCAACCAGTCTTCTGCTGGCAGCGCTGCAGTATCAGCAACACAGCAGGATTATCGTTGATTCAGGAAACGTATTGCTCGCCGGTGCGGCGCAACGCGTCCAGCAAAGCCTCATCCACACCTACCGCGCACCCATCCAAGCTTTGAATCTGCTCGCTCTGGAGCCGTTCGACGCTGCTCTAAACCTGACTCAGCGACTCGTTTATCTGGAAAAATTTTCCCAGGTGCTAACGGGCCAACCTCATCTCAACGCCATTTATGCTGGCTGGCAAGACGGTGATCTGTTGTTGATGCGGCCGCTTCATGAAACCCAGATGCGCGAGCGCTTCGACGTGCCGGACGCAGCGATGTGGATGGTGTGGCATATAGACAACCAAGCGACATCAGGGGAAACATTGCACCTTTTTTACGATCAAAATTTGAAACTATTGGAAACACGGCCCCAGACTGACACGGGTTTCGATCCGCGTCAGCGCGGCTGGTATCAGGCTGCGACAAACAGCGACACGCATATCATCACCAAACCCTACGTTTTTTTCAGCACCAGCGAGTTCGGCACTACCGTGGCGCGTTCGGCAGGCGATCGCACGGTTATTGGCGCTGACATTACTCTTAACCGGCTTTCAACGATCCTTGCCGGTCATGGCGCAACCGCTGCGTCGGAGTTGCTGCTTTATGACGATCAGGGCACCGTGCTCGCCTATCAGGACGCCAGGCGCATCATGAACACGGCTCATGGCAGCGAGCTACGCTTGAAAACCTTCAATGAACTAGGCAGTACGCTGCTGGCTACTCTGGCAGAGGATGGCTACCTGATGGAGCGCGAAACCACCATGGTGCTCGAAGGTCGTCAGTGGCTGGTGCTGCAGAAAAAACTGACCCTCCAGCATATAGCCGATACCTATCTGGCATTGCTGATCCCCACCGACGAGCTAATGGCCGGGGCGTATCGCATCCGAACCCAAAGCGTCTGGATCAGCCTTTTGATCAGCCTGGTATTGCTTCCAGGGGTGGGATTGATAACGTATTCGACCCTGCGCCTGAAGCGTCTGTCAAATAAACGACGTCAGAATTAACCGTCAATCGCTTTCTTCTTGGCGGCGCACTTTTATTAAGTGATGATGACCTCACTACAACACCCTGACAGCAAAGCAGGGGAATACGCCTTCGCTACTCGTTGCACCCGGAGTAATTATTTAATGCTCAACTCTCTCAAAATTTCACTCCGCTGCCTGATACCGGCAGTGGGGATTATCATGATGCCCGTTGCAGCCCTTGCGGCGGATGTGGGCAAGCTGCCTTCGCAGATCAGCTCGGCTCTGGCCTCGGCCAGAGTACCAGCCCAGGCTTTTTCACTCGCCGTCATACCGCTTGAGGGACAAGGCATGTCCCAGTTCGTTAACGCTGACCAGGTATTCAATCCAGCTTCCACAATGAAACTGGTTACCACCTATGCCGCCCTTGAACTTCTGGGCCCGACTTACCAGTGGCAGTCGGATTTCTATGGCACCGGTCCGGTGCGCAATGGCGAGCTGCAGGGCGATCTGGTATTCAGTGGCAGCGGCGATCCGAAGCTGACAATGGAGCGTGTATGGCTGATGCTGCGGGAGTTGCGTACAGCCGGTGTGCATGTTGTGCGCGGCAATCTTGTTCTGGAGCCCGGCGACCTGCGGATGCCGCTGGATGCCGCGCCGTTCAAGGACGACGGCAATGATCCGACGCGTCCTTTCCTGGTTGAGCCGGACCCGCTGCTGACCAACCTCAAGCTGCTTACGCTGAGCAGCTTTGCCGAAGGCGACAAGGTGCGCACTCATCTGGAACCGCCGCTCGCAGAAGTCACGGTAAACAATCAACTCAAAATACTGCCTGCGGTAAAATCCTGCCCGTGGCCGAATGTGGCCTATTCAGTCAAGGACAGCGGGACCCACGCGCAGATTACACTGACCGGGGCTCTGCATCAGGGATGCTCGGCTCAGCGCTATCTGTCCGCGCTGGATTCCCAGACCTATACCGGCGGAATGATAAGAGCTCTTTGGCAGGAGATGGGAGGTACCATCGTAGGGGACACGCGACTCGGCATGGCTCCGTCCAATGCCAGGCTGCTGGCCCGCAGCACCTCCCCGGACCTGGTCAGCGTAGTGCGCGATATCAACAAGTTCAGCAACAACACCATGGCCAGACAGCTGTTTCTGACCATAGGCCGGGAAAATCGGAGCTCGGTAGACATCGATGACCATAAGGCAGCAACCCGGACGATCAACAAATGGCTGACGGAAAAAGGCCTCCAGCCTGACGGGCTGGTGCTAGACAACGGTTCGGGTCTGTCTCGCATTGAACGTATTACTGCCCGGGATATGGCGCAGCTGCTGCAACAGGCCTGGGCCAGCCCCTATGCGTCCGAGTTCATAGCTTCAATGCCACTGGCCGCGATGGACGGCACCATGAGAAGACGGCTGCGCAATACCGACATGGTTGGGCAGGCACATATCAAGACTGGGTCATTGCGTGGAGTCCGTGCGATTGCCGGCATTACCCGGGACGCCAATGGGCAAAGCTGGGCGGTGACGGCGATTGTCAATCATGCGTCGGCAGGCGCCAGTCGCGAGGCGCTCGATCTGGTGCTCAAGGATGTTTATCGCCGGGCCCCGACCGATATCGCTACCAGTCGCTAACCCGCCTCCCCTTCTGGAAAATCCTGGAAGGGGGAAGCGGCATGGCGCATCAGCTCAACGGCTGATGCGCCATGTTCGATGGATTTTGCTGTTGCGCTGAAAATCCCTATCAAGGGTCGCTGCAGAGATGTCTTCGACCTTGTAGCTCGCTTCCAGTGCCCGGTCCAGACGGAACCGTCGGAAATTGTTGGAAAAGTACAGCGTACCGCCCGGTGCCAGCCGCGCCATTGCCAGATCAAGCAGATGCACATGATCTCGCTGCACATCGAAAACCTCCTCCAATCGTTTGGAGTTGGAAAACGTCGGCGGATCAATGAAAATCAGGTCGTATTCTCCTCCGTCCGTCTCCAGCCACTGCATCACATCCGCCTGAACCAGCTCATGCAGATCCGACAAGCCGTTCAGCGACAGATTGCGGCGCGCCCAGTCCAGATAGGTTTTCGACAGATCTACACTAGTGGTTTTACGCGCACCGGCTACCGCTGCATGCACGCTGGCGCTGGCGGTATAACAGAACAGATTAAGGAAGCGCTTGCCCCGCGCTTCCGAAGCAAGACGCAGCCTAAGCGGGCGATGGTCAAGAAACAGACCGGTGTCCAGATAGTCGGTAAGATTGACCAGTAGCTTTACCTGTCCTTCCTGCACGGTCATGAACTGTCCGCGCCGGTCCATGCGCTGATACTGCTGTTTGCCTGCCTGCTTCAGCCGCTGTTTGAGCACCACCTGACTGGAGGGAATGCCCAGAACATCGGGCAAGGCTACCAGTACATCCTGCAGGCGCGCCTGGGCCTTGTCCTCGCTGATGGTCGCTGGCGCCGCGTATTCCTGCACATGAGCCCAGTCGCCATATAAATCAATCGCTACGGCAAATTCAGGCATGTCAGCATCGTACACGCGGTAGCAACTGATGCCCTGCTGTCGGGCCCACTTACCCATATTCTTCACGTTCTTCTTCAGCCGGTTAGCGAACATCTGGGACGACTCGCTCAGTCGCGCCTGGGCGGCAGAACTTTCTGCAGAGCGTGGCGCCCCCTGCCCACTGTTCTCTGGACTAACTTGTTTCTGTTGGTTGTCAGACTCGGTCTGATCAGGCTGCGGGTTGGATGATAAAGCGCTGGGCTGGCCTGTGCGCCGGGGTTCGTTCGCCCCGGTCACAAAACGTTCGGGCATCAAGTCCATCATCAACAGCTTGCAGGGGATGGCTCCGTTAAACAGCGAATACTGCTTGTGGCTGCGTATTCCCATGCGTTTGCCCAGATCTGGATTGCCGGTGAAAATCGCGGCCTGCCAGCCGAGGCACTGTTCTCGCAATACTTCGCCAAGCTTCTGATACAGATAAACCAGGCTTGCCGCGTCGCCCAGGCGCTCCCCGTAAGGCGGGTTGCAGACGATCAGACCGGTCTGGCCGCGGTCCGGACTTGGGGCAAAGGTCGCCAGTTCGCCCTGGTAAACCTTGACCCACTCGGTGAGACCGGCGCGCTGGATGTTGTTACGCAGCGGTTGCAGCAGGCGCGGATCGGCTTCGTAGCCTCGAATCCACGCCGGCGTTTTCGCCAGCCCTGCCGCAGCACGGGTTTGCGCGGTTTGCAGCAGCGCGTCCCAGACGGTCGGCTGGTGCTGGCGCCATTGGCTGAAACCCCAGTGCGCCCTGTGCAGGTTGGGCGCCACATCCGCAGCCATCAGAGCCGCTTCCACAAGGAAGGTACCAGACCCGCACATAGGGTCGGCCAGGGCCTGCCCTTGTGCTGCCAGTTGCGGCCAGCCCGCCCTGATCAATATGGCCGCAGCGAGGTTTTCCTTGAGGGGCGCAGCGCCCTGCTGCAAGCGATAACCGCGCTGGTGAAGACTGTTGCCGGACAGATCGATGGCCAGCTGAGCCTCACTGCTGCGGCAAAAGACGTTGATGCGCAGATGCGGGCTGATCTTGTCGACCGAAGGACGACTGCCATCAGGCTGACGCAGGCAATCCACGATCGCGTCCTTCACCTTGAGCGACCCGAAGTGGGTATTGTCCACTCCCGGCAATACCCCGGTGAAATCCACCGCCAGGCTGCCATCCGGGCTCATATGCTCAGCCCAGTCAATGCGCGCCACGCCGTCGTAAAGGCCCTGGGCATCAGCCACGCCAAATCGGTCAAGGACCAGCAACACCCGATTCGCCAACCGGGACCACAGGCATACCCGATATCCCAACTCCAGATCGCCCTGAACATGCACGCCTGCCACGGTTTCCCGTGGGGATTCTGCCCCCAGACTCTGGAGTTCGTCGAGCAGCAGGCTTTCGATACCTTTCGGGCAGGTGACGAAAAATTCAAAGGTCTTACGCATCTTATTGATTTCCAGAATCTGTTTCAGTTTTGTTGCATACCCGGCTTTAAAAAGCTCGCCGGGTATGCCAATTGGTTCTTTGGGCACACGCTTTCAGTAAGGTACAACAGTGAGATAGATCGCACGGCGCTACCGAACATGTAGCCGGTCTCCCGGATCGGTTCATGGGCACACTGGGCATTTCCCCGTGTGCCGATTCCCGGTTTGGGGCAACCCTGAGCCGGGTTTGTCATATCAAATGAGGGCTCTACCTTATGAGAAGACTTAAGCGTGATCCGATGGACCGAGCATTTCTACGCGGTTATCAGAATGGTGTTCATGGCAAATCCCAAGATTCCTGCCCCTTCAACAACGCTAGCACACGACAGAACTGGATCAATGGCTGGCGTGAAGGCCGGGCCGACCACTGGGCCGGCTTCAAGGGCATATCAGGCGTGCACCGGTTAAACGAGATGCACGCTGTAGGCTAACACCCCGATAGAGAATTTCCCTGGGCGCTTCTTCAGAGCGCCGGGCCTTCAAGGCCCAACCGGCCCCCGCAGCGCGGGGGCCAACCAGGGGGCCAATCAGGCTCTACCTACCACTGTCCATCGCTGCAATGGCATCCGCACACTCACCGATCAATTCGGGGCCGCGGTAGATAAAGCCGCTGTACAGCTGGACCAGTTTTGCCCCGGCCGCTATTTTCTCAGCCGCGTCGGCGCCGGTCAGTATTCCCCCCACCCCAATAATCGGCAGTCGGCCGTTCAACGTTTCAGCCAGCACACGAATGACCTCTGTAGAAGTTTTGGTCAAGGGGCCGCCTGACAGCCCGCCAGCTTCCTCCGCATGCTCCAGTCCGTTAACAGCCGCGCGATCAAGGGTGGTATTGGTGGCGATCACCCCGTCCATGCCCTGCTCCACCAGGGTTCCAGCGACAAGGGTCAACTCCTCTGGCGTCATGTCCGGAGCAATCTTGATGGCTATCGGCACGTAACGGTCCTGCTCCTGGCTAAGCAACAGCTGGCATGCCTTGATCTGTCCCAGCAACTCTTTCAGGGTGTCCCCGTACTGCAGGGTACGCAAACCGGGAGTATTCGGTGAAGACAAGTTGACGGTGACGTAGCTGGCGCGAGAATAGACCTTGCGCAGACAGTAAAGATAATCGTCCACGGCGCGCTCAACGGGGGTGGCAGCGTTCTTACCGATATTGATACCCAGCACGCCTTTGTGACGCACATGGCCCAAGCGCTCGAGCAAGGCGTCAACGCCCTGATTGTTGAAGCCCATGCGATTGATGATGGCTTGCTGTTCAGGTAGGCGGAACATTCGTGGTTTGGGATTTCCTGGCTGGGGTCTCGGTGTGACGGTACCGACCTCCAGAAACCCGAAACCCAGCGCTGCCATCCCGTCTACCGCTACCGCATTCTTGTCCAGCCCAGCCGCCAACCCAACGGGGTTGTCAAATGTAAGCCCCATCACTTCAACAGGCTGAGCCGGTACCGGACGGGCCAACTGGCCAGCCAGATTGAGACGGCCTGCCGCTCCGATTGCATCTAGCGCCAAGTCATGGGAAGTCTCGGCGGGCAAACGAAACAGCACAGAGCGCAGGGTGGAGTACATGGCGGGAGACCTTGATAAGCGAATGACGGCGCAGAGTATACCGGTTCAGGGAGCAAGACGCTCCAACGACAACAGCTTGCCATCCGCTGTGAAGCTCATGACAAAACTGCCGTAAATGCCCTGATGGGTGAGAAAGGGCCTTAGGTGATGGGCAGGCAGACTGATCCGCCGCCCATCCCGGCTGAGCATCGATACCCGCTTGGCGCTGCCACGGTACCACGCAAGGTAACGTTCCGCGGGTAGCGACAAATCAAAAATCAGTTGCTGCATTTGTCATCTCAACTGGGGTGGCGGGCGTTCTGCGCCAGATCCGTCAATTCTCGCATAGCCACCGACACCATTGGGTAATCCCCTATACCAGTACTTTTCAGATCAAGCAGCATGGCACGCCAGCGCTGCACCAGAAGCATGTTGCGTTCCAGCCAGACGCTGACGATTTCCTCCACCGTCAACTCGGTTCCGCCCATCTGCAATGCCGAAACTGTCATGGTTCGCACCTGCCAATCCAGATCGTCACGATAGCTTTCGCGGGCGAGCGCTTGCCAGTGGTTTTCGACCGAGAGATTGGTTACCAACTGGCCAAACCAAGGCAATTGCAACTCGCTCCCCAACGCAAAAAACACATGGGCGACCCGTTCAGTCGGCTGCCCGGTAGCGTCTGCCGCCTCTATGATGCCCAGCATCGTGTAAAAGTGACCGGTCGCGGCAATCGATCTGGCGATGTTTTCCGGCACGCCTGATCCGACGTAATCATTGTACTTCGACTCCCACTGCGCTCTCACCGGCCCTTCGACGAGACTATCGAACTGCTTGGACAGGGCTTCTATGCGGGGTGCGAAATGCGCCACTTCCTGCGCGGCATTCAGGTCCAGCCGGCGATTGCGGATAAACCAGCGTGTGGCGCGTCGGCCCAGACGCATCAGGTCGTCCATCAACTGGTATTGCACGTCGGCCGGTACCTGGTAATCGAGATGTTCAATTTCAGCGAACTGTGATTTGAGACGGAAAATATCCCGGGCGACCACATAGACTTTGGCGATGTCTCCAGCCTGTGCCCCCGTAGACTGTTCCAGGCGCCGCAGAAAGGTAATACCCATGTGGTTAACCAGATCATTGGCCAACTGCGTGGCAATAATCTCCCGGCGCAAGCGGTGTTCTGCCAGAGCCGGACCATGTTTCCTGACCAGCATGTCAGGAAATGCCGTCTCCAGCTCTCGGGCCAGATACTCATCCTCCGGAACAGCCGACGCCGCCAGTGTTTCCTTCAGGTCCGCCTTGGAATAGGAGATCAGAACAGACAACTCGGCGCGGGTCAGCCCGTTGCCTTGTGCCGATCGATCAGCCAGAAGTTCGTCCTCGGGAATGAATTCCAGAGATCGGCTGAGCTTGCCGTTACTTTCCATGGCGCTGATAAACCGCCGGTACTCGCCCATTGATTTTCTGGCCTGGCGTTCAGCCAGACTGATCGCCTGGGTCTGCTTGTAGTTGTTCGCCAACACCAGATCGGCTACCTGCTCAGTCATGCTGGCAAGCAGGCTATTGCGCTGCTTGCCCGTCATATCCTGGGCAACGACCACCTCGTTGAGCAGTATCTTGATATTGACTTCGTGGTCGGAGCAGTCAACCCCGCCCGCGTTGTCGATAAAGTCCGTATTAACCGCGCCGCCGTTCAGGCTGTACTCAATGCGTGAGCGCTGGGTCATGCCCAGATTGCCGCCCTCGCCTATTACCTTGCAACGAAGGTCTACCCCATTTACCCGCAGCGCGTCGTTAGCTTTATCGCCTGCGTCTGCATGGCTTTCAGCTGCGCTTTTGACGTAGGTTCCGATACCACCATTCCATATCAGGTCAACCGGCGCCTTGAGCAATTGATGAATCAGCTCCGCGGGTGTAAGACTGTCGTCCTGAATATCGAACAACGTTTTCATTTCGGATGTAAGAGCAATGCGTTTCAGGCTGCGCTCGAAAATGCCGCCGCCTGTAGAAATGAGACCGCGGTCGTAATCACTCCAGCTTGACCGTGGCAGGTTGAACAATCGTTCGCGCTCGATAAAACTGGCTTCAGGGTCCGGATCCGGATCAATGAATATATGCATATGATTGAATGCGGCCACCAGCTTCAGCTTGCGCGACAGCAGCATGCCATTGCCGAAAACGTCGCCACCCATATCCCCAATGCCCAGCACCGTAACGGATTCTTCCTGAATATTCAGGCCCAGCTCTCGGAAGTGACGTTGCACTGACACCCAGGCGCCTTTGGCAGTAATGCCCATTTGCTTGTGGTCGTATCCCGCCGAGCCTCCCGACGCAAAGGCATCGCCCAGCCAGAAATCGTAATCGGCAGCAATGCCATTAGCGATATCGGAAAAAGTGGCAGTGCCCTTATCGGCGGCCACCACCAGGTAAGGATCATCCTCATCGTGGCGGACGACCTGTGACGGAGGCACCACCACGCCATCGACCAGGTTGTCAGTCAGGTCCAGAAGCCCTTGAATGAACAGTCGATAGCACGCAATAGCCTCCTGCTGCACTTCGTCGCGGGTACCGCCCACGGGCAAGCGTCGGGGAACAAAGCCACCCTTGGCCCCGACCGGCACGATCACCGCGTTCTTTACCTGCTGCGCCTTGACCAGGCCCAGCACCTCGGTCCGGTAATCCTCTTCCCGGTCCGACCAGCGCAGTCCACCTCGAGCGACCTTGCCTCCGCGCAGGTGCACCCCTTCGAAGCGTGGCGAGTAGACGTATACTTCGTACATTGGGCGCGGTAACGGCAGCTCGGGAATGCGCTGCGGGTCCAGCTTGATGCTGATGTAATCCTTGGGCTGGCCGCTAGAATCGTTCTGATAGAAGTTGGTGCGCAGGGTCGCCTTGATCAGGTCAAGGTAACGCCTCAATATCCGATCCTCATTGAGCACAGCGACGCCCTCGAGCGCGGAGATAATGGCCTGCTCGAGCTTTTCTTCCAACTCCGCTGCGGATGATTTGCGCGCCAGGTAGAAACGGGTTTTGAACAGTCTCACCAGCTCCCTTGCCACCGGGGCATGAGCCACCAGGGTATTCGCCAGGTACGGCAGCTCGAAACCCATACGGATCTGCTTGATATAGCGCGCGTAGGTGCGCAGCAGCGCCACATCACGCCAGGACATGCTGGACAGCAGCACCAACCGGTTGAAGGCGTCGTTCTCCGCCTGACCTCGCCATACAGTGATGAAGGCGTCACGGAATAGCTGGTTGACCTCCTGAATATCCTGACCACTATCCAGTGCGTAGGTAAATTCGAAGTCATGTATCCAGAACGTTTTGCCATCGGCGCGCTCGATGGAAAAGGGGAATTCGCCCATAACACGCAGCCCCAGGTTCTCCAGTATCGGCATGACGTCCGAGAGCGGTAAGGGCTGATCCACATGATAAAGCTTGCAGTGCAGCACACCGGTCTTCTGCGTCAGCGGCTGATAGAAGCTCATACCCAGCGGATTTTCCTGATTCAAAGCAAGCAGATGCTTGAGATCCACCACCGCCGAAGCGGTAGTGAAGCGCTCGCTGTAACCTGCCGGAAAGCTGCCGCCGAAATCGGACCAGGCTTCGGTCGCGCCGGCCTCACCGAGACTATCGTGCAGGCGATCGTTGAAATCGTCGTGCCAGCTTCGACACGCCTGAATGACGTCCTGCTCGATTTTCACGTGGTCTATTTCCTGGATTTTGGTAGGGTCGACCCTAAGGATGAACTGGGTTCGGGTAAGTACCGATTCGGAGAAGTAGGTCCAGAATTCGCACTCGGTAGATTGCAGACGATCCATCAGAACTCGCTGGATCTTCATGCGAATATCCGTGGAATAGATATCCCGGGGAACATAAGCCAGGCAATAGTAGAAGCGCCCGTAGTTACCGCGACGCAGAAAAAGCCGGATACGGGCCCGCTCCTGCATCTGCACGATACTCACCACCGTGTCACGCAGCAGCTCCCGCGACATTTGAAACAGATCATCCCGAGGCAACACCTGTAAAACCCGGTCCAGGTCCTTGCCCAGGTGACTTTCCGGGTTCAGCCCCACTTCGCTCCTGAGCTGCTCCACCTTGCGCCGCAAATGCGGAATGTTGTTCACGCTATCGGTATAAACCCGGGAAGTATACAGACCCATGAACCGATGCTCGGCGAGCACCTCGCCCTGCTCATTGACTTCCCGTACCGACACGTAATCCGGATAAGCGGGACGATGCACCCGGCTGAAGCGCGACGCCTTGGCAAATGAAAGCAATACCGGCGCCTGAAGATATCCGAGCACCTCCTCGGGCAGTCCATCGGTAATGTCATCCAGTGGATTGTGTGCCGACACACCAAGACTCTGCTCACCCTGAATGCCCAGGCGGCCTGAAGGAAGGCCTTCCCGGATGGAAAAGCACTCATAACCAAGAAAGGTAAAATGGTCGGCCAGCAACCACTCGAGGAACGCCTTTGCCTCCTCACGCTCTTCGACACTGAAAAACGGCTGTGTCTCCCCGTTCAGGCCTTCTACGACGTTCCTCAGACGCTGAGTCATGGCAGGGAAATCGCCCACCGCTGCCCGGACGTGGGCAAGCGCGTCCACCAGCCCCGATTGCACCGCTCTGAGCTCCCTCGAACTGGAGCAGCGGTCGATCTCAATAAACATGACCGATTCCGGACAGGCAGCTGCGGATTTCTGAACCGGATCGTGTACCGCTATCAGTTGGCCTTGCCCGTCTCGCTCCACCTGCATCACACTGTTTTGCAGGGTATGGATCATGTGCCCCTGGCGCTTCAGTTCCATCCGCACCGAATCCACCAGAAAAGGCGAATCCCTGTGTAGTATTTCTACTACCGAATGGGTTGACTCCCAGCCATGCTGCTGAGTCTCAGGGTTAAACACGCGGATCTTCTGTTCCATGCCGTCGAACTGCTGGAAGAAGCGCCAGAATGACAAGGTACATCCAAGCAGATCCGAATCATGCCGGTCGGAAAGCTCTTCCAGGGGAACGATGCCGAAGAATTGCTGGTTGAAACGTGCGATATCGCCTTTCTCGGTCGGCTCAACATGTTTCTGCAGACGATTCTGCAGTATCTCAAGAAATTCATACTTACTGTTGGCCATGATAAATGCCATGGTTCCTCCGGTTGGCGATCGCACAGTCGACTCAAATGAGGCGTATAAGGTTGAGAAGCAATAGCAGCGGGTGCAGTCACTGATGCAATGACTATAAAATAGTTCCTCCGAAGTTAGTCTAGACCAAAGGGTTTTCGGTAAAGTGACGGTTACAAGGAATATCCCTCGTATTTATGGACATCATGTATGACGCACCTTGATTCGCTGCTAAAACTCAAGACCTTCATGGGCGAGCAGATTTTCGGACAGGAACAGCTGATCGACCGGATGCTTATCTGTCTCCTGGCTGGTGGGCACGTTCTGGTGGAGGGCGCTCCCGGACTGGCCAAGACCAAGGCGATCAAGGTACTGTCCGAAGGCATCGAGGCGGATTTCCACCGGGTGCAGTTCACCCCCGACCTGCTCCCCGCCGATATCACCGGCACCGAGATTTACCGCCCTGAAACGGCCAGCTTCAGCTTCCAGCAAGGGCCTATCTTTCACCACCTTGTGCTCGCCGATGAAATAAACCGTGCCCCCGCCAAGGTCCAGTCTGCACTGCTTGAGGCCATGGCGGAACGACAGGTCAGTATTGGCCGGCAAACCTATCCGCTGCCCGAGCTGTTCATGGTGATGGCGACCCAGAACCCGATCGAACAGGAGGGCACTTATCCCCTGCCGGAAGCCCAGCTCGACCGGTTTCTCATGCATGTGCGTATCGGCTTTCCAGACGCCGCGCTCGAACGCCAGATACTGCAACTGGCCCGGGGAGAGGCACGTGGCATTGAACCGAGCATGGCAGAACGCTTGAGCCAGGAAACCATTTTTGCCGCTCGCCAGGAAGTGCTTGACCTGTTCATGGCCGAGGCGGTCGAGGAATACCTGATTCAGCTGATCATGGCGACCCGGCGGCCCGAGATGTACAACCCGCAACTAGCCGAATGGCTACAGCTGGGCGCCAGTCCGAGGGGCACCATAGCGCTGGATCGTTGCGCCCGAGCCCATGCCTGGCTGGCTGGCCGGGACTTCGTCAGTCCGGAGGATGTGCAGGCCATTATCCATGACGTTCTGCGCCATCGCCTGATGCTCAGCTTCGAAGCTGAAGCGGCCGGCGTCGATGCGGACCGTGCCATCGCCCTGCTGCTCGAATCCGTCGCAGTGGTCTGAAGATGATCCCAGGCAGTAACGATCCGCTTGTCCAGGTGACGCTTGAGTGTCTGCTCGAAGCCCGCCGGCATTGTCAGGAGCTTCCGCTGTTCAGCCGACCGATGCGCACCAGCCGGCAGACCGGACGCCAGTATTCGCGCCTGCGCGGGCGCGGTGTTGATTTTGATCAGGTCAGGGCCTATCAACCCGGCGATGACATTCGCAGCATCGATTGGCGGGTAACCGCACGCACTCAGAAGGTGCATACCAAGGTCTTCAATGAGGAGCGGGAACGCCCCGTCTTTATCATTTGCGAGCAAAGCAATCGGTTGTTCCTGGGCAGCCGCTACAGTTTCAAATCCGTGCTGGCAGCGGAGGCTTGCGCATTGATCGCCTGGACCGCTCTGTCGCACAGTGACCGCGTCGGAGGGCTGATTTTTACCCGGGAACAGTGCCATGAGGTGCGTCCCCGTCGCAGCCGCCAGGCAATTCTCCAGCTGTTCCGATTGTTGATCGACGCCAACCATGCTCTGCAAGCGGGCGGCGGCGAGGCTATTTCCGAACAGTCCGAACCCTTGAATCTCGCGTTGCGACACAGCCGAGAGATCATCAGACCAGGCAGCATCATTTATATGCTCTGCGACCACGCCGCCGTAGAACACATGAACCAGTCACTGCTGATTCCCCTGGCTGCCCACAACGACCTGATACTGCTTCCCGTACATGACCCGCTGGATGCTGAACTCCCCGCCTACGGCGAACTGGATTTTGTGCAGAACGATCTCAAGCTCACGCTGGATACGCGCGAACCGGAGCTTAGGGAAGCTTACCGACAGCAGTTCATCGCCCAGCAACAGGCCTGGCAACGCCTGGCCAGACGATTGCGCTGTGGGCTCAACGAGCTGGTAACCAGCCAGCCGGCGGTGGACCAGCTGCGTAGCATGCTTGGCCATCGCTCAGCCAGGGCCACATCATGAACGAAACCTTGCAGGGGCTGCTGATTCAGCCGAGCCCTCCCCCACCGGTTCCCTGGTGGCCGTTGGCGCCTGGCTGGTGGATGGTCGCCGCTGCGCTTGTGGTGATGCTGCTGTTAATGCCCTGGCTGATACGGATAGTCAGACGCCACAATCTCTCGCAGCAGAAATCCCGCGCCGCACTGGAGGTGATCGACGATCAATTGCCCGACAGGGAATGGCTCACCGCCATGAATTCATTGATCAAAAGGCTGCTCAAACGCCAAGGGCAGGAAGCCGCCACCAGACTGCACGGCGAGGTATGGCTGGACTATCTCTGCAGACGCTACCCAAAACCTCAGCGCACGGTATTGCAGCCGCTGGGCTCAGCGCTTTATCGTCCGGCGATCAAGCTTACCGGGGCGCAGCGGCATGCCCTGAAGCGAGAGATGACTCGCTGGATGCGCCACAATCATGTTTGAGTTTCAGTGGCTCGCGGCCTTTCTTCTACTACCGCTACCCTGGCTGGTTCGCAGACTCGTGCCCTCAGCGCGCGGCGGCTCGCCTGCGCTGCAGGTCAGCTTTCTGCAGCGTCTGGAGCGCATCCGCCCGGCACAACCGGTAGCGGAATCCAGCAATACCAGTTGGCTGTTCATGTTCGTCTGGCTCTTGTTGATTACCGCCGCCGCCCGACCTCAGTGGCTAGGCGAACCGCTACCGATGAGCATTACCGGCAGGGATATGATGTTGGCCATCGACCTGTCCGGCAGCATGGAATTTCGGGACATGCGCCTGGATGGAGAAGAAGTTGAACGCCTGACGCTGGTCAAGAAGATGCTTGGCGACTTTATCGACCGGCGGCACGGAGACCGTCTAGGCTTGATACTCTTCGGCTCGCAGGCCTATATACAGGCGCCCCTGACACATGACCGGGAAAGCGTGAAGATCTGGCTGGAGGAATCCTTCACCGGGCTCGCCGGGCGCACAACCTCCATCGGCGACGCTATCGGCCTGGCGATAAAGCGGCTCGAGGACCGACCTGCCGACCAGCGGGTTCTGCTGCTGGTGACTGACGGAGCAAGCAATGCCGGACGTATCAGCCCCGTGCAGGCGGCGCGGCTCGCCGCTACCCACGGCATCCGCATTTTCAGCATCGGGATCGGCGCCGAAAATCTCCCCGCCGCCGATAGCAGCAGCCTGATGAGCAGAGAAGTCGACCCATCAACCGATCTCGACGAAGGAACCCTCAAGGAAATCGCCCTGCTTACCGGGGGCGAGTATTTCCGGGCTCGCGACGCGGATAGTTTCGAAGCGATTTATCAGCGCATGGACGAACTGGAGCCAGCGCTGCGCGAAAGCGGCCGACGGCACCGGATGGAGCCGCTGTATCCTTACCCGTTGGGCCTGGCCCTGCTGATGACCATGGGCTTTGCCAGTTGGCAAGGGAGGCGCTATGTGGTTTGACGTTTTCCCGGGGTTCACCTTTCTACGCCCGGTCTGGTTACTGGCGCTGATTCCGGCCTGGGGATTGTGCTGGTTCCTCTATCAGCGAATGCATCGTCGCTCGGGCTGGGAAGCGCTACTGCCAGTAAGGATGAGCCACTGGCTGTTACAACGTAATGAGCACGGCGCCGGCCTCTATCGCTACGCATTGCTGGGCTGCTGCTGGTCGCTGGCAGCGCTGGCTCTCGCCGGGCCGGCATGGGAGGCTGACATGGATACCGCTCGGATCGAGCAATCCGCCATCGTGGTTGCGCTGGACGTCTCGCACAACATGCTCGCCGAGGATATCAGCCCGAACCGGCTCGAACGTGCCAAGCGCAAGGTCCGTGACATCCTGGCGCTCCCCGACGACTATCACATCGCGTTGGTCGCCTATGCCGGAAGTGCTCACCGTGTGACGCCATTGAGCACGGACCACACTACGCTCGCTAATCTGCTGGGTGCACTGGAGCCAGCCATCATGCCCAACCCAGGCCGCGATGTGGCTCAGGCGCTGACCCTGGCCAGCCACATGATCAGCCAGTTACCCAAGCGCAGCGCCCAGATTCTGCTGATGACCAGCGGCGCTGAAGGGGCTGATCTCGAGGCGCTGGAAGAGCATGCACGCCTGCTCGGTCCCCAACTGAATATCCTGGGAATAGGCACGGCCAGCGGATCACCCGTTGCGCTCGCCGAGGGTGAATTCATGCGCGACGCCGAGGGCCGGATCCTGCTGGCCCGACTCGACAGCCAGGCCCTGGCCGGTGTGGCTCGTCGAAATGGGTCCGGATACCATGGGCTGACACTGGATGACAGCGATCTGCATCACCTGCTTCAGAACAATCGAACATCGATATCGGTCGCCGCCGAACGACAGCTTTCGTTTCAGGACAAAGGCCACTGGCTGGTCCTGCTGTTGTTGCCTCTGGCTGCCCTGGGAGCCCGGCGTGGCTGGCTGGGTTTGCTTTGCTGCCTCGCGTTGCTGCCTGCACCTGCCGAAGCCGCCTGGGACGATCTATGGCAGCGGCCGGACCAGCAAGCAGCTGAGCTTTTGCGGCAAGACAAGCCGGCGGAAGCTGCCGCGCTTTTCGAAGATCCGGCATGGCGTGGCTGGGCCTGGTATCAGTCAGGCAACCATGAAGCTGCCAGCGAGGCTTACGCGAAGCTGATAAGCCAGGACCCGGACAATCCGGACCATCACTTCAACTACGGTACCTCCCTGGCAATGATTGGACGTTACGATGAATCCCTGGAAGCCTTTGAACAGGCGCTGACGCGTGCGCCTAATCACCAGGGCGCACGACATAATCGGCGGCGCGTAGAAGAGTGGCTGGAAGAACAGAAGAAAAATCAGCAGGCCGAATCAGCGGAGCCTGCGGCCAGTGCAGAGAATGATGCAACCGCTCCCGACGACCAACCCGAGACGCAGACGCAGACGCAGACGGACGGCGAAGATCAGCCCATGCAGGAAAGTGAAGAACAAAACGCCGACACTGGGCCAGCCAATGGGAGCAATTCGCCTCCCTCTGCCGCCAGCGGGGATACCGCAATGGACAGCCAGACCGAACAGCAAGGCGCCATGGATCAGGAGCCCGAGCGTGACGGCATAGCACTGGATGAATTGACGCCAAACGAGCAGCGGGAGCAGCAGCTGTCCATGCAGCAGTGGCTTGAAGACATACCCGATGATCCGGCCGAGCTGCTGCGGCGCAAGTTTCTCTATCAGCATCTACGTCAACAAGATGGTGCGCAGGAATGACCAGACCTTTTCTCCTTTACCTGGTTCTTTTGCTCTGCCCGACCCTGGCCCATGCGGACCTTGAAGCCAGCGTCGACCGCACTCGGCTGGTCGAAGGCGAAACGCTGGAATTTACATTGGAAAGTGCAGCGGCCAGCCGTTTTGCTCGGCCCGATTTCACGCCTCTGGAAGAGCATTTTGAAATCCAGGGTAGCAGGCAGCTCAGCCTGATCAGCAAACTGGACGGACGTGCGCAACCGGTAACCCGCTGGATAATTACCCTGTCGCCGAAGCGAACCGGCTTTGTGGTGATACCCCCGGTGCGCCTGGAGGAAATGCAGAGCAAGCCCATCAGCCTTGAGGTTCTTTCGGCATCCCAGGCGGCACAGGACACCGTTGCGCAAATGGGGCCCGTATTCATTGATAGCGAGGTGGACACGGAGACGCCCTACGTACAGGCTCAGGTATTGTTGACCCTGAGGGTCTACCACTCGGTTTCGCTATACGATGACTCCACGCTCAGCGGGCTGGAAATCCCCAATGCGCGAGTCGAAAGCCTGGGTTCGCCACAGCATTACGAACGACTCATCAATGGCGTGCGGCACGGTGTGATAGAGGTCAGGTATGCGGTATTTGCCCAGCAAAGCGGCGATCTTGAAATCCCCTCCCAACTGTTCAGCGCGACGATTCTTCAGGCACGGGACCCCTCGGCACGCTTCTCTGCCCGAACCGGCAAAGTGGTTCAGGTACGCTCGCCCAGCATTATTCTAGAGGTACAGCCTATCCCGGAGAACTACCCATCCGGAGCCCCATGGATTCCCGCCAGCCAGGTAAACCTGAGCCAACAATGGCAACCTGACCCAGGAATCGACCTGCTGAGCGGAGAACCGTTAACCCGCACTCTGACCCTTGAGGCGGAAGGATTGAGCGCCAGTCAGTTGCCCGTGCTGCACAGTCTCCCGGATCAGACCGCACAACGCCTAAGGCTCTATGCAGACCAGCCCAAGCTGGAAAACAAAACCAGGGATAGTGGCGTCCGGGGTTTACGTCAGGACAGTGTGGCGCTCGTCGCCCAGTCAGAAGGCTCCTACCAGCTGCCCGCCGTAGAAGTGCACTGGTGGGATACTCAGCTGGATAGCCTGCAAACCGCCCGCCTGGATGCCGTTACGCTCAATGTGAGCAGTGATCAGAATTTTACCAGCAGCCTGCCTGAAACAGTTATTAGTGGGCGCGTCGAACCCCAACAGTACCCTGCAGTCTGGCCGTGGCAAGTATCAAGTGTGCTGCTCAGCCTAGCGCTTGGTTTCTCGTTGCTGTTGCTGCACCGAGCCAGGCGCGCCCTCACCGATAGGGTCCTTCCCGAGGAGCAGGAAAATCTCGATGACGAGATTCAGGGCAACCCGTTGGGCGATCTGCAGGCAGCCTGCCGCGGCAACCACCCTGGGGAGGCAAGAAGAGCGTTGGAGGCCTGGGCTCGACAACAGGATCCGGACGGTTTGGTCGGGCTTGCGCCGCGCCATCCCGAGTTATCGGAAGCACTAGACAATCTGAATGCCTGTCTGTTTGGGCACTGCGATACCCCATGGCGCGGCAAACCGCTCTGGCGAGCAGTGCGGGTAGCTATACAAACCCGCAAGAAAGCCAGTGAAGCGCCGCCTGAGCAACTGGCGAGCCTGTACCCCGACGTATGACGTACTAGCTGCTTCGACCATTCGTCTCTTCTCCGGAACCGCCCGGCTGTGTGAGCTTCTACTTAGGAGGCTCATAACATGCCGGTTCGTCGGCAATCAATGGAGGTCCAATGAAACTGTCCCTGAAACCCTTGAACCAGCAGGTTATTGTAATTACCGGCGCGTCCAGTGGAATCGGCCTGGCGACGGCCAAGGCGGCAAGCAAGGCAGGCGCCAGGCTCACCCTGGTCGCCCGCAACGAAGAAGCGCTTACCGAAATAGAACGAAATCTGAAGGCAGGCGACGCCGTTATGCATGTAGTGGCGGATGTCGGCAAGCGTGAAGATCTTGAGCGCGTCGCCAGTGAAACGATCAAACGCTTCGGCGGCTTCGATACCTGGATCAACAACGCAGGCGTCGCCGTATGGGGAAGGATGGATCAAGTCAGTGACGAGGATCACGCCCGCGTCATGCAGACCAACTTCTGGGGCACCCTCTACGGCTCCACCATCGCAACAAGGCATCTGCGCGACAAAGGCGGAGCACTTATCAACCTTGGAAGCGTGGAATCTGCCGTAGCCATGCCCTTTCATTCCAGCTACAGCGCGAGCAAGCATGCGGTGAAAGCCATGACTGATGCCTTGCGCATAGAACTGCAAAAATCAGGGTCGCCGGTGTCAGTCACCCTGGTTCGGCCGCCTGCCATCGACACCCTGTTCAACGATCATTCGAAAAGCTATCTGAGCAGCGCGCCAACCTTTCCGCCACCGGTGTATACCCCTGAGGTCGTCGCACAAAGCATTCTCCACGCCGCAGCGCATCCGCAACGGGACGTCTACATCGGAAACTCGAAGATGTTTACCCGCATGGCGCAGCTCGCTCCCGCCTTTACCGATAAGATTAGTCGCAGCTTTATCTATGATCTGGTGCAGAGCGGGCGGCCAGACAGGCATCCAGACGGTGCCATCCATAACGCGGATGTGGGCAAAGCGGGCGACGGCCGCGTACACGGCAATTATCCGGGGCGGGTGCTGAATAACAGCCTATATGTAAAGGCATCGCAACATCCCAGGGCGGCGGCGCTGTCTGCAGCGGGAGCGGTCGGTGCAATTGCAATCATCGCCAAGGTGCTTAAACAGCGCCGTTAAGCCTCGCGGCATAAAAAAGGCGCTCCACGGAGCGCCTTTTTAGTAGGTAACTGCGTTCAGTCGCGCAGTTTTTCCGGGCGAATCAGGAAGCGCGCCAAGGCAGGTAGCAACCAAAGCGCCCCGAACATGTTCCACAGGAACATGAAGGTCAGCAGGATTCCCATGTCAGCCTGGAACTTGATCGCTGAGAAAATCCAGGTAGCCACACCGATAGCCAGGGTGAAGCCGGTAAAGGTAACCGCCTTGCCCGTGGTTTTCAGCGTTTCGTAATAGGCTTCCTGAAGCGGCAATCCCTGACGCAGATAGCTTTCCAGACGGCTGTAGATGTAGATACCGTAATCGACCCCGATACCAACACCCAAAGCAATCACCGGCAACGTCGCCACCTTCACACCAATACCGAGGAAGGCCATCAACGCATTCGCCAGCACCGACGTCAGCGCTAGCGGGATGATGATACACAGCACGGCCCGGATCGAGCGGAAGGTAATCAGACACATAAAGATCACCACCGCATATACAGTCAGCAGCATCTTGGTCTGCGACGCTTCGATCACGTCGTTGGTAGCCGCTTCGATACCGGCGTTACCCGCCGCCAGCTTGAACTCCAGATTTTCAGTGTTGTACTCCTCGGCAAAGGCCTCCACCTCAGCGGTCGCGCGCTGCAGCGTGTCAGCCTTGTGGTCGTTGAGAAACAGCATGACCGGAGCCAGGGAGCACTGGGCGTTGAACATCCCCTGTGGCGCGCGGCTGATGGCGTTATTCAGGTTGTCCTGGTTGCGCGACAATGTCTGCCATTTGAGATTGCCTTCGTTGTTCCCCATGAGAACCTGCTTGGCCACGCTCACCATCGACACCGCCGACTGCACACCTGGCACGTTGTTCATGCGCCACTGCAGTTGGTCTATCGCCTCCATGGTTTCGTAACTCGAACACATTTCAGGCGGAGTGCTTACCATTACCACCAGCACGTCGGAACTGGTCGAGTAATTGCGGATGATGAAGTCGTTATCCAGGTTGTACCGGGAATCAGCCCGCAATTCCGGTGCGCCCGGGTCCAGATCCCCAATCTCGACGTTCTTGCCGTAATAGATACCGAAGGCAAACGCCAGAATAGCCAGTCCCACCGAAATAGGCGCCACTGACGGATGGGCAAATTTGGCTACGCCCAGCCACAGCTTCTGGGGACGCGATGCCAGATCGCGATTACGCTCAATGGCACGGCGCCCAATGCCAATATAGGACATCAGGATCGGCAGCAGAATCAGGTTGGTGAGAATGATGACACCCACGCCGACCGATGCCGCGATACCCAACTCCCGTATCACCTCGATTTCGATCAACAGCAAGGTCACGAAACCGACGGCGTCTGAAACCAGCGCGACGATGCCCGGAATATACAGCGCTCGAAAGGCGCGACGGGCGGCTGTGTTGGCGTCTTCAGCACCTGCATACTCGATTGCCATGCCGTTGATGATCTGCACACCGTGTGAAATACCGATGGCGAACACCAGAAACGGGACCAGGATCGAATAGGGATCCAACCCAAACCCGAGCGTGCGCAGCAAGCCCAACTGCCAAACTACCGCAATAACCGAACAAAGAAGCGTGGTTATCGAACTTTTCAGGCAGCGGGTAAACATCAACAGCAACACGAAGGTAATCAACAGGGCTGCCCCGAAAAACATGATTACCTTGATGATGCCTTCGATCAGGTCACCGACCTTCTTGGCAAACCCAACGATATGAATATTGATGTTCTCGTTCTCAAACTCGTTGCGTATCTTCTCCTCCAGTTGCCGGGAGAATTCACCATAGTCGAGGTTGATCTGCTCGCTCTGGTTTTCCGGATTGGGATAGGATTCCTGCAGGGGTACTTCGATAATTGTCGATTTGAAGTTGTTCGCTACCAGGCGGCCGATCTCACCAGACTTGAGGATATTCTCACGCAGCTCCTCAAGGTCATCCTCGGTGACATAAGCCGGACGATTCGCCACCGGGCCACCGTCGAAGCCGTATTCCGTGACCTCCGTCCAGCGGACGTTGGGCGTCCATAACGAGCGCAGGCTCGAGCGGTCCACGCCCGGCAGGAAAAATACCTCATCATTGATGCGTTTGAGGGTTTCCATGTACTCGGCTGAAAAGATATCACCGTCCTCGATAGCGACGGCGATCCGAATCGAGTTACCTAGATTGTCCATATCGTTCTGGTGTTCGAGCATATTGACAATATAAGGATGCTCGAGGGGGATCATCTTCTCGAAACTGGTATCAGGTCGGACCTGCGCCGCCTGATAACCAAAGAAAACCGTCAGTAACGCGAAGACAAAGAGCACAACAATGCGATTGTTGAATATCAGACGCTCCACTAGCGGAGCGACTTCCTGATGATGTTTCGACATCCAGATTCTCCTGGTGTAAGACTATTAGCGGTTTGCAGGCAGGCCGTTTTCGGCCGCTTTCACCACTCCACGCTGACCAACCAGAAGCAATTGACCATTTTCCAGTACCGTCGCCGATGCCAGAGCTGCCCGATCCGGACGCACCGCCACTGAGAATGAACGACCGCGATCCTCACTCACAGCGACGATTCCGCCTACGCCAACGACTACGATTTCCTGGCCATCTGCGGAAGCCCCACCACCAAACAGCGTCGATTCCAGCGGATCGCCATCCGGCGCCGTTAACTCAATCTGTCGCCAGGTGTCGCCAAAATCCTCGGAGCGAAACATGTTGCCACGCAGGCCCCAGGCTAGAACGACCCCAGTATCGCCCGTACCAGTCACCCCAAACCATGAACCGTCATAGGGCACGTCAGTAAGGGTTTCCCAGGTGTCGCCGTAATCAGGCGAACGATAGACAGTGCCCATTTCGCCTACCAGGAAAAGCCCAGCCCCTTCAATCGGAGCGATCGCGTTGTAATGAAAGCCGTTAGGGTTATCGACATCATCAACTTCATTCCAGGTTTCACCGCCATCTTCAGTACGCAGCATCAAGCCGTACGCACCCACGGCGAAACCGGTGTTGGCGTCGCGGAACCAGACATCCATCAACGGGCGCTCAAGCAGGCCAGGCCCTTGCTCGTCGATTTCCTCTTGAAGCGCGGGATCACGGTACTGAATGGTCCAGCTCTCGCCCCCATCGGTGGTATGCAAAATCAGAGAATCATGACCAACCGCCCATCCTTCGTTGGCATTGATGAAATTGACGGCTGTGAGCATCTGCCGAGTGGGGACATCGGCCTGCTGCCACGATGCGCCCTGGTCGTCCGAGTAAACGATATGACCCCGCGAGCCGACAGCTACAAGGCGATCACCGGCTTTCACGACGTCAATCAACAAAGCCAGACTCGCCAAAGGAGACATGACGGCTGAGCGAGTATCCTCATACTCCGTGGCATCCTGTGCGAAAACCTGAGCAGCCGGAACGCAGACCATCGCTGCGGACAGTCCAATCACCGAGATAAGCTTTCGCGGGAAAGATAGTGTGGAACCACTGCCAGGCTGGTACATATTGCTCGCCTTTTCTACGGATGGGGCACGCCAATCGATAGGCATACGCATAGACCATTCCCCCTTGTTCTTATTAAGACCTGCCAAATGGCATGATTTTTAATACTAACGGCCTTTAACAAGGGCTGCCAACCGGACAGGGGTTATCTTTTGTTAATCAGGAAAATGATAAAGGGAAAGAAAAACAGCAGGAAGAACGGGGCAGAAAAACAGCAAGCCCCGCGCGGGGCGGGGCTTGCTTGACTATCAGTGTTGCAGTTTGGAGGCCGTTTTGGCGCGAATTTTGGCTGGATCAATCAGGAACCTTGCCAGTGCTGGAAGCAACAGCATGGCGCCGAACATGTTCACGATGAACATGAACGTCAGCATCAGACCCATGTCCGCCTGGAACTTGATGGCGGAGAAAATCCACGTCGCTACGCCGATAGCCAGGCACAGACCAGTAAACAATACCGCTTTACCTGTCGAGCGTAGGGTCTCGTAATAGGCTTCCTGCAAAGGCAGCCCCTGGCGAAGGAAGGTCTCCAGACGACTATAGATGTAAATACCATAGTCCACACCGACCCCTACACCCAGAGCGATCACCGGAAGCGTCGCCACCTTCATGCCGATGCCCAGGAAAGCCATCAATGCATTACCGAATACCGATGTCAGAACCAGCGGCAGCACAACGCAGATGGTCGCCGGGAGCGAGCGGAAGGTAAAGAAGCACATGATACCTACCCAGACGTACACCAGTACCAGAATGGTAAGCTCCGACTTGGCGATAACCTCGTTGGTAGCTGCCTCGATACCGGCATTCCCCGCAGCCAGTTTGAACTGGAGGTTTTCAGTATTGTATTCCTCGGCGAACTCTTCCACGGCTTCAGTAGCGCGGGTCAGTGTGTCGGCCTTGTGGTCATTGAGGTAAACCAGTACCGGAGCCAGCGAGCAAGAGCTGTTGAACATCCCCTCCGGGGCACGGCTGATCGCGTTGTTCAGGTTGTCCTGATTGCGCGACAGGGCCTGCCACTTCAGATTGCCCTCGTTGTTGCCCATGATCACCTGCTTGGCTACTGTCACCAGCGACACCGCTGACTGAACCCCAGGCAAGTTATTCATGCGCCATTGAAGCTGATCGATCGCCTCCAATGTTTCATACGACGAGCACATTTCGGGAGGCGTTTCGACCATGACCACCAGAACATCGGAGCTCGTGGAATAGTTGTCGATGATGAAATCATTGTCCTGGTTATAGCGCGAGTCAGGACGCAGCTCAGGAGCACCCGGGTCAAGGTCACCTATTTCCAGGTTGTTCTTCTGGTAGAAAAATGCACCTGTGCCTGTGACGACGGCAATGACCACGATCAGAGGCGCCACCTTGGGGTGCGCCACATACGCCATGGTCCTCCAGAACGGATGCTCACGCACCGCATCTGCCTTGCTACGCGCTATCGCCTTCTTGCTGATGCCCAGGTAGGAAATAGTCACCGGCAACATGATCAGGTTGGTAAAAACAATCACACCCACACCGATCGAAGCACCAATTGCCAGCTCATGAATAACGCCGATATCCAGCACCAGCAGGGTAATAAAACCAACCGCATCAGCCAGAATCGCGATCATGCCCGGCAAAAACAGCTGACGGAAGGTCCGCCGCGCCGCCAGTAGTGCTGTATCCGCATCGCTGGACTGCAACGCAATACCGTTGATCTTCTGCACACCATGGGAAATACCGATGGCAAAGATCAGGAACGGAACCAGCATCGAGTAAGGATCCAGACCGAACCCGACCAGCCGGATCAAGCCAAGCTGCCAGATAACGGCAATAACGGTGGTCGCCAGCACGGAAAAGGTGGAGCGTACACAGCTTGTAAACCACAGCAGCAGCAAAAGCGTAATGATGAACGCAACACCGAAAAAGGCTACAACCGCCCCCAGGCCTTCGATCAGATCACCGACTTTCTTGGCGAACCCGACAATATGCACGCTGATGTTGGGATTCTCGCCTTCGAACTCATCACGGATCTTTTCCTCGAGCAAACGGGAAAATTGTCCATAATCCAGGCGGATCAGCTCACCCTGGTTTTCAGGGTTGGGATAGTATTCCTGAAGCGGCACTTCAATGATGGTCGACTTGAAGTTGTTTGCTACCAGACGGCCAATTTCCCCGGACTTGAGCACATTGATACGCAGCTCTTCCAGATCGTCCTCGGTGAGATAGGCCGGACGGTTGGCTACCGGCCCGCCATCGAAGCCGTACTCCGTTACCTCGGTCCAGCGCACGTTGGGTGTCCATAGCGACCGCAGCCCCGACCGGTTCACACCCGGAAGGAAGAACACCTCGTCGTTGATGCGCTTCAGCGTTTCCATATACTCAGTGGAAAAGATGTCGCCATCTTCAATCGCTACCGCAATGCGGATCGAGTTGCCAAGACTTGCAAGGTCATCCTGGTGCTCAATCATGTTGACAATGTAGGGGTGTTCGAGCGGAATCATCTTCTCGAAACTGGTATCAGGCCTGATTTGAAGGGCGTGATAACCAAGAAATACCGTGATGAGAAGAAACAGTACCACCACCGTCAAGCGGTTGTTGAAAACCAACCGCTCCATGAAGGTAGCGTCTTCATTATCGAAATTGTCTTGTGACATCCAGATTCTCCTGGCGTGTAATTATTATTGATTTAGTGGCAGACCATTTGCGGTAGCCTTGACTGCGCCGTTCTGGCCCAGAAGCAGAAGCTGACCGCCATCCAGAACCTCCGCCGAGGCCAACGCCACGCGGTCCGGACGAATCGCAACAGAGAACGTACGGCCGGCATCTTCGCTGGTAGCAACCACACCGCCTACCCCGACCACGGTCAGCTTGCCATCTTTGGAAAGGCCGCCGCCGGAAAGGGTTGACTCAAGCGGGCCGTTTCGGGGGGTCATCAGCTCGACCTGTTCCCAGCTATCCCCGAAGTTATCCGAACGAAACACGTTTCCACGCAGGCCCCAAGCCAGGACGACATTTGGCTGCAGGGTCCCGGAAGTACCGAACCAGGAGCCATCGTAGGGCAGCTCCTGCAAGGTTTCCCAGGTCTCACCAAAGTCCGGCGACCGATACATTGTTCCCATCTCCCCCACCAGGAACAGACCGGCATCGCGGACCGTGGTCAGCGCGTTGTAATGGAAGCCGTCCGGATTGTCGATGTCACTGCTGCGGTCTTCCCAAGTGGCGCCGCCATCATCGGTGCGCAGCATCAGACCGTAAGCGCCAACAGCGAAACCGGTCTTGGCATCACGAAACCATACGTCCATAAGGGGACGTTCAAGAAGACCCAGACCCTCTTCATCCCTCTCCTCTTCAAGAGCTGGATCGCGATACTGGATAACCCAGTTCAGGCCGCCGTCCTTGGTATGCAGGATCAGCGAATCGTGGCCCACTGCCCAGCCGTGCTGATCATCGACAAAATACACGGCACTTAATAATTGGCGAGTAGGTACCGCCGCCTGACTCCAGCTCAGACCCTGATCATCGGAGTAAACGATGTGGCCTCGAGACCCAACCGCAACCAGACGATCACCGGCTTGCGCGGCGTCGATCAGCAAAGCCGTGCTGGCCTGGGGAGACATGACCGCGGGCAGAGTGGTGTAATCCGTAGACTGGGCAAAGGCCGCTGTCCCGGTAAATGAAGCCAATACCAAAGACAATCCGAATGCGTTGACAAACGGACGAATGAAAGTGTGCTTGTGACCTTTGCAAGGCTGGCTGGCAAGGCTCGCCCGATCAAAGAATGAAGCGCGCCGCTCGATGGGCTCACGCATACCAACCCCCTTTATTGTTATAGGATGCCCCCGCCTGGATGCGGGGCGCGGATCATATTAGAGGGAAACACCAAACGACACCATCGGCGCCAGGTAATAATTTGTAATCGCTGTGAACCAGTACTCTGGCGGTTAAGCCAGAGATTTGCTGACCACTTCATAAACATCGGGAGACAGGTCCGGATGCTGCATGATGCGTCCCAGTTCGACTTTCATCAAAACCTGGCGCTGCTCATCGTATTTGCGCCACCGCGTCAGCGGCGTGAGCAAGCGCGAGGCAATCTGCGGGTTCAGTCCGTTGAGGATCATTATCTGATCGGCCAAAAAGCGGTACCCTGCCCCGTCCTTACGATGGAAATTGATCAGATTCTGATTGGCGAAGGCACCATATAGCGCGCGGATCTTGTTTGGATTGCGCAATGTGAAAGCCGCATGTTCCTGCAGTGCCTGTACCCGCTCCAGTCCGCCAGCCAATGAACAGCCAGCCTGAATACTGAACCACTGATCCATGACCAGCGGGTAAGCAGCCCAGCGCTCGGCAAAATCATGCAGTGCCGCTTTTTTCTGTTCTTCATGGGACGAATTGACCAGCGCTACCAGCGCTGCTTGGCGATCCGTCATGTTATTGGCTTCGACGAATTGCCTGACGCAGGCCGAAAGCGCTTCAGCCGAACCGGTTTCCATCACATAACCCAGCAGCGTGTTCTTCAAGCTGCGCCTGGCCATGGCGTCAGCGTCAGGGCTATAGGCCGACGGCACGTCAAGGCGCCGGAACACAGCCCACATCTCATCGCTCATGGCATTGGCCAGTTCCAGGCGCACCCATTCGCGCACCCGATGAATACTGTCCACGTCGGCGATGTCGGCCAACTCCACCAGGTAGGATTCCGAGGGTAGGCGCAAGATTTCCGCAACCATCGCCGGATCCAGATCCGGATCGGCGAGTGCGGTGCGATGAACATCCAGCAAGCGCAAATCCAGCCTAAGCGGCCTGCCTGCCTGATGGATAGCCACCAGCCCCTGCAACACTTCGACCGCCAGGCTCTGGGCTGCTTCCCAGCGATTGAAGCCGTCGGGATCATGCTTGGCCAAAAACACTCGGTCATCCCGGGAATAGGGATAGCTCATCTTGACCGGTGCGGAAAAACCACGCAGCAGAGAAGGCAAAGGCTCCTGCGCAATACCTTCAAAGGTGAATACCTGCTCGGCCTCAGTCAGCACGATCACCGTTTCAGTGCCTCTGGGCTCCGCCTCCCCCGCCACCTTCAAGGGCAGCTCGCGCCCCGTTGCGTCCAGCAGAGCCATTCTGACCGGAATCACCATAGGCAGTTTTTCTGGCTGACCTGGGGTCGGCGGGCAGCTTTGACTGAAATGCAGGCTGAAGGTGCTGGCCGACGCATCGTACTCGCTTTTTATAACCAGTCGCGGCGTGCCGCCCTGACTGTACCAACGTTTGAACTGCGCAAGATCCGCTCCATTGGCCTCTTCCAGGGCGGCGATGAAGTCATCGCAGGTGACGGCCTGGCCGTCATGCCGCTCGAAATATAGGTCAGTGCCCTTGCGAAAGCCTTCAGCTCCCAGCATGGTATGTAGCATACGCACGACTTCAGAGCCCTTTTCATACACCGTCAGCGTATAGAAGTTGGAAATTTCAATAAACGAATCGGGCCGCACCGGGTGAGCCATCGGGCCAGCATCTTCGGCGAACTGGTTGGACCGAAGGAACGTCACATCTTCAATGCGTTTGACGGTCGCTGAGTTCATGTCCGCCGAAAATTCGGAATCGCGAAAAACCGTGAAGCCTTCCTTCAGCGACAGCTGGAACCAGTCACGACAGGTCACCCGGTTACCTGACCAGTTATGGAAATACTCGTGTGCAACCACCGCTTCCACTCGCTGGAAGGCCAGGTCCGTCGCAGTATCGGGGTGAGCCAGCACACAACTGGAGTTGAATATATTGAGGCCCTTGTTTTCCATGGCGCCCATGTTGAAGTCGTTCACTGCCACGATCATGAAGATATCAAGGTCGTACTCACGCCCGTAGACCTCTTCATCCCAGCGCATCGAGCGCTTGAGACTGTCCATCGCGTGATCACATTGCTCGCGATTTTCCGGTTCTACGTAAATGCGCAGGTCAATTTCGCGACCACTCATTGTGATGAAGCTGTCGCTGATTACGCAAAGATCGCCCGCTACCAGGGCAAACAGGTAGGCGGGCTTGGGGAACGGGTCTTCCCAGGTAACCCAATGGCGGCCACCTTCGTGATCACCTGAGGCGATGGGATTGCCATTGGACAGCAGAACCGGGTATTCGCCCCGCGCGGCAATCACCGTAGTAGTGAAGCGGCTCATCACATCCGGACGATCCAGGTAATAGGTAATCTTGCGAAACCCCTCCGCCTCGCACTGCGTACAGAACATCTCACCGGACTGATACAGACCTTCCAGGGCAGTGTTCTGCCTTGGCTTGATGCGGGTAGTGATGGACAGATCGAACTGCTGAGTCGGACGGTGCAGGGTCAGCGTATCCGCATCCACTTGATAGTCGTCCTGGTTCAGAGCCTGGTCATCAACGGCTATCGATAGCAACTCGAGCTGCTGACCATCCAGCACCAGGGGCGGCGCTGAGGAATGCGCCTTGTCTTCATTCACCCGAACCAGCAGGCGGCTATGAACCAGCGCATGGTCATCGAACAGCTCGAAAGTGAGGTGCGTTTCATCTATCCAGTAGTCGGGCTGCTGATAATCCTTGAGATAGATGGTCTTCGGTTGTTCGGTACGCATGGCGGTGTCCTGGTGAGATAGGGCCTAGTGAACGGTAAACGCCACATTGTAGCCCGTGTACTTGCGAATATTGATTACCGCGGTATCCAGTAGCAGATATTGACCTTTGATGCCCAGCAGAGTGCCCTCCAGAACAGGCTCCTTCGCCAGATTGGCTGACTTTGGCTTTGGGCTATATTCCAGCACCGGGTAACGGATCTCCATTACCTCCGCTTCGGCCAATGGCTGAAAGGCTTGCAGGCCGTGCTCAAGATGCAACGCATCCATGCCCTCCCGTGCGCCGCTCAACAGGGTGTCACGCAGTTCGGTCAGGTTCAGCGGATCAGGTACGCCCCGCAATAATGCGCGCCAATTGGTCTTGTCACCCACTTGCCTGCGCAGAAGATCCTCCACCAGTCCTGAATGGCGGCGCAGGGACACACGCATGATGGGAAGGGCCTGGCTGGCACCCTGATCGATCCAGCGAGTCGGCAACTGCGTGGCACGCGTTATACCTACCTTGGCGCCGGAGGAGTTGGCCAGATAGACAATATGGTCGCTCATGCAGAACTGCTCGCCCCACGCCGGGTCACGGCATGTTCCCTGGTCATAATGGCAGCGCTCCGGGCTCATGATGCACAGGTCGCACTGGGGCAGCTTGGTAAAACACGGGTAACAATAGCCCTGGCTGAAGCTGGTCTTGGTACGGCGGGCACAGTGAACGCAGTAGATATCACCCAGCGCCTCAAGCCGCACGGTCCTGCCAAGACAGGCATTCAAGGCGATCGTCTCCGAACCCACCGGCAGGCTGTACTGAACGGTGTTATCACCCTCCCGCAACTCACCGATCATTTTCCTGACTGTGCCCTCGGCAGACAACAAGGGCATCAGTGCAGTGTTTCCGAACCGGTGGAAAACAATATATTGGGTACCGCCTTCGCTTCGGATTTGCAGTTCTGCGGGCCCATGTAACCCGTGCGTTGTTCCTCGGGCAGATTATCCTTTTCCCAGGCAATCATGGCTTGCAGACAGAGTTCCTTCTGCTCCTGGGTGAGCTTGCGTCCATCCGACCATTTGCCGATTTCGACCGCCAGCTTGAGGCTGGTATACACCTCAGGGGTGATGGTACGAAGCATTTCATGAAAAGTACTCATATTGACTCCAGCGAACAGGCGATCAGTTAATGGGCATTGTAACGCGTTCAACGGTTGCGCTGCAGAGCTCCGGCGACGGCGCCGACAATGCAGCCCGCCACCAAACCACCAATATGCGCAGCGTTGGCGATGGCGCCCAGGCCTAACAGAGTAATCAAGCCCGACACACCGAGCAGCAGCCATACCAGCATGAGGATTACCACACCCTTGGGCAGCTCGAAATGCACGTTGGGCGCGACCCACTGGTAAAGCCAGCAATAACCCAGCAAGCCGTACACCACACCGGACATGCCGCCAAACAATCCATTGCCGCTAGCGAGCCATTGGGCGGTATTGGAGCTTAACGCAAAGAGCACAATGAGACCGAGCAACCACAAGCCTCCGGAACGCAGTTCTATACGACGCCCGAGTTCCCAGAACCACAAGGCGTTGAACGCCACGTGCATGAGGCTGAAATGCAGAAATATTGGCGTGACCAGCCGCCACCACTGGCTCATGTCTATCTCTGGCGCGAGAAAGCCGTTCGGCGCGAGCGGGGTGAAGGTGAAATCAACGATAGCTTCAGGGCGACTGCCCAGCCCCGTATAGACGGCGGCCAAACCTGTCAGGACCAGCACCGCGAGGGTTACCGGAACCTGCCTGAGCCTGGTTTGCCAGCCGCTGCCGGAACGTGCCGCTGCACTCCGGTCATCGACCACTTCAGGCACGCCTTCAGCGTAGATGTTCTGTACGACCTGCGCGTCGCTTTCGTCTACCGTCCATACCACCTGGCGACCGCCCTCCTCCGTTATTCTATGGACAACGCCGTGGCTGCGGAGAAACCTGGCGAGTTTGCTGAGATCTTCATCCAGCGGACAATTCATTGCACGATACATCGTCACCTCAGTCCAGCCTGGGCACTTCGACCCAGACGAAATTATTTCGATCAAGACGGTGCTCACCACTCCATCTGTAAGCAACCATCTTGCCGAACTTGACGGCGCTGTAATCCAAACAGGCGAGATTGGGTCGGATCGGGCTGGGCTTGCCCTGCTGCCAGTAATGCCCAACGAACAGAATCGGCTCATCAAGACCGTAGATCAGCAACTCGGCTTTTTGCCTGTCGGTCAGTGGGCGCGCAGCGATGTGGTCAGGCAGCGGGTCTGGCTGGAACTGGATGTCGCCGTACGTCTGAGGATCTTCTTCCCAGAACTTGGTGCGAAAAAACGATCTGCGCAGCCCATCCTTGCTGGTCATAGACAGACCATGGGGCAATCGCATGCCGGTTCCGCGCAGCAATCGGTCCTGCACCTGTTCGGCGAAGCTGCCCGGCTCTACCGACGCGTGAAGAAAATCAATATCCAGACAGCCGTCGGGGTATTGGGCCAGAAACGCGTCGATCAATCCGTGATCCCAGCAGGCGTGTACCATTCGAAAATCGCCCATATCAAGGAACAGGGGCAGGGTATAAAACCAGTCCAGAAAAGAGCTCCACTCATCCGGCCAGGCCGCGAACTGGTCGAGCGTATCGTTTACCTGACGCAGGTTGCGTTCCGTGTGCTCACGAACAAAAGCCCGTCCGCTCCCTGCAGGTGCAGGCGTGGACCAGCCCAGCGCATTGAACTCGTGATTACCCATGATGCAGCGTGCGGTGCCCGCCTCGACCATGTCCCGCACGAGATGCAGAGCCTCGCGAATACGTGGACCACGATCAATGATATCCCCCAGGAACAATGCCTGCCGTGAAGGGTGCCGCCAGACTCCGTTCTGCTGGCGATAGCCGAGGCGGTCGAGTAACAGGGTCAGAGTGTGGGCGCAGCCGTGAATATCACCAATAACGTCGTAGCCTGTGTGCCCTTCCTGCCCCTGCATCCTCATTGCTCCGTCAATCGGCTGGACCAGCCGAGCTTGTTGCGGCAGATCTCATAGAAGTTGTGATCCAGCGGATGCAGCAGCCGCAGCTTCTGTGGTTTTTTGCGAATGGTGATGGTGTCACCCGGTGCGCAGGCGATATGAACCTGGCCATCACAGCTGATCTGCGGATAGATACCGCTCTGGGACGACACGATGATTTTCAGTTCGCTGTTTCCGTCAACCACGATCGGGCGGCTGGACAGCGTGTGCGGAAACATCGGCACCAGCACCACAGCGTCCAGCTTGGGATGCATGATCGGCCCGCCGGCAGACAATGCGTAGGCCGTAGAGCCTGTAGGCGTAGCCACGATCAGGCCATCCGACTTCTGGCTGTAAACGAACTGTCCATCGATATACAGCTCGAATTCAATCATCCTGGCCGATTTACCCGGATGCAGGACCACATCGTTCAGGGCTTCGCTGGTGCCGAGCTGTTCGTCATTCCGGCGCACATAGGCATCCAGCAGAAAGCGGTTTTCCACCATGTAACGCCCTGCCAGGACTTCCCCAACTCTACTCTCCAGCTCATCCGGCGATATGTCGGTCAGAAAGCCCAGCCCGCCCCGGTTTACTCCAAGTACCGGAACGTTGTATCGACACAGCGCTCTCGCAGCGCCCAGCAAACTTCCGTCACCACCGACCACGATGACCAGGTCGCAGATCTCGCCCATCATCTTGCGTGAACAGACCTGCAACTGGTGGCCCGGCAGCAGGTCGGCCACCGAATCCTCCAGAATCACCGAGTGTCCGTTATCAAGCAGAAAGCGCTTCAAGCGTTTGAGCGTGTCCACTACCCGGCCGCTACCGAGACGCCCGATCAATCCAATATTGCGGAATTGCTCCATACCACTCTCTCTGTGTCGACTTGTGAGATACCCGCACATGCGTAACACTGCCACGCAGCACTTGATTATCCGCAGCCGGCGCTGCGCTGGCAAATGGGGACTACCCATGTTCGAGCAGTTCAACCACCCTTTGGTTCGTGATCTGGTGTGGGTCGCGCTGGCGCCTCCCCTCCTCACGCCAGGCATTCTGCCGGTTCGCGATCCCCTGGCCGGCTCGGTGTTAAGACAGGACCCCGAAAAGCTCACACACACACTTAAACAATTGGAAACCGATCCGGTTGAATTGCAGCGCCTTGTTCCTGAGTCCAGGGATCGTCGACTGGGCAGCTATTATGAAAGGCTATGGCACGCCCTGCTCACACTGGCCCCCGACGTACGCATGCTCGGCCGCAACATCACGCTCTACCAGCACGGCATCACCATGGGTGAACTTGACCTGCTTCTAGAGACGCCAGACGGAGCGGTTGTTCATCTGGAGCTGGCGATAAAGTTTTATGTTGGGCAACCGGAATACGCCGTTGCCGGGAAGTCATTCAGTCCGCATTCAGCCTGGTGGGGGCCTGATCCGCGTGATCAGATGGCTTCAAAGATTGATCGGCTGCTGAATCATCAATTGTCTCTGGCCTCGAAACTGGAGCTGGCGCGGGAGCGCTACCCGATACCCGACCTGTCGTGTGCCTGGCTGCAGGGTCAGTTATTTCTTCCATTGGATCGAGAAATGCCGCCAGCGGTAGATAGCCTCGCACCGGCCACCCTGAACAGATGGTGTCGCCACGCCGAGCTAAATACATTGGACGGTGCTGAATGGATAGCGCTGCCGCACAAACAGTGGCTGATGCCTCCCCCTCTGATCGGCACGGGACCAGCAGGCATTGCGCACCTGAAAGAGATGGCCAGATTCAGCGCCATCGAGAACCGTCCATTAATGCTGGTTCGCCGCGACGTCCCAGAAATATACGATCCGCTGACGACGCAACGACTCCTCTGCATGCCCGACCACTGGCCAGGCGAGTTGCCGGTTACTCTATAGACGTACGGCTTTGAACCTTCTGCAGGTCGCGCTTGAGCGCAGCGTTGATCTTCTGCTGGCTGGCCAGCTCGTGCTTGATATCCAGCAGTTCGCCCTGGATGACGCCAAGGTGATCTGCATGCTCTAGTTTGAGACGGTCGAGCTCCATTGCCTTCATCTTCTGAAAAGCCTTTAACTGCTCTTGGAATGCCGCTATCTGCTGCGCATATACCGTAACTTTTTTCGCCAGCTCATCGCGTTCGCGCTGCATTTGTTCCAGTGCGGCTTTCTCAGTTTCCTCATTGGAGGCCAGGCGGGCATCGGAAAGGGTGTTGCCGCCACCGTACCAGGCATCTTCCGCCGCGATCTGAAGACGCTCTGCCACAATCACACCGAGCGCGTCCTCATCTTCGCGGACGATGCCCAGGGCGTTGCGCCGAACGGCATCCTTGACCCGGGCCAGATCAGCTCTGCCATGGCGCTGCCCGGGCTTCCAGAGATGAGGGCGATACTCGGGCTGCGAGGTAAAACCGAGACAGACCAGACGGATGGGGCCACCACCCATGTCTGGTCCCCGGCCGGCCTTTTCAGCCAGCGTGCGCAACGGCATGTTCCAGAGCCGGTTGACGTACCCGTCCAGGTCAAAATCAAGGGTGAAGAACACTGCCGCCCGTACGTGCAGGCGATGGTTGATCTGTAGAAATACTGCTTCGATGGTTTCATCCGCAAATTCGGGAGTCGCTACCAGACCATCGAGCAGGGCCTCGAATTCGGCATAAAGTACTTCCTTGCATATACCGCGCTCGGAAAAAAACATCACTGCTTCGGTCAGCAAGGGCTTTGCTGCTGTCATTACGTATCTCCGCCAAGTCCCTTGAGCATGGGTCTTTGTTTCCCAACTTTGCGCTTTTTTCCGAATGGTTGTCCAGCGGCGCAAATTTTAGATCACAAGAGCTGGTCGCAGGTGTGACGGATTTGGCAGGGATAAGAAATGGGCCCCGCAGGGCCCTTACGCCGCCTAGATGGCGGCAGCCAGGCGAGAGCCTTGATCTATGGCCCGTTTGGCGTCCAACTCGGCAGCCACATCAGCCCCGCCAATCAGATGAACCGGTTTGCCTGCCTGTTGCAGACCTTGTTGCAACTCGCGTAACGGCTCCTGCCCGGCGCAGACGATAATATTGTCGACAGGCAGAACCTGCTCCGGACCATCTTCGCCCACGCGGATGTGCAAACCCTGGTCATCGATTTTCAGGTATTGCACGGCGTTGAGCATTTGCACGCCCTTGGTCTTCAACCCGGCACGGTGAATCCAGCCAGTGGTTTTGCCCAGACCATCGCCGACCTTGCTGGCCTTGCGTTGCAGAAGAAATACCTTTCGGGCTGGCGGATGTGGCTGCGGAACGACGCCAGCAATCCCGCCTCTGGCCTGCAGCGCAGGATCAATACCCCATTCTTTCCAAAACAGTTCCACGTCAAGGCTCGGGCTGTCGCCCTGGTGGGTAATGAATTCCGAAACATCAAAACCTATGCCCCCGGCGCCGATTACCGCTACGGTCTGGCCAACCGCCTTCCCACCACTGATTACGTCCAGATAGCTCAACACCTTGGGGTTGTCGATGCCAGGAATGTCGGGGGTGCGCGGTTTGATGCCTGTAGCCAGAATCACCTCATCGAAATCCTGCAGATCCAGGGCGCTTACCCGGCGATTCAGTACCAGCTCGACGCCCTCTTTCTCGATCTTCCTGGCAAAGTAGCGCAGCGTTTCAAAGAACTCCTCCTTGCCCGGAATACGCTTGGCAATGTTGAACTGCCCGCCTATTTCACTGCCGGCATCGAACAAGGTGACCCGGTGGCCGCGCTGAGCCGCCACCGTAGCAGCAGCCAGACCTGCCGGCCCGGCACCCACCACGGCGATTTTCTTCGGCTTGGTAGTGGTGATGTAATTCAGTTCCGTTTCGTGACAAGCGCGTGGATTGACCAGGCAACTGGTCAGCTTGCCGCCGAAGGTGTGGTCCAGACAGGCCTGATTACAGCCAATGCAGGTATTGATTTCATCCGCCTGGCCAGCGGCTGCCTTGTTGACGAAGTCGGGATCAGCCAGAAAGGGTCGCGCCATGGACACCATGTCGGCATCGCCCTGGGCCAGCACCTGTTCGGCCATCTCGGGCGTGTTGATACGATTGGTGGTGATCAGCGGGATGCTCACCGCGGATTTCATTTTGGCGGTTACCTTGCTGAAGGCAGCGCGGGGCACCTTGGTGGCGATTGTCGGGATACGGGCTTCGTGCCAGCCGATCCCGGTATTGATCAGCGTGGCCCCGGCCTTCTCGATGGCCTTGGCCAGCAACACCACCTCTTCCCAGGTACTCCCGCCCTCGATCAGATCGAGCATCGACAGACGATAGATGATAATGAAATTCGCGCCTACGCCTTCACGAACCCGCCTGACGATCTCCACAGGCAAGCGCATGCGGTTTTCATAACTGCCGCCCCAGCGATCGGTGCGCTTGTTGACGTGGCTGACCAGAAACTGGTTAATGAAATAACCCTCGGAGCCCATAATTTCAACGCCATCGTAACCTGCGCTCTGTGCCAGGGTAGAACAGGTTACGAAATCACTGATCTGCTTCTCGATGCCCTCTTCATCCAATTCCCTGGGCGTGAACGGATTAATAGGCGCTTTTACCGCACTCGCCGAAACCTGTTTGGGGCTATAAGCGTATCGGCCCGCATGCAGAATTTGCATGCAGATCTTGCCCCCCGCTTCATGCACCGCCTCGGTGACGATGCGGTGTTGCTGGGCTTCCTCCAGGGTAGTCATCTTGGCCGCGCCATGTCCCACGCTGCCCTCTTCATTCGGCCCGATCCCGCCGGTCACAATCAGACCCACGCCCCCGCGTGCCCGCTCGGCGAAGTAGGCAGCCATGCGCTCGAAACCCTGGGGACGCTCTTCCAACCCGGTATGCATCGACCCCATCAAAGTGCGATTGCGCAGCGTGGTGAACCCGAGATCCAGTGGGGCGAGAAGATGTGGGTAGAAGGCTTGCTCAGTCATGCGTTACTCCGTCAACTCATCAGAAGGCGTTTCGGCGGCCGGCGATCCGGCGGCCGGCGTACCGGGGCCTGCCACGAAACGTGTGAGCTGAAGATAGGCGCAGCCGCGTTGTCGCTCAATCACCTTGAGTGACATTTCTATAACTCTTTCTTACAATCTTGTCTCGCCCTGAAGCGGAGTGCTCATGAAGCTGGGAGATATTTCAGTAGGCTATCTGTACAGCCTGATCGACACGGTCCAGCAGCTCGGCAAAGACCCAAGGGTATTGCTCGACCGTTTCGGCTTAAGCGCGCAACTGCTCGGCACCAGCCAGGCTCGCATCAGCATTCCCCGCTTCATGCGCCTGGGCAACGCCGCGATCCGTTATACCGGAAACCCCGCCGTCGGCCTGTTGATGGGCTTGCACAGCCAGCCCAGCCATCTGGGCCTGGCCGGTGTGGCGGCGCAATGCGCCCCGTCACTGGGCGCAGCATTTGCGACGCTGGTACGTTACGAGAGGTTGTCCAGCCAGAACTATCGAGGCCATTCAAGCATCAACGCCCCGGCGGTGAGCTTCTACTCCATCAGCCCTTACAACGCCTTCAACCTCTTTGTAGTCGATTCAGCGCTGTCGTCGCGAGCGCATCTGGGCCGACAGCTGACCGCCGGCAAAGCCCAGCTGCGCGAGGTTCATATCGAGTTCCCGGCGCCGGACTATGTCGGCGAATATGAACGCGTTTTCCAGTGCCCGGTTCTCTTCGGCCAGCAACAAAATCAGCTCATCTGGCAGACCGGAAGCCTTGAGCTGGCGCTGGTGCAAAGCGCACCCGCAACATTTTCGCACCTGACGCAACTGTGTGACGAGCAGTTGGCCCAGCTGGATCGGCATCGGCGCTTGCGTGAAAAAGTCGAAGAAATCGTATCGCCACAGCTGCATCGCAAACTGCCGACTTTGACCGAGGTGGCCCGGACACTGGGGCAGCCATCCTGGACATTGCGCCGACGCCTGAAGTTGGAAGACAACACACGCTTTCAAGACATTATCGACGACACCCGAAGGGATCTGGCGGTGAGCTATATCAGGGACACGGAACTGGCATTGGGCGAAATAGCCTTTTTGCTGGGCTTTTCATCACCAGAGGCATTTCAACGGGCGTTCAAGCGCTGGACAGGGAATCCGCCGGGGACTTTCCGTCGGCAGCAACGGCAGGCAAATTCGGACAACCACTAAAGCAGGAATAAATCAAAAAAGACGCTCGAAGAGCTTACATCTCTTCGGCGTCCTCAACATCCTGATCCCATTCCTGGGCGCGCTGCTCGATCAACTCTTCAACATATTCGTTCATTACACCTTCCTCTGATTATTATTGAGCGACCATGAAACGGCCGTGTCATTACATTATTGTCGTTACATTACAATCAGATGAAGGCGAATCGAAAAAGTTCAAAGGTCGTCAGGCGGTTAGAAAAGCCAGCATAACCAAAACCAGACATTCACTGATTTCCACCAGAGCCCCTGCAGTATCGCCAGTCGTCCCGCCAAGACGGCGTATCAGCACCCGTCGCCAACACCAGCCCAACACGCATATGCATAGGATCGCCAACGCGCCCTGCATACCCACTGCCAGCATTGCCAGACCGTGCAGGAGCAAAATCGCAGGCAACCAGAAACGAGGCATGTTTTCCACCATAACCTGCCCCATCCCCCCAGCGCGTACGTAGCGCGTTGAATACAGCAGCAGGGGTAAAACCCATCTTCCTAGCCAAGGGGCCAGCAGCAAGCCAATCCACTGTTCCACTGCGACCAAGCTGGCCAGGGCCGCAAATTTGACCAACAGAACAAGTACCAGTGAAAGCACACCCATGGGGCCGCAATTGGGATCTTTCATTATTGCCAGGGTACGCTCAGAATCTCCATGGCCACCGACCCAGGCGTCAGTCATATCGGCCAGCCCATCGAGGTGGAGCCCGCCGGAAATCCAGACCCAGAAGCTCAGCAACAAAGCAGCCTGCAATGATGGCGAGAGGTGGTTGAGCGGGTCCTGAAGCAATACCAGAAATGCCCCCAGCGCTAACCCCACCGTGGGATACCAGAGCAAAGAACGGCCGCTCTCATCTGGCGTAGGCATACGTGAAAGCAGCACCGGAAGGCGAGTCAGAAACTGCAGCGCTACCAACAATGGAAACAGGCTCATCACACCTCCGTGATTCGTCCAGCAGATTCGCAACACAGGGTAAACCGTTGAGCGTGGTTGACCTCGACCTGGAGCAAGTCCCGTCGCGGCAATTGTCTGGCCCGGGCGAGCAGAAGGCGGATGACACCCCCATGCGTTACGACCAGCAGACGCTGGTTGGCATACCGCTCTGCCAGCAGGTCAACGGCCCCAAGAACCCTTTTCTCAAAGGCTAGTAGATGTTCGCCTGCGGGCGGAGTAAACGCGTAGGGATCAGCCCAGAACTTGCCCAGCAGCTCAGCGTGCTCGATCATCAGATCGCGCGGATGACGGCCTTCCCAGTCACCAAAATGCAGTTCTTGCAGCGCTGCTACGTGTTCGAGTGGAAGGGCACGTGCGGTAGCCAGTTTTTCAGCAAATGCGGCGCAACGCTGCAATGGCGAGCTGATGACGCCCTGCCACGGATCTGCACGCTGGCAGCTCGTATGCATCTGCTCCCAACCGTAGGCAGTGAGCGGATCATCGATACTGCCGCGAAACCCGCCGCCCTGCTCTGTTTCACCATGACGCAGCAAATCGATGGTCACGCTCACGATTGCTTTGCGGACACAGCCGCCTCAGCAAAGGTCGCCATCTGGTTGTGCAAAGCGCAGGCTGCACGCAATAACGGTACGGCGACGGCGGCACCGCTGCCCTCACCCAACCGCATGCCCAGATCCAGCAAGGGGGACGCATCCAGTGCCTGCAGTACCAGGGCGTGGCCAGGCTCTGCACTGCGATGACCGAACAGCATCCAAGCCCTGGTTCCGGGGCTGATGCGCGTCGCGCACAGCGCGGCGACCGAACTTATGTAACCGTCCACCAGTATCGGCAAGCCCAGCTGCGCAGCGGCTATGTAAGAGCCGCAAAGCGCAGCAATCTCCAGGCCGCCCAGGCGAGTCAGCGCGTCGACTGGCGAGTCGCAACATCCCCTGTGCAACTCGATCCCAGTTTGTACGACGCCAAGCTTATGCTGCACTCCCCCCACGTCGAGCCCCGTGCCCGGACCCACCAGCTGACCCGGCGGAACCTGAAGCAGCACGCTGGCCAAGGCACATGCACTGGTGCTGTTGCCGATGCCCATTTCGCCACCAATGAACAGGTCGCTTTGCTGTATCGAGGCTTCATGCGCTGCATGATGACCGGCGTCCATAGCCTGGACAAACTGCGCCACAGTCATCGCAGCCTTCCGAGTAAAATTAGCCGTTCCACGGGCAATGTTCAGATGCGTCACGCCTTGCAGCGGCGCGATTGCTTCTGCAAGGCCGAGATCTATCACTTTTAAGGTGGCGCTCAGCTCTCTGGCGAGCACGCTGATCGCTGCCCCACCCGACGCGAAGTTGCGCAACATCTGGCCCGTCACCGACTGTGGAAACGCCGATACGCCCTCTTCTACGACGCCATGATCTCCGGCAAATAACGTGATGCATATCCGCTCGACCCTGGGCGTTTGGCGTTTCTGCATGCTCGCAAGCTGTACCGCAAGGCGCTCAAGCTCGCCCAGTGAACCGGGTGGCTTGGTCAACTGCCGTTGACGGGTAGTCGCGTCCACGCCAATGCCTTCATCCGGCTTGGCTACCGGCTCTTCCCACCATTGTTTGATTATGGCAGTTCCCCCTTGAGTGCCATCGGCAGTCCCGCCACACAGAACAAGACTCTTTCACTGCATTCGGCCAGCGCTTGGTGAAGACAGCCGGCCTCATCGACGTATCGGCGGCTCAGCTCGCCCAGGGGAACCACACCCATACCCGTTTCGTTGCTGACCAGAATGATACGGCCAGGCAATGTGCCCAGGCATTCCATAAGCAATTGCCGCTCCCGACCCAGGCGTTGCTGATCCCGTTCCAGCAGCAGATTGGTCAACCATAGAGTTAGACAGTCGACCAACACGCAGCGGTCGCTGGCGGCAGCCGCACGCAAGGCGTCGGCGAGCGCCAGGGGCTCTTCGATCAAATCCCAATGCGCCGGACGGCGTTCTCTATGCACTGTGATTCGTTGAGCCATCTCGGCGTCCAACGCCTGGCTGGTGGCGATGTAGGTGACAGCCATACCGGATGTTAAAGCCAGGCGCTCAGCGAGGCGGCTTTTCCCGGATCTGGCGCCCCCTAATACTAAATCGATCAACTGGTTACCTCGCAGATCTGTAGTAATTTGTTAACATCAAGATGGTTTTCGACCAGATCAGCAAGGCGGTCGATATCCCGCGCTCGTAGCGCGGCATAGTCGAACCCTTGTACTTCGCTCAAACCGGCCCACCGTAGCAAAGCCTCGCTCGCTGCTGCAGATTCGAACAGACCGTGAAGGTAGGTGCCGGCTATTTGCTGATCGAGACTGATTGCTCCATCCGCACGGCCGTGATCGAGTACCGCGAACGGATGCGCCAGCGCCGGACCGGTGCTGACGCCTGCATGAATTTCGTAGCCAGTGACCTGCGCCTGCCCATGTACCAGTGTGCCTTTGACGTTGGCCAGCTGTTTGCGCGCCTCAAGCGTCGTGGCGAAATCCAGAAGCCCCAACCCCTCGCTAGAGCCTGGATGGCCTTCCAGTCCCAGCGGATCATCAACTCGTTTGCCCAGCATTTGCAAACCGCCGCAAATGCCCAGCAACTTGCCTCCGTAACGCAGATGCCTGGTAATCGCTTCGTCCCATCCTTGTTGCCGCAAAAACGCCAGGTCGGCGCGCACGCTTTTTGACCCTGGCAGGATTATCAGGTCAGCAGGAGGGATGGCTTGTCCCACACGGACAAACCGCAGGTCCACCTGCGGGTGCAAACGCAGCGGGTCAAAATCGGTGTGGTTGCTGATGCGTGGCAGTAGCGGGACTACTACCTTAAGCGCATCTACAGCCTTGCTCTGCTGGCGGGCGTTAACCGCGTCTTCTGCCTCAATATGCAGGTCGTGGACATAAGGGAGCACACCTAGTACCGGCTTCGCCGTGCGTTGTTCCAGCCAGTCGATGCCAGGCTGCAGCAAGGCGATATCGCCTCGGAAACGGTTAATGACGAACCCTTTGATACGCGCCTGTTCGCTTGGTGACAGCAATTCCAGCGTGCCTACCAGATGAGCCAGAACACCTCCCTTGTCGATATCGGCGATCAGCAATACAGGGCAATCCACCGCTTCGGCAAAACCCATATTCGCTATATCACCGTCTCGCAAATTGATCTCGGCTGGAGATCCGGCCCCTTCAACCAGCACAACTTGATATGCATCCGCCAGCCGTCGATGCGAGGCAATAACGGCCTCCATTGCCACGGGCTTGTAGGCGTGATAGGCAACCGCATCCATGCAGCCCACCGCATGACCATGAATAATTACCTGAGCGCCGGTGTCAGTGTTGGGTTTGAGCAACACCGGATTCATATCCGTATGCGGCGCCAGACCTGCAGCCTCAGCCTGCACTGCCTGGGCGCGGCCTATCTCACCAGCGTCCACGGTAACGGCCGAGTTGAGCGCCATGTTCTGCGGCTTGAACGGGGCCACCTGCACGCCACGGCGCACTAGCCAACGGCAAAGCGCCGTCACCAGGGTGCTTTTACCAGCATCCGACGTGGTGCCTTGAATCATCAGCGTGGGCATTGCGGCACCTCCCCCATCACTTCGCAAAGCGCATGCTCAAGCCTTGACCACGCCGCTTCGCCATGGGGCAAGCCGATACGCAAGGCCGGCGGCTCCTGAAACAGGCGCGTGAGGATTCCGCGCTGCGCCAGGGCATGATGAATTTGGAAAGCCCGATCATGGGGCGTCCACTGAAACAGATCGCAGCCGCCGGCCGGCTGCAAGCCGTGCCTGCACAACAGCTCTGCGAGCCGTCGTGCGTCGCGCTCCATGCGCAAGCGCCATAGGCTTTGCGTATCGGTATCTTGCAACACGGCTGTGCCTATCAGCCGGGTTGGTCCACTCACAGTCCAGGGGCCGATGTTCTCGGCCAGCGTGCGCAGCAGGCTTGCCTGCGCGAGTACAAAACCCAGCCGCGCACCGCCCAAACCAAAAAACTTGCCCAGCGAGCGCAGGACGACCAGGCCGACGCGATCACTGAATGCAGCCAGACTGTGGCTGGGCGTCAGGTCGCCGAAGGCCTCGTCAACAATCAAATGACCGCCCTTGCTAGCCAGCGTTTCCTGCCATTGCAACAGCACTTCGCGCCCGATCAGCCGACCGGTGGGATTGTTCGGATTCACCACCACTACAACATCAAGGCGGTGCAGTTGCTGCGCAACATCCGCCTGATTGAGCGCAACCACCGTATGACCTGCGCCAGACCATGCCCGGCGGTGTTCGGCATAGCACGGCTCAATTATGCCGACGCGGCGGTTGGAAAAAAGTGTCGGTAATGCCTGAATAGCGGCTTGCGACCCGGCCACCGGCAGTACGTTAGCGGCGTGGTAATAGTTTTTAGCCGCCTCTTCCAGGCCGTCGTTGGATTCGGGCAAGCGCATCCAAGACTCAACCGGGATGGCCGGAAGCGGCCATCCATACGGAGCAAGGCCAGTGGAAAGGTCGAGCCAGTCGCTCAGCGCAATAGCATAGGTTTTTGCTGCCTGACGTAACCGCCCTCCGTGCTCAAGCATGCCAGACTCCCGCTAGCACCAAGCTGGCCAGCAGCCACAGGGCCACGCCAGTACGTACCAGCCTGAGGGCACGCTCTATATCATCACCTGTGGCTTCCGGGCCAGCCCCAAGCAGGGGCCGCTCATGAATAGCACCGTGGTAAACCGCAGGACCACCCAGCGTGACGCGCAGAGCCCCGGCGCCTGACGCCATGACCGGTCCCGCATTGGGGCTATCCCAGAGCGGAGCCTGGCTGCGCCAGCTAGTTAACGCCGCACTGGTTCTACCGCATAGTGCGTAGGTCAGCGCAACCAACCGTGCTGGCAGATAATTCAAACCATCATCAATACGGGCTGCGGCGCGACCAAAAAGTAAAAACCGTGCGTTGCGATAGCCCCACATCGCATCAAGCGTATTGGCCAGGCGGTACAACACGACCCCCGGCGCGCCCATCAACGCAAACCAGAACAGCGCGGCAAACACGGCGTCACTGCCATTTTCCAGGACTGACTCGGTCGCGGCCCCGGCAATGCCTGCTCCGCTCAGCTCGGATGTCTGACGGCTGACGATTCGCCCCACCAGCTCTCGCGCCCGAACCAGATTGCCCGCCTTCAATGCCTGAGCGATCGGCTGCGCATGGTCGGTCAGGCTGCGCAAACCAATCGCTGCATACAGGCATGCCAGTTCCATCATCCACCCGATACCGGGCAACAAGGCCAGCAACCAGGCCAATAGCGTGAACGGCAATACCGCGGCGCACCAGGCAAGCAAGCCGCGACAGCGCGGCCAAGCCATAGGCCTGTTCAGGCGTAATTCCAGCCAGCAGGCGATCTGGCCGAACCCAACCAGGGGGTGCCAGCGCTTCGGCTCACCGAATAACCAGTCCAGCAATATCGCCGCGACCATCAGCGCAGCGCTCATTCAGCCTGCTCTACGTACCGATGAATCAAGGCGCGCAGCTGATGCAGACCAATCGTAAGGGCCGATACGCCGGGCTGGAGAATATCCGCGGATTTGATTTCATACAGGCGGTTATCCGCTACCGCCGGGATTAGCTCCCAGCCGGGGCGCTGACGAACCAGTTCGGGACGAAAGCGCTTGCCGCACCATGAGCCGATGATCATGTCGGGGGCGCGCCGGATGACGTCGTCAGGGTCGGTGATGTAACGCTGCCGCGCCTTTGGAAAATGGCTCAGTTCGGCAAAGCAGTCTTGCCCGCCGGCAATCTCAATAAGCTCACTGACCCAGCGAATGCCAGAGATCATCGGCTCGTTCCATTCCTCGAAGTAGATTTTGGGATGAAACGCCAGCGCCTCGCTCTGCAGACGCGCGCTTTGCAGGGTGCGCTCGAGCTGATCGACCAGGCCGACAGCTTGGTCACTGGCGTTCACCAATGCGCCTAGCGTCTCAATCATGCGCAGGATGCCTGCTACGTCCCGCTGGTTGAACAGGTGCACTTCCAGCCCTTCGCGAGCCAGCTCAGCGGCGATATCAGCCTGCAGATCACAATAGCCGAGCACCAGGTCGGGCTTGAGAGCAAGAATCTTCTCGGTATTTGCGCTGGTGAACGCTGAAACCTTGGGTTTCTCTCTGCGCGCCTGGGGTGGATGCACGGTAAAGCCCGAAATACCGACGATACGGTTCTGCTCGCCCAGCCGATACAACACCTCACAGGTTTCGGTAGACAGGCAAACAATGCGCTGCGGGCCTTTCATGTCGTGCATCCCCATTGGTCAGTGAACAACAGCTCAGATAACGGCTGGGGTGTTGTCCAACCTTCATCGACCAACATGGGCTTGTCATAAAATGCTGTTACCGGGCCAAGACAGAGCACCGCCACCGGCCTGGCTCCCGTTGGCAGCTTCAGTAGCTTTGCCAGTTCATCGGGATCGAACAATGAAACCCAGCCCGTCCCAAGCCCCTCGGCGCGCGCCGCAAGCCACAGGTTCTGAATCGCACAGGACAACGAGGCGAGATCCATTTCAGGTAGGGTGCGGCGACCAAATATATGGGCGTCACGCCCGTCCGGCAGGGCCGCTATCAGCAGTTCGGCACAGGTCAGTATGCCCTCAACCTTAAGACGCATGAATTCATCGGCACGCTCACCTAGCGCTTCGGCCGTCAGCCGCCGCTCGTTCTCCACCAACCCATGAATGCTGTTGCGTAGTGCCGGGCGTGTGATCTGAATGAATCGCCAGGGCTGCATCAAGCCAACACTGGGGGCGTGGTGCGCGGCTTGCAGCAGCCGCCCGAGCGCTTCTGCGGGCACTCGCCCCCCGCTGAAATGACGCATGTCGCGGCGCTCACGAATGACCCGATACACGGCAGCCCTTTCTGCCTCTGAAAAGCGCTGATCAATCATGGCCGGAACAATGCCGCCGCCGCCTGGGGGTTACCTGGCAGGTACAGGTGGATATAGGAAGCCGTCAGCCGGCCGAGACGATATACGGCCTCGGCGGTACGGTGGTAGTTGGGACATTCACCGCGGACCAGCGGATCAAGTTCACATTGCAAAGAAGAGTGGTGAAAAGTGTGGCCACGAAGTGCTCCTTCAGGCAGCGCCACCTCTTGCAGGGCCAAGGCTGAAAGGCGCTGTTGCATTACCGCTGTCCCTGGAAGCAGGCCGACAAGCTCCGCAGACTCACCGGTCTTGTCTGTCAGCGATTGGCATAGATACAACATGCCCCCGCACTCAGCATAGATTGGCTTATCAGCTTCATGGTGTGCCTGAACCGCATCCATCATCTGCCGGTTCGCTGCGAGCTGCCGATGATGCAGTTCAGGGTAGCCTCCCGGCAGATACAAACTGTCCACCTCCGGCAGTACAGCATCGCTCAAGGGTGAAAAGAACACAAATTCAGCCCCAAGCTTTTTGAGCAAATCCAGGTTGGCCTGGTACAGAAATGCAAAGGCACCGTCACGCGCCACACCGATGCGCACCGCGTCCAGAAGCTTTCCGTGGACGGCGCTCTGTGTTGCCGGAGCGAGAAAATCTATTGCCGCCGGCAGCCTCGTATCGGCGCTGGCTTCAAGGGCGTCGGCGGCGGCGTTCAGACGTGCGTCCAGATCAGCCAGCTCTTCAGCCTGGACCAACCCAAGATGGCGACTGGGCAGCTCGACCTCGACGCTGCGCGGCAAGGCGCCAAACCAGCCCACGCCTTCCGGCAGACAATCTCGGAGTATGTCGCCATGTCGCGTGCTGCCGACCTTGTTTGCCAGCACACCGGCAAATGGCAACTCTGCTTGGTAGCGGGCTAGGCCGTAAGCCATCGCGCCAAACGTTTGAGCCATCCCCGAGCCGTCAATAACAGCCATGACCGGCACGCCAAAGCGTCGTGCCAGGTCCGCTGCCGATGGCGTACCGTCGAACAGCCCCATCACGCCTTCGATCAGAATCAGATCGGCCGTATCGGCTGCTTCCCACAACAACCGGCGGCTTTCCTGCTCGCCGATCATCCACAGGTCGAGTTGATACACAGGGTGGCCGCTGGCCCGCTGGAGAATCATCGGATCGAGGAAATCCGGCCCGCATTTGAAGACCTGCACACGCCGCCCTTGGCGTGCATGCAAGCGGGCCAGGGCTGCGGTAACGGTGGTCTTTCCCTGGCCGGATGCCGGAGCGGCAATCAACAGCGCCGGACACTGGCGATTGTTCAAAACTCGACTCCCTTTTGCGCTTTGATACCCGACTTGAATGCATGTTTCACCACACCCATCTCGGTAACCGTATCAGCGGCTTCAACCATCGCTGATGGGGCGCCACGGCCTGTCACTACGACATGTTGATGCATAGACCGGGATCCGATGTCGCGTAATACCTGGTCCAGTTCGAGATAGCCATACTTCAGAGCGATGTTCAGCTCGTCGAGGACCACCAAGGCAATGTCCGGATCGCTCATCAACTGCACCGCGACATCCCACGCCTGCGTGGCTTTCGCAATATCATCCTGGCGGTCCTGGGTTTCCCAGGTAAAGCCAGCGCCCATCACGTGGTACCGGACCTCATCAGGGAAACGCCGGTAAAAGCTTTCTTCACCGGTGCTGCGCGCGCCCTTAATGAACTGCACGATGCCCACTTTGAGACCGTGGCCAAGCGCGCGAGCAGCCATTCCAAAGGCCGAACTGCTTTTTCCCTTGCCGTTGCCGGTCAGAACCAGCAACAAGCCGTGTTCCTGCTGCGCCTGGGAAATCTTGTCGTCCATCACCGCCTTTTTGCGCTGCATGCGCAAACGGTGACGCTCGTCCCGATCAGCCGAGTCGCTCATCCGCGCTGGCCCTGAGTTATCGGCAAACCAGCAGCGCGGGCGGCGGCATAAAGGACCGCCGCCACGCCTACGTAAAGCGCCATGCTGCTGAGATATTGCGGGTAAAAAGTCGCGATACGCTCCAGCATGCCAGTAAAGCTCGGATCGGGATAACGGCCAGAAAAGAAGTAAAACCCACCGCTGGAGAACAGCTGGCAGATCAAGGCGCTGGCGGCCATGACGGGGGCCAATATCAACACGCTACTGAGGTTGTCGCGATGCCAGCTGGCGTAGAGCCGGCCACCAAACCAGAGCGCGCCATACGCTGGGACCAGCATCCAGTAAGCAACCGTCATGCAATGATGGCCAGCGTTGGCCCAACCTACCGACATGATGTCCATGAAAGTTGTTTGTAAAAACAGCAAGGGAAAGACCCAACCCGGACGCAGCAAGACCCCTGCAAGGAAAAATACCGCCCAGGATGCACTAGGCAGATTGACCAGCGAAAAGTGGCTGCCGCGGGTCATGGCCGTAAGGACCACCAGGGCAATACCAATAGCCAGTTGGCTACGTTTGGACAGTTCAAGCATGGTTCATCCTCCTGGATGGCAATTATTTCAGAGCGCTTGATAACGCACGGTGAGATAGCCTGCCCTACCCTGCTGCTGGTAGGTGCGGGCGGTTTCGTATTTCGAGTCGAACAGATTGGTCAACCGAGCCTGTACACGCCACGCCGGGCTCAGCCAGTACTCGGTACGAAGCTCCACCGTGTTGTAGCCCGACAGCTCATTGCTGTTAGCAGCATTGTCCCAGCGTCGTCCCTCCACATGCAGGCTAGCCCCGGCGCCAACGTTGCCGAAGCGACGGTCCACGTCCAGGTTGAATATCTGCTCAGGACGCCGCGGTAGTAGATCACCCTGATTAGTCCGTTCTGAACGGTTGGCAGGGTCTTGCAAGGTCAGACTGCTATACCAGTTCCAGCCCTGCCATTGGCCGTCGGCGCCAAGCTCAACGCCTTTGATTACGGCCTGGTCAATGTTGTACGCGCGCAGGCCATCGCCTTGGTTGAAATAGGCGATCAGCTCGTCAATCTCGTTTCGAAACACCACGGCTGTCCAGCTGCCCCAGCGCTGCCGGCCCTCCAGACCCGCTTCAAGGCTCCGCGAGGTCTCTTCGTTTATATCGGCATTGCCGAAAAAAGGATGGTAGAGCTGATTGAATGTCGGCGCCTTGTAAGCCGTGCCGTAACTCGCTGTGGCGCGCAGGTTCTTAGCCAGCGCATAGCCATAGCCGATGCTTCCGGTGTTATAAATTCCATGTTCTTCGTTGTCATCGCGGCGCAGCCCGAGCTGCCATTCATGCCGGCCACGCTCGCCCAAGTACTGCGCGTAAACAGCATGATTATCGCGGCTGTCCTCACGGAATACGGTCGTGCCGTTTACCGAATCATGCAGGTAGTCATAACCCACCGTCAGTAGCTGCCCTTCGGCCAGGGTTATGTCGTTCTGCCAGCTGATGCTGTCACGGCGGGTGTCGATGCGCGTATTGAACTCGCCGTTGGCGAAGGTATCAGTCTCGTCTTCGCTGCGACCTACTTGCAGGCTCAGCTGCCACGGCTCCAGTGGCGCAAAACGTGCGCGTGCGCTGTAAGTCTTCAAGACGTTGTCAGCGTAGGGACGAGCGCCGGAATCGTAATCATTATGCGAGCGCGCCTCCAGAAGCTGGGCGTCCACTTCAAGGCCATTACCGAAACGGTAACCGCCGGTAGCGGCAACTGCCAGCTCGCGGTAACCATCATGATCGGGGTCAAGGGATGATGCAGGCGCGCCCGGCCGAGCATCGATGCCCCGGGTATCCAGGCTACTGACGCCGAGGTTGTACCAGGCATTACCCTGTGAGCCGGAAACCCCAGCGCTGCCGGCGTGATGATTGCGGCTGCCGGCTGTGGCAGATACATAGGGTTTAATCCCGTCCTGGTCGCCGCGACGGGTGAAAATCTGGATTACTCCGCCAATGGCTTCAGAGCCATACAGGCTGGAACGCGGTCCTCGTACTACCTCAACACGTTCAATCAGCTCAATCGGCAGGTTCTGGAAGGCGGCTTCGCCTGTCGTAGCCGAGCCTACGCGTATACCATCAATCAGCACCAGCACCTGATTGCTGTTACTGCCGCGAATACTGATATTGGTATTCTTGCCCGGCCCGCCAGTATTGGTGATATTGATACCCGGCACGCGGCGCAACAGGTCCGGTACGCTATTGGCTTGCAGGCGCTCGATATCGGCTCGCCGAAACACACTGGTCGCGGCAATACCCTGGGTGGCCGTCCGTGTCGCTGTAACGGTCTGGTCATCGAGATTGAAAGGAGTTGCAAAAGAGGTGACCGACCAGCCTACGACGGCGGATGCGATTGTAACGCCAAGAACGGTTTTCATGCTTGAAAGGCTCCGTCGTACCTACCCGTACGACACTGCTGACTGGTAGCAGGCGACGGGCTGATGGCAGACGGCAGGAAAGGACACAGCCGCGCACCCACAGAACCCGCCGTTCTGCTGTGACACGCGTCAGGCCGGTCTCCGGACTCATGAGCGAAATCTTCTGATTCCTGCGATTGCACCTTCCCATGCCAAGCACAGTGGTTCTTGCAATCACCGCCTGGTCCTTCTAAGGACCAGGCACTCATTTACCGTTGCGGGGGCAGCGCCGGGTTAGCTTTCTCAAGCGCACCGGCTTCCCAGTTTCACCTGCCGTCAAAGACGGACAGGAACCTGAAGCAGGCGGAAGAGTAGAAGCTTTGAGGGGGGCCGTCAATTGTGCTGTTGGGGTTTTCCCTGGGCTCGAGAGCTATTCGCCCAGCTATCGGGCCGAACGCGAACCGAAAACATGGAAACGGTCAGCAACTCCAGCGGTATCGTAGGGTCGGGAAAACGCCTGCTGCCATCCCGTGTCGGTCTGCGCCACGGCCAGCTGCATCTGGTCCTTCAGCAGCGCCCGGGTTGTTTCGCGGCTAGCCACCAACTCGTCGATGATGTCCTGCTGCTTGTCATCGCGTAGTGTGGCTTCTTCAGCCTTCAACAATGCAAAATCGGTGATGACAATGGTGCCCGCCGCAGTGGCGAACGCGACGCTACCCGCTACCAGCGCGCCAGGACCGGTAGGCGAAGTTGCTGCGGCGGCACTCCCGCCAACGCCAATTGCCAGCGCCATGCGTGGGGCCAGCCGCGCAGCAAAGCCAGCTGCGACTCGCCTGGCGGCCTGAACGGTGGTGAGCGACATCAGACGGGGAATGATTGCTCGCCTGGCCAGTAGCGCCAGAGTGCCAGCCCCGGCCACCGCCGACGCCTGTGAACTCACTTGCCAGCGGCGGATATCATCGGCGCCGCCGACGAAGCCGCGTTGAATCGCAGCGTCCAGGTCCAGCGAGATCTCAGGCTGGGGCAGAACCTCAGCGTCGCCAGCCTGGCGAGCCATATAGCGGTGGGCCAACTGCTTGCTCAACCGGGCGCCTTGCTCACTGCGTGCGCGGAAAAACTCTTCGGCAAATTCCCTCTCGAAGCCGGCCAGCCGATCTTCAAAGCCGCTTCGATCAACCAGGTGACCTTGCATTCGAGCGGTCAAAGCCTTATCAAGATCGCCATGGAGGGCGTGATACAAACGGGTATAGGAGCCTGGCAATGAGTAATACCAGTCCATATAGCCGGGTACGGCGTCGATCGCCTGCCCGAACGCGTCATCCACCCAGCGGTCAATCCACAACGCCATGGTATCGGAGAACGCTTGCCGCTGCGCCCCGCTCAGGCGGACCAAATCACGATTGAACTGTTCCAGCGTGCGCCCGTCGAGGATCAAGTTCTGATCATTGATCAACACGGAAAACAGCTGATTGTCGGCCATTCGCTCTGTCAGCAGGCGGTAACCAGCTGTCAGCCCTAAAAACACTGCAATGACTGCCACGCTGGCCAGCAGCAACATTTTCCAGCGCTTGCTATCAGGCTTGCTCATCGATCGACGCGCCTCTGAATAGAGCATCTGCACCTACCAATACGCGCACATAAGCCCAGATGAAAGCGCTCCCTGTCAGCATCAGTAGGCTCCACCCCACCAGAGCCAATCCGCCATTGCGGTCCGTATCCCCCATGGTATTTTGCAAAGCCCACTGCAGGGTCAGGTCAACGAGCAGGTAGGAGCGCTCAAAAAACGCCAGGAGCGCCAGCTGGCTTGAGGCCGCATCCAGATGCACAGCGACCGCCTCGTTCCAGGTCTGCCCTTGCATGTCTGGCTGGGGCAGATTTAGCGTCACGACAAGATAGACCAACGTCAGCAGCGCGACGTTGAGCGGCACCACGAAACGCCTGACCAATGCGGGCAGCGAAGCCGGTTTGATATGCGCACGCATTCTCGCCGTAAGCGCCCGAGTCAGCACCAACAGCATCGGCAGGTTGAGCAGCAGCACCAGCCACAACCAGGGGCTGAGCACCAGAAGCTTTACCAGCATGAACAACGACAAGAGCGCAGCCAGCAGCAGGTGCCAGGCGGTCATGAGCGCTCCTCCTCGCAACAACCGGTGCCAAGGCGAGTTCGCAAGCAGATACTGATCCAGCCAGGTCCGTCGCCGCAACAGCGCAGCCTCGCGGCTGCCAGTGAAAATCAACCAGCAGGCACCGATCCACACGGGAAAGAACAACCAGCCCTGTAGCGGCTCGGGCACAAGCAGCCAGCCAAACAGCGTGACCAGGATAAGCGCGTGAATTGCAGACTGTTTGTTCATCAACACTCCCGACTCGTGACGCCTCCAGTCTAAACCGGAAGATCGTTAGATGAGTAACCCACCCAGCACCAACCAACCGGCGGCTGGCCAGCAGATGCGCAAATAACGCGCGAACGTTTTTTGCGGTCGACAGTCCCAAATACTAGCGACGTCCAGATGCATCATTCGCTATGGTGCGAGAAGCCCTGGCTCGCTCGTTTGTGGCGGCCGACTCGGCTTGTCCCACAAGGAAGTATCTTCGAATGCGCCAAGCGCATCGCCCAGTTTGCCGCGCCGGCTATTAGCCTTTGCTAGTGCGCCATGCCAGGAGGCCGCAGCTGCCCGAATGAGCACCAGGCTCCATAATAAAGGTGCCCTGATGAGCAACACTACCAACTGCACAATAGTTTATGACGGCAAACCGCTTACCGGGAATGCGGACGAGCCACTGATCGACTTTCTTGCCGGGCATGACATCGATCTGGAACATGTTTGCTATCACCGATCTCTGGGGCCAATACAGACCTGTGACGTATGTTGGGTCGAAATCGACGGTGAGCTGCAGCGCGGCTGTGCAGTTCGGACTGCAGAAGGTCTGACGATTTCCAGCGAGGTCGAACGGGCCAAGGCAGCTCGGCATGAGGGCATGGACAGGTTGCTGGCCAAGCATGAACTGTATTGCACGCTGTGCGAGAACAATACCGGCGACTGCACCCTGCATAACACCTTCGCCGATATGAACATGCCCGTGCAACGTTACGAATTTCAGCGCAAACCCTACGACAAGGACGAATCCAACCCCTTCTACACCTACGATCCGGACCAATGCATTTTGTGCGGACGTTGCGTTGAGGCTTGCCAGAACGTCGAGGTGAACGAAACCCTCAGCATCGATTTCGATATGCAACATCCGCGCGTGCTGTGGGATGGCGGCCGCGCGATTGATGATTCCAGCTGCGTCAGCTGTGGCCACTGCGTCACTGTCTGCCCGTGCAATGCCCTGATGGAAAAGACCATGCAGCCGGACGCTGGCCCTTTCACGGCCTTACCGCAGACGTTGAAACGGCCGATGATCGATATCGTCAAGAAGCTCGAGCACACCATCGGTGCACCGCCCATTACTGGCGTGTCAATGATGGATATGAAGTGGCGACAGCCCGAAATCAAGCGCACCAAGACGGTCTGCACCTATTGTGGCGTGGGATGCTCATTCGAAATGTGGACCCGAGACCGTCACATCCTCAAGGTGCAGCCGGTAGTAGAAGCGCCGGTCAATGGCATCTCCACTTGCATCAAGGGCAAGTTCGCCTGGGATTTCGTCAACGATCCCAAGCGCCTGACCACACCCCTGATCCGTGACAACGGCGAGTTCCGCGAGGCCAGTTGGGACGAAGCCCTGGACCTGGTCGCGCGCCGCCTGATGGAGATACGCGACATACACGGCGCCAGTACAATCGGCTTTATCGGCTCGAGCAAAGCCAGCAATGAAGAAGCCTATCTCACGCAGAAAATCGCTCGCCTGATCATCGGCACCAACAGTGTCGACAACTCCTCCCGCTACTGCCAGAACCCGGCAACCAAGGGGCTGTTCCGGACGGTGGGCTATGGTGGTGATGCGGGCAGCATTACGGATATCGAGTCCGCCGAACTGGTGGTCATGGTCGGCAGCAATCTATCCGAAAACCATCCGGTAATCGCCTCAAAAGTCAAAGCGGCACAGAAGCTGCGCGGCCAGAAATCCATTGTGTTCGACCCACGCAAGCACGAAATGGCCGAGCGGGCAGATATCTTCATCCGCCCCAAGACCAGCACCGACATGGTCTGGGCGTCGGCTCTGGCGCGCTATATGTTTGACCATGGCTATGCCGACATGGATTTCCTGAACAGCCAGGTCAATCAAGTCGAGGAATTTCGTCAATCGCTAGAACCCTTTACGCTGGAGTTTGCCGAGCAGGTTACCGGCATACCCAAGGCGCAGCTGATTGAAGCTGGGGAAATGATCGGCCAAGCCAAGTCGGTCTGCCTGCTCTGGGCGATGGGTATCACGCAGCACAGCCATGGGGCTGACACCAGCACAGCGCTGTCCAACCTGCTGTTGGTCACCGGCAATTACGGCAGACCCGGCACCGGTGGCTACCCGATGCGCGGCCACAACAACGTACAGGGCGCCAGCGACTTCGGCTGCCTGAAGAACATGTATCCCGGCTATGAAAAGGTCACCGACGAGGCCACGCGTGCCAAATGGGCCAAGGCCTGGGGCGTGCCGCCGGAGCAGCTGTCGCTTGAAGTCGGATCGGACAATTTCATGATGGTGCAGGACGCCGATACCCACAAGATCAAGGCCATGTATGTGATTGGCGAAGAGACTGCCTTCTCCGATGCCAATACCGTGAACGTTCATGATGGATTCGAGGCGCTCGACTTCATGGTTGTGCAAGATATCTTCTTCAGCCGCACGGCGCAGTTTGCTGATGTGGTATTGCCAGCCTGCCCCAGCGTTGAAAAGGAAGGCACCTTCGTCAATACCGAGCGGCGCATCCAACGCTTTTATCAAGTGCTGCCGCCGCTTGGTGACAGCCGACCGGACTGGCGCATCCTCACAGACCTGGCTGCCCGGATGGGCCACGACTGGGGCTACCAGCATCCCTCGGAGATCATGGACGAGGTGGCCGCCACGTCCGACATATTCAAAGGGGTCAACTACGCACGGCTCGAAGGTTGGAAGTCACTCTGCTGGCCGATGCAGCCGGACGGCAGTGACACGCCCCTGCTTTACACCGACCGGTTCCACACCGAAGACGGCAAGGCGGTGCTCTTCCCGTTGGAATGGAAAAAGCCTGCCGAAGCGGCAGATGAAGAGTTCGATATCATGCTCGATAACGGCAGGATGCTGGAACATTTTCAGGGTACCAATCAGACCGGTCGCGGTCCGCGCATCCGGTCCCAGGTCCCCAACTGGTTCGTTGAGGTCAGTCCGCAGTTGGCCGCAGAGCGCGGCATCGAAGACGGCACATGGCTAAAGATCAGTTCGCGTCGTGGCTCGCTCGAGGTTCGTGCGGTAGTCACTGATCGCGTCGCCGGGAAAACCCTGTTTCTGCCGATTCACCAGGGCAAGCCCGGCGTCAATCATCTGACCGGTGAACACCATGATCCGGACGTGAATACGCCAGCGTACAAGGAGACCGCGGTCAAGATCGAGGTTATCGGCCAGGGCGAGCCCCCGCTGCCGCAGAACAATTTCCGCTACGGCAATCGCACACCCAACGAAGGGGTCCCCGTGGAAGTCAAATGGGTTGATGCCGACTATGTCGAACCGCCCGTCCACGCCCCTCATCCGGAGAGATTCTAATGGCCGAACAACTCGACTACGACGTCAAACCGACCAGGATAGGACCCGATGCCCATGAAGAACTGGATCGCCTGCTGCACAGCCTGCACGACCAAGGCGTGCTGCGCTTCGCCAACGATCTGGTCTGTTCAAGCAGTGAAGTGACCAAGGTTCTGGTCAACGGCATAAGTAAGGAAGGATCGCTCAATGCCATCCAGAACCTGTCGATTCTGGGCATGGCCCTGTCGCGAATCCCGCCGAGCCAGTTCTACAAGATAGTGTTCGGTTTGAAGGACGCGGTCGAGGAGATGAACCGCCACGACCCCGGCAAACACGACAGCGAAGCACCCGGCATCAGCGGCGCGTACAAGATGCTGCACGACGACAAGTTATGGGCGGCCCTGACGCCAGTAATCGACGGGCTCAAAGTCTTCGCTGACAGGCTGGGTAAGGAGGCTGACAAGCCAATCACCGAGTTTTCAGGAAAACCGACTGATAACTGAAATCAAAAACACTCGCTGAGGCCAACGGATGGCCGAGTGTAGCGGAACAGGGCCTTACGGACCCTTCGCAGCACCTCTCCTCTAAATCTTAATGCGCACTATTCTTATTTAGTTTACAATCCGCCCCCACTTTTGTTGCCAATCATTTCAAAAAAGTAGGGGCATGGACGTGTTCAAACAATCGTATCTTGGCTTATCCATTTCGCTGGCAGTTTTGTCTTTCCCTGGATCGGCAGTTGCCGAAGAGGCGATGAAACTCGATGCAGTCACCATCAGCGCTACCCGCGCCCGGAGCGAAGTAGGCCAGACGCCGCAAAAGATCACCGTGATCAGCCGTGAACAGATTGAGCAGCAGCTCACTATCACCTCCGACCACGGCCAGGTACTGAGCAACCTTATCCCCTCCTACTCGCCAAGCCGGCAGAAGATGACCAGTTCCGGTGAAACCTTTCGCGGTCGCTCTGCGCTGGTGCTGATCGACGGCATCCCGCAATCGACTCCGCTACGCGACAGCGCTCGTGATGGTTACACCATTGATCTGTCCATGGTCGAACGCATCGAAGTCATCCATGGTGCCAGCGCGGAACATGGGCTAGGCGCTACCGGCGGGATCATCAACTACGTCACCCGACGTCCTGAAGGCGGGGCGTTTCGGCAGCGCGCCGGCGTCAGTCTGACCGCCCCAACCGACTACGAGCCCGAAGGGCTCGGCTACAAATTGAACTACAGCGTCGAGGGCAACCAGGGCAAGTGGGACTACCTTGCCGCTGCCACCTGGCAAACCCATGGCATGTTCTATGACGCTAACGGCGACCTCATCGGGGTGGACGACACCCAGGGTGACATCATGGATTCCACCAGTAACGATCTGTTGTTAAAGCTCGGCTACTGGCTGGACGACAATCAAAATGTCGCGCTGATGGTCAACCGGTACCAAGTCGAAGGCGAACATGAGTACGTCAACGTACCCGGTGATCGCGCGACCGGTACACCAGCCACCTCGCGTAAAGGCGACCCGCTGGGCAAGGCGCCACAGAACGAGGTGCTGGCCACCAGCCTGTCCTACAAGCACAGTGACCTGGCCGGCAACGAGCTCAGCCTTCAACTATACAGTCAGCGCTTTCGTGCACGCTTTGGTGGCAACATCCTGCCTACTTTCCAAGACCCTGCCATAGCGCCGATTGGGACCTTGTTCGATCAGTCTCAGAACGAGTCCGATAAATACGGCGGCAAGCTGACCCTGAGCCGTGACGGTATGTTCGATGACCGTCTGACGCTCACGGGCGGCCTCGATGTGCTGCAGGACACCACCAGTCAAATGCTTATCGAAACCGACCGCGAGTGGGTTCCTGAAACGGTATTTCAGAACTATGCGCCCTTCCTGCAGGCCGAGATACAGGCCCACGAGAAGCTGACGCTGCATGCCGGTGTGCGCCACGAGTTCGCCGAACTAGACGTAGACACGTTCAATACCATCGCCTCGGCAGGCGGCGTCACTGTGGAAGGTGGCAACCCGGACTTCGAGGAAACCCTGTTCAACACCGGGGTCGTCTGGCAGATGATTGACCAGTTGCAACTGTTCGCTAACTACTCTGAGGGCTTCGGCATGCCGGACGTAGGGCGAGTATTACGCGGCATCGGCCAGCCGAACCTGAGCGTCGATAGCTTTCTTGATTTGCAGCCGATCGTTACTGATAACCGCGAGATCGGCTTGCGCTTCGATCATGGCCCGTTCGATGCTGAAATCAGCTACTACGAGTCCGACGCAGATCTGGGTTCGCGTCTGGACAGCGTAGGCGGGGTTTATCAGATCCGACGGGAGCGCACCGAGATCAAGGGCGTTGAAATGACCGCCGGATGGCAAGTCAACGAGGCGCATCGCCTGCAGATGATCTATGCCCAGGTGGACGGTGAATCTGATACCGACGGCGACGGCAAGGTCGACACAGACCTGGGTGGTGCGAATATCGCGCCTGATCGCTACGGTTTGAGCTGGCAGGCGAACTGGACTGACAAGCTGAACAGCCGCCTCCAGGCCAACCACTATGCCAGCCGCAACTTCGACGCACCGGGGCTGGAATTCGACGGTCACACGCTGGTGGACGCCTCCCTGGGCTATCAGCTACCGGTAGGTGAAGTCAGCGTCGGCGTCGAGAACCTGCTTAATAAGGATTATCTGACCTACTACGCCCAGGCGGGCAACACCGGCTCGGATAGCACGATAAATCAGCGGTTATTCAACGGCCGGGGCCGGACGTTGACGCTTGGCTACCAGGTCCAGTTCTAAGTGAGAGCTGTGCCCGGCAAGCTATTTCTCTGGCGGCGACGCATCGCAATCGCCGCGCGCCTGACGGCGGCATTCGGCGGCGGCTACGTCTGTACCGCCGCTTTGGTCGGCAGCGGCGCGCTGTTGTTGACATTGCTGGGCGGCTTACCTCGCAGCGAGGCGGTAACGCTCTCCGCCATGCTGGGGTTTGTGCTCTATCTGCTCTTGCTGATCTGGAGTTTTACCGAACCGAAGCTGTGGCGGGTTTGTGCGCTGCCGCTGGCGGGCGTGTTACTTGGAACAGCCTTGAATTACTGGCTCGCTCCGGCGCTCACGGCGCGCACCCTGGTTGGCTACTGACATGGCACCAGGCAGCGGCTTTCGCCAGTCGATGGATTGGCTGCACACCTGGGCCGGTGTGCTACTCGGCGGTTTGCTGCTGGCCGTGTTCTGGACCGGCACGCTTTCGGTGTTTGATCGCGAGATCGACCGCTGGATGCAGCCCGGTACCCGGCTCGCGGAGCCGCCCGCAGTATTTTCTCTGGACCGTCTGGTGCTTCCCCACGCCAAACAGGTCGCTGCAGGCGCCCCGGTATGGGACATTACGCTACCAACCGCGCGGATGCCCGCCATTCAGCTGGATTATCATGACCCGCAGTTGGGTCGGACGCGTCGCTTCATCGATCCACGATCAGGGGACCTGATTCCCGAACAAGGGAGCTGGGGAGCCACCCGATTTATTTTCCCCTTCCACTTCAGCCTTCATCTTGGCTGGCGCAGCATTGGCTACTGGCTGGTCGGACTGGCTGGTATGGGCATGTTGATGCTCGTGGTCTCTGGGGTGGTGGCCCACCGCAAGCTGTTCAAGGAGTTTTTCACCTTTCGTCCGCGCAAGCGCTTGCAGCGCAGCACCCTGGATCTGCACAATCTCTGCGGAGTGCTAGCGTTGCCCTTTCACGTCATGATCAGTCTGTCCGGCCTGATCATCTTCTTTCTGATCTACTTCCCAAGCGCCACCGACAGCCTTTATCCGGAAGGAAAGCAACAGTTCCAGCTCGAAGCGCTGGGAGTTTACTCTCGCCTCAGAGCAGACGAGGCCGCACCCATTGCGTCCCTTGACAGCATGCGGCGCCAGGCTGTGGAAATGTGGGCGGACCGCGGGCCATCCGCGGAACCCTACATGTTGCGCGTCTGGCATCCTGGTGATCGACATGCTTATGTCGAAGTGCGCCGGTCCTTCGCCCGGGAAATGACCATGAATGTTGATCGCTTGATCTTCGATGGTGCCAGCGGCGCGCTGCTGCACCAGCACCGCACCGCGCCGATTACCGGTGTTCAACGCTTCTTCACCGGTCTGCATTTCATTCAGTATGATCACTGGACATTACGCTGGCTGTACTTCGCCGGAGGGCTTTGCGGCTGTGTCATGATCATTACCGGCCTGCTGTTCTGGATCGGCGCACGACGCGAACGCCACGCGCGCCGGGGGCTACTCGGCGCTCGTCTGGTCGAATCATTGAGTGTCGCCAGTAGCACCGGCCTGATTCTTGCCACTCTGGCGTTCTTCATTGCCAACCGGGTGCTACCAATGCCTGGCGACAACAGCCGCGCCGCACTGGAAGGCTCTGCGTTTTTTCTGGTCTGGCTGTTAGCTTTGATGCATGGCGCAATCCGCTCCAAGCAAGCCTGGGGCGATCAGCTATGGGCGATTGTAGCCTTTGCCTGTTCAGCAGTCGCACTCAACTGGCTGAGCACTGGCGATCACTTGCTCCGCAGCCTGAACGCGGGCATGTGGGCCGTCGCAGGCATGGATTTGATGCTACTGGTGCTGGCCGGAATGTCCGCTCTGGTAGCGCGTCGTATCAGCCAGGCCGAGCCCCAGACGCCACGACTGCGTCAGGGATACAAGCACGGGGAATTTTGATGCCAACGCTCATGGTCAGCTTGTTGGGATTTGCTTTGTGCTATCTGGCCTTCGCCAGACTCGCATTACTGCAACGCGCGCATCTGCGCGCTATCGAGCCCACTGCCAACGCACCAACCAGACAGCAAACCATGGCCGGCCGAACGCTGGCCGTTCTGCTGCTGGCGGGTGCTCTGACGATGCTGCTGCGAATCGAGGGGGGCGGATTTGGCAGTGTGCTATGGCTGATGCTGTGTAGTGCTGCTGCGTTAGCCGTATCACTGACCCTGGCGTGGCGCCCCGCTTTTCTAAAGCCTTTGGCGACCCTCTGCAGCATTGGCTCCGGCCAATAGCGGCTCGATAACCTTGCCTGCAAAAACATTGAGACGGCGTATAAGAGAATATCGGAACCAAAAAAAGCGGCCAATGGCCGCTTTTTTGACGCTTTCGATCATCCGATGGGATCAAAGCAAGATATGGCGCAGCGGACGGGACTCGAACCCGCGACCCCCGGCGTGACAGGCCGGTATTCTAACCAACTGAACTACCGCTGCGCATCAGTACAAATGACTAGTGCAACGGGTCTGGCATACGCCGCGCCGGTTAAACCGTCTGTCTGAACTGGCGCGCATTGTAAACTTTCCCGTAGGCTAGTCAAGCAGTTACGTGACCTTTATTGTTTTTTGCAGCATGGCCCCTGCCGCAATGTCCGGCTTTGGCTTCAACGTCAGTCGACAGACCGCCGGCACCACCAGCAGTGTCAGCATGGTAGACGCGAGCAGCCCCGAGATGATTGCCCAGGCCATGGGCGGCCACAAGGTCGACGCGGAAAAGGCCAGCGGCAGCAGGCCGGCAATGGTCGTGGCGGTGGTCAGCAGAATGGGCCTGGTGCGCCGGGCAACGGCTTCGGCGACCGCCTCCTGCACAGACATACCCTCAGCCAGCCGCTGGTCAACCACGTCCAACAGAACGATGGCGTTGTTCACCACGATACCCACCAAAGCGATTATTCCCAGGACCGATTGGAAGCCGAAGGGTGAACCTGAGAGCACCAGCCCGGGAAACACCCCAACGCTTGCCAGGGGCACCGTCAACAGAATAATTCCGACCCTGCGGAACGAGTTGAACTGAAGCAGCAGGAAAAACAGCAGCAACAGCATGCCAATGGGCGCAGTGGTGAACAACGCCCGGTTGGCATCATCCGAACCTTCGCTGTCGCCGCCCAGCTCAAGCCTTACCCCGGATGGCAGCGGCGCGGCTTCAAGTTGAGCATTCAGCTGATCAAGAACCTGGCTATAGCTGGATCCAGCCTCCACGCCGGCCGTAACGCTGTAAACCCGCACGCCATCGCGATGCCGGATACCAGCCGGTTCCCAGGTGGCATCGATGCGAGCAACGGCTGTCAGGGGAACTGCTTCGCCAGTGCTGGAGAATACGCTGGTGGACAGCAACCTTTCGAGGGATTGCCGGGTCCCCTGGTGCGAACGCAACACCATGGGAATCGGATCCAGTTCCTGACGATATTGTTCTGCCGTCAGACCAAGACTTTGGGTAAACAGCGCGCGCGCCACCTCGCCGCGGTCGAGTCCATGACGCTGCGCCAGGGCATCATCGACGTTCACCCTCAGCACAGGTACGCCCAGATCGATGTCGTGGCGCACGTCCACCGCGCCCTCGCTTGCTTTTATGATGGCAAATACCTGCTCCGCCGCAGCAATCCGCGTCTGGTCATCATGATGATACAGGCGCACTTCCACCGGCGCCGCCCTGGGTGGCCCCTGCCCTAGCGTACTGGCGACCACGTCCAGTTCGGGCATGGTGCTGGAGACATGATCGCGAACCCAGTGGATAAGGCCGCCAGTCGCTTCCAGGTTCGTGGTGTTCAACACCAGTCGAGCCCGGTTGGGAGCCTGTGGCGCCTGCAAAAGATTGTAATAGAAGCTCGGCCCGGCGGAGCCGACAAAACGATGTACCGAGAGCACATCAGGGCGCTGACGTAACTGCTGTTCGAGGTCTGCGGCTACGGATTCGGTGCGTAATTGGTCGGTGCCCTCGGGCATATAAAGCTCCACCACCACCTGGGGTCGATCCGCGTTAGGAAAAAACTGCAGCTTCATCGAAGGAATCATGGCCAGGCTGGCCAGGACCATCGCCACGCCCAACAGGATCACCCAAACCGGGGATACGGTACTGACCCTGGCCAGGCCGTTCCCCAGTCTTTGCATGAGAATATTGCTTCTGATCGGCGCCGGCTTGAGAAACCGGCCAGCAAGCATCGGCGCTACGCTGATAGCCAGCAGGTAACTGACGATCAGCGTCAGCATGATCATTATCGGGATCCCTCGGGTGAAATCACCAGTACCGCCCTTCGACAGCAACAGCGGTGTAAAGGCCGCCAAGGTGGTGGCCGTAGAGGCGCCAAGCGGGCCAGCCAGCTCCCGGATTCCATTCATTACCGCATCGCTTGCCGATTCGCCACAATTCAGGCGGTCCTGCACATTCTCAACCATCACGATAGCGTTATCGATCAGAATCCCCAGCGAAATGACCAGGCCGATCACCGCTATCTGGTGCAAGATGCCGCCACCCAGGTCATAGATCCCCAGGCTGATCAGTGCAACCAGCGGCAGCATGGCCGCTACCAGGACGCCCATACGCCATCCCATGCCGAGAAACACCACAGCAACGATAATCAGCACGCTGCCCAGCAGACTCCATTCCAGACCATCCAGACGTTCTTTCACCTGGTCTGGCTGAAAGAACATCTCGTCGATCTGAAGCGGGGCAAAGTCGTCCCTTAGAACGTCCAGCCTGCCACGCAACTGCTCACCGAAGCTGATGGCGTCCATCTGTCCACGTTCGGTAACCAGGCTGACAAGCACGGCCTGCTCGCCATCGAACCAGGCGCGTGGCTGAGCAGGTTCCAATGGTCCTCGCCAGATATCGGCAATCGCCGCGAGCGGCACACTGCCGCCCTGCGGCAACGGGATCTGGGTGGACGCCAGCCCTTCCAGACTGGTGAATTCACTGTTGGGCAATATGCCCAGGCGCTTGCCCGAGGAGACCACGAAGCCACCGGGAATGACCTGGTTACGCTGCGCCAGCAAATTAGCCAGAAAACCGGGGGAGATCCCCAGGCGGCGCATCTCGGCATCCCTCAGGGCAATGGTTATCTGCTCATCCGCATTGCCTTCCAGTTCAATACGCGATAATCCCGGCAGGTCGGTCAGGGCCCGCTTCAAGCGTTCAGCCTCTTTGCTCAAGGTCACCAGCGAGGCGTCGCCACGTACCGCAAGGACGACGGCCGGAATATCGATCAGTCGATCATCCAGCGATATTTCCCGCACACCCTCCGGAAACTGCAGCTCGGCGCGCGTCATGGCCTGGCGCACCCGATCCCAGGCAGAGTCGGTAGCGTATATGGCGTCCTTGAGATTGATGCTGATCAGGGCCACGCCTGTGCGTGCCGTGGCGGTAAAGTAGTCGACCTCCTCCACCTGGGAAAGCTCGTCCGATAGCGGCTCCAGCACCAGGCGTTCCACTGCCTCAGCCATCGCACCAGGATAAACGACGGTGATCAACCCGGCCCGCTGCGGGAAGCTGGGGTCCTCCTGACGGGCCATTGTGAGGTAGGACGCGACCCCCAGCAGGCTGAGCATGACGACCACCAGCCCGATCAATCTTGGACGCGCCAGAATCCGGAACATCATGGCAGCAGCTCCACCTGGTCATTTTCCGCCAGACGTGTCAGACCGGCATAGACTACCTGATCGCCCGCCTGCAGCTGCGAAGCGCCAAGCATCGCCCGCTCCCCTTGCAGGGAAGACACCACCACCGGAACTCTCTGGGCCTTGTTATCGGTAATGCGAAATACGGCAAGTCCGTCCGCCGAGCGCATAATCGAAGCCAACGGAACGGTGAGGCCCTCATGGTTCAATCGCTGCAGCCCCACCTCCACCGCGTCACCAGTGCGAGCGGCTGCGGAGGGGATACTGATCACCAGCGGATACAGCGCGCCGCCTTCTGATGAACCAAGACCAACCTCTACCACGCGCCCTTCCAGCTCGGCACCGCTCAAGGTATTCCATGCGGGAAGCCGTTGTCCGGTTTCCAGATCGGCCAGCATGGAGGCGGGTACTTTTACTTCCACTTCGAGTCCATTCGCCGCCGCCAGCCGCATCACCGTCTGGCCTGGTGCCACGAATTCCCCCGGCTCCACCAGCACGGCCTCGATACTGCCACTGAACGGCGCCCGCAGCTGGCTCTCGTTCTGCAATTGCTCGGTCCGCCGGGCGGCTGCCTGCGCGTTTCCGACCGCGGCAACCAAGCCTTCCAGGCGCGAGCGTTGCTGTTCGCGCTCGCTGGCCGAGACCACGCCTTTGTCATACAACTGCTCGGCACGCTCAAGGTCACGTCGCGCCTGGCCGGTCTGGGATTGCAGCTCCTTCACCCGTGCCTGCGCCGCATCACGCGCCGGGCCCAGTTCGGGATTGTAGATCTTTGCCAGAGCCTGCCCCGCTTCAACGATCTGCCCAAGCTCAGCAGCCCTGCTGCTGAGTACACCGCCCACCTGGAATGTCAGGCTGGCTCGTTGCCGGGAACGCACCACGCCAGCGAACCGCAGCGGTTCCGTTTCAGCCGAGCGCGACACTTCAGCAGCTCGAACGGGAACGGCAGCGCGAGCCGTTTGTCCGGCAGCAACGGCGTTACCATCCTGGCCACAACCAGAGAGCAGCAGACAGACAGCTGCGAATAAGGCCGCCTTGAAATACAGCGATGGGGAATGCGAGGAAATAAACATGATCAGCTCCGGTATGAGCGGCTGTTAACGGCGTGATTAACATATTGTCACCAATTGACACTTTGTCAATACGTGGCGCAGAATGTTCTGCAGTTACTGTGAATCAATTCTTGGGAGAGTCATGAATCTTGATCTGCGTCGGGAAAAAGAAAAGCACGAACGCCGGGAAAGCATCCTCAATGCGGCGGAAAACGTTTTCTTCAGCAAAGGTTACGACCGATGCTCCATGGAGGAAATCGCACGTAACGCCCAGCTAAGCCGGGCACTGCTGTATGTCTATTTCAAAGACAAGGCGGCGATGATGCGTGCGATCGTATTGCGCTCCCTGCAAAACCTGAGGGACCGATTCTCCCAGGCGATCAGCCAGTCGGAGCTTGGCATCGACCAGGTAGCCAGTATTGGGCAGGCCTATTACGATTTCAGCCGCGAGGAGTCTGATTATTTCGATGTACTGACGCACTCAGGCACTTTTCCCCACCTGCTTGATGAGGATGAGCACAGCGTGGCCCTGCAATGCTGTGGCGACGAAATCATGCAGTTGATGGTTGAAGCCCTGGAGCGCGGCGTGGCCGATAGCAGTTTGAGCCCCGACCGGGTGCAGGACCCGGTTAAAACCGCCTATTTTCTCCGGGGGGCTGTTCACGGGGTCATCATGGAAACCCGCCAGCCGGACCAAAAGGCCCGGGATCTGCCCGAGGCTGACGTGCTGATTCGTTACACCATCGAGATGCTCGGCCATTCGTTGAAAGCCTGATCACCTTTTACGTCGGCTGGGCGCTACGGGCGCGGGCTATATCAACGTCATCTTCTACACTGGTGGAGAACGCAATCCCAACAGAACGGAGCGGAAGATGACCAAAATATTAGTGCTCTACTATTCGATGTATGGACATATGGAGACCATGGCAAATGCGGTGGCCGACGGCGCACGCAAAGTGGAAGGAGCCGAGGTGACCATAAAACGGGTTGCCGAGACCATGCCTGCCGATGCATTCAAGGCCGCAGGGGGCAAGGACAACCAGGCCGCCCCCGTCGCATCACCCGGCGAGCTGCCCGAGTATGATGCGATCATTTTTGGCACACCGACCCGATTCGGCAACATGTGCGGACAGATGCGCACCTTTCTGGACCAGACCGGTGGCCTGTGGGCAAAGGGCGCCCTGCGGGGAAAAGTCGGCAGTGTGTTCACCTCGACCGGCACCGGCGGAGGCGAAGAAACCACCATTACCGGTACGTGGACCAATCTGGCCCACCACGGCATGCTGATCGTACCCATTGGTTATGGCGCACCGGAACTGTTCGACATCTCAGAAGTTAAAGGCGGTAGCCCCTACGGCGCCGCAACCATTGCTGGCGGTGACGGTTCCCGCCAACCCTCTGAACCGGAGCTAAGGGTGGCACGCTACCAGGGCGAGCTGGTAGCCGGCATAGCCGCAAAACTCAAGAGTTGATCAACCATTGCCCGGCCCCGCGTTGAGCGCAGGGCCGGGCGCATTCGCTGACAGATCAAGCGCCTAGCCACTCGCGAAAGACGGCTTCGGGCACCAGCCCACCGCCCGTGCTCCATATGACATGGGTCGCCCGGGACACGTCCACGCCATGATGTTCACACCACTGTCTTCCTGGGGCGGAGTCAGCCAGCCAGCCGGGTCCGGCAAAGCCGGCGGTGGCGGATGGCTCAAGCTTCTCGGCGAGCACGGTCCAGACCAGCCGCAGGTACTCGCTCAGTGCCTCATCACTGACGGTAAAGATGCCGGCCAGACGATCCTGCATACAACCGCAGGAAAGCATCGACGCCTGCGCAACGGCAAGGCCGTCTGCCAGCGTATGATTTTCCAGACCGATGTCATAGACAGATATTGCCTGCTGCAGCCCCGCGGCCATCTGCAGCAACACGCTGGGACAATCGACAGGCTCTGCGAACCAGCAATGCACGGCCTCGCCAAAAATCGATTTCAAGCCATAGGCAATGCCACCTGGCGCACCGCCCACCCCACAGGGGAGATAAACCAGCAGCGGATTTTCAGCCGAGACGTCTATCTGCTTTTCGGCCAGTTGCGCAGCCAGCCGCCGGCCCGCGACCGCATAGCCACTAAACAGCGAGGAAGAGCGCTCGTCATCGACAAAGTGGGCCTGGGAATCCGCGCGCGCCAGCTCACGTCCAGCCTTGACAGCACAGGCGTAATCTCCGTCATGCTCAACCACCTCGACGCCCTTGTCGCGCAGCAATTGTTTCTTCCACTCACTGGCCTCCCGCGACATGTGCACCTGCGCCCGAAACCCCAGCATTCGGGAGATCAACCCGATACTGATCCCCAGGTTTCCGGTACTTCCCACTACCAGCCGGTACTCGGCGAAGCGATCCCGCCATGGCTGATCGCCCAACTCGGCGAAGTCGTCACCCGCCCAGCCCAGCCCGGTAGCCACCCGCTCCGCGAACTCCAGCACTTCGTGGAATCCGCCTCGCGCCTTCACCGAACCCGCCAAGGGCATCTGGTGATCTGCCTTGAGCAGCCAGCGTCCCGATCCTGCCAGCGCATCGCGTAATGCGTCAGCCTCCAGCAAGGGAGACTCCACCAGCCCCTCCGGCCGGATTTCCGGAATGCCTCGTGCCATCAACGGGCCAGCCCGCCGCAACAGCCGGTCAGCCTCATCTACCGCGGTGGGGTCGAACGAATCCCGCTGGCAACGAATCTGCGGATTGATCCACAGCAATGGTTCGTGGGCCTGCAATCGGATCAGCAATTCAGAAGGAAGCATGGGTACGCCTTATCGTGATCTACTAGACTGAATGATAGTTCGTGAAAATCAGGCAGGAGCACCTTATGACTACCTTTGGCTGGATCTTCATATTCATCGCTGTCGCGACCCTGGTGGGCAGCCTGTACATGCTGCTCAAGACTGCGAATAAAATGCCGATCGATCCTGAAAAAATGAAACTGATCAAAGCCCGCAAAGCCGAAATGGAAGCAAAGGAAGCGCGCGAAAAAGATCGTGAATGACGGTAGAATGCGTTCCTAACCTCAGCCTAAGCAGGTAGCCCTACAGCATGGTCAATTCACTTCAAGCCCAACTGCTCAAAGCCGGTCTGGTTGACGAAAAAAAGCTCAAGCAGGCCCAGAGAGCCAAGAAGAAAGACGCCAGAAACGAACCCGACAAGGTGCACAACACCGCCGCGGCGGTAGACAAGGCGCGCCTGGAAAAAGCCGAGCGTGACCGCCAGCTCAACCAGCAGCGCAAAGAAGAAGCAGACCGCAAGGACCGTGAAGCGCAGGTCAAGCAAATAGTCGAGCAGGCCAAGCTGGACCGCAGCGGAGGTGAAACGGCTTATCAGTTCGCCAGCAAGAACAAGATCAAGAAGATTCATGTCACCGAGGAGCAGTTTGACAAGCTCAGCCGCGGCAAGCTTGGCATAGTACGATTGTCAGGGCGTTTCGAGCTGATTCCAGTGGAGGTGGCAGAAAAGATTATCGAGCGGGCCCCGCACTGGCCGGTAGTGATCGCCAAAACCTCAGTTGACGCCCTAGCGGAAGATGACCCCTATGCCGACTTCAAGGTGCCAGACGATCTGATGTGGTGACACTGAAATGGGAGCCTTCCGAAAGGCTCCCACATCGGACCTACTCCTCGTGTTCTTCCTCGATTTCCTCCGCTTCATCCGCCTTGCTGTTATCCACAAGAGTCGAATCCTCTCTCATCGACTTCTGCTTGCTGCGCTCAGCATTTTCAGCACTGACCGGACAGTCAAGGGGAAGCAAGAAAGTCTGAGATACATCAATCAACCCGACATGTTCGATAGTTCGACGACCAATGAGCACCGGATAGGTCATATCACCCCGGTCACGCAGGGAAAACTGCTCCTCGTAAACCTTGCTACCCATACAGATCGACATTTTCACCACTGGGCGGCGGTCGGTACCGCCGGCGCCACGTACGAGAATCTTGCGAAAGATCGGCCTTTCGAACTCGAGATTGACCATTTCGTCAGTATCAGCATCTTTCACCGGCACATCGTAGCGCACCCAGTCTTTGCCCTTGCGCTTGAAGCTCTCTATGTTCACCGCATGCATCGAGGAAGTTAACGCACCGGAATCTACCTTGATCTTCACCGCCGTGTGTTCTGGCAAAATCCGTCCTTTCTCAATCCAGCCAACCACAACTTTTTCGTCGAGCTGCTCAGTCGTCGTGACGGACCCCGCCATTTCACCCGACACTTCGGGCTCTGCGTAAGCGATGGAGGTTTGCAACAGGCAGGCCGCCAGGACCGAGGCGAGCGCAGATATCTTGGAGGTTGAGTGCATAGAATTCCTTAACAGAGGAAGCGACAAATGAACAGATGACGATGCGAACAGGCCTTATTCTATACCATCCTCTTGCTGCGACGCAGCGCAGCAGCCGGGTAAAACCCTCAGATAATGTTGCTGAAGCAGGCGATCAAGCTCTCCTGAAGCACTGATCTGATCGGCTAGAGCCCGGAGAAAGTCGAGACCGGGTTCAGCCCCCTTGCGCAGGATTAGAAAATGCCGGTAATGCTGATCCGCCTCCTCCGCCACTATCAACTTGCCCCGATATTCTGGATGCCGAGCCAGGTAATCTTCCAGATACGCCTCTGTTACGATGGCCAGTTCCACCCGGCCCCTGAGCACCATCTGAATATTGCTCGCAGCTGAAAAAGTGATGACCGCGTTATGGCTGTCCCGCAGGTAGCTTTTATCTGAATTGAAATTGGCGAAAGCGTAATGGTAGCCACTGAAGAGCGCGATTCGCTTGCGCTGCAAGTCATTGAAGTATTCCTGGCCACGGCCCTGCCTGGCTCTGGCAATGAACACGTCTCTGCCCAACACAGGCCCCTCAAAGCTGTCGACAGCGTAACCCTCCCAGCCCCAGCTGGGATTTTCAAACAACATCAGATCGTAGTTTTCACTGGCGAAATCCCGATAGCGGCGAGTAGCCGCTGTGGGCACAAACTCAAAATAAAACTCTGACTGCATCCGGTTGAAGGCGTCTAGCACGTCAAGGGTCAGACCAGACCATTCACCGGAGGTCGACAACTGGACAAAGGGAGGGAAAACATAACCACCGACTCGGACCTGCGTGGGCTCGGCGTGGGCGAAACTTACAAGGACAAAGACAAAAACCACACAGAAAAAGCGCATCGGACACTCTTGTTATTGAGATGGCCTAGCGCCATTTTTACCGAGTGTATCCCAGTTTTCTCATCTTCCGCTGCCCCTTCGCCTGATTCGATGTGTCGTTTCGGTCAAATCGTGGAGTGGTTTGTCTTCGGCTAAACGTGGACAAATGGTTTACGCTTGGCTTATCAATAAAATGACGCCAAAATACCAACGAAAAGGCGCATAAAAATAGCTGAACACAGAATCAAACGGCAAAAATAGCATTCAGGTTTTACACCGCTTCGCCGATACAAAAATACAGCAGTAGATCATTGATGGGGCTGGATCCGCCGTAACGGCAACAGTGATTAACAATAAGCAAGACGAAGTTGGGGGAAATTTCATGAAGCTGTTGCGTAGCATTAGGATAAGCAGGCGGATCTGGTTGATCCTGTTAGTGGCCCTGGCCAGCATGACGCTGCTGGTGCTGATCTTCGCCGAGGTCCTGCCAAAGACCTATGCCATCACCAATGCCGAACGCGCCGCCGCCGGTGTCAGCGGGCCGATCGCGCTGATCATCCGGGTCTTCGCGCCGGTCGTCAGCTTCGTGCGGATGCTGGTGCGCGGGGTCTTGCGGCTGTTCGGCGTGCAGACCGACCCTGACAGCCACATCCTGGCCGTGCGCGAGGAAATCGAGGGCGCGCTCAATTTGGGCCATTCCGAAGGCGTGGTCGAAAAGGAAGACCGCGACCGCATCCTTGGCGCGCTCGATCTGGGCGAGCGCACGGTGGAAGAGATCATGCTGCACCGCTCGA